>JAESGM010000012.1_pt1 | contig 696593 bp, 659 predicted proteins | sample 9269721 | NCBI WGS metagenome assembly JAESGM01 (sample SAMN15720920, study PRJNA650825) | algae metagenome | isolation source: Komarekiella atlantica HA4396-MV6 and co-occurring heterotrophs from... | place: USA: Theobald House, Kauai, HI | collected 2009-07-29 | reverse complement strand
GGCCCGTCGCTCGAGGAAATCTCGGACGAGCTTGCCGGCAAGGTCGTGATCGCCAAGATCAACATCGACGAGAATCCCGACGCGCCGGGCAAATATGGCGTGCGCGGCATCCCGACGATGATCCTGTTCAAAAATGGCGAGATCGCCGATACCAAGGTCGGCGCTGCGCCGAAGAGCGCACTCAAGGGCTGGCTCGAAGGCGCGCTGTAAGAAGCGCGAACCCCGGCGAGAGTCGGGGCCGATCTGCCACTCCGCACGGGCCCCGGCTTTCGCCGGGGTTCACATCGATTAGCTGCGATAATCGGCGTTGATGCTGATGTAGCCGTGCGTCAAATCGCACGTCCAGACGGTCGCGCGCCCCTCGCCCAAGCCCAAATCCGCGCCAACGCGAATGTCCTGGCCTTTGAGGTGCGCTGCAACCGGCGCCTCGTCATAGCCGTCGACGGGCAGGCCGTCCTTTGCGACCCAATGATCGCCGAAGCGGATCGCGAGCCTGTCGCGGTCGGCGGGTTCGCCCGCCTTGCCCACCGCCATCACGACGCGGCCCCAATTGGCGTCCTCGCCCGCGATCGCGGTCTTGACGAGCGGCGAGTTGGCGATGGCGAGCGCGACGCGCTTCGCGCTGTCGTCGCTGGTCGCGCCGCTGACCTGAATCTCGATGAATTTCGACGCGCCTTCGCCGTCGCGCACGACTTGGTGCGCGAGGTCGAGCGCGACTTCGCGGATCGCGGCGTAAAGAGCGTCGGCGCCTGGATCGCCGCGCGTCGTGAGTAGGGTATTGCCGGCCTGCCCCGTCGCGAACAGCAGCACGGTGTCGCTGGTCGAGGTGTCGCTGTCGACGGTGATGCTGTTGAAGCTGCCGCCCGTCGCCTCGCTCAGCATCTCTTGGAGCAGCGCGGGCGCGACCGCGGCGTCGGTGAAGATATAGCCGAGCATCGTCGCCATGTCGGGCGCGATCATGCCCGATCCCTTGACCACGCCGGCGACGTGGACGGTTTTGCCGCCGACGATGGCGCTGGCGCCCGAACCCTTGGCGAACGTGTCGGTGGTGCCGATCGTTTCGGCGACGGCTTCCCACGAACAGGGCGCGGCGGTCAGTGCGGCGTCGACCCCCGCGCGCGCCCTGTCCTTGGGCAGCGGCACGCCGATCACTCCGGTCGAGCTGACGAAGACCTCGTTCGTATTGCAGCCGAGGTGGGCGGCGACCTGGTCCATGATCTGCTCGACCGCCTCGCGCCCGCGATAGCCGGTGAAGGCATTGCTGTTGCCCGCGTTGACGATGAGGGCGCGGCCGATGCCGCCCTTCACCTGTTCGCGGCCAAGCTCGACTTCGGACGAGCAGCAGATGTTGCGCGTGAAGACGCCCGCGACATTGGTGCCGGGCGCGAGCTCGACATAGGTCAGGTCGCAGCGGTCCCAATTCTTGTACTGCGCGCGCGCGACGCGGCGCGTGACCCCGGCGATGTCAGGGAGGGCCGGAAAGGAGTCGGGGGCGAGCGGTGAACGCGTGGTCATGGGCGGCGCATAATCGCTATCGGCCCAAAGCAAAACCCCTCCCTGCTAGGGAGGGGCATTGGCGCGGCCCCTCCGCCACTCGCTTCGCGAGCGGTCCCCCTCCCCATGACCTTCGGTCACGGGGAGGATTTGGCCGTCAGGCCGGAATGCCGCTGATCGATTTCACTTCCATGAAATCCTTGAGGCCGAAGAGGCCGCCTTCGCGGCCATTGCCCGACGCCTTGTAGCCGCCGAACGCCGCGCCCGGGCCGGGCCCCCACGCGTTGACCGCGACCATGCCGGCGCGCAGCTTCGGTGCGATTTCCGCCGCCTTGGCAGGATCGCCCGAGACGACCGCCGAGAGGCCATATTCGGTGTCGTTGGCGATATCGACGGCTTCGTCGAGGTCGCCATAGGCCATGATCGTTGCGACGGGGCCGAAGATTTCCTCGTTCGCAATGCGCATATCGCGGGTGACGCCCGAGAAGACCGTCGGCTTGATATAATAGCCGCGGTTGACGTTGCTCGGCAGGCCGGTGCCGCCGGTCTCCAGCGTCGCGCCTTCGTCGATCGCCGACTGGATCAGGCCCTGAATCTTGTCGAACTGCGCCTTGTTGACGACGGGGCCGATATGGCCGCCCTCGGCCTGCGGATCGCCGACCTGCGTACCGTCGAACATCGCCTTGATGACGCCGACGGCTTCGGCCTCGCGGTCCTTCTGGACGAGGATGCGTGTCGGCGCGATGCAGCTCTGGCCGGTGTTGACGAGCACGCCCTGCACCGTCGGGGGCAGCACGGCGGCGAAATCGGCGTCGGGCAGGACGATGTTCGGCGACTTGCCGCCAAGCTCCTGATGGACGCGCTTCACGGTGTCGGCGGCCGCCTTGGCGACGAGGATGCCGGCGCGGGTCGAGCCGGTGAAGCTCACCATTTCGATGCCGGGGTGCGAGCTGATCGCGTTGCCGACGGTCGGGCCGTCACCCTGGACGAGGTTGAACACGCCCGGCGGGACGCCTGCGGCGTCGAGGATTTCGGCGAAGATAGTCGCGTTGCCGGGGCATTCTTCGGAGGGCTTCAGCACCATCGTGTTGCCGCCGGCGAGCGCGGGGGCGACCTTCAGCGCAATCTGGTTGAGCGGCCAGTTCCACGGCGTGATCATGCCGACGACGCCGATCGGCTCGTATGCGATCACGCCCGCGGCATATTTTTCGGTGAAGCTGAAATCCTGCAGCGCCGCGATCGTGCCGAGGAAGCCGCCGATTCCCGCGCCGACCTGCGCGGTGCCGGCGAAGCTGACCGGGGCGCCCATTTCGCTCGCCATCGATTTGGCGAGATCGGGCGCGCGCTTCTTATATTCCTCGACGATGCGGTTCAGCAGCGCGAGACGTTCTTCGCGCGTCGTCTGCGACCAGCTCTTGAGCGCTTCGCGCGCCGCAGCGACGGCATCGTCGACGTCGGCGGCGGTGCCGAGGACGATCGTCGAGGCGGCTTCTTCGGTGGCGGGGTTGATGACGTCGTGCGGCTTGCCGCCCTTGCTGTCGACCCAGCGGCCGCCGATGTAATTCTGCTTGAGATGCGTTTCGGTGCTCATGTCCTGTCTCCCATCGGCGGTCAATTCCGTCTCGGATTGCTACCTAATCACTGTGCCAAATGAATCAAGCGAGGCCAACTGCCAAAGACGGCAGTTTAGCGCTTTTCAGCAGAAAGCCGTGACATCAGGATGGCAGCGCGCGTTGCCTGCCGCGCGATGCTGGGGATGTCGACCGCTTCGCCCGGCGCATGGTCGCCGGTGCTATACGGCCCGAGTCCCGCAATCCCGTCGACGTCCGCCGCGACGAAGCTGATATCCCCCGCCCCGCGCTTCAACGGATCGAGCGGGGCCATTTCGGCGAGGCGGAGGTCGCGGTTTACGCCGTTCAACTTGGACAGCAGCGCGCGATTGCCATCGGTCGGTGCCATCGGCGGATAGCCGCCGGGATCGAAGCTGATCGTCGCACCGGTGCCGGGGGCATGCTCGGCGACGATCGCGGCCATCTTCGCCTTCACGCGGGTGATCTGTTCGCCCGACAGCGCGCGAAGGTCGCCGCGTGCGATCGCGATCGGCGCGATGATGTTCGTCTTGCCGTTCGCGGTCGCGCGGATGCCCGCGGCGTCGAGTTCGGCCTGCTGCCCGCCCACGATCAGCCCGACATTGAAGGTGAGGTTCGGTTCGGGAAGCTCGGTGCGGAAGCGCTGGATGATGCGCGTTAGTTCATAGATTGCACCGTCGCCGGCGGCGGCGCTGAAGATGCCCGAACTGTGCGCGCTCTTGCCCGTCGCGATGACCTTCCAGCTGTCCGACGAGCGCCGCGCGACCGATCCCATATCGGCACCGTTGTCGCGCACCAATCCTTCGAAATCGAGCGCGACGTCGCTGCGCTTGCCCGCGGCGATCAGGTCGGCGCGCGCTTTCTCGATCGGGCTGCCCGAATCCTCCTCGTCGCCGGTCATGTGGATTTCGATATTGGCGTCCTTCAGCGTGCCTGCCGCCTGCATCGCACGGAGCGCCGCGACGATGACGACCATGCCGCCCTTGTCGTCGCCGGCGCCGGGGCCTTCGCCCATATCGCCTTTGCGAGTGAATTTCTGGAAGGGCGAGTCGGGCTCGAAGACGGTGTCGAGATGCGCGATGAGGAGCAGCCGCTTGGTGTCGGGCTTGCCTTTATGCGTCGCGATCAGGTGGCCGGCGCGGCCGGTGTCGCGCATCGGCTTCCATTCGACTTTGAAGCCCAAGGGCTCGAGTTCTGCGCGCATCATTTGCCCGACCTTCTCGACGCCCTCCAGGTTGAGCGAGCCGCTATTCTGGTTGACGAGCTTTTCGAGCAGCGCGAGGCTGCGCGCCTGCTCGCCCTCGACCGTCTTCGCCATGCCGCTTTCGGCTTTCGTCAGCTTCGCCTGCGCGGCGGGGGCAAACGCAAGCAGGGCGACGAGAGCGGCAAAGGGCAATGATTTCATGGGAGACTCCTCAGGACATCGCCTTCTGCCTTGCCCCTGAAGGCGTCGCAAGCGGTTACCCCGGGCGGACCATGAAAATATCGCCGCCGATGCTGACGATGAAGAGGTTTCCGGCGCTGTCCTCGCCGAAGGAGGCGATGTTGGGGATCGTCCCGGCATCGGGGGTGAAGTCCTCGTTACGCCGCGCGAGGCGCGATGAAGGAAGAGTCTGACCCGCCGCGAAGCTGGCAAAGGGGATCGACCAGATGTTGCCCGAAACGAAGTCGGCGAAGATATATTGGCCGGAGAGAGATGTTACGGGACCCCGATAGACATAGCCGCCGGTGATCGAATTGCCCTGCCGCGGCCCGCTGCCGTGGCCATATTCGACAACGGGATCGGTCAGGCCGCTGGGTGCAGTTCCCGTATAGGGCCGCGTCCCTTCCTTGAAACGCCAGCCGAAATTAACGCCCGGCTGGGTTGTCGTGACAAGATCGACTTCTTCGACCGCGCCCTCGCCGACATCGCCGATCACGAGCGTCGAGCCGTTGAACGAGGCGCGGAACGGATTGCGAAGGCCATAGGCGTAGACATAGGGGTCGCCGCCGCCACTGAGGAACGGGTTGCCGGGCGCGGGTGCGTAGCTGCTGCCGTTGGCGCCGACGGTGAAACGCAGAATCTTGCCCAGCCGCACATTGGTGTTTTGCGCATTATTGGCGGGATCGCCACCGCCACCGCCATCGCCGACCCCGACATAGGCGAGGCCATCGGGCCCGAAACCGATCCATCCGCCGTTGTGGTTGTTGTTATCGGCGTGCGGGATGCTGAGCACGGTATCATACGCCGTCGACGAATTGGGCTGCCCGAGCGTATAACGGCGCACCTGCACCGCGCCATTGGGGGCGGTTGCGACCGCGAGCAAACGCTGCGACGCGGCATGATCGGGATAGGCAGCAAGTCCGAGAAGCCCTCGTTCGCCATCGGTTGAAATGTCTGTGATGTCGAGGACGAGCGTCCGGTTGCCGTTTGCGGGATCGAAGCGGTACACATTGCCGCCCTTCTCCACGACATAGACGTTGCTGCTACCAGGGATCGGCGCGAGATAAAGCGGCTGGTTGAAGCCCGTTCCGACGCGTGCAACGGCGATGCCCTCGCGGCTGTTGGTCACGGTGACGTTGACCGTCTGCGTTGCGCTTGCGCTCGCATCGCTGACGCGGAGCTGGACCGTGTAGACATTGTCGCCATTGGCGTCGCCGGGCAGGTCGTAGTCGGGCGCGGCATTGAAGCGCAGCGCACCCGCCGCCGTGATCGAAAACAGTGCCGCATCGGCCCCGCCGTCGATCGCAAAGGTCAGCGTGTCGCCATTGGGATCGCTCGCTGTCGCCTGATAGGCGGCGGCAATATTCTCCGCGATACTGGCGGTTTGCAGCGAGGTGAAGGTCGGCGGGGCGTTCGCTGCGGGAGGCGTGCCACCGCCGCTATCCCCTCCGCCGCCGCACGAGGCCAGGATGAGAGGGGTAAGGGCGGCAAGGACGCGTATCCGCATGGCAAACAGCCTTTCGTGATCGAGCCCACCCGATGCCAACCTGCCACCCGCCCCGAATGACCGCAACCCCGCCGGTTTACCACAATTGAATGGCCGAGCCCGTCGGGCAGATTCCTTGACCTCTTTGAAATCGCCCCGGTGCGACCCGCCGCCCGTCAAGAAGGGCGTTGCCTGTAAAGAGTGTTTGACAGGCCTGCCGTTGCCCTGTAAAGAATTCTTTACAGGAAGGGCGGCTGTTGGAAAATCGGGTACGCGAATATCGGGAGAAGGCGGCCTGGAGTCAGGGCGAACTGGCCCGCCGGCTCGGCGTGTCGCGCCAGACGATCAACGCCGTCGAAACCGACAAATACGACCCAAGCCTGCCGCTTGCATTGCGTATGGCCCGATTGTTCGGGCTCGAGGTGCGCGAGCTGTTTGTCGATCATTGGACGCCGGAGATTGAAGGATGAGCAAGGTGATGACCGAAGACACGGGCTCGACGAGGAAGAAGCTGGTTACGCGACTGCTGATCGGCGGCGTCGTCGGATATGCGTTCGCTGCCGGCGCGGTCGAACTGGTCGGAGCGGGGCTGCTCGAAGCGATGGGACCGTCGCGCGTCGCGCTCGCCACTGTCGGTCTCGTCTATGCGCTTATGGCCATATTTGTCGGATTCGGCGTTGCGGCGCCGCGTGCAGGCGCCGCCTTGCTGAATGTCGGCGACGAAGAAGAATTGCGCGACGAACGCGGGACTATGTTGCGCTCGGTCGTCACGATGGGCGGATTGGGGCTTGGACTTGTGTTGCTCGCGCTTGCACGCGGAGCAGACTTTGCCGCCGGGCCGATCCCTGCGTCGGTCGCGATGGTGGCGGTGCTGGCGCTGATCATCGGCTGTCTGGTCGCAAGCTGGCGCTGGGACGCCGACGAGCTCAATCGCCAATTGGCGCTCGAGGGCTGTTTCTGGGCCTTTGGCCTCAGCTGGGTCGGGCTCACGCTATGGGCTTCCGCCGATTTTCTTGGTTTCGGTCCGGCGCTGACGCCGATCGACGTTATCGCCACGCTTTCGGCGATGATGCTGGTTGGCGCCTTTATCGCAATCGGACGGCGCGGCATGATGGTCCGCTGAAAAGGAAAGGGCGCCCGGTTCCCCCGAACCGGACGCCCTCCCTTGGCGTCGCTGACCTTTGAGATCAGGCGCTGTAGTACATGTCGAACTCGACCGGGCTCGGCGTCTGTTCGAAACGATAGACTTCGCCCCACTTCAGTTCGACATAGGCTTCGATCTGGTCCTTCGAGAAGACGTCGCCCTTAAGCAGGAAGTCGTGGTCGGCCATCAGGCTGTCGAGCGCTTCGCGGAGGCTTCCGCAGACGGTCGGGACTTCGCTCAGTTCCTCGGGCGGCAGGTCGTACAGATTCTTGTCCATCGGATCGCCCGGGTGGATCTTGTTCTGGATGCCGTCGAGGCCCGCCATCAGCAGCGCCGAATAGCAGAGATAGGGGTTCGCCATCGCGTCGGGGAAGCGGAACTCGACGCGCTTCGACTTCGCACCCGCGCCGTAGGGGATGCGGCACGAGGCCGAACGGTTGCGGCTCGAATAAGCGAGCAGCACCGGGGCTTCGAAGCCCGGGACGAGGCGCTTGTAGCTGTTCGTCGTCGGGTTGGTGAAGGCGTTGAGCGCCTTGGCATGCTTGACGACGCCGCCGATGAAATAGAGGCACATGTCCGAAAGGCCCGCATAACCGTTGCCGGCGAAGAGCGGCTTGCCCTTTTCCCAGATCGAGATGTGCGTGTGCATGCCGCTGCCGTTATCATCCTTGATCGGCTTCGGCATGAAGGTCGCGGTCTTGCCATAAGCATGCGCGACCTGGTGCACGACGTACTTGTAGATCTGCATGCGGTCGGCGGTTTCGGTGAGCGTGCCGAAGGTCAGACCGAGTTCGTGCTGCGCGGCGGCGACTTCATGGTGATGCTTGTCGCACGGCAGGCCGAGTTCGAGCATGGTCGAGACCATTTCGGCGCGGATGTCGACGGCGCTGTCGACCGGCGCGACGGGGAAATAGCCGCCCTTGGCGCGCGGACGGTGACCGAGGTTGCCGCCCTCATAGCTGCGGCCGGTGTTCGTCGGCAGTTCGATATCGTCGATCTCGAAGCCCGACTTGTTGTAGCCGGTTTCGAAACGGACGTCGTCGAACATGAAGAATTCGGCTTCGGGTCCGACATAGACGGTGTCGCCGATGCCGGTCGAGGCGACATAGGCCTCGGCGCGCTTCGCCGTGGTGCGCGGGTCGCGGGCATAGCCTTCGCCGGTCGACGGCTCGACGATGTCGCAGAAGATCACGAGCATCGGGGTGGCCGAGAACGGATCGTCATAGACGGCATCCAGGTCGGGCTTCAGGATCATGTCCGACTCGTTGATCGCCTTCCAGCCTTCGATCGACGAGCCGTCGAACATCAGACCGTCTTCGAGTTCGTCCTCGCCGAGGACCGAGGCGACCATGGTCAGGTGCTGCCACTTGCCCTTGGGGTCGGTGAAGCGCAGGTCGACCCACTCGATGTCGTTTTCCTTGATCCGCGCGATGATATCCTTGGGCTTCGTAGCCATCGTCTATGCTTCCTTCTTGCGAAATGGTCCGGCGTACCGGGGGTTTTCGGGTTTTCGAAAAATGCGAGCGATTAAAGCGCGTCCTCGTTGCGTTCGCCGGTGCGAATGCGAAGGGCGGTTTCGACCGGAATGACGAAGATCTTGCCGTCGCCGATGCGGCCGGTCTGCGCAGCGGCGGCGATTGCCTCCACGACGCGTTCGGCCATCGAGTCTTCGACGATGACCTCCAGCTTCACCTTGGGCAGAAAATCGACGACATATTCGGCGCCGCGATACAATTCGGTGTGACCCTTCTGCCGTCCGAAACCCTTGGCCTCGGTGACGGTGATGCCGCTGACACCCACTTCGTGCAGCGCTTCCTTCACTTCGTCGAGCTTGAACGGCTTGATGATCGCCTCAATCTTCTTCACGCTTTTCGTCCCCCTTTGGGCTGGCCGCCGCTCCTTGCGCGTCAAGCCGGATCAGGCGTGCCTGTCCGGTCTGCCGTCGAGTCGGTGCGATGTCCCGCCATCTTGCACCAATCAAAAGCCGTGCCAATTGGCGAATCGCGGGGATTTGGTAAGAAATTTGAAACGAAATAACGCCGCTGCCCAAGGGGTGTGCAACGACGTTATTCGATTGCCTAAAAATTACGCAATCAGCGTCCCATCGGCGCCGACGAGTCTGCCAGATTGGCTTTGGTCCAGTTCGACCGCTCTATGACATAAGCGCGAATCGCTTCGGCATCGGCGGGGGTCAGGACATTGGCGAAGCTGACCATGCCGCGGTCTTTCAGCGCGCCGCCGATCACGACGCCCTTCCACGCATCGGCATTGGCGAGCGTGCCCGAAACGCGAAGATCGGGGGTGAAGCCGTTGCCGATCGCGCTGTCGCCGTGACAGACGATGCAATAGCGTCCGAAATGGGCCTTGCCCGCTGCAACCTGCGCCGGTGATGCGGTCATCGGCGGCGGGTTCCACGCGAGCGCGGCGGAGGTCGGCGGGGCGGGCAGTTTCACCGTGCCGCCGATCTTCATGACGATCAGGCGCGGGATGTTCGGAATCTTGCGCGTCGCGCCGCCCGCGACCCCGGCGACGAGCGGGAAGGCGCCGCCCTTGCTCGTCTGGAAGGCAATATATTGCACGCCGCCGACGCGGAAGGTCGAGGGCGCGCTGACGATCCCCGACTGCATGTCGAGGTCGAGCAATTGCTTGCCGGTGTCGGCGGCATAGGCGCGGAAACGACCAAGGCTGGTGCCCTGGAAGACGAGGTTGCCCGCGGTCGTCATCGTGCCGCCGTTCCATGCGGCGGGATGATCGACCGCCCACGCGACCTTGCCGGTGCGCGGATCGAAGGCGACGAGGCGGCCCGTGGTCGCGGCGACGGCGGCGCGATAGGCAGCCTTGTCGTCGGGCATCATCGTCGCGGTGAGCGACGACCCGATGTTGAAACCGACGACCTTGCGTTTGTCGAGTTCGGTCATGTCCTGCAAATAAGCCTGCGGGATCTGCTGCGCCGGAATGTAGACGAGGCCCGTCGCGGGGTTGTAGCTCATCGGATGCCAATTGTGCGCGCCGAGCGCGCCGGGGATCGCGATGAAGGGTTTGCCGGTTTTGTAGAAGCGCGCCTCGGGCGTCTCGATCGGGCGGCCCGTCGCCATGTCGTAGCCGGTCGCCCAGTTGATGCCATCGACGAAGGGCTTGGCGTCGATCAGCTTGCCGTTGTTGCGATCGATGGTGAAGAAGAAGCCGTTCTTCGGCGCATGGTACAGTACCTTCACCGGTTTGCCGTTCACGGCCTGCTCGGCGAGGATGATCGGCTGGGTCGCGGTATAGTCCCACGTCTCGCCAGGCGTTTCCTGATAATGCCATTTATACTTGCCGGTCGTGGCGTCGAGCGCGACGACCGAGGAGAGGAACCAGTTGTCGCCTTCGCCATTCGAGCGCGTCCCGTGGTTCCACGGGTTGCCGTTGCCGACGCCCAAGTAGATCTGGTCGAGATCCTTGTCGTAGACGATCGCGTCCCACACGGTGCCGCCGCCGCCCGAGGTCTGCCACTCGCCCTTGTCGGACCAGGTGGCGTTGGCCTTGCTGGCAAAGATGTCGTCCGAAGCCGCACCGTCCTTTGCCTTGGTCGGGTTCGGCGCGGTGTAGAAGCGCCAGCGTTCCTTGCCGGTATCGGCGTCATAGGCGGTGACATAGCCGCGCACGCCGAACTCGGCGCCGCCGTTTCCGATCAGTACCATATCCTTCACGACGCGCGGCGCGCCGGTGATCGTATAGGGTTTCGACGTGTCGAAGGTCTTTGTCGACCACAGCTCCTTGCCCGTCTTTTTGTCGAGCGCGATCAGGCGGCCGTCGAGCGCACCGACGAAGACCTTGTCGCCCCAGACGGCGACGCCGCGGTTGACGACGTCGCAGCAAGCCGACACCGCGCGCTCGCCGGGGACCTTGGGGTCGAACTTCCAGAGCGACTTGCCCGTCGCGGCGTCCCATGCGCTGACCTTCGACCAGGCGTGGGTGACATACATCACGCCGTCGACGACGACGGGGGTCGCTTCCTGCCCGCGCGCATCGTCGAGGTCGGCGGTCCAGGCGATGCCGAGTTCGCCTACATTCTTGTCGTTGATATCGTCGAGCGGGCTGAACCGCTGTTCGTCATAGCTATAGCCGATGCCGCCCCAGTCGTCGCCATTGCCGCCGGTCTTGAGCAGGGTCTCGCTGGCTTTTTCGGCATCGTCGAGCGACCCGCCGCCCGAGATGCTGTCGTTCTTCGATGCGTTGCATGAAGCCAGTGCCAGTGCCGCGCAGCCCAGCAGCGCGGCCGTAAAGACCCGTTTCGCCATCCTTGCTCTCCCGTTCGACGCCTATGCTTGACGTTAACGTCAAGACTGCGCGCGAAGGCGCACGGGTGCAAGCGGGAAAATGGGGGGTGGGGGAGGGGGCGGGCGCACCACGCGCTCGTCACCCCGGACTTGATCCGGGGTCCACGAAGGCCGGCGCTGCGTTAGAAGTCATGGATCCCGGATCAAGTCCGGGATGACGAAATAAAAGGGGTGCCGATCAGTTCCAAGGCGGCGCGTTCAGGCCCTTGGGGCTCGCGGTGAAAATCTCGCAGCCGGTTTCGGTGATCCCGATGCTGTGCTCGAACTGCGCCGAGAGGCTGCGGTCGCGGGTCACTGCGGTCCAGCCGTCGGCGAGCATCTTCACCGCATATTTGCCGGTGTTGATCATCGGTTCGATCGTGAAGAACATGCCGGGGCGGAGTTCCGGTCCGGTGCCGGGGCGGCCGGCGTGGACGACTTCGGGCGCGTCGTGGAACATCTGGCCGAGGCCGTGTCCGCAGAAATCACGGACAACCGAATAGCGGTGGCGTTCGGCGTGTGTCTGGATCGCGTGCGCGACGTCGCCCATGCGGTTGCCGGGCTTCGCCTGCTCGATACCGAGCATCAGGCATTCATAGGTGATTTCGACAAGGCGCTTCGCCTTGATCGGGACATCGCCGACCAGATACATGCGGCTCGTGTCGCCGTGCCAGCCATCGACGATGCTGGTGACGTCGATATTGACGATGTCGCCCTCGCGCACCGGCTTGTCGTCGGGAATGCCGTGGCAGACGACATGGTTGATGCTGGTGCAGCAGCTATGCGTGAAGCCGCGATAGCCGAGCGTCGCGGGAATGCCGCCACCATCGAGCATCATCGTGCGGACGAGGTCGTCGATCTCCGCCGTCGTCACGCCCGGCTGGACGAAGGGAACGAGCGCATCGAGGATTTCGGCCGAGAGCCGGCCGGCCTTGCGCATGCCGGCAAAGCCCGCCTCGTCATGCAGCTTGATCGTGCCGTCGCGAACGCGGGCGGGGGCCGCGGCGTCGGCGGCGGTTACGGAGACATAGTCGTACATGAGGGTGATATAGGCGATGTGGCGCCGAATTGCGAGGGGCGCGGAATCCGATCGCCTCTAAAGAAAGGCGGGTACTCCCGCGAAGGCGGGAGCCCATCTCCGGTCGATGCTATCTGAAGCCGGCGGGAGATGTGTCCCCGCCTTCGCGGGGACACATCAACCAATCAAAGTGCTTTACTTGGCTTACTCTGCGGCCTTCTTCGCCTTGTCGGCTTTCGCCTTGCCCTTGCCCGCCTTGGGCGCGGCGGGGGTGATTTCGAAGGTCAGCGGGTTGCCGACCTTGGCATCCTCGCCGGTCTTCATCTTCACCTTGACCTCGCCGCCATGGACGAGCTTGCCGAAGAGCAGCTCCTCGGCGAGCGGCTGCTTGATCTTTTCCTGGATCAGGCGGCCCATCGGACGCGCGCCATAGAGCTTGTCATAGCCCTTGCCGGTCAGCCATTCGCGCGCCGCTTCGTCGAGCTGGATGTGGACGTTGCGGTCGGCGAGCTGGAGCTCCAGCTGCAGGATGAACTTGTCGACGACGCGCGCGACCACTTCGGGCGGCAGATAGCCGAACGGCACGATCGCATCGAGGCGGTTGCGGAATTCGGGGGTGAAGAGATTCTTCACCGCTTCCTCCTGCACATCCTCGCGCGTGAACTGGCCAAAGCCGATACCCTCGCGCGCCATGTCGCTGGCGCCCGCATTGGTCGTCATGATCAGGATGACGTTGCGGAAGTCGACCGTCTTGCCATGATGATCGGTCAAGCGGCCATGGTCCATCACCTGCAACAATATGTTGAACAGGTCGGGATGCGCCTTTTCGATCTCGTCGAGCAGCAGCACGCAATGCGGGTTCTGATCGATCGCATCGGTGAGCAGGCCGCCCTGATCATAACCGACATAGCCCGGAGGCGCGCCGATCAGGCGGCTGACCGAGTGGCGTTCCATATACTCCGACATATCGAAGCGCTGGAGCGGGATGCCCATGATCGACGCAAGCTGCTTCGCGACCTCGGTCTTGCCGACGCCGGTCGGGCCGCTGAACAGATAATTGCCGATCGGCTTTTCGGGATCGCGAAGGCCCGCGCGGCTCAACTTGATCGCCGACGAAAGCACCTCGATCGCAGTGTTCTGGCCGAAGACGACGCGCTTCAAATCTGTTTCGAGGCTGGCAAGCGTCGCCTTGTCGTCGGTCGACACCGACTTGGGCGGGATGCGCGCCATCGTCGCGATCACGGCCTCGATCTCCTTGGCGGTGATCGTCTTCTTGCGCTTCGACGGTGCGACGAGCATCTGCATCGCGCCGACCTCGTCGATCACGTCGATCGCCTTGTCGGGCAGCTTCCGATCATTGATGTAGCGCGCGCTGAGTTCCACCGCCGCGTTGATCGCATCGGGGGTATAGCGCACCTGATGATGCGCCTCGAACGCGCTGCGCAGGCCGGCGAGGATCTTCTTCGTATCCTCGAGGCTCGGCTCGATCACATCGATCTTCTGGAACCGGCGGAGCAGCGCGCGGTCCTTTTCGAAGTGATTGCGGAACTCCTTGTACGTCGTCGAGCCGATGCAGCGGATCACGCCGCCCGACAGCGCGGGTTTCAGGAGGTTCGACGCATCCATCGCGCCGCCGCTCGTCGCGCCCGCACCGATCACGGTGTGGATCTCGTCGATGAACAGGATCGCGTGCGGCAGGCCTTCGAGCTCGGTCACGACCTGTTTCAGCCGCTCCTCGAAATCGCCGCGATAGCGCGTGCCGGCAAGCAGCGCACCCATGTCGAGCGAATAGATGACCGCGGGCAGCAGCACCTCGGGCACGTCGCCTTCGATGATCTTGCGCGCGAGCCCCTCGGCGATTGCGGTCTTGCCGACGCCGGGATCGCCCACATAGAGCGGGTTGTTCTTGCTGCGGCGGCAGAGGATCTGGATCGTGCGGTCGACTTCGGCGCTGCGGCCGATCAGCGGGTCGACCTTGCCGGTCTTCGCCTTCTCGTTGAGGTTGACGGTGAACTGGTCGAGCGCGGTCTCTTTCTTGTTCTTGCCGTCGGCCTTTTCCTTGGCCTCTTCCTTTTCCTCGGGCTCGGCTTGCGGCGAGGGCTTGCCGCCCTTGCCGACGCCGTGGCTGAGGTAGGAGACGGCATCGAGGCGCGTCAGGTCCTGCTGCTGCAGGAAATAGACGGCGTAGCTTTCACGTTCGGAGAAGAGCGCGACGAGGACATTGGCACCCGTCACCTCATCCTTGCCCGACGACTGGACGTGCAGGATCGCGCGCTGGACGACGCGCTGGAAACCCGACGTGGGCGACGGGTCGCTGTGCCCCTCGACCTTCAGGCTGTCGAGTTCGGTGTCGAGATAGTGGACGACCGCCGATTGCAGGTCGTCGAGCGCGACGCCGCAGGCGCGCATCACTTCGGCGGCATGATCGTCGTCGATCAGCGCGTAGAGCAGATGCTCGAGCGTCGCATATTCGTGGTGGCGCTCCGAAGCGGCCTTCAGCGCGTTATGGAGGGTCTTTTCGAGGCTTTCCGAAAAAGACGGCATGGTCATTCATCTCCTTGCGGGGACCAGGCCGGGGAGATGGCGGCCCCCTTAGGAACACAACGTGGCGATGCTGCCGCCCCACCGCAAGGGAAAAGCGGTCGGCTTTGTGAAATTACGATGACGGGGGTTGTATTATGGTTAACGGGGCGTTGCGATTTGGCGCGAGTCGCTTCGATCCACCTCATCCGGGATGACGATGGAGAGGGCCGGCCTTTTCAAAGTTCAGTAAAGTTCAGCCCCGTGCGCGCGCCGATCTGGACCTCGCGGCGTGCTGGACGCGTCCGCACGCTCCGTCGTCGCCGCGTCCCCAGCCGGGCGGAGACCGCTTTTATCCACATATCGAAAGAGCCGGGATGAAGGCTGACATAGCCGGATAATGTAGGAAAGGCTTATTTTAAGGCAGCGTCCGTTTTGGGGTGGTGAACTGCCCCTTGTGAACCCCGGCGAAAGCCGGGGCCCAGGGCTTTAGAAAGCCAGCATATGCTAGTGCCGCTCTGGCCCCGGCTTTCGCCGGGGTTCACTTCTCTAACGTCCGCAACCGGTCGTTTCCCGACACTCCAGATCAATTCTCACCCGCCCGATCGACCATATCCATGAAGTCGCGCGCCACATTGCGCTCGCCCTCATCCTTGAACGCGACATCGAGGTCGGGGGCGACGCCGAGCATGTACATCAGCGCCCAGAGCGCAAAGCGGCGGCCGGGGTTGGTTTCGAGGCCGAAATCGACGCGCATGCGTTCGGTGCCCGCGGCGTGCGCCTCGGGGTGGATCGCCGCGAGGTCGGCGGTGCCGAAATAGCGGCGGAGCTGGTCGTCGAAATCCATGCCGTCCTTTTGGCCCGTTCGCGCTGCTTGGCAAGATCGCGCGGCAAAATCGGGCGATCCGAACCTCGCCCGGTTGTCTTTGCCCAAGCGCCCCGATAGGGCGGCCATCGTGAAGACCAGCATCGACATCGGGACCGACGGCACGGGACAGGGCGTGCGCATCGACGTGCAGGAACTGCTCGCGACGCGCCTGCTCGTCCAGGGCAATTCGGGGTCGGGCAAGTCGCACCTCTTGCGCCGTATCCTCGAGGAAAGCGCCGAGCTGGTGCAGCAGATCGTGATCGATCCCGAGGGCGATTTCGTGACGCTCGCCGATGCGTACAGCCATGTCGTGATCAATGGCGGCGATTATAACGAGCGCGAAATCGCGGCGATGGGCGCGCGCATTCGCGAGCATCGCGCGTCGATCATCCTCAGCCTCGAATCGCTCGATATCGAGGCGCAGATGACGTGCGCCGCGGCGTTCCTCAACGCGCTGTTCGATGCGCCGCGCGAGCATTGGTTCCCTGCGCTGGTCGTGGTTGATGAGGCGCAGATGTTCGCGCCGAGCGTCGCGGGCGACGTCGCCGACAATGTCCGCCGCGCGAGCCTTGGCGCGATGACCAACCTGATGTGCCGCGGGCGCAAGCGCGGCCTTGCCGGCGCGATCGCGACGCAGCGGCTGGCGAAGCTCGCGAAGAATGTCGCCGCCGAGGCGAGCAATTTCCTGATGGGGCGCACCTTCCTCGACATCGACATGGCGCGCGCCGCCGACCTTCTCGGCATGGAGCGGCGGCAGGCCGAGACGATCCGCGACCTCGAACGCGGGCATTTTCTCGGGCTGGGGCCTGCGATCTCGCGGCGGCCGATCGCGGTGCGCATCGGGGCGACGCAGACCTCGACGCGGCTGGGCACGCACGGGCTGATGCCGCTGCCGTCGGCGGGCGGCGAGGATATGCGCTCGATGCTCTTCACCGAATTGGAAGCGCCGGCCCAACCCCGCTTCTTTGCGCCCGAACCCGAACCGGTCGCGGCCAGCGAAGTGCTGGAGCGGATCGCCGCGAGCGAGCCGCTGCACGAGGATGCCGATGCGCCGCCGGTGCTCGATATCCTCGAGGCGGTCGAGGAGGCCGAACAGAGCGACGCTGTGGTGATCGATACGCTGCAGGAAATGCTCTCCGACCCCGACTGCGCCTTCCAACCCGAATCCTTCCTCTATCAGGATTTTTCGGTGCGCTGCCGGATGCAGAAATTGAAGAAGGTGCCGCTCGACCTCGCCGCCTTCCGCCGCCGCTTCGCGCTCGCCAAAGGCGGGGTGTTCGACCCCGCCGAACCGCGCTGGCGCGAGATGCTCGCCGTTGCCGACCGGCTGCCGCACGACATGTTCGCGCCCTTCCTGCAGATCGCGCGCGCCGCAATGGACGGCGAACCCTGTCCCGACGACGAGATCCTCGGCCGCGCCTATGGCAGTCGTTCGCCGGGGCGCATCCGCCGACTCGTCGAATATATGGAAAAACAGGGCGTGATCGTCGTGCGCGCCGATTTCGGCGGCCGCCGTTCGATCGGCATTCCCGAACTCGGCCTCAGCACCGAGGCCGAATAATCAGCTCTTTCGGAACAGTGCCTCGGCCGCCGCCTTCTGGCTCGTCGCGGCGCTGCGGTGCGCCTTGACGCGTTCGATCTCGGCTTCGAGGATTTCGATGCGGTCGCCCAACTCGTCGACCGAGAGCGGATCGAGCGGCTGCTTGATCAGCGCCGTCAGCACATCGTCGCGGCGGCGGGGAAGGTCGTCATCATCCATGGCGCATCCTCCTGGTCCCTCACGTTAAAAGGCGCGCGACTGTTGACCCGTGTCGCCGCACTGTCAATAAGGCGCGGCAGGGGGTAGGGGATCAGTACGGACCCTGAGGGGACCAGTGGGGGAATTAGCAGCGTGACCAGCGTGCCAGTAGAAATGACCGCCATCGCCATCAGTGCGCCGGGCGGGCCCGAAGTGTTGCAGCCGGTGACGCGGCCGGTGCCGCAGCCGGGGCCGGGCGAGGTGCTGATCCGCGTCGCCGCGGCGGGGGTGAACCGCCCCGATGTGTTGCAGCGCATGGGCTTTTACCCGCCGCCGCCGGGCGCATCGGACTTGCCGGGGCTGGAGATCGCGGGGACGATTGTCGCGGTAGGGCCGGGCGGCGATCCCGAGCTTTTGGGGCAGGCGGTGTGTGCGCTCGTCGCGGGCGGCGGCTACGCAGAATATTGCCTCGCTCCGATCGGGAGCTGTTTGCCGGTGCCCAAGGGGTTTTCGATGGCCGAGGCAGCGGCGCTGCCCGAAACCATCTTCACCGTTTGGCACAATCTGTTCGAGCGCGGCTATGTGCGCGACGGCGAGACTGTGCTCGTCCATGGCGGCACCAGCGGCATCGGCACGACCGCGATCGGGCTGTGCAAATTGTTCGACATCAAGATTATCGTGACGTGCGGCAGCGCCGATAAATGCGCCGCCGCAGTTGCGCTCGGCGCCGATCTGGCGGTCGATTATTCGACCGAGGATTATGTCGACGCGGTGAAGACCTTTACCGATGGCAAGGGCGTCAATGTCGTGCTCGACATGGTCGGCGGCGACTATCTGCCGCGCAACCTCGCCTGCCTTGCCGAAGACGGCCGCCATGTCACCATCGCCTTCCAGCGCGGCGCGAAGGTCGAGTTCGACATTGCCGATGTGATGCGCCGCCGCCTGACGCTGACCGGATCGACGCTGCGGGCACGCAGCGCCGACTTCAAGGCGCTGCTCGCCGACGAAATCCATCGCACTTTGTGGCCGCGCCTCGCCGAAGGCGGGTGGAAGCCCGCGATGGATCAGGCCTTCCCGCTCGCCGAGGCCAGCGCCGCGCACGCGCGCATGCAGGCGGGCGAGCATGTGGGAAAGATCGTGCTCAGCGTGGGATGAGCCGAGGGAACGTTCGGCATGATCGGTGGTTGAGCGACCGGAGGGGGATAATCAAAGAGGATAATCTCTCCCGATGAAGATGCGTAACCTGTTGCTTCCCGTCACCGCGCTTTCCTTTGCCCTTGCGGCCTGTTCGCAGCCCGCCGAAACTGAAAAAACACCGACCGCCTCCTATGACGGCGACGTCGTGCCCGAGGGCAAGGCGGCCGAGCCCGCCGTGCCCGCGATCAAGCCGACCGACATTCCGACGCGCGGCGGCGACGGGTCGCCGATCGAGCTTTCGGCGCTGACCGAAGCCGATGTCGGCGGCGCCAAGCTGAAGGGCGAGCTCGCATGCAGCTTTGCGGCCGACGAAGCCGCGCAGCCGATCCTGATCGCCAATGGCGACGTCGCATCGAGCGACCCCTCGCGCGGGATCGTCAAGGTCGGCGATACGATCGAGCCGGTTTCGGCGAATGGCGGCTTCGATGCGATGGCGAAGGGCACCAAATTCTTCGGCAAGGGCCTCCAGCTTCGTGTCGCACTGGTGGGGCCGGCGCCGGGTGGTGGCGAATCGCCGCCGCGTCCCGCGACGCTGACCGCCGACCGCGCCGACGGCGCGCAGCGCGTCTTCGCCGGCCTCTGGCGCTGCGGCCCGTAAGCTGCGCTTGCGGGTATTGCCCGTTCCCCGCATAGAAGCGCCGCTGGTGTCGGGGGCCAGCGGCGATTCATCACGATGGGGGCTGCAATGGGCGACAGGCCGATCCTTCACGAATATGCCGCGAGCGGCAATTGCTACAAGATCCGGCTGACCGCGGCGCTGCTCGAATGTCCCATCGAGCGGCGCGAATATGACATCATGAAGGGCGAGACGCGGACGCCCGAGTTTCTCGCGAAGGTCAACGCCAACGGCCGTATCCCGGTGCTGCAGGTCGGCGACAAATTCCTGCCCGAAAGCAACGCCGCTTGCTTCTGGCTCGCCGACGGCACACATCTCGTCCCCTATGACCGGTTCGAGCGCGCCGACATGCTGCGCTGGATGTTCTTCGAGCAATATAATCACGAACCGAATGTCGCGACCTTGCGTTTCTGGATGAAGTGGATCGGCGAGGCGAATTTCACCGACCTCCAGCGCGCGCAGGTGCCGGCGAAACGGGCGGCGGGCGCAGCGGCGCTGAAATTGATGGACGAGCATCTCGCGACACGCGACTGGCTCGCGGGGCATGACCTCTCGCTCGCCGACATCGCGCTCTATGCCTATACGCATGTCGCCGAGGACAGCGGGCTGTTCGCGCTCGCCGACACCCCGGCGGTGCAACGCTGGATCGCGCGGGTCGAGGCCGAGCCGGGGTTTGTGGCGATGGGGGCATAAGCGCAAAGGCCCTTCGCCCTTGCCCCATCGGGCAAACAGGTCTACATCAGCCGCCGAACGGCCGCCCCGCGAGGGGCGGCCCTTATTATTTCCGCTTGGAGACTTTTCGTCATGGCCACTGCCGACGCCACCCCGCTGATGCCGCATGCGACCGCCGCCTGGCTGGTCGACAACACCGGCCTGACCTTTGCCCAGATCGCCGAATATTGCGGCATCCACATCCTCGAGGTTCAAGCGATCGCCGACGAGACCGCCGCGACCAAATATACCGGCCGCGACCCCGTCCGCGCGCACGAGCTGTCGATGGAAGAGATTGAAAAGGGTCAGAAGGACCCGAACTACAAGCTCAAGATGAGCAAGCAGGCGCAGGACACGATCCGCCGCACCCGCGGTCCGCGCTACACCCCGGTCAGCAAGCGCCAGGACAAGCCCGACGGCATCGCGTGGATCTTGAAGAATCATCCCGAAGTGTCGGACGGCGCGATCGGCAAGCTGATCGGCACCACCCGCAACACGATCGGCGCGATCCGCGACCGCAGCCACTGGAACAGCGCCAATATTGTCCCCAAGGATCCGGTGACGCTCGGCCTCTGCTCGCAGCGCGAACTCGACGCGCTGGTCGCCAAGGCGGCGAAGAAGGCCGGCATCAAGGCGCCCGAGGACAGCCGTTTCGAGGGCGACCGCGAAGCGCTGCTTGAAGAACTGCGCGCCGAGCGTAGCGCGGCCGCCGAAGCGCGTGCTGCCGAAGAGGCCGAAGCCGACGGCGAAGCCTGAGGCATGGCGGGGGCGGACGAGGACAATATTCCGGCGGCCAGCGGCTCGCCGGATGCCTCGCTGACCCAGGACGACAGCTTTACCGCGACGAGCCACGCGGGCCTGACCTATCCGTGGGGCGAGGCCGCACCCGGACCGGGCGAGACGATCCGCATCGCGAACGGCATCAGCTGGGCGCGGATCCCGATGCCGGGGTCGCTTGGCCATATCAACAGCTGGCTGCTCGACGACGAGGACGGCGTCGCGGTCGTCGATACCGGCATCTGCCTGACGATGTGCTCCGACGCGTGGAAGGCGCTTTATGCCGGCGCACTGAAGGACAGGCGCATCACGCGAGTCATCGGCACGCACCTTCATCCCGACCATATCGGCCTCGCCGGCTGGATCGCGAAGAAGCAGGACGTGAAGCTCTGGATGACGCGCGGCGAGATGCTCACCGCGCGCGCAATCGTTGCGGACTCCTCCGACACCGCCCCCGACGAGGTGCTCGCCCAGTCGCGCGCCGCAGGCTGGGACGAGGCGGCGATCGAGACGCAGCGCTCGCGCGGCTGGAACATGTTTCAGCGGATGATCTTCACGCTACCGCGCTCCTATGTGCGGATCGAGGATGGCGAGCGGCTCGACATGGGCGCACATCAGTGGCGCGTCGTCACCGGGTCGGGGCACAGCCCCGAACATGCGTGCCTGTGGAACGAGAAAGAGGGCGTGCTCGTCTCGGGCGATCAGGTGCTGCCGCGGATCAGCTCGAACGTGTCGGTCAACATCACCGAACCCGACGCCGATCCCTTGGGCGAATGGCTGGCATCGATCGATAAATTGCTTGCCACCGTACCCGCCGATGTCGTCACCTGCCCCGCGCATGGCGAGCCGTTCAAGGGGCTGCACGTCCGCCTGATAGCACTGCGCGACGAGCATCGCATGCGGCTTTACAATCTGGCCGAAGCCGCGGCGAGGGCGCCGCTGCGTGCAGTCGACAGCTTCCCTCTGCTCTTCAACCGCCCGATCGGCGAGCATAATCAGGGCCTCGCGACCGGCGAGGCGCTCGCACATCTGAAAAGGCTCGAGGTTGAGGGGCGCGTGCAGCGCGAAGACCGCGACGGCGTGTGGTGGTATCACGGCGTAGCCTGATGCGCGGGCTCGGGTTTCTGCTGGGCGCCGCGATCATGGCGGCGCCAGTCACCGCGCTGGCTGACGAACCCGGCGTTAATGACGAAATCGTCGTTACCGCGCGCCGCTCGGGCGCGCCGATGTGGACGATCCAGACGCGCGCGGGCGTCGTCATCCTCGTCGGAGAGATTGCGGCGGTTCCAAAGGCCACACCGTGGCGTCCCGAACGGCTCGAAGGCGCAACCGACCGCGCGCAACGTGTCATCCTCGGCACCAAGGCGAAAGTGTCGCCGGGCGACATCTTGCGGCTGATCTTCAAGGGCGGCGGGCTTACCAAATTGCCGAAGGGGCGCGTAGCCGCCGACTATCTCGATGCGCGCCAGATGCAACGGCTTCGTGCGCTCGAATTGCGCTTCAATCAGGATTATTCGCGCGGCAACTTCCTGATGACCGCCTTCGACCTTCTGTCGAAACGCCTCGCCTTCAACAAGGACAGCGCCGACGATGCCTCCGACGTCGTCCGCAAGGCGGCGCGGCAATCGAAGATTCCGACCCAGCCCGTCGGTGAGGTGCGCGGTGAGGATATGCTCGACAATCTGTTTGCGGCGGCGCCCGAGACGCATATCCCGTGCCTCGAAGCCGCGATGGCGGCGGCCGAGGCGGACGGCGATGTGGTGATCGCGCGCGGGCGCGCATGGACCGAATTCGACGTGCCCGCGGTGATGGCGAGCCCGCTTGAGGAGGCGCTGGGGCGCTGCTGGCCGTGGACGAACGACAGCTTCGGTCCCGAGCTGCGACAGACATGGGTCGGCGCGATCCGCGACGCGACTGGGCAGCCCGGCGTCACGCTCGCGGTGGTCCCGCTGCGCATATTGGCCGAAAGGGACGGCGTGCTCGATCGGCTCAAATCGCAGGGGCTGCCGATCAGCGGCCCCGCCTGGTAGGCGCGGCCTACCGCGGTCTCTGCATGATCCAGCTGAACGCCATCGCGTTGAAGATCGTATAGAGGCCATAGAGCATCAGCGCGGTGAACCAGTTCCGCGTCGCGATCGCCATCGCGCCGACAAGCAACAGGAATTCGAAGACATAGGTGATGTTCGGGCCGACCTTGTCGGCAAGCGGTTGGACCATCTGCTGGATCAGCGGGTCGTCGCTTTCCATGAAGGCGCGGTGCATCGCGAAATTGCCGACACCGGCGCAGAAAATGGCGATGATTGCGATCAGCATAGGTTTGCAGATGGGGCACGCGGGGTGGAAATGCCAGCGACTTTCGGGCTATAGGGCGGCATCGGACGCGCACCGGCCCCGCGCGACCGATCGAACGAACCCGGCTCCTGCCCCCAGAGAAGGACGTCTTCGGTGACAAACCTCCCCCGACTGGCCGCGCTTTGCCTGCCGCTCGCCCTCGCCGTTCCCTCCGCGCATGCACAAGACGCCGCAGCGTCGCTCCAGCCGAACCCTTTGCTTGTCGATCCGGTGCTGGCCAATCCGATCCCGACAGCTCTCGTGCCGCTCGATCCCGAGCTGCCAATCGCGGTCCGCGCGATGATCGACGCCGCCTTCGCGAGCGGCGACAATGACGATGTCGAGGCGGTGGCGAGGTTCGCGCGGCGGACCAATCCTGGCAATATCGGCGAGATCGACGCGCTGCTCGCTTATTATCGCAGCGAGCATCCGCCCGAGACGCCGCCCGATCCGGTAGGCAATATGCTCGCCGCAGCGATGGCGAGCGCAAAGGATGCCGATGTCGAAGCGGTCGGCAAACTCGCGAAGGAAACCAACCCCGAAAATGCGCAGGAAATCGAGGAACGCCTCCTCGCCTATCGTGCCGAACGCAAGCGGCTGCGCGACGAGGCGGCAGCGGCCGAGCGCGCGAAGCTGGCGGCGGCCAAATTCTGGCAGAATTGGAAGGGCGAGGGCCAGATCGGTGCGTCGCAGAGCAGCGGCAATACCGAATCCGTCGGGCTGAGCGCCGGCGTCGCGCTTGCGCGCAAAGGGATCGACTGGACGCACAAGTTTCGCGCGCAGGCCGATTATCAGCGCACGAACGGCGCGACGTCTGTCGAACGCTATCTGGGCGAGGTCGAACCGCAATACAGGATCAACGACCGGACCTTCGCCTATGGCCTCGGGCGCTGGGAACATGACCGGATCCTCGGCTACGACACGCGCTGGAACCTGTCGGGCGGGCTCGGTTACAAGGTGGTCGACAACAAGAAGATGACGCTGAGCCTGAAAGGCGGGCCGGCGTTTCGTCAGACCGATTTCGTGAATGGCGAAGAAGACACCGAGCTGACCGCGCTCGCGGGGCTCGATTTCGGCTGGCAGCTATCGCCGACGCTGCGGCTGACGCAGGTCGCGTCGACGATCATCGGCGAGTCCAACGGGTCGACCAGCTCTCAGACCGCGCTCAGCGCCAAGCTGACCGGCGCGCTGTCCGCGCGTATCGCCTATTCGGCGCAGATCGACACCAGCCCGCCGCCCGGGATCGAGAAGGTCGACACGCAGACGCGCTTTACGCTGGTCTACGGTTTTTAGTCGAACGCGTTCGCCGCGCCGATCTGCTCACCGTCCGCAAGCAGGCCGATGCCGGGCACATGATTGAACTCGATGCGAATGCCGTCGGGGTCCTCGAACAGCACCGAATAATAGCCGGGCGCCCAAGGTTCTTCCTGCGGGTCGTGGACGATGCGAATATCGTCGCGATCCGCAAGGAAGGCGTGAACCCGGTCGACCGCCGCGCGGTCGCGCATGCGGAAGCAGGCATGATGCAGCCCCGGCGCACCCTGGTCGAAGCGCTTGCCGGCATTTTCGGGGCTGCCTGCGCGGATGCCGATCGCGGTGCGGCCGCCGACACCGTAAAGCATATGCTCGCTATCGAGCACGAGCTTCAGCTCCAGATAGTCGATCATCGCGCGCCAGAAGGCCGTCGAGCGCGCGAAGTCGCCCGCCGTCAGGATGACGTGCGCGACGCCATTGAGGTCGCTCAAGCGTCCCTCCCTATTTGATCGCCGCCAGCACATAGAGGAATTCGGCGAACCCCATCGTTGCATCGACCAGCCCCGCGACCTTCGGATTGGTCGAATCGATCAGATAATATTCGTCGGGGGCGTGCGCGCCCGAACCGTGGCCAATGCCGTAATGCGCCGCGGGGATCGACACCGGCGGCGCGGTGAAGGTCGAGCCCGGCCAGCTACCGGCCATTCGGGGGTTAAGGCTCGTCGCGACGCCGAGCTTCTTGTAGGTCGCAAGTTCCGAGCGGACGAGGCGGCTGTCCTCGGCGACCTCGGTGGGGTCGTAGCCGCCCGACACATTGACCTCGACATCGGTGAAGCCATGTTTGTCGAGATGCGCGCGGAGCTTCTTTTCGGCCTCGGCGCGCGTCTGGTTGGGAACGAGGCGGAGGTCGAGTTTGGCGACCGCCTTGCCGGGTAGTACGGTCTTGCCGCCGGGGCCGGTGTAGCCCGCGACGAGCCCCTCGATATTGACCGTCGGCTCCTGCGCAAGGCGGATCAGCGCGTCGTCGTAGGAGAGGTTGTCGATCCAGTGGGTGACGCCGAGCGCCGCCTTTTGCTGCGCCTCGTCGCCCGCCTTCGCGGCTTCGCGGATCAGCGATTTTTCGCGGTCGGTGAGCGGGCGGACATTCTCGTACCACCCTTCGATCGCGGGCTTGTTGCCATCGGGGGTAACGAGTGTCTGGAGCGCCTGCACCAGCCGCCAGGCGGGCGAATCGACCATGGCCTTGAGGCTGGAGTGCACGTCGCCCTTCGGCCCGCGGCCCCACTTCTCGCCGCTGGCGATCAGTTCGAGCTCAATGATGCCCTTCGACCCCAGATTGACCGTGACGTTGCCGGTCTTGCCCTGCGACGCGAAGGGGATGAAGATGCCTTCGCACTTCTTCAATGCGGCGAGGATGTTTGGTTTGGTCGCAATCTGGCGGAAGTGCGGCGATCCGATCTCCTCCTCGCCCTCGCAGACGAGCACGATGTTGACCGGCAGCTTGCGCCCCGCGGCGCGGATCGCGTGGAGCGCGGCGAGGAAGGTCGCCTCGGGCCCCTTCTGGTTCACTGCGCCGCGGCCCATGATCGCCTGCCCGAAACCGGGACGCTCGACCATCTTGCCCTCGAGCGGCGGCGACGACCATTCGGCCGGGTCGAACTGTTTGACGTCATACATGAAATAGATACCGAGCGTGCGCTTGGCGCCAACGTCGATCGTCCCGAACACGCCAGGATGGCCGTCGGTCGGCACGATTTCGACATTGGTGAAGCCCGCATCCTTCGCGAGTTCGGCCATATAGGCGGCGCCCTCCGGCATGCTGCGATTTTCGGCGGCGATCGAGGGGAGCGCGATCCAGTCGCGGATGCGCTTGATCGACGCCTCCTTGCCCGCTTCGGCCGCCTTGCGGATATCCGTCATGCTTCCCGACTGCGCCCAGAGCGGCAGCGGCTGCATAAACGCCGCGCCGGCGCCCAGCATCGCGGTGCCGCGCAGCATGTCGCGGCGATTCAGTCGGTTAAGCTCACGGAAATCCATCATATATCCCCTGCTGCTTCGCATGCGAAGCAATGTGCCGGATCGGCGGCGAAACGCAAGGGCGTGTCGGGGGACTTACTGTTACCCGGCCGTTACACGATCGGACGTGCGTCGATTTCCTCGGCAAGGAAGGCGAGGATTATGGCTTTGTCGCTCGCCGGGTCTGGCTGCGCACGGAAGGCGGCGAGCCCGGCGAAGATCATCAGAAGCGGAATGCCCGCGAAGATCGTCGCAAAGAGTCCGGCGCCGGGGATGTAGAGATAGGCGGCAATGCCGCCGATCACGAACAACGACAGAAAGCCGACCCAAGCATAAGGGAAATAGCGCGCCTCGGGCGGTGTGCCGAAGGTGCCGGTGATGCGCGTGCCGCCCTTGTACGATTCCATCACCGCGTCGAGCACGGGCTCCATATTGGTGCGCGTGCTGCGCTGGCGGTAGAGCAGCTTCATCTCGCGCTCGCTGCCCTTGCCGAACACGCGCGCCTTCGCATCCGGCATCGGGTCGTCCATGATCCGCTTGAGCGTGCGCGCAATCTGTTCGGGCGAGTGGGGAGCGTAGAGGTCGATCGGTTCGGGGTTCGACATCGTTTCGCTCCCTCCTGTTTACGCCTTTTCGAGCAATCCCTCGTCGGCGATCCGCTTTTGCCACAGCTTCGGCGCGTTGACGTGAACATTCTGGCCCTCGCTGTCGACCGCGACGGTGACGGGGAATTCGCTGACCTCGAACTCGTAGATTGCTTCCATGCCGAGGTCGGCGAAGCCGACGACCTTCGAGCCCTTGATCGCGCGCGCCACGAGATAGGCCGCGCCGCCGACTGCCATCAGATAGGCGCTCTTGTGTTTCGCGATCGCCTGCGTCGCGGCGGGACCGCGCTCGGCCTTGCCGACGCAGGCGAGCAGGCCCTGATCGAGCATCATGTCCATGAACTTGTCCATGCGCGTCGCAGTGGTGGGGCCGGCTGGGCCAACAATTTCCTCGCCGACCGGATCGACCGGGCCGACATAATAGATGACGCGGCCCTTGAACTCGACCGGCAGCTCTTCGCCCTTGGCGAGCATGTCGGCGATGCGCTTGTGCGCGGCGTCGCGGCCGGTGAGCATCTTGCCGTTGAGCAAAAGGCGGTCGCCCTGTTTCCAGCTTGCGACGACTTCGGGCGTCAGATTGTCGAGGTCGACGCGGATCGCCGCCTTGTCGGGCGCCCAGTCGATCTGCGGATAGTCAGCGAGCACCGGCTTTTCGAGATAGGCGGGGCCGCTGCCGTCGAGCGTCACATGGGCATGTCTTGTCGCGGCGCAGTTCGGGATCATTGCGACGGGTTTCGATGCGGCGTGTGTCGGCCAGTCGGCGATCTTGACGTCGAGCACGGTCGCGAGGCCGCCGAGCCCCTGCGCGCCGATGCCGAGCGCATTGACCTTTTCATACAACTCGATGCGCAGCTCCTCGGTTGGGTTCGACGGACCGCGCGCGAGCAGTTCGGTCATGTCGATCGGGTCCATCAGCGACTGTTTCGCCAGCAGCATCGCCTTTTCCGCGGTGCCGCCGATGCCAATGCCGAGCATGCCCGGCGGGCACCAGCCGGCGCCCATTTGCGGCACCATTTCGAGCACCCAGTCGACGATCGAATCCGACGGGTTCATCATCTTGAACTTCGACTTATTCTCGCTGCCGCCGCCCTTCGCGGCGACGTCGATCACGACCTTGCTTCCGGGGACCATTTCGACATTGAGGACCGAGGGCGTGTTGTCCTTGGTATTCACGCGGCTGAACGCGGGATCGGCGAGGATTGAGGCGCGGAGCTTGTTTTCGGGGTGGAGATACGCCTTGCGCACGCCTTCATCGACGACCTGTTGCAGGCTGCGCGGGCTGTCGAGGCGGCAGTCCATGCCCCATTTGATGAAGACGGTGACGATGCCCGTATCCTGGCAGATCGGGCGATGCCCTTCGGCGCACATGCGGCTGTTCGACAATATCTGCGCCATCGCGTCCTTCGCGGCGGGTGACACTTCGCGTTCATACGCGGCGCCCAATGCGCGGATATAGTCCATCGGATGGAAATAGCTGATGTACTGGAGCGCGTCGGCGATCGTTTCGATGAGATCGTCTTCGCGAATGATCACGGTGTTCATGTGCAGCCTTTCGCCCTTTTTGGGGATTCGCGGCTTCCCTAGACCTGCACGGCAGGGATGGACAAGGGGTCAGGTGCGGCGACGGCCGAAGACCGGGCGCACCGGCGCGGCGGCCTGTCGTTCGCCGGGGATGGAGGCCGTGTCGCCTGGATCGACGAGCGGGCGCTTGCGGACGAGCGCTCGCCAACTGCCCGCAGCGGCAAGCGCGAGGAGGAGGAGCCAGCCGCCGGCGGCTGAGGGAATCAGTGCCCAGGCGAAGGCGGCGGGGGTGATGATCGCCATCACCGTCGGGATCGCGGCGAGGATTGCGATGGTGCCGAACAAGGCCCACCAACGCCCGATCTGCGTCGCCGCAGCACCGATCATCACATTGGTCGCGGCAAGCAGCAGGAATTTGGCGGCGACGGGATAGAGCAGGCTCGCCATCGCGGGCGAATAGTCGCCGAGCGTGAAAGCGGCCTGGATGTCGAAGAGCAGGTAATTCTCCCAAGCGTCGCAAAGTGCCGCTGCGACCGGAAGCACGGCGGCCGCGAGCAGCGCGCGGAGTCGGAGTTCGTGCCACAGCGCAATACAGCCGCTCGTCAGAAAGCCGGCGTAGAGCAGCATGTAGAGATAGTCGCGCTCATTGCCTGTCCGCATCGCGGCGAGGCGGGTGACCTGATCGGGATCGGTATAGAAGCCGAAGATTGCTTCGAGGTCGGCCTGTCCGCCGGCGAACTCGAACGCGAGCACCGGCGCGCCATAGCCCGGCGCGATATCATGCCCCGTCGCGGGGAAGACCTGACCGAGATGGAGGCCGAAGAGCAGCGTGGCGATACCGAATGCCAGCGTCCAGACCCACGCACGCGTCGGTGCGGGCGGCCGCGTTCGCTGCGTTTCGATCCAATGCTGAAGCCCCCCGACCATCGTCTAGATGTCCGGTGGAGCGCGGAGGCTCACTTTATCGGCACTCGGCGCATTTGCCGCGCACCTCGATCACGGGGCGTTCGGCGGCGAAGCCCGTCGCCTCGGCCGCGGCGCGGACGCCGCCCGAAATCTTATCATTGTCGACATGCACCGCGGTGCCGCAGCTATCGCAGATCAGGAAGATGCAGTCGTGGAGGCAGCCGGGGTGGCTGTTTGCGACAAAGGCGTTGGCACTCTCGACGCGACGGACGAGGTTGTTCGCGACGAACAAATCAAGGATACGGTAAACGCTGTTCGGTGCGACGCGCTTGCCGCGCTTCTGTGACACGATGTCGGCGATCTCATAGGCGCTCGCCGGCTTGCCGATTGCCGCAACGGCGTCGAAAATCTCGGCGCGCATATCGGTCCATGCTTCGCCCCCGCCCTCAAGCGCGGTTTGCGCCGCCTTGGCGAGCGAGGCGCCGCTGGCCTCGACGTGCGAATGGTCATGCTTGCCCATTGGCGTTTCCTCAGGCGCGGGAAATCCCGCGCTAACTATTCCCCAATGTAGGCTGTTTGCCTGTCCCCCGCAAGCGGCGGACCGGTCCGATGCGGTGGGATCAGTGGCGCGCGCGGCGGTTGAGGTCGTGACCCAGTGCGACGACGGCGACGCCGATCATCGTCGCGAGCACTTCGCTGCCGTCGTGCGGCCGCGACAGCGCGCCCGCCATCATGCCAAGACCGAAGCTTCCGACCGCGAAGGGCATCATATAACCGTGGCTGAGCACGCCGGAGACCAGCGTGATCAGCGCAAAGCCGATTGCGACGATCAACCCGATCTCGTGAAACAGATGGTTTTCGAGGAATACGCCGCCAACCGAGGCAATCGAGGCGAAAAAGATCGTCGTTGCAAGGCAGTGGACGAGGCACAGGCCCGACAGACCCATCGCCAGCTGGTCGCCGCTGAGCGAGGTCAGCGGCCGCGAATCGCGCGCAGCCCGAATCAGCGCGCCGAGACGCGTCAGAGCAGGGGCATGGCTGGCGACGTGGGTCACCCGATTCTCCGTTGGTGCAATTGCGAACCGGGATATGGCATATCATGACGAAGGTTACAACATCACATTGCAATTCTCTTTGACGCGGGCCGCCGCACTTTCTGCCCGGTTGCTCTCCTTTCGCCGCATCGCTTCGATGCTAATATAAGTTAAGCTATCGATGTGTTGCCGACGGTAAGCCGGGATCGAACACCGCATGTATAGGGTGGGGTCGGGTGTGTTTTTGCTATATCTTGCCGATCGTTGGACCTGCCTGACGGGTTCAAGGACCGAGAGATGCGCAATTCTCCCGCCATTCGAAGGGAGCTTGTTTTTGTCGCCATCGCCGACCTTCTACCTTGCTGCTGAAAAGCTGAAGCGGCTCGAACGCCTGTCGCAGGAGGACGTCGACGCGTTCCTGGCCTTGCCGCATCGTCTGAAATGGCTCGATCTTGGCGGGTATATCGTCCGCGAGGATGACCGGGTCGAATATTGCTGCGTGTTGCTGGAAGGCATCGCGATCCGCCACAAGGTCACCAACGGCGGGAACCGGCAGATCGTTTCGATCCAGATCCCTGGCGATTTCGTCGATCTGCAAAACTCGCTTCTCGATGTCGCTGATCATAGCGTCCAGACGCTGACCAAAGCGCATGTTGCGTTCATCCCGGTGACGGCAATCGAGATGCTGATCGCGCAGCGACCGGCGGTGGGGCGCGCCTTGTGGCGCGATACGCTGATCGACGCGGCAATTTTTCGCGAATGGATCGTCAATGTCGGCCGCCGTGACGCCGCCTCGCGCATCGCGCACCTGCTTTGCGAACTGGCGGTGCGGCTCGCCTTCGCGGGCATGGCGGAGAATCATTGCTACAAGATGCCGCTGACGCAGGAGCAACTGGCCGATGCGGTGGGGCTGACGCCGATTCACGTCAATCGCACATTGCGCGATCTGGAACGCCAGAATCTGATCAAGCGCGAGAAGCGCATGATGTGTATTCTGGATTGGCGCGCGCTTGAACAGCTGGGCGATTTCAATGACCGCTATCTTCACCCCAATTTGACCCAGGATCCCGTCGACGAGACAGCATGAGGCCGCGGCCGGGCGTCACTTCATTATGATGGCTTCGTCGAAACGGACGGTCAGGATCGTCGCATGCCGGTCGTTGGCGACCTCTATCTGCCCCGACAGGTCCAAAAATCCCTCGAGCACATCGGCCGCCATCACCGACCGCGCGCCTTCGATGGCGATCTGGCGGATGCTTTTGTCAGGCGACACCATCTGCCCCTCTTCGTCGCGGATCAGGCCGTGGTCGTTGCGGACGTGGAAATAATAGGCGCGCGGGGGATAGGTGTCGGCCATATCATAAACGCGGCGCGGCGGCGCCTTTCCCCAGGTCAAGATTGGCCATCTGTGTGAGCCGCTGGGCATAATGGTCCGCGAGTTCGCGGTGAAGGGTGCGTTCCTCGTCGGACAATGCACAGGCGGCAGCGGCTTGCGCTTCGGCGCGACGCAGCGCCAGAAATTCGCGACTCTCTTCCATGCCTTTTCTCCCCAACCGGGAAAGCATGGTCGGCCGATGCCGCCGCCTTTGCTATAAAGCAGGTTAGGCTTTGGCTTTAGCTTCCTCTTCGGCGCGCAAGGCCTTGCGGTCGAGCTTGCCGATCATCGTCTTGGGCAGGTTCAGCCGGACCTCGACCGCCTTGACGCGCTCATGCTTGCCGAGCTGCGGGTTGAGCCACTCGGCGAGCGCCTCGCCGCTCACCTGAAACCCGTCCTCGAGCGTGACGAAAGCCTTAGGCGCTTCGCCGCGATAGGCGTCGGGAACGCCGAGCACGATCGCCTCCTTCACCGCCGGATGTTCGTAGAGATGCGCCTCGATGACGCTCGGGTACACTTTGAACCCGCCGACCGCGATCATGTCCTTCAGCCGGTCCACAATGCGGATATAGCCATCGGCCTCGACCACCGCGACGTCGCCGGTGCGCAGCCAGCCGTCGTCGGTGAAGCTGTCCTTGTCCGCCTCGGGCCGGTTCCAGTAACCCTGCATGATCTGCGGCCCCTTGACCGCGAGCTCGCCGGGTTCACCGTCGGGAGCGTCCTGCGACGGGTCTTCCTTGTCGAGCAGCCGGATGTGCGTCGCAGGGAGCGGCTGGCCGATCGTGCCCGGCTGGACCGGGCCGTCATAGGGGTTGGTCGCGACGACGCCCGAGCTTTCAGTCAGGCCATAGCCTTCGACGAGCGAGGCGCCGGTCGCGGCGGTGAATTTCTCGCGCAGCTCGCCCGGCATCGGCGCGCCGCCCGAGATGCATATGCGCAGCGAAGAGAAGTCGGTCTTCGCGAGATCGGGATGATCGAGCAACGCCTGATACATCGTCGGCACCCCGGGCAGCGCGGTGGTCTTCGTGCGCGTGATCGCCTCGAGCGCCTGCTTCGCGTCGAAACGCGGCAGCATCGTGATCGACCCGCCGTTGAGGATCGTGCGGTTGAGCACGCAGGTGTTGGCAAAGACGTGGAAGAAGGGGAGCACGCCGAGGATGCGGTCGGCGGCGTCGTGGTCGGGGTCGATCGCATTCACCTGCCGCGCATTGGCAGTGAGATTTTGGTGCGTCAGCTTCGCGCCCTTCGGCGTACCGGTCGTGCCGCCGGTATATTGGATCAGCGCGATGTCATTCTCGGCGTCGATCGCGACCGGATCGGGCCTGCCGTCGTTGTCGGTGAGGGTGGAAAAGCGAAGGATTCGCGGGTCTGCCGGCAGCGCCGCGACCTCGCTGCGCTTGAACAGGCGGTAGAGCATGGATTTCGCCGCGGGAAGCCCGCCCGCGACCGATCCGACGACGAGTTGCTTGAGGCTCGATCCGTCGAGCACCTTGAGTGCGGTCGGCAGCAGTGCCGCCGCGCTGATCGTAAACAGCGTCTCGGTGCCCGAATCCTCGACCTGCGCTTCGAGCTCGGCGACCGTATAGAGAGGCGAGAAATTGACCACGGTCGCTCCCGCGGCGAGCGCGCCATAATAGGCCGCGACATAATGGGGAACATTGGGAAGGAAGAGGCCGACACGGCTGCCCTTGCCGATACCACGCTGTTGCAGTCCGCGGGCAACCCGCGCCGCGCCGCGCGCGACCTCGGCATAGCCAAACTGGCGGCCTAGAAAATCGAGCATAGGTGCATCGCCGCGCCGCGCGACGCTGGCGGCGAGCATGTCGGGCAGCGACAGCGGCGGAAATTCCTGATCCCAGGCCGTGGGGTGACGATAATCGGTCGACCAGGAAAAGCGGCTGTCCATCGGGGGTTGGAATCCTCTTCGAATATGGGGTTCCTTACACTAGGGTCAGCAAGCGGTGATTTGCAACTGCGCTCGCTTGCGGCGTGCAGCCCGGACGGCTAGGCAGCGCATATCGTCACCGTCAGGGGTTTTGCCATGTTGCAGCTGTCATCGCGCGTCGCCGCGTCGCTCGTCCTTTTTGCCTGCGCCGCCACCGTGCCGGCCGCCGCCAAGGACAAGCTGCCGGCCGCGCGCCCCGCGCAGATTCAGGAACTCTACGCCTGCCGCGATATCAACGATCCGTCGGCGCGCCTTGCCTGTTTCGACCGCGAGGTCGGCGAGCTGTCGACCGCCGACCAGGCACGCGAAATCACCTTCACCGATCGCGAGACTGCCAAAAAGGCCCGGCGCGGGCTGTTCGGTTTCAACTTCCCCAAGCTCGGCGGAATTTTCGGGGGCGACGAGGATGAGGTCAAGGAAATCGAAACGACGATCCGGTCGGCGAGTATCGATCGATCGGGCAAATATACGCTGGTGATGGAAGATGATGCGGTGTGGGTGCAGATCGACACCACCAGACTGCCGCGCCAGCCGAAGGCGGGGCAGAAAGTCAAGATCAAGGTAGCAACGATGGGCAGCTATTTTGCATCGATCGACGGCGGCCGCACGATCCGCATGAAGCGCGACCGCTGATCGCGACCGGCGCGCGATCGAATCCAGCGAAATAGCGATGGCGCCACGGCGATGACGGGCAGCGACGCGATTCCCGTTCCGGGCCCGGACTGTCCTCCCTTCGTGCTGCTCGACGATGCGCGCGCCGAAGGTGGTGCGGCGGCGCGATTGTTCGTCGATCCCGTCGAAGTGCTGACCGCGCATTCGGCGGCTGAAGTCCCGGCGCTGCTGTCGGCGCTCGAAGCAGCGCAGGGCCGAGGGCTCCATGCCGCGGGCTATCTGACCTATGAGGCCGGCAAGGCGCTGGCGCCGGCGTGGCGTGGTGCAGTCGATCCCGAAACGGGCGCGGCTCCACTCGGCTGGTTCGGGCTATTTCCCAAGGTCGGTCGGATCGATGCCGACAAGGTCGCAGACCTGCTCCCCGATCCGGCGTCGGCTTGGATCGGCAAGGTTACACCCCGCGTCGCACGCGCCGACTATCTTGCTGCGGTCGGGGCGGTGCTGGACTTCATTCGCGCAGGCGACATTTATCAGGCGAATTTCACCTTCCGCGCTGACGTGCCCGTGCTGGGCAATCCGCTAGCGGTTCATGCGCGGCTTCGGCGCACGGCGCGCGCGGGCTATGGCGGGGTGATCTGGACCGGCGAACAGGCGATTGTGTCGCACTCGCCCGAGCTCTTTTTTGCGCTGCGCCAGAGCCAGGTGATGGCGCGTCCGATGAAGGGGACCGCAGCGCGGTTGGCAGACCCCGAGGCCGATGCGGCCGCGGCGCGCGACCTTGCCGAAGATCCCAAGCAGCGCGCCGAAAATCTGATGATCGTCGACCTGATCCGCAACGATCTTTCGCGCGTCGCGGTGCCGGGATCGGTCGCGGTGCCCGACCTTTTTCGCGTCGAAAGCTTCCCGACGATCCATCAGCTCGTCTCCGACGTCAGCGCGCGGCTGCCCGGCGGGACGGGCGCGGTCGACGTGCTGCGCGCGGCCTTTCCGTGCGGCTCGATCACCGGCGCCCCCAAGGTGCGCGCGATGGAGATTATCGACCAGTTGGAAGAGGGCGCGCGAGGGCTCTACACCGGCTCGATCGGATTCATCGAGCCCGGGGGCGATGCGGCGTTCAATGTCGCGATCCGGACGCTCGTCTTTCCCGGGATGTTACCGCAAAGCGGCTTGCGGGACGGCCCGCCTTGCGCCACGCTGGGATTGGGATCGGGAATTGTCGCCGACAGCGAACCGGCTGAAGAGTGGCGCGAATGTCTGGCCAAGGGGGAATTTGTGGGCGCAGCGGGGGAAAGCTTCGACCTCATCGAAACGATGTTCTTCGATCCCGTAGAGGGCGTCCAGCGGCTCGAGGGGCATCTGGCGCGGATGAAGGCGAGCGCGCAAATGCTCGGCTTCACTTTCGACCGCCACGGCGCGCGCAACAGCCTGCAATCGGCGACATTTCGCCTGCGAAGTGCCGCGCGGGTGCGGATGCGGCTCGCGCCGTCGGGCGCGCTCGCGGTGGAGGTGTCGCCGCTGCCACGGCTGGCCGAGCTGCCGGTGCCCGTTGCGGTGCGACCGGCGCCGATGGCCGCAGATGATTTCCGTCTGACGCACAAGACGAGCCTGCGCGCCGCCTATGACGTTGCGCGACTGGAGAGCGGCGCCGCCGAGGTTGTGTTCGTCGACGAACCGGGTTTCGTCACCGAGGGGAGCTGGAGCAATGTCTTCGTCGAGCGCGCCGGACAATTGCTTACGCCGCCGCTCGCGCTGGGATTGCTTCCCGGCGTGCTGCGCGCCGAGCTGATCGAGAAAGGGCGCGCGGTCGAATCGCACCTGCGGCTCGCCGATTTGGAGAGCGGATTTTTTATCGGCAACAGCCTTCGCGGGCTGATCCCGGCGCGGCTGGCCGACGCTGCAGCATAGTCGATAGGCTGACCAGCCCGGCGCATAGGTAAATTATCAAGCGCCGCGCTTGCGAATATCGGTTAGAGGCTTTAGGCGCGGCCACGCGCAATTTCCTGTCCTTTTGCAGCCCGACCGCGCAAGCCACGGAAGATATCGTCATGTCGTTGAAGCCCCATGTCTCCGCCGCCCTCAACCGCATCCAGCCTTCGGCGACGCTCGCGATGACCGCGCGCGTCTCGGCGCTGAAAGCATCGGGCGTCGACGTGATTGGGCTCAGCGCGGGCGAGCCCGATTTCGATACCCCCGATTTCGTCAAGGAAGCGGCGATCGAGGCTATCCGCAACGGGCAGACGAAATATACGCTCGTCGACGGCACGGTGGCGCTGAAGGAAGCGATCCGCGGCAAGTTCCGCCGCGATAACGGGATCGAGTTCGGGCTCGACCAGATTACCGTCAATGTCGGCGGCAAGCATACTTTGTTCAATGCGCTCGTCGCGACGGTCGACAAGGGCGACGAGGTCATCATCCCCGCGCCCTATTGGGTGAGCTACCCCGACATCGTCGCCTTTGCGGGCGGCACGCCGGTGATCATCGAGGGCGGTGCGGCGCAGAATTACAAGATCACGCCGGCGCAGCTTGACGCCGCGATCACGCCGAAGACGCGCTGGGTGATGTTCAACTCGCCGTCGAACCCGTCGGGCGCCGCTTACTCTGGTGAAGAACTCGATGCGCTGGGCGAGGTGATCCGCCGTCATCCGCATGTGATGGTGATGACCGACGATATGTATGAGCATGTCTGGTACGCCGATTTCGCCTTCACGACGCTGGCGCAGCGCTGTCCCGACCTGATCGATCGCATCCTGACCGTCAACGGCTGCTCGAAAGCCTATGCGATGACCGGCTGGCGCATCGGCTATGCTGGCGGCCCCGCCTGGCTGATCAAGGCGATGGGCAAGCTCCAGTCGCAGTCGACGTCAAACCCCTGCTCGATCGCACAGGCCGCTGCCGCCGCCGCGCTCGGCGGTCCGCAGCAGTTCCTCGACGACCGCAATGCTGCGTTCAAGAAGCGCCGCGACATGGTCGTTGCGATGCTCAACGATGCGCCGGGCCTCTGCTGCCCGGTCCCCGACGGTGCCTTCTATGTCTATCCTGACGCGTCGGGCTGCATCGGCAAGAAGACCCCCGACGGCAAGCTGATCGACAGCGACGAAGCGCTGATCGACTATTTCCTCGATAGCGCCAAAGTTGCGGCGGTGCATGGCGGCGCATTCGGCCTGTCGCCGGCGTTCCGCGTTTCCTATGCGACGTCGGAAGCGGTGCTGAAGGAAGCGTGCGTGCGCATCCAGCAGGCGTGCGCCGCGCTCAGCTAAGCGTCATTTCAAGCGCGCAAGATTATTTTGTACCGATCGGTCTTGTAATCTGGATGGCGGGGCCTATTTGAACCTGAACGGCGGTTAACCGCCCGGTTCACCGGATAGTAAGTCATTTCCGTTAGGGTGACTTGCATCACTGCACGGCTGGTCGGGGCGCTCCATATCGTCGGTGTAACCAACGCGGTCCAGGCCGCGAACTGGCAGATATGAAAAAAAGAGGTTATCATGCTCTCCATGCTCCGCTCCGACTGGTTTCTCACCATGCTCGCTGGCTTCGCGATTGGCGCGACGTACATCGTCCTCAATCAGCCGGCGCTGCCGCTTCCGGCGTAACGCCGCTGCGGCATAGCCTTTCCCTCCGCGCCGTCGCGGCGCTGGTCGCAGGGGCGATAGTCGCGCAATGCACGCCGGCGCAGGCTGAAAGCGTCGTCAAGCTGCCCGCTGCGCTGGTTGACCCTGCGGTCAATGCGAAACGCGCGACCGCGGTGCTCGCGGGCGGTTGCTTCTGGGGCGTCGAAGGCGTCTTTTCCAACGTCAAAGGCGTGGTGTCGGTCGAATCGGGCTATCATGGCGGCAGCGCCGCGACCGCCAAATATGAGCTGACCCACGACGGCAAGTCGGGGCATGCCGAGGCGGTTCGTATCGTCTATGACCCGACGCAGGTCAGCTACGGCAGCTTGCTCCGCATCCTGTTTTCTGTGGTTGCCGACCCGACGCTCAAAAACCGGCAGGGCCCCGATACGGGGCCGCAATATCGCGCCGCGATCGTCCCGCTCGACGCCGGCCAGCGTCAGGTCGCGACCGCTTATCTGGCGCAGATCGGCGGCGGCAGATATTTTGCGAAGCCGATCGTCGTGCCGATCGAGGCGTATAAACGCTTCTATCCGGCCGAGGCGAATCATCAGGATTTCATGCGTCTCAACCCGAAGAATGGTTATATATTGCGCTGGGACGCGCCGAAGCTCGCGGCGCTGAAGCGGCTTTATCCCGATATGGTGCGCGCGAAGCCGGCCCCCTGAAACCCGCGCGGTTCCGCCACTGGTCGCGACATAAGAATCATTCACCGCAAAACGCTGGTCCTCCGCGCGCGCCTGCGGGACGAGGAAACGACCGAAGGGGTCGGGTAGAGATAAAAGTCGCAAGTGCGGGGTTTGAATGAAGGTTAAGTTTTCCGGCCGGCCGCTCCTCGCCGTGACGATGGGCGCCGCGGTGCTTGCGGGTTGCGTCAGCAGCGCCGCGATCGTTCCGCAGGCGCGCACGCAGCCCGCCGCGCAGCCCAAGGCGGCGGTGCGGGGGCCGGCCGGTTCGGTCAGCGTGCCGATCGGCCAACCGGTGCGGTCGGCGATGCCGCGCCCCGCGGGGCCGCTGGACCCCGGCTTCCGCCGCGCCCCCGCCGGGCTCAACGACCGTATCTATGAATTGTGGCGCGCCTTCCCCGGCAAGACGGGCATTGCGGTGCAGCGGATCGACGGCGAATGGGCGCTGTCGCAGCGCGGCGGCGACCTGTTCCCGCAACAGAGCGTGTCGAAGCTATGGGTCACGCTTGCCGTGCTCGACGCGGTCGATCAGGGGCGGATGACGATGGACCAGCGCGTCCGCATCGGCCCCGAGGATCTGGTGGTTTTTCACCAGCCGCTCGCCGCGCGCGTGCGCGCCGAGGGTTCGGTGACGATGAGCGTCCGCGACCTGATCGAGACCGCGATCACCCACAGCGACAATCTTGCGAATGACAGCCTGCTGCGCACCGTCGGCGGCCCGAGCGCGGTGCGCGCCTTTGTTGCCAAAAAGGATTTGGGTTCGATCCGCTTCGGCCCCGGTGAACGCCTGTTGCAGGCGGGAACCGCCGGACTGACCTGGCAGCAAAGCTATTCGATCGGGCGCAATTTCGAGGCCGCGCGCGCCGCGCTGCCGGCGGCGACGCGCCAGACCGCGATGAACAACTATCTCGCCAACCCCGTCGATGGCGCGAGCCCCGCCGCGATCGCGAGCGCGCTGACGCGGCTGGCGCGCGGCACCTTGCTGTCGCCCGAATCGACCGAATATCTGCAAGGCGTGATGAGCCGGACCAAGAGCGGGCCGCGGCGGCTCAAGGCCGGGCTGCCGCCGGGCTGGCAATTCATGCACAAGACCGGCACGGGCCAGAATCTGGGCGGCATGACCGCGGGCTATAACGACATCGGCATCGCGACCGCACCCGACGGCACCCGCTATGCCATCGTCGTGATGATGGGCAGCACGACTGCGGGCATTCCCGCGCGCATGGCGCTGATGCAGTCGGTCTCGTCGGCCGTCGCCGAATATCACGGAAGGTAATCGACGATGAAATTTGCTGCGGTGTCGCTGGTGGTGCTGTCGCTCGCGCTCGCCGGATGTGCGACGCCTGAGGCGCGGCTGCGCACCGGCCTCAACAACGCCGGCCTGTCGAAGGCGATGTCGGCGTGCATGGCCGAACGCATGGTCGACCGGCTCTCGCTGGTCCAGCTCCGACGCCTGTCAGCGTTCGGCAGCCTCAAGGACAAGCAGATTACCGACCTGTCGCTCGCGCAATTCCTGCACAAGGTTCGCGCGCTCAAGGATCCCGAAATCCTGACGGTGTCGACCAGCTCGGCGGCGCTCTGCGCGCTTCGCTAAGCGTCAGTCGCCGGGAAAACGCACGACGAGATTCGGCGGCGGAAAGCTGTTTCGTACCGTTTCTGAGTGGTCGGCAGGCGGCCATGTCTCTCCGCGGGAAAAGCTGTCGATCGTTGCATATTGCCCCAGCCGCGTGAATTCGGTGATGACGTAAGGCTGCCCCTCGGCGCCAAGGATCGATGGCCGGTCGGCGAGGTGGAAATGCAGGTGCGGCGCGCTCGCTTGTCCGGTGAAGCCCAGGTATCCGACGACCTGCCCGGTCTTGACCCGGTCGCCCACTTTGACCGGCGCGCCCTGTTTCAGATGTTCATAGGTCGCGATGCGGCCGCCCCCGATGTCGAGCATGACATAATTGCCGCTGGCATCGGCGATCGTGGGGTTCGCCCGCCCGGACCGCGCCGCCGGGTCGGGGACATCGTCGCGCACCGCAACGATCGTGCCTTCGGCGACCGCGAGCACCTCGGCGCCGAAACCATAATGGTTCGCCGGAATATCAGCATCGCCCGACGACAATTTTCCGTTCGTATCGACTTTCATATAGTCGATCGCGAAGCGGCCGGGCAGCGTTGCCGATCCTTCGGTGGCATAGAAGACCCGCCGATGACCGCGTTCCATGCCGGGGCTATAGACCGCGACCCACGGCCCGCCGCGCAGCGGGGGCGACAAGCGGGGCAGGGGAGCGGTTTCCGTCATCGCTGCGCCGCCAGAAATCGTGAAGCTGGCGCCGTCCGCCCCGACCTTGCCGAGGGTGAGTTCGTGCGAAATCCTGTCGCGTACCAAGCCGGCCGCGACCGGGGCGTTGATATAGACGACCGCGCGGCGGCCGGGCGGAACGATCCGGGCATCGGCCTCGGCCGGGCCGACGAGGCCGATCGCCTTTACCAACTCGTCCGCAGCATAGGTTTTGATCGGGGTTCCCTTGTCGCCGGCTTTCACAACAAGCTGGTCCAGCCGCAACGGGAGGCTCGAAAAATTGGTGAGGTGCAGTTCGTAAACGAGCTGATCGGCGGCGCCGACCCGCACGATATCGGGCGCTTCGGCGACCTGCACGTCCAGCGCCTGGTTCGATTGTGCTGACGCAGCACCAGGGCTGGTGAAGGCCATAAGTGCCAAAACAACAAGCTTTATCTGCATCTTCGGCTCCCTCATCCCGCCTTCTGGCGCCGCCCGATTATCAGCTCGGGTCGGGGCCGTCATCCCGAAGACGGACCGGCTGCCCGAAAGCCTTTGCCGCGCGCAAGATTATCTGCGGACCCCGGGGGTAGCCTTGCGGGCGAACTTGTGCTTATGCGGCGCCAAACTTCTCCCCGCTCCAGAGTCGAAAGGCCCGGCAGACCTCATGAACATCCACGAATATCAGGCGAAAGAACTGCTCGCAAAATTTGGCGTCGCGATCCCCAAGGGCATTGCCGCGATGAGCGTCGAAGAGGCTGTCGCAGCCGCGAAGCAGCTTCCCGGGCCGCTCTATGTCGTGAAGTCGCAGATCCACGCGGGCGGCCGCGGCAAGGGCAAGTTCAAGGAACTCGGCCCCGATGCGAAGGGCGGCGTCCGCCTGGCCAAGACGCTCGAAGAAGTCGAAGCGCACGCCAAGGACATGCTCGGCAACACGCTGGTGACGATCCAGACCGGCGAAGCCGGCAAGCAGGTCAACCGCCTCTACATCACCGACGGCGCCGACATTAAGCAGGAATTCTACCTCGCGCTGCTCGTCGACCGCGCGACCAGCCGCATCGCGGTCGTCGCCTCGACCGAAGGCGGGATGGACATCGAAACCGTCGCGCACAACACGCCCGACAAGATCCACACGATCACCATCGACCCCGCGACGGGCCTGCAGCCGCACCATGGCCGCAGCGTCGCCGCCGCGCTCGAACTGTCGGGCGATCTCGCCAAGCAGGCGTCGAAGGTCCTCGCCGGCCTCTACGACGCCTTCCTCGCAACCGATGCCGAGCAGATCGAGATCAACCCGCTCGCCGTCTGCGAAGGCGCGAACGGCGACGAACTGCTCGTCCTCGACGCCAAGCTTGGCTTCGACGGCAATGCGATGTTCCGCCACAAGGATATCGCCGAACTGCGCGACCTCACCGAAGAAGACCCGGCCGAGGTCGAAGCGTCGGAATATGACCTCGCCTACATCAAGCTCGACGGCAACATTGGCTGCATGGTGAACGGTGCCGGCCTTGCGATGGCGACGATGGACATCATCAAGCTCAACGGCGAATTCCCCGCCAACTTCCTCGACGTCGGCGGCGGCGCGTCGAAGGAAAAGGTCACCGCGGCGTTCAAGATCATCCTCAAGGACCCCGCCGTGAAGGGCATCCTCGTCAACATCTTCGGCGGCATCATGAAGTGCGACATCATCGCCGACGGCATTGTCGCCGCGGCGAAGGAAGTGAACCTCTCGGTTCCGCTCGTCGTTCGCCTCGAAGGCACCAACGTCCAGGAGGGCAAGGACATCCTCGCCAATTCGGGCCTGCCGATCGTTGCGGCCAACGATCTCGGCGACGCGGCAAAGAAAATCGTCGCCGAGGTGAACAAGGCGGCGTGATAATCCAACCCTCCCTCGCACCCGCGAGGGAGGAGTAGGGACTGCTGGTTGACGTTTACGTAAACGCCAATTATGGCGCAGTGCACAATTTTTCGAGAGGAGCTGTCGAAGCTATGAAAATCCTCGTCCCCGTAAAGCGGGTGCTCGATTACAACGTGAAGCCGCGGGTGAAGGCCGACGGCACGGGCGTTGACCTGGCCAATGTGAAAATGTCGATGAACCCGTTCGACGAGATCGCGGTTGAAGAAGCGATCCGCCTCAAGGAAAAGGGCGTCGCGACCGAAATCGTCGCCGTGTCCGTTGGCCCGGCGAAGGCGCAGGAAACGCTGCGCACCGCGCTTGCGATGGGCGCCGATCGCGCGATCCTGGTGCAGACCGACGATGACGTCGAGCCGCTGGCGATCGCGAAGATCCTGAAGGCCATTGGCGACGCCGAAGGCCCGGGTCTCGTGATCCTCGGCAAGCAGGCGATCGACGGCGACAACAACCAGACCGGCCAGATGCTCGCTGCGCTGACCGGCTGGGCGCAGGGCACCTTTGCCAGCGCGGTCAATGTCGACGGCGACAGCGTCAATGTGACGCGCGAAGTCGACGGCGGTCTTGAAACGGTGAAGCTCAAGCTCCCCGCGATCGTCACCACCGACCTTCGCCTGAACGAGCCGCGCTATGCCTCGCTGCCGAACATCATGAAGGCGAAGTCGAAGCCGCTCGATACCAAGTCGCCCGCCGATTACGGCGTCGACACCACGCCGCGCGTGAAGGTGGTCAAGGTTTCGGAACCGCCCGTCCGCTCGGCCGGTGTCAAGGTCGCCGATGTCGATGAACTGGTTGCCAAGCTGAAGGCGATGGGAGTGCATTCATGAAAACGCTCGTTTGGGTTGAACATGACGGCAGCGCCGTCAAGGATGCCACGCTCGCCGCGGTGACCGCCGCCTCGAAGCTTGGCGAAGTCCATCTGCTCGTCGCCGGTTCGGGCGTCGATGGCGTCGCGAAAGCCGCCGCGCAGATCGCCGGCGTCGGCAAGGTGCATGTCGCCGACAATGCGGCTTTCGGTCATAACCTGCCCGAAAATATCGCGCCGCTGGTTGCCGACCTCATGGGTTCGCACGACGCGTTCGTCGCGCCCGCGACGACCACCGGCAAGAATATCGCGCCGCGCGTCGCTGCCTTGCTCGACGTGATGCAGATTTCGGAAATCCTGTCGGTCGAGGGTCCGAAGACCTTCACCCGCCCGATCTATGCCGGCAACGCGATCGCGACCGTCGAATCGTCGGACGCAAAGCTGGTCCTGACCGTTCGCGGTACCGCGTTCGACAAGGCCGCGACTTCGGGCGGTTCGGGTACGGTCGAAGCCGTGGGCGCGGGCAGCGATGCCGGCATCTCGAGCTTCGTCGGCGCCGAAATCGCCAAGCAGGATCGTCCCGAACTCACCTCGGCCAAGATCATCGTGTCGGGTGGCCGCGCGCTGGGTTCGAGCGAGAAGTACGAAGAAGTCATCGTTCCGCTCGCCGACAAGCTCGGCGCCGCGCTCGGTGCTTCGCGCGCCGCGGTCGATGCGGGCTATGTCCCCAACGACTATCAGGTCGGCCAGACCGGCAAGATCGTCGCGCCTGAAGTCTATTTCGCGATCGGTATCTCGGGTGCGATCCAGCACCTTGCCGGGATGAAGGATTCGAAGACGATCGTCGCGATCAACAAGGACGAGGACGCCCCGATCTTCCAGGTCGCCGACTTCGGCCTCGTCGCCGATCTGTTCAACGCCGTGCCGGATCTGACGGCCAAGATCTGATTGCCGTGACCGGCGATCATCCCGGCGTGCCCGGCCTCGGCGATGCCCCGTTCAACGCGGGCGGCCGGCGGGCGGCCCGGAACGACGATCATCACGAAGCGGTCGAGGGCGACGACGCCCTCGACCGCTCGTTGATTCTGGCGAGCGTCGCGCGCGACGCGCGGCTCGACAAGAAATTCCTCCTGCTCATCATCCTCGCGGCGATGATCGCGACGCTCGGCCTGCTGCAAAGCTCGACCGCGGTCGTGATCGGCGCGATGCTCGTGTCGCCGCTGATGGGCCCGATCATGGGCGTCGGCTTCGGGCTCGCGACGCTTGAAAGCAACCTGATCCGTCGTTCGCTGGTGACGCTCGCCGCCGGGATGGCGGTCGCGGTGCTCGTCGCGATGCTGATCATCTGGTTGTCGCCGATCCGGGACGTCACGCCCGAACTGCGCGCGCGAACGCAGCCGACGCTGCTCGATCTGGGTGTTGCGGTGGTCGGCGGGATCGCCGGCGTCTATGCGATCATGCGCAAATTGTCGGGCGTTATGGTCGGGGTCGCGATCGCGACCGCGCTTGTTCCGCCGCTGTCGACGGTCGGCTTCGGCCTTGCGACCGGCCGCTTCGATTTCGCCGTCGGCGCAGCCTTGCTGTTCCTGACCAATACGCTGGCCATCGCCTTTGCCGCCACCATCGTTGCGCGGCTCAATCATTTCGGACCGTCGCTGACGCCGCAGCATACGGCGATGCAGGTTACCGGCATCTTCGCGACGCTCGGCATTCTTTCGATCCCGCTTGCCTTGACGCTCAACAGCCTTGCGGGCGAGGTCCGTGCGCGCTCGGTCGTGCAGACCGAACTGCGTTCGCTGCTCGGTGAAAGCGACCGCGTCGACAGCCTCAACGTGCGGATGGAAAGCGATGCGGTCGCCGTTGACGGCGTGGTGCTCGTCGATCGCTACGCAGGGCAACTCGACAAGCAGCTCGCCATGAAGATCGGCGCCGAACTCGACCGCGAGGTGCGCGTCAATATCGTCCAGCTTCGCCAGCAGACCAACGCCGCGGTACAGGTCGAGGAACAGCTCAATCGCCGGATCGCAGCGCTCGAACAGCGCGAGGAGGACAGCCGTACGATTCTGTCCGGGCTGACCGTCGGCGAATTGCTACCGCGCGAGCGCGTGCTGATCGACGCGCAGGCACGTCGCGTCGTCGTCCAGCGCGACCGCGAAGCCGAGGGCGAACAGGTCGCTGCCGCAATCGACCGCGTCATGGCGTCGGTGCAGGCGGGCTATCCGCAATGGCTGATCCAGAATGGTAGCCTGACCGCTGCCCAGGCCCCCGCTGCGGAAGCCGCCGCGACCGAATAGGCCCCTCGCAGACCTATTCGGGTTGACCTGTCCAGCGCGATCTCATGTGATGCGCTTGATCCATGGCGAACGGCCGGGACAGGGGAGAGACGATATGCGCGGCAAGCGACTGGCACTGGCGATGATGATAGCAGGGGTGGGGTCGGCGGTGTTCGCGCCCCCGCTACTTGCGCAGACCAAGCCCGCCGAAACACTGAAGATCGATAAGGCACGGATCGATGCGGCGCTGAAGGCAATGATCGCCGACGGACGCGCCGCGGGCACTTCGGCGCTGATCTGGCAGGATGGGCGCGAGGTCTATTTCGGCACCGCCGGCATGGCCGACCGCGACGCGAAGCGCCCGATGCGCCGCGACACGATCGCGCAAATCTATTCGATGACCAAACCCGTTACCGGCGTCGCGCTCATGCAGCTTTGGGAGCAGGGCAAGTTCCACCTCGACGATCCGCTCGCCAGATATCTGCCCGAATATGCCACTATGCGCGTCTATGCGGGCAAGGATGCTGCGAGCCAGCCGCGCTATGTCGCCGCAGACCGGCCGATCACCGTTCGCGACATCCTGCGCCACACCGCGGGCTTCGTATATGGCGCGGGGCCGACGCCCGCGCACGACGCCTATGTCGCGGCCGATCCGCTCGCGCTGACGATCCCGCTCGCCGAGGCCAGTCGCCGTCTCGCCACGGCACCTTTGTTGTATCAGCCGGGCACCCAGTGGGAATATAGCATCGCGGTCGATGTGCAGGCGGCGCTGGTCGAGAAACTCTCGGGTCAGCCCTTCGCTTCCTATGTCCGCACGCATATCTTCGAACCGCTGAAGATGACCGACACCGCGTGGCGCCAGCCCGATGCGAAGCTGCCGCGCTTCGCGGCGATGAATGTGAAGAAGGACGGGAAGCTCGTTCAGCAGGACGCGGACGCGGCGCAGACGCTCAATTTCAAGGACCATGCGCTGACCCCCGGCGGTTTCGGGCTGGCGTCGACGCTCGACGATTATCAGCGTTTTGCTCGCATGCTGCTGAACAAGGGCGAACTCGACGGCGCGCGCATCCTGAAACCGTCGACCGTGAAGCTGATGGCGACCGACCAGCTCGACCCCGCGATCAAGGAGCGCGCCTGGCTTCCCGGCAAGGGCGCGGTCGGTTTCGGTTTCGATTTCGCGGTGCGCAAGTCGCCGCCGCAGACGGCGGAAGAAAATCGCGGCGCAGTCGGCGAATTTTTCTGGGACGGCGCGGCCTCGACCTTGTTCTGGGTCGATCCCGCGAACAAGCTCACTGCGGTCTTTTTTGTCCAAACGATGCCCTATGATGGCACGCTCCACCGAGATTTTCGCGCTGCGGTCTATGGAGCGGGTTACAAAGGGCCGGCGGGCGATTAGCCTGTCATTCTTTTGTCATCTCGATGCCGTTGAGCGGCGCGAGGAGCTTTTGAATGTCGCAGTCCGACAAACGCACTTTGCTGGCAGAGGGCCTCGCGGCCGGCGAGGATGACGGCGCGCTGCATGGCCGGCTCGTCAATGCGGGTGTTTCGGCCGCCGCCGCCAAATATGAGGTCGACCGGCTCGCGAAGGATCCGATGGCGGCGATGCTGCGCAAGCAAGCGGCGCGGATGGCGAAGCAGCGCTGGCTGCTCGCCAATCACGACCGGCTGGCGCGCGAGGCCGAGGGCGGCTTCGCGCTCGACACGCTTGCGGATGTCGATCCCGAGCATTTCTATCGCCATCATTATGAGGCGAACCGGCCGGCGAAGCTCGTCGGCCTTGTCGATCACTGGCCCGCGCTGGCGCGCTGGTCGCTCGATCATTTCGCCGCGGCCGTCGGCGATGCGGTCGTCGAGGCGCAGGTCGAACGCGAACGCAGCCTCGATTATGAGCTCGCCAAGGATGATCACCGCCGCCTCGTCCGTTTCGCGGAACTGATCGACTGGCTGCGCAAAGACACGGCGAGCAACGACATCTATCTCACCGCCTATAACAGCGGCACCAACGCCGCGGCGCTCGCTCCCTTGTGGGACGATATGGCGCCGATCGCGTTGCTCGAACCCCGGACACGCGACGGCTTTTTCTGGCTCGGGCCGAAGGGCACGCTGACCCCCTGGCACCACGACCTCACCAACAATCTGCTGGTGCAGGTGCTGGGCCGCAAGCGCGTTCGGATGGCACCGCCTTGGGCCTTCGACCGCATGAAAAACAGCCGGCACTGTTTTTCGGACTGGGCGAATGAGGCGCTGCCCGCGGGGCCCGGCGATGCCGATACGCCGCCGATCCTCGAGGCGATCATCAGCCCCGGCGAGGCGATTTTCCTGCCCGTCGGCTGGTGGCATCAGGTCGAGGCGCTCGACCTGTCGGCCAGCATGAGCTTCACCAGCTTTCGACGATCGAACGCGCATGTCGAGGATTATGCTTCTTACGGGGCCATCGACTGATCGCCGGCCGGTGATCGCGCTGCACGGTGCTTGCCGCGAAATTTGCCATTTCCTGCGATTGTCCGGTGCTCGATGCGATTACGGCTTGCGGCGGTCAAAAATCCTTAGCATCATTAAGTAATGATCGACCTTGCCACGACGCTTTCGACCTTCATGACCCGCATCGCCGGGGTGGGTGATCTCGGCGGGCTCGCCCGCCTTTCGGGCGGGGCGAATATGGAAAGCTGGGCGTTCGACTGGGGCGGGCAGGCCTATGTGCTGCGCCGCGCGCCGTCGGCGGAATATATGGCGGACCGCCCCTATGGTCATGCCGACGAGGCGGCGCTGGTGCTTGCGGCGCATGCCGCCGGGGTGAAGGCGCCCGAGGTCGTTGGCGTGCTCGCCGACGGTGACGCTATGGGCACCGGCTATGTGATGCGCCGCGTGATCGCCGAGGTCAGCCCTGCGAAGATTCTCGCCGATCCGCCGCCGTCGCTGCTCGCCGACCTCGGCCGCGAACTGGCACGCATCCATGCGATTCCGGCGGCTGCAATCCCCGATGCGATCCCGTTGATGAACACGGTCGAAGCCCTTGCCGAGCTGAAAGCGCGCTTTCTCTCCTATGGCGGCGACCGCCCGGTGATCGCGCTCGCAATCAAATGGTGCGAGGATCATCTGCCGGCGCCCGCCGAACCCGTCCTCGTCCACGGCGATTATCGGATGGGCAATATCATGGTCGATGCCGACGGGCTCGCGGCGGTACTCGACTGGGAACTCGCGCACCGCGGCGACGCGCATGAGGATCTGGCGTTCGGCTGCATGACGGTGTGGCGCTTCGGCCGACTCGATAATCCGGCGTTCGGGGTCGGCAGCCTCGATGATTATTTTGCGGCCTATGAGGCGGCGGGCGGCGTGAAGGTCGACCGGGCGCGCTTCCATTTCTGGCTCATCTACCGGACCTTGTGGTGGGCACTGGGCTGTTTGCAGATGGGGCAGATGTGGCGGAACGGCGCCGACCCCACCGTCGAGCGCGTCGTCATCGGCCGGCGCACGGCCGAGCAGGAGCTCGACCTCCTGTTGCTGCTCGAAACCGAAGCGCCCGAAGGCGAGCGCGCTCGGTCGCTGCCGCCCACGACATTCGCCTCGGAGGAACCCGTCGGCGAGCCGACCAATCGCGAGATCGTACAGGCGGTCCGCGACTGGATCGAGGGCGCGATCAAGCCGGGCGCCGAAGGGCACGCAAAGTTCGAAGCGGTGGTCGCGATGAACGCGCTTGGCATCGTGCTGCGCGATATCGATGCGGGCGTGCGCGCCGAGGATGCAAAGCTTGCGGCGGCGATGATGGACGGTGAAACGACGCTTGCCGAACCCGGCCTTCTCGCCACGCTGCGCCGTGCGGTGCTCGATAAATGCGCCGTCGACAGCCCCAAATATGCTGCGCTTGCCGCGGCGCGCGCCATGTGGGGCGGATAAGAAAACACGGGAGAGAGACATGGATTTTGCGATGCCCGCCGACCTGCAGGCGTATCTGGACGAACTCGACGCCTTTATCGAAGCCGAGATCAGGCCGCTCGAACTGGCCGACGACAATATCCGCTTTTTCGACCATCGCCGCGAGCATAGCCGCACCGACTGGGACAATCAGGGGCTGCCGCGGCATGAGTGGGAGCAGCTTCTAAGGCAGGCGACGCGCAAGGCCGATGCCGCCGGGCACTGGCGTTTCTCGGCGCCCAAGAAATATGGCGGCAAGGATGGGTCGAATCTGTGGATGGCGGTGATCCGCGAGCATTTCGCCGCCAAGGGCCTTGGCCTCCATAACGATTTGCAGAACGAGCACAGCATCGTCGGCAACTTCCCGTTCGTCGAGATGTTCGAGCAGTTCGGTACGAGCGACGAACAGAAGCAGGAGTTCATCCTCGGCGGGTTCGAGGGCAAGCGCCGCACCGCCTTCGGCCTCACCGAGCCCGATCATGGATCCGACGCGACGCATATGGAGACGCGTGCCGTCCGCGAGACGCGCGATGGCGTCGACGGCTGGCTCATCAACGGCCGCAAGATGTGGATCACCGGCATGCATGTCGCGACGCACTGCGCGACCTTCTGCCGCACCGGCGGGAACGACGGCGATGCAAAGGGGATCACCTGTCTGCTCGTGCCGACCGGGACTCCCGGCATGACGGTCGACGAATATATGTGGACCTTCAACATGCCGACCGACCATCCGCGCATGACTTTCACCGATGTGTGGGTGCCCGACGAGGCGCGGCTCGGGCCCGAAGGCGGCGGTCTGTCGATCGCGCAGAGCTTCGTCCATCAGAACCGCATCCGGCAGGCGGCCAGCTCGCTGGGCGCTGCGGTGTTCTGCATCGAGGAGAGCGTAAAATATGCCCGCCAGCGCAAGCCGTTCGGCGAGGCGCTGGCGAAGAACCAGGCGATTCAGTTCCCGCTCGTCGAACTCGCAACGCAGGCCGAAATGCTTCGGCTACTGATCCGCAAGACCGCATGGGACATGGACAATATGCCGCACCGCCAGGTCGAGCATAACCTCTCCGACAAGGTCAGCATGTGCAATTACTGGGCGAATCGCCTCGTCTGCGAAGCCGCCGACCGCGCGATGCAGGTCCACGGCGGCATCGGCTATTCGCGCCACAAGCCCTTCGAACATATCTATCGTCACCACCGCCGCTATCGTATCACCGAGGGGGCGGAGGAGATCCAGATGCGGAAAGTGGCGGCCTATCTGTTCGGTTATCTGGGGCCGCGGAAAGGGACGCTGGGATGATCGCTCGCGCCGCTGCGGTTCTGGTACTCGCGGCGGCGGCGGCTTGCACGGCCCCGAAATCCCGGACCTCTGTGGCGATCGTCCCGCTTCCGATGGAAATGAGTTGCGGCTTCAACGCCAGCAAGGACTTTCGGCGGACGCAGGAAGAACGCGATAACCCGCCCGCGTGCGCGCTGCCCGACGCCGGAACGCTTGCGCAGCGCTGCGCGATCCATGACCTTGTTCGTGCGCCCGGCTATGTTCCCGCCGAGGAGGACGAGATGGGTGAGGTTCGCAATCCGACGCCGCTGCCCGTTTACCGTGTCGAGAGTTTGGCCTGTGCCTTTGACGGCGAGGGACGCAATCGCGCGACGTGCAGCTTTGCGTTGACCGTGCCCGGCGGCACGCCCGCGCAGACGACGGTCAGGCTGCGTCACAAAAGCTATGGCCGCATCACGCCGCTGATCTACGAACAGGGCGTGATCTGGCAACTCGACGATGACTGCACGCCCGAAAGGCCGGACGCTTCCTGACGTTCGCGTCTCAGCCCGGTTTGCGAAAGCGCAGCGTAAACTGGTCGGTCTTGCCGCGGATTTCCTTGTCGAAGACATTGGCGCTCCGCGGATCGGCCGGGCGGCGATAGAGATCGCTTTCGGCTTCGAGCTTGAAACCCGCTTTGGTCAGGGTCGCGACGACCGCATCCTTGTCGATCCGGTGCAGGCTGTCCGACAGCGTCGTGCCGCTGCCTTTCGCGGCGCTATGATCGACGACGACAAGCGTGCCGCCGGGTTTCAGCGCCGCGAACAGCGCCGCGCTCGCCTTGTCTCCGGTGCCCGCGGGGAAGGGCTTCAGGTACAGGTCGTGGAAATTCTGCACAGTGATGATCGTATCGAGCGGTTCGGAGAAAGCGGGTGCCGCGAACGGCCCGGCGACGGCATCGACATTGTCGTAGGCAGCGTCGACCGCGGTCTGATCGGTGCCATACTGCGCCTTGAACTTGATGAACTCGGCGGGCTGAAAGGCGAATACCTTGCCCGTCGGGCCGACCGCGGCGGCGAGCAGGCGGGTGACATAGCCGCCGCCCATTACATAGTCGCCGACCTTCTGGCCCGGTTTGATCTGGGCAAACGAAAGCAGCTCGGCGGGCTTGCGCGCCGCGTCGCGCTCACGGTCGGCGGCGGGGCGCGCCGGATCGGCGAGGGCGGTCTTGTAGTTGGGCGCTGCGCTCTCCTTCGCGGCGAGCGGCGTCGCCGAAACGGCAAGCAGGAGGGCGAGGGTAAGCGGGCGGATCATGGCATCGACTCCCTATGATTTCGTCCCGCCATCATAGCGCCTTGTCGCAGGGGCCGCGCGCTTATTTGCATATCGCAAATTTGATGATAGGTTTCTTCGTGAAACTAAAAATATGGCCAAAAGCTTGGGAGAGCGGACATGCATGATCTGGTGATTCGCGGCGGCACCGTCGTCGATGGTTCGGGCGGAGCGCCCTTTGTCGCGGATGTCGCGGTCGATGGCGACCGCATCGTCGCGGTCGGCGAAAAGCTCGGCGCGGGCCGTGAAGAGATCGATGCGAGCGGAAAGATTGTCACTCCCGGCTTCGTCGACGTGCACACCCATTATGACGGGCAGGCGACATGGGACGCCGAAATGGCGCCGTCGAGCTGGCACGGCGTCACCACGGTCGTCATGGGCAATTGCGGCGTCGGCTTCGCGCCCGCCAAGCCCGACCGCCATGAATGGCTGATTTCGCTGATGGAAGGTGTCGAGGACATCCCCGGCACCGCGCTCGCCGAGGGCATGTCCTGGGACTGGGAAACCTTCCCCGAATATATGGACGCGCTCGAAAAGCTGCCGCGCACCGTCGACGTCGCGTGCCACGTCCCCCACGGCGCCGTCCGCGCCTATGTGCTCGGCGACCGCGAAAAGCCCGGCGCGATCCCGACCGACGAAGACATCGCAGAGATGTCGCGCATCGTCGAGGAAGGTGTGCGCGCGGGTGCGCTCGGTTTCTCGACCAGCCGCACCGTGCTCCACAAGTCGATCGACGGCGAACTTGTTCCCGGCACCACCGCGACCGCCGAGGAGTTGATCGCGATCGGCCGCGCGATGGGGCGCGTCGGTTACGGCGTGTTCGAAATGGCGAGCGATCTTCGGCGCGAGTGGAACGAGTTTCAGTGGATGGGCGACCTCAGCCGCGAGACCGGGCTGCCGGTGACCTTCGCCGCGCTCCAGTCGATCGCCAAGGAATTGCCGCTCGAGGAGCAGATCGAGGAAATGCGGCGCCAGAATGCGACGGGCGCGAATATCGTCGCGCAGATCGCATTGCGCGGCAACGGCGTGATCATGGCGTGGCAGGGCACCGTCCACCCCTTCCGCTTCAAGCCCGCATGGAACGAGATCATCGACCTGCCTTGGGCCGAGCAGCTCGCGAAGCTGAAGGATCCGGCATTCAAGGCGCGGATGGTCGGAGAGCAAAACGTCTGGCCCGAAAGCGACATCCTCGACTTCCTGAAGGTCGTTGCCGAAGGCTGGCCGGTCCATTTCGAAATGGACCCCGACTTTAACTATGAGCCGAAGATGGACGAGAGCATCATGGCGCGCGCGGCCTCCGCGGGCGTTTCGCCGTCCGAATATGCCTATGACCTGCTGATGAAGGATGACGGCAAGGGCTTCATCTATTTCCCGATTTTGAACTACCGCGACGGCAACCTCAATTTCCTCGAGGATTTGCAGGCGTCGGACGACACGGTGAACAGCCTGTCCGACGGCGGCGCGCATTGCGGGACGATCTGCGACGCCGCCTCGCCGACCTTCATGCTCCAACATTGGGTGCGCGACCGCAAAGGCCATCGCATCGCGCTCGAACATGCGGTGAAGCGCCAGTGCCGCGATACCGCCTTGCTCTATGGCCTCGAAGATCGCGGCGTGCTCGCGCCGGGCTATCTTGCCGACCTCAACGTCATCGACATGGACGCGATCAGGCTCGGCAAGCCCTGGCTCGCCTTCGACCTGCCCGCAGGCGGCAAGCGCCTGCTGCAAAAGGCCGACGGCTATGTCGCGACGGTGAAGTCGGGCGTCGTCACGTTCAAGGATGGCGAAATGCAGGGGCCGACCCCCGGCGGCGTCATCCGCGGTCCGCAGCGCGTCGAAATGGCGATGGCGGCCGAGTGATGCGGGCGGTCCAGCTTCGCGCGCCCGCTTCCCTCGACAATCTCACGCTCACCGATCTTCCCGACCCCGGCGACCCGGGGCCGGGCGAGATTCGCGTGCGGCTGGCCGCCTCGTCGCTCAACTTCCATGACTTCGCCGTCGTTGCCGGGATGATCCCCGCGGACGATGGACGCATTCCGATGTCCGATGGGGCCGGGACGGTCGAGGCGGTTGGCGAGGGCGTGACCGACTATAAGGTCGGCGACGCTGTCGTCTCGCTCTTCTTTCCCTTCTGGGACGATGGCGCGCCGCCGCCGCATGCCTTCACGCAGGTGCCGGGCGACAGCATCGACGGCTATGCGCGCGAAGTGGTGGTGACGCCGCAGCATTGGTTCACCCGCGCCCCCGCGGGCTGGTCGGCCGCCGAGGCGGCGACGCTGACCTGCGCCGGCCTCACCGCATGGCGCGCGCTGTTCGTTGACGGCTTCACCCAGCCGGGCTCGACCGTGCTGGTGCAGGGCAGCGGCGGGGTGTCGGTGTTCGCGCTGCAATTCGCGAAGGCGGCCGGCGCGCGCGTGATCGCGACCAGCTCGTCCGATGCCAAGCTCGAACGGCTGAAGGCGCTCGGCGCCGACGAACTCATCAATTACAAGGACGTCCCGGCGTGGGGCGCGAAGGCGCTTGAACTGACCGGCGGACGCGGCGTCGATACGGTGGTCGAGATCGGCGGCGCGGGGACGCTCGACCAATCGATGGTCGCGACGCGCGTCGGCGGGCATGTCGCGCTGATCGGCGTGCTCACAGGGATCGTCGGGCCAGTGAAGACCGCGCTGCTGATGAGCAAGAATCTGCGCGTGCAGGGCTTGACGGTCGGGAGCCGCGCGCAGCAGCTCGCGATGATCGCCGGGGTCGAGGCGAACGGCATTCGTCCGATCCTCGACCAGCATTTCCCGCTCGAAAATCTCGCCGACGCCTTTCGCCATCAGGTGGCGAACGCCCATTTCGGCAAGATCATCGTCGATATTTGACGGCTCAGCGCGCGAGCAGGTCCGAAGGCAAGGTCGGTTCGCTGACGATCTTCGCCATCCGCCGCCACATCTCGTCGCGGCTCGGCCGGCCGCGCTCGACATAGGCGCGCACCATCGTCTCGCCGAGGCCATAGTTGATGACATAGCTGCGATACTGGTCGGTGAAGCTCACCGACTGCTCGGCGCGCTGCGGCGAGACAAGCATATATTTCTGCGTCAGCGCGACCGCGGTCGGGCGGTCGATGACGCCGTCGAGATATTGCTGCGCGATCGTCAGCCGCGCGCCCGAGGCGCGCTTGATCGCCGCGAGCAGCTGCCAGTAACGATCGTCGGACGGCACCGCGATCTCGGCGATCGGCATCAGCACGTCGCGCTCGGTGTCGGCCTTGCTGCTCTCGGGAAAGGCGAGGTCGATGCCGTAATTGGCGCTGCCCTCGGCGATCAGGCTTTGCGGGCTGTAGAGCGGGTAGACACTGAACTCGGCCCAGCCGCGCTCCTTCACCAATTTCTCTTCGAGCTTCATGTTGAGCAGATGGTGCCCCGGATAGCCCTCGTGGCAGCCAAGATCGAGCGCTCGCGACAGGCGGATCGGCAAGTCGGTGTTGACCTGGATCAGGCTGTGATAGCCGCCCTGGTAATAATTATAACCGCTCCAGCTCTTGCCGGTGACGAACTCAAGCCGAAAGCTTTCGCCCTCGGGCATCGGGATATGCGCCATGCTGCGCCCACGGCAACGCGCGATCGCGGCGTCGAAAGTCTTTTGCAGCCGCTCCTTGGGGATGGTGAAGGCGTCGAGATAGGCCTCGACGCGGTCGGCGAGCGCACCCTCGCCGGGGACGAGCGCCTCGATCTTCGCCAGTTCGGCGTCGTAACTGGCGAGCGGCTTCAGCCGTGGCCGCACCCCGAACAATCGCTCGGCCTCGTCGGCGAAGGTAAAGCGCGTGCCCTGCATCATCTGCAGTCGCGTTTCGGCGGCGCGGAGCTGCGCGCGCAGGAAGGCCGCGCGGCGGCGTTCGAGCGGATCGGGGAGGCGCCGCGCCGCGAGATCGATCTGGGCCATCAGCTCGCGCGTCGCGGCGAGCAGCGCAGCCTTGTCGCGCGGCGACGCCTCGGCCGCCTTTTTCAGCTCGGGCGGGCCGTAATAGGCGTCGATATAACCGGGCTCGTGCGTCCCGATTTCGAGCGTCAGCCGCAGATAGCTCGCCGCAATCTCGTCCAGCGCCTGGGTCGAGGCGGGAGTGCGGCGGACATCGACCGATGCGATGCTGGCTTTGGGCTGCGGTTTGGTTTCGCCGGCGGCGCAGCCGGACAGGGCGGCGATCAAGGACAGGGTAATGAGGTTTCGCATCACCTCGACATAGCGGGGTTTTCGGAGGTGTCACGCACATCGCCGTCGGCCACGATTTCGGCGTCCGATTCGCTTTCGATCGCATCGTGCTGCGGATGCAGCGGGGCGAAGCGCAGCACCGCAAAGCCAGTGAGTGCGGCGGCGAGCGAGCCCATCAGGATGCCGATCTTCGCTTCCTCGACCAGCAGCGCGTCGCCCGGAAAGGCGAGCCCGCCGATGAACAGGCTCATCGTGAAGCCGATCCCGCACAGCATCGCGACGCCATAGACCTGCAGCCAGGTCGCGCCGCGCAGCTTGCCCGCGATCCCGAGTTTGACCGACAGCCACACGCTGCCGAAAATGCCGACCTGCTTGCCGAGGAATAGCCCGGCCGCGATACCGAGCGGCAGTGGTGCGAAAAGCTGGTCGGCGGTCAGTCCGCTGATATCCACCCCGGCGTTGGCGAAGCCGAACAGAGGCACGATCGCAAAGGCGACCCAGGGGTGGAGCCCATGCTCGAGCCGGTGCAGCGGCGAATGCTCGCTATCGGGCGCACCCGGCGTGCGTTCGAACGGGATTGCCATGGCGGCGAGCACCCCGGCGATCGTCGCGTGCACGCCCGAGAGGAGCATCGCATACCAGAGGAAGGCGAACATCAGGAGGTAGACCGGCAGGCTTTTCAAGCGCAGGCGCCCCATCGCGAACATCAGGCCAAGGATGACCGCGGCTGCGCCGAGCGCCAAGAGGTTGATCTTTGCTGTGTAGAAAAGCGCGATGATCGCGACCGCGCCCATGTCGTCGACGATCGCGACGGTGACGAGGAACAGCTTGAGCGACGTCGGCGCGCGTTTGCCGAGGAGGGCGAGAACGCCCATTGCAAAGGCGATGTCGGTTGCCGCCGGGATCGCCCAGCCCTGCGCCAGACCGGGTTCGCCGCCCGCGAAGGCCATATAGAGCGCCGCAGGTACCGCCATGCCCGCAGCCGCAGCGATAAACGGCAACCGCCGCCGGTCCCAGCTCGCAAGGCGCCCGTCGACGAACTCGCGCTTGATCTCCAGCCCGACGAGCAGGAAGAAAATCGCCATCAGCCCGTCGTTGATCCACAGATGGACGGTCATGGGTCCCAGCTTGTCGGTGAGTGTCGGACCGGTCGCGACATGGATCGCATCGTGATAAAATGCCCCGATCGACGAATTTGCGACAATCATCGCCAAAATGGCTGCGAAAATCAGAAGAATTCCGCCGGCGCTTTCACTTACGAGAAAGTCCCGTAGCGCCGATTGAGGCGGATTACTGCGATTCATGATGACATATTTCCTCGGTTGTCAGATAATTTGACGATTATCTCTGCGCTGGCGCCGATCTTTACAAATTGGACCCATTCACTAGCATTATCGCTGGGGATGACCTTAGGTCATAGGTGGGGGCGTGGCTAGCAAAGTGGAGCTGTCGACCGCATGGCTGGAATGGCTGGTGCTCGGCGCTGGCCACGAACTGATGCTGTTCGCATCGGTCGGTATCTTGCTGATCGGGCTCGACGATCTGCTGTTCGATGCCTTGTGGCTGGCGACACGTCGCCGCGGATCGTCGCTCATCCCGAACACGGCGCCGATCGAGGGACGTTTCGCGGTCTTCGTGCCTGCCTGGGACGAAGACAAGGCGCTTCCCGCGATGCTGCGGCGGACGCTCGGCGCATGGGAGGGCGAGGATTTTCGCCTCTATGTCGGCTGCTATCCCAACGACGCCGCGACGCTCTTTGCCGTGTCGCCATTGATCGCGCGCGACGCGCGGCTCCGGCTTGTCATCGGCAGCCGCGAGGGGCCGACGACGAAGGGCGACAATCTCAACCGGTTATGGGCGGCGCTCGGCGAGGATGAGCGCGCCGAGGGCATGCTTTTCTCTGCCATCGTCCTTCACGATGCCGAGGATCATGTCCATCCGGGCGAGCTCGCGCTCTATCGCCGCTATCTCGGAGAAAATGCGATGGTGCAGATTCCCGTCGTCCCCTTGATCAAACGCGACGAGCGCTGGGTAGGCGGTCATTATGGCGACGAATTTGCCGAAGCGCATGGCAAGGAACTGGTCGTGCGCTCGCGTCTCGACCTGCCGCTCCCGTCGGCGGGGGTCGGCTGCGCGCTGACGCGCACAGCGCTTGCTCTGCTGGCGATCGAGCGCGGCGGCGAGCCGTTTCGCTGCGACAGCCTGACCGAAGATTATGAGATCGGCATGGTGATCGGCGCTTACGGCCTTGGAACGCGCTTTGTCGACACGGTCGGACCCGCAGGCGATCGGGTTGTATCGCGTGGCGCCTTTCCGGGTAGCGCCGAAATGGCGGTGCGGCAGAAATCGCGCTGGATCGCCGGGATCGCGCTGGCCGGATGGGATCATCTCGGCTGGCCGGGGTCACGGCGGGGTGACCCCGGTCTTACCGCGAGCCGCGCCTGGACCGCTCGCTGGATGCTGTGGCGCGACCGCCGTGCACCGCTGGCCGCGCTCATTCTGCTTGCGGCCTATGTCGGAGGGCTGCTGGCGACTTTGGGCTGGGCGGGGCAGCATCTGCTGGGCTGGAATGCGATCATCATCGGCGATGGCATGCGACTGCTTTTGGCTTTCAATGCGGTCATGCTTTGCTGGCGCATGGCGATGCGTGGGCATTTTACCGCGCGTTGGTACGGCCTTCGTGCCGCGCTGCTGTCGCTGCCGCGCGCCTTTGTGGCGAATGTGATCGCGATGCTCGCCGCACGGCGCGCGATCATCCTCTACTGGCGGATGCTCAGATCGGGTGAGGTCGTTTGGGACAAGACCGAACATCTCGAAAATGAAGTCGCGCACGACGACGGCTTTGTGCGGACGGTGGCACGATGATGGCGCGGCGCATCGACGCGCGCCGCGACGCGCCGGCGCTGCGCTTTCTGCTCCTGTGTGTCGGCGGCTGGATTGTCGTGCGCGTTATGATGTCGTGGGATCTCGCGCCGCCTCCCACGTCCGATCCCGCCGAGCGATTGTGGTCCGTGCCGTCCTCCTTTGCGGCAGGCGACGCTGTCGCTGCTGCTTCGCCAGCCACGTCCATTCGCCGGCCGGTCCCCGCGATGGCGGAGCGCGAAAGCCCGTCGCCCGCTTTGACGGCAATGCCGCCGTCAGCGGCGGAGACACCATCCAACGCTGAAACCGAACGCACTGGATCGGGGGCGGACCGGCACAGTCTTCGGCTCGCACTATTCGCACGGCTCTTGCCGACGCCGCCCGGCGGGGTCGCGCGGTCGGCTGTAGCGGCGTCGGGCCCGCTCTGGTTCCCGCTTGCCCCGTCAGTGCCCGCAGACCCGGGGCAGGGCAAACCGTTCTGGATCCAGCGGCAGCTGGGCGGCTGGGCGCTCGCGGGTTGGCTCTATGTGCGCCAAGGGTCGGGGAATGCCTCTGAAACCATCGGCGCGGCGAGCCAGCTTGGCGGCAGCCAGGCGGGGCTGCGGCTCGGATATGGCTTTGGCGATACGGGCCGCGCGCGCGCTTATGGCCGCGCGACGATCGCTGTTCAGCGCCCGCAGCAGCGCGAGGTCGCGTTCGGCCTTGCGGTCGCCCCGCTCGCGCACTTGCCAGTCGATGTCGCGATTGAACAGCGTATCGCGGCGGGAAAAGAAGGCCGAACCGCGCTCGCTATAATGGCCAGCGGCGGCGTGTCCGAGGTTGCGCTGCCTGCGGGGTTCCGGCTTGACGCCTATGCGCAGGCAGGCATTGTCGGCGCGCGGCGGCGCGACGGCTTTGCCGATGCGGCGATTGTCATCGATCGCCGCGTCGGCGGAGTCGATGATATGTCGCCGCTCCGCCTCGGCGCGCTTGCGGCGGGGGCGGTGCAGCCCGGCGCGGCGCGCGTCGACGTCGGGCCGCGGCTGACGCTCAGACTGCCCGAAGTCGGCGAGGGCAGCCGCATCGCACTCGACTGGCGCCAACGCGTCGCGGGCGATGCGCGCCCCGAAAGCGGCCTCGCGCTGACGCTCGCAAGCGACTTCTGACTGCGGATAAAAATAGCCGTTGCAGCCGATTCCCCGTTCCGAAAAAATACTCTAGGGTCGCGGGACTCGGCGCAGTTTTACGCCGTCGACCTAAGTTTCGGGGCCCATGGATCTTTACCTCCCAGTCGCCAATCTGTCGGTCAATGCGCTGGTCATCATCCTGCTCGGTGGCGGGGTCGGCTTTCTGTCGGGCATGTTTGGGGTCGGCGGCGGTTTCCTGACCACGCCTCTGCTCATCTTTTACGGTATCCCGCCCACGGTCGCAGCGGCATCGGCAGCGACGCAGGTGACGGGCGCGAGCGTGTCGGGAGTGCTGGCGCACCTTGAACGCGACGGCGTCGACATTCGCATGGGCGGTGTGCTCGTCGCGGGCGGCCTGATCGGCTCGCTGATCGGCGCGGGATTGTTCGAACTGCTCACCGCCTGGGGCCAGATCGATACGGTGATCAACATCCTGTACGTTGCGCTGCTCGGCATCGTCGGATCCTTCATGGGACGCGAGGCGTGGGGAAGTTTTCGCGCGGCGCAGGCGGGATTGCCCGCGCCCGCGCGCAAGCGGCGCCACCATCCGATGGTGGCGAACCTGCCGATGCGCTGGCGCTTCTATCGCTCGGGCCTTTACATCTCGCCGCTCGCGCCGCTGCTGCTCGGGATGGTGGGGGGCGTTCTGACGATGCTGCTCGGCGTCGGCGGCGGCTTCATCATGGTGCCCGCGATGCTCTATCTGCTCGGCATGGGAACGCAGGTCGTCGTCGGCACCTCGCTGTTCCAGATCCTGTTCGTCACGATCGCGACGACGATGGTCCATGCGCTGACCACCGGCGCGGTCGACATCGTGCTCGCGGGGCTGCTGCTACTCGGCAGCGTGATCGGAGCGCAAGTCGGCGCGCGCTTCGCGCAAAAGGTGAAGCCCGAATATCTGCGCATGGCGCTCGCGGCGATCGTGCTGCTCGTCGCGCTGCGCATGGGGGTCGATCTCTTCATCCGCCCCGAAGAAATATATACGGTACAATGAACGCGCCGCGCACCTTGCTGCTGTCACTCGCGGCGCTGCTGTTGCCGGTGGCGGCGCACGCGGCCGACCCGCGGCTGGTGCCCGACGTGTCGAGCCGCGCGATCGACATCCAGTACAGCTTTACCGGCGAGGAATTGCTGCTGTTCGGCGCGATCCTCTATCCCGGCCAGCGCCTTCCCGACGACCGTGCCGATATCGTCGTCGTGCTGAAGGGGCCGGTACGGCCGATCGTGCTGCGCGAAAAGCGCCGCGTCGCGGGCATATGGGTCAATGCCAGCAGCATCCGCCTGCGCACCTCGCCGGGCTTCTACGCAATCGGTTCGTCGCGGCCGATCGACAAGCTGGTCGACGAACGGACCGCGGCGATCTTCGAACTCGGGCTCGCCAATCTGTCGATGTCGCCGAGCGGATTTTCGGAGGCAAGAAAGCTGGAGCGATTTGAGGCGGGGCTGACCGATCTCTATCGGCGTTCGGGGCTGTTCGTCGAAAATCCTTCGGCGGTCGAAATTACCGAAGGCGTGCTCTATCGCGCGCGCATCCCTGTGCCGGCGCGCGTTCCCGTCGGCACGTACCGGGCCGAAACCTATCTGATCAGCCGCGGGCGCGTGCTCGCGGTCGCCTCGCGCGACGTACAGATCCGAAAGGCCGGATTCGAGCGGTTCGTCGCGCTCGCCGCGCAGCGGCACGGATTTCTTTACGGACTTTCCGCGGTATTCCTGTCGCTGGTGCTCGGTTACGGTGCGTCGGCCATTTTTCGCCGTCGCTGAACAACCTTTAACCTATATTTACCCTCGCCTGCGATACGGTTTCCGGGACCATCAAAAGGCGGGGCGGGATACATGGATATGCAGGGTGGCGGATTTGGCGCCAGCGATTTGACCGCGGCACAGCATGTCAGGCTCGCCGGCGGCGGTGTAGCGGCGCCGGTGGCACCGGTGGCGAACCATCATCGCGACGATCTGATGATCGGTGAGGTCGTCGATATTTCGGGATCGGCCTCACGTATTCTGCTCGATGCCACGGCGATCGGTAAATTGTCGTCGTCCAGCGATTCCGCGGTGGCGATGGCCGGACAGGTTGGGGCGCAGGTCAAGGTCCGTGTCGGCAACATCTGGCTGATCGCCAGCATTCGCGACCAGCAGCTGCACGAACGCGGCGAGGGGCTGATCCTTGCAACAATCGACTTCCTCGGCGAAGGCGAAGAAGAAAAGATCACCGGTCGCATTCACAATTTCCGCCGCGGCGTCACCCGCTACCCGATCCCGGGCAGCCAGGTTTTTGCGGCAACCAGCGCGGACCTCAAACAAATCTACGCGGCGGACGAGCGCGCGCATGTCGAAATCGGCACCGTCTATCCGACCAAGGATATTCGCGGATCGCTCTACGTCGACGCGATGCTGGGGAAGCATTTCGCGCTGCTCGGGTCGACCGGTACCGGCAAATCGACGAGCGCAGCGCTGATCCTGCACAAGATCTGCGAGCTCGCGCCCCAAGGCCATATCGTGATGATCGACCCGCACGGCGAATATTCGGCGGCGTTCAAGGGCACCGGCGCGCTGTTCGACGTCGACAACCTCGCGATGCCCTATTGGTTGATGAATTTCGAGGAACATTGCGAAGTGTTCGTCACAGCGGAAGGCCGCGACCGCCAGGCCGATTGCGACGTGCTTGCGCGCTGCCTTCTGCAGGCGCGCACCAAGAACCGGCTTGCTGAGGGCATGACCAAGATCACGGTCGATTCGCCGATCCCTTATCTGCTCTCTGACCTGCTCAACATTTTGCAGAATGAGATGGGCAAGCTCGACAAGGCGACGTCGAGTGCGCCGTTCATGCGCATCAAGGGCAAGATCGAGGAAATGCGCGCCGACCCGCGCTATAATTTCATGTTCTCGGGCATGCTCGTCGCCGACACGATGGCGAATTTCCTCGGCAAGATTTTCCGCCTCCCGTCCGACGGCCGCCCGATCTCGATCATCGACGTGTCGGGGGTGCCGTCGGATATTACCGGCGTCGTCGTCGCGGTGCTATCGCGCCTGACCTTCGACTATGCGATCTGGTCGCGGGGTGAGCCGCAGCGTCCGATCCTGCTCGTCTGCGAGGAAGCGCACCGTTACATCCCGGCAAAGGACATTGGGCAGGGCCAGGCGGTGCGCAAGATTCTCGAACGCATCGCCAAGGAAGGCCGTAAATATGGCGTGTCGCTCGGCCTCATCACCCAACGCCCGTCCGATCTTGCCGAAGGCGTGTTGTCGCAGTGCGGCACGATCATCTCGATGCGCCTCAACAACGAACGCGACCAGCATTTCGTGAAGGCCGCGATGCCCGAAGGCGCGCGCGGCTTCATCGATTCGATCCCGGCGCTGCGCAACCGCGAATGCATCGTCTGCGGCGAAGGCGTGTCGATCCCGATCCGCGTCTATCTCGACACGCTGGACGAGGAAAAGCGGCCGGCATCGAGCGATCCGCTCTTCTCGAAACTGTGGCGCGAAACCGGCGGCGAACTCGAGATACTCGAGCGCGTGGTCAAGCGCTGGCGCAGCCAGGGGCGTTGATTATCTTCGCCTAGCGGTGACGTATCCGCGTCACCGGGCGATCAGCCTACCCCTTCGGCGGCTCCCAAAGCTCGATGGGGTTGCCTTCGGGGTCGTGCACGCGCGCAAAGCGGCCGACTGCGGGATCATCCCACTCATCCTTGGTGATGATCTCGTCGCCCGCCTCGCGAAACGGCACCAGCACGGCGTCGAGATCGTCGACGCGCAGGTTCAGCATATGCTGACGATCGGCGGCGAAATAGTCGGTGTCGGCCTTGAACGGCGCGAAGACGAGCGGACCTGCGGTGACATTCCACACCCATTGGTTCGGCGGCACGCTCTCGTCGGCGCTGCATCCACCGCCGACGCCCAGCCGTTCGCGATACCAAGCGGCGAGCGCCTCCGGGTCGCGCGACCTGAAAAACAGCCCGCCGATGCCTTTGACATGTCCCATGATGGCCTCCTGCTGTGATGCAGCCAGCCTAGGCCCAAAGCGTCAGCGTTTCCACTCTCCGCTGCCGCGGAATTCTTCGCGGATCTGCCCCGACTGGTTGAGCCGCGGATCGGCATAGGTCGGCGCGGCGGCCGCCGTGACGGGCGGCGTCGCGACCGGCGCGACCGGCGCGGCAGGCGCCATCGTGCCGGGAAGCGGCGCCGCGGGTGTGTCGGGAAGCGGCGCGGCGGCGCCGGTGAGCATCGGCGCGGGCCCGGCACCAGGCGGCAGGCCCTGACCCTTCAGGATCGCCAACTGCTGCGCGAGCGGCAGATAGGGGCCGGGTACCGGCTCGCGGCCAAGATATGGTGCGCGGAACGCGTCGGGCATGCCCCAGCGCCCGCGCCAGCGGTGGAAGATATGCGCGCCGACGATATTGGTCATCACCAGGCTCTTGCCCCAGCGCGGCCAGATCGCCTGCGTGTGGTAGTGCGTCGCGAGCCCGACCTTGGGGAAAACATAGCCGCCGAGCGCGGCCGACGCGATGCGGCTCGCGCGCAGCCAGTTTCGCCGTTCGGGTGCGCGCGCCATCGCGCCGTCGCAACTGAAAGTGAACTGGCACACGCCCGCGCGCTGCGATCCCTGGAAGACGACGCCGCAGACGGTGTTGGGAAAGCTCGGGTGGCGGACGCGGTTGATCACCGTCTGCGCGACGCCGCGCATCCCGTCGTCGGTTTCGGACGCGGCCTCATAATAGATGGCGGCGGTCAGGCAATAATGCGCACGCTCGCGATCGAGCGCCGTTACCCCGCGGAAAACATAGGATTTGGCGGGCGGGCCGACAAAGGCTTCCTCGCGCAGCAATGCGGGGTCGGCGGGGGGCAATGCCGCCGCGTCGCCATAACCGACGCTGTCGGGATTGGGCAACGTCGGGTCGATCTTCAGCGCGTCGGCATAATCCTCGGCATTCATGATCGCCCAGCGTTCGGGATCATAGGCCCTGAAATTGAGCGGCACCGTCACGCTGTACGGCCCGAAAACCACGGGCGCGCGGAGCTGTCCGCTCGACAGCAGGAAGGCAAGGCAGGCGACCGACATCACCGCGATGATCGCTGCCCAAAAGGCACGCCCGGGCCCTGCCGGCTTTTCCGGCACCGGGTCGCGCCACGTCGAGCGGGCGGTCAGGGTCAGTTCGGGCTTCATGTATGTGTCAAATTCCATCGCCCCGGTCGCGCGCGATTCGCGCAAATGGTGCCACTCCGCCTTATACGCTGAAACGCCAATAAAATGTTTCACCGTAAACCGGCACAGCCGCACCGGACCCGGCATTAGCCAAGCGTTGAGGTTCGCGTGCTAAATTCGCGCGATGACCGACACCGTCCCATCCTATCGACGCAGCGCGCGCACCGATTTCCGGATGTGGCTGCTGCTCGCCTTCGGCCTCGCCTTTTTCTGGGCGGGTTCGACGATCGACCCCGCCGACAATTGCAGCGAAGATGGGCGCGAATGCGCGCCTTGGCTGGTGCCGCTGGCGCAGGGGCTCGGCGCGCTGGTCGCGCTCGGGGCGGGGCTCAATATGCTCGCCAATCCGAACCGCGGCAGCTTCATCGACCCTGCAACGAGCGAGCTTGTCTGGTGGCAGGGCCGCATCGGCGCAAGCGGCGGCGACGAAGGCCGCATCCATCCTTCGCGTATCGGCAAGCTTCGTATCGTCCGGCAGGACGAAAGTGACGATGAAGTGCATCTCTATGACCAGGAGGGGAACCGCCTCTTTTGGTTCGATCAAGAGGTGATACCTTGGCCCTATGAGCGCTGGGCCGAAAAGCTGACGGCCGCGTGGCCGCACATCGATGTCGAGGTCGTCGGCTGATCTTCAGCGGATCTCGACCGTCAGATGTTCGATTTCGTGGACCGGTTTGACCCGCGCGCAGATCGCCTCGCGCGTGGCGCCGACGACGCTGATGATCGCCGAATGCGCACTGGGGCCGACGCGCCAGATGTGCAGGTCGATGATCTTCGCATCGCCGGGGGCTTCGACAAGCGCGCGGATTTCTTTTTCGAGCGCTGCGTCCGTCGCGTCGAGCAGCACCGCGCCGGTGTCGCGCATCAGCGACCATGACCAGACCGCGATCACGATCGCACCAACCACCCCCATCGCGGGGTCGAGCCACACCCAGCCGAGATAGCGCCCGCCGAGCAAAGCGGCGATCGCGAGCACCGAGGTCAGCGCGTCGGCGACGACGTGGAGATAGGCCGAGCGTAGATTATTGTCTTTCTCATGTACGTGGCTGTGCGCGTGGCCGTGATGCTCATGACCATGATCGTGCGAATGGTCATGCCCATGACCGAGCAGCAAGGCGCTGACGATATTCACCCCAAGGCCGATCACCGCAATGATCGTCGCCTCACCGAATTCGACGGGACTGGGATTGACCAAGCGGAGCGTCGATTCATACGCGATGCCAAGCGCGACGATGCCGAGCACCAGCGCCGAAGCAAAGCCCGCAAGATCGCCGACCTTGCCGGTCCCGAAGCTGTAGCGGCCACTTTCCGCGTGGCGCTTCGCATAGGCATAGGCGATCGCCGCGATGCCGAGCGCCCCGGCGTGCGTCGCCATATGAAAGCCGTCGGCGAGCAGCGCCATCGAATTGAACGCGATCCCCGCGGCGATTTCGCCGACCATCATGAGCGCAGTGAGCAGCACGACCCAGAGCGTACGGCGCGCGTTCGCGTCGTGCCGCTTGCCGAGGTAGACATGGCTGTGCGTCAGTGTATCGATTTCGCTGTCGAACGACATTTTGCCCCCTATTTCGCGTAGCGGCGTATCGCCGCGAGCAATTCGTCGCCGCCCTGCGCCCGCTCCGCGTCCGACAGATTTGACGCGACGACATGCGATTGCAGATGTTCTGCTACGAGTTCGTCCATCAGTCCCGCCACCGCACCACGCACACCCGCGACCTGATGCAGGATCGCTGCGCAGCCGGCCTCATCGGCAATCGCGCGCTCGATCGCCGCGATCTGCCCGGCGATGCGGCGGGTGCGGGCGAGGAGTTGGTCCTTGTTGGCGCGGGTATGAGACATAGGATACCCCCCTATCCTATATTGGATAGCGAAGTAAACATGTTGAAATGCAAACTATCTTCCATCGCGTGATTGCCATGCTATTTATCGCGGAACGGGCCATGCGGACGCCCGTCCAGACGGCTTGCTGTCCAAGTTCCGCTCCATCGGCCGCACTTGCGGCAGGGAGCGCGCTTGCCATGACGAATATCGAGCCTTCACCACCCCGGCTTTCCCTCCTTCAGCTCTTTCTGCGCTTCCTGCGCTTCGGCTTTCTCGCGTTCGGTGGGCCCGTCGCGCAGATCGCGATGGTCAAGCAGGCGCTCGTCGAGGAAGAGCGCTGGATCTCGCCAGCGCGCTTCAATCGCTTGCTCGCGGTGATGCAGATATTGCCGGGCCCAGAGGCACACGAATTGTGTGTCCACCTCGGGATGGTCGCGCGCGGGCGGATCGGCGGGCTGCTCGCCGGGCTCGGCTTCATGTTGCCGGGGTTCGCGCTGATGCTCGGCGCGGCGTGGCTCTACAAGGATTGGATCGTCGGCAATCCGGCGATGGTGCCGGTTTTCCTTGGGGTGCAGATTGCGGTGCTCGCGATTATCCTGCGCGCGGTGCAACGGATCGGCACGCACATTCTGGAAGACCGGCTGTTGTGGCTGCTTGCCGCGGCATCGCTCGGCGCGACGCTGGCCGGGGTGCCGTTCTGGATCCCGCTGATCGCCGCTGCGCTGATCTACAGCTTTGCCGCGCGGCCGGTCGTCGCGGCGGCCGTGTTTGTCGTCGCGGTCGTTCTGGCTTTCCTCATCTCGGGCGTGGGGCCGACGGTGAAGGCCCATGTCGCTGCGAGCGAAGCGGGCATCATCGCGCTCTTCATCGCCGGGCTGAAAGGCGGACTTCTGACCTTCGGCGGCGCCTATACCGCCATTCCCTATGTGCGCACCGACACCGTCGGGCGCGGCTGGCTGTCCGATGCGAGCTTTCTCGACGGCGTTGCATTGGCGGGAATGCTGCCCGCGCCGCTCGTCATCTTCGCGACCTTCGCGGGCTATGTCGCGGGCGGGCTTTGGGGCGCGGTCGCCATCACTATCGGCATGTTCCTGCCCGCCTTCGCGTTCTCGATGATCTTTTTCGAGCGGCTGGAGGCGATCGTCGAGAACCCCGCGCTGCACCGCGCGCTCGCTGGCGTGGCGGCGGCGGTCGTCGGCGTGATCGCGGCGACGCTGCTGCAACTCGGCTGGGCCACCGCGCTCCGCGTATCGAGCCCGGTCGCGGGAATGGCTATCTTCGCCGGTGCGGTTGCGGCGGTGATGTTGCTCAAGGGTAAATGGGTCGCGCCCGCGCTGGTGATCGGCGCGGGTGTTGCCGGATGGATGCTCAATCCCTGAGCCGCCTTTCCCCCTTGCCGACTCACCCGTCCGCGCCTATATGCGGCCTACTTCTTGACATGGTTAGCCAGTTGGGACGTCGGGGCCGCGGGCCGCGGCGGCTATCCGCACATGCTTTCCGGTCATCCGAATTGGGAATTTTCATTGGCCGATCTCGACGTCCTGAATGCGATCATCGCGCCCGAAGCCGAGGCGATGGGCCTTGCGCTCGTGCGCGTCGCCTTTTTCGGCGGTGAGAGCGACCCGACGCTGCAGGTGATGGCCGAGCGCCCCGACACGCGCCAGTTGACGATCGACGACTGCGCCGACCTGTCGCGCCGCATCTCGGACCGGCTCGACGCGCTCGAGGAAGCGGGCAAGGACCCGATCGACCAGGCCTACCGGCTCGAAGTTTCGTCGCCGGGCATCGACCGGCCGCTGACGCGCCGCGCCGACTTCGCCGACTGGGCGGGGCATGAGGCGAAGATCGCGCTGAAGGAAAAGCGCGACGGGCGCCAGCGCTTCAGCGGCGTGCTGATCGGCATCGAAGGTGATGTCGTGACGATACAGGACAAGGAAGAGAAAGAACATCAGCTGCCGTTCGACGCGATCGACACTGCGAAGCTCGTTCTTACCGACAAATTGATTGCCGCAACCGTCCCGCTCTCGATCGAGGGCGCCGACGAAATGGAAGAAGAAGGACAGGACTGATGGCCACTGCCATTTCCGCCAACAAGGCCGAACTCCTCGCGATTGCCAACAGTGTCGCCAGCGAGAAGATGATCGACAAGGGCATCGTCATCGAAGCCATTGAAGAAGCGATCCAGCGCGCCGCGCGCGCCCGCTACGGCGCCGAGAACGACATCCGCGCGAAGCTCGATCCGCAGACCGGCGACCTTCGCCTGTGGCGCGTCGTCGAGGTCGTCGAGCAGGTCGAGGATTATTTCAAGCAGGTCGACCTCGCCGCCGGCCAGAAGCTGCAGAAGGACGCCAAGATCGGCGACTTCATTGTCGACCCGCTGCCCGCGGTCGACCTTGGCCGTATCGACGCCCAGTCGGCAAAGCAGGTGATCTTCCAGAAGGTCCGCGAAGCTGATCGCGAGCGCCAGTATCAGGAATTCAAGGACCGCGCGGGTGAGATCATCACCGGCGTCGTCAAGTCGGTCGAATTCGGCCACATCGTCGTCAACCTCGGCCGCGCCGAGGGCGTCATCCGCCGCGACCAGCAGATCCCGCGCGAACTGATGCGCGTCGGTGATCGCGTCCGCGCGCTGATCCTGTCGGTCCGCAGCGAAACGCGCGGCCCGCAGATTTTCCTCAGCCGTGCGCACCCCGACTTCATGAAGAAGCTGTTCGCGCAGGAAGTGCCCGAAATCTACGACGGCATCATCGAGATCAAGGCGGCCGCCCGCGACCCGGGTTCGCGCGCGAAGATCGGCGTGATCAGCTACGACGGCTCGATCGACCCCGTCGGCGCGTGCGTCGGCATGAAGGGCAGCCGCGTCCAGGCGGTCGTACAGGAAATGCAGGGCGAAAAGATCGACATCATCCCCTGGTCCGAAGACACCGCGACCTTCGTCGTCAACGCGCTCCAGCCGGCAACGGTCCAGCGCGTCGTCATCGACGAGGATGACAGCCGCATCGAAGTCGTCGTTCCCGACGATCAGCTGTCGCTCGCCATCGGTCGCCGCGGCCAGAATGTCCGTCTCGCCAGCCAGCTGACCGGCAGCCAGATCGACATCATGACCGAGGCCGACGCCAGCGAAAAGCGCCAGCGTGAATTCGTCGAACGGTCGACGATGTTCCAGGAAGAACTCGACGTCGACGAAACACTTGCACAGCTGCTCGTCGCCGAAGGCTTCGGCGAACTTGAAGAAGTCGCCTATGTCGGCATCGACGAACTGGCGAGCATCGAAGGCTTCGACGAGGAACTGGCGCAGGAGCTGCAGAGCCGTGCCGCCGAAGGGCTCGAGCGCCGCGAAGAAGCGTCGAGGCAAGAACGTCGCGCGCTTGGCGTCGAAGATGCGCTGGCCGACATCCCGCACCTGACCGAAGCGATGCTCGTCATCCTCGGCAAGGCCGGAATCAAGACGCTCGACGATCTTGCCGATCTCGCGACCGACGAACTGATCGCGAAGAAGCGCACCGACAACCGCCGCGGCCCGCCGCGCAGCGAACGCGCCGAAGACAAGGGCGGCGTGCTCGGCGAATATGGCCTGACCGAAGAACAGGGCAACGAGATCATTATGGCGGCGCGCGCCCACTGGTTCGACGACGAGCCGGAAGCCGAAGCGCCGCAAGCCGGGGAGGCCGCCGATGCGGACCCCGCACAATGATCAGCTGAGCGAACCAGACCGCGCTGGTCGGCGCGGCCAGCATGTGCCTGAGCGGCGCTGCGTCATCACCGGCGAGGTTTCGCCGGCCGAACGGCTCGTGCGCCTTGCGCTCGGGCCCGACGGCAATATTGCGCCCGACGTCCATGGCAAGGCGCCCGGGCGCGGTGCATGGATCGGCGTCGATCGCGCCACGCTCGAGGCCGCGCAGGCGAAGGGCAAGCTGAAGGGCGGGCTGGCGCGCGCGCTGCACGAAGGCAATTTCGCCATCCCCGACGACCTCGGCGCGCGTATCGAGGCGCAGCTTCAGCGCGCGACGCTCGACCGGCTGGGGCTGGAATCGCGGTCGGGTACCTTGCTCAGCGGCAATGAAAAGATCGAGACGGCGGCGCGCAAGGGCCAGGTCCGCCTGCTCCTTCACGCCAGCGACGCGGGCGTGGATGGGCGCAAGAAATTGGCGCAGGCGTGGCGCGTCGGCGAGGATGACGAAGGCTCGGGCCGCGAGGGCCGGGTCTTGCCCGTAGACCGCGGCACCCTATCTATGGCATTAGGCCGCGAGAATGCGGTGCATCTGGCGTTGACCGACGCCCGCGCCGCGGACCGGGTACTGGCGCATTTGAGCCGCTGGCAGTTTTTCACAGGATGGAGTAGGGACGCGGCCAACCGCGATTCCGACCCGCATGCCGCGTCAGTCTCTGGCGAGGAAAATATTGGGGCGTTGCCGACCAGCACCGCCGCTTCGGACGCGTTTTGAAGGAATGATGGTTTTCGATGAGTGACGAACAGGACAAACCGACCCTTACCCGCAAGCCCCTGGGGCTGAAGCGGACGGTCGAGGCCGGGCAGGTGCAGCAACAATTCAGCCACGGGCGCCGGAACACGGTGGTGGTCGAGGTGAAGCGTCGCCGCGTGCTGGGTCGTCCGGGCGAAGCCGCGCCGGTCGAGGTCGAAGAGGTCGAGGCCGCTCCGGCGCCCGCCCCCACGCCCGCCCCGGCACCCGCGCCCGCGCCGAAGCCGGCACCGCGAGCGAGCGAGAACGACAGCCTGATGTCGCGTCAGGAACGTCAGGCGCAGCTGCTGCGTGAGGCCGAAGAAGCGCGCATGAACGCGCTCGAGGACAATCGTCGCCGCGATGAAGCCGCGCGTGCCCGTGCCGCCGAGGAAGAAAAGGCCCGTGCCGAAGCGCGCGTCGAGCAGGCCGCAGCGAAGGCCGCCGAGCCCGCACCCGTCGCGCCCGCGCCGGTCGAACCCGCCGCCGAGACGCCCACCGCCGCTGCCGAACCGCAGGGCGAAGCGACCGTCGCCGCGCCGCGTCCCGCGACGACCAGCGCCGCTCCGGCGCCGCGCCGCTTTACCCCGGTCGAGGCGCCGAAGCGCCCCGAACCCAAGCGCCCCGAGCCGAAGGCCGCCCGCGGCGGCGACAGCCGCCGTCAGTCGGGCAAGCTGACCGTCACGCGCGCGCTTAACGAAGACGAAGGCGCGCGTGCGCGTAGCCTTGCGGCGCTGAAGCGCGCCCGCGAAAAGGAAAAGCGTTCGCACATGACCTCGTCGGGGCCGCGCGAAAAGCAGGTCCGCGAAGTCGTCGTGCCCGAAAGCATCACGGTCGCCGAACTCGCGAACCGCATGGCCGAAAAGACCAACGACCTGATCAAGGCTTTGTTCAAGATGGGTAGCCCGTCGGCCAGCACCGACCTCCTCGATCAGGACACCGCCGAACTGCTCGTCACCGAATTCGGCCACGAGATCATTCGCGTCAGCGAAGGCGATGTCGACATCCGTCACGACGAGGACATCGACGATGCCGAACATCTGAAGCCGCGTCCCCCGGTCGTTACGATCATGGGCCACGTCGATCACGGCAAGACCTCGCTGCTCGATGCGCTGCGCGGCGCAAATGTGCAGGCGGGCGAAGCCGGTGGCATTACGCAGCATATCGGCGCCTATCAGGTGAAGGCGAAGGACGGCAGCGTCATCACCTTCCTCGATACGCCGGGCCACGAAGCCTTTACCGCGATGCGCCAGCGCGGCGCGAACGTCACCGACATCGTCATCCTCGTGGTGGCGGCCGACGACGGGCTGAAGCCGCAGTCGATCGAGGCGATCAACCACGCGAAGGCGGCGGGCGTCCCGATCATCGTCGCGATCAACAAGGTCGACAAGGAAGGCGCCAATCCGCAGCGCGTCCGCGAACGTCTGCTCGAGCATGAGCTGGTGGTCGAGGAAATGGGCGGCGACGTCCAGAATGTCGAAGTGTCGGCGCTGAAGAAGACCGGTCTCGACAAACTGCTCGACGCGATCGCGCTGCAGGCCGAGATCATGGAGCTGAAGGCCAACCCCGACCGCGCCGCCGAAGGCACGGTGATCGAAGCGAAGCTCGACAAGGGCCGCGGCCCCGTCGCGACGATCCTCGTCCGCCGCGGCACGCTCAAGGTCGGCGACATCTTCGTCTGCGGCGCCGAAAGCGGCCGTGTCCGCGCGCTGATCGACGATCAGGGCAAGCAGATCAAATCGGCTGGTCCGTCGATGCCGGTCGAAGTGCTCGGTCTGGGTGGCGTGCCGATGGCGGGCGATACGCTCACCGTCGTCGAGAATGAAGCACGTGCCCGCGAAGTCGCGGCCTATCGCCAGGAACAGGCCACGCGCAAGCGGACCGTCCAGGCGCCGGTCAGCCTCGAAGGCATGTTCGAGGCGCTCGCCGACAAGGCAAATGTCATCCAGTTCCCGGTGATCATCAAGGGCGATGTGCAGGGGTCGGTCGAAGCGATCGTCAATGCACTCAACCGCCTGTCGACCGACGAGATCCGCGTCCGCGTGCTCCAGTCGGGCGCCGGCGCGATCACCGAGAGCGACGTGACGCTGGCGGCGGCGACCAAGGCGCCGATCATCGGCTTCAACGTTCGTCCGAACGCCAAGGCACGCGAGATCGCGAACCGCGAAAAAGTGCGCTTCATGTATTATGACGTCATCTATCATCTGACCGAGGAAATCGCGAAGGAGATGGCGGGCGAGCTGGGTCCGGAACGCGTCGAAACCGTCGTCGGCCGCGCCGAGGTCAAGGAGGTCTTCCCGGCCGGCAAGCGCGACAAGGCCGCGGGCTTGCTCGTGCTCGAAGGCTCGATCCGCAAGGGGCTGCACGCGCGTCTCACGCGCGCCGACGTCATCGTTTCGGCCACGACGATCTCGTCGCTCCGCCGCTTCAAGGACGACGTCGCCGAAGTGCGCGCGGGTCTCGAATGCGGCGTCGTGCTGGCAGACACCAACGACATCAAGGCGGGCGACCACCTCGAAGTCTTCGAAGTCGAACTGCGCGACCGGACGCTGTAACAGGCGTCCGCTCCGCGCGGATCAGGAGGTGCCGGCATGGCTCGCTATGTCGCATTGTTCGGCAGCATCAATGTCGGTGGCAACCGGCTGACGATGGCCGACCTGCGTTCGGCGTTCGAAGCCGAGGGGTTCAGCGACGTCGAAACCGTCGTGGCCAGCGGCAATGTCATCTTCTCGCACCCCGCGCGGCCGACGCGCGGGCTCGAGGAAAAGCTGACGCTGATGGTCGACGACCGCTTCGACATGCACTGTGCCGCCCTGGTGCGCAGCCGTGACGAGCTTGCTGCTGCGATCGCCGACAATCCGTTCGCGGGCACCAATGAGGATAAGTTTGTCCACACGATGTTCCTCGACGGGCAGCCCACCTCGGCGCAATTCGATGCGCTCGCGGCCGACAAGTGGATCAGGCCGAATGAACGTATCGCGCTTGGCGACCGGGCACTTTATATCGATTATGGCGACGGCGCGGCCGACAGCAAACTGACCGCGCGGATGATCGAGCGCCGGTTGGAACATAAGGGCACGGCGCGCAACATGCGGTCGATTGCCCGGATTGTCGACAAGCTCGATCAGTTGGAGAAAGCATAAGCCATGAGACCCGACAAGGACCGGAAAAGGGATAGCGGCCCCTCGGTTCGCGTGCTGCGCGTCGGCGAACAGGTGCGCCATATCCTCTCCGAAATCATTGCGCGCGGCGACGTGCACGACGATCTGCTGGCGAAGCAGCCGGTGAGCATCACCGAAGTGCGAATGTCGCCCGACCTGCGTCATGCGACCGTCTTCGTGAAGCCCTTGCTCGGCAAGGATGAGGAGGCGGTGCTGAAGGCGCTGCGCACCAACACCGCCTGGCTGCAAAAGAGCGTCGCCGAAAAGATGAGCATGAAATATGCCGCGAAGCTGAAATTCCTGTCGGACGAAAGCTTCGACGAGGCGAGCCATATCGAAAAATTGCTGCGCGATCCGAAGGTGGCGCGCGATCTGGAGAACGGTGAGGGCGAGACGCGGGATTGACCCCGCACCCGTTTGTCCTGAGCTTGTCGAAGGACCGTGCTGAATCTTGGCCGCCCCAAAGAAGGACGGCGCTTCGACAGGCTCAGCGCGAACGGAGTTGGGGAGAGCTTATCACTTCCCCTTGATCCCCGCCGCCTCCTCCAACTCGACCAGCGCGTCTTCCAGATAGTCGATCAGCCGCTGGACATGCGGCACGCTGCGGCGGCACGCGGTGATGCCGAAATCGATATTCTTGTTGTTCGACACCTGCGTGATGTTCATCGCCATGCCGTCGACCGGGATGCTCGCGGGATACATGCCGTCGAGCCGTGCGCCGTTCCAGTAGAGCTGCTCGCGCGGGCCGGGAACGTTCGAGATGGTGACGCTGTACGCCGGGAATCTGTCGGCGGTGCGCGTCAGCGCGGTCAGCATCTGCGGCATCTGCGTGATCGCGGTATAGATCTGGATCTGCTGCGCGGTCATCTCGCGCAGCTGCGCCTTCGCGGCGTTCATCGACGCCTGGATCGTCCGCATCCGCTCCGCCGGATCGTCGATATGCGTCGCGAGGTTCGCGGTCACTGCGGCAACCGAATTGCCCGAATCGATATCGTCCTTCGCGCGGATCGACACCGGCGCCATGGCTTTCAATGGCTTGTCGGGAAGCTCGTTCAGTGACTGCAGATATTTGCGCATCGCGCCCGAACACATCGCAAGCACCGCGTCGTTGATCGTCCCGTCATAGGCCTTGCCCATCGCGCGAACGCGCTCGAGCGACCAGCTTTGCGCGACGAAGCGGCGGGCACCAGTGATGTTGCGGTTGAAGCTGGTGCGCGGCAACCCGCCCCAAGGCGTCGTCAGGTCGCCGCCGCCGAGCCCGAACATCGCGGCGGCATATTGGTTCAATGCCTTGGTCACCCCGACGCTGTTGCCCCATTGCTCCTTCAGGAAAGCGCCGATGGCTTTGATGTCGGTGATGCTGGGCGTGGGGGGCTTTTTCGCTGTCGGGAATTTGCGCTTATAGGCTTCATAGGCCTCGACCGACATCGGCGAATAGCTGCGCTTCTCCTTGGGATCGGCCGACAGCATCGCATTGGTGAAATGCATCGAGCTCGCGCCGTCCATGAAGGCATGGTGGATCTTGAAATAGGTCGCGATCTGGCGGTTGGGCAGGCCCGAGATCAAAGTGATCTCCCACATCGGCCGCGTGCGGTCGAGCAGGGTTCCGTGAAGGCGCGAGGCGAGTTCGAACATCTCGCGATAGCGGCCCGGTTTGGGCAGCGCCGCCGCGCGGACATGATAATGCATGTCGATGTCCTTGTCGGGGACAAGGCGGATCGGGCCATACTGGCCGAGCGGCGTGAGCTTGAGCACCTCGCTGAACGGCCGCCGCAGCCCTTCCTGCTGGCGCAGCAGCGCGAGCATCTCATTCAGCCATTCGGTTTCGTCGACCTTGTCGGGCAAAGTGTAGAGATTGACGCCGCCGACGTGCATCGGCGTCTCGCGCGTCTCCGCGACCAGAAACATCGCGTCGGTCACCGGCATCAAGCGCATGGCAGCTCTCCCCACTGTTTATGCTGCATCTTTTGATGCGCAGCATGACAGGGGCGTGGGGCGAGTCAAGCACCCCACATCTTCGTCACCCCGGACTTGATCCGGGGTCCATTCGGCGCCGAGGTCGTGGACCCCGGATCAAGTCGAACGAGCCACGCGTCTCGTTCGAGAGTGACGATGGTTTGGTGATTGGCGGGGCCCATCGAAGGCGTTATCGCGCACCCTATGGCCAAGCTTTATTTCTACTACGCCAGCATGAACGCCGGCAAATCGACGACGCTGCTCCAGGCGGATTTCAACTATCGCGAGCGCGGCATGGAAACGATGTTGTGGACTGCGGCGCTCGACGACCGTTACGGCGCGGGGCAGGTGACGAGCCGCATCGGGTTGATGGCCGAGGCGCATAAATTCGATCCCGACAGCGACATGTTCGCCGCGGTCACCGCCGAGCATATGGAACGGCCGCTCGCCTGCGTCCTCGTCGATGAGGCGCAGTTCCTGACGCGCGCGCAGGTGCTCGAGCTTGCGCGGCTCGCCGACGAGACCGGTATCCCGGTACTCTGCTATGGCTTGCGTACCGATTTTTCGGCCGAGCTTTTCCCCGGATCGGCGGCGCTGCTCGGCATCGCCGACGCGCTCGTCGAGCTGAAAGCCGTATGCGAATGCGGGCGCAAGGCGACGATGAATCTGCGCGTCGACGAAAACGGCCGCGCGGTGGTCGAGGGCGCGCAGACCGAGATCGGCGGCAACGACCGTTATGTCGCGATGTGCCGCCGGCATTTCATGCAAAAGCGGCGCGAGGCCGCGACGGTGCCGGCCTGATCCCGTCGGTACGGTCTCAGGCTGCTCTCCACATTTTCGTGAAAGGAAGACCATGCGTAATCTCGTGCCGCTGAGCCTCGCCGCCGCGCTCTTGGCCGCGGCGCCCGTGCAGGCGGCGCCGGCGTCGAAGCCCGAGGCGGTGCTCAAGACCAAAGCCTATCAGGCAGCGGCCAAAATCCTCGATCGCGATCACGACCGGATGGTCGACGAAATCGTGAAGCTGACCGAGATCCCCGCACCGCCCTTCAAGGAAGCCGCGCGCGCCGCCGCTTATCGCGACATGTTGCAGGACGCGGGGTTGCAGGATGTCGAGATTGATGCGGAAGGCAATGCCATGGGCGTCTATCGCGGCGCCGGCCCGGCCGGAGGCCCCGCGGTGATGATCGCGGCGCATCTCGACACCGTCTTTCCCGAAGGCACGCCGGTCAAGGTCCGCCGGGAGGGAACGCGCCTTCATGCTCCCGGTATCGGCGACGATACGCGCGGCCTTGCCGTATTGCTCGCCTACGCGCGCGCGATGAAGGAAAGCGGCGTCAAGGTCAGACAGGACATCATCTTCGTCGGCAATGTCGGCGAGGAGGGCCCCGGCGACCTGCGCGGCGTTCGCTACCTGCTCACCAAGGGCAAATATAAGGACCGGGTGAAGGCATTTTTCTCGATGGACGGGCTCGATCCGTCGCGCCTCGTCACCGGCGGCGTCGGGTCGAAACGCTATCGCATCACCTGGAAGGGACCGGGCGGCCACAGCTTCAGCGCCTTCGGCCTCGTCAACCCGATGGCGGCGATGAGCCAGACGGTGGTAGATTTCTACAAGATACCGGTGCCCGCGCAGCCCAAGACGACCTATTCGGCGAGCGTCACGGGGGGAGGAACCTCGGTCAATTCGATCCCGAACGAGGTGTTCGTCGAATTCGACATGCGGTCCGAAAGCCCGACCGAACTCGCCAAACTCGAACAGGCGTTCCTCGCGGTCGTCAAGAAGGGCGTCGAGGGCGAAAATGCGGCGCGCTCGGTGAAGGAAGGGCCGATCGCCGCCGATATCAAGATGATCGGCGACCGCCCCGCAGGCGAGACTGCCGCGGCGCAGCCGATCGTGCTGAACGCGCAGGCGATCATCCGCGCGAACGGGCTCGATCCCGTATCCTCCTTCTCTTCGACCGATTCGAACCTGCCGATGAGCCTCGGTATTCCGGCGGTGACGATCGGATCGGGCGGCGAGGGCGGGCGGGCGCATGCGCTCGACGAATGGATCGACGTCGAAAAGACCAAGAGTCTGAGCGGGGCCAAGGTCGGCCTTGGCATCCTGCTCGCGACCGCTGGGGTCCAGTGATGCGCGACGAACTTTATGTCGAGCTCGCCGATGGCGATCTGCGTCTGGTCAAGCTGGAGGAAGGGCACCGCGAGGCGCTGCGCGCCGCCTGCGCCGCTGATCCGGACATCTGGCCGATCTATTCGTCGAGCTTTGGTCCCGATCATTTCGACAAGAGCTTTGAAGCGCTGGTCGGGGGCGGCGGCCGGATGCCCTATGCGATCCTCGATGGCGATGCGCTTGTCGGCATGACCGCATGGCTCCGCCCCGACTGGTCGGCGCAGACCGTCGAGATCGGCAACAGTTTCATCCATCCCGATGCGCGCGGCACGGGCTTCAACGGTCGCGTCAAAAAGCTGATGATCGATCATGCCTTTGCGGTCGGCATCCGCCGGATCGAATTTCGCATCGACGAACGCAACAAGCGCAGTCAGGCGGCCGTGGCAAAGCTCGGCTGTCACAAGGACGGCGTGTTGCGGTCGGAGCGCGTCACCTGGACCGGCTACACCCGCGACACGGGCCTGTGGTCGCTGCTCGCCGACGAGTGGGCTATGCGTTCCTAGGGATCAGGGTCAGCACCCATTCAGGCGCGGGCCGCTAAGCGAGTCGTCATGATAAAGAATCTCGCACTCTCCCTGGCCGCCGTGCTGCTTCCCCTTTCTGCGGCCGCGGCGGCCAACGAGCCCGCCAAAGAGGCGCGCTCGCTCGGTGTCGAATCGAGCATCGTTTTTCCCAGCGACAGCTCGATCCGCAACTGGCAGGCCGACCGCGAACGCGGCATCTGGATTCAGGGCCGCGGTAACGACTGGTATTATGGCACTTTCGCCGGGCTCTGCCGCGACCTCGATTTTGCGCAGGCGATCGGCTTCGAAACGCGCGGCGCCGGACGGCTCGACAAGTTTGCGTCGATCATCGTGCGCGGCGAGCGCTGCCAGCTCTCCTCTTTCGTGACCTCGGCCCCGCCGCCGTCGAAGGAAGAACGCAAGGCGGCGCGCGATGCCGAGAAGGCTGCGCAAAATTGACAGTCCCGACCCCGCGGATTTTCTTGTCTGCTGCATTTTACGAACCGTCAGGTTCCACCTGACTTGAAAATGCTCTAGCGGCGCGGGATGAACGGCTGGATCATCCTCGACAAACCCTTGGGGCTCGGCTCGACGCAGGCGGTCGGCGCGGTCAAGCGCGTGTGCCGCGAGGCGGGGCTTGGCAAGGTCAAGGTCGGCCATGGCGGGACGCTCGATCCGCTCGCGACGGGGGTGTTGCCGATCGCGCTCGGCGAGGCGACGAAGCTCTGCGGCCGGATGCTCGACGCGAGCAAGGTTTACGACTTTACGATAAGGTTCGGTATCCAAACCGACGGCCTCGATGCAGAGGGCGAGGTGGTGGCCACGAGCGACGTGCGCCCGACACTTGCCGACATCGAGGCGGTGCTGCCGCGCTTTACCGGTCCGATCGAGCAGGTGCCGCCGGCTTTTTCGGCGATCAAGATCGATGGCGAGCGCGCTTATGACCGCGCGCGCAAAGGTGAAGCGGTTGAGATGAAGGCGCGGGGGGTGACGATCCACTCTCTTCGTCATGCCGGACTTGATCCGGCATCCATGGCCGCCGGCGAAAAATGGACCCCGGATCAAGTCCGGGGTGACGAGGGAGGAGAGGGCCTCCAAGAAATCACCCTCACCGCGCACGTCTCGAAAGGCACCTATATCCGCAGCCTCGCTCGCGACATCGCGCATGCCGTCGGCACGGTTGGGCATGTCACCATGCTCCGCCGCACCAAGGCGGGGCCGTTCGACCTGCGACAGGCGATTTCGCTGGACAAATTGAACGCATTCGGCCAAGGGGCCGCCCAATCAGAAGTAATTCTGCCGCTCGAGGCAGGGCTGGTCGACATCCCGGCTCTGAACCTTTCCCCGGAAGCGGCAGGGGCGATCCGTCAGGGTCGTGTCTGGACCGGGGAAAGCACGCACGACGGGCTCTATTGGGGACGGGACAGCGAAATGCGTCCAGTCGCGCTGGTAGAGGCTTTGGCGGGAACGCTGAAGGTCGTGCGGGGCTTCAATCTGTAAACAAGGATGTTCGAGGAAAAACGAATATGTCGATTACCGCCGAGCGCAAAGCCGAAGTCATCAAGGACAATGCCCGTGCAAAGGGTGATACCGGTTCGCCGGAAGTCCAGGTCGCGATCCTGACCGACCGCATCAACAACCTGACCGATCACTTCAAGGCGAACCACAAGGACAACCACAGCCGCCGCGGCCTTCTGATGATGGTCAACAAGCGCCGTAGCCTCCTCGACTATCTGAAAAAGAAGGACGAGGCCCGCTATTCGGCGCTGATCGCGAAGCTGGGTCTCCGCAAATAAGAATTTCTGGCGGCCCCGGATTTCCGGGGCCGCTGTCATATTGGCTCCGCGCAAAATGCCGGACCACAGGGCCGCTCCCGCATCCGGCGGGACCGCCATTGGGGCAGACAGACGCCCTACACCGCCCCGGGCCGGATTGCCCGGAATCAGAGGCCCCGCCCGGCATAGGGCCCGGCGGGCGAAGGAAACCACATGTTTGACGTGAAAAAAGTATCGATCGAGTGGGGCGGTGAAACGCTGACGCTCGAAACGGGCAAGGTTGCCCGTCAGGCCGACGGCGCCGTGATGGCGACGCTGGGCGAAACGGTCGTCCTGTGCGCCGTGACCGCCGCGAAGTCGGTGAAGGACGGGCAGGATTTCTTCCCGCTCACCGTCCACTATCAGGAAAAATATTCGGCCGCCGGCCGCATCCCGGGCGGCTTTTTCAAGCGCGAACGCGGCGCGACCGAAAAGGAAACGCTCGTCAGCCGCCTGATCGACCGTCCGATCCGCCCGCTGTTCCCCGAAGGTTTCTACAACGAAATCAACGCCATTGCCCAGGTTCTGAGCTATGACGGCCACAACGAGCCCGACATCCTCGCGATGGTCGCCGCGTCGGCCGCGCTCACCATTTCGGGCGTGCCCTTCATGGGTCCGATCGGCGCCGCGCGCGTCGGCTACGTCAATGGCGAATATGTCCTGAACCCGACCGACGCACAGGTTGCCGAGGGCGACCTCGATCTCGTCGTCGCCGCCACTTACGATGCGGTGATGATGGTCGAATCCGAAGCCAATGAGCTGTCGGAAGAGGTCATGCTCGGCGCCGTCCTGTTCGCGCACGACGCGTGTAAGGAAGTCGTCAAGGCGATCGTCAAGCTCGCCGAACAGGCCGCCAAGGATCCGTGGGAAGTCGCCGCCGGCGACGACAATGCCGGACTCAAGGACAAGCTCAAGAAGCTGATCGGCAAGGACATCGCCGCCGCCTACAAGCTGACCGACAAGTCGGCCCGCTCGAACGCGCTCAATGAAGCGCGCGCGAAGGCGAAGGAAAGCTTTGCCGCCGACGGCCTCAGCCCGCAGGAAGTCATGGCCGGCATCAAGCTGACCAAGAAGCTCGAAGCCGAAATCGTTCGCGGCGCCATCCTCAAGGACGGCAAGCGCATCGACGGCCGCACGACGACGCAGATCCGTCCGATCGTCGCCGAAACGCACTTCCTGCCCCGCGCGCACGGCTCGGCGCTGTTCACCCGCGGTGAAACGCAGACGATCGCCACCGCGACGCTCGGCACCAAGGAAAGCGAACAGATGGTCGACGGCCTGAATGGCCTGTCGTACCAGAACTTCATGCTGCACTATAACTTCCCGCCCTATTCGGTCGGCGAAGTCGGCCGCTTCGGCGCGCCGGGCCGCCGCGAAGTCGGCCATGGCAAGCTCGCATGGCGCGCGCTGCACCCCGTGCTGCCGTCGAAGGACGATTTCCCCTACACGATCCGCCTCACCAGCGACATCACCGAGTCGAACGGCTCGTCGTCGATGGCGTCGGTCTGCGGCGGCTCGCTCGCGATGATGGACGCCGGCGTGCCGATCAAGCGCCCCGTCTCGGGCATTGCGATGGGTCTGATCCTCGAAGGCAAGGATTATGCGATCCTCAGCGACATCCTCGGCGACGAAGATCACCTCGGCGACATGGATTTCAAGGTGGCTGGCACGTCCGAAGGCATCACTACGATGCAGATGGACATCAAGATCGCGGGCATCACGCGCGAGATCTTCGAAGCGGCGCTGAACCAGGCCAAGGACGGCCGCGCGCACATCCTCGGTGAGATGAACAAGGCGCTCGGCGAAACCCGCAGCGAATTGTCGGCGCACGCGCCGCGTATCGAGACGATGCAGATCGACAAGTCGAAGATCCGCGACGTCATCGGCACCGGCGGCAAGGTGATCCGCGAGATCGTCGCGACCACCGGCGCGAAGGTCGACATCGACGACGAAGGCCTGATCAAGATCTCGTCGAGCGATCTCGATCAGATCGAGGCGGCGCGCAAGTGGATCAGCGGCATCGTCGAGGAAGCCGAAGTCGGCAAGATCTATGACGGCAAGGTCGTCAACCTCGTCGATTTCGGGGCGTTCGTGAATTTCATGGGCGGCAAGGACGGTCTCGTCCACGTCAGCGAAATCGCCAACGAGCGCGTCGAAAAGGTCGCGGACGTCCTCAGCGAAGGCCAGGAAGTCAAGGTCAAGGTCCTCGAGATCGACCAGCGTGGCAAGGTTCGCCTGTCGATGCGCGTCGTGAACCAGGAAACCGGTGAAGAGCTGGAAGACACCCGCCCGCCGCGCGAGCCGCGCGGTGACCGTGGCCCGCGCCGTGATGGCGGCGACCGTGGTGACCGGGGTCGTGGCGGCCGTGACCGCGATCGCGGTCCGCGCCGCGACGGCGGTGACCGTGGCCCGCGCCGCGAGCGCAGCGAAGGTCCGGAAGACCAGGGCCATGTGCCCGACTTCCTGAAGGACTAAGCCTTCGGCATAGCGAACAAGGAAAGGGGCCGCGAAAGCGGCCCCTTTTTTATGCAAAAAGTTAGTCGAAAAGTTCTTCCAGGAAGGATTTGCGGCGCTTCGGATATCCTTTGTGATGTCCCCGGTACCCTTGATCCCAGTGCGCGGGCGGCGCGCTTTGCGGATAGGCTTGTTGCGGCGGCGCTGCCGGCGGCGGCGCCGTGTCGGCCGCCTGGCTGCGCTCGATAATCTTGTCGAGCTCGCCGCGATCGAGCCACACGCCGCGGCACTGCGGACAATAATCGATCTCGACGCCCTGCCGGTCGCTCATCGACAGCGGCACTTTGCAAACGGGGCAGGGCATTCCGACGGCGGGGCCGGTCATGGCATAATCCTCCCGCTGACCGGTCGGTGCCGGTTGTCGGATTTCTGCCCATGAGCAGCGGCGAAACATGGATGTGACATCACATAGACTCCCAATTGTGATCCAACCGAGGTCCCGATGTGGCTTGGGAAGCGCATAGTCGAGCCAACATCGAGAATCCTCGATGCGGTCCGACATCACGATCCATGGGATCGTCAGAGGGGCCCGGCCCGCAATATCGACATAAGCGCTGCGCGTTCAAATTCAATGCAATGATTGGCCGATCGGCAGCGAATGGCTGTTCATCGAATGAAGAGCGGCCATCCCCGGGAAGCTGTCCTCCGCTATGGAATACCCGCGATCCGGTTCCCGGCATCCTCGCGATAGAGCGACCAGTTGGCGGGGCATTTGTTCACGGCTTTCGGCAATCCCTGCATGCCTTCGGTCACCCAGCAATCGTTGAAGATCGAGCAATAGCAGGCTCGGACCTTCAGCTTCCACCGCTCCTTGTTGAACCTTTGCCAAATCTTCTCGGACGCGGGAGTGCGCGGAAAGCTGATGAACTTGATCGTTTCGCCGGGCCGCGCGGCTATTCCGGTCGAAGGAGAGGTCGAAAAACGCAAAGGGCGCGCGCCCGTTTCGGTGCAGCATGCCTCAAGCAAGTCGATCGGGGTGTTTACGGGCTTGCCTTCATAACGGATTTCGATCGGGCCGAGGATCGCGGGGCCGACACCATTGTTCGTCAGTGTCAGCGCAATGTCCTGATTGCCTTCCTCGTCTCCATTGCTCGTGCCGAAGGTAACGAAAGGCATTACCCCGCCCGTCTGCATCTTCTGCGTCGCATCGGCCTGGACGAAGGCGAAATAAGCGAGCGCGAGCGAAGCGATCAGCGCGGGAAGCCCGATCAGAAAATGCGCGATCGTGATCAGCGGCAGATAGCGCAGAAGACGCGTTCCGACTGCTGCAGCGTCCGGTGCGGGGCGGGCAGGCTCGGGCGCGGCCTCACGGTTCGGCATGTCGCTCATCACGTTCCTCTCTCGCTCTTCCCGTGGGCATGCCTAGACGGGGTTTCGGCATTTTCCAATCGCGCTGGAAACCGCTCGCATCGATCGGCGCATTGCGTTTATGATCGGCGCCATGTTGACCATGCTTCTCCCGGCGCTTGCGCTCGCCGCTCAATCGACCTCCGTGCCGCCGCAGGCGACCCAATTGCCGCCGCCGGTTCCGCCGGTACCAGCGCCAGTCTCCCCGGTCGTCGAGGCCGACACGCGGCCCTATGTCGCGCTTGTCACCGATCTCGGGACGATTACCTTGCGGATCGAGAACAAGCGCGCGCCGATCACGGCTGGCAATTTCCTCCGCTATGTCGACGCCAAGCGGATGGACGGGTTCAAATTCTACCGCTCGACCAAAAGCTGGGGGCCGGCAAACCAGCTGGTGCAGGCGGGCAACCGCGGCGATGCGCGCAAGAATTTTCCGCCGATCGCGCACGAACCGACGAAGACCAGCGGGCTGACCAATTGCAAAGGCGCGTTGTCGATGGCGCGGCTCAATCCCGGCGATGCGACGAGCGACTTTTTCCTGCTCCTCTCCGACATCAAGGGTTTCGACAGCGACGCACCGGGCGGCGACGGCGCGGGCTTTGCCGTGTTCGGCGAAATCGTCGCTGGCGCTGAGGTGGCCGAGGCGATTTTCAACGCCCCGATCTCGCCGACCGCGGGCGAAGGCGTGATGGTCGGCCAGATGCTCGAACCGCAAGTGACGATCAAGACCGCGCGCCGCGTTCCGGCGCCGGCGACTGTGCCGCAGGGGTGTGTGGTGAAGGCGGGGTAATTTTCGTCCACTTAACCGTTGACGCGGTACCGGCCCGCTCCCCCTCCCGGCCTCCCATAGGCTACTATCGTCAGGGAGGCCGGGAGGGGGAGCGGGCCGGTACCGAAACCCGACAAAACGCCCCATCATTTATTTTGCGTTCATCCGCGCTGTGGCTATACCGCGCGCATGACTCGTTTTGCCCCCTCGCGCGCGACCATGCGCCTGCTCGCCGCCGCACTTGTGACAACTCCCATGCTGGCGGCCTGCGCCGGGGGCGGCAATGTGAAGAAGGACACGCGCTACGTCGCACGCGACGTCAACACGCTGTACCGCGCGGCCCAAGATCGGCTCGACCGCCGGCAGTACGGCCTCGCCGCGGCGCTGTTCGACGAGGTCGAGCGCCAGCATCCCTATTCGCCCTGGGCGCGCCGCGCACAGCTGATGAGCTCGTTCAGCTATTATATGGACCGCGAGTATACCCCGGCGATCGAGGCCGCGCAGCGTTTCCTCGCGATCCACCCGGGCAACAAGGACGCGCCCTACGCCTATTATCTGATCGGCCTCAGCTATTATGAGCAGATCAGCGACGTCACCCGCGACCAGAAGATCACGCAGCAGGCGCAGAACGCGCTTGGCGAAGTGATCCGTCGCTATCCCGACAGCCGCTATGCGTCGGACGCGCGGCTCAAGGTCGACCTGGTGCAGGATCACCTCGCCGGCAAGGAAATGGAAATCGGCCGTTTCTACGAGCGCAGCTCGAACTGGCTCGCCGCGTCGATCCGCTTCCGCGAAGTCGTCGACAAGTTCCAGACGACCAGCCACACGCCCGAGGCGCTCTATCGCCTGACCGAATGTTATCTCGCGCTCGGTATCCCGGCGGAGGCCAAAAAGTCGGCCGCGGTGCTCGGCGCCAACTATCCGGGCAATGAATGGTACGAGCGCGCCTACAAGCTGATGCAGAAACACGCCCCGAGCGCATAGATTCTGCCTTTGTTCTGCGGTAAGGGCAGGGCATGCTGACGGCGCTTTCCATCGCCAACATCGTTCTGATCGAACGGCTCGACCTCGATTTCGAGGCCGGGCTGGGCGTGCTGACGGGCGAGACGGGCGCGGGCAAGTCGATCCTGCTCGATGCGCTGGGCCTTGCGCTCGGCGCACGCGCCGACAATGCGCTGGTGCGCCAGGGGACCGACAAGGCGCAGGTGACCGCAAGCTTTGTCGCACCGGCACCGGGCACGAAGCTCGCTGCGCTGCTCGCCGAGAATGATATCGCGCTGGAAGCGGGCGAACCGCTGCTGATCCGCCGCACATTGAAGGCCGACGGCGGCAGCCGCGCTTTCCTGAATGACCAGCCTTGCTCGGCGGCGCTGCTGCGCGAAGTCGGAACCTGGCTCGTCGAAATCCACGGCCAGCACGATGATCGCGGTCTGCTCGCGCCTGCGGGGCACCGCGCGCTGCTCGACGCCTATGCGCGCGCGGACACGCGTGGCGTTGCGACTGCCCATGCCGCATGGCGCGCCGCCGAGGACCGGCTCGCCGCCGCGCGCGCGGCAATTTCGGAGGCCGAACGCGACCGCGAATGGCTCGAACATTGCGTCGCCGAACTGCAGACGCTCGCTCCCCAGCCCGGCGAGGACGCCGAACTCTCCGAAGCGCGCGCCGCGATGCAAAAGGGCGAGAAGGTCGCGGGCGACCTTGGCGCGATCATGGAGGCGTTCGAGGGTAGCGACAGCGGCCCCGCGCAGCTCCGCGGCGCGGCGCGGCGGCTCGACCGGCTCGCGGGCGACCATCCGTTGCTCGCCGAGGCGCTGGCGGGGCTCGACCGCGCGATCATCGAGGCCGACGAGGCCGAGAGCAAGCTCCACGAAGCTGCGCGCGCGATGGAATATGACCCCGAACGGCTCGAGGCGACCGAGACGCGACTGTTCGAACTGCGCGCGATGGCGCGCAAGCATAATGTCCAGCCGGACGAACTCGCCGAGCTCACCGGCACGCTGGCGGCACGGCTCGATGCGATTGAGGGTGGCAGCGCGGGGCTCGCCAAGCTCGAAGCCGCGGTGGCCGAAACCGCCGCGGCCTACACCCACGCCGCGACTGCTCTCTCGGATCAGCGCGGCAAGGCGGCGACCCGCCTCGACGCTGCAGTTGCGGGCGAACTTGTGCCGCTCAAACTCGATGCCGCGCGTTTCCAGACGCTCGTCGAACGCCTGCCCGCCGAGCGCTGGGGGGCCGAGGGCATGGACCGCGTCGAGTTCCTTATCTCGACCAATCCCGGCGCCCCCTTTGCGCCGCTGGCCAAGATCGCGTCGGGCGGCGAACTCTCGCGCTTCATTCTCGCATTGAAGGTCGCGCTCGCCGAAGAGGGCGGCGCCGACACGATCATCTTCGACGAAATCGATCGCGGCGTCGGCGGCGCGGTGGCGAGCGCGATCGGCGAGCGGCTGGCGCGGCTCGCTGGAGCCGGAAAGCAATTGCTCGCGGTCACGCACAGCCCGCAGGTTGCCGCCAAGGGCGCGGCGCATTTCATCATTGCCAAGTCGAGCGAAGGCACGGTGACGCGCACCAGCGTCCACGCGCTCGACGAAGCCGGCCGCCGCGAAGAAATTGCGCGCATGCTGTCGGGCGCCGAAGTGACCGCAGAGGCGCGCGCGCAGGCCGAGAGGCTGTTGGAGACGGCGGCATGACGGCGTCGCACCCGCTCGATCGGCCGGTGTGGAGCATGCTGACCGGACGGCAGGCGCATCTTGCCGAGGGGGATTTCCGCGCGGTGCGGATCGATCGCGCTTATGGTGTTTTCGGTGCTGCCCCCGATGTCAGCGCCGAAGCGCAGGCGGCGCTTGCGGCCCTTGTGCCGGACGAAGGCGAAATCTGGATTGTCGAGGACGAGCCCTGGCCGGTGCCCCCCGGCACGCGTGAAGTGAAACGTGCCGTCCTCGCGCAGATGGTCGCTGAGGGTGCGCCGCCGGTGCCGCGCGAAGGTGAGCCTGCCATCCTCGCGCTCGGCGACGACGACGCGCCTGAAATGACCGTGCTCGCCGGGCATGCCAAGCCCGGCCCTTGGGGCCCGAAGACGCATCGCTACGGCCCCTTCTTCGGAATCCGTGAACAGGGCCGGCTGCTTGCGATGGCGGGCCAGCGGATCCTCGTTCCCGGCATGGCCGAAGTCAGCGGCGTTTCGACGTGGGAGGATTGCCGCGGTCGCGGGCTCGCGCGCGCGCTGATCGGCCATGTGATGCGCGAAATGGTGGCGCGCGGCGAAACGCCTTTCCTGCACAGCTATGCCGACAATGCCGGCGCGATCGCGCTTTATGAATCGCTCGGTTTCCGTATTCGCCGCGAGGTGCATGCGCTGGTGATCGCAAAATGAACCGGCGCGAGCATCTGGCCGCGCTGCTGGCGATGGCCGCGGCCTTGCTGCCGGCGACAAAAATCCGCGCTCTGGAGGCGAAGATGGAAGAAGCCGATCCCCAATATGGCCTGCTCGGCCAGATGATGGCGCAGCCTGGAAAACGTGCAGAACTGGTCGCGATCCTGTCCGAAGGCACCGGCGGAATGCCAGGCAATATCGCCTATCTGATCGGCGAGGACAGCGCGAACCCGGACGCGATCTGGATCGTCGAGCTATGGGACAGCAAGGACGCGCACGCCGCCTCGCTGCAACTCCCCGCGGTACAGGAGGCGATCAAAAAGGGTCGCCCGCTTATCGCAGGATTTGGTACTCGCGCCGAGTTCAAGCCGGTGGCAAAGACCGGTGCATGACCGAAATCGAATCCCTGTCGAAGGCCGACGCCGCCAATGAACTGATGCGGCTGGCGAAGCAGATCGCCTATCACAGCAAACGCTATCATGCCGAGGATGCGCCCGAGATTTCGGACGCCGACTATGACGCGCTCGTCCGCCGCAACAACGACCTCGAAGCCGCCTTTCCCGCGCTGATCCGCGCCGACAGTCCGAACAAGCTGGTGGGCGCCGCGGTCGAGGCCTCGCCGCTCGCCAAGGTCACGCATGCGCAGCGGATGATGAGCCTCGATAACGCCTTCGCCGCCGAGGATGTCGAGGAATTCGCCGCGCGCGTGCGGCGCTTCCTCAATCTCGACGCCGACGCGGTCGTCGCGATGACCGCCGAGGACAAGATCGACGGCCTCTCCTGCTCGCTGCGTTACGAAAAGGGCAGACTGGTGCAGGCCGCGACGCGCGGCGACGGCAGCGTTGGCGAAGATGTGACCGCCAATGTCCGCCACATCGCCGACATCCCGCAGGAATTGAACGGCGCGGCGCCCGACGTGTTCGAGATCCGCGGCGAAGTCTATATGGCGAAGGCCGATTTTACGGCGCTCAACGAGCGACTGATGGAGGAGGGCAGGGCGCTCGCCGCGCAGCGCGAACAGGCGTTCGACACCGCCACCGTCCGCCAGTTCGCCAACCCGCGCAACGCCGCGGCGGGTTCGCTGCGCCAGAAGGATGCCAGCGTCACCGCGTCGCGTCCGCTGCGCTTCCTCGCGCATGGCTGGGGCGAGGTCAGCGCGCTGCCCGCCGAAACCCAATTTGACGTGATGAAGCAGATCGAACGCTGGGGCGCCCCGGTGTCGCCGCTGCTCAAACGTTATGAATCGGTCGCCGAAATCCTCGCCCATTATGCCGAGATCGAGCGCCGCCGCGCCGATATGGATTATGACATCGACGGCGTTGTCTACAAGGTCGACAGCCTCGCCTGGCAACAGCGGCTCGGTTTCGTCGCCAAGGCGCCGCGCTGGGCCATCGCGCATAAATTCCCCGCCGAACGCGCGCAGACCACGCTCGAAGCCATCGACATCCAGGTCGGCCGCACCGGCAAGCTGACCCCGGTCGGGCGGCTCGTTCCCGTCACCGTCGGCGGCGTCGTCGTGTCGAACGTCACGCTCCACAACCGCGACGAGATCGGCCGATTGGGAGTACGCCCCGGCGACCGCGTCGTCATCCAGCGCGCGGGCGACGTGATCCCGCAGGTCGTCGAAAACCTGACCCGCGACGAAGATCGCGCGCCGTACATCTTCCCCGACCATTGCCCCGTCTGCAACAGCGAGGCGGTGGCCGAAGAGGGCGAGGTCGATGTCCGCTGCACCGGCGGCCTCATCTGCAACGCGCAAAAGTTCGAGCGCCTGCGCCACTTCGTCAGCCGCGGTGCGCTCGACATCGAAGGGTTGGGCGAGAAGAGCATTCAGGAATTCCTCGACCTCGGCTGGCTCGACAAGGGCCCAGCCGACATTTTCCGCCTCAAAAGCCACCGCACCGATCTGCTCGGCCGCGAAGGCTGGAAGGAAAAGTCGGTCGACAATCTTTTCGCCGCGATCGAGACAAAGCGCGCGCCCGACGCGGCGCGGCTGCTCTTCGGGCTCGGCATTCGCCATGTGGGCGCCGTCACCGCGCGCGACCTGCTCAAGGGGCTTGGCGATATCAGGCGCCTCCCGGAAAAGTCGGCCGAAATCCGCGCCTATCTGGAAGCCAATCCGCGCGCCGAAGGCGAATCCGACGGCAAATATACGACGCGCCGCGTTGAAGCGTTCAAGGCGATCCTTGAGGTGCGCGCAGACGGCATCGGCATCGCGGTCGGCGAGGCGCTCGCCGATTTTTTCCACGAACCCCACAACCGCGCCCTGTGGCACGACCTTCTCTCCGAAGTCGCGCCGCCGCTCTATGTCGTCGAAACGCGCGATAGCGAGGTGTCGGGCATGACGGTCGTGTTCACCGGCAAACTGGAAACGATGAGCCGCGACGAAGCCAAGGCGCAGGCTGAAGCGCTCGGCGCCAAGGCCGCGGGCAGCGTCAGCGCGAAAACCGACCTTGTGGTTGCGGGGCCGGGGGCGGGGTCGAAACTGAAGCAGGCGAGCGCGCTCGGTATTCGTGTGATAGACGAAGCCGAATGGGCCGAGATTGTCGCCGCGGCAGGGTAGCAAGGCATCCACCATCGTCACCCCGGACTTGATCCGGGGTCCATGACGCCGGGGCAGGAACGGATGCCGGATCAAGTCCCGCATGACGAAGAGGATATTAGGGGATAGTAAGCGGTGTGCGCCATCACAGACGGCGCGGCGGAAATGCTGTGAGGGGGCCACATGGCAAAGCGTGATTATCTCGGCAATCTGATGCGCGATCTCGAATCGCATACCGAGGTGCGGCGCTTCGGCAGCGGCTGGCTGTCGGGCTTTTTCGGGCTGCTCTTTGCGATCGCCGGCTTCTTCATGGTTATCGCGCTGCGCTTCCCCGACTGGTTCGCGACCCCCGAACTCGAGATCATCAAGAATTGGGGCGGTTTCCGCGGCGTCGTCCACGCGACGCTATTGATCAGCTACGGCCTCTCGCTGCTCAGCCTGTTGCTACGGCCACGCAAGGTGCTCGGCCTCACCGCGCTGATGATCGGGCTCGCCGCGATCCTCGTCGGCGGATCGAACGTCCAGCCGCAGGAAACGCGCGACTGGGGCATCTTCTTCGGGCTCGACTTCTTCGTCGTGAACCTGCTCGTCACCGGCTTCATGTTCGCGCCATTGGAACGCGCCTTTCCGCATCGCCGGACACAGCGGCTGTTCCGCACCGAATGGCGCGAGGATCTTTTCTATTATCTCGTCAGCACGATGTTCGTGCAGGTCTTGGGCTTCCTCGCGCTCGCGCCCTCGACGATCATCAACGAGAATACGAGCAATTGGGAGGCGTTCCGCGCCGGGGTTGCGTCGTTGCCGTGGATCGTCCAGTTCGCCATCGTGCTCGTCGCGTCGGATCTGGCGCAATATTTCTTCCACCGCACCTTCCACCGCTACCCCTTCCTCTGGGGCTTCCACGCGGTGCATCACAGCGCGAAGTCGATGGACTGGCTCGCGGGGTCGCGGATGCATTTCGTCGAGATCATCCTGCTGCGCTCGATCACCTCGCTGCCGCTCTTCACCCTCGGCTTCGCGCCGTCGGTGATGCAGGCCTATATCGGCTTCGTCTATGTCTGGTCGTCGCTGCTCCACGCCAATGTCGGCGGCAATTTCAACCGTCTCGGCCACTGGATCGCGACCCCGCGCTTTCACCATTGGCACCATGGGCTCGAACGCGAGGCGTTCGACGTCAATTTCGCGATCCATTTTCCGTGGATCGACAAGATGTTCGGCACCTTCCATCTGCCGAAGGACCGCTGGCCCGAAAATTACGGCATCCCCGAGGATGTGCCGCGCAGCTATTGGGGCCAGTTTCTCTACCCGTGGACGCGCACGGGCAAGAAGACCGACGAGACGCCTGCCGAATAGCTTGGGGCCGAATAGGGCAATCTGTCCGCTTGCCAGCATCGTGCCCGCGCCATAAGGCGCGGCACGTGGGCATCCTCGCCGCCTTTCGCCGTCCCGGCATATTGCTTCTCGTGCCGCTGCTCCTCGCGCTCGCCGCGCGCGTGCTCGTCGCGCCGGGCTGGATGATCGAGAGCGATGTCGGCGGTTCGATCACCGTGCGCATCTGTTCGGATCCGGCGAACCCCGGCGGCACGATGACGATTCCGCTCGAAAAGGCCGGCGATCACAACGCCGGCGAAGCGCAGCAGCATTGCCCGTGGGGCGCGCTTGCCAATGCGCCGATCGTCCCCGATCTCCCCGTCCTCGCTGCCGCACCAATCGCCGTCGAGCCCGTCCCGGTTGCTGTCCGCGCGCTCGGCTATGCGCCGGGCATCGCCTCACCGCTGCCGCCGAGTACCGGACCACCTGCCTTCGCCTGATCCAGACCGACCGGCTGCCCGCGCTTTCGCGCGGCGCGGCCCGTGACTGCATCCAGCGAAGGAAAAAACATGAAAACCAGTATCCATGGGGCGGCGCCGTTGCTGGCGCTCGCGACTATTGTGGTCGCCGCTCCGGCGCATGCCGAAGAGGCCGACGCCACCATCATCGTCACCGCACCGACCGCAACCGATGCCGCCGAAGCGCGCGCCGCGCAAACGCCCGGCGGCACCGATATCGTCTCCTACGCAGATTATGCCGACAAATCGGTCGTATCCTTGCGCGACACGCTCGCCTTCTCGCCCGGCGTCTATCTCCAGCCGCGCTACGGGCAGGAGGTGCGCCTTTCGATCCGCGGCTCGGGCCTTTCGCGCGGCTTCCACATGCGCGGGCTCACGCTGCTGCAGGACGGGGTGCCGATCAATCTCGCCGACGACAATGGCGATTTCCAGGAGCTCGAACCGACCTTCTTCGACCATCTCGAGGTCTATCGCGGCGCCAATGCACTGCGCTTCGGTTCGGGCACGTTGGGCGGCGCGATCAACGGCGTGACCCCGACGGGGCGCACCGCGGCGGGCATTTACCTGCGCAGCGACGTCGGCAGCTTCGATAGCGTACGCGGTCTCGTCTCGGCGGGTGTCGCGAGCGATCGCGTCGATGCGTGGGCGGCAATCAGCGCCGACACATCCGACGGCGACCGCGACCATGCGAAACGCCGCAGCCTGCGCTTCCAGGGCAATGTCGGGCTGAAGCTCAGCGACGTCGTGAGCACGCGCTTCTATGCCAGCATCAACAATATCAACCAGCAGTTGCCGGGCGCACTGACGCGCGCCGAGGCGCTTTCGACCCCGCGTAAAGCCAACGCCGGCGCGGTCGCCGGCAATCAGGGACGCGACATCGACTCGCTGCGCCTCCAGAACCGCACGACCTTCGACTGGGGCGCGCTGACGCTCGACGTCGGCGGCTTCGTCAACACCAAGGCGCTCCACCACCCGATCTTCCAGCTCATCGACCAGAAGTCGGTCGATGTCGGCAGCTTCTTCCGCGCCGACTATGCGACCGGCCCGGTCGAGGTGACGTTCGGCGGCGAAATTCGGCGCGGCAGCACCGACGCGCGCCAGTTTGTGAACAATGGCGGGCGCCGGGGCGCGCTGACTTTTGACGCCGACCAGAAGGCGCAGACCGCGACGCTTTATGGCGAAGTCCGCGTCCGCCCGGTCGAGGCGCTGACGCTGATCGCGGGCGGCGTCTATGCCGATGGCTGGCGCCGGCGGACCGTCGATTTCTCGGCCACGCCCGCGACGGACGGCCGGATAGATTTCGACGCCTTCTCGCCCAAATTCGGCCTGCTGTTCGAACCCGCCGCCGATATCCAGCTCTTCGCCAATTACAGCCGCTCGGCAGAATTTCCGGGCTTTGGAGAGGTGTTCCAGACGATCGGCACCCCGCCCACCAGCACCGTCGTTTCGGACATCCGCCCGCAACGCGCATGGACCGCGGAGATCGGGACGCGCGGCAAGTTTGGTTTCGCAAGCTGGGACCTCGCTTTCTACCGTTCGACGCTGAAGGGCGAGCTGCTCCAGTTCACGACCAGCAGTAATATTCCGGCGGCAACCTTCAACGCCGACCGCACGCTACACCAAGGCGTCGAAGCGGGGCTCGACCTTGCGCCGACCGACTGGCTGCGGCTGCGACAAGTCTACACCTATAGCGATTTCCGCTTCCGCGACGACGCCCAGTTCGGCGACAACCGCCTGCCGGTCGTCCCGAAGCATGTCTATCGCGCGGAGTTGAGGATCGGCGGCGACGCGCTGCATATCGCGCCGAACCTCGAATGGGTGCCCGACGGACCCTCCGCCGACTACCGCAATCTAGTGCGCACTCCCGGCTATGCGCTGCTCGGCGTCACCGGGGGTGCAACGATCGCGAACGGCATCGATGCCTTTGTCGACGTCCGCAATATCACGGGCAAGAAGGCGATCGGCGACATCAGCGCGGCGATTGCTGTCACGCCCGCCTCGGCGATCTATTATCCGGTCGAGCGCCGCGCGGTCTCCGCCGGCATTCGCGCACGGTTCTAGGAGGGGCAGGGGATGACCGACATTAACCGGGTTCCGCTCTATCGCACGATCTGGCGCTGGCATTTCTATGCCGGGCTGTTCGTCATCCCCTTCGTGCTTCTGCTGTCGGTGACGGGCGCGGCCTATCTGTTCAAGCCTGAGCTCGACCGGTGGGAAGAGCGTGCATGGCGCGGCTTGCCCTCTGCGGGCGCCATCGACGCCGATGCGCAGGTCGCCGCTGCGCTCGCCGCCAATCCGGGCGCGAGCTTCCATTATTACCGCATTCCCGAAGCGTCCGGCGATGCCGCGGTCGTCCATATCGGCCTGCCGGACGGGACAATGCGCGACGTCGCCGTCTCGCCGCAGGGCCGGGTGATCGGCTCAGCCGACCCCGACCAGCGCATCTCCGCCTGGCTGTCGCGCATCCACGGCACGCTCCTGATCGGCCGCGCTGGTCGTCTGCTCGTCGAGCTCGCCGCGAGCTGGGCGATCGTGATGATCCTGACCGGCCTCTATCTCTGGTGGCCGCGCGGACGCGGCGCGGCGGGTGTCGTCTGGCCGCGGCTGTCGCTCGGCGGCCGCGCGGCGCTGCGCGATCTCCATGCCGTCACCGGCTTCTGGGTCTCGGGCCTCGCGCTGATCCTGCTCTTCACCGCTTTGCCGTGGACCGAGGTCTGGGCGAGCGGGCTTCGCACCGTCCGCGCCGAGATGGGTTGGGTGTCGGGCGTGCAGGACTGGAAGGGCGGCGCCAACCCGCACGCCGCGCACGATCATCATGCGATGGCGGCGGCGCAGCTCGCCGGGCCACCGCCCCGCGCGCGTCTCGACTATATCCTGCTCCGCGCCCGCAGCGAACATATGCCTGCGCCTGCGATCATCCAGCCGCCCGGCGCGCCCAATGCCTTTGGCCCGCCGAACGGCAATGTCTGGACGCTGACCACGCTCACGCAGAACCGGCCGCTGGTGCGCAAGGTCAGCTACGACCCCGAAACCAGCCTCGAAGTCGCGCGCAGCGGCTTTGCCGACAAACATGCGATCGACCGCGCCGTCGGCTACGGCATCGCGTGGCACGAGGGGCAGCTCTTCGGTCTCGCCAACCAGCTGATCGGCGTCGCGACCGCGCTCGCGCTCTTCACGCTTGCGATTTCGGGCTTCCTGATGTGGCGCCGCCGCAAGCCCGACGACGCGCTCGGTGCGCCGTCGCAGCCGCGCGACCCCGCAAAGCTCAGGGGCGTCGCCGCGCTGATCCTGATCCTAGCGGCGTTCCTCCCCCTGCTCGCCGCTTCGCTGATCCTCCTCTGGATCGCCGAGCGTCTTGTCCTCCCGCGCCTGCCGGGTACCGCACGCTGGCTGGGCGTTGCGGCAAAGGCCCCGGCGCGCCTATAGGTTGCGCATGGCCCGCGTCCTTCACCTGCTCATCGCGCTTGTCGCACTGCTTCTCGCCCCCGCCGCGATGGCGCAGGAACGCGGCCCGGTGGTGCTCGCGGCGGCCAGCCTCCAGGAATCATTGACCGAGGCGGCGAACGTCTGGGCGGCAAAGGGCCACGCCAAGCCGGTTCTGTCCTTCGCCGCCTCATCGGCGCTCGCGCGGCAGGTCATCGCGGGCGCGCCCGCCGACCTGTTCCTTTCGGCCGATGAGGAATGGATGGACGCGGTGGCAAAAGCGGGCCTGCTCCGTGCCGGCACGCGCACCACCTTGCTCGGCAATCGCCTCGTGCTGATCGCGCCTGCGGCGAGCAAAGTCCGCCTCACCCCCGCACGCGGCTTCGCGCTCGCCAAGGCGCTCGGCACCGGCCGCCTTGCGCTCGCTGATCCCGATGCCGTACCCGCGGGCAAATATGCGAAGGCCGCGCTCACGCATCTCGGCGTCTGGGCCGGCGTGGCTGCCAAGGTCGCCCCGGCAGAAAATGTCCGCGCCGCGATGGCGCTCGTCGAACGCGGCGCGGCGCCGCTCGGCATCGTTTATGCGACCGATGCGCGCGCGTCGAAGGCGGTCCGCATCGTCGGTACTTTCCCTGTGACGAGCCATCCGCCGATCCGCTACCCGGTCGCGGTATTGAAGGCCTCGCGGCACAAGGACGCGGCGGGCTTCCGCGCCTTCCTGCTGTCGAAACAGGGCCGCGTGATCTTTGCGCGCCACGGGTTCTCGAACCCCTGATGCTGTCCGCCGAAGAGTGGGGGATCGTCGCGCTGTCGCTGAAGGTCGGCGGCGTCGCGGTGCTCGCCACGCTTCCGCTCGCCTTCGCGCTCGCCTGGCTCCTCGCGCGCTACCGCTTCCCCGGGCGCGTGCTGCTCGACGCGCTCGTCCATCTCCCGCTCGTCCTGCCGCCGGTCGTCACCGGCTGGCTGCTGCTGATCGCTTTCGGGCCGCTGGGCCCCGTCGGGCGCTGGCTCGAAAGTTGGTTCGGTGTGACGCTGATGTTCCGCTGGACCGGCGCCGCGCTTGCCGCTGCGATCATGGCGCTGCCGCTGATGGTGCGCGCGATGCGGCTGTCGATCGAAAGCATCGATCGGCGACTCGAGGGCGCGGCGCGCACGCTCGGCGCGACGCCCTGGCACGGTTTCTGGACGGTCAGCCTGCCGCTCGCGCTCCCCGGCATCCTCGCCGCGCTCGTGCTGGGCTTTGCGCGTTCGATCGGCGAGTTCGGCGCGACGATCACCTTCGTATCGAACATTCCGGGCGAAACGCGGACGCTGCCGCTCGCCATCTATTCGGCGCTGCAAGTGCCGGGCGGCGAGGCGATGGTGACGCGGCTCGCGCTGCTCTCGGTTGCGCTCTCGCTCGGCGCGCTCGTCCTGTCCGAATATCTGGTGCGTCGTACGCATGGCGGGAGGGTGCGTCATGGCGATTGATATCGACGTCGCCAAGCGGCTTGGCGACCGCACAATCGCCGCGCGCTTCACCGCAGGGCCGGGGCTGACCGCGCTGTTCGGCCCGTCGGGCGCGGGCAAGACGAGTATCCTCAATATGGTCGCCGGGCTGCTGAAACCCGACAGCGGTCATATCCGCATCGGTGACCATATGCTGTTCGACGGGGCAACCGACCTTCCGCCCGAGGCGCGCCGCGTCGGCTATGTCTTTCAGGACGGCCGGTTGTTCCCGCACCGCCGCGTGCGCGCGAACCTTGCCTATGGCCACGATCTTGCAGACCCCGCGAACCGCTGGATGAGCGTCGACGAGGCCATTGCCTTTCTGGGTATCGGCCATCTGCTCGATCGCTGGCCGCACAGCCTGTCGGGGGGCGAGGCACAGCGCGTCGCGATCGGTCGCGCCTTGCTCGCGGGCCCGGAAATCCTTCTGATGGACGAACCCCTGTCATCGCTCGACGCAGCGCGGCGCGGCGATATCATGGCGGTGATCGAACGGATTCGCGACGAGCTCGAGCTGCCAATTCTCTATGTCAGTCATGACCGCGCCGAAGTCGACCGGCTCGCAACGTCGGTGGTGGCGATCGGCGAATAAAGTTTCACTTGAAACCATTTTGATGATAGAAGCAGTCTCATGGAAAGCCAGTTTACCCACGTCCATGACACGCCGCCGCCCGGCGCTGCGGCCGACTGGACGATTTCGCAAAATTGGGATGCCTTCACCGCCGACGAGCACGCGATGTGGGACCGCCTCTTCGCGCGCCAGTCCGATATGCTGCCCGGCCGTGCCGCCGACGCCTTCCTGCGCGGGATCGACGTGCTGCGCCTCGAAAAGCCCGGCATCCCCGATTATCGGGAGCTCAATGCGCGGCTGATGGCGGCGACGGGGTGGCAGGTGATTGCGGTTCCGGGACTCGTCCCCGACGATGTGTTTTTCGACCATCTTGCCAACCGGCGCTTCCCCGCGGGCAATTTCATCCGCACGCCCGAACAGCTCGATTATCTGCAGGAACCCGATGTCTTTCACGACGTCTTTGGCCATGTCCCGATGCTCGCCGATCCGGTGTTCGCCGACTATATGGTCGCTTATGGCGAGGGCGGGCTGCGCAGCCTGAAATTCGACGCGCTGAAACAGCTTGCGCGACTTTACTGGTACACCGTCGAATTCGGGCTGATCCGCGAAGCCGGCGGCCTGCGCATCTATGGCGCGGGCATCGTTTCGTCCTTTGCAGAGAGCGTCTTTGCGCTCGATTCGGACAGCCCGAACCGCATCGGTTTCGACCTCGCGCGTGTGATGCGGACGGACTACCGGATCGACGATTTTCAGCAGAATTATTTCGTCATCGACAGCCTCGAACAGCTGCTCGACACGACGGTCAACACCGACTTCGCGCCGCTCTATGCAAAGAACGCCGCGCTCCCGCCGATCCCGATTGCGGATATCTTGCCAGAGGATGACGTGATTACGCGCGGCACGCAGGACTATGCGCTCGCCAAAAGCGGCTGACCGTCACTCGCCGCTTTTGCGCACCGTCGTCACCAGCTGGCGCCGCTGCTGATAGGCTTCGCGGTCGGGCGGAACGGTGTAGATTCCGCGCAGCAGCGCCGCATCGTGGTTCGACAGGTCGCGGCGCTCCGTCTCGCCGTCGAATAGCGCGAGGATAGACTCTTTCGGCGGCGGCGGATTGCTCCGGAATTCGGCGAGCGCGACCATCGCGGCATAGGCGGCGACGGCATCGAGCGGCTTGCCGTCGGCCTGTTCGACGTCGATGATGACGGTCGCCGACTGGAGCGCGCGCACGACCTGCGTGCTGACGATGCTGCTGTTATAGAGTTTCACATAATAATCGCTGATCGGCATGCCGTCGCGGCTTTCGTCGCGCGTGGTGTACCACCAGCGAATTGCGCCCGTCCCGTCGAGCACGCGGTCGCGCGCTACTGGCGCAAGTTCGACAAATTGGTCGGGCGCCTTCTTGCGCACCGCGCGTGCAAGGCTGCGTCCGTCGGCGCTGAAGGCGATGACGATATTGGCCTGACAATCCGTGGGGGCAACAGGTGCGCCAGCGGCCGTGGCGACCGTGCGCACGCGGGCATCGACGATGGCCGCGACCGCATCGTCGACTCCGACCGTGCGCGGACACACAGGATCGACCCACCGCGCGAGCGGCTTGAGCTGTACGACTCCGGCGCGCCGCACATATTCGGCGGCACGCTTTTTCGCTTCTTCGCGGGTGACAGGGGTTCCGGTGACGATGATCGCGTCGGGATCGTCACCGGCAACGGGCGCAGCGGCAAGCAAAGCGACGGCAGCTAAAAAGCTCATGGCCGGTTCCTTCGATGATCTGCATCAGGCTAGCAAATCGTCAGGATATTTCCAGCGCTTAGCTTACCAGCTTCCAAAACTAGCATCCGATGGGCTGGCCCGGTGGAATGCGCGTTCCTTGCGGCGCCAGCCATAACGGCGGCGCTTGATCAGCAACAGGCACGGCCATTCGGCGCTGCCCCCGCGCGCAGCGAGCCTAAAGCCCTGCGCGCGATAGGCGGCGAGTACCGGCTCCATCTGACGCGCGATCAACCCCGCAAGGATCGCGTGACCGCCGGGTGCGGTCGCGGTGGCGATGTCGGGGGCGAGGGTAATCAGCGGCCCCGCCAATATATTCGCGATGACCAGATCATAGGGCGCGCGATGCTTGATCGACGGATGGTTGGTCCCCGGCGCGACCGCAAGCGCGAGCCGTCCGCCGCCACGTCCGAGCGGCACATCGTTGATCCCGGCATTGTCGCGCGTCACAAAAATGCTCGCGGGGTCAATGTCCGACGCGATCGTCTTGGCGCGCGGCCACAGCGCCATCGCGGCAAAAGCGAGCAGCCCGGTGCCCGTGCCGATATCGGCAATATTGCGCGGACTCGCCCCCTGCCGCGCCAGCTGGTCGAGCATCGCCAAGCAGCCCGCAGTCGTATCATGCCCGCCGGTGCCGAAGGCCTGGCTCGCGTCGATCAGGAAGGGCGTGCTGCCCGCAGGCACATGGTCGGCATAGCTGCTCGTATGGACGAAAAAGCGTCCCGCCTGCACGGGCTCGAGCCCCTGCTGGCTCAGTGTCACCCAATCTTCTTCAGGCAGTTCGGCGACGACGGGCTTCTTGCCCTTCGCGCTAGGCACAAATGACTGGAGCAATTTCAGCAGCGCCGCGCCGGGCTTGTCGTCCATATAGGCGTCGAGCTGCCATTCGCCGGCATCCTCGTCGATCTCGCGCGTCACGACGACCGGCGCTTCGGGCATCGCGTCAAGTTCGGGGATTTCGCCTGCCAGCGCCTCGGCCTCGTCGCGCGTGCAGGGGAGGGAGACGATCCAGCTCATTTAGCGCACATAGCTCGCGCCGTTGACGTCGAGCACCGCGCCGGTCATCGCCGCGGGCGCGTCGAGAGCGCACCAGCGTGCCATTTCGCCGACCTCGGCCGGCATCGCGACGCGGCCGAGCGGGATTTCGGCGAGCAATTTCTCGCCGCCGCGGCTCGCCAGATAGTCTTCGGCCATCCCCGTCATCGTGAAGCCGGGGCAGATGGCGAAGGCAAGGATGCCGTCCTTGGCATAGGCACGCGCGATCGTCTTGGTCATCGCGACCATGCCCGATTTCGACGCCGCATAATGCCAATGCGCGGGGCTGTCGCCGCGATAAGCGGCGCGGCTCGCGATATTGACGATGCGGCCGGGAACGCCGCGTTCCTGCCAGTGGAGCACGGCATGGCGGCAGAGTTGCGCGCTTGCGGTCAGATTGACCTGCATCGTGCGGCTCCAGTTCGCGAGCCAATCGGCGTCGGGGTCGCCCAGCGGGTTATCCTCGAACACGCCGGCATTGTTGACGAGCACGTCGATGCGGCCGTCCAGCCGGTCGAGGCTCGCCCGCCATAATTTGTCGGGCGTCCTCGGATCGGAAAGATCGCCGTCGGCGCTCGACAGCGCGACGACCTTGGTCGCATCGGTGGTAAGGGCCTCGGCGATCGCGGCGCCAATGCCGCGGCTCGCCCCGGTGATCATGATATGCGTGCTCATGCCCCCGCCTTAGGCAGCGGGGCAGGGCTTGCCAAGCGGGGGTGCGGGCGTTTTACGCCACGCGGCGGCTGAACTCGCTCGCGGCCTGTTCGAGCTGCTGGAGCCGACCGCCCATCTTGGCGAATTCCTGGCTCAGCACGCTGATCTCGCTCGCGACCATGCCCGAATCGTTGCGGATGCTCGCGATCGTCGATGACATACTGTCGGCGGCGAGCGCGGTTTCATCGACCGCGGCGGTGATCGAAGTGACCGTCTGTGCCTGCGCGTCCATCGCATCGCGGATGCGCTGCGCCGAATTCTGCACCTCGACGATCGTTTGCTGGATCGACTGGTTCGCCGAAACCGACCCGCGCGTCGCCTGCTGGATCGCGGTGATCTTGCCCGCGATATCGTCGGTCGCGCGCGCGGTTTCGTTGGCGAGGCTCTTCACTTCCTGCGCGACGACGGCAAAGCCGCGCCCCGATTCGCCCGCACGCGCCGCTTCGATCGTGGCGTTGAGGGCAAGGAGGTTGGTCTGGCCCGCAATCTCGCGGATCAGGCCCAAAATGGATTCGATCGATTCGGCGTGGTGCGACAGCGCTTCGGACATCGCGACCGCTTCGCCCGCCTGTTCGGACGCGCGCGTCGCGACGCTGGCCGACGCTTCGACCTCGCTGCGCGCATCCTCGATCGCGCGGATCAGCCCCGCGGCGGTCGAGGCGGCTTCGCGCATCGCCATCGCCGACTGTTCGGACGCGGCTGCAACTTCGCTCGTTTTCGCAATCATGCCCTTCGCAGCCTGATCGGCCGAGGCCGCCTGTTTGGCGAGCTGGTCGCGCACCCCGTCGGTGTCTTGCACCAGCGAGGCGATCGAGCGGTCGAAATCGCCCGCGAGCGTCTGGCGCTCGCTCGAAATCACTGCGCGGTCGAGTTTCGTCGCATAACGTTGCATGATGTCGAATTCGAGCAGCGAGAGGCGGTTGATCGCCGCCGTCAGCCGCGTCTGGCGTGCGGTGTCGCCGGCAGTGGCGTCGATCACGAACTCGATCGTCAGGCGCAGGCTTTCGGCGATGCACGACATCACCGAGGCAAGCGGCAGCTTCACGCGCCGCGCCATATGTGTGTTCTGGCAGGCGATCGTCGCGACCTCCTGCCCCGCAGCATCGCGATATTTGGTTGCCGTGTGATGGGCGCTGCCCTTGACATAGGATTCGAACAGCTCGCCCTCGACCTTGCGCTCGATGCCCGGCAGCGCGTTGAACGCCTGCCAATAGGCGCGCGCGATATGGTCTTCGCGGCCGGCGATGATGCCATAGATTTCGGCCGCGTCGGCGGCGAGTTGCCCGTCGAGATCATAATAGGGAAAGCGCTCGGCCATCAGGATCGGGTCGATTTGCTGCTTATGAATCGGATTTTCCTTCACCATGATCCTGCTTCCCTGATCGATCCTGACCGCGCGAGTCTGCCGCCCGCATGCGTCCGCGAAACTGGTGAACGGGATATGCGATAGAAGTGGTAAAGGCGGTGTTAACCCGAAGCCGAGGTCTTGCCCTCGGCGCCCGGCGATGGCCGCGGCACCGGATAGCCCTCGAACGCCTTGATCGTGCGCAGTGCAAAGGCGCTGTGCATCGCCGCGACGCCGGGCAGGCGCGACAGGCAGTGGCGGTGCAATCGGTCGAAATCGGCGACATTGCGCGCCGCGACGCGGAGGCGGTAATCCGACGCGCCTGACAGCAATTGGCATTCGAGGATCTCGTCGAAGCTCTTGACCGCGCTCTCGAACGCAGTCAGCGCCTCCTCGCTCTGCGAGGTCAGGCTGATGTCGACGAACACGTCGAGCCCGAGCCCGATGCTGTCGGGGTTCAGCCGCGCGGTGTAACCGGTGATGATCCCCGCGGCCTCGAGCGCGCGGATGCGCCGGTGGCAGGCCGAGGCGGACAGCCCGACGACCTCCCCCAGTTCGGCGGCGGGACGCGGCCCGCCGCGTTGCAGCAAGTCGAGCAGCTTTGCATCGATCCGGTCAATCATTGTGCGCCCTTGGCCAAATTTACGCAAAAATCGTGCAAGGTTGATACGAATCCGCAAAGGATATGCAAGCACCTCGCGAGCGGTTTCTGCTAAAAACGCCGACAAGTTTTCGGCGGCCATAGTCGATCGCCGATGACACCTTATTTCGGAGAGCGACAATGATCATCGGCACCCCCAAGGAAATCAAGAACCACGAATATCGCGTCGGCCTGACCCCCGAGAGCGCGCGCGAACTCGTCGTTCACGGCCACCGCGTCCTCGTCCAGACCGGCGCGGGCGAGGGGATCGGCGCGCACGACCGCTATTATGTCGAGGCAGGCGCCGAGATCGTCCAGAGTGCCGAAGAAATCTTCGCCACCTGCGACATGGTTGTGAAGGTCAAGGAACCCCAGCCCGTCGAGCGCGCGATGCTGCGCCCCGGGCAGATCCTCTACACCTATCTTCACCTTGCGCCCGATCCCGACCAGACGCGCGACCTGATGAAATCGGGCGCCGTTTGCATCGCCTATGAAACCGTCACAAGCCCGCACGGCGGCCTGCCGCTTTTGAAGCCGATGAGCCAAGTCGCCGGCCGCATGTCGATCCAGGCCGGCGCGACCGCGCTCGAAAAGGCGCATGGCGGCCGCGGCGTGCTCTTGGGCGGCGTCCCCGGCGTCGCACCGGGCAAGGTGTGCGTGATCGGCGGCGGCGTCGTCGGCTTCAACGCGGCGCAGATGGCCGCGGGGCTCGGCGCCGACGTCACCATCCTCGACCGCGATCCCGAAGTGCTCGAACGCGTCGGCACCTTCTTCGAAGCGCGCGCCAAGACGCGCTTCTCGAACCGCGCCAACCTGGCCGAATGTGTCGCCGAGGCTGATCTGGTGATCGGCGCGGTGCTGATCCCCGGCGCCGAGGCGCCGAAGCTCGTCACGCGCGAGATGCTCGGCACGATGCGTCCGGGCTCGGTGCTCGTCGACGTCGCGATCGACCAGGGCGGTTGCTTCGAGACGAGCCACGCGACCACCCACGCCGACCCGACCTATGTCGTCGACGGCATCGTCCATTATGCCGTCGCGAACATGCCGGGCGCGGTCGCGCGCACCAGCACCTATGCGCTCAACAACGTCACCCTTCCGCACGCGCTGCGCATCGCCGATCTCGGCTGGAAGGAAGCTTTGAAGCGCGACGTGCATCTTGCGCAGGGTTTGAACGTTTGGAATGGTAAGGTGACGTTCGAAGCCGTAGCCGAAGCGATCGGAACCGATTATGTGCCTGTGGATCAGGCACTCGCCTGACAACAAGGACATAAGAGAGACGATGACCGACCAAGCGCCCCCTCCGCCGCCACATGATGACGAACAGGAAGAGAATGAAGTGCTGCGCGCCGCGCGCGAGCAGCAGCAGCAGAAGGAAGCGGCCGACGCCGCCGAAGCTGCCGACAGGGACGCGGCCAAGGGCGAAAACGGCAAGCGCGGATGGAAAACCGCAGCGGCCGCCGGTCTCGGCATTGGCTCGGCGGCGGTGATCGCGGCGCTGCTCTACGCGAACCGCGGCAAGATCAAGTGACGCACTTCCCCGCGCGCTGAAAGCGCCGGGCCTTGTAAATACATCGTCTCGGACTTCGTCCGCGACAGGAAAGGGCGGCTGTGTGCCGCCCTTTTTGTTGTGACTATGGTTTGCCGGCTGTGGTGAGATCGAAAAGGGATGGCGGGCGGAAGAAGAAATGCGATCGATGCGCTGCTTGAATTCTATCTCAGGAAATGTTTTAGATCAAAGACATGATATCTGGACGGATATTTCTTCCGACAGATAATAACGGGCGTTCAACGGGGGTTGTTCATGCATTTTATTGGTTCCCGCCGGCTGACGGCGATGGTTTCGCTCGCCGCGCTGAGCTTCATGCTTGCTGGCTGCGGCGGCGGGGGTGGTGGTGGCGTCAGCAGTACGCCTCCGCCTCCTGCGCCGACACCGACACCGACGCCCGCACCGACGCCGACGCCGACACCGACACCGACACCGACACCGACACCGACACCGACACCGACACCGACGCCTACACCTACACCGACGCCCACGCCCACGCCGACCCCGACGCCAGGTAATTCATCGCTTGTCGACCTGACGGTCAGTGAAACCTTTGTTGCCGACGGCGTGACCGGTGCGGCCTATTATCCTGGCGGTCTTCCCGGTGACGATCCGCGGGGACGGACGGCATTGACCATCAGCTATGATGCGGCATCGCAAAGCTATACGGTCAATACGCCCAATGGCTCGCGGACGTTCGGGCCGCAGGATCGGACCTCCAGTGATGCGAACGCCACATATTATTCGTGGACGAACGGAAGCGATGCCGACGCCCTGATGTTGACGAAGGCCGGCGACAGCGGTGCCTTCAACTATCGCTATGTCGCGGCGGGGCTGAAACGGTACCGTGCTGGCTCGGGAACCGAAGTCGGCCAGTTGACCCGCCTTGACGCTTTTACCTACGGTATCCGGACAGCCGATGCCGCCGTTCCGACTTCGGGAAGCGCTTCATTCGCCATTGGTATCACGGGGAACCAGGCGCTCGGCGATGCGGTGGGCCGTTTTGACGGTACCGGACTCCTCGCCGTGGATTTTGCAAATCTCGCCTTCACGGGATCAGGCCTCCTGACGTTTCGCTATCCCTCAAATCGCTATCCGGTGAGGCCGGATGGCCCCTACAGTCCTTATTTCGGTAGATTCGCGACCAGCGGGACCTTGGGGTCGGGAAGCAATCTCTTCTCGGGAACAATCGACTTCGAAATGCTCGCGGCATTTCGGGCGACCCTCGAGGGACGTTTCTATGGCCCGGCTGCGGAAGAAATTGGCGCCACCTTTTCTGGCCTTGGCGTCAACGACCTGGCTTTGGTCGGGGCAATCATCGGTCGTAGAGGGAACGCCGCGCTCGAATATGAAACGCTGGCTTCGCTTCTGACGCCGATCATGGTGTCGGAATCACATACCAATTTGAGCTATGTCGATAATGGCACGGGTACCAGCTTCGGCTCGGTTTCCCTTGGCCGAGGGGATAGCGCGATCACGATTAACCCCGCGCCGCTTTCCTATTTCGACGGCTTCCACGATTTTGGACCTGCAAACAAGGTTCCCGAGCAGTCGGATGCCCGGTTTACAACCTATCAGATCGGGTCGGGAGAAAATCAGACTGTTTACCGCGTTTACAACCTTGGAAGCGGTAATGACCAACTTGTCCTGAGCTACGCAACTTTCATGCAGAGGGAATTCACGGGTGCTGCCGGGGCGCGTCTCCACGAACACTCCATCTTTGGCTTGCAGAGCAATCATAACTTTCTGCCGCGCTCGGGCCACGGCCTGTATCAAGGCGTCCTTCACGGCACCGCGATCGGATCGGACACTAATGCCGATCGCTTCGCGCTGACGGGGACCGCCGGCTTCGATTTCGATTTTGGCGCGGCGAGCTTCACCGGGACGCTGAATCCGACCGCGACCAATTTGCGAACGAACGTCGCCTCGTCGCTCGGCACTTTCACCGTCGCCAACGGCTCGCTGCCGGGCTTCAATGGCATGTCGGTTGCCTTCTTTGGCGACATCGTCGGGGCGCCGGGTGCGACGGGACGGATCGACGGCCGCTTCTATGGCCCGCACGCGCAGGAGATCGCCGCGATATTTTCGCTGACAACACCCGGTGCCGGTACCACCCTTACGGGCATAGGCGCTTTGGTCGGAAAAGTGCAGTAGCTCGAAGGGCGATCGATGCGTGGCGGGTGATGCCCGCCGGTCAACCACAGCGCTCTCCAAATTCTTGCAAGCTGCGCTCCCTAAGCAATTGCATATCGTGGCAGGAGGGCTTACCGGCACCGCATCGACCGTTTAGAGTCAGGACAGGGCTGATATGGCTGGCAATCAACCGAGCGCGCGTCCGCGCTCCCCGCATCTACAGGTGTATAAATGGACCCCCGCGATGGCGGTCTCCATCTTCCACCGCGTCAGCGGCGACGGTCTCGCGATCGTCGGCGGGCTGATGTTCCTCTGGTGGCTCGGTGCGCTCGCCGCTGGCCCCGATGCCTATGCGGCCTTCCTCGCCTGCGTCTGGCATGATCCCAGCCCGGAGATCGGCACGCTCCACCTGATCACGAACCTCATCGGCAAGGTCGTGCTGATCGGGCTGACCTGGGCTTTCTTCCAGCATCTCTTCTCGGGCCTGCGCCACTTCGTGCTCGACACGGGTGCGGGGTATGAGCTCAAGACCAACAAGCTCTTCTCGACGCTCGTCTTCGTCGGTTCGATCACCGCTACCGCCGCAATCTGGCTCTATGTTTTCAGGGAGGCGCTCCATGGGTAACGGAACGCGTCTCGGCCGCGTGCGCGGGCTTGGTTCGTCGCACCATGGCTCGGCTCACTGGATCCAGCAGCGCCTGACCGCGCTCGCCAACATCCTGCTCGTCACCTGGTTCGTCGTCTCGATGTTCCGCCTGCCGCTGACCGATCATGCCGCGGTGCTGCGCTGGGCGTCGAACCCGACCGTCGCGCTCGCGCTGATCCTGCTCACCGCCAGCGTCTTCTGGCACCTGAAGCTCGGGCTGCAGGTGATGATCGAGGATTATGTGCACGGCGAAGCGACGAAGATTCTGTCGCTCGTGCTTTTGAACTTCTACGCGATCGGCGGCGCCGCTTACGGCATCTTCGCTATCATCCGCATCGCGCTTGCGCCCGCCGCCGGGCTCGCTCCGGGGGGCATGTAAGATGACCGACGCCTATAAGATTATCGATCATATCTATGACACCGTCGTCGTCGGTGCCGGCGGATCGGGCCTGCGCGCCACGATGGGCAGCGCCGAAGCGGGCCTCAAGACCGCCTGCATCACCAAGGTGTTCCCGACGCGCAGCCACACCGTCGCGGCGCAGGGCGGCATCGCCGCCTCGCTCGGCAACAATTCGCCCGACCATTGGCAATGGCATATGTACGACACCGTCAAGGGTTCCGACTGGCTCGGCGACCAGGACGCGATCGAATATATGGTGCGCGAGGCGCCGAACGCGGTCTATGAACTCGAGCACGCGGGCGTGCCGTTCAGCCGCAATCAGGACGGCACCATCTACCAGCGTCCGTTCGGCGGCCATATGCAGAATATGGGCGAAGGCCCGCCGGTGCAGCGCACCGCCGCCGCCGCCGACCGCACCGGCCACGCGATGCTGCACGCGCTTTATCAGCAGTCGCTGAAATATGACGCGGACTTCTTCGTCGAATATTTCGCGCTCGACCTGATCATGGAAGACGGTGCCGACGGCAAGGTCTGCCGCGGCGTGATCGCGATGTGCCTCGAGGATGGCAGCATCCACCGTTTCCGCAGTCAGGCGGTCGTGCTCGCGACCGGCGGCTACGGCCGCAGCTATTTCACCGCAACCTCGGCGCACACCTGCACCGGCGACGGCGGCGGCATGGTGCTGCGCGCCGGCCTGCCTTTGCAGGACATGGAATTCGTCCAGTTCCACCCGACCGGCATTTATGGCGCCGGCGTGCTTATCACCGAGGGCGCGCGCGGCGAGGGCGGATATCTTACGAACTCCGAAGGCGAGCGTTTCATGGAACGCTATGCGCCGTCGGCGAAGGATCTCGCGTCGCGCGACGTCGTGTCGCGCTCGATGGCGCTCGAAATCCGCGAGGGCCGCGGCGTCGGCCCGCACAAGGACCATATCTATTTGCACCTCGATCATATCGATCCCGCGGTGCTCCACGAACGGCTTCCCGGCATCACCGAAAGCGGCAAGGTTTTCGCGGGCGTCGACCTGACGCGCCAGCCGCTGCCCGTCGTGCCGACGGTCCATTACAATATGGGCGGCATTCCCTGTAACTATCATGGCGAAGTCGTGACCTTGGGCAAGGACGGCCCCGACACCGTCGTCCCCGGCCTGTTCGCGGTCGGCGAAGCGGCGTGCGTGTCGGTGCATGGCGCGAACCGGCTCGGCTCGAACAGCCTGATCGACCTCGTGGTCTTCGGCCGTGCGACGGGCCACCGCCTCAAGGAAATCCTGAAACCCGGCGCGGCGCAAGCTGCGCTCCCCAAGGATAGCGCGGACCTCGCGCTCGCGCGTCTCGATCATTTCCGCAACGCGAACGGCGGCTCGCCGACCGCCGAAATCCGCCTCGAAATGCAGCGCGCGATGTCGGCCCACGCCGCGGTGTTCCGCACCGACGAACTGATGGCCGAGGGCAAGGAAAAGCTGACCAAGACCTATCAGCGGATGAACGATATCCACGTCACCGACCGCAGCCTGATCTGGAACACCGACCTCATTGAAACGCTCGAGCTCGACAATTTGATCAGCCAGGCGACGGTGACGATGCATTCGGCCTTCAACCGCAAGGAAAGCCGCGGCGCCCACGCGCACGAGGATTTCCCGAATCGCGACGACGCGAACTGGATGAAGCACACGGTCAGCTGGTTCGACGGCTGGGGCGGCAAGGGCGGCGGTGTTCGCCTCGATTATCGTCCGGTTCACGAATATACGCTTTCGGACGACGTTGAATATATCAAGCCGAAGGCGCGCGTTTACTGATCGGTTTTTAGCGGCTGTGCGGGGTCGCGAGCGATCGCGGCCCCGTTTGCCTGGCTACGGCGCTATTCGCCGAACAGGCTGTGCACCGGGTTGATGTCGGAAAAGGGCACGTCGACGTCGTTGCCCATGATCCACAGCTTCTGGCATGCGATGGCAAAGAACATCACCGCGATCGTCCAGACGATGAAAGTCTTGCGGGCGATCCAGCGGCGCTCGGCCTCTTCGGCCTTGGCGCGGGCCTTATAGTCGATCCCGAGTTCGCCCTCGAATTCGGCGACAAGCTGCGCACGGCGGGTACGCGAAATATTCGCGATACTCGCGTCTCCCTCCACGGTCTTCGTGCGGCGCTTCGCCATTGATCCACCTTGGTCCAGCTAGTCCTGCTCCGGACATAACGCCCAGCTCCTGCCAATTGGTTAACTGGGCGCTATCGGTTCGTCGCAATTCCGATCGATTTTATGCGCGCGGCCGCCCCGCGCAGCAGCGTCAGGTCTCGCTGCGGGCGGCCCAGGGCGGCGGCAAGCAGGCGCAGCACGGCTTCGTTGGCCGCGCCGTCGGCGGGCGGAGCGGTGACGCGGAGGTGCACCATATCTTCCTCGACGACCACCGTATCGCGGCTGGCACCCGGCGTCACCCGCACCGCGATCCGTCCCGATGCGGCGAGCGCGCACAGCGCTTCGGTCAGCGCGGGATTGGGCCGATATTTCAGATGGTCACGACCAGCTTGCCGACCGCGCTGCGGTCGCCCAGCTTGGCGATCGCCTTGCCGCCGTCGGCGAGGCTGAAGCTTTCGGTCACCCGCGGCTTGATCTTGCCCTGCTCCCACAGCTGGAACAGCCGTGCGATATTGGCGCGGTTGCGTGCGGGTTCGCGCATCACGAACGCGCCCCAGAACACCCCCGCGACGTCGCAGCTCTTGAGCAGGGTCAGGTTGAGCGGCAGGCGCGGGATGCCCGCGGGGAAGCCGACGACGAGGTAGCGGCCTTCCCACGCGATCGAGCGCAGCGCGGGCTCGGCATAGTCGCCGCCGACCGCGTCATAGATGACGTTGGCGCCATTCGGGCCGACCGCCGCCTTGAACTTTTCGGCGAGTGCCTTCGACGCATCCTTGTCAAACGGCTGGTAGCCATAGACGACGACCTCGTCGGCGCCGGCCTGGCGCGCGATCTCGGCCTTCGCCTCGCTCGACACGCCCGCGACGACGCGTGCGCCGAACGCCTTGCCCAGCTCGACCGCGGCGATCCCGACGCCGCCCGACGCGCCAAGAACGAGCAACGTGTCGCCCTCGCCGATATGCCCGCGATCGACGAGCGCGTGGATGCTGGTGCCATAGGTCATCAGCAGCGACGCGCCCTCGGCGAAATCATGGCTGTCGGGCAGGTGATAGACATTATGTACCGACACCGCGACGGCTTCGGACATGCCGCCATTGCCGCAGCCCGCAATCACACGGTCGCCGACCTTGAACTCGGTGACGCCCTCGCCGACTTCGGCGACGAGCCCCGCGACCTCACCGCCGGGGGCGAAGGGGCGTTCGGGACGGAACTGATATTTATCCTCGATGATGAGCACGTCGGGGAAGTTGACCGCGCAGGCCTTCACGTCGATCACGATCTGGCCCTTGCCCGCGGTCGGGCGCGGCAGCTCGCCCAGCTGGAGCGTTTCGGGGCCGCCGGTTGCGGTCGACAAGAGAGCCTTCATCATCTTCTCCTCTATGGTGTTCTTTCGATATTATGCTGCAGGCCGCATCCACGGCCGCTCGGCGTCGAGTTTGGCCTCATAGGCACCGATTGCGGCGTCGCTCTTTTCGGTGAGCGAAATCTCGTCGAGCCCCTCGAGCAGGCACATCTTGCGGAACGGATCGATTTCGAAGGTGAAGCGGTCCTGAAACTGCGTGGTCACCGTCTGATGCTCGAGGTCGATGAACACCGGATCGGTCGCTGCGACTTCCATCAGCCGGTCGATCGCCGCCTGTGGCAGCACGACCGGCAGGATACCGTTCTTGACCGCATTGCCCGAGAAAATGTCGGAATAGCTGGGAGCGATCACGACGCGGATGCCGAGGTCGCCGAGCGCCCACGCGGCATGCTCGCGGCTCGATCCGCAACCGAAATTGTCGCCCGCGATCAGGATCGGCGCGCCCCTAAACTCCGCGCTGTCGAACAGATTGTCGGGATCGGCGCGCAGGCTTTCGAACGCGCCGCGGCCCATGCCCTCGCGCGTCGTGGTCTTCAGCCAGTGCGCGGGGATGATGACGTCGGTGTCGATATTTTTGAGCCCGAACGGAATCGCGCGGCCTTCGACCTTGTCGAGCGGGGTCATGCCAAGAGCTCCCGCACATCGGTGAGCTTGCCCGTCACCGCCGCCGCCGCCGCCATTGCGGGGCTGACGAGATGCGTGCGCGCGCCCGGACCTTGGCGGCCGACGAAATTGCGATTGCTCGTCGAGGCACAGCGTTCGCCCGCGGGCACCTTGTCGGGGTTCATCGCAAGGCACGCCGAACAGCCGGGTTCGCGCCACTCAAGCCCCGCGTCGGTGAAGATGCGGTCGAGCCCCTCGGCTTCGGCCTGCGCTTTCACCAGCCCCGATCCCGGGACGACGATCGCCCATTTGACATTGTCGGCTTTGTGGCGGCCCTTGATCACCGCTGCCGCCGCGCGCAGATCCTCGATGCGGCTGTTGGTGCAGCTTCCGATGAAGATATTCTCGATCGGCACGTCCTGCATCCGCGTGCCGGGTTCGAGGCCCATATATGCGAGCGACTTGGCGGCCGCCGTCTGCTTCGACGGATCGGTGAAGCTGCCCGGGGCGGGGACGACGCCGGTGATCGGCACCACATCCTCAGGGCTGGTGCCCCAGGTGACGCTCGGCGCGATGTCGGCGGCGTCGATCACGACTATCTTGTCATAGGTCGCGCCGGGATCGGTCGCGAGGCTCTTCCAGTAAGCGACCGCGGCATCCCAGTCGGCGCCCTTCGGCGCATAGGGACGGCCCTTGAGGTACGCGAAGGTCGTCTCGTCGGGCGCGATCAGCCCCGCACGCGCGCCGCCCTCGATCGCCATATTGCTGACGGTCAGGCGGCCCTCGATGCTGAGCGCGCGGATCGCGCTGCCGGTATATTCGATGACATGGCCGGTGCCACCTGCAGCGCCGATGACGCCGGTGATGTGGAGAATGATATCCTTTGCCGACACGCCGGGGCCGACCTCGCCCTCGACGCGTACTTCCATCGTCTTCGACGGCTGGAGCAGCAAGGTCTGCGTCGCGAGCACATGCTCGACCTCGCTTGTCCCGATGCCGAAGGCGAGCGCGCCGATGCCGCCGTGGCAGGCGGTGTGGCTGTCGCCGCAGACGATCGTCGTCCCGGGCAGCGAGAAACCCTGCTCGGGGCCGACGACATGGACGATGCCCTGCTCGGGCGCGACGGCATCGATGTAGCGGATGCCGAACTCGGGGGCGTTCTTTTCGAGCGCCGCCAATTGCGCCGCGCTTTCGGGGTCGGCGATCGGTAATTTGTTGCCGTTCGCGTCGAGCCGCGCCGTTGTCGGCACATTATGATCGGGCACCGCGAGCGTCAGGTCGGGGCGGCGGACCGTGCGCCCGTTAGCACGTAGTCCCGCGAACGCCTGTGGGCTGGTGACTTCATGGACAAGGTGACGGTCGATGAAGATCAGGGCAGTACCATCGGGGCGCTGTTCGACGACATGCGCGTCCCAGATTTTCTCATAGAGGGTGCGGGGCCGAGTCATGCGGTTCACTTAGCCCTACTCGACAACTTTGCAAGCGAGTGGCGATCAAAAACGCAATTTTCGGTCGCGCTCCATACCTTCTTCTCTTCGTCACCCCGGACTTGATCCGGGGTCCATACGTCCTCTGTTGCAATGGATGCCGGATCAAGTCCGGCATGACGAAGAGGGGTGGTGGTCTCGCATAAACAACAGGCCTATAATCACTCCATGTCGACGCTCGCCATCATCATGCTCATTCTCGCCACTGTCGTGGCGATGGAGTTGGTCGCGTGGGCGAGCCACAAATATATCATGCATGGCTTTGGCTGGGCGTGGCACCGCGACCACCATGAACCGCATGACAAGATGCTGGAAAAGAACGACCTGTTCGGCATCGTCGGCGCGGCGATGAGCATTTCGATGTTCGTCATCGGCAGCCCGATGATCATGGGCGCGGATGCGTGGGAGCCGGGGACGTGGATCGGGCTCGGCATCCTCTTCTACGGCATCATTTACACGCTCGTGCACGATGGGCTGGTCCACCAGCGCTATTTCCGCTGGGTCCCGCGGCGCGGCTATGCGAAGCGGCTGGTGCAGGCGCACAAGCTCCACCATGCGACAATCGGCAAGGAAGGCGGGGTCAGCTTCGGCTTCGTCTTCGCGCGCGATCCGGCGAAGCTGAAGGCCGAACTCAAGGCGCAGCGCAAGGCGGGCATTGCCGTCGTGCGTGAGGCGCTTGCCGATTAGGCCGTGCGATAGTCGGCGGTAATCGCGCCCGCTGCCATCAGCTCCGCCTCGTGGCTTTCCTCGCGCCAGCTTTCGGCGAGTGCCTGCCGTTCCCAGTCCTGCATCGCCGGATGTGCGAGCATATGATCGACCCACGCCTGTCCGGCGCCGACCTCCAGGCCATAGGTGCGGATGCGGAAAGCAACCGGAGCAAAAAAGGCATCGACCGCGGTAAAGCGGTCGCCCGCGAGGAAGGGCCCGCCGAAGCGCGACAGACCTTCGGCGAACAATTCGCGGATGCGCGCGACGTCGAGCCGGAGCGCGCCCGACGGCGGCTTGGGCGTCACGCGAACCCCGACATTCATTGTGCAATCATTGCGCAGCGCCGAAAAGCCGCTGTGCATTTCGGCGACCGCACATTGCGCCCAGGCGCGCGCGTCGGGATCGGTCGGCCACACGCCCTCGTGCCGGTCGGCGAGATAGAGCGTGATGCCGAGCGAGTCATACACAGTTCGCCCTTCGTCGAGCAGCGCGGGGACCTGCCCGGTCGGCGAAAAGCTTCGAAACTCGTCATAGTTGATCGGGTTGCTGAACGGTTCGATCTGGTCCTCGAACGCGATGCCGAGTGCGCGCATCAGCATCCACGGGCGCAGCGACCAGCTCGAATAATTGCGGTTGGCGGTGATCAGCACATACATGCTTCGCGCTCCTGTGCGATGATGGGCGAGGTATAGTCGGGATCGTGCGCGAAGGGCAGTTCGCTGCCGTTGCGGAGCGCGGCGAGTAGGCTGCCGAAATCGCTCTGCGCACGCCAGCCGAAGCGGCGTTCGGCGCGCGACGGGTCATAGACGCGGTCGATCGTCTCGGGGAGCACCCAGCCCTTGGTGGCGTAGAGTTCGGCGGCGTCGGGATGGTGGCGTGCGATCACGGCACGCGCATCGCGGGCGAGTTCCTCGGCTTCCTCGCGCGCGAAGGGCGGCGGGGCGGAGAGGATGAAGGTGTCGCAGCCGATCTGCGGCGCGGCTTCCAGCGCGGCGAGATGCGCGGCGGCGGCATCCTCGACCGTCAGGCGGCGATTGAGCAGTTCGTTCGCTTTCAGGTTGGGACCGCTCGGCACCGCATGCGTGTCGTCATCCTCGGGGAAGAAGCGCCCGGTGCGCAGGATCAGGGCAGCGATGCCATGCTCGCGGTGAACGAGCTTCACCGCCTGTTCGGCGGCGAGCTTGGTGATCCCGTAAATATTGCGCGGCTCGATCGGGCCGAAATCCTCGTCCATCCACCACGCACCCTTCTCGCTCGCGCCCTCGCGCACATCGGCGCGCACCATCAGCGAGGTCGTCGAGGTGAACAGGAAACGGTCGTTGCCAGCTGCAACCGCGGCCTCGATCAGGTTCAGCGTGCCCGTCACATTGACGTCGACAAACGCCTGCCGCGGATAGCGCACGATGTCGGGCTTGTGCAGCGCGCCGCCATGGATGATGGCTTCAATGCCATGCTCGCCCATCGTCCGGTCGATCAGCGCGCGGTCGGCGACCGTGCCGATCACCTGCGTATATGTGCCGGGAACGACGTCGAGTCCGGTGACCTCATGGCCGTTCAGGGCGAGCCGCGGAGCCAGATAGCGCCCGAGCCAGCCCGACGATCCGGTCAGCAGCACGCGCATCGATACATCTCCTCCCGGCCTTGCCCGCGCGCCTCATACACAGGCAGCGGACGACGGGGCAAGCGCGGTTAGCCTTTCGGCTCTGCGGCCGGCGGCGCTTTTGCGGCGCTGCCGGTCGGCGCGGGCAGTTCGCTGAGGTCGAGCCAGCCCGCGTCGTCGCGCTTGTGATAGCTGTCGATCACCGTGAAGGGGATGCGGAAGGGGAACCCCCAATCGCTGTTCCACAGCGCAACGACGCCTGTGCGCGTGGATGGTTCGAAAATCATCGTCGCGCGATAGCCCTCGACCGCACCCGAATGGCCTTCGAGCCGGCCGCCGGCATAGGTGAAGCTCCGCCAGCCGAGGCCATAGCCCGCCTCGCCCGTGGCCGCCCGCAGGGCGCCGCCATAGAGCCGTCCGGTGCCGACACGCGGGCGATGCGCAATATCGAGTACCTCGCCCGGCAGCACATCGGGGCGGGTGCCCATCATCGCCTGCATCCAGGTCGCAAAGTCGACGATATCGCTTTCGACCCCCGCGGCGGCGGGAACACGCCAATAGGCTTCCTTGATCGGGCGTGTCTGCGCGCCGCGGTGCGGTTTCGCCCAGTCCTTGGCGTTCGTTAGTCTTTCTTTCCCATAGCCCGCGCTGACCATGCCGAGCGGACGGAAAAACCGGTCCTCGACCGCGTCGGCGAACAGCTCGTTCGCCGCCTTGCCCAATATCTCGCTCGCGGTGTCGAAGGCGATATTCTGATAGGTGTGGCAGGTGCCGGGCACGCACTGTAGCGGTGCGAGGGCAAGGCTCGCGCGCAGCAGCTGCGGGCTCTGCCCCTCCTCAAGCTTTTCATCATAGGCGTTTTTGGTAAGGCCGGTCCGCTGAGCGAGCAGGTCGCCCACCGTGATCTTTTCCTCGGCGCCGCCGGGCAGGCGCAGCGACGTGCCCCAACTGGCGACCGACCGGTCCAGATCGACCTTGCCATCCTTGGCCAACGCCGCCGCCAGCGCGCCCGTCGCGGTCTTGGAAACCGATGCCCAGCGGAACAGCGTCTGCGGTGTCACCTGCGCGCCCGTCGCCTTGTCGGCGACGCCATAGGTGCGAACGAAGCTGAGCTTGCCGTCCTCGACGACCGCCACCGCCAACCCCGCCATTTCGGGCCGCTGCGACAAGGCGGTGAGTTGCTTGTCGAGCGCGGGATAGTCGATCCGTCCGCGCCACTCGGCGGGCGTATCGGGCAGGTTTTCTGGCGCCTTGATCGGGATCGGAACGCTAGCGAGCGGATGCTTCCCGCCGAGCGCGTGAATGCCAAACCAGCCCACAAGCCCCAACGCGACGATCGCGATGAGATAGGTGAAAACCGGCTTTCTGGACTTGCTTTTAGACTGCGACCTCATAATTGACCGCCGTCTTAGCCGCGACATCCGCCGCCGTCACCCCTCAGGGCGCCAGATGGCCCCACGCCTTGAACGTCCCACCGGCATAAACCGCGCCATAGATAAAGACGATCAGCGAAGACCAGATCGCGAAGCTGTCGCTATGCTGAGGGTGCCACAGATGGAGCGGCACGAAAACGAGACCGCGCAGCAAATAGCTGGCGCTGATGACGATCAGCCCGGTCCGCAGCAGCGGCAGGCGCGGGAGCGATCCGGCGCCTGAAAAGGCATAGGCGGCCCAGATCAGCAGGACGGCCGCGATTCCCAGCGTGATGAGCGTCGGGTGCAGGTCGCCGCGCGCCGCGGCGCGCGCCATGCCTTCACCCGCGCCGAAGAAGCGATACCAGTCGGGGCCGCCGAAGATGCAGGCGATGTGCAGCAGCGCGGCAACCACCGACAACCACCCGCCGACGATCAGCCAGGTGGTGCCGGGATTGGCCGCGACATTATGCAATATAATGCGCCGTGGTCTTCTCGGCGACTTCCTCGGCGGTGACGCCCGGCGCGAGTTCGATCAGACGGAACGGGCTGTCATGGTCGTCACGCTTGAAGACCGCGAGGTCGGTGATGATCATGTCGACGACATTCTTGCCGGTCAGCGGCAGCGTGCACGCCGGGATGAACTTGGGGCTGCCGTCCTTGGCATTATGTTCCATCACGACGATGATCTTCTTCACGCCGGCGACGAGGTCCATCGCGCCGCCCATGCCCTTGATCATCTTGCCCGGGATCATCCAGTTGGCGATATCGCCATTTTCGGCGATCTCCATCGCGCCGAGGACGGTCAGGTCAATGTGCCCGCCGCGGATCATCGCGAAGCTGTCCGCCGAGCTGAAATAGGCCGATTGCGGCAGCTCGCTGATCGTCTGCTTGCCCGCGTTGATCAGGTCGGCGTCCTCGTCGCCTTCATAGGGGAAGGGGCCGATGCCGAGCATGCCGTTTTCCGACTGGAGCGTCACCGTCATCCCCGCGGGGATATGGTTCGCGACCAAGGTCGGGATGCCAATGCCGAGGTTGACGTAATAGCCGTCCTGCAGTTCCTTCGCGGCGCGCGCCGCCATGTCATCACGCGTCCAGGCCATGTCAGTTAGGCTCCCATTGCTTGTCGGAGGGGAAGGCATCGCCCCAGCCCAGTTTTTCCCACGGGCCGTAGACGGGATTGGGGAACAGGAACCAGCCCTTGTCCCAGAGTGCGGTCGCGCCCGCGCTCGTCGCGAGCGCCATGCGCTGCGCCGCGGGCAGACCTTTGACGTTGAACTGCTGGCTGAAATCGCCGAGCTGGTCGCCGCCAAGGACGATCACGCAATATTTCGACGCGATCGTCACGCGGCGGCCGTCCTTGCTCGAGCCCGTGGCGTCGTCGCCCATCAGGAAGAGCGTCTCGCCATGCTTGAACTCGCCGAGCCCCGCGGCGCGGAGCGTATCCTCGCTGCCCTTGGCATTGGCGGCGCTGCGGTTGGTATTGGCGATAACGGTGATCCCCGCGGCGCGGAGCTGGTTCACCATCTCGACGCTGCCCGGCATCGCGACCGCCTTGCCCGCGCCGGTCTTTTCCCACTGGTCCCAGACCTTCATGTCGAACGCCGTGCCCTTCTCGGCGAAGTAGCGCATCGGGCCGAGGTTCCAGATCAGCGTCTCGTCGGCGTCGAACACCGCGGCGAAGGGTTTGCTGCCGCACGGCTCGAACGCCGGCGCATCCATCGTCGCGCCCGGCGCCAGTATGACGCTATCCTTCGGCCGCTGCTTGATCCGCCACACGCCATAGTCGGCGATCCGCGCATTGGTCGCGCGCACCGCGACTGCGGCCTCGGGCGAGCCGTAAAGATATTGCAATGCCACCGGCGGCTTCTCGGCTGCAGCGGGCGCGGGTGCCGGCAGGGGGGCGGGCGGCGGAGCCGGAGCCGTTGCCACCTCTGCCGGCGCGCTCGCGCACCCGGCAAGGAGCAGCGCGGCGATAGGAGCGAAGCGACGCATCACGCGGTCTCGCGTGGGCGCGTCGTGCGGAATTCGATCTTCTTGTCGTAGGGCGCGCCGACGATCATGCGCTTCACATAGATGCCGGGCAGGTGGATAGCGTCGGGATCGAGGCTGCCCGTGGGCACGATTTCCTCGACCTCGGCGACGCAGATTTTCGCCGCGGTCGCCATCGGCTGGTTGAAGTTGCGCGCGGTCTTGCGGAAGATGAGGTTGCCGCTCTCGTCGGCCTTCCATCCCTTGATGATCGCAAGGTCGGCGAAGATGCCGCGTTCGAGGATATAATCCTGCCCGTCGAAATTCTTCACTTCCTTGCCCTCGGCGACGAGCGTGCCGACACCGGTCTTAGTGTAGAAGCCGGGGATGCCCGCACCCCCCGCGCGGCAACGCTCGGCGAGCGTGCCCTGCGGGCAGAATTCGACCTCGAGCTCGCCCGCCAGATATTGCCGTTCGAACTCCTTATTCTCGCCGACGTAAGACGAGATCATTTTTTTGACCTGCCGCGTGCGGAGCAGCTTGCCGAGCCCTTCGCCGTCGATCCCGGCGTTGTTGCTGGCGATGGTGATATCCTTGGTGCCCGCATCGCGGATCGCGTCGATCAGCCGTTCGGGGATGCCGCACAGGCCGAAGCCGCCCGCACAAATCTGCATGCCGTCGAAGAGGAGGCCGTCGAGCGCGGCTGCTGCGTCGGAATATTGCTTGTTCGCCATGAAGGGGCCTCCTTGCGGGAATGTCGGGCGGGACATTGGCGCATTTGATCCATCAATTCTAATTGTTCGATTTTTGGATTATACATAGACGATGTCTATCAATCGCGTCTCGCTCTATCATCTCGAAACCCTGCTGTGGATCGACCGGCTCGGCACCTTTTCGGCTGCGGCCGAACGGCTCAACACGACGCAGCCGGCAGTGTCGGCGCGGATGCGCGAGCTGGAGCAGAGATTGGGGACGACGCTGTTCCGCCGCGACGGGCGGACGATGTCGCTCACGGCGGCGGGGCGCAAGCTCGTGCGCGATTGCGATCCGCTGCTTCGCGACATGCAGGTCGCGCTGCTCGGCAGCGGCGGTTTCGCCGAAGCGAGCGGGGTGGTGCGCATCGGCGCGGGCGAGATCGCGGCGGCAAGCTGCCTTCCCGCCTTCGTCGCGAGCCTCAAGGCCGACATGCCGGGTGTCGGGCTCGAAATCGAAATCGACCTTACCGCGAACCTGATCCAGCAATTGCTGACCGGCCGCACCGACATCGCCTTTGCCGCGGGGCCGATCGCGCACCCGGCGCTCAAGACCAGCCCGATCGGCGCGGTCGAACTCGTCTGGCTAGCGAGCCCCGCCGTCGCATCGGTCTTTGCCGGCGGCGAGGCGATGCTGCCCGTCTGGTCGCTCGCCAGCCATTCGCCGATCCACGGCCGGATGCGCGAGGCGATCGAGGCATCGCGCATCGCGCAAAAGTCGCTCAATCTCTGCAACAACGCGCGCACGATGATCGACATCGCCAAGGCAGGCGGCGGCATCGGCATCTTCCCGCAGCCGATGGTGCGTGGCGAAGTCGCGAGCGGCGCGCTCGTCCAGATCGACGCCATGCCCGCGCTCGCGCCGGTCGAGTTTCAGGTTGCGATGCGCGTCGCCGACACCGAACCCGTGCTCACGCAAATCTTTGAGCGCGCGGCGAAGCTCAACCTCGCCGACGCGTCAGGGTAGCGGTATCCCCAGCGCGGCCGACAGGTCAGCAAGCGCCTGCTCGCCGCTGGTCACCTTGATCGCATGCATGCCGAGCTGGCTCGCGGGTTTGCAGTTGATGCCGAGATCGTCGAGATAGATGCACTCGCCGGGCTCGACGTCGAGCTTCTCGCACATCATCTGATAAATCCGCGGGTCGGGCTTGCGCACCCCCGCCTTGCTCGATTCGATGATATGCGCGAAGCGCGCCATGATATCGGCGACCTCGATCGCCGCTTCCGCGCTGCGCGTCATGCCCGCGCCGAGAACGCCCATCTTGCCGCCCGGCACATTGTTCGTGATGCACGCAATGGTGAAGCCGCGCGCCTTCAGCGTGTCGAGCGCCGCGACCATCGCCGGACGGACAGCGCCCGCGATCACCGCCAGCACCGCTTCGCCTTCCAGCTCATGCCCCAGCGCGCGCGCCTCTTCGGCGAAGAGCGAATCGAACGCCGCGGCGTCGATCTCGGCGCGCTCGAACTTGGCCCAGGCATTGTTGTCGGGATCGGCGCTGTTGACGCGGCGCACGAAATCGCGCGGCAGGCCGCGTTCTGCCTCGAGGCGATTGAAGGCTTCGAACGGCGACGCCGTGATGACGCCGCCGAAGTCGAAAATAACGGTCGTGTAAGTCATATGGGAGAGTGAGATCCTATTTCTTCGCGGGCGTCGCCGCGACGCGATTGCCCGACCAGCTCGCATCGTCGATCGTCAGGTCGAGCCGGTCGGGCGAGCGCACCGTGTCAAGCAGGAAGACATAGGGACCGCTCGCGGCAAGGATCGCATCCATCGCCTTTTCGAGCGGGATGGTGACGGTCGGGATTCGCGCATGGCTCGACTTGATCTCGACCTTATTCGGCCCGGTGCGCGTGACGGTGATTGTCACGCCGCTTTTCGACGAGCCGCGCGCGTCGGAGATGATATCGCCCTTGTACGTGCCCGCGACGCGGTCGGCGAGGTCGGGCTTGTGCGCGGGTGCGGCCTTGGGCGTTTCGGCGAGCGCCGCTCCCGTCGGGAGCAGGAGCGCAAGCGAGGTAGCGAAAACCAGAGTGCGAAGCATGGTCGGTCCTTTCGTGCGGCGGGGAAAGGGACTGCTCCTTGCGACCCTCATGGGACGACGACGATCCCCTTTTTGGGGTCGGCCTGTCCCGAGAGCATCTCCCGATAGGCAGCGAGTGCCGCATCGCCGCCGCTGCGCTTATCGACCGAAGTCAGTCGCGGCGCAACGTCCATGAAAGCGAGCCAGGCTTCGGCGATCTTCTGTCCGAACGCCGCGCCGCCCCAGTCGGCGATGCGCTTCTGACTGCGCCCGGGCGCGAAAAAGCCCTGCCGTTCGGGGCCGGGGAGCGCCGCCTGCCCGCCATCGGCATCCCAGTGCGACTTGCCGACGATGATCGAGGCTTTGAGGTTGCCCCCGAAATGGCTGTGCACCGCGCGCGTCACCGCGCCATTGCCCGCCATGTCGACGAGCGCCGAGGGCGTCGCGGGATTGAGCGTGAGAATATCGTCATAGGCGATGACGCGGTCATAGATACGCTGCGCATCGAGGTCGGCGACATTCGCCTTGCTGGTCAGGCCGATCGTTTCGGGGCGGTGGCCTTGCCGCTGCGCGAGTGCAAAGCCGAGCCCGATCGCGGTCTTGCTCGACGCGCTCGCGATCAGGATCTGGCTCGCGCCATAATCGCGCTCATCCTCGAACTGATCGGCGATCAGCCAGCCGGTGAGGAATAGCGGGCGGAACACCGGCCAATAATCATGATCGGCGGCGCGATAGTCGGGCAGCGCCTCGATCCGCTGATAATTATTGTAAATCGGAGGCAGGGTGGTGCGCCGCGGCGTCACATCGGTAAAGCCGCCGGGCCCCGCCTTGCCGACGGTCAGCACCGCATCGCTTGCCATCGGATAATAGCCATAGAAACGGTCGCCGACCGCAACGCCTTCGGCGGTGCTTTCGGTCACCGTCGCAAAGCCCCAGACGGGCAGGCGGCCCGGCGTGCCCTGTTCGGCGAAGAAATCCCAATAGCCCTGGTCGTTGCCGAACAATCCCGCGGGCTTGCCGAATACGGCATAGGTGATGTTGTTCGCGGTCATTGCATAGCTGTCGAGATGCGCGCGCACCTGTCCCGGTGCGAGTGGTGCATCGGAATCGGAGACCAAATTTGCTTGCGTGATATCGTCACGATCGATGTCGATCGCCCAGCTGTTTGCGCTCATGTCCGGACCCCTCCGATTGACTTGCCCGCGAATGCGGGATGTCCGATAGTCATACAGATGGCGAAGCCCCTGACAATCGCGGTCAAACGCATCCACGAACCGGCTGGTCCCGGCGATGGCACGCGCTTCCTTGTTGACCGGCTGTGGCCGCGCGGCGTGTCGAAGGAGAAGGCGGCGCTGGCCGCCTGGCTCAAGCCGCTGTCGCCGAGCGATGGCCTGCGCAAGCGGTTCCACGGTGAGACCGCCGAATCGGATGAGGCATGGGACGCGTTCCGGCTCGACTATTTCGCCGAACTCGACGCGGGCGGCGAAGAAGTGCAGGCCGCGCTGTTCACGCTTGATGCTGCTGCAAGCGCGGGGCTGGTGACGCTCCTCTATGCTGCAAAGAGCGAGGAGCGGAACAATGCTGTGGCGTTGAAGGAGTGGCTGGAACGGCGCTAGTCAAAACAGCTGCCGTGTCCCTGCGAAGGCGGGGACCCATCTCCTGACGGTTCAAAATAGCACTCGCCGGAGATGGGCCCCTGCCTTCGCAGGGGCACAGTGTGGCCATTAACCCACCGTCGTCCCGAGCAGCGACCCGATTGCTATTGTTGCCGCCATCGCAAAGGCACCCCAGAAGGTTACTCGCACCACCGGTCGCAGCATCGGCGCCTTGCCCGCCCAAGCGCCGAGCGCGCCGAGGATCGCGAGAAAGACCAACGACGCAGCCGAAACGGTGAAGGGCAGCGAATCCCCCTGATCGGCCAGCACCGTGGCAAGCGGCAATGCCGCGCCGATCGCAAAGCTCGCCGCTGAAGCCGCCGCCGCCTGTACCGGCCGCGCCGCCATTGCGTCGGTCATTCCCAGCTCGTCGCGCAGATGCGTGTCGAGCGCGTTATGCGCGGTCAGTTGCACCGCGACCTGCTCGGCTAGCGTGCGATCAAGCCCGCGCTCCTGATAGATTAACGTCAGCTCCTCGAGTTCGAACTCGGGATCGGCGGCGAGGTGGCGCTTCTCCAACTCGACGTCGGCTTTCTCCGCATCGCCCTGCGAGCTCACCGACACATATTCGCCCGCCGCCATCGACATCGCGCCCGCAACCAGCCCCGCAGTACCGGTGACGAGGATCGACGATTGCGACACGCCCGCCGCCGCGACGCCCGCGATCAGGCTCGCGGTCGAGACGATCCCGTCATTGGCGCCGAGGATCGCGGCGCGCAGCCAGCCGATCCGCGTGACCGCGTGGGTTTCCTCGTGCATGTGACGCTCCCTGTTGCAGGAGGCGCCATGCGAGTTAGCGGGCGCGCTCCGACTTGAGCCCTGCTGCCGCGATCCCCGCGGCGGCGCAAGCGGCATCGTCGGCGGGCGCCTCGCCCGACGCGCCGACCCCGCCGAGCCGTGTCCGCCCGTCGGCGCTGAAGATGGGCACGCCGCCCGCGACCGTGACGACATGCGGCGCATCGGCAAAACCGGGCGTGCCTTTGGCGGCTTCCTCCATCCCGCTGGTCGGAAAGCCCCACGCTGCGACCGCGCGCGCCTTTTCGAGCGAGAAGTCCATCATGCCGAACGCATTGCCGTCCATCCGCCACATCGCGACGGGATGCCCGCCAAGATCGACGACCGCGATCGCATGGCCCTGTCCCTTGGCGCGCGCATGCGCGGCGCAGCCCTTGACGATCGCATCGGCCTGTTCGGCGTTCAGCATTTGCGCGTTCGCAGGCGTCGCCATCAGCAGCGCCGCCATCCAGATCATCCTCATCCTCGCCTCCCCAAAGGGGCGCGGGGTCAGTACTGCAATTGCAGCCCCGGCCTGGCCCAGCGCGTCTTCACGAGCCGGCCCGTCCCCGACAGGGTGATATAGGCATCCTGCCGGTCGGGCCCGCCGAAGGCGATGTTGGTGGTGAAGATATCGTCGGTCGCGACAAATTCGACCAGCTGTCCGTCCGGGCCGACGACCGAAATCCCGCACTCGCCGATCGTCGCGACGCAGATATTGCCGTTCGCCTCCATTGCGAGGCTGTCGAAGAATTTATAGCCTGCGGGGCGATAGAGCGGGATGCCGGGTCCGCCGGGGCCGGCAGCATCGTCGACCTTGCCGGGCGCGACGATGTTGAACTGGGTCAGGCGGCAGGTGTAGGTTTCGGCGGCATACAGCTTGGTGCCGTCGGGCGAGATGCCGATGCCGTTCGGATTATAGCTCGGGAAGATCACTTCCTCGATAAAGCTGCCGTCGGCCTTGGCATAGAAGATGCCGACGATGTCGTGGCAGCGCGCGGCATAATCGACCTTGCCATGGTCGGTGAACCAGAAGCCGCCATGCGCGTCGAACATGATGTCGTTCGGGCCGCGCAGCACGACGCCATGGTCGCCGCTCTTGTACAGGATTTCGACTTCGCCCGTCTCGATATCGATGCGCTCGATCCGCCCGCCCGAATAATCGTCGGCGATGCCGTGCGGGGCGAGATAGCCGTTCGATTCGACATAGTTGAACCCGCCGTTGTTGCAGCAATAGAGCTTGCCGTCGGGCCCGATCGCCAGCCCGTTGGGGCCGCCGCCGGGGGTCGCGATGACTTCCTTCCGGCCGCCGGGCCAGCAGCGCGTGATCCGCTTCGCCTCGATCTCGACGACGATGACGCTGCCGTCGTCCATCACCACCGGCGCTTCGGGAAAGCGCAATCCGTCGGCGATCAGTTCAAACTCGGCCATCCTCGTCTCCCTTGCTCTTGCACTTTGGCTGTGCTTTGCGCGCATCATGCCCGTTCGCACGCTCTTCGCCACCAATTTTTACGAGGCCGACATCGGCTCACCCGACCTGCTCGAAGAGCTGGAGGAAAGCAGCCGGTTGTTCGCGGAAGAGGATGGTGCGGGAAAGGCGTGGAGCCGCGAGCACGGCTACAAAGGCTATACCAGCTACGCGAGCCTCGGCGACCTGCCCGAGCGCGATCCCGCTTTTTACGACCTCAAGAAGCTCCTCGACAAGGAAGTGAAGGCGTTCGCCAAGGCGTGCCATTTCGACCTCGCGAAACCGCTCAAGCTCGACAGCCTGTGGGTCAATATCTTGAAACCCGGCGGCACGCATAGCGGCCATATCCATCCACACAGCATCGTGTCGGGTACCTTCTATGTTGCCGTCCCGCCCGGATCGGGCGCGCTCAAGCTCGAAGACCCACGCCTCGCCATGCTGATGGCGGCGCCCGGCCGGACCGACGACGCGCCCGAGCATCTTTTGCCCTTCGTCTACGCCGAGCCCGCTGCGGGCCGCGTCTTTCTGTGGGAGAGCTGGCTGCGCCACGAGGTGATGCCGCATTCGGGCAAGGGCGAACGGATCAGCATCAGCTTTAACTATCGCTGAGCCACCCTATATCCCGCTCCGTCATTGCGAGCGAAGCGAAGCAATCTCCAGCTATCGATCTTGCGTTAGGGTTGATTGCTGGAGATTGCCGCGTCGCTTCGCTCCTCGCAATGACATGATCAGAACGGAGCCCTGCATATGACCGCGACCTACGACGCCGACCTTCAGCTTTTCATCAACGGCGCCTGGCGGAGCGGCGAGGGGCGCGACGAGCGGCCGGTCTATAACCCCGCGACCGCGGGCACGATCGCCGAACTGCCGGTCGCCACCGCCGCCGACCTCGACGAAGCGATCGCGGCCGCCGAACGCGGCTGGCCGGTGTGGCGCGCGAAGACCGCCGACGAGCGCGCCGCGCTGATGCACAAGGCCGCGGGTATCATCCGCGAACGCGTCGAGCATATCGCAACCTTGCTGACGCTCGAACAGGGCAAGCCGATCGGCGAGGCGCGCGGCGAGGTGCTCTCGGCCGCCGGGCTGTTCGACTATTTTGCCGAGCAGGGTAAACGCATCGAAGGCCGCGTGCTCCAGCGTCCGCTCGGCCAGCGCGCGATGGTCACCAAACATCCGGTCGGCCCCGTCGCGGGCTTCAGCCCGTGGAACTTCCCCGTCAATCTGATGGTCAAGAAGATCGCGCCCGCGCTCGCCGCGGGCTGCGTCGTGATCGCGAAGGCGCCCGAGGAAACCCCGGGCTGCACCAGCGCGATCATGCGCTGCATCGCCGATGCGGGCATCCCCGGCGATGTCGTCCAGCTCGTCTATGGCGACCCCGACCAGATCAGCCGCCATCTCCTCGCCAGCCCGGTGATCCGCAAGGTCAGCTTCACCGGCTCGACCGCGGTCGGCAAGCATCTGATGAAGCTCGCCGCCGATGGCGTGAAGCGGATTACGATGGAGCTCGGCGGCCACGCCCCTGTCCTCGTGTTCGACGATTGCGACCTCGAGGCGACGCTCGACAAGGTTGTGTGGCAGAAGTTCCGCAACGCGGGGCAGGTCTGCATCTCGCCGACGCGCTTCTATGTCCAAGAGGGCATCTACGACGCGTTTGTGAAGGGCTTTGCCGAACGCACCCAAAAGGTGAAGATCGGCAGCGGCCTCGACGCCGATACGCAGATGGGCCCGCTCGCCAATGCACGTCGTATTCCCGCTTTGGAGGCGCTGGTCGCAGACGCGAAGGCCAAGGGTGCGCGCGTGATCGCGGGCGGCGAAGCGACCGGCAACGGCTATTTCTTCCAGCCGACCGCGATCGCCGACGTGCCGATTGAGGCCGATGCAATGAACAATGAACCCTTCGGCCCGATGGCGCTGATCCGTCCGTTCGGCAGCGAAGATGATGCATTGGAGCAAGCGAACCGGTTACCCTACGGTCTCGCCGCCTTCGCATTCACCGAGAATGGCCGCCGCGTCAACCGCATCGTCGACAGCATCGAAAGCGGCATGGTAGGGGTGAACAGCTTCGTGATCTCGACGCTCGACATGCCGTTCGGCGGGATCAAGGAATCGGGCTTCGGCAGCGAGAGCGGGCCTGAGGGGCTCGACGGTTATCTCGTCACCAAGGCGGTGCATATTTATTGAATCGCCAATAAGCTGGCGTGCCCCCGCGAAGGCGGGGGCCCATCATCTGCAGGTGCTAGTTTGAACCGTCCGGAGATGGATCCCCACCTTCGCGGGGATACGGTGAGTAGTGACGCTCTAATCCCGCTCCAGCGCCACAAAATCGCGCGCCATCGGCGCCAGATGCGCGCCGCCGTCGACGAAGATCGTCTGTCCCGTCACCGCCTCGGCGCGCGCCAGATACACGACTGCATCGGCGATCTGCGCCGGCGCAGGTAGCGCGCCGAGCGGCATAAGCTTCGCCAGCCGCTCGACTTGCGCGGCCGAATAATCCTCGGTCGCCATCGTCAGCCCGGGCGCGACCGCATTGACGCGCGCGCGGCCTTCAAATGCCACTGCCAGCGTCGCGGTCGCCTGCCACAGCGCCGACTTCGACAGGCTGTAGGCGATCTGGTCGGGCACCGGATGCGCGACGCGCTGGTCGACGATATTGACGATCGCGGGTCGTGCGCCTTCGCTATTCGTGACCAACGCCTTCGCCAGCATCACCGGCGCATGATGATTGATCTGCATCATCTCGGCGAGCGCATCGGCGGACAGGTCGGCCCATTCGCCCTCGGCGAACAGCGCCGCATTGTTGACGAGCAGGTCCGGCGCGCGGCCGAATTTTTCGATCACTGCCGGGATCAGCGCGTCTACCGCTGCCGGATCGGCGAGGTCGGCGGCAAAACGGTGGCTAATCGCACCCGTCTCTGCGAGCGCCTCGGCGAGTACCGGGTCGGCCTCGCCAGGGCTGCGCTTGTGGATTGCCAGCGCATAGCCTTCGCGCGCGAGCCGCGCCGAAATCGCGGCACCGACGCGGTGCAGCCCGCCCGTGACGAGAGCGAGCTTTTGCGTCACTTGCGCGCCCGCCGCATCGTGATGCCGATCTCCTCGCCCTCCTCGGCGATCGCGAGCTTGACGATCTTCACCTCGACCTCTTCGACCTTCTCGTCCTGCAGGAACAAAGTGTCGATGATATGGTCGGCGACGCTTTCGATCAGGACGAAATGGACATCCTTGGGGATGCCCTCCGTCGCCGCGAATTTCAGGTGCATGTAATTTTTCGAGCGGCTGAGCGGCGTCACCGGATCATAATGATCGGCCATCGCCAGCTTCGCGCGCACCGAGATGCGCAGCGGCTGCGGCAAGTGGGTTTCTTCGGAATAGATGCCGGTCAGCACCTGGGCGGTCAGCCCGTTCACTTCCAGCCACAATGTATCGGTCACAAGAAATTCCTGTCCGTCGGGGGTTTGCAAGCGCCCCCCCGGTCCCTAAAGCGCCGCCGCATTAGCGAAAGGGTACGCGTTGGTCGAGTTACTTCCATTGTCGAATATCGAGCCGCAGGCGGTCGAGGATCTCCTCGACGCCGCTTTCGGAACGGATCGCTTTGGACGAACCGCCTACCGCATCCGCGAAGGCATGGATGCGGTGTCGGCTTTGAGCTTCGCGCTGGTCGAGGACGGCGCGCTGGTCGGGACAATCCAGTGCTGGCCCGTCGCGCTGCGTGCGCCCGATGCCGCCGACGTCCCGCTGGTGATGGTCGGCCCGGTCGCGATCCGCCCCGACGTCCAGCGCGGCGGTCATGGGCGCACGTTGATGGCGCAGATGCTGGGTGCCGCCGAAACCGAAGCCGACGGCGCGCTGATGATGATCGGCGACCCCGAATATTATGGCCGCTTCTTCGGCTTCACCGCCGACGCGACGGGCGCATGGGATTTGCCCGGACCGTTCGAGCGTCGTCGCCTGCTCGCACGAGCGGTGAACGGGCACCGCCTGCCGACCGGCGCGGGAATGATCGGGCCGCGCTGATGTTCCTCCCCCTTGATGGGGGAGGCAGCGAGACTTGGCAGCTTGCTGCCTAGTCGCAGCGGTAGGGGTGCGGTTTCGGTCCGGGGGTGGTCGCGCGAGGACGCAACATCACCCTCATCCAACTTCGCCTAGGCCGCTTCGCGACCAAGGCTGCGTATCCTTCTCCCATCAAGGGAGAAGGTCGATTGGCCTGACTCGACTTGCACAGCGCGCGCGTCCGCCTATGTCGGATAGATGGTCACCCCCGCGCCGTCGCTTCCCAAGGAATTTTCGCAGCTCTCGCTGGCTGAAGCCGCCGAACTGCTCGCAGCGCGCAAGCTGCCGCCGGTCGAGCAGTGGCATCCCGAACGGACGGGTGACAGCGCGATGGAAATCCGCGCCGACGGCAGTTGGTTTCACGAGGGCGGCCGCATCAACCGGCCCGCTATGGTCAAGCTCTTCTCGACGATCCTGCGTCGCGAGCTCGACGGCAGCCATGTGCTCGTCACCCCCGCCGAAAGACTGTCGATCGCGGTCGAGGACACGCCGTTCCGCGCGGTCGAGATGAAGAGTGAGGGCGAGGGGGCGGCGCGCAAACTGGTCTTCCGGCTCGACACCGACGACCTCGTTATGGCCGGCCCGGACCATGTGCTGAGCTTCGGCAGCGATCCCGACAATCCCGATCCGCGGCTCCACGTACGCGGTACGATCGGCAATGGGCTCGAGGCGCGGATCGACCGCGCGCTCTATTATGAGATTGTCGAAATGGCGCTGGCCGAGGATGCCGACGCGCCCGCGATCTGGTCGAACGGCACACGCTTTCCGTTGGTGGACGCCTGATGCTGTCGGACAAGCTGCGTGCCGCGCTCGACAATCTGCTGCCCGATGCGGGCGAGGATGAAATCTATCTCGGCACCCCGACGCTGCGCGATGCCGCGGTACTGATCGCCTTCACCGACCGGCCCGACCCCGGCGTCATCCTGACGCAGCGGCCGCAGTGGCTGCGCAGCCATGCGGGGCAGGTCGCCTTTCCCGGCGGCAAGATCGACCCCGGCGACCGCGACGCGATCGACGCCGCGCTGCGCGAGGCCGAGGAGGAAATCGGCCTCAGCCGCCACGATGTCATGATCGCGGGCGCGACCGAGCCCTATCGGTCGGGCAGCGGCTATTGCATCACCCCGGTACTCGGCGTCATCCCGCCTGATCTGCCGCTCGACCCCAATCCCGACGAGGTCGAGGACTGGTTCGAGGTGCCGCTCGATACGCTGTTCAATCCCCACAATTACACGCAACATCATGCGAATTGGCAGGGACAGGATCGCCATTATTATGACATGGACTGGCAGGGGCGGCGGATTTGGGGCGTAACGGCGGGAATCATCATCAATCTGGCACGGCGGATGCCGGCGGGCTGGCACCGGTGACGGTGCTTCCCGACGCCGAATGGCGCGAACGAACGGGATTGCGGCGCATCGTCGCGGCGCTTTCCGCGCACGGCGGCGCGGTGAAGATCGTCGGCGGCGCCGTGCGCGATACGCTGCTCGGCCTGCCTGTCACCGATATCGACCTTGCGACGCCGCTTGTCCCAAATGAGGTGACGCGGCGTCTCCAGGCGGCCGATATCAAAGTGATCCCGACCGGTATCGCGCACGGCACCGTCACCGCGATCGCGAGCGGCGACCATCACGAGATCACGACCTTGCGCCGCGATGTCGAAACCGACGGGCGTCGCGCGACGGTCGCCTTCGCCGACGACTGGCGCGACGATGCGGCGCGGCGCGATTTCACGATCAATGCGCTTTACGCCGACCCCAATAGCGGCGCGATCGACGACTGGTTCGGCGGGCTTGCCGATCTGAACGCGGGGCGCGTCGCCTTCATCGGCGACGCCGCGACGCGGATCGCCGAGGATCATCTGCGCATCCTGCGCTTCTATCGCTTCGCGGCGCGCTTCGGGCGCGGCGAGCTCGACGCGGTCAGCCACGCCGCGGTCGTGACCGCACGCCAGTCGCTCAAAAGCCTGTCGCGCGAACGCATCGCCGACGAACTGCTCAAAATCCTGGCGCTGCCCGATCCGCGCGCGATTGTCGGGCAAATGGCGGCCGACGGCATATTCGCGGTGCTGCTGCCCGAACTAGATCCGGGCTTCGCTGCGGCGCTTGATCGGCTGGTCGCCAATGAGGATGTCGCGGACGTTTCGGTTGCGCCGCTGCGCCGCCTCGCGGCCTTGCTCCCCGCCGACGCCGCGATCGCTGAACAGGTCGCGAGCCGGCTGCGCCTGTCGACGCGCCAGCGCAAACATCTCGCCGCGCTCGGCGGAAGCCGCGGCGACGTCGCGCGGTCGATCCGACAACTCGCTTATGCCATCGGCATCGACGCCGCGCGCGACGTGCATCTGCTCGCGGGCGACCCCGCAGCACTTGCAGCCTTGGCCGACTGGCAGGTTCCGGAAATGCCGCTCAAGGGCGGCGATATCGTCGCGCGCGGGATCGCGGTCGGCCCCGAGGTCGCGCGCATCCTGAAGGCGGTCGAGGCCGAATGGGTGGCCGAGGATTTCCCGGATGCCGTGCGCGTTGCGCAGCTCGCCGATCAGAAGATCGGGCGCACCAACGACTGACGCCAATAATCGAGCGCGGCCTTGCCATCCATCGGCCTTGCGAACAGATAGCCCTGCCCGAAATCGCATCCAAGCGCCGACAGCAGCCGCGCCTGGTCAGCGGTCTCGACCCCCTCGGCGGTGGTCTTCATCCCCAGCACTTCGGCGAGGCTCTGGATCGTCCGGACGATCGCCACCTTGTCGCGGTCGTCGACCATATGTTCGACGAAGCTGCGGTCGATCTTGAGGACGTCGAGCGGCAAGCGCTGCAGATAGGCGAGGTTTGAATAGCCGGTGCCGAAATCGTCCATCGCGACGCGCGCGTCGAGCGCCTTCAGCTCGCTGAGCACCGACAGCGCGAGGTCGGGGTCGCCGATGATCGCGCTTTCGGTCAGTTCGATCATCAGCCGTTCGCCGCCGATCTTGTGGCTTTCGAGCGCCTGGCGCACCACTGCGGCGACATCGTCGCGCACCAGCTGGATCGCCGAAACATTGACCGAGAAATAGGCGTCGACGACCGTGCCACCGTTCTGCCGGTCCCAATCGGCGAGCACTTGCGCCGCCTTGCAAATCGCCCATTGGCCGAGCGGGACGATCAGGCCCGAATCCTCCGCGATCGGGATGAATTCGGTCGGCGAAACCGCGTGGCCGTTGCTGTTGTCCCAGCGCGCGAGCGCCTCGAACCCCGCGACGCGGCCGCTCGACAGTTCGATCAGCGGCTGGAAAGCGAGGTGGAGCCGGTCTTCCTCGATCGCATTGCGAAGTTCGGTTTCCATCCCGAAGCGATTGTCCGACAGCATCGCCGCCTCGGGTTCGTAGATTTCTATGCGGTCGGTCTGCTTCGCGCGCTTGAGCGCAATCTGCGCATGACGGAGCTGATCGGCGACATCGGTGTCAGCTGCCGGCTGGATCGCACAGCCGAGTGCGCAATCGACGCTGACCTTCAGCTTGCCGATGCGGAAAGGATGATCGAAACAGCCGCGGATGCGCCGCGCCATTTCGCGCACGTCGGCGCGGCCGCCGGTAACGCGCGTCGATATCGCGAATTCGTCGCCGCCGGTGCGCGCCAATATGTCGCCGCTGCGCAGGCTCGATTTCAGCCGCCGCGCCACGGTGATGATCAGCTCGTCGCCCGCCATCGGCCCGATATGTTCGTTGATGCGGCTGAACCGCGCGAGGTCGAGCAGCAGGATCGCATGATCGGCGCCGGGGCCCTCGTGGCGCGCACGCTGTTCAACCAGCTCCTCGAAGCCCGCGCGGTTGGGCAGGCCGGTCAGGCTGTCGGAAACGAGCTCGCGGCGCAAATTGCGCTCGGTCATCATTTCCTGCGTCCGGTCGATCAGCGTCAGCAGGAACAGCCCGTCATCGCCCGATTCGGTGGGCAGCGGACCGATCGAGCCGCGCAGGTCGCGCGCGGCGGGCCCGTCGCCGAGCTGGCACGAGAATTCCTGCGCTTCGTCCGGATATTGCGATGCCCGCTCGATCGCGCGCAGCATCTCGATCGGCGCCTCGACCCCCGCGGGCGACAGGCTCAACCGATCGAACGCCGCGTTGCTTGCGTGGAGCCGGAAATTGCCGCGCGCCATCGGTCTGATCAGCGCGGCCGGAACGGGCAACGCGTCGATCCAGCCGACGAACAATAAGGGCCGGTCTTCGCCGGTTCTATCGATAGGCATAATAGAGGGTTTTGTGCGACCTTTCCCCATTGGCCCATGCCTAGGTTATGGGAAGTAAATAAGCGATTTACGGCTACTTCGAATTGCGGTCAGCCGAAGCGATTGTTCCGCGGGAAACCGGTCGGAGGCATCCGTCCGGCGGCACCGCGCGCGACGCGCCAGGGGGCAAGGTCGGTTTCGGTCCGCGTGCGCCCGGTTTCGCCGCCCATCGCCCAGCTCAGTCCCTCGGCAAAGGCGAAGCTGACGGCGTCGGCGAGCCCACCGTCGCGATAGCGTTGCAACATCACGCCCTGACCGCGCGCCATCACCGGCACCTCGTTGATCGGGAAGACGACGAGCTTGCGATTCTCGCCGACGACCGCGACGCTGTCGTCGCCCGCCGCTATCGGCCGGACGACGGCGAGCGCCGCCTTCGGTTTCAGATTGACGACGTTGCGGCCCTTGCGCGTCTCGGCGACCACCTCGGCCATCTGCGCGATAAAGCCGTGGCCGCTCGACGAGGCGAGCAGCAGGCGGCCGTCGGCGCTCGCCGGGATCATCGCGACGATCCGCGCCTCGGGATCGATATCGACCATCAGGCGCAGCGGCTCGCCGAACCCGCGCCCGCCGGGCAGCTTGTCGGCGCCGACGGTGAAGAAACGCCCGTCGCTGGCCGCGATCAGCAGCTTGTCGGTCGTCTGCGCGTGTGCGGCGAACAGCAGTTCGTCGCCTTCCTTGAATTTGAACTCGGCCCACTGGTCCGCGGCGACATGGCCGCGTTGCGCCCGGATCCAGCCGCGTTTCGACAGGATCACCGTTACCGGTTCCTTTTCGATCATCGCGTCGAGCGGTATCTCGCGCGCGGGCGCCGCTTCGGCAATCGTCGTGCGGCGCGCGCCGAGCAAGGTTTCGAACCCATAAACGTCGCGCAGCTTTTCAAGGTCCTTGCGCAGCCGCGTCTTCTGCCGCGCCGGGCTCTCGATCAGCTTGGCGAGCTCCTCGCGCTCGGCGGTCAAATCGGCCTGTTCGCGCTTCAGCTCCATTTCCTCGAGCTTGCGCAGGGACCGCAGCCGCATGTTGAGGATCGCCTCGGCCTGCCGGTCGGTCAGGATGAACTCTTCGATCATCACCGGCTTCGGCTCGTCCTCGGTGCGGATGATCTCGATGATCCGGTCGAGGTTGAGGAAGGCGATGATATAGCCCGCGACCAGCTCCAACCGGTCGTCGATCTTCGCGATCCGATGCTGCGCGCGGCGGACGAGCACGACGATCTGGTGCATCAGCCATTCGGTGAGCAGCTGGTGCAGCCCCATCACCTTGGGCGTGCGCGTCGCGTCGAGAACGTTCAGATTGAGCGCGAAGCGATTCTCTAGGTCGGTCAGCCGATAGAGACTTTCCTTCAGTACTTCGGGGTCGACGTTTCGGCTCTTGGGCTCGAGCACAATGCGCAGGTCTTCGGCGCTTTCGTCGCGGACATCCTCGAGGATCGGCAATTTCTTGTCGGCGATCAGCTGCGCAATCTGTTCGATCAGCTTGCCCTTGGCGACACCATAAGGAATTTCGCTGATGACGAGCTGCCAGGTGCCGCCCGACTGTTTCTCGATCCCGCTCTCTTCCCAGCTGCCGTCACCCAGCTTGCCGGTTGAAAAGCGCGCACGGACGCGGAAACCGCCGCGCCCGGTTTCATAGGCTAAAGCGATCGTTTCGGGGCTGTCGACGACGATGCCGCCGGTCGGGAAATCGGGGCCTTTGACATGCTCGAGCAGTTCGGCGAGTTCGGCGCGCGGATTCTCGATCAGCACCAGTGCCGCATTGATCACCTCGGCGGCGTTGTGCGGCGGGATGTTCGTCGCCATGCCGACCGCGATCCCGCTCGCGCCATTGGCGAGCAGGTTGGGGAACAGCCCCGGCATGATCTCGGGCTCTTCATCCTCGCCATTATAGGTCGGCTTGAAATCGACCGTGCCCTCGTCGAGCCCCTGCATCAGGTCGATCGCGACGCGCGTCAGCCGCGCCTCGGTATAGCGGTACGCCGCCGCATTATCGCCGTCGATATTGCCGAAATTGCCCTGACCGTCGACGAGCGGATAGCGGAGCGAGAAGTCCTGTGCGAGGCGGACCATCGCATCGTAAACCGCGGTGTCGCCATGCGGATGGAATTTGCCGATGACATCGCCAACGACGCGCGCCGACTTCTTGTAACCCTGCGACGGGTCGAGCCGCATCGCGCGCATCGCCCACAGCAAGCGGCGGTGAACGGGCTTCAACCCGTCGCGCAGGTCGGGCAGCGAGCGCGCGGTGATCGTTGACAGCGCATAGACGAGATAACGTTCGGACAGCGCGCTGTCGAACGGGGTATCGATGGAATCGCCGGGCTCGGAAGGTGGAAGATCGTCGGTGGTACTGGCCATTGCGCAGAGCCGATAGCAAGGCTGGCGCGCCAAGGCAAAGGCTTGCGTTGACGCGGCGCGACACTAGCTTGGGGTTTCGAACCGGGGAGGGACGACATCTTGAGCGAAACCACTGGCACTGTTCGCAAAAGCATCTGGTCGCGCGCGAAAGAGATGGCCGGGCAGGCGCCGCCCGAACGCAATCGCTACGTCGATTTCCTCCGCGCGCTGTCGATTCTTGCGGTCGTCGTCGGCCACTGGCTCGTCGCTGCGCCCTATATGAAGGATGGCGCGGTCGAGGGCGGGCATTTGCTCGGTATATTGCCTTGGACGCAGTGGCTGACTTGGGGATTCCAGGTGATGCCGCTCTTTTTCCTCGTCGGGGGTTTCTCCAACGGCATGTCGTGGGCGGCGACGCTGCGCAAGGGTGGCTCTTACGAAAGCTGGTACAGCGGGCGGTTGCAGCGGCTGATCAACCCGGTGCTGCCCCTGTTCCTGATCTGGACGCTCGTCGCGATGTTCGGGACGCTCGCGGGAATCGACCGCGCCATCGTCGCGATGGCGGCGCAGCTTGCGCTGATCCCCGTGTGGTTCCTCTCGGTCTATCTGATGGTCGCGGCGGTCGTGCCGTTGACGTGGAAGGCTTGGAAACGCTGGGGTTTCGCTTCTTTCTGGGGGCTCGTCGCGGGTGCGGTGTCGATCGACGTCGCGGCGCTGCGCTTCGATGTGCCTTATGTCAATTTCCTCAACTTCGCCTTCGTCTGGCTCGCGATCCACCAGCTCGGCTTTGCGTGGAGCGAGGGGCGGCTGACACCGGGCAGGGCGCTCCTGTGGGGCGCCGGCGGTCTGGCTGCGCTGGGCCTGCTTGTCGGTTTCGGACCCTACCCGGTCGCGATGATCGGCGTGCCGGGAAGCGGCCTCAGCAATTCGATGCCGCCAACGATCGCGCTGCTGGCGCTCGGCATCGCGCAGGCGGGCTTCGCGCTCGCGCTCGAACCGGCGGGGCGACGGATGCTCGATAATCTCCGCATCTGGACCGGCGTCGTGCTCGTCAACGGCATGATCATGACGATCTACCTCTGGCACCTCACCGCCTTTGTCCTCGTGATGGTCGCGGCGTGGCTGCTCGGCGGCATTGGGCTCGACGTCCAGCCCGGCAGCACATCATGGTGGCTCGCGCGCCCGGTCTGGTTCATCCTCTATATCGCCGCGCTCTTCCCGTTGATCATGCTCTTCGCGCGCTACGAACGCGCCAGCAAGGATAGCGGCGCGGTGCCGCACTGGCGCCTGATCGTCGGGCTGCTCTTTATCTGTGCCGGGCTTGGCGCGACGGCAGCGATCAGCATCGCAAGCCCGCTGGGCGTGACGGGCGTACGCCTCTGGCTCGTCGCGCTGCCCTTCGTCGGGGCGGCGATTGCGCAATTCGGGCCGGTCCATCGGCTGACGCAGTCGCGGGCATGACGCGCGACTGCTTAGGGGTGGTGAACTGCCCCTTGTGAACCCCGGCGAAAGCCGGGGCCCAGAGCGGCACTAGCATAGGCTGGCTTTCTAAAGCCCTCGGCCCCGGCTTTCGCCGGGGTTCACATCTCTAACGTCAGCTTCCGGTCGTTAGCTGAACCCTTGGTCGCCCGATGGCGCATGCGCCAAAAGAAAACCGGCGCGGATCGCTCCGCGCCGGGTTCCCTCGGTAAACTTGTGTGAAGCGTCAGGCGACGCGGCGCACTTCATTGCCCTCGTCGTCGATGTCGCGAAGGACGTAGCCGCGGCCCCAGACCGTCTCGATATAATTTTCGCCGTGGCAGGCGAGCGCGAGTTTCTTGCGCAGCTTGCAGATGAAGACGTCGATGATCTTGAGTTCAGGTTCGTCCATGCCGCCATAGAGGTGGTTCAGGAACATTTCCTTGGTCAGCGTCGTGCCCTTGCGGAGCGAGAGCAGTTCGAGCATCTGATATTCCTTGCCGGTCAGATGCACGCGCGTCGTGTCAACCTCGACCGTCTTGGTGTCGAGATTGACCGCCAGCTTGCCCGTCTTGATGACGCTCTGGCTGTGGCCCTTCGACCGGCGGACGACCGCATGGATGCGGGCGACCAGTTCGTCGCGGTGGAACGGCTTGGTGACATAATCGTCGGCGCCAAAGCCGAACGAACGCACCTTCGAATCCATTTCCGAAATGCCCGACAGGATCAGCACCGGCGTCTGCACCTTGGCGGTGCGGAGCTTTTTCAGCACGTCATAGCCGTGCATGTCGGGCAGGTTCAGGTCGAGCAGGATGATGTCGTAATCATAGAGCTTGCCGAGATCCAAGCCTTCCTCACCGAGATCGGTGGTGTAGACATTGAAGCCTTCGGTCGTGAGCATCGTGTCGATCGCTTTCGCGGTCGTCGGCTCGTCCTCGATCAGCAGTACGCGCATTGGGCACCCCTTTTTCCACGATAATCCCGCGAACCGATCGCGTGACCATCAAGGATGTCACCGACCAACCCCCCGTTGCAGGACTGCCGGAACATTAACCACGAAACTAATGAAGGGAAAAGGTTAATTTTGATTTAACCCGCAGAAGTCCACGAGTCGCGGCCATTTTGCAACAGTCGCTCAAGCCGTTTTCCGGTCATGGTGAAGCGCCGCATAGCGGTCATGTGCCCCGGTACAGGACATCTTCAGCGTGTCGACGAGATGGTCTGAAAGCGCCCGCACGCGCGCGGGGCGCAGACGCGACGGCGGCGACAGCAGGTGAAGGTGCGACTGCGGCAGCGACCAGTCGGTCAGGATCGGGACGACCGCGCCCGACGCCAGCGCCTCGGCGGCGATGAAGTCGGGCAGCACCGCGATCCCGACCCCCGCGATGATCAACGGCACCATGACATCGCCATTGTTCGCGAACAGCGGCCCCGTCGGCAGCACGGTCACCTCTTCGCCCTTGCGATGGAAGTGCAGCGGCATTGCGCGCTGGCGGTGCCCATATCCGATCAGCCGGTGACCCGACAGTTCGAGCGGATGTTTTGGGGTGCCATGCTTCTCCAGATAGGCGGGGCTGGCGATCACCGACGCCGCGACCGGCGCGATCGTGCGCGCGAGCAGGCTCGAATCGGCGAGCGGCGCGATGCGCAGCGTCAGATCGATCCCCTCGGCGACCGGATCGTTGCGTGCATCGCTCAGCAGCACCTCGATCTCGACCGCCGGATGCTGTTCGAGGAACGCCGCGAGCGGCGGGCCGAGCACCTTGATCCCGAAGCTCATCGGTGCGGCGAGGCGGATCGGCCCCGCGAGGTCGACGCGGTCGCCGCGCGCGGCTTCGGTCGCCGCGGTCGCCGCCGCGACCATCGCGCGCGCCTCGTCGAGCAGCCCCGCGCCCGCGGTCGACACTGCGACGACGCGCGAACTGCGGTGCAGCAAGGTGATGCCGAGCGACGCCTCGAGCCGCGTCACAGCTTTCGACACGCTCGCCTTCGACAGGCCGAGCGAAGCCGCCGCCGCGGTAAAGCTGCCGCCGTCGGCGACAGCGACAAAACAGGCCCAGCCTTCATAGTCGGGAAGCGCCACGCAATAACTCCTGAATGGAAACGATGGTTTTCCATCTATGCTATTTTCGAAACGATCCCAATGCCTATTTTGTCCTCAACAGATGAACGCCGCCGGGCAGCGAAAGCGCCGGGGCGGCGACAAGGAAAGGACAAGGCCAATGATCGACATCCGCAAATTCGACACGCTGGGCCACGCCAACCACGGTTGGCTCGACGCCCGCCATCACTTCTCGTTCGCCAACTATTACGAACCCGATCGCATGGGTTGGGGTGCGCTTCGCGTCTGGAATGACGATGCCATCGCGGCGCAGGCGGGTTTTCCCCCGCACCCGCACCGCGACATGGAAATCATCACCTATGTCCGCACCGGGGCCATCACGCACCGCGACAGCATGGGCAACAGCGGCCGCACCGCGGCGGGCGATGTCCAGGTGATGAGCGCCGGCACCGGCGTGACGCACAGCGAGTTCAACCTTGAGGACGAGGAAACGACGCTGTTCCAGATCTGGATCATGCCCGACCGTGACGGCGGCAATCCCGGTTGGGGCGCGCGCCAGTTTCCCAAGAATGACCGGTCGGGCCAGTTTGTGACGCTGGCAAGCGGCATGGAGGGCGACGATGCTTTGCCGATCCGCGCCAACGCCCGCGTCGCCGCGGCAACGGTGAACGCCGGCGAAAGCGTCTCCTACGATCTCGAAGCCGGACGCCACGCCTATCTGGTCGCCGCCAAGGGCCGCATCCGCGTCAATGGCGCGGACGCCGACCCCCGCGACGGCATCGCACTTCGCGATGTCGGGACGATCACGGTCGAAGCGCTCGACGATGCCGAACTGGTGCTCGTGGACAGCCTCTAAGAAGTCCCCCGGGTCGCCGCCAAACCCCTCCCTCGGCGGCGATCCACCCTGTGCCGCGAGTTTCCCCCGGAACTCGCGGCACCCCCTCCCCAGAATGCAGTTTCGATTTCAAACAAGGAGTAGTTCGATGACCAACATTCTTCGTATCGATGCCAGCGCCCGCAACGACGGGTCGACCACGCGCCAGCTCTCGGGCCAGCTCGTGAACCATCTGCTCGAACAGGGCTATGGCGCCAAGGTGATCCACCGTGACCTCGCGCTCACCCCGCCCGCGCTGCTGACCGAAGGCTGGGTCGGCGCGAACTTCACCGACGACGCCGACCGCAGCGACGAACAAAAGGCGCTGCTCGCGAGCTCGGACGAACTGATCGCCGAACTCGAAGCCGCCGACACGATCGTCATCGGCGTGCCCGTCTATAATTTCGCGATCCCGGCATCGCTCAAGGCCTGGATCGACCTGATCGCCCGCGCGCGCCGCACCTTCCGCTACACCGAAGCCGGCCCCGAAGGCCTGCTCAAGGGCAAGAAGGCCTATCTGGTCGTCGCCTCGGGCGGCGTTCCCGTCGGCAGCGATTATGATTTCGCGACCGGCTATCTGCGCCACGTCCTCGGCTTCGTCGGCATCACCGATGTCACGATCATCGCCGCCGACCAGCAGATGATGGACGGCGAGGCGCTCAATCGCGCGACCGCTGCGATCGGCGAACTGAAGCAGGCTGCCTGAACCGATGCGCCGTCTCCCGAGCCTATTCCTTTCGCACGGCTCGCCGATGATGGCGCTCGAGCCCAGCCCGGCGCGGGATTTCCTCGCCGGGCTGGGTGCCCAATTGCCGCGCCCGCGTGCAATACTCGTCGTGTCGGCGCATCATGATGCGGCGTATCAGGGCGGCCGCGCGACGGTGACCGCGTCGCCCGCGCCGCCGACGATCCATGACTTCGGCGGCTTTCCCGACGAGCTGTTCGCGATGCGCTATCCCGCGCCGGGCGATCCGGTGCTGGCGGAACGCGTCGTCGAATTACTCGCAGGGCATGGCCTCACCATCACCGCCGATCCCGAGCGCGGGCTCGATCATGGCGCATGGGTGCCGTTGTCGCTCGTATACCCCGAGGCGGACATTCCCGTGGTCCAGCTTTCGATCGCTTCGAACGAGTCGCCCGAATGGCATTATGCGCTCGGGCAGGCGCTTGTGCCCTTGCGCGACGAAGGCGTGTTGATCGTCGGATCGGGCAGCATCACGCATAATCTGCGTGCACTGTTCTCCGCGCGCCTGCCGATCGACGCTCCGGCGCCGTCGTGGGTCACGGACTTCACTGACTGGACCGCCGACCGCATGGCGGCCGGTGCGGTCGACGACGTGCTGCACAGCGTTGAACGCGCGCCGCACGGCCGCGACAATCACCCGACGCCCGATCATATATTGCCGCTGTTCGTCGCGATGGGGGCAGGCGGAACACCGTTCGAAGCCGACCGACTGCACCACAGTGTCACCTACGGCCTGCTCGCGATGGACGTTTACGCTTTCGACTAGGCGGCGGGCCGGCGCATTTCGTTGAGCGCCTGATTCACGGTATCGGCAAAAGCGCGAGGCGCTTCCCCCTCGACCGATCAGGCCCTATAGCGCGCCATGCTCCTTTCAGACCGTGTCCTCTTCCTCGATGGCGAGGCCCTCGTCATCGACAAACCCGCTGGCCTGCCGGTCGACGCCCCGCGCGACGGCAGCCTCAGCCTTGAAAACCATCTCGACCTGTTGAAGTTCGGCTTCAAGCGCTGGCCGCTTCCCGTCCACCGCCTCGACCGCGACACCTCGGGCTGCCTGCTCCTCGCGCGCAATCCCAAGGCACACGGCCGCTTCACGCGCGCGTTCGAGAGCCGCGAGGTCGAAAAGCAATATCTCGCGATCGTCGATGGCGTGCCCGAGGGCGACAGCGGCACGATCGATATCGCGCTCGCCAAGGTCTCGACCGCCGAAACCGGCTGGCGCATGGTCGGCGACCCGAAGGGCAAGCCGTCGGTGTCGCATTGGGAAAAACTCGCCGTCGCTGAGGGCCGCGCGCTGCTGCGCTTCCGCCCCGAAACCGGTCGCACCCACCAACTGCGCGTCCATGCGCTCGAGGGGCTCGGTTTCGCACTCGTCGGCGATCCGGTTTACGGCCGCGGAGGCACCAAGACGCGTACCTTGCTCCATGCCGAACGGCTGGTGGTAAAACGTGACGTCAAGCCGCCAATAATTGCCGAGGCACCGTTCCCCGACAGCTTCGTCGCGCTGGGCTTCGCGGCGCCGGAGGGAGCGGAGCCGACGCGTGGCTGAGATCCCCGAAAATGCGATCAGCGAGAAGTTCCTCGCGGGGTCGGGTCCGGGGGGCCAGAATGTCAACAAGGTCGCGACGGCATGCCAGCTTCGCGTCGATGTTTTTGCGCTGGGGCTCGCGCCCGACGTCTATCGACGGCTGAAGGCGCTCGCGGGAAGCAAGATGACGGCAGCGGGCGAGCTGGTCATCCTCGCGCGCAGCTATCGCACGCAGGAAGCGAATCGCGCCGATGCGCGCGCGCGGCTGAACGAACTGATCGACGCTGCGCTCGTCCGCCCCGAACGCCGCATCAAGACCAAGCCCAGCAAAGCGGCGAAGGCAAAACGCGTCGATACCAAGAAGGCACGCAGTTCGGTCAAGGCCGGCCGCGGCCGCGTGCGCGTCGACTAAGCGTGCAGCTCTACCGGCTCGACGCCGCTGCTGCCCAGATTTCCGACGTTTTCGGTGTCGATGCGGGCGACGACCCGTGGACGGGCGACTATGTCACGCCCGGCCGTCCCGCGCCGGTGATCGCGCCCGACAGCCGCGGCGGACCGCGCCGTTACCTGCGTCCGAAGCTGTGGGGCGTCCCGCCGCCGCCGCAGGGCACGCAGCCCGTTGCGACGGTCCGCAACCTGTCGAGCCCCTTCTGGATCGGCACGCTGCGCCATCCCGAATTGCGTTGCCTGGTCCCGGCGACAAGCTTTGCCCTGTGGTCGGGGCCGGCGGGCGCGAAGCGCCAGCGCTGGGCGTCGGTTGCAGGCCGCCCGATCTTCGCTTTCGCTGGCATCCAGCGTCAGAATGAGGATTGGCCCGGCTTCGCGCTGCTGACGACCGATCCGAACGGGCTGCTCGAACGCCTCGCTCCCGGCGCGATGCCGCTGATCCTGCATCCCGAGGATCATGAGCGCTGGCTCACCGCCGAATGGCGCGACGCGGTGCAGCTCGTCACGCCCTTTCCGAGCCATTTGATGACGGTCGGTGACCGGCCGCCAGTATAGGCGAATTTCACCATATTCCTTCACTTTAAGGTAACCAACGGCGGCGTAAAAGCGGACGAATCAAAACTACGCTGGGACCAAAGCAGTGTTGGGAAATCGCACCATCGGGGTCAAAAAGGCGCCCACCCCGGCGCGCCGCGCCGAGCGCACTTCGATCGACGGGCGGGCCCGTTTTCGTGAAGCAGGTTCAAACCCGTTCGACGCCGAGCTGTTCGACCTGTCGGCGAACGGCTTTCGCATGTTCACCTTTTCACGCCAGGCGATCGGCAAGCATATCTGGGTAAACCTGCCCGGGCTGCAGCCGATGGAGGCGGTGGTGCGCCGGCAGGACGGCAATAATTACGGCTGCGAATTCACCAATCCGCTGCACCCCTCGGTCGCCGACCATCTGCGGGCGAAGCTGGCGAAATAAACGCCCGCGCTACCCGCCGGTTCAGCCCTCGGGCTTTTCCGACTTTTTCAGGATATGTTTCCACTCGGCGGGCGTCACGCGCCCGACCGACAGCCGCGACTGGCGGATCAGGTCCATGTCGGCGAGCGCGGGGTCGGCCTTGATCGCCGCCAGCGTCACCGGATGCTTCAGCGCACGAACCGGCGCGACGCGAACGATGACCCAGGGCGAGCCTTTTTCGGCGGTCGGATCGGGCGAGGCCGTCTCGGTGATCGTCATGATCCCCACGCACTCCTTGCCGATATTGCTGTGGTAAAAGAGCGCCTCGTCGCCGACCTTCATCGCCATCAGGTTGAGCTTTGCGGTGTGATTGCGCACTCCGTCCCACATCCCGGTCCCGTCCTTGACGAGCTGCTCCCACGCATAGGCGTCGGGTTCGGATTTCATCAGCCAATATTGCTTTGCCATGGCGGCGGGCTTAGCCGAGCGGCGCGCGGGACGAAACCGCCTTTTTCCCTTTAATCGCGGGCGGGCAGCGCCTAAATCGCGACTCATGACGCGCCCCGACGGGCGCCGCCCCTTATCAAATGGACTTATCTTTCATGACCGCTGCCGTTCCCGTCATTTCCATGTCGCTCCCCGCCGATCAGTTCGCGAAGGATTTCGGCGCGTCGTTCGAGCGTTTCGGTTTCGCGATGATCACCGATCATGGGATCGACCCCGCGCTGATCGACGAAGCCTGGGACAAGGCGAAGGCCTTTTTCGCGCTGCCCGAGGAAACCAAGCGCGCCTATCATATCGCCGGCGGCGGCGGTGCGCGCGGCTACACGCCGTTCGGGACCGAGATTGCCAAGGGCGCGAAGGAAGTCGACCTCAAGGAATTCTGGCACGTCGGCCGCGACCTGCCCGCGGGTCATCGTCTCGCCGCGCAGCAGCCGAACAATGTCTGGCCGAAGGAAGTCGAGGGCTTCCGCACCGCCTATGACAAGCTCTTCGCCGAATTCGACCGCGTTGGCGGCCGCCTGCTCTCGGGCATCGCGCGCTACCTTGGCCTCGCGCCCGATTTCTTCGACGACACCGTCGCCGACGGCAACAGCGTGATGCGCCTGCTCCATTATCCGCCCGTCGAAGCGCCCGCCAAGGGCATCCGCGCCGAGGCGCATGAGGATATCAATACGATCACCTTGCTGCTCGGCGCCGAGGAAGCGGGTCTCGAAATCCTCGACAAGGACGGCAGCTGGCTTCCGGTCAGCCCGCCGCCGGGGGCGATGGCGGTCAATGTCGGCGACATGCTCCAGCGTCTCACCAACAACAAGCTGCCCTCGACCACGCACCGCGTCCGCAATCCCGACGCGGGCCGCGCGAGCGTCGCGCGTTACTCGATGCCTTTCTTTCTGCACTTCCGCTCGGACTATCCGATCGAAACGCTCGAAAGCTGCGTCGACGCGTCGCACCCGAACCTCTATCCGACGCCGATCACTGCGGACGAATATCTGCAGCAGCGGCTGCGCGAAATCGGGCTGAAAAAGTAAGTTTCTGCATTGGGGTGGGGAACGGATGTGCGTCACCCACTTCCGTCATCCCGGGCTTGACCCGGGACCCGCCTATTCCTTCAAGAAGGCAGGCCCCGGATCAAGTCCGGGGTGACGACGCAGGAGAGGGCTGCTTCCGGCTGCAACCGGCCTACCGCCCGTCCCAATAATCGAACACGGCCTGCTGCTGCTCTCTGATGAACCGCGCCGCCGCTGCCCCCTCCCACGGTCCGTCATAGCCGAGCAGCAGCGCCGTTCCGCCAACCCACCAGCCTTGTCCAGGCAGCCGGTCGCTTTCGCGCACTACCAGCACCGCGAGATCGGGTTCGCCGTCCAGCGCGCTGAGCCGGTCGACTTCCTCGAGGGTCCGGCACACCGCGCGCATCTTGGGCCGCGTGAAACGGAAGCCCAGATCGCCGAGCAGTTCGGAATAGCTGACGCTGCGCCCTTCGCGCGCCGCCGCAGTCAATATTGCGCGAATACGCGGCGCGTCGCCGAGCGCCGACACATCGGCCGGGCTTTCGTCGCTGCCTAGGCCTTGGTCTTTGGCGGCCAAGGAATGAATCCGGAGGTGCGGGCGATATAGTCGGCGTAATCGGGCCGGGACTTGCGCAGCCCTTTTTCGAGCAGCGCCTTGCCCGACCAACGGGTGAGGGTGAAGGTCAGGAAGATCGGCCCCACGATGCTCGCGAGCGCGGGTGCCCAGCCGAGGTCGGCGACGACGAGCCAGATGCCCCACCACGTCAGCGCATCGCCGAAATAATTGGGATGGCGCGTGTAGCGCCACAGGCCGGTGTCGAGCACTTTGCCCTTGTTCGCCGGGTTTTTGCGAAAGGCGTCGAGCTGCGCGTCGCCGATGCTTTCGAACGCAATGCCGATGAGCGCAGCAGCGGCGCCGATCCAGCCCAGCGCGCCGACGCTGCCGTCCGGAGCCGTGGCGCTCGCCCAGATGCCGATCTGTGCCGGCAGGCAGGTGACGAAGAGCAGTGGTGCCTGCGTCAGGAATACCATGACCAGCGCAGTCTGCGCCCAGCTCCACTTTCGCTTCTCCATCGAGCCCGCCAGGATCTTCTTGTACCGGGGATCTTCGCCATGCATCGCCCAGCGGATCGTCAGATGGATCGCGAGCCGCAGCCCCCATAGGGTCGTCAGTCCAAGCAGCAGCTTGGCATGCGCCCCCTCCGCCCCGACCTGCCACCATGTTCCCCATGCCAGCAGCACCATGCCGAACGCCCAGAAGGCGTCAATGAACGACACGTCGCGGATCAATGTCGCGATGCCCCACAGCAACAGGATCATAGCGAGCAACCCGCCGAAGTTGATCGCCAGCAGCAAAAGGGCATCACTCATGCGCGCATGTCCGTCACCTCATCGGCGCCGACGATATCATCGATCGACCGCGCCTGCCGCTCGGGGAATCGAGCGCTATGGTTCCTATATATCTCAAAAACCTTCAACATGTCGGCGCGAAAGTCGCCCGTCGGCCAGATCAATGGGCCAAGTCCGCCGGTCTTGGTGCCATAATCCATGAAGCCGACGACGAGCGGTACCTTTGCTGCCATCGCGATCTGGTAAAAGCCGGTGCGCCATTTCGCCGCCTTGCCGCGCGTGCCTTCGGGCGCGACAGTGAGCATGAATTCGGCGCGCCGCGCAAATTCGTCGACCATCTGCTGCACGACATTGCCGCCGCCGCGGCGATCGACCGGTACGCCTCCCATCTGGCGGATGAAGCCGCCGATCGGCCAGCGGAACAGCGACAGCTTCGCCATGAAAAAGGGCCGGATCCTGAGGTCGGCAGTCAGCCCGAGGAAATTCACGAAGTCCCAATTGCTCGTGTGCGGCGCCGCTATCAGGACGAAGCGTCGCGGTTCGGGCACCTCGCCGACGGCTTTCCATCCGCGCATCCGGTACAGCAATAAAAGCAGGCGGCGCACCGCGCGCGCTACCAGCCCCGGCGGGTCGTCATGCATATTCGTCACTTTTGGTCGTCTCCCTCGGGCCGGATTGCGCGAAAGGTCTTCGCCGTGCAAGGGGGCGCGCATCGCGGGCTTGCGGGCGCCCAGTCTTTCTGCTCCCTTCACCCACGAAACAGGGGAGAAAATGATGAAGTCGCTGTCCGCCCTGCTGGCGTCCGCCATGCTGTTTGTCGCGCCCGCGATCGCCGCCGAGGTGCAGCCGCGCCCCGACCAGCTAGCGTTCCGCGATCTTTACAAGGAGCTGGTCGAAACCAACACCACATTGTCGTCGGGCAGCTGCACGCTCGCCGCCGAACGCATGGCGGCGCGGCTGAGGGCGGCGGGCATCCCTGAAAGCCAGCTCACTTTGTTTGCGACGCCCGAAAATCCGAAGGAAGGCGGCCTTGTCGCGGTCTATCCGGGCACCAGCAAGACCGCGAAGCCGATCCTGCTCGTCGCGCATATCGACGTCGTCGAGGCGAAGCGCGCCGACTGGGAACGTGACCCGTTCATAATGGTCGAGGAGAATGGCTATTTCTATGGCCGCGGCACCGCCGATGACAAGGCGCAGGCCGCGGTATGGGTCGACACGCTGATCCGCTTCCAGCAGGCGGGCTATAAACCCAAGCGCACGGTCAAGGTCGCGCTGACCTGCGGCGAGGAAACCAATGGTGCGTTCAACGGGGTCGAATGGCTGGCCGCGAACAAGCGCGACCTGATCGACGCCGAATTTGCCTTGAACGAGGGCGGCGGCGGCGACAGCGACGGCAAGGGCAGGGTGATTGGCCAGTCGGTGCAGGTCGGCGAAAAGACCTTCGCCAACTTCCGCCTCGAAACGCGCAACCCCGGCGGCCACAGCTCGGCACCCGTGCCCGACAACGCCATCTATGAACTCGCCCGCGCGCTGACGAAGGTCGACGATTACGACTTCCCGGTCGAGATGACCGACACGACGCGGCGCTTCTTTGCCGAGGCCGGAGCCGCGCGCGGCGACGAGACGGGCAAGGCGATGGTCGCGCTCGCGAGGAACCCCGCCGACAAGGCGGCCGAGGCGATCGTGAACAAGGATCCGTTCCTCCACAGCAATTTGCGCACCACCTGCGTCGCGACGTTGCTCGACGGCGGCCACGCCCCCAACGCGTTGCCGCAGCGCGCGGGCGCGAACATCAACTGCCGCATCTTTCCGGGGCACAGCATCGAATCGATCAAGGACGAGCTCGCGAAGGTGATCGGCGATCCGGGCGTCACGATCACCCAGCTGCCGCCGAAACGCCCCGGGCCGCCCGCGCCGCCGCTCGACCCGAAAATCATCGGCCCGATGCAGAAGCTCGTCGACAAATATTGGCCGGGGCTGAAGGTGATCCCGTCGATGGCCAACGGCTATACCGACGCCACCTTCCTCGGCGCCGTCGGAATTCCGACCTATGGCATCCCCGGCATGTGGGGTGACGCCGACGGCAATGGGGCACACGGCCTCAACGAACGCATGGAAGTGCGCTCGGTCTATGTCGGCCGCGACTATATGTTCGACCTGGTGAAGGCCTATGCGGACTGATGTTCCTTCTCCCTTGATGGGAGAAGGATACGCAGCCTTGCCGCGAAGCGGCTAGGCGCAGTTGGATGAGGGTGATGGTGCATCATCGCGCCGTCGTTTCGGGCCGGAAGCGCACCCCCACCGCTGCGACTATGCAGCAAGCTGCCAAGTCTCGCTGCCTCCCCCATCAAGGGGGAGGTCGAGATCAGCCGACGAACGCGCGCTCGATGACGAAGTCGCCGGGCGATGCGTTCGATCCTTCCTTGAAGCCCAATTCTTCGAACCGGGCCTGCAGGTCGCGGATCATCGCCATGCTGCCGCACATCATGATGCGGTCGGTGGCGGGATCGAAGGCGGTCGGGCCGGTCAGCGGATGGCCGAAGAGCGAGCCGTCGTCGATCAGCGCATCGATACGGCCCGTCGTGCGGAAGGGCTCGCGCGTCACCGTCGGCAGATAGTGGAACTGAAGCAGCGCCTGATCCTGCACCAGCGGATCGCCCGCGAGCTGGCTTTCGAGCTCATCGCGGAAGGCGAGGTCGCTCACCTGCCGTACGCAATGGACGATCACGATCTGGTTGAACCGCTCATAAATGTCGGGATCGCGGGCGAGGCTGAGGAAAGGCGCAAGGCCGGTGCCCGTGGAGAGCATGAACAGGCGCCGCCCCGGGAGGAGCGCGTCGGCGACGAGCGTGCCGGTCGGCTTGCGGCCGAGATAGACCGGATCGCCGGGCTGGATCAGCTGGAGCCGCGAGGTCAGCGGACCGTCGGGCACCTTGATCGACAGGAATTCGAGCTCGTCCGCATAAGCGGGGCTTGCGATTGAGTAAGCGCGCAGCAGCGGGCGCCCTTCGCCGGGCAGGCCGATCATCACGAATTCGCCCGAGCGGAAGCGAAAGCTCGGCGGGCGGGTGATCGTGAAGCTGAACAGATGCTCGTTCCAGTGGCGCACCGAACGCACCTCCTCGACAGTCAGCGAGGCGGAGGGGGCCAGCTTGGCGGCTTCGGCAATACGGTCACTCATCACTTTGAACTTTCCTGATGTGTCATGGTGCCGGCCGCGAGGGCCGACATATCGAATCCCGCCGCGACCAGCCGGTCGATCGCCGCGCCCATCGCTTTGGCGATCGGACCGACGCTGTCTCCCTCGGCCAGTAAGGCCAGTGTCGCGCGGGCATTTGTCACGTCCCCAAGCGAAATATCGCGCCAGAGTCCAAGCAGAATTGCTTCATCCTCTGAAATCTGGAGGCATGGCACCGGCGCGAGCCGCAGCGTTTCGACTGCATCGCTGCCGAAAAACGCCATCGCGACATGGAAGTCGGGCAGCGCACCCGCGGCATTTACAGCGACGAAGCCGCGATGCAAGTGCTGTGGCGGGCATTGCCCGCGCTCGGCGGCGGCGACCCAGCCGCGCATCGCCCAGAGCAGGAAGCGTCCGCCGTTGCAAAGGCTATCCACCGGGCGATCGACAAAGGCGTACATCGGAACCCTTTCCAGCGCGCGGGATGCGGCGCTGGCGAGCTTATATGTTATTGCGAGTCATTTGCAATTCAGAAAATATACCAGGTGGATTTGCTGCGTCTTTGGCGAGACAGAAAACGACCGATTGCCGACGTTAGAGAAGTGAACCCCTGCGAAAGCCGGGGCCCAGAATTCCAATACTAACCTCGCGCTTTTCCGCACTGGGCCCCGGCTTTCGCCGGGGTGCACAAACATCCGCTTCCCACCCCATGGCCGACGCCCGTCAGCGCTTGACGCCAAAATGTCCGGGCAGGCTCGTGGCGCGCGACAGCCCCGGTCGCCATGTCGACATTTTCGGGGCCGGGACAATCTGGAATTCGGCCTTGCTGTCCGCGGTGACCAGTTGATCGTTGTGCGCGGCGCGCAGGCGCACCGTTTCGATCGGCTTGTCGGTTTGGATGCCAAAGCGGTTGCCCGCGACCCAACGCACCGTGCCGAGCATCGCTTCATGGCCGGGGAGGAAGACGGTGATCCGCTCGCCGATTTGCAGGGCATGCGGACCCTGGCCGCCGACGCCGGTCAGCGAAACATTGCGGATGGTGACATCGAACTGGCCGAGTCGCTGACAGGCGAGCGCCGCCTTGACCAGGCGCGACTGTCGCGGCTGGCGCTTCTCATCTGGGGCCGGAGAGGCAGGGGAGGCCTCGGGATTCGACATGCGCGACTCAACAACTGCCGCCCGATTCCCACCTCGGACGGTTTATCTGATTGGTCCCGATGCCGGTCCTAAATGAGGAAGGTAAATTTTCGTATAGCGTGTTCGATAATTTTCGAGGGCTATCGGGCTGGACAATGCCGCTATATTTACGCGGGCGGCAGGCCGAAGGCACTGAAACGGTGCAAAAATTATCATATGTTAGAGTCTGCGGCCGAAAGCATCGTTGCCGGATCCCCCGGATGATGCCCCGGACTGCGCGGCCCCGACGGTCGCGGCAGGCAGAGGCATTCTTAACCCTGAGCGCGAAAGAGCTGGCCGCTCCGCCAATGGCGCGGTTCTGAATCCGGTCGCCGGTCCGCTCAATAAGCCAGCGCGCATCCGTCGGCACGCATCTCGCTCGCCGCCGCATAGACGCGCGTATCGCCGTCCATGCGATGTTCGACGCATTGATAGCGTCCGAAACCACCGTCGGATTCGCCCAGCGTCCATCCGATATCGGCGAGCTTGCGGCGACTGGCTTCGGGCACGCCATTTTCGAGCCGCAGCACGCCCGCCGCGCCGAGGCCCGGCGAATCCTCGCCCATCGTTTCGGACGATCCCTCGTGATGCCAGCGCGGCGAATCGCCCGCCGCCTGAATTTCGAGCCCATAGTCGACGCGGTTGATGACGATCTGCGCCTGTCCCTGCGGCTGCATGTCGCCGCCCATCACGCCGAAGCTCATCCAGGGCACATCGCCCCGCGCTGCAAAGCCCGGGATGATCGTCTGGAAGGGCCTTTTGCCGGGGGCATAGATATTGGGGTGGCCGTCCTGCAGGCTGAACAATTGCCCGCGATCCTGGAACATGAAGCCCAGCCCGTCGGCGACCAGCCCCGACCCCATGCCGCGGAAGTTCGACTGGATCATCGACACCATCATCCCGTCCTTGTCGGCACAGCTGAAATAGGTGGTGTCGCCGCGGCTCGGCGCCTGCCCCGGATGGACCGGGGTGAGCAGGCGGTCGGGGCGGATAAGCTTTGCGCGCTCGGCGGCATACTCCTTGGAGATCAGCCACTCGACGGGCACCTTGGCGAAATGCGGGTCGGCGTAATAGCGCGCGCGATCCTCATAGGCGAGGCGCTTCGCCTCGGCCTGCAGATGGATCGACAGCGCCGACTGGAACCCCGCGCCCTTCAGGTCGAAATTCTCGAGGATGTTGAGCATCTGCAACGTCGCAATGCCCTGCGTGTTCGCGCCGAGCGCATAGACGTCGGTGCCGCGATAGCCGGTCTTGTGCGGCTCGATCCATTCGGACTTGTGCGCCTTCATATCCTCGTAGCGCAGCCAGCCGCCGATCCGTTTGAAATAGGTGTCGATCGTGCGCGCGATCTCGCCTTCGTAAAAGGCATCGCGCCCGCCCTCGGCAATCAGGCGGAAGGTGCGCGCGAGGTCGGGGTTGCGGAAGACCTGCCCTGCCGCCGGGCCCTTGCCGTCGGCGAGGCCATAGGTGCGCATCGCATTGTCGATTTCCTCGATCCCGCGTCCCGGCTGGCGGAAACCGGCGAGGCTGCGGCGGATATAATAAGCGATCATGTCGGGGACGGGCGCCCCGGCCTCGGCGTGTGCGATGACGGGTTCGAACAATTCCTTCCACGGCAGCTTGCCGTAACGCTGGTGCATCGTCCACCAGCCGTCGACCGCGCCCGGCACCGACACGCTGATCGCGCCATAGGCGGGCAGGGTGCCGCCCTTGGCGCGGCTGCGCACCGTCGCGAGGTCGAGCGCGCGCGGACTTTTGCCCGAGCCCGCAAGCCCGGCGAGCCTCTTCGCCTTCGGGTCCCAGATCATCGCATAGACGTCGCCGCCGATGCCGTTCGCGGTCGGTTCGAGCAGGCCGAGGCAGGCATTGATTGCGATCGCCGCATCGACCGCCGACCCGCCGCGTTTCAATATATCGATCCCGGCCTGTGTTGCCAGCGGATGCGCGGTCCCCGCGGCGCCGTTCAATCCATAAGCGGCGGTGCGCGACGCGAAGCTGGCGCCGACCGGGCGGTCGCCGCCCTGGACGTCAGGGCGCTCGAAGCGGTCGGCGCCCGCGTCCCAGACGGGGGGCGCAGGGGGCGCGCTCGCCGCTCGCGCAACCCCGACAGCGGGCAACAAGGCCGCGGCAGGAACGGCGGTCAGAAGTGTACGGCGATGCATGGGCTCGGCTCCCCCTTGGAAAGAGCCGGTTTTGCGGGAAGCGCCGGCGATGGCAAGACCGGAATCGGTATCTGATACGGTAAAGCGGCGCGCGGCGACGGCTCGCGGACGGCGCGCAGCAAAAGGCCCGCCGCGTGCCGGGGCACGGGCGGGCCGATTGTCAGCCGGTCGGGGTCTTAGCCGAGACCCGAGAAGCGGATGTCATCGACGCGGCCATAGCGGATGTCGCAGGTGAACTTGCCCTTGTCGTACGATCCGCCGCGACCCCAGCGGCCGCGCCAGCCGTCGTTGACGATCACGCGGCCCTTGACGCGATAGCCGTCGCGCTTGCGGTCGATGCTCGTCACTTCGGTCACGTCGGTGCGGCCATAACGACGGCTGCCGCGCTCGACCGCATTGACGCACTGGCTGACCGCGCTGCGGCTGTTGCCATAGCGGCCATAGTCATAGCCATAGCCGTAGCGGGCGTCGTTGTCGTAGCGGCCGCGATAGCGATCGTCGTAGCGGCCATCGCGGCCGTAACGGTCATAACGGTCGTTGTCACTGCTCGACAGGATCGCGGCGAGGCCGCCGAGCACGACGGCACCGGCGATGATTTCGCCCGCGCCGATCCCGTCGCCATCGCGGTCGCGCGCCATTGCGGGGGTGGCGCCGATCAGCATCGCGCCGGCAGTGGCCGCACCAATTGCGGCCTTGGTCAGGTTGGTCTTGATAGCCATGGTTCGGTCTCCTTAAGCGCAGGCAGCATCGTCGCGGCCTGTTGGAGATCTTTTACCGGGGCGCCTGTGACGCCGTCCTGAACCCGGTGCTTATCTGGCGTTCAGCCTTGGTTTTGCTGGCGTTCATAAAGGAAAAGGCCCCTCGCCGCGGGGCGAGAGGCCTTTTGCCTGTGACGAAGAACGTCAGCCGAAATTGACGTCGACGACGCGGCCGTTCCGGTAGCTGCAGCCAAAGCTGCGCACCTCGCCGCCGAGGCGGGAGGCGGTACCGGTGACGTACCAGCCGCCATTATTGGCCTCGGTTCCGGTGATGCTGTCGACGCGCGCGTCGTCGCCCATTTCGCCCTCGACCGCCCAGCTGCACGCGTCGGCGGCGCGGCCTTCGGCTTCGCCGCGGCCATAGGCGCCCGGCGTGACGTCGTTCGGCGCGTCGGGTTCGTAACGCGGCACCTCTTGGCGCTGGTCGTCGCCGCGATAGGGCGGCTCGTACCGATAATCGGGCGCGCGCTCGCGCTTGTCCTTGCCCACCGAACTCGCGATCGCGGCGATCGCGCCGATAACGAACAATCCGCCGAGTACCTCGCCGGTGCTGATATGGTCGCGGTCGCGATACCCCCAGCCATGATGACGCCCGCGCGCTTCGGCGGGGACGGCGCTGAGGCCGACCGAAGTCAGGACGATTGCCGCGGCGGTGGTGAAGCCGGTCAGTTTACGCATCGAGGGACACTCCCCTTCGGCGGGCCCGGGATGGTCCAGCCCGCAATGGCGCCATTCTACGCGCGCGATGCTTTCGCGCCGCTGAACCGTGGCTCCGGTGCGGCGAACCGCAGTACAGTAAAAGGCCCGCCATCCTGGGGATGACGGGCCCTGGGACCAGTTATAGGTGACCAGACCTGTTCCTGGGTATCAGCAGACGCAGCGCGGAACCGCCTTCGGTTTCGGCTTCCACTTCTTCTTGGCGGCATAGCGTTTCCGCACCGGCACATTCTCATAATAGGTGCGCGTCGACGTCTCGACCCGTTCGGTCACGACGGGCGCGCCGTTGATGATCGTGGTGACGACGACGCCGGGCGTATAATAGCCGTAGCCATAACCGCCATATTGATAGCTCGTCGCATAGCCGCCGGGATAATCTCCGCCCTGATAATGGCCGCCGTCATGGCGATAGCGGACAGTGCGGCTGGACCAATATTCCTCGCACTTCTTCTTGTCCGCCGCATTGCCGATCGCGCTTCCCGCCAGCGCGCCGACCCCGGCGCCGATCAGCGTGCCCGCGGTGCGATCGCCGTGTCCGGCTATGCGGTTGCCGGCGACGCCCCCCACAAGCCCGCCGACAACCGCGCCGCCCACTGTGCCCCCCCGGCCACAGCGGCGTTCCATCTCTTCGTCGTAACGAGCGTCATAGCCGCCCTGATAATAGGGATCGTAAGCGGGCGGCGGCGGATAGCCCGCGCCGTGGCCCTCGACCGTGCCTTCATAACGGCCCTCGTACCGACGGCCGTCGGATGTCTCGTACGTGCCGTCCCACGTGCCGGTCCAGCGGCCCTCGGCGTCATAGCCCGAGACGCGGCGATATTCGACTTCGCTCGGCACGCGATCGGGATAGCCGGTGTAGACGCGCACGTCGGGATCGGCGGGAAGGCCATAGTCGAGCGCCGGCTGTTCGGCGCCGGCGCGCCCCGCCAGCAGCAACGACCCCGCGGCCATTCCCAACAAAATGATCGTGCGCATGACAAGCTCCCTGTTCGCCCGGCCTGAACCGATTGGTTAACAGCTTGTTAGCAAAATCGGCGTCTTTCCGCGAATCCGTTAACCGTGAAGAAGCTGTCCCGATTTGATGCATATCCTGCATCGTGAACGCCGGGACCGACATTGCCGATATTACGGGAGATAGGCTGCTTCCGATCGAGATATGAACCCCGGCGAAAGCCGGGGCCCAGAGCGGCACTAGCGCAGGCCAGTTTTCCAAAGCCCTGGGCCCCGGCTTTCGCCGGGGTTCACAAAGAGCAGCTCCCCACCCCAAACCGGCTGTTCAACGCGCGCAAAGAAAAGGGCGGCCATCCTTTCGGACGCCGCCCTTGGTCTTTAGCGAAGAGACGAAGCTCAGGCTTCGGCCATATCCTCGTCATATTGTTCCACCGGACCCGAATCCTGGCCCTTGGCATCGACGTCGCGGTCGACGAATTCGATGATCGCCATCGGCGCCGCGTCCGAGGCGCGGATACCGGCCTTGATCACGCGGGTGTAGCCGCCGTTGCGGTCCTTGTAGCGTTCGGCGAGGACGTCGAACAGCTTCTTGAGCTGCGTGTCGTCGAGCAGGCGGCTGTTCGCGAGGCGACGGTTGGCAAGGCCACCGCGCTTGGCGAGCGTGACCAGCTTTTCGACATAGGGACGCAGTTCCTTCGCCTTGGCGACGGTCGTCGTGATCTGCTCATGCTTGATGAGCGAAGCCGACATGTTGCGGAACAGGGCCGTGCGATGCGCGCTCGTGCGCTGAAGCTTCCGGCCACCCGATTTATGACGCATAATCCATTCCTTCGTTTGTCAGAGGGGCCGTTCAAGGTACCCCAAGCCAGGTTGCATTGCGGGGCAACCCATTCCCGTTGTTGGCCCCGGCCGAAGCCGGGGCGCAAGATCAGCCGAGAAGTTCCTGTTCGAGCTTCTTGGCCATTTCTTCGATGTTCTCCGGCGGCCAGCCGGGGATGTCCATGCCGAGGCGCAGGCCCATCGACGACAGGACTTCCTTGATTTCGTTCAAGGACTTGCGGCCGAAGTTCGGCGTGCGAAGCATTTCGGCTTCGGTCTTCTGAACGAGATCACCGATATAGATGATGTTGTCGTTCTTGAGGCAGTTCGCCGAACGGACCGAGAGTTCGAGCTCGTCGACCTTCTTGAGAAGGAAGCGGTTGAGCTGGTTGACGTCCGATTCATCGGCGGTGGTCGGCGATGCCGCCATGCCGATGAGGCCGCTGTCGTTCATCGCTTCTTCGAAGTGGACGAAGACCTGGAGCTGGTCCTGGAGGATGCGCGCGGCATAGGCGACGGCGTCTTCCGGGGTGACCGTGCCATCGGTTTCGATGGTCAGGTTCAGCTTGTCATAGTCCAGTTCCTGACCGATGCGGGCATTGTCGACCTTATAGGCGACCTGGCGCACGGGCGAGTAGAGCGAGTCGACCGGGATCAGGCCGATCGGCGCGTCGATCGGACGGTTGGCGGTCGCCGGGACATAACCCTTGCCGGTGTCGGCAACGAGTTCCATGTTCAGCGTTGCGCCATCGTCGAGGTGGCAGATGACGTGGTTCGGGTTCATCACCTTGATGTCGCCCGACACCATGATGTCGCCGGCCTTGACGGTCGCGGGACCGGTCGCCGAAAGCTGAAGACGCTTCGGGCCTTCGCCTTCCATCTTGAGAGCGATCTGCTTCACGTTGAGGACGATATCGGTAACGTCCTCACGCACGCCGGCCAGGCTCGAGAATTCGTGGAGAACATTCTCGATCTTGATCGACGTGATAGCCGCACCCTGGAGCGACGAGAGCAGCACGCGGCGCAGCGCGTTGCCGAGCGTCAGGCCAAAGCCGCGCTCAAGCGGTTCGGCGACGAAGGTCGCCTTGCGCTTGCCGTCGCTGCCAGCCTTGATTTCCAGGTTGCTGGGCTTCTTCAATTCCTGCCAGTTCCGGATATTGACAGTCATGGATTTCCCTTTGCTTTGGGCGGGACAGGCGGGGGTCGGGCCACCCGTCCAGCGAGGATTTTTGTACGGGCGGCGCCCCGGCGGGGCGCGCCCGAAAGACGTCAGACGCGGCGGCGCTTGGCCGGGCGGACGCCATTGTGCGGGATCGGCGTCACGTCGCGGATCGACGTGATGTGGAACCCGACGGCCTGCAGCGCGCGGAGAGCCGATTCACGGCCGGCGCCGGGGCCCTTGACTTCGACTTCGAGGGTGCGGACGCCATGTTCGGCGGCCTTCTTGCCGGCGTCTTCGGCGCACACCTGGGCGGCGTACGGGGTCGACTTGCGGCTGCCCTTGAAGCCCATCATGCCGGCGCTCGACCAGGCAATTGCATTGCCCTGCGCGTCGGTGATGGTGATCATCGTGTTGTTGAAGGTCGCGTTGACGTGCGCGACGCCCGACGAGATGTTTTTGCGTTCGCGCCGACGAAGGCGCTGCGGTTCACGAGCCATGTTGCTATCCTAAATCCTGAATATCTGAAGCGAAAAGCAAGGAAGCGCGCCGCCCTTTTGGAAAGGGATGGACGCGCTCAAAACCTTACTTCTTCTTGCCGGCGATCGCCTTGGCTTTGCCCTTGCGGGTGCGCGCATTGGTGTGCGTACGCTGGCCGCGGACCGGAAGACCCTTGCGATGACGCAGCCCGCGGTAGCAGGCGAGGTCCATCAGGCGCTTGATGTTCATCGCCGTGTTGCGGCGAAGATCACCCTCGACCGTGTGGTCGGCGTCGATCGTTTCACGGATCTGCAACACTTCGGCGTCGCTGAGGTCCTGAACGCGGCGCGACTGGTCGATGCCGAGCTTGGTGGCGATGTCGACGGCGGTCTTGCGACCGATGCCGTGGATGTAGGTGAGCGCGATGATCACGCGCTTGTTGGTGGGCAGGTTGACGCCCGCAATACGTGCCATTGGTAACTTTCTCCTGCTCCACGAGGCCGCTGGCAATCGGCCCCATCTCAAAGCGTCTGATTTTCCAACGCAAAAAACGGACCACGATGCGCGCAGGGGCGCTTCGCCGTCCGGTCAGGCTGTCGGAATGGACGCGCAACTAAGGTGAGTCGGGTCGATTGTCAAGCGAAGTGCGGTGGTTTGAAGCCACGAATGCGGCTCAGGATGCCGATGTAAGAGCGACCGCCCGATCATGCAAGCGGTCGACGACCGCGGTATGGATTCCCGGCGCACAGGCGATGACGCCGAAGGCCTGCGCGCGGGGGGTATTGAAGCGCAAAGGCGCGCCGAACGCGTCGGTGACGGTCGCGCCGGCCTCGCTGGCGATCAGCGCCGCAGCGGCGACATCCCATTCGAAGCCCCAGCGCAGCGTCGCGACCAGGTCGGCGCGGTCGTCGGCGACGAGCGCCATGCGCAGCGCGATGCTGTTCGGCTTGGTGACGATGACGAGGTCGCTGTCAACCTTGGGCAGCGCATCGGCGGGGACGCGCGATCCGGCGAAGGTCGTGCGCTGGCTGGCGTGCAATGTTTCGCCGTTGAGCGCCGCCCCTTGCCCCTTTTGCGCGACCCAGAGTTCGTCGAGCGCGGGAGCATAGAGGATGCCGAATTCCGGCGTGCCGTCGATCACCAGCGCGACCGATACGCACCAGCCGGGACGGCCGCGGATGAAGTCGCGGGTGCCGTCGATCGGGTCGACGCACCACATCGCGCGGCACGACAGCCGCGCTTCATTGTCGGCGGTCTCTTCGGACAGCCACCCGGCTTCGGGCACCATCGCGCCGAGGACGGCCTTCAGCCGGGCATCGACCGCCAGATCGACGTCGCTGACCGGATTGTCGTGCGACTTGTTCCAGACATTGACCGCCTGACCTTCGCCGCGCCAGCGCGCCATCGCCATGTCGCCGACCTCGCGCGTCGCGGCGATCGCGGCCTCGAGGTTGCGGCCGGGCATTAGCTGCTGGCGACGGTCATGCCGTCGATGCGCAGTGTCGGGGCGTTGATGGTGTGGCGGAATTCGAGGTCGTTCGCCGGAATCAACGCCGCGAACATGTCGATCAGATTGCCTGCGATCGTGAATTCGGCGATCGGCCCGGCGAGCGCGCCGTCCTGGATCAGGAAACCCGATGCCCCGCGGCTGTAATCGCCGGTGACGGGGTTGACGCCGTGGCCGATGAGTTCGGTGATGTAGACGCCGTCGGCGATGCCTTCCATCAGCGCTGCTGGCGCGAGGCTGCCCGCGGCGAGGTGCAGGTTGCTCGCACCCACCCCCGATGCGCCGCCACCGCGGCTCGCATGACCGGTTGGGGTCAGGCCGAGCTGCTTTGCCGAGGCGGTGTCGAGCAGCCATCCGGTGATCTTGCCGCCCACGACCAGATCGCGCGCTGCGGTTGGCAGGCCTTCGCCGTCGAAGGCGCGGCTGCGCAGCCCGCGCGGGCGATGGGGTTCGTCGCGGATGACGATGCCGCTGTCGAACAGCATCTGCTCTTCCTTGCCGAGCAGGAAGCTCGTTCCGCGCGCGATGGCGGGGCCGGCGATCGCGCCGAGCAGGTGGCCGACGATGCCGCCGCTGACGCGCGGGTCGAGCAGTACCGGCAGTTTGCCGTTCGGCGCTTTGCCCGGGTTCAGCCGCGCGACGGCGCGGGTGCCGGCCCGCTTGCCGATGTCGGCGGCGCTTTCGAGGTCGTTGAGGTGATGCGCGCTGTGCCAGCCATAGTCGCGCTGCATGTTCGCGCCTTCGCCGGCGATGACGCTCGCCGACAGGCTATGGCCGCTCGACCCGTAACCCCCGGCAAAGCCGTGGCTGGTGGCGAGCGCGAAGCGCGTGCGGCTGTGGCTTGCGCTGCCGCCTTCGCTGTTGGTCACGCCCGCGACGGCGCGCGCGGCTTCCTCGACCGCGAGCGCGGCTTCGCGCAGCGCCGCGGGATCGGCTTCGCTATTGTCGTCGAGGTCGAAATCGGGGACGGGCCCCTTGAAGAGCAGCCCTTCAGGTGCGAGGCCCGCATAGGGATCCTCGGGGGCTTCGCGCGCCATCGCGACACAGCGTTCGACCAGCTTGGCGAGTTCGCCCGCATCCATATCGGCGGTCGAAACGCTCGCGCTGCGCTGGCCAACGAAAACGCGCAGCGAAATATCCTGTCCCTCGGACCGCTCGACATCCTCGAGCGCGCCGAGCCGCATCGAGACCGAAGTCGCGGCGTTGCAATAATAAAGGGCGTCGGCGGCGTCGGCGCCGGCTTTCGCGGCGGCGTCGCACAGCATCTGCGCGCGGTCGAGGGCTTCGGAAACGGTCAGCATCCCCGCGCCCTATACGGCACGCGGGCAGGGGTCAAAATCTATCATCATTTGTCATCCCGGCACAGTTCGGGATGACGAAGAAAGCGGATGGCTTATTTGATGATCGCGGCGATCGCGTCGGTGGCAGCCATCGCGCCGCTGATCCACAGGAAGGGCAGCGTGAGCGCCGCGACCCACAGGCGGCGGACGTCGCGGCGGAAACGGGCGTGCAGGCCCCAGCTGGCGAGTGCCTGACGGCTGAGGCGATACCAATGGCGTTCGGTCGATCGCGCGACGGGCAATGCAAGCGCGAGCAGCATGATCAGCGCGACGACGATGAAGGCGGACGAGGCCCCTGCGGCGACCGCGCTCATGACGAGCCAGATCTGCAGGGCGGCAAAAGCGAGGAGAGCGGCGGCGGCGTGCCATGTCATTCGGCGACCCAGACTCCGTGCCGGCGGCACGCTAACAGCCGTGCGCCTCCACAGGCGCGGTCCAAATGTTGATGCCATGTTACAGCCCCCTTAGGCTGGCGATTCCCAGAACCGCACGTTTTGCCCCAAAAATTCCCAAGTCAAGACAGCTTGCCAGCGATTCGTTAATTTTTGCACTCGATTCGGCGCGGATTCGCAACCGAATCGCGCCGGGCCGCAAAAATGCTGCAATTCTGGCGGGATGTGCCGCTTTTTGGGCGGCGATGCCGGGATTTCCGGAAGGGGGCGCCTCAGGGCTTCGGTGGGGTCGGCAGCGGCTGTGCGTCGGCCTCGTCGGGGGCCGTTGGTGCGGGGGGCTGGCCGCTCGCCTGGCGTTCGAGTTCCTCGGCGGCTTTCTGCCGCTCGGCGAGCGCGCGTTCCTCTGCGACCACCGCAGCTTCAACTTCGTCCGATGCGGCGTCGATCCCGGCGATGCGCTTGGCGCGTTCGTCGGCGATCATCGCCTGCCAGTCGGTCTTGTTCGCGGCCTGACGCTCGGCCTTGGCGCCTGCGACCAGTTGCTGCGTACAGCCGGTGAAGCCGCCGAGGCCGGTCGGCGAGCAGCTGTCGGTGCCGAAGCGGCCTACGCGTTCGACCGCGACGACCTTGTTCGCCCAGGCTTCGTTGCGCACGTCGAGCGGATTGCCGCGCAGCATCTCGGGAACGCGATAGCGTTCGGTTTCGGGCAGGCGATTACAAACGACGATCTCGTCAGGGCTCGACTGTTCGCACTGGTCGTTGCCATAGACGATGACCTGGTTGATCTTTTCGGCGTCCACCGTCTGCTGCGCCGCGGCGGGCATGGCGGCGGCAGTGCCGGCAAGGATCAGCGCGAACAGGGGGAGGCGGGTCATCTTGTCTTCCTTTGTCGTTTCAAGCGGCATGGCAGCCACTATCTGCATCCGTCGTGAACGGCGCTGGCAGTTAGTCTATCAGATACGTTTCGACAGCGCGATGGCTGCACGGCAACCCGCGCGGATTGCGAAGCTAAGGACGGGGTAGCCGGGGGCGCTTTCGGCGCCCGCCGCCAGCGCAGCTTCCTTATGCTCGAGTTCTTCGGCGCGAAAATCCTCGACCGCGGCGCTGAGTTCGGGGTCGCTGTCGCCCAGTTCGTCGAGCTGGTGCTGGTAATGACGGTCGATCTCGGTCTCGACCGCAGCAGTGCATGCCATCGCAGCGCGCGGCCCCATCGCGGCGGTCACCGCGCCGAGCGCGAAGCCCGCGACGTTCCAGAAGGGCTGGAGCGCGGTCGGGCGCACGCCGCGCCGTGCGACCATCGCATCGAAGAATTTGCGGTGACGCTCTTCCTGCTCGGCCATATGCGCGATTTCGCGCGCCATCGGGTGCCGGTCGCCCATCACCGCGAGCTGGCCGGCGTAGATGCGCGTGGCGCCATATTCGCCCGCCTGGTCGACGCGGATCATCGATGCGGTGCGCTTTTTTATCATGCCGCCGATGTGGTCTTCCGGCGCAGCAAGGTCAAGACAAGTGCGGCGGCACCCAGCGAGAAGATCGCGTTGAACCCCGCGAGCGAGATGCCGAACAGCGTCCATTGTGCGGTGTCGCAGCGGATCAGCGGCGCATTCATGATCGAATCGAGCGATACCGGGCCGCTACCGCCCGTCGCGCAGGTCGTGATGCCTTCCCAAAAGCCATATTCGACCCCGGCGTGGAAGATGCCGATTGCGCCGCTGATCGCGATGCCGGCGGCGGCGAGCAGGGTGAGCGCGCGCATCGCCTTGTCATTGCGGCGCAGCAACAGCGCGAGCAGCGCCAGCACGATCGCGGCCTGATGCGGCCAGCGCTGCCAGTAACACATTTCGCACGGGTGCAGGCCAAAGCCATATTGCGACACGAGTGCGCCGCCATAGAGCAGCAGCGGCGCGAGGAACGCGACGACGGGCGCGGAAAGCCGCGAGTTCAGCATGCCCCGATGCCCTTAGTTGCGCGCGGTCGGCTTGGCGGGCTTGACCGGCGGCTTGCCGCTCTGCGCCATGCGCGGCGCGACCGGGCCGATGCGACCGATCGTCTGCAACGCATAATGGAGCTGGAAGTCCTCGATGCCCTTCGCCTTTAGCTCGGCGGCGGTTGCGGTGAAGCGCGGATCGGCCTTTTCGTCCTTTTCAAGCAGGCCGTTGTCGACCTTCTTTTCGTTGACGAGGTGGCGGCGCAGGTCGCTTTCGCGGAATTTCGGACGCGAGGCATAGTCGGGGTCCGAAATCTGCGGCACGCGGATATCGGGCTCGATGCCGCCTTCCTGCACGCTGCGGCCCGACGGCGTGTAATAACGCGCGGTGGTCAGGCGGAGCGCGGTGGTGTCGGTCAGCGGCAACACGGTCTGCACCGATCCCTTGCCGAAGCTGCGTTCGCCCATCACGACCGCGCGATGCTGGTCCTGCAGCGCGCCCGCGACGATTTCGGAGGCCGAAGCCGATCCCGAATCGATCAGCACGACGACCGGCGCGCCGCCGGCAACATCGCCGGGTTCGGCGAAATAGCGTTCGATATCGCCCTTCTTGCGCCCGCGCTGCGAAACAATCTCGCCGCGCTCGAGGAACAGGTCGCTGATCCCGACGGCTTCGTCGAGCAGACCGCCGGGGTTCGAGCGGAGATCGAGGATCCAGCCGCGCGGTTTCTTGCCCAGCGATTTCTCGACCGCCATCATCGCGGCCTTGAGGTCGGTGGTCGCGTCGGCCGAGAAGCTCGACACGGTGAGCACGCCGACGTCGCCCTCGACTTCCCATTTCACGGGCTTGAGGTCGATGATCTCGCGTGTCAGCGACATTTCGATCGGCTTGTCCTGCCCTTCGCGAACGACGGTTATGTCGATCGCGGTGCCGGGACGCCCGCGCATCTGTTCGACCGCCTCGTCAAGCGTCAGGCCGAAGATCAATTCCTTGTTGATGTGGGTGATATAGTCGCCGGCCTTGATCCCTGCCTTCGCCGCCGGGGTGTCGGCGGTCGGTGCGATCACCTTCACGACGCCGTCTTCCATCGTCACCGACAGGCCCAGCCCGCCATATTCGCCGTCGGTCTGGGTGCGCAGGTTCGAAAAGCCCCGCGCGTCGAGATAGCCCGAATGCGGATCGAGGCTGGCGAGCATGCCGTTGATCGCGCCCTCGATCAGCTTCGAATCGTCGACCTGTTCGACATAGTTGGATTTCACTTCGAGATAGACGTCCATGAAGCGCGAAATTTCTTCCTGCGTCTTCGAATCGACGGTCGCCATCGCGCCGGTCGCGAGCGGGACGAGTGCCAGCGTCGAGAGCGCGGCGGCGCCCTGCCACAAGGCGAAGCGGCGTTTCGGGGACGCGGTGGTCTTGGTCGATTCGGTCATGGGCGTCTTTCAGTCACGCGAGAGCAATCCCGCCTTATAATCCCCGGCGCGCCATCCTCCTACGCAAATATGCGGGCGTCAAGCGGGAGGGTCAGGCCCAGCCAATGACGCATTCGAGGCGTCGAAATGGCGAAGATATCGGCTTCGGGTGGCCGCCACAGATGGTGGTTCCATCTGCAAGGCCACACGGAGTCGAGATCGAAGCCATTTCGACGTCGCTTCGCGATTTGACCGATTTTGTCCATGGCCGCGTCAGCAAGTCTTGGAATATCGACATATGCCTACGCCTTGCTTCCTTGCCCTGAACAAAATCGCTTCAAACCTCGAATGCGTCATTGGCTGGGCCTGACCCTGAATCCCTATGCGGGACAGTGTCCGAACGGGCGATTAATGCCGCCGATCAGCCGATCATCGCGACGATATCGACCGGGCGGCCGGCGCGGCGCAGTTCGACCGTGATGCGGCTGTCGTCGGATCCCGCGCGGCCGACCGGCGCTCCGGCATCGAGCGTGTCGCCGACCCCGACCGACAGCGCGATCATCCCGGTAAGCAGCGACACCCAGCCGCCGCCATGGTCGATGATGACGATCTTGCCATAGCCGCGATAATCGCCGGCGAAACCGACGCGGCCAGGGGCGGGGGCGACGACCTGGCCGCCCGGGCGCGCCGCGATCGTCACGCCGCGCGACCGCACGCCGCCTTCATTGACCTCGCCAAGCCCTGCAACGATGCGCCCGACGACGGGCAGGCGATAGGCGCCCTGCGTCAGTTCCGCCTCGGCGGCGGCGGGCGGCGCAGCGCTGGCGACGTTGCTCTCGGGATTGCGCGGGCGCGGCAGCGGGCCGGCGAGCTGCGCGAGTTCCGAACGCACCGCGCCATCGGCTTCGAGCGAGTCCATCAGGTCGACAATATCGCGCGCCTTTTCGCCGAGCCCAAGTGCGCGGTCGGCTTCGAGCTGCGCGCTGCTCATCAGTTCGCGCGAACGCAGCCGCCCCTCATTCTCGAGCCGGGTCAGCGCGTCGCGGCGGTGCGCGAGCTGTGCCTTGCTGGACGAGAGCGCTTTCAGCGCGACTGCCTGCTGGCGCCGTGTTGTGTCGAGCGATGCGAGTTCGCGGCGAACCCCAGCGGTGCGGCGCTCGATTACCGGCATCGCGGCGTCGATCACCGCGCGTGCATGGACCATGTCGGTCAGCGATCCCGGCTGCGCAAGCACGCTGACGGGCGGTTGGCGGCTGAGTTGCTGGAGCGACGCGGCGAGTTCGAGCAAGGGCTGCTGCTGCTGCGCGAGCCGCGCGCGCTGCGCCGACAGGCGGCGGGTAACGAGCGCGACGCGCGCTTCGCCCGCACTGATATCGGCTTCCGCGGACTGGATGCGGGCAGCGAGCGCGGCACTGCGTTTCTTCAGCCGGTCGGCTTCGCTGCTTGCCGCCAGCGCCTGTTTTTCGAGCAGCGCGCTGCGCGCCATCGCCGCCGCCGACTGCTGCTTGGCGCCGAGCAACTGGTCGCGTTCGCGCGCGGCGATCGCGGCGGGGTCGAAAACATCGCTCTGCGCCAGCGCCAGTGCACCGCCCGCAAAAAGGGCGGCGAAGGTCAAGGCGGAAAGCGCGCGCCTCATTGGCGGCCTTCGCGGTGATAAGGGTGGTTCGCGACGATGCTGGTGGCGCGCCACAATTGCTCGGCGAGCATCGCGCGCGCCATCAAATGCGGCCAGGTCGCGCGGCCAAAGGCGATGACCTTGTCGGCGCCCTCGCGCTCCTCGGGCGTAAAGCCGTCGGCGGCGCCAAGGCAGAAGCGCGCCTCGCGCACCCCGCCGTCGCGCCATTTTTCGAGCAATTTTGCAAATTCGAGCGACGACATCTGGTCGCCGCCCTCGTCGAGCAAGATGGTGCGGCTATTTTCTGCCGCGGCGGGCATACGACCGCCGGTATCGGGAAGCTCCGAAATCTTCTGCGCCCAGGTCACGCGCTTCATATAGCGCTCGACCAGCTCGGCCTCGGGCCCGCGCCCGATGCGCCCGCGCGCGATGATGTGCAGCAACATGACGTTTTCGTTCACCTTCGGTGAAAGCGGCACCAGCCCACTCCCCCTCCCGGCCTCCCCGACGATAGTAGCCTATGGGAGGCCGGGAGGGGGAGTGGGCTGGTGCCGCTTCTGTTCGGGCTTTAGGCCGAACAGATCGAACGCGTCAATTTGCCGCGGTAACCGGCGGCGCGTCGCCGAACGACCACATACGCTCGAGGTTGTAGAAGCTACGCACCTCGGGACGGAACAGATGGACGATGACGTCGCCCGCATCGAGCAGCACCCAATCGGCGTTGGGCAGCCCTTCGACGCGAACCTGGCGGCCCGCTTCCTGCTTGATCCGCTGGGCCAGTTTCTCGGCAATCGCCGAGACATGGCGCGTCGACCGGCCGCTCGCGATCACCATATGATCGGCGATGCTGCTTTTGCCGGCAAGCGGGATGGAGATGGTTTCCTGGGCCTGGTCCTCATCCAGCTGGTGGAGGATCAGCGCGTGGAGGGTGTCCACGCTGGCGTCCGAAGACGTTTGGGCGGATGCGGCGCCAGTGGCGGCATCCTGGGTGGCGGAGATCAAATGCGTCCTTTCCTGTTCATGTCCACAAGGTGCGAACGCGTCAGCGGGTCGCGCATTGCGCGGCCTTCATAGCGTTCGAACCAGCGGGGGTTGGCCTGCCGTATCGCAGTTGCGGATCGCACATCGGGCGAAAATCGCAGGAACACGAGGGCGGGCGGTCTCCAGTCCGTCCAATGGTATTTCTGGTCCGCGGGCCGGACGAAGCGCCGAAGCCAACCCATCGCACGTCTTGCGTGGGCGCGGTCATTATAGCCCGGACGCGCGATAACCGCAATCGGCATGAGTCGGGCAATCCCCCGCCAGTCGCGCCATTGGGGCAGTTGGACCAGATTGTCGGCGCCCATGATCCAGATGAACTGCCGGTTCGGGTAACGGCGGACGAGCTTCTTCAACGTATCGATCGTGTAGCGCGTGCCGAGTTCGGCCTCGATCGCGGTCGCGCGAATCGGCGAGCGCCGCGCGGTACGCTGCGCCGAACCAAGGCGTGCAGGGAGCGATGCCATGCCGGCCTTGGGCTTCAGCGGATTGCCCGGCGACACCAGCCACCACAGCTCGTCCAGCCCGAGCGCCTCGACCGCATTCAAACTGATCGCGCGATGTCCGCCATGCGCGGGATTGAAGCTGCCGCCGAGGAGGCCGGTGGGGATTCGGCGCGTCAGGGCCGGACCTGTCCCGTGCCGCGCACCAACCACTTGTACGTCGTCAGCCCTTCGAGCGCGACGGGACCGCGGGCGTGCAGGCGCCCCGTGGCGATGCCGATTTCGGCGCCGAGGCCGAATTCGCCGCCGTCGGCGAATTGCGTCGAGGCGTTGTGCATGACGATCGCGCTGTCGACGCCGGACAGGAAGCGTTCGGCCGCCGCTGCATCTTCGGTAACGATCGCGTCGGTGTGCTTGCTCGAATGCGCGTCGATATGCGCGAGCGCGCCGGCAAGGCCGTCGACCATGGCGATCGAGACGATCGCGTCGAGATATTCGGTGTCCCAGTCGCCCGCCGATGCCGCGTCGACATGTGGGCTGAGCGCTGCGACGCCCTTGTCGCCGCGCACTTCGCAGCCTGCTTTCACCAGCGCGTCGATGATCGCGAGCGGTGCGGGATAGGCGCGGTCGATCAGGATCGTCTCGGTCGCGCCGCAGACGCCGGTGCGGCGCATCTTGGCGTTGACCGCGAGTTCGACCGCTTTTGCCGGATCGGCGGCGCCATCGATATAGAGATGATTGATCCCGTCGAGATGCGCGAGCACGGGCACGCGCGCCTCGTCCTGCACGCGCGCGACAAGGCCCTTGCCGCCGCGTGGGATTATGATGTCGATCAGCCCCTGCGCGCGCAGCATCGCGCCCACGGCGGCGCGGTCCTGCGTCGGCACGAGTTGCACCGCGTCGGCGGGAAGGCCGGCCGCAACCAGCCCCGCCGCGAAGGCCGCGTGAATGGCGCGGTTCGAATGCACCGCTTCGCTGCCGCCGCGCAGGATCACAGCGTTACCCGACATCAGCCCGAGCGCCGCCGCGTCGGCGGTCACATTGGGGCGGCTTTCATAGATGATGCCGACGACGCCCAGGGGCACGCGCACGCGGCTCAGCACCAGCCCATTGGGCCGCGTCACGCGGTCGATTTCGGCGCCCGACGGGTCAGGCAGCGCCGCCACATCGTCGATCGCATCGGCGATGCTCGCGAGGCGTCCGTCGTCGAGCCGCAGCCGGTCGAGCATCGCACCCGACAGCCCGTTCTTCTGTCCGGCCGCCATATCCTCGGCATTGGCGGCAAGGATTTCGGCCGCCCGCGCGCGGATTTGCGCCGCCGCCGCAGCGAGCCCGGCCGCCTTGTCCGTGGTCGGCGTCAGCGCGAGCGCTTTCGATGTGGCGCGCGCGCGTGCGCCCATGTCGGCGATCAGGGCGGCGGCGTCGCCGGGCATCGGCGGGGCGGTGAGGGCTTCGGCGTTCATAGCGCCGCCACTATCACGTTTTGCGTTGCGCCCGAAAGTCCCGTTGCGCCCTGCCTCGTGCCCCTTTAGGCAGGGCGCCATGAGCGGGGATATCGAAGGCATCGGGGCGGCGGTGACTGCCGGTTTGGCGGGGCATGCGGTCGAGCCGCGGCACGGAGGAACAGGCGCGGCGCATGCCGGCGCGCGCTGCCTGAACTGCGGCACCAGCCTGACCGGCTCGCATTGCCATCATTGCGGGCAGCGCGCCGACGTGCACCGCAGCTTTGGCGCGATCGGGCACGACCTGGTCCATGCGATTTTCCATTTCGAGGGCAAGATCTGGAACACGCTGCCGCTGCTGTCGTGGCGGCCGGGCGACCTGACGCGCCGCTATATCCACGGCGAACGCGCGCGCTTCATCTCGCCGCTTGCGCTGTTCCTGTTTGCGGTTTTCCTGACCTATGCGGTGCTCGCGATGGTCGGCAGCGGCGGCGGGGTCGGCGAGGGGCTGAGCAAGGCCGCGGCCGAACAGACGCGCACGACCGCGATCAAGGACAGTTTGCAGGCCGAGGTCGACCGGGTCGACGTCGAGCTGCTCAAGAAGGATCTGCCGGCCGGGAAACGCCGCGAGCTGGAGGCCGAACGCGATGTGCTCCAGAAAAGCGCCGACTATCTCGGCGTCGCGCGCAGCCTCAGCAAGACCGAGCGCGCGGCCGACCGCGCTGCTGGCCCGCCAGTCCTCGAAAATCCTGTCACGCAGGTCAAGACGAGCGCCGATTTCATTTCGCAGAACAAGATCGATACGGGCGTTCCGTTTATCGACCATGGCCTCAAAAAGGCGTTCGCGAACCCTGCACTCGTGCTCTACAAGCTACAGGCGAACGCCTATAAATTCGCCTGGGCGCTGATCCCGCTGTCGCTGCCCTTCATGTGGCTGCTCTTCCCGTTCAGCCGCCGCTTCCATACGTACGACCATTTTGTCTTCGTCACTTACTCGATCAGCTTCATGCTGCTCCTGTTTGTCGTGGTGCGGCTGCTCAACCTCACGATCTTCGGCGATGTGGCGACCTTCTTCGCGATGCTTTACGTGCCGTTCCATATGTATCGCCAGCTCCGCGACGCCTATCGTTCGTCGCGCTTCGGTTCGCTCGTACGCGCGACATTGCTTCTCTTTTTCAGCCTGTTCGCGGTGATCTGGTTCATGCTGCTGCTGCTCGCACTCGGGATCAGTGGATAGGCGCGAAGCTGTAACAAAGACGGGCCACAGACCCGGCGACGCGGGAGAATATGCGATGCATCAGCTGTGGAACGAAATCGATCGCCGTTTGCTCATCAAGCTCGGCACGGCAGGGCTTGCGGCGCTGTCGCTGCCCGGCGCGGCGCGCGCGGCGATGGCGCAGGGCTTTACCCACGGCGTCGCGAGCGGCGAGCCCGGCCCAAACTCGGTGCTGCTGTGGACGCGCTACGCCGCGGCGAGCGATACAGCGCTGAGGGTCGAATTATCGGAAAGCGAAGATTTCGCGAAGGTCGTTGCGGGCGGCAGCGTCGTCGCGGCGGGTGAACGCGATCATACCGCCAAGATCAGCGTCGACGGGCTCAACCCCGGCCGCTGGTACTTCTATCGCTTTATTGCGCCCGATGGCGCGAAATCGGTCACGGGGCGTACTCGCACCTTGCCCGCCGGGCCGACGAGCAATTTCACCATCGCGCTCTTTTCCTGTTCGAACCTGCCGTTCGGATGGTTCAACGCCTATGCCCATGCCGCGGCACGGGGCGACATCGACCTCGTCGCGCACGTCGGCGACTATCTCTACGAATATAAGATCGGCGATTATCCGTCGCTGAAGGATGCGCTGCCCGGCCGCGATATCCAGCCGGCGCAGGAAATCGTCGCGCTCGCCGATTATCGCCTGCGTTATGCCGCCTATCGCAGCGATCCCGATTTGCAACGCTTGCACCAGCTGTTCCCGGTGATCGCACAGTGGGACGATCATGAATTCGCCAACGATGTGTGGAAAGGCGGCGCCGAAAACCACAATGAAGGCGAGGGCGATTGGCGTGCACGCGAAGCCGCCGCCGAGCGCGCGCATGGTGAATGGATGCCCGTTGCCGACACGCGCTGGCGCCAATATCAGGCGGGCGACCTTGCCACGATCTTCCTGCCCGAAACGCGGATTACCGCGCGTGACAAGCCGTTTGAGCTGGGCGACATATTGGCGGGCAAGCGCGACGTCGCGGCGACATTGAAGCAATTTGCCGAGAGTGATTACCGCGATCCCGCGCGCCAGTTGATGGGTATGGAGCAGGAGAAATGGCTGTTCGACGGCTTTGGCCAGTCGGTGAAGAGCGGCACGCGCTGGCAGGTCTGCGCGCAGCAGATCGTGATGGGATCGCTGTTCACGCCGCCTGAGTCGCGCGACTGGTTCGGCGCCGACCAGCCCGACTATGTGAAGCGCCGCGTCGAGGTGTCGCAGCTTGCGGCGAAGGCCGGTCTGCCGCTCAACATGGACAGCTGGGATGGCTATCCCGCCGCGCGTTCGCGCCTGCTCGCCGCGGCCCAAAAGGCCGACGCCGACCTCGTCACCTTATCCGGTGACAGCCACAATGCCTGGGCGTTCGACCTGTCGCACGATGCGCGTCCCGCCGGGATCGAGGTCGGCGGGCACAGCGTGACCTCGCCGGGATATGAAGCTTATACGACGGGCATTTCGGATGCGGCGCGCGTGTCGGCCCTGCGTGCATCCTCGCCCCAGCTCAAATGGGCAAATACGCAGGATCGCGGCTATGTGTCGGTGCAGCTGACGCGTGAAAAGGTCACCGCGAACTGGCATAATATTGAGACGATCCGCAGCCACACGCCCAGGCTCAAAGCGACGCACAGCATGACCGCAACCCGCGGAAGGCGGCGATACGACGCTGCCTGATAGGCCGGGCTTGACAAATTCATAACTCAATGGTTATGGGACAATCCATAGCCAAGGAGTTATGAATTAATGCGATCGTCCCCCGACCTTCTCTTCAAGGCGCTCGCCGATCCCAGCCGGCGCGCGATCTTCGAACGATTGTGCATCGAAGGCGAGCAGACGGTCGGCGGGCTTACCGCGGGCGCAGGCATTTCGCAGCCTGCGGTGTCCAAACATCTCGGCATCCTCAAACAGGCGGGGCTCGTGCTCGATAGGCACGAGGGACGCCAGACGCATTACAGCGCGCAGCAACGCGCGCTCGCGCCGCTCGTCGACTGGACGGGCCGCATGAACCGCTTCTGGGAAGCGCGGTTCGACGATCTCGAAGATTTGCTCAAAAGGATGGATCAATGACCGATACCGATGTGCGCAGCGTGACCGTGGAGCGCGAAATCCCGCACCCGCCCGAAAAAATCTGGCGCGCGCTGACGACGCAGCATCTGATCGAGGAATGGCTGATGAAGAACGACTTCGGGCTCGATCTCGGCCATCGCTTTCAGATGCGCGGCGACTGGGGCCATGTCGACTGCGAAATCCTCGAGGTCGAGCCGGAGCGCGGTCTTTCTTATACGTGGAATTACGCGCACGACGATCCGGCGTACCGGCTCGATAGCAAAGTGACCTTCACGCTCGAGCCGACGGCGGCGGGAACGCTGCTGCGTATGGAGCAGGTTGGTTTCCGTCCCGACCAGAAGCAGGCGTTTGGCGGTGCCAAGGCCGGCTGGAAGATTCATCTCGAAAATCTCGAAAAGGCTGTCGCGGGTCTCGATGCATAATCAGACAGGGAGAATATCATGAACTGGAGTCTGTGGATCCGGCAATTTCACCGCTGGGTATCGATCCTCTTCTCGGCGATCGTGCTCGCGATTTTCGTGATGCTCGGCGCGGGGCAGGAGCCCGCCCAGTGGGTCTATTATCTGCCGCTGCCGCCGCTCTTCCTGCTGATATTCTCGGGCCTCTACATGTTTTTCCGGCCCTATTTCAGAAAGCGCGGCGGCGCGGCGGGCTGACCGCTCAGCTATAGGGCGGGGTATCCTCGAACTCGGCGAACCAGGGATAGTCGTTCGCAACGCTGACGGTGAAATTCGCGGGGCGCTTTTCGAGGAAGCTCGACACGCCCTCGGCCGCATCGGCGCTGCGCCCGCGCGCAAAGATCGCGCGGCTGTCCCAGCGGTGCGCGCTCATCGGGTGCGGCGCGCCGAGCATCCGCCACAGCATATGACGGGTGAGCGCGACCGACACCGGCGCGCTGTGATCGGTCAGCTCGCGCGCCTTGGCGATCGCCGCGTCGATCAGGTCGCCGGGGGCGTGGACCGACTGGACGAGGCCCTTCTCATGCGCTTCCTGCGCGGGGATCAGCCGCCCCGAATAGCACCAGTCGACGGCATTCTGGATGCCGACGAGGCGCGGCAGGAACCAGCTCGACGCGGCTTCGGGCACGATGCCGCGCCGCGCGAAGACGAAGCCATAGCGCGCGGTGTCGCTCGCGAGGCGGGCATCCATCGACAGCGTCATCGTCGCGCCGATGCCGACCGCGGCGCCGTTGATCGCTCCCAAGACCGGCTTCTTGCAATCGAAGATGCGCATCGACACGCGGCCGCCCGAATCGCGGATCAGCGGGTGCGACCAGTCGATCGTGCCATCCTCGGCGACCGGACTCGCCGACATGCCGCCCGGCAGGATCGCCTGCTTGTCGGTGCGCTTGTCATAATCGAAGGTCGCGGCGCCCTGACCGAGGTCGGCGCCGGCGCAATAGGCGCGGTCGCCCGATCCGGTGAAGACCACCGCGCGCACGCCGTCGTCGGCGTCGCATTCGTCGAGTGCGGCGACGATCTCCAGCATCATCTCGGTGGTAAAGGCGTTCATCCGGTCGGGGCGGTGCAGCGTCAGCAGCGCGATGCCTTCGTGGCGGTCGAGGCGAATCTGGTCGAAGCTCATCCATCTCTCTCCTTGGCTTTGCGGTCATGGTTGCAAGCGGGACGGGCGATGGCAAGCACTTTACGTAAACGTAAGGCAATGGGTGTCATGCCGGGGATGACGCGCCCGACCTTTGTCGCTATAGGCGCCGCATCGCCCCGGCGGCGCGCCTCCAACCGAGTCGCTTTGCCGGGGTCATTCATTTGGTTCCGGCAGAAAGTTTGCGCCCATGTCCCGTCGCCGCCAGATTTACGAAGGCAAAGCGAAGATCCTGTACGAGGGCCCCGAACCGGGCACGTTGATCCAGTATTTCAAGGACGATGCGACCGCGTTCAACGCCCAGAAAAAGGGCACGATCAGCGGCAAGGGTGTGCTGAACAACCGGATTTCGGAGCATGTCTTCACTTTGCTCGGCAACATCGGTGTCCCGACGCACTTCATCCGCCGCCTCAACATGCGCGAGCAGCTGATCCGTCAGGTCGAGATTGTGCCGATCGAGGTGATCGTGCGCAACGTCGCCGCGGGCACGCTGTCGAAGCGCCTCGGCATCGAGGAGGGCACGCAGCTTCCCCGCACGCTGATCGAATATTGCTACAAGGACGACGCGCTCGGCGATCCGCTCGTCGCCGAGGAGCATATCGCCTGCTTCAACTGGTGCAGCCAGGACGAACTCCACGACATTCAGGACATGGCGATCCGCATCAACGACTTCATGTCGGGCATGTTCGCCGCTGTCGGCATCCGCCTCGTCGACTTCAAGCTCGAGTTCGGGCGCCTTTATGAGGGCGACTTCAGCCGGATCATCCTCGCCGACGAGATCAGCCCCGACGGCTGCCGCCTGTGGGACATGACGACGAACGAAAAGCTCGACAAGGACCGCTTCCGCCGCGATCTCGGCGGCGAAGTCGAAGCCTATCAGGAAGTCGCGCGCCGGCTCGGCCTGCTGCCCGAGGGCGGCGAAAATGCTGTGCTCGACCTCGAAAGCCACCGGAAGAAAAAGGGCAGCTGAGGCCGTATCGATATGTGTCCCCGCGAAGGCGGGGACCCATCTTCTGACGGCTCGATTTTGAACCCTCCGGTGATGGGCTCCCGCCTTCGCGGGAGCACGCGCTCTTCTGTTCGCTCGATTGCTAAATATTGATGCTCGTCGGGATCAGGCTCGGCTGCAGATAGGGATAAGGCTGCATCCGCTGCGCATTGCGCGCCACGATCTCTGCCTCGACCCCCACAAGCGCCGTCTGGAACCACGCCAGCGGCCCTTCGGCTCCCGTCACGCGCGGGTCCTGGAACCACAAAGGATAGGGAAAGGCATTGCTGCGATAATCGCCGAGCGGCCGGTAATGCACCGATCCCAAGAGTTCGAGCACGTTGAGCTGCTCGAGCGCGAGCGCCATCGGCGGCATCATCGCGAGCCAGCCCGCCTTGTCATGCTCGCGCTGGCCGTTCGGAGCCGCTTGCCAGCCCGCGCCGGTGATGGCGGGGGCAAAGGCCATGATGTCCTTTTGCGGGAAATTGACCGCGGCATGCTGCGCGCTCGCGGTAAACATCACCATCGCGCAGATTTCCGCGAGCTGCGCGCGCGTCGTCACCGGTCCGAAGCCCTTGATCTTCGCTTCGCCCGCAAGGCAGGTCGCCCAAGCGGTCAGCTCGGTATCGGCGACGACATCGGCGTCGTGCGCATAATAAAGGTCGACATATTGCCGCGCCCATTCGTGGATCGCATCCCAGACGAGCAGCGCGTCATCGCGATACGGATAATCGGCGAGCGCCGAATTCACGCCGACGCCGCGTGCGGCAAAATCGGCGCGCGGCATCTTGCCAAAGAAATCGAACGCCAGCCGCGCGTCGACCGCGGCGAGCTGGCTCGACGCGATCGTGCCAGCGAAAATATGGTCGATCGGTCCGTTCGCCGCGATCAGCGACGTCGCCGCCTGATCGTTGATGAACAGCGTGCCTTCGAAATGCGGGACGAGCAGCGCCCAGACCGGATGCACTTCGGCGAGGTGCCGGTGCGTCGCGACGGCAAAGGCCTCGATCACCAGATGCGTGCGCGCAAGATGCGCGAACAGTTCGTGATAATTGCCGTCGGCAACCTGCACGACGAGTTTCGCCATCTCCCAGCCCCAGAGTTTCTCGGCAACGGGGGAGGGGGTGAAGATCGGATAGTCAGCCGGGTCCTGCCCGCACTGGATCGCGACGGGGATCAGTGACGAGCCGCCCGGTGGGATCGCGAACAGCGCCATCGGCTGCCAGATATATTTCGCTTCGGTTCCATAAGTGCCGGGGTCGATGACCGCGAGCGGGGCGTAATCGAGCAGGAAGAGGCGCCCGTCGGCGAGCGCTGTCGCCAGCGTGTCGCCGTTGACGACGGCGGCATATTGGGTGGCGCTAAGCGGGAAATTGGCGGGCAGCGCATCGCCGACCGCGGTGATCAGCATGCAGTTCGGGCCCTGCACGCGCAGCCGCGCGAACTCGCTGTCGTCCTGGAACATATAGCTGATGCCCGGAACGGGCAGCGTCGCGAAGAGCGCGCGATAGGCCTCGATGCTGCGCGGGGTCTTGCTGCCCAGCCCGTCGGCGTCCTCGAACTTCATTAGTTCTTCGAGCCGGTCCTTATAGCCCTTGAGCAAAGCGATATGTGCGTCGCGTTCGGCAGCGGCCACCGCATTCTCGACGTCGCCGATCATGCGCTCAAAGATATTGCCGCCGGTGTGCACGCCGTGTTCTGCCGCGATCTTCGCCGCCGACGCTTCGATCGCGTCACATTCGGTCAGCGCGGCCTCATATTGCGCACGCGGGCTGTCGAGCTCGCCCTTGTCGACGCCGCCCAGTTTGACCGTCAGCGCGTTGCGCACGATGTCGAGCGCGACGCCGATCAGGATGACGAACCAGGCGATCGTCGGCTCGTCATTTTTGGGCACGTCGGTCGCGAGCGGAACGCCGGGCAAGGTCGGGACGTCGGTCGTCCATGTATAGACCGCCTGCGTCGCGGCGAGCTGCGCCGCGCGCGCCGTCTGCTCCGCGGGTGTGTCATTCTGCGGCAGCGTGGGATCGGCTGACGGCATCGGCACGGTCGGCGAAGAGGCGGGCGAGGTCAGCGGCGGCATCGGATAGGACATGGCGTTGCTCCTTGTCGGGCACGGAATTTGTGGCCGCGCTTGTCCCTACATATGGTTAATATTTCGCAAGCCATCCTCCCGCGTGGAGCGCTTACGTCCGTGATAACACAAGCTTTCGTTCCTTAACTTCTGCTTTACTCGGCCTTGCTATCCCGCCGCTATGACGGGGGTCTATCACTGGCTGCGCATGCGCTTCTTTCCGCCGATTCCGGACGCGATTCGGGACGACGTGGCCTTGCTGCGCGCCAATCGTGTCGAAACGCTGACCCCGATGCTGTTCCTGATGCTGGCGGCGACGACGCCGACCGCCATTTATGCCGGCGTCGATACCGTCCACCCCATTGTCCGCATCGGCTTCCCGGTGACGCTCGCGCTCATTGGCCTGCTCGGCTTCGCCTTCCTCATGCACAATCGCGGCCGGCGGATGAGTCTGCGCCGCGCGCGGCGGATGATAAAGGAATCGATGTGGCTGTCGGGGACGACGGGTGCGATGTGCAGCAGCTGGACGGTGATCAACTGGCTCGCGGCGCCGCCCGCGACGCACAGCTATTATGCGATGATCATGGCGATGGGCTCGCTCGCGACCGCCTATTGTCTTTCGTCGATCCGTCTCGCGACCTTCATCAACCTGCTGATCGGGTTGGTGCCGATCTCCTTCCTGATGCTGACGTCGGGCAACCCGCCCGAAATCGCCGCGGGCACCAGCCTTGTCGTCGCGACCATCTTTCTCCTGCGCATGATCTTTCAGCAGCATGACCAGCTGATCGACCTGCTCCAGCTCCAGCACCAGATGCGCGACCTTGCACACACCGATCCGCTGACCGGCCTCGCCAATCGCCGCGAGTTCGACATGCGGCTCGACGAAGAAATTGCGAAGGGCGATGCGGCGAGACCGTTCGCGATCGCGCTGCTCGATCTCAACGGGTTCAAACCGATCAACGACCAGCATGGTCACGCGATCGGCGACGGCGTGCTGTGCGAGCTTGCCGAGCGGCTGCGCCGTGCGTGCGGCAGTCATGCGGTGGTTGCACGGCAGGGCGGCGACGAATTCGCGATCCTCGTGCCCGCCGGGTCGATCCTGCTCAAAACCTCGCTCGCCGACCATATCCTCGCCGCGCTTGCCGCGCCCTATCGCATCGGCAGCCGGACGATCGCCGTCGGCGCCGGCATCGGCACCGCCCATTGGCCTGAGCATGGCGACAGCGCGCGCAAATTGCTCGAGGTTGCCGACCGCGCGCTCTATGCGGCGAAAGCCGCCGATTGCGCGAAGACGTCGTCTGTCGAAAGCATCGGCCGGGTCGCGTAACAGCGGCTTGACCGCCCGAAGGGCGGTGGCCACATCTGGCATATGACCAAATCCTTTGTCCGGCGTGCTTCGACCGCGCTGTCGCCCCTCGTCTTCCTCATCGCCAGCACCGCCCCGGCCTATGCCAAGGATGCGCCCGCAAAGGTCGTGATACCCGCGGCAGTCAACCCGCAGAGCGAAGCCGCCAAGGCGTGGAACTTCGCGGCGAGCGACGTGCCGGTCGATCCGAACATCGTTTTCGGCGTGCTCCCCAACGGAATGAAATATGCGCTGCTGAAGAACAGCACGCCCAAGGACAGCGTCGTGCTGCGCATGCGCTTCGCGGTCGGCAGCTTCGCCGAGGCGGAAGACCAGCGCGGACTCGCGCATTTCCTCGAACATATGGCGTTCAACGGATCGACCAATGTGCCCGAGGGCGAGATGATCAAGCTGCTCGAACGCAAGGGACTGGCGTTCGGCGCCGATACCAACGCCTCGACCGGCTTCGACCAGACGATCTACCAGCTCGACCTGCCCAATGCGTCGGACGACCTGATCGACACCGGGCTGATGCTGATGCGCGAGACCGGCAGCAATCTGACCATCGATCCCGCCGCTGTCGATCGCGAACGCGGGATCATCCTGTCCGAACGCCGCGCGCGCGATACCTATCAGCTGCGCAGCCTGATCGATCAGCTCGACTTCCAGATGAAGGGGATGAAGGTCGCAAGCCGCATTCCCGTCGGCACCGAAGAGGTGATCAAGACTGCGCCCGCCGCTCGGCTGCGCGATCTCTACGACCGCTATTACCGTCCCGAGCGTGCGACGCTGGTGATGGTCGGCGACTTCGATCCCGCCGCGATCGAGGCCAAGATCAAGGCGCGCTTTGCCGACTGGACGGGCCGCGGCCCCGCGGGCGCCGATCCCGATATCGGCAATGTCGACTATAAGCGCGCGACGGCCGCCGACGATTTCGTCGATCCCGCGATCCAGGACTCGGTGACGATCTCTGCCTTCAAGCCATGGGTGGACGAGCCCGATACCAAGGCGAAGCGCGCGCGCAGCCTCGCCGAAGATGTGGGCGAGGCGATCGTCAGCCGCCGGCTCGCGAAGATTGCGCTGGGTGAAGATTCGCCGATCCTGACCGGCTATTTCAGCGACGCGACGGGCTGGAAGACCTTCGACCAGTTCACCGTCGGCGCGGTCGCCAAGGAAGGCGCGTGGAAGGAAGCGCTCGCGCTCGTCGAACAGGAACAGCGCCGCGCGCTCGAACATGGCTTCACTCAGGCCGAGGTCGACGAGCAGCTCGCAAACCGCCGTACCGCGCTCAAAAACGCCGTCGCCGGGGTGACGACACGGCGCAGCGACGCGCTCGCCGATGCGCTCGTTTCGGCGGCGGACGGGGACTTCGTCCTCGTCCGCCCTGAAACCTCGCAGGCCCTGTTTGAAGCAACCGCGCCGTCGCTGACGGCTGCCGCGGTCACCGCCGCATTCCAGAAGCGCATGGAAGGGCTCAGCGCACCGCTCGCGCGCGTGACGACGAAAAAGCCCGTCGAGGGCGGCACCGATGCGGTCCTTGCGGCATTGCGGGCGTCGACGAAGGTCGCCGTCGCGGCGCCAACCGCGGCCGCCAATGCCGCCTTCGCCTATGACAATTTCGGCACGCCGGGCAAAATCGTCCGCGACGAACGCGTCGAGGATCTCGGCATCCGCCGCATCCGCTTCGCCAACAATGTCATGCTCAACATCAAGAAGACCGATTTCCAGAAGGAGAAGGTCCTGCTGTCGCTGCGCGTCGACGGCGGCAATTTGCTCGCGACGCGCGACGATCCGACGAAGGTGTCGCTTGCCGGTTCACTGATGTTGGGTGGCCTCGAGGCGCACAGCCTCGACGACTTGCGCTCGATCCTCGCGGGCAAGACGATCAGCCCGGTGTTCGGCAATTCGACCGACTCGTTCGGCGGGTCGGCGCTGACCTCGCCTGAGGATTTCGGACTGCAGGCGAAGCTGATGGCGGCCTATCTCACGCATCCCGGCTATCGCCCCGACGGGCTCGCCTTGATCCGCCGCGTGCTGCCGCAGCAATATGCCGCGAACGACGCCACGCCGGCGGCGGTGCTCGGCCGCGACGTCGGCGGCATCCTCGCGAACAACGACCCGCGCTCGCAGACGCCGCCTCTCGAAAAGCTGATGACGCTCGACTGGGCGCAGTTGAAGTCCGCCATCGCCGACAGCTTCGCCCATGGCGCGATCGAGATCGGCGTCGTCGGCGACATCGACGAACAGGCGGCGATCGACGCGATCGCCTCGAGTTTTGGCGCGCTGCCCGAACGCCGCGCCGCCTTCGACCCGCGCACCGACGCCCGCGTCCGCCAATATGCGACCGACCGCAGCGAACGCACCCTCATCCACAAGGGCCCCGCCGAACAGGCGGAACTGCGGGTCTATTGGCCCGCACGCGACGACAGCGATCTAGCCGAGGCGATGCAGCTCACCCTGTTGTCGCGCGCGATGCAGCTGATGTTGACCGAGGAGCTGCGCGAGAAGCTCGGCGAAAGCTATAGCCCCGGCGCCGCGGCCAGCCTGTCCGACGAGTTCCCCGGCTATGGCCATCTCTTTGCCGCGAGCAATGTCGATTATAAGGATCTCGCGACGACGCGCGCGGCGATCTTCGCGATCGCCAAGGAGTTGCGCGACAAGCCCGTCGACGCCGACCTGCTCGACCGCGCGCGCAAGCCTTTGCTCGAAGCGATGGTGAAGTCGCGGCGCGAGAACAGCTATTGGCTGAACTATGTGTCGGAAGCGACAAGCCACGCCGATCGCCTCGACCGCAGCCGTAGGGGGGGCGGCGAGGTCGAGGCGGCGACGCCGGCAGAGTTGCAGGCTCTCGCGAAGCGTTATCTGGTCGATGACAAGGCGCTGGTGATCAAGGCGGTTAGCGACAAGGCGGGCAAATAACGGGCTGCGGGACGGGCCGGCAATGAAGCGGAATGCGCTCGCATCGTTTGCCAGTGCCGTGGCGCTCCTTGGTGCGCCCGTCGCAATCGCCGCATCGAGCGAGCCGGCGGGAGCGCCGACGACCTCGGTCGATGCACCGGCGGAATCCGTGCGGGAGCTTGAAATGTTGAGGACGGTCGAGGTTGCGCCGCTGACGCCCGACGACGCACTCGGCGAAGATCATATTGGGAAGCGCGTGCGCTGGGCGGGCGGTGTCTATCACGTCAATGGAACATGCCTGACAATCCTCTTCGCCCGTAGCGGTGACCATGGCGAACCGCGCTGGGGCTCCGAGCCGACGTACCAAAGCTTCGTCGCCTGCGGACCCGGCGTCTACGACCCGACGCTGGTGGAAGCGCATACCAACGTGACGATCGTCGGAGAAATCACAGGCAAGCAGTATATCGGCATGGGCGGCGGCGGCTCCGACGGTCCGACCGTCCGCATCGAGAAGCTGTATCGCTGGTCGGATTGCCTCGCGGGCGACGACAGTCCGGTGTGCAAACAGGGTTTTTTGACGGCCGAGCCCGCTGCGGTTGATGAGGTCATGAATGGTCTGCTTCCGATCGGGTGCTGCCGTAATCTCCCCTCCCGCTTGCGGGAGGGGTCGGGGGAGGGCATGTGGCGGTGCGATAACCCTCCCCGCTGCGGCTAGCCAGCAAGCTGGCAAGCGTCGCTGCCCCTCCCGCACGCGGGAGGGGAAATCAGCTCGCTCCCGCAACGGCTGCTTCCACTGCCCCAATGCTGCCACGCCGGACGTGGGCGTTTCCGGGCGCCGTTCCGCTCTCGCAGCACCTCGATTGAGACAAGCCCACACCGATGGGCTATCGTGTACCCATGACCAGCGAGAAGATCGACCTCCCCGTCCGCCGCCTCGGCCTTGGCGAACCCGGCGACTGCGACCTGACGCGCAGCATCGCGGTCGAGGCGCCGGTGTCGGTCGAAGTTGGTGGCATCGCTTATGCGGTGATGATGGCGACCCCCGCCGACCTGGAGGATTATGCGGTCGGCTTTGCGCTGGGCGAGGGGCTGATCGAGACGCCGGACCAGATCGGGCGGGTCGATGTCCATCCGATCGAGGGCGGCTGGGCGCTGCGCATCTGGTTGCCGCCCGAGCGCAATGCGATCGCGCTCGACCGCGCGCGCAAGCGGGTGAGCGAGAGTAGCTGCGGGCTCTGCGGGATCGAGAATATCGAGGAGGTGCTGCGCCCTCTGCCTGCGGTCACCGCGCGGATCGCCACCGACGGGACTGCCATCGCGGCGGCGCTCGCGGCGCTCGGCGATCATCAGCCGCTCGCCCGCGCGACGGGCGCCGCGCATGCCGCGGCCTTCTGTTCGCCCGCTGGCGAAATCCGGCTCGTGCGCGAGGATGTCGGGCGGCACAATGCGCTCGACAAATTGATCGGCGCGATGGCGCGCGCGGGGGTCGATCCGGGGTCGGGTTTCATCCTGCTGTCGGCGCGGTGCAGCTATGAGCTCGTCGAAAAGACGGTGCGCGCGGGGTGCCCGATGCTCGTCACCATCTCGGCGCCGACGAGCCTTGCGGCGGAGCGCGCGGCGGCAGCCGGGCTGACGCTCGTCGCGCTCGCGCGGACGGATTCGGCGCTGGTGATCAGCGATCCGCACGAGATGATTGCGTGAGGACGCTGGGCGCAGTGCTTGCGGGGGGGCGGTCGAGCCGCTTCGGGTCGGACAAGGCGCTCGCGATGCTGGGTGGGCGGACATTGCTCGATCATGCCGCGGCGGCGCTCGGTCCGCATTGCGATGCTGTCGTCGTGGTCGGGCGCGGCGAGATTGCGGATTGGCCGCGCGCCGATATGGGGCCGCTCGGCGGGATCGCGGGGGGGCTGATCCATGCGGCGGAGCGGGGATATGATCAGTTGCTGACCGCGCCGGTCGATTGCGTGCGGCTGCCGGGTGATTTGCGCGGGCTGCTCGAACCCGCGCCGGCGTTTCTGGAAACGCAGCCGGTGATCGGGCTATGGCCGGTTGGATCGATCGGCGACCTGCGGGCCCTATTGGAGGAGGGAAGCGACCTCGCTGTCCGCGCCTTTACCCGCCGGATCGGCGCGCGCGCGGTGGCGAGCGACTTCGTGCCGCCGAACGTCAACAGCGCCGCCGACCTCGACCGGCTGACCCGGCTATGACCCGCCGATGGCGTTCACGGTGAACGCCAAAATGCCCATGTTGAAGACGAAGGCCGCCATGCAGTGGCCGAGCACGACGCGGCGCATATGCGCGCCCGATATGGTGACGTCGGAGGTCTGGAAGGTCATGCCAAGCGTGAAGGCGAAATAGAGGAAGTCCCAATAACCGGGTTCGTGCACCCCCGGCACCTCGATCCCGCGCTGGTCGCGGCCGCCCCGCTGCAGATAATAGAGATGCGCATAGTGGAGCGTGAACACCATGTTCGCGAACAGCCACGCGAGCGCGAGCGTCGCGACGATCAGGATGACGTCGGCGCGATCGAGCTTGCCCGGACTCGCGATCAGCGTGCCGACTGCGAACAGGATGACGAGCGACAGCAGCACGGTGATCGCGAGCAGCCCGACGCGATTGGCGTCGTTATATTCGGCGCGGCGACGCATCTGCTCGGCATCGGACTTCAGCAGCGGTGCGATCGAGCAAAGAAAGATCAGCGCGGCGACGTCGAAGCCGATGAGCAGGGCCGTCCGCGGATCGGAGCCGAACGCTGCGGCCCCGCCCCATGCGGCCACCAATATCGCCGCGAAGACCAGAAAACGCACCGGCGCGATGTGCCGCCCGACGGCGCGCTTCGCGCTTTCGCTCACGCGACGACGCGCACCGGGATCGACTTCGCCGCCGGGCAGCCGCTGGTCTTGTCGTAGAAGGCGAGCGGCAGGAGCGGGTTGAGCTCGGGATAATAGCCCGCGACCGAACCGCGCGACATCGGATAGTCGATGATCGTAAGCCCGTCGACGCGGCGCGCAATGCCGTCGATGCCAACCGTTTCGAGCGCGACCTTCGCCCCCGCCTCCAGCCCGCGATCCGCGATGTCGTCGGCGTTCATGAACAGGATCATGCGGTCGTTATACACGCCGCGATAGCGGTCGTTGTAGCTGTAGATCGTCGTGTTGAACTGGTCGTGCGAGCGGACGGTGGCGAGGCGCAGCATGGCGGGATCGGCGACCGGCGCGTTCACCGCGAGCCCCGGAAGCACGAGGAAATTGGCCTTTCCGTCTGGTGTCGCCCAGACGCGGCGGCGCGGCGGGATGTCGAGGTGGAAGCCAAGCGGCGCCTTGATGCGCTCGGCAAAACCTTCGTAGAGTGCGGGATAGACTTCGGCGATCTTGTCGCGGATCAGGCCATAATCGTCGATATAACTCGCCCAATCGACCTTGCTGCCCGGCAATGTCGCCATCGCGATGCGGCAGACGATCTCGGTCTCGGTCAGCAGATGCGGGCTCGCGGGGTCGAGGACGCCGCGCGAGGCGGTGACGTTCGACATCGAATCTTCGATCGTCACGAACTGCTCGCCCTTTCGGGTCTCGATCCGTTCGGAGCGTGCGACGACGGGCAGGATCAGCGCATCCTTGCCATGGACGAGATGGCCACGGTTGAGCTTGGTCGCGATGCCGACGGTGAGGTCGAGCTTGCGCATTGCGGCGTAGGAGCGGTCGGTGTCCGGCACTGCACGGACGAAATTGCCGCCGAGGCCGATGAAGACCTTGGCGGTGCCCGCGAGCATCGCCTCGACCGATTCCACCGTATGATGGCCATGCTCGCGCGGCGGTTCGAAGCCGAAGACGTCGCGCACCCGGTCGAGATAGGCCTGGCTCGGCTTTTCATCGATGCCGACGGTGCGGTCGCCCTGCACGTTCGAGTGGCCGCGGATCGGCGAGATGCCCGCGCCGGGCTTGCCGAAATTGCCCTTGAGCAGCAGCAGGTTCGCGATCTGCTGGACGAGCTCCGATCCCCGCTGATGCTGGGTCACGCCCATACCGTAGCAGATCATCGTCGCGTTCGAGCGGATATAGATTTCGGCGCAGCGGCGGATCTGCGCCTCGTCGATCCCCGACGCGGCGACGAGATCGGGCCAGCTCTGCGCCTCGACATCGGCCTTCAGCGCGTCGAAGCCCGTTGTATGTTCGGCGATGAAGGCTTGATCGAGTAGCGTCTCGCCCACCGCCTCGCGCTCGAACAGCACCTTCATCATGCCCTTGAGCAGCGCGAGGTCGCCGCCGATCTTGATATGCACGAACTCGCTGGTGATGTCGGTCGAGCCAAAGGTCGCCATCTGCACGATGTCCTGCGGCTCGGTGAATTTGATCAGTGCGCGCTCGGGCATCGGGTTGACCGCAACGATCGGCACGCCCCGTTTCCGCGCCTCGACCAGCGGGGTCATCATCCGCGGCGCGTTGGTGCCCGCATTGTGCCCGATCAGGAAGATCGCCTCGGCATGTTCGAAATCGTCGAGGATCACCGTGCCCTTGCCGACGCCGATCGAATGCGGCAGCCCGCGGCTCGTCGGTTCGTGGCACATGTTCGAACAGTCGGGGAAATTATTGGTCCCATACTCCCGCACGAAAATCGAATAGAGGAACGCCGTCTCGTTCGCCGTCCGCCCCGAGGTGTAGAATTCGGCCTGATGCGGACTTTCGAGCGCGCGAAGATGCCGGCCGATCAGCGCGAAAGCATCGTCCCAGCTCACCGGCACATAATGATCGGTCGCGGCGTCATAGCGCATCGGCTCGGTCAGCCGCCCCTGCATTTCGAGCCAATAGTCCGACTGCGCCATCAGGTCGCTGACGCTGTGCTCGGCAAAGAAATTGCGCGTGACGCGAAATTTCGTCGCCTCATGCGCGAGCGCCTTTGCGCCATTCTCGCAAAATTCGAGCTTCTTGGTGCAGCTTGCGTCGGGAAAGGCGCAGCTCGGGCATTTGAACCCGCCCGGCTGGTTCATCGACAACAGCGCGCGCGACCCCTTGGTGACGACGCTCTGCTCCATCAAAACCTTCGCCGTCGCCGCAGCGGCGCCCCACCCGCCGGCGGGGCTGTTATAGGTTTGGTAGCGGGGTTTATCGTGCGCCATCGTAGCCGAATTAAAGCATAGCCGCCGTAGCTTATCCATCGCTCTTTGGTGTCGGCGCGCGTTGCGCTGTGGGCGCCTCAGGGCCTATCGCTCGCTCGATCGCGTCGATCAACTGCTCCGGATCGACCGGCTTGACCAGAAACGCCGACGCCCCGCCCTCGCGCGCCTGATCACGAACGGCCTGGGTCGGATAGGCGGTCACGATGATCAACGGCGTCTTCCAGCCGCGCCGGGTCAGCTCGGTCATCAGTTCAAGCCCCGACATGCCGGGCATGTGAAGGTCGGTGACGACACATGCGATGCTGCCTTCAAGCTTCGCCGCAAGCAGGTCTTCACCGCTCGCAAAGCAGTGCGGTTTCATGGACGCAGAACGCAAAAAGCTGTCGAGGCTGCCCCGGACGTCGGGGTCATCGTCGACGATCGCAATGACGGGAAATCGAACCACGAAACCAAATACTCCGGCGATTATTGCGGGGCGCCCGCGGCACCGCTCATCGTCCGACAATGCGCGAGAATGTCGAGCGTGGCCATCATACTCAGATGTTAAAGCGATGGATGCTCGCATCGCGAATGCCGAGCAGTTCAGCCATTCGGACGAGATCTGCCAGCGACTGCGCTGCCATCTTGCGCATCATATTGCCACGATGGATTTTGACGGTGATTTCGGAGAGGTTGAGCCGGCCGGCAATCTGCTTGTTCATGAGGCCGGCCGCAACCAGACCCATGACCTCGGCCTCGCGCGCGGTCAGCGTATCATAGCATTGGCGGAGGGCGGCGTTGTCGGCCGCGACAGCCCGCAAAGCCCGGCTCTTCTCGATTGCAACTGCGACCGCGCCGAGCATCTGCTCGTCGCTGAACGGCTTGGACAGGAAATCGACGGCGCCCGCCTTCATCCCGCGCACCGTCATCGGGATATCGCCATGGCCCGTAATCAGGATCACCGGTATCGCATGGCGCTCGGCGGCGAGCCATTCTTGGAAATCGAGTCCATTTTCCCCCTGCAGCCGGATGTCGAGGACAAGGCAGGATGCCGCGTCGACCGGATCGGCGCCCCGAAACTCATCGGTCGTTGCGTGTAGGGCGACGTTGAACCCGGCGGACCTGAACAGGCTTCCAAGCGAGCCGCGGATGCCGGCATCGTCGTCGATGATATGGACCAGTTCCTCACCCATGATCTTTCTCCTCGACGGCTTGTGGCAGGCGAAAGCGGAAGGTCGCACCGCGATCCGCATTATTCGACGCAGTCAAAACGCCGCCATGTTGCTCGATGATCGAGCGGCATATCGACAGTCCCATTCCCAGTCCCGTTTCCTTGGTCGTAAAAAAGGGCGCGAACAGGCTTTCGGGCTCGGTCGCCATGCCGGGTCCGTAATCGATGATGGCGATGGCGACCGCGCCTTCGTCCGCAGCGGCTTCCACGCAAAGTTCGCGCTGGTCGAGCGGGGTGTCGACCATCGCCTGGTCGGCGTTGAGCATCAGGTTCATCAACACCTGCTGAATCTGGACGCGGTCGCCGGCCACCGGGGGAAGTCCGTCGGCAATCTTGACGTGAATTGCGACGCCATGCGCCTGCAGATCGCGCCTGAGCAATGCGACCGTTTCTTCAACCAACGGACCGATATCGACGACGCCGCACTCGGGATCGGCCTTGCGGGCAATGTCGCGAATGCGCGCGATGACATCGGCAGCGCGGTTGCCGTTCGCCGAGATCTGGTCGAGGCATTCCGAAACCTCTGCCGCATCGGGTGCTTCGCGCGCGAGCCACCGCTTTCCCGACTTCGCATAGGTCACGACCGCCGAAAGCGGCTGGTTCACCTCATGCGCGATAGAAGCAGCGAGCTGGCCGAGCGTCGTAACGCGCGACACATGGGCAAGTTCGACCTGTGCCTGTGCAAGCCGGGCCTGAGCCCGATTTCGTTCGGTGACGTCGAGCGCCATGACGAGAACCCGCCTCCAGCCTTCGCTGCCCGGCGGAAGCGTCACCCGCAACACCACATCGACAATCTCGCCCGACGCGGAGAGAAACTGTGTTTCCTGTTCGACGACGGCGTCGCCGCGAGCAAGCGCGGCAACGATCGCACCGAACGTCGCCTCGGCTGCGGGCGTGTGATGCGCGACGATGTTACCGCCGATCAGGGCATGGCGACCAGGCAGGTCGAAGAGCCGTGCTGCAGCTTCATTGGCGTCGAGGATGGTGGCGTTCTTCGCGATCCGCTCAATCACCGCCGCATCGTCGAGCGGCTCGCCGCGACGCAGCGCTGCATAGGCATCGGACCAGTCCCCCTCCCAAATCGGGAGACCGGCCGAGTTGAAAATGATGCGGTAACGCTCGTCCGACCGGCGACGTTCGTCGCTTGCCGCTTGATAGCGCACGCAAAGCAATGTGGTGATCGCAATCGCCACCAGGCTGACGCCAAGCCGCACGGCCGCCGCCCCGGGCGGATCGCCCCAATGGCTGATATAATAGCCGGCAAACGCCAGCCCGGTCGCGACCGCTCCGGCGGCGAGCATAAGCGACCGGTCGTGCGCGCGCGCACAAATGAGCACGACGATAGTGTAGAGCACTGCAACCGCGCCCTGCAGCGGAGTCAGTGCGTCGAGTGCGAAAATTGCGAGCCCCAGCAAGAGCGCCGCCGCACCGTGCAGCTGCTTTGAAAGCCGATGATTGTCCGCGTCCGCGCGCATCAAATGCTCCCGCATTCGTCCGGGTAGAAGTGGCTGTACCCAGTAAAGGCTGGCGCAGCCGGAGCATGATCGCAACAAGGAAAGCATGGGCCGATCAGCAGCACGCGATGATGCGCGCAACCCGCATTCCCGGAGCGCCTTCGTGCCAGCCAGACTTTGGAAACAACTCCGACCACGACGGGTCGGTCGGGTCGGCCTTCACCCCTCCGGAACACATGAACGGCGACATGGGAACATCCTTTCCGGCGCGCTGTCGTCTGTTTGCGGGCCGATCGCAGATCGCGTCCGCACGGGCCATCATACGCAAGTTTAATCGTCGCCGAGCCCGGCCCGAAGCGCGTCCATGGCGCCGCCATCAGGTACCGCAACCGATATTATGGTCGGACAGCGACTTTGCGCGTCCGACCAAATAATCAGCGAACAGAAAGTCTATGGAATTATTACAATGAGTTAGCTCACGGTGGCGCGCCCGGCAGGATTCGAACCTGCGACCACCCGCTTAGAAGGCGGGTGCTCTATCCAGCTGAGCTACGGGCGCGCATCGGCTCTTGCGTCGCGCGGCGAATAGCGCGGTTTGCGTGGGCTGCAAAGCAGGTTAAGCAGCGGGCGCATGTCCGAATCCCCGCCCCCGACGAGCCAGCCGGTCCAGGTCAACGCGGCAAGCGTGCGCCATTTCCGTTATTACGACCTGTTGATGGCCGCCTTTGTCGCCATCTTGCTGTTGTCGAACATCATCGGCGCGTCGAAACCGAGCTATGTCACGCTGCCGAACGGCACGCAGTGGGCGTTCGGCGCCGGCGTCCTGTTTTTCCCGATCAGCTATATCATCGGCGACGTGCTGACCGAGGTCTATGGCTATGCCCGCGCGCGGCGGGTGATCTGGACGGGGTTCGCGGCGCTCGCCTTCATGGCGTTCATGGCGTGGATCGTCGTCGCGCTGCCGCCCGCCGATGGCTGGCCGGGGCAGGCGAGTTATGAATTCGTCTTCGGCAACAGCTGGCGCATCGTCATCGCATCGATGACCGCCTTTTGCGTCGGCGAATTCGCCAACTCCTATGTGCTGGCGCGGATGAAGATCTGGACCGGCGGAAAGCTGCTGTGGGCGCGCACCATCGGTTCGACGGTGGTCGGGCAGGGTCTCGACAGCCTGATTTTCTACCCGCTCGCCTTTTACGGCCTTGCCGGTTGGCCGCCCGAGCAGCTTTATGAAGTCGTGCTGTCACAATGGCTGATCAAGACAGCCTGGGAAGCGGCGCTGACCCCGGCAACCTATCTGGTGGTGGGGGCGTTGAAGCGCCGCGAAGGTGTCGATGTGTTCGACGAAGGCACCGATTTCAACCCGTTCGGCGCCAAGGTTTAATTGCATGACTTTAATCGAAATCGCCTCGCTGTTCGAGGCGCGCAAGGGGTCGGTCATCGACGCCACCGGCCTCGATAAGGACGCCTTGCACATCTATTTCGGGCTGGCGGTGTTTCTCGCAGTACGGCTTTTGTGGCGCTGGCGCGGCGGATGGGTCGTCGCGTGGCTCTTGGTCCTCGCCATGGCGTGCGGCGGCGAGTGGCTCGACCTGACGGCCGAACACAGCAATTCGGCGATCCAGCCCGACGCGGCGCATTGGCACGACATCTGGAACACAATGTTCTGGCCGACGGTGCTGCTGTTTGTCGGGCGATGGTTGCAACCGCGCAGCCAGGTCCCGGTCGATATGGCCCCCGCCCGGGACGCAGCGTCGCCCGACGAGGTAACGCCCCCTATCTCCGGCGATGACGCCCCGGCGAGCTTAGGCGAGTACGCCGAGCGCCGCCTCGAACAGGCGTAGTCCGTCGGTGCCGCCATGCGCGCGGTCGATCGCGCGTTCGGGGTGCGGCATCATGCCGAGCACATTGCCCGCGTCATTGAGCACGCCGGCAATGTCGCGCGCCGAGCCGTTGACGCTGTCGGCATAGCGGAACGCAACGCGGCCCTCGCCCTCGATGCGGTCGAGCGTCGCCGCGTCGGCGAAATAATTGCCGTCGTGATGCGCGACGGGAATGTTGATCGTCTCGCCCGCGTTATAGCTGGCGGTGAACAGCGACTGGCTGTTCTCGACCGTCAGCGGCACGCTGCGGCAGACGAAGTTGAGCCCTGCGTTGCGCATCAACGCGCCGGGCAGCAGCTGCGCCTCGGTCAGCACCTGGAAGCCGTTGCACACGCCGAGCACGGGGACGCCGCGCGCCGCGGCATCCGAAACCGCGCGCAGGATCGGCGACCGCGCCGCCATCGCGCCCGAGCGCAGATAGTCGCCATAGGAAAAGCCGCCGGGGAGCGCGATAAAGTCGATGCCATCGGGCAGCTCGGTCTCGCGGTGCCACACCATCGCGGGCTTGGCGCCGGTGACCTGTTCCAGCGCAACCGCCATGTCGCGGTCGCAGTTCGAACCCGGAAAGACGATGACGGCGGTCTTCATGGCTCGGGCTCCCTTTACGGACGTTCGATGCGGTAGTTTTCGATCACCGTGTTGGCGAGCAGCTTGGCGCACATCGCGTCGAGATCGGCATCGCTGGTGCCGTCGGCGACGTCGAGTTCGATGAACCGGCCGGCGCGAACGTCCGACACGCCGCCGAAGCCGAGCCCCTCAAGCGCATGATGGATCGCCTTGCCCTGCGGGTCGAGAACCCCCGGCTTGAGCGTCACATAGACATTCACTTTCATGGGGGCGGACCTTTGCTTTGGCAGGCTGGGAAGATGGGCGCGCCTATGCCCGCGAATCACTTCGGGGGCAAGGGGCGGTGCGGCGGCCGATCGTCGAAAAATAGCGCTGTTCGGATTGCGAACCAGTCGCATCTTTCCTGTTGCGAATCTCTCGCACTATCCCTAAATCAGCATTGTTGAGAAGGATTCGCACATGGTCGTCTGTGTCTGCAACGCAATAAGAGAAAGCCAGCTGCGCGATGTCGCGCGCGACGGCCAATTGCGGTGCGCCAAGGCCGCCTATGCGCAATTGGGTCGCAAACCCAAGTGCGGCCAGTGCCTGCCTTTCGCTCGCAATATCATCAGCGACGTCGCCGCGACCGCCTGATTTTTCTTGGTTTTCCGCCATTTTTGACCTTGGCCTGATGGGGCAGGGGCGCGTATAATGCGCCCACTCCATTCCAAGACAAAATGACAGGACTGACACCATGAAGGGCGACGAAAAGGTCATCGATTTCCTCAACGAGGCGCTCAAGAATGAGCTGACCGCGATCAACCAATATTGGCTGCACTATCGCATGCTCGACAATTGGGGCGTCGCGAAGCTCGCTGCATTCGAACGTGAAGAGTCGATCGACGAGATGAAGCACGCCGACCAACTCGCCGACCGCATCCTCTTCCTCGGCGGCCTGCCCAATTTCCAGATGCTCGGACGCCTGCGCGTTGGCGAGACGGTCGAGGAAATCCTGAAAGCCGACCTCGCGCTCGAGGAAGAGGCGATCCCGCTGCTCAAGGATGCGATGGCGCACAGCGAAAGTGTGCGCGACTATGTCAGCCGCGACCTGTTCGGATCGATCCTCGAAAGCGAAGAGCATCATGTCGACGAGCTGGAAAAGCAGTTCGAGATGATCGAACGCATGGGAATCGAAAATTACATCCAGCTCCAGTCGAAGCCCGTGAGCGACGACTGATTCGGATGCTGTCATCCCGGCCTTCGTCTGGATGAAAAAAGTGGAAAAACCGCGGTTTTCAGAGGCGCTTTCGGGCGCCTCTTTTTTTGCTTGTCTTTGCGAATAATTCTCAATAGCAAGGTGGGGCAGTCCCCTCCTGCCGGCCGCTGCAACTTAAAGCTGCGCTTTAAAGCGGCCGGCATCTTTTTCAAAAACGGGACGGACGGACTGCATGGGCCGGGAGAAACGAACCTCATGCAAAGCAGCGAGCTGATCCGCCAATTGTCCGAACAGCCGCTGGTGCGCGATTTGTCCGTCGAAGCCGCACAGGCCGTCCTTGCGCTGAGATATTGCATCCTCTGCCGCCGCAGCGAACGCGATCCGATGCCCGAACTCGAACGGCGCTGGGGCAATATCCTCGCCGCGCGCCGCTATCGGCTGGTGGTCGAGGCGATCGGCCATGTCTGGCCCGAACCCTTTGCCGTCGCCCCACCCTGCTGCCCGCGCGTCAGTTTCGACGAGGCACTGCTCGCCGCGATGGTCGGCGCCGCGACCCGCCGCGACCGCGTCCAGTTCGACTGGCTGACCGCTGAAATGCTCGGCAGCGACGCGCGCGAGATGCTGTTCGTCGCGCTCGAGAACTTCATTCGGGCACGGGCGCCGGGGCGGGTTTAGCGCAACGGCGGCTTTGGGGTGGAGAGCGGCCGTAGCTACCTCGTCATCCCGGGCTTGACCCGGGACCCGCCTTCCTTTGGCCCAAGGGTAACGGGCCGAATCCAAAATCTTCGGCGAGATCGCGCCACGTCGGATTCATTGCGATGATCAGTTCATATTTCCACGATCGCAGCCATCGCTTGATCCGCTTTTCACGCAGGATGGCAGAATCCATCGTGTCATGGCGTTCGAACCAGACGAGACGCTTGATCGCATAGTCCCTGGTGTAACCTTTGAAGGTACGTTCGCGATGCTGGTGGACGCGCTGGACGAGGTTCGACGTGACCCCGGTGTAGAGCGTGCCGTGCGACGAACGCGCGAGAATATAGACGCAGGGCTGGCGTTCCATCACCCGATGAAAAGGCAAGGCGGGTCCCGGGTCAAGCCCGGGATGACGAGGATTATGATGTCACGAGTCAGTCGTTCCCGACGATCGCTCTCACCCCTCACGCGCCAGCCGCTCGACAAGGAAATCGACGAACACCCGTACCCGCGCCGGCGTGTTCGCGCCGCCCGCGAACACCGCGTGGATCGCCTCGATATCGCCCGGATTATAATCCTCCAATATCGGGACCAAGGCTCCGGAATCGATCTGGTCGGCGATGCTGAACGCGCCGACCCGCGCGATGCCGACCCCGGCAGCCGCCAATTGCCCCAGCGTCTCGCCGTTATTCGCCTCGATATTGCCCTGCACCGACAGCGCATACTCCCGCTCACCGTCGCGAAACGGCCACACCGGCTCGGCGCGGCGGAAATTGAAGTTCAGGCAATTATGATCGTGCAGATCCTCAGGCGTGCGCGGCGTGCCGTGCGCTGCCAGATAGGCGGGGGCGGCGACGATGACACGGCGGCTTTCGCCGAGCTTGCGTGCAGTCAGCGGGCTGTCGGCGAGCGGGCCGAAGCGGATCGCGACGTCGGCCTGTCCCGCCGCGATATCGACCAGCCGATCGGCAAGGCTGATATCGACGAGGATGTGTGGGTAGAGCCTCACGAATTCGCCGATCAGCGGCACGATCGTCAGCCGCCCGTGCGCCTGCGCCGCACTGACACGCAGCCGCCCGCGCGGCGCGCCCTGATCGGCGATCGCCTGTTCGGCATCGCCCAGATCGGCAAGGATGCGCCGCGCCGCGCGCAGATAGGCCTCGCCCTCGGGGGTCAGCGTCAGCGCGCGCGTCGAGCGCAGCAACAGGCGGACGCCCAGCCGCGCCTCGATCCGGTCGATCGTCCGGCTGACCGCCGACGGCGTCAGGCCGAGGCAGCGCCCGGCGGCCGAAAAACTGCCCTCGGCAATCGTCGCGGCGAACACTTCCATCGATCGTGCACGATCGCTGCTTCCATCCATCTTTGCGTTCATTTCAAAAATCTTTCGCTTCCAGCGACGGTACAATGCTAGGGTGTCGGCGTCCATCTATGCGTCCAACACGCAATCGAAAGGGTGGATCATGGACTATCGCCAATCGGGATCGTCGGCGCCGGTGGAAAGCGCTCCCACAAAAATCAACTTCCCGCTGCTCGCGCTCGCGACGGGCGCCTTCGGCATCGGCATCACCGAATTCGCCCCGATGGGCCTGCTCCCCGACATGGCCGAAGGGCTGGGGGTTTCGATCCCCGCCGCCGGGCTGCTCGTGTCCGCCTATGCGCTCGGCGTCATGCTCGGCGCGCCGCTGATGACGCTCACCACCGCGCGGATGAACCGCCGCACGCTGCTGATCGGCCTGATGGCGATCTTCACGCTTGGCAATTTCCTGTCCGCCATCGCGGGCGATTATACGACGCTGATGGTCGCGCGCGTGATCACCTCGCTCAACCACGGCGCTTTCTTCGGCGTCGGTTCGGTCGTCGCGGCCAGCCTCGTTCCGCCTGAAAAGCGTGCGAGCGCGGTCGCGGCGATGTTCATGGGGCTGACGCTCGCCAATGTCATCGGCGTGCCGCTCGCGCCCTGGGTCGGCGAAACCTTCGGCTGGCGTACCGCCTTCGGCGCGATTGCCGTCTGGGGTCTGATCACCATGGCGGCGCTGCGTTTTGCGCTTCCCGATATCGGCCGCGACGCGGGCGGTAACATGCTCGCCGAGCTTGGCGTGCTGAAGCGGCGTGAGGTGCTGATCGCGCTCGCGCTCACTGCGATCGGTTCGTCGGCGATGTTCACGGTCTTCACTTACATTGCGCCGATCCTGACCGAAGCGACGCACGCAGGGACGCTGTTCGTGACCGCGATGCTGGTGATCTACGGGCTCGGCCTCACCGCCGGCAACTGGCTCGGCGGGGTCTTTGCAGACAAGTCGATCGACCGCACCTTGATCGTCTCGCTCGCCGGGCTCGCCGCGACGCTCGTCATCTTTGCGGGCGCGATGTTCCAGCCGCTCGCGGCGGCGGTCACCATCTTCGTGTGGGGTGTCGCGACCTTTGCCATCGTCCCGCCGCTCCAGATGCGCGTGATGAAGGCGGCGTCCGATGCGCCTAACCTCGCTTCGGCGGTCAATATCGGCGCCTTCAACCTCGGCAACGCCGTCGGCGCTGCGGTCGGGGGCGGGGTGATCGGCCTCGGGCTCGGCTATCCGGCGGTCTCGTTGGCGGGGGCGGCGATGGCGCTCGGCGGTTTGGCGATCGTGCTCGCGACGCGGGCGCAGAAACATCCGGCACTGGCCGAAGCCTGACGCCGAAGTCCGCCGATTGCCATTTGCGCCGCTTGGCCTATGCAATCGGCGGCATGAAGACCCCGATTCTCGCTGTCCTGACGGGCAAGGCGCGCCCCTTTCGCGGCGACGAGCCGAGCGCGATCGGCAAGCTGCCGGTCGCCGATGCGGTTTCGGTCGATGCGATGGGGCTCGTCGGCGACGAACAGGCCGACCGCAGCGTCCATGGCGGCATCGACAAGGCGATCCACCATTATCCCGCCGACCATTATGACTGGTGGCGCGGCCAGCTCGGCGCCGCGCCGTTGCTCGATGCGGCGGGCGCGTTTGGCGAGAATATCTCGACCATCGGCCTCGACGAAAACAGTGTCTTCCTCGGTGACCGCTTCCGCCTCGGCAGTGCGCTCGTCGAAGTGACGCAGGCGCGCCAGCCGTGCTGGAAGCTCGACCATCGTTTCGAAACCAAGGGCGTGATGGCGGGGGTGGTGAAGACGCGGCGCTCGGGCTGGTATTATCGTGTCCTCGAACCCGGCACCGTGCGCGCGGGCGATGATCTGGAACTGGTCGACCGGCCGTATCCCGAATGGCCGCTCGCCTCGCTCTTCGGTCTGCTCATCGGCGGCGAGGCGAAGGATCGCGTCGCCGACCTCCGCGCGCTCCGCGACGTGCCCGTGCTTGCCGAAACATGGAAGGTCCGCCGCGCCAAGCTCGCCGACCAGTTCGGCGCCGATTAGGCGGTCATCGCAAAGCGTTTCGGCGGCACTCCCACATGGCGGGTGAAGGCAGTGCTGAACGCGCTCGCTGACCCATAGCCGACTTGGCTAGCAATCTCGTCGAGCTTGCCCGCGCGGCGGCGCAGCAGATCCTTGGCGATGCTCATCCGCCAGCCCTGCAGATATTCCATCGGCGGCACGCCGACGGTGCGCGCGAAGCGCTCGAAGAAAGCCGATCGCGACAGCGCCGCTTCCTTCGCGAGCGCCGCGACCGTCCATGGCCGCGCGGGCGCCCCGTGGATCTGCCGGATTGCCGCCGCGAGCCGCGGATCGCTGAGGCCGCGCAGCAGTCCGGGCGGTGCATCGTCGCCCTCGACTGATCGCAGCGCCTCGACGATCAGCACCTCGACCAGCCGCGACAGGATCAGGTCGCATCCGGGCCGCTCTTCGCCCGCCTCCTCGCGCACCAGCCGCACCAGCGTCGCCAGCCGCTCGGCACCGCGCAGATGAATGAGCGCGGGAAGCTGCGACACCAGCAGCGCGGCGTCGGGCGATTCAAAGACGAAATAGCCGCCGAGCATCGTCACATCGGGCGCGCCCTCCTGTCGGCCGTGGCGTATTTCGCCGGTCAGGTCCGCCGCCGCGTGCGGATCGATGTCGACCGGCTCGGCGGGCTCGAACCCGCCCATGGTGAAGCCCGGCGTCGCGGGAAGAAACACGAAATCGCCCGCCTCGATGATCACCGGATCGGCGCCATCGACCGACAGGCGGCAGGCGCCCTCGATCACCGTGCAGAACCCCGGATGCCCGAAATCGCCATAGCGCACCGCCCAGCGTCCGGCGCCGCTGATAGCTTTCGCAAACACCGTGCGCGGCCGCAGCAGCGCGATCAGGTCGGACAGGGGATCGGCCATATGGACTATCTCAAATAAAAAATGGATTTTGGATTATAGATAGTCCGGCTTGCGCCGTCTAGGCCTCTTTCATCACCCACGAAAGGAACATCCATGAAAACCATCCTCATCACCGGCTGCTCGTCGGGCTACGGCCTTGAAACCGCACGTCATTTCCACGCGCTCGGCTGGAACGTGGTCGCCACCATGCGCAATCCCTCCGCGGCACCTTTGACACCTTCCAACCATCTCCGCACCCTCGCGCTCGACGTCACCGATACCGACAGCATCGCGCTCGCGCTCGAACTCGCGGGCCCGATCGACGTCCTCGTCAACAATGCCGGCATCGGCCTGTTCGGTGCGCTCGAACATTCGCCGCTGCAGAAGATCCGCGACATTTTCGAAACCAACACGCTCGGCACGATCGCGATGACGCAGGCGGTGATCCCGCAGATGCGGGAGCGCGGTTCGGGCGTCATCGTCAACATCACCTCGACGACGACGCTCGCGCCCTTTCCGCTCGCCGCCGCCTATACTGGCAGCAAGACCGCGATCCAGGGCTTCACCCGTAGCCTCGCGCACGAACTGCTGCCGCTCGGCATCGCGGTAAAGCTCGTCGAACCCGGCTATGGCCCGACGACCGCCTTCGCACGGAATACCGAGATCAAGCTCGAGGATGTGTTGCCGCAGCCCTATTGGTCCTACGCCGAACCGATCCTCGCCGGCATGGCCGAACCGTCGCTGTTCACGACCGAGGCCGATGTCGCGAAGGCAGTGTGGCAGGCGGTGCACGACCAGAGCGGCCGGCCTCATTTTCCTGCCGGGGCCGACGCGCTCGCACTCGTCGCCTGACGGGGTCAGGCGCGGGTGAACTGCATCACCCAGTTGACCTCCCACGTCGCGCCGCCGTCGGTCGAGAAGGCTTGCTCCCACTTGGCCGACTGCGGCGTGATGTCCGACCAGCGGAAACGCACCGTCACCGGCGTGCCCTTCCAGCTGTCTTCGGCAAGGAAGGTTCCGACGCCATTCTCGAACGTCCCGCGCACCGGCACGTCGAGCCGGTCGGTCGCGCGCGAATCGAGCCACCAGATCGACCATAGATTCGTCGCGGGATCGAAGGCGCGCAGCGCGACGCCACGATAAGTCTCTTCGGGCGTATAAAAGATATTGTCTTCGACATTCGCGCCGCCGCCAAGCAACGGCCAATTCTCGCTGCTGCCGTCGAACTCCATCCAGTCGCTGCTGCCGATGAGCCGTTCGCGCAGTTTGCGGTGGCGGACCTTCCAGCGGCCGACCAGAAAAGCCCAGTCGTTCGCCGCCGCCGATGGAGGCGCGGCGTTCCCCGCCGATCCCGCCATCGCGACAAGTCCGCCCGCCACGGCGATTTCGAGTGCGCCGCGGCGCGTCATGTTCATGTCGATCATCGATAGTCTCCCTCGTGCGGGAGACGGGTACGCCGCGCTACCTGACAATATTTGTCAGTTATTCACGCGGCCCTCGAAATATTCCGGATCGGCAAGCCGTGCCTCGGCGACGAGGCAGACGATATGTTCGGCGAGCGCGGTCACCTCATCGGGCGTGAAATGCAGCCCCAGCTTGCTGCGCCGCCAGAGCACATCGTCGGTCGTGCGCGCCCACTCGCGCGTCACCATCCAGCGGACTTCGGCGACGCTGAGCCCATGGGCGATTTCGCCGCCGAGTTCGTCCCAGCCGGGGGCTTCGTTCAGCCAGCGCTTCGCATCGGTGCCATAGGCGCGGGCGATACGGTCGACCGTTGCGGCGGTCAGGAAGGGATAGGCGAGCTTATATTCGGCCTTCAGCGCCGCGATGCCGTCGGTCGCGAAATTGCCGCCGGGAAGCGATGATTTGCCGGTCCAATGCTTGCGCGACAGCGCATCGATGTGCCCGGCGAGTTCGTCGACCGCGTCCTCGGCGACATGGCGATAGCTGGTGATCTTGCCGCCATAGATGGTGAGCAGCGGCGCGCCCTCGGCCATGTCTAGGTCGATCCGGTAGCCGCGCGTCGCCGCTTCGGGGCGCCCCGATCCGTCCTCGATCAGCGGCCGGACGCCCGAATAGGTCCACACGACATCGGCGGGGGTGATGGGAGTGCGGAAATAGAGGCTCGCGCCTTCGCACAGATAGGCGATTTCCTCGTCGCTCGCTTTCGCTTCGCTTGCCGGCCCGTCATGGTCCTGGTCGGTCGTCCCGATCAGCGTGAAGTCGCGTTCATAGGGGATGGCGAAGAAGATGCGCCCGTCTGGAAGCTGGAAGAAATAGGCATAGTCATGCTCGAAGATCTTTCGCACGACGATATGCGATCCGCGCACCAGCCGCATCTGATGGTCGGGTTCGGCGTCGGCGCGCTTCAGCAGGTCGAGCACCGCCGGCCCCGCCGCATTGACGACGCTGCGCCCGGTAAAGCGATATTGGTGCCCCTGGTCGTCGCGCGCGTCGACGATCCACAGTCCGTCCTCGCAGCGCAGCATTTCGGCGCGCGTACGCGTGCGGACGCGCGCACCATGATCGGCGGCGTCGCGTGCGTTGAGCGCAACCAGCCGCGCATCGTCGACCCAGCCGTCCGAATATTCGAAACCTTTGACATATTGCGGCTGCAGCGGCCCGCCCGCGGCATGGCGGCGCAAATCGACCGATCGCGTCGCGGGCAGCTTTTTGCGGCCGCCGATATGGTCATAGAGGAAAAGGCCGAGCCGCAGCAGCCAGCGCGGGCGCAGACCGGGTCGATGTGGCAGCACGAAACGCAGCGGGCGGATGATATGCGGCGCGATGCCCCACAATATTTCGCGCTCCTTGAGCGCCTCGCGCACCAGGCCGAATTCATAATGTTCGAGGTAACGCAGCCCGCCGTGGATGAGCTTCGTCGACTTCGACGACGTGCCTTCGGCAAGGTCGTTCGCCTCGAGCAGCAGCACGCGCGCCCCGCGTCCCGCGGCGTCGCGCGCGACGCCCGCGCCATTGACACCGCCGCCGACGACGATGACATCATAGGGCTGTACGCTATCGGGCATGCGAATCCCTATGGCAGCGTTGTCTGATTTGCCAAGGGGCGACATCGTATGCGGCCTACGTATGCGCGTTGCATTCGCGGGGTGCATCCTCCAATTCTGAAAAACTATCCAAGGGGACTGTAGTGAGCGTAAAAGTCGAAACCCTGATCCTGTTCGGCGCAACGGGCGACCTTGCGCAGCGGATGCTTTTTCCCTCGCTCTACAATCTCCATGTCGACGGGCTGCTCGCCGATGTGCTGACGATTGTCGCGTCGGGACGCTCGAAGATGGACCGCACGGCGTGCCACGACATGGTGCGGAAAGCGCTGACCGAACATCTGCCTGCCGACCGGCTCGATGACGGACAGATCGCGGCCTTCCTCGAACGCGTCGATTATTGTTCGGTCGATGCGGGGGCCGGCACAGGTTATGACGAACTTGCGGCGCAGCTGGGCGACCGGCTCGGTCGTCCGATCGGCGCCTATCTTTCGACCCCGCCGTCGATGTTCGGTCCGATCGCGCAGGGGCTGAAGGCTGCGAGCATCGCCTGCGCCGAATGCCGCATCGCGATGGAAAAGCCGATCGGCCACGATCTCGCCTCGTCGCGCGACGTGAATGCCGAGGTCGGCGACGCCTTTGCCGAAGACCGCGTCTTCCGCATCGACCATTATCTCGGCAAGGAGACGGTGCAAAACCTGCTCGCGCTGCGCTTTGCCAACATGCTCTTCGAACCGCTGTGGAATGCGCAAGCGATCGACCATATCCAGATCACCGTCGCCGAAACCGTCGGGCTCGAGGGCCGCGTCTCCTATTATGACGGCGTCGGCGCGCTCAAGGACATGGTGCAGAACCATATGCTCCAGCTGCTCGCGATTATCGCGATGGAGCCCCCTTCGAGCGTCTCTTCGACCGCGGTGCGCGATGAAAAGGTCAAGCTGCTCCGCTCGCTTCGCAAGATGACGGCGGAGGATGTGAAGGCGCACAGCGTCAAGGGCCAATATACCAGCGGTGCGGTCAATGGCGGTGCGGTCGCGGGCTATGCCGACGAGCTCGGCAATCCGTCAAACACCGAAACTTTCGTCGCGATCAAGGCCTATATCGACAATTGGCGCTGGAAGGGCGTGCCTTTCTATCTGCGCACCGGCAAGCGCATGCCCGAGCGCAAGTCCGAGGTGCTGATCCAGTTCAAGCCGGTGCCGCACAATATTTTCGCGCGCGTCGGCGCGGGCAAGCTCGATGCGAACAGCATGATCATCAACCTGCAGCCCGAGGAAAACATCCGGGTCAAGGTGATGGCGAAACAGCCCGGCCTCGACCGCGACGGGGTGAAGCTCAAAGAGGTGACGATGGACGTCTCGCTCTCGCACAGCTTTGCCGGCGAGCGACGGCGCATCGCGTACGAGCGCTTGCTGCTCGATTTCATCGAGGGCGACCAGACATTGTTCGTTCGCCGCGACGAGGTCGAGGCGCAGTGGCAGTGGATCGACTCGATCCGCGACGCCTGGGCGGCGGTCGATATGGCGCCGCAGAATTACACCGCGGGAAGCTGGGGCCCGTCGAGTGCAATCGCGCTGATCGAGCGCGACGGAGCGAGTTGGCATGACTGATCTGAACCCCGTAATCGCCAAGGTTACCGACCGAATTATCGAACGCAGCGCCCCGCGCCGCGCCGCCTATCTGGGCCTCATGGACCGCCAGCGCGAGGCGGGCACCAATCGCGGCAACCTCTCGTGCGGCAATCTCGCTCATGGATTTGCCGCGTCGGGCGAGGACAAGCCCGCGATCCGGTCGGGCGCCGAGATGAATATCGGCATCGTCACCAGCTATAACGATATGCTGTCGGCGCATCAGCCGTACGGCCGCTATCCCGAGCAGATCAAACTCTTCGCGCGCGAAGTCGGTGCAACCGCGCAGGTCGCAGGCGGCGTGCCCGCGATGTGTGACGGGGTGACGCAGGGACAGGCAGGCATGGACCTGTCTTTGTTCAGCCGCGACAATATCGCGCAGGGCACGGTGATTGCGCTCAGCCACGCGATGTTCGAGAGCGCTTTGCTGCTCGGCATCTGCGACAAGATCGTTCCGGGCTTGCTGATCGGCGCGCTGCGTTTCGGCCATCTGCCGCAAATCCTGATTCCCGCCGGGCCGATGCCTTCGGGCCTCGCGAACAAGGAAAAGCAGCGCGTCCGCCAGCTTTATGCCGAAGGCAAGGCGACGCGTGACGAGCTGCTCGAGGCCGAGGCGGCGTCCTATCATGGCGCGGGCACCTGCACCTTCTACGGCACCGCGAACAGCAACCAGATGATGATGGAGTTGATGGGGCTGCACATCCCCGGCAGCGCCTTCACCAACCCCGGCACCAAGCTGCGGCAGGAACTGACCCGCGCCGCGACGCACCGTATTGCGCAGATCGGATGGGACGGCGACGATTATCGCCCGCTCGCGCGCTGCATCGACGAAAAGGCGATCGTCAACGCTGCGATCGGCCTGCTCGCGACGGGTGGGTCGACGAACCATGCGATCCACCTGCCCGCGATCGCACGCGCCGCCGGGATCGTCATCGACTGGCAGGATTTCGACGAGCTCAGCCACGCGGTGCCTTTGCTCGCGCGCGTCTATCCGAACGGTGCGGGCGACGTGAATAATTTCCACGCCGCGGGCGGGATCGGCTATGTCGTGCGCGAACTGCTCGGCGCCGGTTTGCTCCACGGCGATGTGCTGACCGTCGGCGGGACAATGGCCGATTATGCTGCCGAGCCCGTGCTCGTGAACGACGAACTTCATTGGCAGGCTGCCCCCGCTGAGAGCCGCGACGATACGATGCTTCGTCCCGTTTCGGCGCCTTTCTCGCCAGACGGCGGCATGCGCCTGCTCGCAGGCAATTTGGGCCGCGCGATCATCAAGACGAGCGCGGTGGCCGAGGATCGCTGGACGATCGAGGCGCCGTGCCGGATCTTCGACGACCAGAACCAGGTATTGGCCGCGTTCAAGGCGGGCGAACTCGAACGCGATGTCGTCGTCGTCGTCCGCTTCCAGGGGCCGCGCGCGAACGGCATGCCCGAATTGCACAAGCTGACCCCGGCGCTTGGGGTGCTGCAAGACAAGGGCTTCCGCGTGGCGTTGCTCACCGACGGCCGCATGTCGGGCGCGAGCGGCAAGGTTCCTGCAGTGATTCATCTCTCGCCTGAGGCTTTGCCCGGCCCCGACGGGGTGAGCGGCCCGCTCGCCTATCTGCAGGACGGCGATATCGTCCGCGTCTGCGCGGTGAACGGCGAAGTCGTCGCGCTCGTCGACGAGGCGATATGGGCCGCACGCACCCCCGCCGCCGCCCCGCCGCCCGCGCTGGGTGTCGGCCGCGAATTGTTCGCCCTGTTCCGCCATCACGCCGACGAAGCCGAAAAAGGCGGGTCGGCCGTTCTTGCTGCCATGGAGTCCGTCATTTGAGCCAGTCCATCGACCAGATCATGCGCCTCGCGCCCGTCATTCCGGTGATCGTCATCGAGCGGGTCGAGGATGCGGTGCCGATGGCCGAGGCGCTCGTCGCGGGCGGCCTGACGGTGCTCGAAGTGACGCTGCGCACCCCCGCCGCGCTCGACGCCATCACCGCGATGAAAAGTGTCAAGGGCGCGGTCGTCGGCGCGGGCACCGTGCTCGATCCTGCGATGCTCGACGCGGCGATTGCCGCAGGCTCCGAATTCATCGTCTCGCCGGGCCTCACCGACAATCTCGGCAAGGCGGCGGTCGCCAGCGGGATTCCCTTCCTGCCCGGCACCGCCAACGCCGGCGACATCATGCGCGGGATGGACCTCGGCCTCGACCGCTTCAAATTTTTCCCCGCAGCGACCAGCGGCGGCATCCCGGCGCTGAAGGCGCTCGCCGGCCCCTTCGGTCAGGCGCGCTTCTGCCCGACCGGAGGCATCAGCCTTGCGACCGCACCCGAATGGCTCGCGCTCGAAGCGGTGCTCTGCGTCGGCGGCAGCTGGGTCGTCCCGTCGGGACCGCTCGACGGCGCGAAAATCGAGACGCTAGCCCGCGAAGCCGCTGCCCTTTCGCGCCATTGATAAACGTCATCTTTACTGCCACTGTGCCTAGGTAAAACGGCAATATAGCCGTTGGTGGGGAGATGCGCGTGCCAAGGCCGCAGCCACATTTGGAAGAAGTTCTCGCGTCGGAGCCGGGATCGCATATCGCCGCGCTGTTCGATTTCGATGGAACGATCATCTCGGGCTACTCGGCGACCGCGATGCTGCGCGAGAAGTTCCAGCGCCGCGAAATGTCGATGGAAGAGATTGCCGAGACTGCGCAGGTCATTGCGCAGCACAGCCTCGGTACCATCGGTTTCTCGGGGCTGATGTCGGGTGCCGCCAAATTCATGAAGGGCGTCGACGAGGAAAGCTTCATCGAGTTTGGCGAAGAACTCTACAAGAAGCATATCGCCCGCAAAATCTATCCCGAAACGCGCGCGATCATCGAGGCGCATCAGGCGAAGGGCCACCGCGTCGCGATCATCTCGTCGGCGACGATCTACCAGATCGAACCGACCGCGCGTGATCTCGGGATCACCGATATCAAATGCTCGGCCTATGAGATCGAGGATGGCGTCTTTACCGGCGAAATCATCCGTCCGCTCTGCTTCGGTGAGGGCAAGGTGCTCGCGGCCGAGGAACTGGCCGAGGAATATGGCCTCGATCTCGACCAGAGCTTTTTCTATTCGGACAGCGACGACGATATCGAGCTGCTCGAGCGCGTCGGCAAGCCGCGCCCGCTCAACCCGAACCTCAAACTCAAGGCAATCGCCGAAGAAAATGGCTGGCCGGTTCAGCGGTTCGGCAGCCGCGGCACGCCTTCGTGGGTAGATTATACGCGCACCATCTACGCCACCGGCTCGCTCGTCGGCGCCTTCGCTGCGGGCTTGCCGATCTGGGCGCTGACGCGCTCGCAGCGCGAGGCGGCGAATTTCTCGATCGGGCTGTTCGGCGATTTCGCGACCGCGATCACCGGCGTCGAGCTCGAGGTCGAGGATGAGAAGAATCTCTGGTCCTCGCGCCCGTGCGTTTTCATCTTCAACCATCAGAGCAAGGCGGACGTGATGATCCTCGCCAAGCTCATTCGCCGCGACATGGGCGGGGTGGGCAAGAAGGAAATCAAGGACATCCCCATCCTAGGCAAGCTGATGGAATGGGGCGGCACCGTCTTCGTCGACCGTGCCGACGGCAAGAGCGCGATCAAGGCGATGGAGCCGCTGGTCGACGCGATCAAGGTCGAAGGCAAGTCGATCTGCATCTCGCCCGAAGGCACGCGCAGCCTGACGCCCAAGCTCGAACCGTTCAAGAAGGGCGCGTTCCACTTGGCTATGCAGGCGGGGGTGCCGATCGTCCCGATCGTGATCCATAATGCGACCGACGTCGCGCCGAAGAACGAGTTCGTGATGCGCCCTGCGACGGTGCGCGTCACCGTGCTGCCGCCGGTCGACACGTCGGGATGGAGCCCGAAGACAATCAACAATCATGTCCGCGACGTGCGGAACATGTTCCTGCGCACGCTCGGCCAGCCCGAGGAGAGCGTCGCGGAATCGGTGGCGAAAGAGCCTGCACCGGAGGCCGCTCCACCCGAAGCCAAGGCCGCAAAGGCGAAGCCCAAAAAGGCGACCGCGAAAAAGCCCGCCGCGAAGAAAAAGGCCCCCGCCAAAAAGCCCGCGGCCGCCAAGGGAAAGACCGGCTAAGCGGTGGCCGACGGAACGCCCCGCACCCCAATCGTGACGGAGCAGGCGGCCGACCGGCTCTATATCATCGACGCGCGCAACGGGGTCGAGCGCCGCATCCTGCTCGACTGGATGCATTCGACGAGCGGCGATGACGAACCGGCCTGGGCGAGCCTCGACATCGAGGACGGCGATCATGCGCTGCCCGTCGACGTGTTACAGGCGCGGCTCGGCGGCGCGCCGTCGCGGCTGGTGGTGCCGCTGCGCGTCGCATGGCGTATCCCGGGGTTCGACAAGGATCGCGCGCTCAAATTCCGCCACCTGATTTTCGGCGATCCGCGCCATCCCGGGCCGCTCCGCTCGCGGCTGATCCTGCTGCGCGACCGGCGGCGCGCGCAGATTCTCGTCGGCGAGGCGGCGACGCTCGACGCGCTGCGCGACCGTTTCTGCGCACAGACCGGCGGGGGCGACGGTGAGGGTGCCGACAGCCCCGAATTTGCAGGCTTCGTCGCGCGGCAGGCCGCGCTCGCGCTCGATGTCGCCGAGCGCGGGATCCGCGGAACGCGCTACAAGGTGCCGCGTTTCGTCGCCGACGGCCTGCGCACCAGCCCCAAATTCCGCGCTGCGCTCGCTGATCTGGCGGAGAAGACGGGGCGCCCTGTCGGCGAGCTTTACCGCGAGGCGCGGCCGCTGATGAAGGAGGTCATCGCGCGGCCATCGGCGCTCTTCCTCGACCTGCGCGCGCGGCTCGATCGCATGATGTTCGGTGGCTACGCACCCGAGATGGAGATCGATGCCGCCGAACTCGCGAAGCTGCGTTCGATCTTGCGCGAACACCCGACCGCGATCCTCTTCACCCACAAAACCTATATCGATGGCGCGACCCCCAGCCGGCTGACCTATGAAAAGGACATGCCTATGCTGCACAGCTTCGGCGGCGCCAATCTCGACTTCGCGGTGATGGGGGAATTCTTCCGCCGCTCGGGAATGATCTTCATCCGGCGCAGCTTCCAGGACCAGCCGGTCTACAAGCTCGTGCTGCGCCACTATATCGCATGGCTGCTCGCGAAGCGCTTCCCGCTTTCGTGGGCGTTCGAGGGCACACGCTCGCGCCTCGGCAAGCTGATGCCGCCCAAATATGGCCTGATGAAATATGTCCTCGATGCGGCGCATGCGACGGGGACGCAGGGCGTCCATTTCGTGCCCTTCGTCACCAGCTTCGACTTGATCCGCGACGTCGAGGAATATGCCGCGGAGCAGACGGGGCGGAACAAGAAGCCCGAAAGCCTGTCGTGGTTTATCGGCTATATGAAGAGCCTGAAGGAGCCCTCGGGCCGCATCCGACTCGACATCGGCGAACCCGTCGTCATCGATCAGGCGCCCGGTCCCGACGACAAGCGCGCGCTCGAAAAGATCGCTTTCGCGGTCGCGGTCGAGGCGAACCGCGTCACCCCGCTCACCGTAACTTCGGTGATGTGCCTGATCCTTCTCGGTATGGCGCCAAGGGGGGCAACGGCGGCCGAACTGCTCGGCGCGATCGGCGCGGTGACCGACTGGGCGCGTGCGCGCGGCATAAGGCTGAGCAAGGAACTCGAAAGCGGCGACGATAACGCACTGTCGGCGACCGTCGATACGCTCGTCGCGAGCGGGCTGCTCGCGCGCTACGAAGCGGGCAGCGAGAATGTCTATTCGATCGACCCCGCCAAGCATCCGATGGCGAGCTATTACCGCAACATCATTGCGCATCATTTCCTCGACCGCGCGATGATCGAACTCGCGCTGTTCGAACTGCGCGATGGCGACAGCGGTGATGCCACCGCTGCCTTCTGGGAGAAGATCGACCGGCTGCGCGACCTGTTCAAATTCGAATTCTTCTATCCGCCGCGCGACGAGCATCGCGCTGCGATCGAAGCCGAGCTGGCGCGCATCGATCCCGTGTGGGACCGCCGCCTTGCGAGCGGCGACCGCGGTATCGCGCAGCTTCTCCGCCGCTGCCAGCCCGTCGTCGGCCACGCGATCCTGCTGCCCTTCGCCGAAGCCTATTCGGTCGTCGCCGAACAGCTTGCACGCGCGAAACCCGGCGATGTCGTCGATGAAAAGGCGCTGCTCGACGCGGCGCTCGTCGAGGGACGCCAGGCCTATCTGCTGCGCCGGATCAGCAGCGAGGCGGCGATCGGCAAATTGCTCTTCGCCAACGGCCTGTCGCTGATGCGCCATATGGGGCTCGCCGAGGAGGCGACGCCGGTGAATCTTGCGGCGCGCCGTGCGCTGCTGATGGAACTGCGCGGCCTTGCCAACGTCATGGAGACGATGCGGCTTTCGACCGTCGCGCTTGCCGACCGCTTGCCGGGTTCAGGAGGATAAATGCTCAAACAGCTCAGCGCGCAGGACGCCCAGTTCCTCTACACGCAGACCGCGAACAATCTGACGCACATCATGGGGGTCTATATCTACGACCCCTCGACCGCGCCCGGCGGCTTTGTGCGCTTCAAGGACATCATCCGCCACGTCGAAAGCCGCGTCGACACCTCGCCCTTGTTCAAGCGCCGCCTGCACCGGCTGCCGTTCGACATGGACCATCCCTATTGGGTCGAGGACGAGCATTTCGACATCGAGGCGCATATGAGCCATGCGCGGCTGCCCGAGCCCGGCGACTGGCGGCAATTCTGCATCGCGGTCGCGCGCTGGTTCTCTAAGCCGATGGATATGAACCGGCCGCTCTGGGACATTTATGTCATCGAGGGGCTCGACCGGATTCCGGGCATCCCCAAGGGCAGCTTCGCGATGCTCCACCGCGTCCACCACGCCGCGGTCGACGGCGCTTCGGGCGCGCACGCCTTTATCGCGATGAGCGATATCGATGCAAAGGGCACGCCCGCGATTGCCGAACCGCCGCCGGTCGAGGAACTCGGCAAGGCGCCGTCGAGCACCGAAACCCTCTCGCGCGCCTGGTCGGCGTCGATGCAGTCGCCGGTCAAATTCATGAACGCGCTGATGAAGATGTCGCCCGCGATCATCTCCTCGGCGCGCAAGTCGCTCGCCGAGGGCGGCATGACCGCTGGCGTTCCCGAAACGCGCTTCAACGTGCCCGTCGGCCCGCACAAGATGTTCGACGCGACAACGGTCGCGCTCGCCGACGTAGCCGAGATCCGCAAGAAGGTGCCGGGTGCGACGGTCAATGACGTCGTACTCACCACCGTCGGCGGCGCGCTGCGCAAATATCTCGCGAAGCACAAGGAATTGCCCAAGGACAGCCTTGTCGCGGTCGCGCCGATCAATTTGCGCGGGAAGGGCGGAAAGGCGTCGAAGCCGGGCAATCAGGTGTCGGCGATGAGCGTGCCGATCCGCACCGACATCGCCGATCCGCTCGAACGGCTCGCCGCGGTGCGCGATTACACGGTCGAGGCGAAGGAGGCCAAAGCGGGCGTCAGCGCACGGATCATGACCGATCTGTCGCAGCATATTCCGGGGGCGACGATGGCGGCGGTCGCGCGGCTCGTCACCAGCGAGCGCTTCGCGGTACGCGGCACCAATCTCTTCATCTCGAACGTGCCCGGCGCGCAGGTGCCGCTCTACCTCGCGGGGGCGCAGCTCGTGCAGCAGCACGGGATGGCGCCGCTCGCGAACAATATGGGGCTGTTCGTCGCGACCCCCAGTTACAACGGCCGCATCGCCTTCTCGCTCATCTCCGAACGTGCGGTGATGCCCGACATCGCCTTTTTCCGCGAATGTATCGACGAAAGTTTCGCCGACCTGATGGCGGCGGTGCCGAAGCCCGAAAAAACGAAAGCCGCTACGGCAACGCCGAAACCTGCGGCCAAGCCCAAGGCCAAACCCAAGCCTGCGGCCCAAACTGCGACAAAGAGCAGGGTGAAACCGGTTGCTAAAGCGAACGCAACCGGCAAGACTCGCAAAAAATAAACCATGCTCTCGCAGGATTACCGAATGCTCTTCACCCCGACGCTCAGCGCCGACCGCGATCTTGTGACCGCACCCGATTATGCCGCATGGTCCAAAGCGGCCCACGAACATGACAAAAAATCGGGGCTGCAGGCATGGCGCGATGCCGACGAGAGCAAGCATTTCGACTATAAGGCGATCCGCGCGCGGCTCGAAAAGCTGCGCAAGCTGTCGGCGGCGGGTGACGTCAAGGGGCTGCTTTTCGTGCTCAACGAGGGCATCCACGGCAATATCGACGGCATGGGGCACGAGCGGCTGTATCAAAAGGCGCGCTTCGGCACGAAAAGGCTGATCGAGGATTATGTCGCCGAGGTCGTCGCGTCGCTCGACAAGATCGCCACCGCGCGCAGCATCACCCGCGAGGAAAAGCGCGACTTTTTTCGGCGGGCGCAGCATTGCTACGGCCGCTCGGCGCTGCTGCTTTCGGGCTCGGGCAGCTTTCTCTTCTTCCATATCGGCGTCGTGAAGGCGCTTTGGGAAGAGGGCGTGCTGCCCGCGATCATGTCGGGGGCGAGCGGCGGATCGATCGTCGCGGCGGTCGTCTGCACGCGCAAGAATGCCGACATCGGCGCTTTCCTAGAAAGCGGGCGCCTCGCCAACCCCAGCCGCAATCCCGATCAAAAACGCCTCGCCCCCGACGAAGTGCGCGAACGCCTCGCCGACCTGATCCCCGATCTGACCTTCCAGGAAGCCTATGAGGTCAGCGGCCGCCACCTCAACGTCTCGGTCGCGCCCGCCGAAAAGCATCAGAACGGTCGTCTGCTCAATGCGATCACCGCGCCAAACGTCCTCATTCGCGAAGCCGTGCTCGCGTCGTGCGCAGTGCCCGGCGTCTTCCCGCCGGTGATGCTGATGGCGCGCGACGATGCGGGCAACCGCGTCCCCTATCAGCCCGACCGGCGCTGGGTCGACGGGTCGGTGACGCACGATATCCCGACCAAGCGGCTCGAACGCCTCTATGGCGTCAACCACCATATCGTCAGCCAGGCGAACCCCATCGCGCTGCCCTTCGCAACCGACACGCGCAAGCAGATGGCACCGATCGAGGCGATCCAGCATGCGTCGATGACGACCTTCAAGGCGTGGCTCAACGCGAATATGGTGATTTTCCAGAAACCGCTCGAGCTGATCCCGCCGATCAACAGCCTCGCCAACATGGCGCGGTCGGTGATCAATCAGGAATATACCGGCGACATCAACATCATCCGCCCGCCCAAATTCTGGTCGCCGACGAAGATCCTCTCCGATCTCGCGCAGGAGGATATCGACGAACTGATCGATACGGGTGAACGCACCGCTTGGCCGAAGGTCGAGATGGTCCGCACCCAGACCGCGATCAGCCGCGCGCTCGAAGCGATTTTGGCGAAAATCGACAAGGCGGGCGACGACGGCCCCGGCCATCGCAGCGCGGCGCTGAAGAAGGCGGTGCGCTGAGCATGGCGGCGGGTGCGGTGATCCTGCCTGCCGGTTCCGCGGGGGCGGGTGCTAAGCTCCACGTCACCCACTGGCTGCCCGAAGGGCGCCCGCGCGCGGTGGTGTTGCTCGCGCATGGCTATGCCGAGCACGCCGGACGCTATGAATATGTCGCCAAACGGCTGACCGGTGCCGGCTATGCCGTCTATGCGGTCGATCATTGGGGGCACGGCAATTCGGACGGTGAGGGCGGTTTCGTCCCACGCTTTTCGGCTTTTCTCGACGGGATGAGCGAATTGCTGACGCTCGTCGAGGTCAATCATGCCGATACCCCGCGCCTGCTGCTCGGGCACAGCATGGGCGGGCTGATCGCGACGCTCTTTCTCGTCGAGCGGCAGCAGGCGTTCGTCGCGGCGGCGCTTTCGGGCCCAGCGATCTTGCCCGCCGAACCGCCGTCGCGCTTCACCGTCTGGATCAGCCGCTTCCTCTCGCGCTTCTTTCCGCGCCTTGGCGTGCTGTCGCTCGATTCAACCGGCGTAAGCCGCGATCCGCAAGTCGTCGCCGCCTATCAGGCCGACCCGCTCGTTTATGACGGCAAGATCGGGGCAAGGCTCGGCAAGGAATTCATGGACGCTATGGCGGTCGCACAGGCCGACGCGCCGAAGATCCACGTGCCGATCCTGATCCAGCATGGCGAAGCCGACCGGCTGACCGCGCCGGCGGGCTCGCGCTATCTGTTCGCCAATGTCGCATCGAAGGACAAGCGCCTCGAAATCTATCCGGGCCTGTTCCACGAAATCTATAACGAGCCCGAACGCGACGCCGTCCTCGACGATCTCATCGGCTGGTTCGACGCGCATGTGAAAGGCACGCCCGCCGCATGAGAATCCTGCTCGTCCTGATCTTCGCGCCGCTGATCGCGCTCGCGCTGATGTATTTCGTCTTTCCGGGCCGCCTCGTCGCGATCGGGCGGGCCTTGCTCCGACAGCGCGGCGGGATGGTGCAGAAGAGCGTTGTCGTCGACGGTCGGAACTGGCCCTATCTGGAGGGCGGCGATCCGTCGAAACCCTTACTGCTCCTTGTCCACGGTTTTGCGGGCGACAAGGATAATTGGTCGATGATCGCGCCCTATCTCACGCGCGACTATCATGTCATCGCGCCCGACCTTCCGGGTTTCGGCGAGAATGAACGCAACCCCGACCTCGCCTATGACCTGCAGGCGCAGACCGCGCGGCTGAAGGCCTTTGCCGACGCGCTCGGCCTTAAGCGTCCGCATGTTGGCGGCAACAGCATGGGCGGCTGGATCGCGCTGCGCTATGCGATCGATTATCCGGGCGCGCTCGCCAGCCTGATCCTGCTCAACAATGCGGGCGTCAACGGCGCCAACGAAAGCGAGCTTCAGAAACAGGCTGCGAACGAGGATTATAATCCGCTCATCCTTGCCAATCTGGAGGATGCCGACCGGCTGGTGGCGATGGTCGTCCACAAGCCGCCCTATATTCCGTCGCGGCTGAAGCCGGTGCTCTACGCCGACGGCCTCAAATATCGCGACCAGCTCGACAGGATCTTCTGGGTCATCGCAACCGAGGGGCGCGACCATCCGCTGAACGGCCGCCTCGGCGAAGTGAAGGTGCCGACGCTGATCATTTGGGGCCGCCACGATCAATTGCTCGATGTGAGCTGCGTTCCCGTCCTTGAGGCGGGCATCGCGGGAAGCACGTCGCATATCTTCGAGCATGTCGGCCATGTCCCGATGATCGAGGATCCGAAGGCAACGGCGGCCGTGATGAAGGGCTTTCTTGCCAAGCATTGAAATGCGCGTCAGTCTCTCCCCAAAACAGGGAGAGTTTCATGCGGTTGAAGGTGGGGCTGCTCGGCGGGGGTAGCTGGGGGACGACGGTCGCATCGGTGGTGTCGCGCAATGCCCCGATCACGCTGTGGGCGCGCGATGCCGAAACCGTCGACGGCATCAATGCCGATAATGAAAACCGCAAATATCTGCCGGGGATCAAGCTGCCCGCGGCGCTGCGCGCCACGGTGGATATGGCAGAGGTGGTTGCGGGCGCCGACGTGCTCGTCATGGGCGTGCCCTCGCATAGTTTTCGCGCCGTGCTCGAAGAGGCGCGCAACCATCTTCGCCCATGGGTGCCGGTGATCAGCCTGACCAAGGGTCTCGAACTGTCGTCGGGCAAACGCATGACCGAGTTGATCGAGGAGGTGCTTCCCGGCCATCCGGTCGGTGTGCTCACCGGCCCCAACCTCGCGCGCGAGATCATGACGGGGCAGGCGGCGGCGAGCGTGCTGTCGATGGAGGACGAGATCGTCGTCCGCGCGCTCCAGCCCGTGTTCCATTCGGGGCTGTTTCGCGTCTACACCAACACCGACTTGCTCGGTTGCGAGCTCGGCGGGGTTCTCAAGAATATCATCGCGATCGCGGTCGGCATGGGCGACGGGCTGGGGGCGGGCGACAACACGCGCTCGGCGCTGATGACGCGCGGGCTTTCGGAAATCACCCGGCTCGGGGTCGCGATGGGTGGCCGCGCGGAGACTTTTGCGGGGCTCACCGGCATGGGCGACCTTATCGCCACCTGCACCAGCCCGCTGTCGCGCAACCGCCATGTCGGGGTCGAACTCGGCAAGGGGCGCCCGATCGACGAGATCATCGCGGGCATGAACATGGTCGCGGAGGGGGTGAAGAGCGCGCCGACGGTGATCGCGCTCGCCGAACGCTACGGCCTCGACATGCCGATCGCGCGCGATGTCTATGACGTGACACAAGGCAAACGCAGCGCGCAGGACGTGTTTCGCGGGCTGCTGAAATCGAGTGTCGGCGCCGAATCGCATCCCGGGTGAGGCGATTCCGCCGCGACCCGTGCCTTTTTGGCGATTAGCGGGGAAGAAAACCACCATCTGCTTCGTTGACTACCCTGACCGCCCTGCAACGGGCGGGCAATCAGGAGATGGACAATGAAAAAATGGACCACCCTCGCTATTCTTATGGCTCTCCCCGCCACCGCCGCAGTGGCGGCCGTTCCCTATGGCTCGATGCCGCCGGGATTCGACGCACCGCACATCCGCACCTCCCCGATCGCGGGCGTCGTGAACCAGCAATGGTATAATTACAAAGCCGATATTCTCGAGGCCGAGAAGGAGCTGCGCAGCGACCTTCGCCATTCGACCGACCGCGAAGACCGCTGGGACGCGTGGGACGAATGGGAGACCGAGGTGGTCGACGCCGACAAGGATTATGTGAAGGAAATGCGCAAGAAAGGCTATCGCACCGGCCGCGTGACGGTCGGCGGCTAAGCCGCGCCGAGTTCCCCGGAGCCTTGCTCTGGGTCGCAGGGAAGGGCGGGTGTCATGGGGCACCCGCCCTTTCTTGTGTCAGGACTTGGCCTCGGCCAGCAATGCCTTCGCCTCGGCGCCCTGCCAATCGATCGCGCCGACAACGCGCCAGATCTCGCGGCCCGCGGCGTCATAATAGATGCTCGTCGGCAACGCGCTGTTGGCGGCGTCGAGCAGGCCGTTCTCTGGATCGATATAGGGTTGCAGGACCTTCAGCCCCGCCTTCTGGAACCAGGGATCGACGATTTCGGCGCCCTGCAGGTCTTGCGCGACCGCGAGCACCGTCATTCGTTCGGCGCTTTTCGCCGCGAGCGCATCGAGCGTCGGCATCTCTGCAACGCACGGCGCGCACCAGGTCGCCCAGAGATTGATGAGCAGAGGCTTGCCGCGGAAATTCGCCAGCGTCACCGCCGCGTCGTCGGGCCCGCGAAAGGCCGCGGTCGGCGCGGCTTCGCCCTTGTGGCTGCGGTCGATTATATATTCGAACTGGCCGACGCCCTTCGCTTGGCCCGCCGAAACATTTGCTTGGCTTTGCCCCGCTTGCCCGTCCGGCTGCTTTTCCCTATCGCAGCCGGCGACTGATCCGGCCAGAAACACGGCGAGGATCGCAAGGGACGGATTTGGAACGCGGCGGATGGCGAATACTCCGGACAGCAACAGCATGTGGGGTGGCCGCTTCGGTGGCGGACCCGCGGCGATCATGCAAGAGATTAACGCATCGATCCCGGTCGACAAGCGCCTGTGGGAAGAAGATATCACCGCCAGCCGGGCGCATGCCGTCATGCTCGGCGCCTCGGGCATCATCGGTGCCGACGATGCGGTAGTGATCGACCGCGGCCTTGCGCAGATCGCCGAAGAATTCGGCGCGAACGGCGTGCCCGTCGATCTCAGCCTCGAAGACATCCACATGACCGTCGAATCGCGGCTGAAGGACCTCGTCGGCGAGGCTGCCGGCCGCCTCCACACCGCGCGCTCGCGCAACGACCAGGTCGCGACCGATTTTCGCCTGTGGACGCGCACCGCATGCGAGCGCATCGATACGGGGTTGAAGGCGATCCAGACCGCGCTGCTCGCGCGCGCCGACGAACATGCGGGCAGCATCATGCCCGGCTTCACGCATTTGCAGGTCGCGCAGCCGGTGACGCTCGGCCATCATCTTCTCGCCTATGTCGAGATGTTCGGTCGCGACCGCTCGCGCTTCGCCGATGCGCGCCGCCGCCTCAACGAATCGCCGCTCGGCGCGGCTGCACTTGCGGGCACCGGCTTCCCGGTCGACCGCCACGCGACCGCCGCCGCGCTGGGTTTCGACCGCCCGATGGCAAACAGCATCGACGCCGTTTCGGACCGCGACTTTGCGCTCGAATTCTGCGCCTCGGCGTCGATCGCCGCGATCCACCTCTCGCGCCTTGCCGAAGAGATTGTGATCTGGGCGAGCCAGCCCTTCGGTTTCATCAGCCTGCCCGACGCCTGGTCGACGGGCAGCTCGATCATGCCGCAAAAGCGCAACCCTGACGCCGCCGAACTGGTGCGCGGGCGTGCCGGCCTGCTGCTCGGTGCCTTCCAGCGGCTCAGCGTGATCGTGAAGGGCCTGCCGCTGACCTATTCGAAGGATCTGCAGGACGACAAGGAAACCGTCTTCGGCGCCTTCGACGCGCTCGCGCTGTCGCTCGCCGCGATGACCGGGATGGTCGAAACGCTGACCTTCCGCACCGACCGGATGCGCGCGCTTGCCGCCTCGGGCTATTCGACCGCGACCGACCTCGCCGACTGGCTCGTGCGCGAGGCGGGGCTGCCGTTCCGCGAGGCGCATCATGTCGTCGGTTCGTGCGTGAAGCGTGCCGAGGAACTGGGTGTCGAGCTGTCGGCGCTGCCTGCCGCCGACGCCGCCGCGATCCACGCCGCGGTCACCCCTGACGTGCTCGCGGCGCTGACCGTCGAGGCGTCGGTCGCCAGCCGCACCAGCTATGGCGGGACGGCGCCGGACCGGGTAAGGCAGGCCGTCGCCGCCGCCCGCGCGACGCTCGAAGGAACGATGTGATGGCGACAAAGCGCCCCATCCTGATTGGCATAGCCACCACCGCGCTGCTCGGCGCGTGCGGCGGCAAGGAAGATCTGAAGCCGGTGGCAGGCCAGCCCGCCCCGGTCATTCCCGTCGGCGCGACCCGCGCCCCGACTACGGAGGAGCTTACGACGCCTGACGCGCAGGCCCGGCCCGCGCGCAGCGACGAACTTCTCAAACGGTCCGAACAACGCGAAGCCGACGATTTTGACTTGCCGCCTCCGGGCTGAGCCTCAGGACTTTTACCAATGAATCATTTTGAAATTCGGGACGGCGTGATGCACGCCGAGGATATTCCGCTGCCACGCATTGCCGAGGAAATCGGCACGCCCGTCTATGTCTATTCGCGCGCGACGCTCGAACGCCATGCGCAGGCGTTTCGCGACGGGCTGAAGGACGTGCCGAAGAAGCACCTCGCCTTCGCGATCAAGTGCAATCCCAACCTCGGCGTGCTGCGCGTGCTTGCGCGGCAGGGCTATGGCGCCGACGTCGTGTCGGGCGGCGAACTCGAACGCGCGCTCGCGGCGGGCATGGCGCCTGAGGACATCGTCTTTTCGGGGGTCGGCAAGACGCGCGCCGAGCTGGCGCAGGGGCTCGACCGCGGCATCGGCCAGTTCAACATCGAGCATGAGCCCGAAGGCGTCGCACTCGCCGAAATCGCGCTCGCGAAGGAAATGACCGCGCCCGCGGTGCTGCGCGTCAATCCCGACGTCGACGCGGGAACGCACGCCAAGATTTCCACCGGCAAGGCCGAGAACAAGTTCGGCGTCGGCATCGACGTCGCGCCCGAAATCTTCGGCCGGCTCGCGGCGCTGCCGGGACTCAACATGCGCGGCATCGCGGTGCATATCGGCAGCCAGCTCACCAGCCTCGCGCCGCTCGAAGCGGCGTTCGAACGCGTTGGTCAGCTCGTCGCCGAACTGCGCGCCGCGGGGCACAGCATCACGCATGTCGACCTCGGCGGCGGCCTCGGCGTCCCGTACAAGGCGGACGACAATCCGCCGAGCCCGGCCGAATATGGCGCGATGGTCGCGCGCGTGACCAAGGATTGGGACGTCACGTTGATGTTCGAACCCGGCCGCGTGATCGCGGGCAACACCGGCGTGCTGCTGACCGAGGTGCTGTGGGTCAAGCCCGGCGCGACCAACCCGTTCGTGATCGTCGACGCCGCGATGAACGACCTTGCGCGCCCGGCGCTCTACGATGCCTATCACGATTTCGTGTCGGTGACCCCGACGGGCGAGACGATGACGGCGTCGATCGTCGGCCCGGTGTGCGAGACCGGCGATACCTTCGCGCGCGACCGCGTCACCGACAAGGTCGAGCCCGGCGATCTCGCGGTGTTCCGCACCGCGGGCGCTTATGGCGCGACGATGGCGTCGACCTACAACAGCCGCAGCCTCGTTCCCGAGGTGCTCGTCGACGGCGACCGCTATGTCGTCGTCGCCGACCGTATCGCAGCGGGCACGATCATGGCCGCCGAGCGCGTGCCCGACTGGATCGACTGACGTGGAGCAGCTTCCCATCTTCCTGAACCTGAGCGGCCGCACGGTCGTGCTGGTCGGGGAGGGGGAAGCCGCCGACGCCAAGGCGCGGCTGATCGTCCGCGCGGGCGGGCGGATCGTGCCCGAGTGGGAGGAGGGCGCGACGATCGCCTTCGTCGCGCTCGACGATGACGAACAGGCGTGCGCGGCGGCGCAGGCGCTCCGCGCACGCGGCCTGCTCGTCAATGTCGTCGACCGCCCCGATCTTTGCGATTTCACCACCCCCGCGATCGTCGACCGCGCGCCGGTGACGATCGCGATCGGGACGGGCGGTGCGTCGGCGGGTCTTGCCAAGGCGGTCCGTCAGCGCATCGAAGCCCTGCTTCCCGCCCGCCTCGGCGCGCTCGCCTCGGCGCTCCACGCTGCGCGCGACGCGATGAAGGCGCGCTGGCCTGAAGCCGCCGATCGCCGACGCGCGATCGATGCCGCACTGGCAAACGGTGGAGCACTCGACCCGCTTGGAGCCGACGCGGCCGACAAGATCGCAACCTGGCTGGCGAGCGAAGCGCCGATCCACTCCTCGCGCGTCGAAACCATTGCCCTGAAGAGCGCCGATCCTGATGATCTCACCCTCCGCGCCGCACGCTTGCTTGGCGAGGCCGATCATGTCTTCCACGCGGCGAGCGTGCCCGCCGCCATCCTCGACCGCGCCCGCGCCGATGCCGTGCGCCATATCGCCGATGCGCCCCCCGGGGATCCGCCGCCCGGCCTGTCGCTCTGGCTTTCGCGATGACGAGCAGGGCCCACCCGCTTTACGCCGCGATGGCGCCGACGATCTTCGAACATATGTCGGGGCTCGCGCGCGCGCATGACGCGATCAACCTCGGCCAAGGCTTCCCCGACGAGCCGCCGCACCCCGACATGATCGCCGCCGCGGCGCGCGCGCTGACCGAAAAGTCGAACCAATATCCGCCGGCCTTCGGCCTGCCCGAATTGCGCGACGCGATCTGTGGCTTCTACGCCCGGCGGCAGGGGCTGGCTCTCGCACGCGACCAAGTCATCGTGACCTCGGGCGCAACCGAAGCGCTCGCCGTCGCCATCCTCGCCCTCGTTGCGCCGGGTGACGAGGTGATCCTGTTTCAGCCCGCCTATGACAGCTATGCGCCGATGGTGCTCCGCGCCGGCGGTGTGCCCGTATCGATTGCGCTCGCGCCGCCCCATTGGCACTACGATGCCGACCAGCTCGCCGCCGCAATCACCCCGCGCACGCGCGTGCTGATGCTCAACGACCCGCTCAATCCCGCGGGCACCGTCGCGAGCGAAGCCGAGCTCGCGATGCTCGCCGAGCTCTGCGTGCGCCACGACCTCATCGCGATCTGCGACGAGGTCTGGGAGGATGTCCGCTTTGACGGAACCCCGCACCGGTCGCTGCTTTCCTTCCCGGGCATGGCCGACCGCGCGGTAAAGATTGGCTCGGCGGGCAAGATCTTCGGCCTCACAGGATGGAAGACCGGCTGGCTATGCGCCGCGCCCGAAATGGCGACTGCGCTCGGCCGCGCGCACCAGTTTCTCACCTTCACAACCCCGCCCGCGCTGCAATGGGCTGTCGCCGAAGGCCTCGATCGCCCCGACGCATGGTTCGCCGAGCAGCGCAATCGCTGGGCCACATCTCGTGTGCACCTTCGCGATGCGCTGGGCGCCGCAGGCTTCACCGTCCTGCCGAACGCCGCAACCTGGTTCCTCTGCATCGACCTCGCCGCATCGGACATCGCGCTGTCCGACAGCGAGTTCAGCGAACGCGCGGTGCGCGAAGCCGGGGTCGCCTCGATCCCCGTCTCGGCGCTGTTCGAAGGCGAGGGCCCGCACCACATCCTGCGCCTCTGCTTTGCGAAGGATGGGGCGATACTCGACGAGGCGGTCCGCCGCCTCGCTTCTTTCCGCGCAAAGCTGCGCTCCGAAAATTAGGGCGCGATCGCCAGGCCGTCGCCATTCTTGCCCGCGGCGATGCGGCGCAGCACTTCGCCGCTTGCAACGTCGATCTCGGCGACCTTGTCATGCCCGGTCTCGGCGGCATAGAGCCGCTTCGAGTCCGCGCTGAACAGCAAAGTGACCTGCCCCTTCGCCGCCTCGCCCGACACCTTGATCGTCTTGATCGGCGCGCGCGTGTCGGCGTCAAACAGGCTGATCGTTCCCGCCGCGATATTGCTCGTCGCGACCAGCTTGCCATCGGGGCTCGCCAGCACGCGGATCGCGACCGGATCGACCGGCAGTTCGGCGATTTTCTCGCCCGATTTGGTATCCCAGATCGACACGCGCGGCGCATCAAGGTCGCCGACCCACAGCTCGCGCCCGCGCTTCGTCAATGCCAGCCCTTCGGGCTTACCGCCGATCGTCAGGTCGCGCAGCTTCTTCGCGGTCTTGAGGTCGAGTATGCTCACCGTCCCGGCGCCGATATTCGCGGTGTAAGCGGTGCGATTGTCGGGCGCGACGACGACCATATGCGTGCCCTTCTGCCCGGTCGCAATCGACGTCAGCTTGCCGTCGGGGGCGACCACCGCGACCGACTCGCTGCCCTCGGTCGTCGCGACGAGCCGCCCGTCGGACAGCCACAGCAACCCGTGCGGCCGCTGGTTGGGGCTGAGGTCGATCGTCCGCAGCTTCGTCCGGCTCGCGACATCGAACACATCGACCGTCGTGCTGCCATAGGCGACGACGGCCGCCTGCTTGCCATCGGGCGAGATCGCGATCTCGTGCGGCATCTTGCCCGTCGGCAGCCGCGCCAGCTCTTCGCCCGACGCCACCGCGATGACGCTCAGCGTGTCCTCGCCCTTGTTGCCGACGAGTAGCGTTTCGGCGCTCGCGGGTGCCGTGAGCAATAGGGCGCAAAATGCGGCGGCGAAAGTGCGGTGCATGACAAATCTCCCGGTTGCAACGGGGCACCCTATCCCGGGCGCTCGCCGCCGCAACCCCGCTTCGACCAGCGACATGGCCTTGATTACGATAAGTTAACTGGGAAGCGCGTCCGCGCCTTCCTAGCCTTGGTCCCGGCGGCAGGTCGTGCCGTCGGTCTAGGACAGGAGGGGGATTATGGGTCTGCCAACCATCGATATCGAGGCGCTGCCGTTGCTCGACACCGCGGTCGGATTGTTCGGCTCGCTGATGGGCGAAAGCGCATCGTCGGGGCCATCGGTGTTCGAACTCGCCGTCGCGATCGCGATGATCGTCTACGATTGATTTGTGGCGAGGAACGGCTGGTGCCGCCAACCCGGCACCTTCCGTTCCCAGCTATTCGAGGGTGCCCATCATGCCATCCCGCCACGACCATTTTCCGCTCGCTGATGCGGCGCGCCGTCTGGCGATGCGCCGCGCGGTCGCTGACCTAGACGCCTCGTGGAGCGTAGCCGACAGCGCCCCCGACGGGCTGCTGACCGCTATCGCGGCGCTCGCCGATGCCCCCGCCGATGTCGCGATAGTGCGCCTGCTTCCTTGGCTTTCCGATACCAACTGGCTTCGTGGCCGGCTCGACGCGGCGCTGGCGTTGCTCGCCGCCGATCCCTTTGCGCGCCCGCCGCTGCGGATGGTGGGCGGCGGCGATGGCGGCGGGCTGGTCCTTGCCGATCGCGGCGCGATCCGCCTGACGCTCCAGTTGCGGCCGTTCACATCTAACGGCGTGGCACCCGGCACGGCCGTCTTCGTCCCGGGCCGCGCGGCAATCCATGTGCTCGACGGCGGCGGCGCGGAACTTCGCGCGCACAGCGTCGCAGTCAGTGCGGCCGAGGAAGCCGGCGACTTCACTGCCAAAGACGCTGCCCCATGCCTAACCCAGCCTCCGCGCCCACTGCGGACAGGCGAGACACTGATCCTCGACACCGCGCGCCAAAGCTTCACGCTTCAAGGAGCCAGCCGCGACATCCTCAATCTCGAACTCACCGTCCAGCCGTCCTCGCGCTTGCCCATCCGCGCCTATGACATCGCAAGCGGCCATCTGACCCACGTCAGCGCCTCGCGCCGCGACAGCAGTTTCCGCCAGATGGCGCTCACGCTGCTCCGCCAGCTCGGCCGCACCGACGCTGCACCGCTGTTCGTTGCCGAGACGGCGAGCGAGGATTTCGCCGCGCGCTGGCACGCGATGCGCGAACTCGTCGCGCTCGACCCTGCGGCGGCGCTTTCGCACCTCGCCGCGATGGCGACGCATGATCCGCATCCCGAGGTTCGCCGCGCCGCCGCGGCGACCCACACGCTCTTCTCCCTGCCTTCCGGTGAGACGGGGCGGGAGGGGGGTGGAGGGCAGGGGCCTTGCATAAGCCCGGCGCCCTCCACCCCTAAATCTTCCGGCAAACCGGCGCTCAGCGCGAAGGGCCCTACGTCATGCCCCGCCTGATCGACCCGCCCGCGGGCCCCGCGCTCGACGTCGAAGCAGTCACCGCGCGCCTCGACGAAAGCGGCGTCGACCTCACCGACGAGGCGAGCATCGCCCAGTGCACCGCCCTCCTCGCGGGCCTCCAGCGCAACCCCGATTTCCTCGCCGACCGCGTTATCGCCGCGCTCAAGGCAAGCTACGCTGACCAGCTCACCCTCAACCGCTACACGGCACAGGTCTTCCTCCTCCACCGCAGCCCGCGCGGCTTCTACCTTCGCGCCAATATGTGGCCGTCCGCGCGCGACGCCGCTTACACGACGAGCGGCCCCGCGGCCTTCTCTTACGGCGTCCCGCACGACCATAATTTCCACTTCCTCACCGCCGGCTATTTCGGTCCCGGCTACATCAGTGACTATTATGATTACGACCCCGAAGCGGTCGACGGACGCCTCGGCGAGCCACTAAACCTGAAATTCGTCGAGCGCAGTAGCTTGAGCGAGGGGAAGATGATGCTCTACCGGGCCCACCGCGACATCCACAGCCAGCTCCCGCCGCCAAGCCTCTCGGTCAGCCTCAACATCATGGACGAGGGCGACCACGTCCCCTGGCGCGACCAATATATCGTCGATCTGGAGCACGGCACGATCGCCAAACGCCCGACACTGACCAGCAGCGAAATGCTGCTACGCTGCGCGGTGCATTTGACCGAGAATGGCAAGGACGTCGCCGAGCAATTCGCAAAGGCACACCCGGTACCGCGGGTGCGCGCGAATGCTATCGCCGCGCTGGCGGCGGTTTCGGTGGAACCCGGCATGGTACTGGAGCGCGGAATGCATGACGCTGACGCGCGCGTTCGAGACGATTGCCGGCGCTGGCTGACGCTGTAGCTTCCGCTGCTGACAGCGCCGCTTTCGGCTGCTAGGGCGCGGCGCATGACCACGCCTTTGTCCCATATCCGCAATTTTTCGATCATCGCGCACATCGATCACGGGAAATCGACGCTCGCCGACCGGCTGATCCAGTTCACCGGGGGCCTCACCGCGCGTGAGATGTCGGCACAAGTCCTTGATAATATGGATATCGAGAAGGAGCGCGGGATCACGATCAAGGCGCAGACGGTGCGCCTGAAATACACCGCGAAGGACGGCGAGACATACGAGCTCAACCTGATGGACACGCCCGGCCACGTCGACTTCGCCTATGAAGTGTCGCGGTCGCTCGCGGCGTGCGAAGGCGCGTTGCTCGTTGTCGATGCCGCGCAGGGGGTCGAGGCGCAGACGCTGGCGAACGTCTATCAGTCGATCGAGCACGACCATGAAATCGTGCCCGTGATCAACAAGATCGACCTGCCCGCGGCCGACGTCGACAAGGTGAAGGCTGAGATCGAGGACATTATCGGGCTGCCCGCCGACGACGCGGTGCTCGCCTCGGCGAAGTCGGGGATCGGCATCGAGGAATGCCTCGAGGCGATCGTCACCAAGATCCCGCCGCCGAAGGGCGACGCCGCGGCGCCGCTGCTCGCGATGCTCGTCGACAGCTGGTACGACCCCTATCTCGGCGTCGTCATCCTTGTCCGCGTCGTCGACGGGATCTTGAAAAAAGGCCAGCAGATCAAGTTCATGCAGGCGGGCACCACCCATCTGATCGACCGCGTCGGCTGCTTCACGCCGAAGCGCGAGGAGCTGACCGAGATCGGCCCGGGCGAGATCGGCTTCATCACCGCGCAGATCAAGGACGTCGCGCAGGCGCGCGTCGGCGACACCGTGACCGACGCGAAGAAACCCGCCGCGAACCCGCTGCCGGGGTTCAAGGAAGTGCAGCCGGTCGTCTTCTGCGGCCTGTTCCCGACCGACGCGAACGACTTCGAGAAATTGCGCGAAAGCATTCAGAAGCTGCGGCTCAACGACGCGAGCTTCTCGTTCGAGATGGAAAGCTCGGCCGCGCTCGGTTTCGGCTTCCGCTGCGGCTTCCTCGGCCTGCTCCACCTCGAGATCATTCAGGAGCGGCTGACGCGCGAATATGACCTCGACTTGATCACCACCGCGCCGTCGGTGGTGTACAAGCTGAAGCTCAGCCACACGAAGAATGAGGCGGCGAAGGAGATCGAGCTCCACAATCCCGCCGACATGCCCGACCCGAACCGCATCGACGAGATCGAGGAGCCGTGGATCGAGGCCGTCATTTACGTGCCCGACGATTATCTGGGACCGATCCTGAAGCTGTGCCAGGACCGCCGCGGGGTGCAGAAGAACCTGACATACGTGGGCGGCCGCGCGCAGATCACCTATGAACTGCCGCTCAACGAGGTGGTGTTCGACTTCTACGACCGGCTGAAGAGCATTTCCCGTGGGTATGCGTCGTTCGACTATCACCAGATCGGCCACCGCGCCGGCGACCTCGTCAAGATGAGCATCCTCGTCAACAACGAGCCGGTCGACGCGCTGAGCATGATCGTGCATCGGGGCTCGGCGGAAAGCCGCGGCCGCGGTATGTGCGAGCGGCTGAAGGACTTGATCCCGCGTCACATGTTCAAGATCCCGATCCAGGCAGCCATAGGCGGGAAAGTGATCGCCCGCGAAACCATCGCCGCGCTGCGCAAGGATGTGACCGCAAAATGCTATGGCGGCGACGCGACCCGCAAGAAGAAGCTGCTGGAAAAGCAGAAAGAGGGCAAAAAGCGGATGCGCGAATATGGGAATGTGAACATTCCGCAAGAGGCGTTCATTGCTGCGCTGCGGATGGGTGACGACGCCTGACCTGCCTGCGGGCTGACGCGTAAAGAAGACGACTGATCGAAGCAGGCCGACGCTGCCGGACAACGTCGGCCTGTTTGTCCGCGCGCGCAATTTCGAGATCCGGATAGCGCGGCGACACAGCGTTGCGTTCGGCCGGTGCTCCTACCCCCAACGCCGCCCCGTGTCAGGGTCGGGGCGACGAAGGGGAGGGAAACCGCAATGGCCTATATTTCGATGGTGATGCGCACTTTCGACGGCGTCGTGCCCGCGGCGTGGGCGATTTCGGCGCGCATTCGGGTAACGAGGTCGGAGAGATGATCGCCGCTGGGTGCACTGTCGCGGCTCAAAAGCTCGGTGGGGGTGGTGCCAAGCATTGCTGCAAGTTCGTGCAGCCGCGCGAGGCGCGGGCGCGAGCGGCCCTGCTCCCAATAGCAGATCGAGGTGACGGTGACGCCGAGCCTGTCGGCGAGGTCGGTCTTGCTGAGACCTTGAGCGCGGCGCAACCGTGCGAGCCGTTCGCCGAGCACTTCGAAGCTTGCGCTCTGTGCGGTGTCTTCTAGCGGAGCATGGATCATCGACCTGCAACCTTTCAGACTTCGATCTGCAACTTTTACCAAGTTAAGGCCGGTTCGGCTTTCAACATTTCACCGATTTTGGGCGGCTATTATGCGTCGTCCGACAGATCGGCGGACGGATTGCAGGTGGCGCCCGGCGCTCCTATCGTGGGGGACTGGAGGTCGCAGATGACCGGAACGGACAGGCAGGCGCGGTTGGTCCCGCGGATCGAGGATATCGCGGTGCATTGCGCGCTGAACGACGGGACCGCGGTGTGCCTGCGCACGATCACCCCCGACGACGCGCCGCTGATCCGTGAGGGGATCGCCAAGCTGTCGGCCGAGTCGCGCTACCTGCGCTTTTTCTCGCCCGCGCCGGTGTTGCCCGATGCGGTGGTCGAGCGGCTCGCCGATGTCGACGGGCACGACCATATCGCGTGGGGCGCGGTCTGCAGCGACTGCCCGGGACGGCCCCCGATCGGCGCGGTGCATGCCGTGCGCCACCGGCACGACGGGCCCGTGGGCGAATTTTCGGTCGCGGTACTCGACGAATTTCAGGGGCAGGGGCTGGCGCGGATGATGACCGCGGCGCTGCTTGTCCACTGCCGTACCGAGGGACTCGATGTGCTGGACGTGCATATGCTGTCCGAAAATGCGGCGGCGAAGCGGCTGGTGAAATCGATGGGCGCGGCGTGGGCGGGTGAGTCGGCGGGGGTCGCCGAATATCGGCTCGAGGTCGCCGCGGCGATCGAGTCGCTGCGCAGCGACAGAGACGCGCCGGGGGTGCAGGATGTGCTGCGAACGCTCGAGCGAGCTGCGGACTAGTCCCTCCCGCCGCCCTGGGTCGCTGGTGGCGGCGGGAGGGTGGTCCGTGAAATGGTTTCGCTGAAAGCGAATTCCCGTCCCATTTAGGGTCAATATCGCTGATCGGGGGACGCGGCGGTGATCGAGATCACAGGCGACAAAAAAGGCGCGGGCACGACAAAGGGCGCCGGAATCAACCGGCGCCCTTCACCCTGCCCTCTAGGGGAGGCAGCCCTTATTTCTTGGCGGGGTCGGCCGGCGGCGTGGCGCCAGTTTCCGACGGGGCGATTTCGCCATTGTCGTCCATCGCGTTGGCCTTTTCCTCGCCGGCAGCTTCGACGGCGTCGGCCTTCGCTTCGGTTGCTTCCTTCGCCGGGCCCTCGGGCATCGCGTCGGCCTGCTCGTCGATCACGTCGGCCTTGGCTTCGGCCTGATCCTCGACCTTATCGGCGGCCGGGCTCTGGCAAGCGCCGAGAGCGAGGGCCGAAGTGGCGGCGAGGGTAATGAACATCTTGCGCATATCGAGTGACTCCCAAAGTTGACTCGGGGGCTTAACGCTGGGTGAACGAGAGAGTTGCAATGAAATCGTCATGACGCTGGAATTGTGCCGCTTTTTCTTCTGGCTAGCGGTGGCGGCCTATCAGTCGCGCGGCTTGACCTTAACCCAGACTTGCACCGTTGCAGCGAATTTTCCGGGCGCGGGCGGCGTGACGTCGATCCGTTCGGCGGTGACGAGTTCGCCTGTCGCGAGATTGAAGCTGGCCCAGGGTTTGGGCATGCGGCCAAAGCTCATCTTCTGGATCGGCTGGCCGGTGGCGGTGTTCATGATCGTTGCGGTGATACCCATCGCGCGCCGGTAGCGAGCGGGGGAGGCATCTGTCTACCCGCCACGCCGCCCGCCACGCAAAAAAAGAGGGCGCTGGAAGCGCCCTCTCTCATGCCTGGTCCGGTCCCGCGGTCCTCAGAAGCGCTGTTGGCGCTCGTAGAGGTCACGGTAGTGCTGGATGCGCGTCACGCGCAGCCCCGGCATGCCGCTGCGGTCGATCGACCGCTGCCAGCCGGCAAATTCCTCGAGGGTCAGCCCATAACGTTCGCACACTTCATCGACAGACAAGAGTCCACCGTTGACGGCTGCGACGACCTCGGCCTTGCGGCGAACGACCCAACGGGTCGTCGACGGGGGCGGAAGCGTGTCTAGGGTCAGCGGTTCACCGAGGGGTCCGATGACCTGTGCGGGCCGGATTTTCTGATTCTCGATCATAGTCATTCCATATTTTCACCGTCGGGGGGGGATTTTTCCGACGCGTTTTTCTCTAAATCAGAGGGACTCAACATCGGCTGAAATCCTCTGGTAAACAGGCTGTTCATAGTTTCCGGCAGGGCGTTCACATCGTCCGACAAGTCGAAGAAGCGAACGACCCGCGGGGCCTTTTGTTCCGCCGTGCGGGTGGTCCCGCAAAGAATATGACGAAGCGCGTTAAGCGTCGCGGCATGCGATTCGCGGTGCGCCTGTGTCCGCAGCTGCCGGACGGTCGGCAGCATCGCCTGACGTGCGCTGGAGACGGCCAATATGATGTCGAAGCCGGGCTTCGACAGTCGGGCCGCACCGGCAATGCGTGGCAGTTCGGACGGGGCAATGTTCATGCGACTCGTCTACGCGAGAGGAGCTAAGGTCCCGTAAATGCCCGTTTCAGAACCCGTTAGCGAAGCTTAATCGGCGTCAATATCTTGACAGCTACGGCGGAAAAGCTGGTATTTTGGGATGCGCATCCCTAGATGGCGCCGACCATGATCGAGACGATTTCCTCTCCTGCCGGGCTCGCCCAGGCCGACTTTCAGCTCGCTTCGCCGCTAAAGGACCGGCGAATCGTCGTCGCGATGTCGGGCGGAGTCGACTCGAGCGTCGTCGCCGCGCTCGCCGCGCGGTCGGGCGCCGAGGTGATCGGCGTGACGCTGCAGCTCTATGACCATGGCGCCAAGGCGAAGCGCGTCGGGGCCTGCTGCGCCGGGCAGGATATCCGCGACGCGCGCGCGGTCGCCGACCGGCTGGGCTTCGCGCATCATGTCTATGATCATGAAAGCCGTTTCCGCGATACGGTGATCGACCAGTTCGCTGACGAATATCTGAACGGGCGGACGCCGATCCCCTGCGTGCGTTGTAACATGGGGGTGAAGTTCACCGACCTGTTCCGCTTGGCGAAGGAATTGGGCGCCGACTGCCTCGCGACCGGCCATTATGTACGGCGCGTGATGGGGCCCGCGGGCGCCGAGCTGCACCGCGCGGTCGATCCGGCGCGCGACCAGAGCTATTTCCTGTTCGCGACGACGCAGGACCAGCTCGACTTTCTGCGTTTTCCCTTGGGCGGGCTCGAGAAGAGCGTCGTGCGCGAGATCGCGCGCGACCTGGGGCTCGGCGTCGCGGGCAAGCCCGACAGCCAGGACATCTGCTTCGTCCCCGACGGCGATTATGCGACGCTGGTCCGCAAGCTGCGCCCCGAGGCCGACGATCAGGGCGATATCGTCCATGTCGACGGCACGGTGCTCGGCGCACACAAGGGGCTCGTTCATTATACCGTCGGCCAGCGGCGCGGGATCGAGATCGGCGGACAGGCCGAGCCGCTGTATGTGGTCCGCCTCGATGCCGGCGCCAAGCAGGTGATCGTCGGCCCGCGCCGCGCGCTCGCCGTGGCGGGCGCGCGTCTGGGCGAGGCGAATTGGCTGGGCGCGGTCGACGGGCGCGATGTGATGGCGAAGGTGCGCAGCATGGCGAAGCCGGTGCCCGCGCGTGTCGAAGGCGAGCGGCTGGTCTTTGCCGAAGCCGAATATGGCGTCGCGCCGGGACAGGCAGCGGTGCTCTATGATGCCGCCGACAACTCGCGCGTTCTCGGCGGCGGCTGGATCGAAGAGACGTTCGCGGCGGACTTTAACCCGGAATAGATTGCACTTTTTGCCCCGATGCCGCAGCCTACCGGCAAATCGGGGAGAAGAATGATGGTCAATTGGGTCTTGCGCGGCGCCGTCCTGCTGTGGGCGCTGTTCTTCGTCATCGTCGGGGCACGGGGACTGTTCGATCCCGCGAGCTATAATGAGACCTTTGGCATTGTCGTCGAGGGCGCGGCGACGAATACGATCCGTGCCGACCTGTCGGCCTTCTTCCTCGTCGCGGCGGGCGCCGCGTTGGTCGGCGCGCTGGTGCCGGGCTGGCTACGCGCGCTGCTCGTGCCCGCGGCGCTTTATGGCACCGCACTCGCGGGGCGGCTTTTCGGGATCGCGAGCGGCGACCCTGTCAATTCGGGGATCGTCCAGGCAATGATCATCGAGGCGTTGACCGTGCTGCTTATGGTCGGCAGCTGGTGGGTATTGTCGCGGCCGCAAGCGGGCGCCGCAGCGATTGAGGTGCCTGGGGAGCCGATGCATTAAGCGTGGAAACGGACACGGCAGGTTTCGACCGGAAGCGGACGTAAAATCCTCCCTGTGGCGTAGCCATGGGGAGGTGGCAGCGCGAAGCGCTGACGGAGGGGCAATGGCGCGACGTTGCGGCCCCTCCACCACCGCCTGCGGCGGCGGCCCCCCTCCCCATCGCTTCGCGACAGGGAGGATCGGCAATGACAGCTCCCCAACCCGTTGTTGCCCTCCGGGCGAAGGTTCAGCGCTGCGGCTGCCAAACGACCGATTGGGGGCATTTCAAATCAGATGCGTAATCAGCACTACTGCAAGAATAGCGGATATGCCGACGAACGACCACTTGACCTGTCGTTCGATCATCCGCGTCCATTTGTTGCCGAGATCATTTTTCGCCACTTGAAGACGCTAACGATTAGCTTGTCCGCTTCCCACCCCTAAACTGACGCTGTCACAAACGACGGATTTCCGTCGTTGCTTGTCTTTTTGACCATTTTGTGAGTTACTGCGCGTCTGGTCGCTTCTGTTGTTTTCCTTTGGGTGGGGAGGGGGCATATGGCATCGAGTGAGGACAAAAGGGCGGCTTCGGAGAGACGGTCGGCCGACCGGCGCGTTACCGACGACCCCGATTTCAAAGGACCGGATCGTCGCAAGGGCGACCGGCGGACGGGCAAGGATCGCCGCTCCGAATAAGCGCGGCGCGCGCCGACAGGAGACGGAATTTGACTGACCCGCACACGCCGCGCCTGAGCGTCGACATCGTGTCGGACGTGATGTGTCCGTGGTGCATCATCGGCTGGCTGAAATTCCAGAAGGTCATGGCGCATTTTGCGGGCCGGCTCGATTTTCGCGTCCAGTGGCATCCGTTCGAGCTCAATCCCGACATGCCCGCCGAGGGAGAGGATGCGGCAAGCCATGTCATGCGCAAATATGGCATCAGCGCCGAGCAGAGCCGCGCGAACAGCGGCAAGATGGCGGGGGTCGCCGCCGACCTCGGCTTCACCTTCAACCGCGGCCCCGATTTCCGGATGCGCAACAGCTTCGACGCACACCGCTTGCTGACATGGGCGGGGGCGCTCGAAGAGCCCGAGCAGGCTGGCGCGACGGGCGTGCAGACGGCGCTGAAGCTCGCGCTGTTCGCCGCGCATTTCACCGACAATCGCGATGTCAGCGATCATGCGGTGCTCGCCGAGGTCGCCGCGTCAGTCGGGCTCGACCGCGAGCGCGCCGCCGCGATCCTCGCGACGGGCGAGTTCGGCGAGATGGTTCGCACCGAGGAAGCCTATTGGGCCGACCAGAATATCACCGGCGTGCCCGCGTTTATTCTGGGCGGGCGGATGCTGATCCCCGGCGCGCAAGACCCTGACGTGTTCATTCGCGTGATCGAGACGAAGGTATTGGCGGCGGCCGCCTGAGGAACCGCCCCGGCGGCCACGCGTTTTCCGACCATCCTCTTTCAAGGAATTGGTCATGGCCGACGACTCCCGAAAAACTCATGTAGATGCCTCTTCCGACGAAGCGCCCGAGGCGCACAACCGCGAGCAGGATGACGAGGAGGCGCAGGCGCAGAGCGTTGCCGAAGCCGCGCGTCATGACCGGCCGCAGGAAGACAGCGACAAGGTCAGCAGCGGCGACGCCAGCGACGATGTGCAGGATCTGGTCGATCATATGAACCAGATGGAACGATCAGGCGTGATCGACATGGACGCGTATCGCGGCGAACGCAGCGACGATGATGAGGATGACGAACTGGGTCCCGGCGGGATCGAGGATGACGAGCCGCGCGGGGCGCCGTAGCCATCAATTTGGCGCCGCACCGGGCGCGATTGCATCGCCTTGTCCATCATAGCGGACCCGCTTCGCTGGGATTTTGCTAAACATCCGCCGGTAGGATCGCCGGCATGTCCGGACCCGATTTTCACACTCCGCGGCGCCGTGCCGTTCTTCGCTTCAAACCCGTCCGCTCGCGTCGGAGCACTGCGTCGAACCTCTGGCTGGCGCCGCTGATGGCGGTCGCGTTCCTCGCCGCGCTTGCCGGATTTCAGCGCATGCCGGGTGGAGCGGTCGCCGATGCTGGCGACGTCATCGGATTATCCGTCATGGACCATGCAGCGCCAGCTGCGAAGGATGCGCTGTCGGCGCGCTTTGCTCTCTGCCACAGCGGCGGCGGTAGCAATTGCGTCGTCGACGGCGACACTTTCTGGTTCGCGGGCGATAAATATCGCATCGCCGACATCGACACGCCAGAAACGCATCCCGCGCGCTGCGCCGAAGAGGCGGCGCTCGGTGCGGCGGCGACCGGGCGGCTTCGGGACTGGTTGAACGCGGGCGCGTTCAGTCTGGAAAGTGCTGGTCGCGATGCCGACCTTTATGGTCGCAGGCTGCGCATCGTCACGCGCGGCGGAGCGAGCGTCGGGTCGGTTCTGGTCGCCGAAGGACTGGCGCGGACGTGGGAGGGACGGCGGCGTCCCTGGTGCCGGGCTTAGGCTAGTCGCGCGGCTCGTCGGTTTCGGTCTCGGTCTCGGTCTCGGTTTCATCGACGTCCGCGTCGGCATCGACGTCATCGGCCGCTACTTCGGCCGCGCGGGTCGCGGCCTCGATCGCGTCGGCCGCGGTTGCCGCATCGGACTCATCGGGAGCTTGTGGCAATTCGCCCTTCAGCGGCGGGTTCGGACCGGCGAGCTGGCGGTCGATATCGGCGGCGAGCAGCTGGGCGACCGGATCGTCGCCGAGCGCGCCGAGTTCGTCGCGGCGCGCAGCGAGGGCAGCGGCGCGGTCTTGCTCGGGCAGCTTCGCGACATCGATGTAGAACCGCACCGCCTGTAGCCACGGCGCGTCGTCGTTCAGCACATCCTCGGCCCAGCGGCTGAACGGACCGCCGGCTTCGTGCCACGCGCCGTCCTGCCGGTCGAGGAAGAAGAGAATGCGCGATCCGCGCGGGAAGACATAACGGACACACGCGCCGGCAAGGCTTTGCGGATGCGCATCCTTGAGCTCGTATGGATTGCTGAGCTGTATGTCGGCGTCGGTCGCGATCATCGCGGGCAGTGCGATCGGGCCACTCGGCATGGCGCCCTTGAGCGCTTCGACCGGCTCGACCGCGATCATCTGTTCCGGCGTGCTGTCGGGCGCGAAATCGCCGTCGGTTACGGTGCCGAGCAGGATGAGGTCGGCGCGTTCGACGAGTTCGAGGTTGGTCGGCACCTGATAGCCCGGCGCAACCGAGCAGGCCAGGGCGGGAAGCGGCGCAACGAGAAGTGCCGCGGCAGCGAGCGGGGCGAGGGGGCGCATGGCCGGAGGGTAGCGGCGCGGCGGCGCTATGGGAAGCGGGCGCAGCTTTGGTGCACCCTATCTTGGTATATGGAGCCGACTCGATTCCTGTGCGTATGATGATCAGGCTCCCCTCCCCGGAGCGGCAAGGAGAAATGACCATGGCAGAGCATGACCATAGCGCGATCAAGGAAGGCCTGAATGTTGTCGGCGCCGACGGCGTCCACATCGGCACCGTCGACCATCTCGACGGCGAGCGCATCAAGCTTACGAAAGCCGATAGCGGCGACGGCAAGCATCATTATCTTCCCGCGGGCCTCGTGGCCGCGGTCGAGGGCGACACGGTCCGCCTGTCGGCGAACGCCGCGAACGCGGTCGATCTGTTCGAAGAGGCCGAATAGGTTTTGACGAGATAACAGAGGGCCGGCGCCGCAATCGGGCGCGCCGGCACCTGAACTGGCCCGCCCTTTCCCCTGGGGCGGGCCATTTTCGTTGGAGGGCTTTGGGAGGCAGCCTCTCGGCAAAGCGAAAGGGAGCCGGTTTCCCGGCTCCCTCCCCGATCGCGTTCGCGATGCGGTCTCTCCCTATTCCAAGGTGGGGAGCCAGGTGCACCCGGCTCCCCCCAGCGCGGCAACGTCCCTATTGCAAGGGGTCGCCGCGGCTTGTTCTGTGTCAGCGCGATTCGATCGCCGCTGTGGTACGCGCCTGAATCTCCGCGCTCGACAAATTGGTGACGAGGCCGTGGGTCGCGCCCACCGCGCCATGATAGATTTGGGCGACCGGCACATTATAGAGCTTGCCGTCGCGGACGACGACCGCGGTGTCGCCTTCGACGCTCTGCACCGTGCCGACGCTGTTGCCGCTGCTGTCATAAAGTTCGGCGCCCGCGCGGACCTGCTCGCGCGTCGCAAGGGTAAGGTTCGCCGCGTCGACTGCCTTGCCGACCGTGCCGCCAACAGGGCTGATCACGCCATCGACCGTATCCTGAACCGCGCCGCCGTTCAGCCCGACCTTGCCGACGAGATTGACGTTGGCGCTGCCATCGGGGGCAAGTTGGGCGGGCGCGGTCTGCGCAAACGCGGGAAAAGCGAGGAGGGCGGGTGCGACCGTCAGAAGGGCGAATGCTTTGCGCATGTCTGTCTCCGTCGTGGGACCGGTGGTCCGGCATCGGCAGCCGCCCCGCGGGGGGGGGGGGTAGGGGGCGGCGCCGATGCCTTGCGCGAGAAACTGGTGCAAGGTCAGATTGTTGCATCGCATTTCGCGACGTGCGACGGACCGCACCGCGCGCGCGACGAGTGGCTAATGCGCCTCCTGCCGGGGCGGGCCGGCGATCAATTTGTTGAGCGTCGCGAGGCGCTGGCACGCCTGCGTCCAGTCGCGTTCGGGATGCGCCTGGATCTGTTCGAGGAGGACGCGAACCTCCTTGCGGCGGTCGCCTTCGGTTACGGCCTGCATGGGCTTTCTCCTTTCAGAGGCAGTATAGCATCGCGGCGCGATGATGGGCGGCGGCTCGCCGCGCAGGCGGGGCGGCTAGTCCCGGCGGCGCGTGCGGGGTGGCGCGGCGGCGGTGCCACGCCTATCTAGGCCGCGATGATCGACGGGGACCGGAAAATGGTGGTGGTGGCGCGGCTGCGCGCGGCGCCTTTGGTGGGGTGGCAATTCGCGTGCGCGGTGCTGCTCGGCGTGCTCGCGGTGCGGCTCGACTGGGGCGGCGATCCGCTCGATGCGCTACGGGCGATGATCTTCGGGCAGCCTTTGCTGCTGCTCGGCATCGCGGCGGTTCTGGGCGTCTGGGCTTATGTCATCGGCATGTGGCGGCGGCGCGGCGAGTATCTGCGCCACGACGGGGTGACGCTCTATCGCGGCGCGAGTGCCCAATGGCCGCTCGCGCTGGTCCGCGATGTGGTGGTGGCGCGCGGCAATATCGGGCTCGAGTCGCTCCGGCTGGTCGTCGACGACGACAGCGAGGTCACACGCGAGCTGGTGAAACTCTATATGCTCGAAGGCCCGCCCGAGGTGGTGCGCGACGGGGTGATGTTCGCGGTGGCGCGCGTGAGCGGCGTGATGCGGCCGGTTACGGTGCATTGAGGGGCGCGGAGCCCAAAGTTCAGTAAAGTTCAGCCTCATCGTCATCGCGCTTCGCGATCGCCTGGGGTGCCGCGACGGCTTCGACCGGATCGTCGCGATACCAGGGCGGCAGCGCGCCGTCGCACAGATCGGCCACATCCAGCGCCGCCGCGAGATCGTCGGGGGCCATCAGCGCGGCGGGCGCGGCGGACGGTTCGGGGTGCAGATGGACCAGCGCCTCGGCCACCGGGGCGGCGGGGGCGGTGAGGCGGTCGGGGCCGGCGTCGCGAAACCGGTCGGGGCCATAAGCGCGCAGCAGGAACATCAGCAAGCGGTCGCTCTGGCGCAGGCGGCGGCCGACGCGGTTGCCGTCGCGGTCGAACACCGGCTCTTCGCTGCCGACCAGCGCGCGTTCGAAGGCGGCGTCGAGCAATTTCTTCGACGCCGCATCGATCGCCGCGCCCCAAGCGCGGTCGAACGCCTCCGCCCCCGGCGCGCGGCGCAGGCGATAGGCGGAAGATTCGGACATGCCGACGGTCAGCGCGGCGGTGGCGACCGAGCCGCTGTCGGCCAGCGCCTCGATAAAGGCGCGCTGCTTGTCGGGCGACCAGCCGTCCTTGCGGCGCTTTTTCAACACCGGCACCCAGTCGTAAGCGGCGGGGTCGTGGCCGTGCGCGTCGAGCGCGGGGGTGGTTTCGGCTGCGGGGGCGGGGGTCGCGTCGGGCGCGGGGATGGGGGCGATGTGGCTCATCTGCCAGCTTGGAGCATAGGCGGATAATGTAGGACAGCGGTTTTTGGGGTGGGGTGTGCGAAATAGGATTTTTGGGGGGCGCCGGGCGTAAGAGGCTGACCTTTTCCCGCATCGTCACCCCGGACTTGATCCGGGGTCCATGGCTGCCGGCGGCGCATGGATGCCGGATCAAGTCCGGCATGACGAAGTAAAGGGAGGGCGGCGTCACCCCGCTAGCGGCGGCAGCCCCAATTCCTCAGCCAGATCGCGCCACTCCGGGTTCGCCGCCTCGATCAGCGCGATCTTCCACTTGCGCTGCCAGTTCTTGATCTGCTTCTCGCGCGTGATCGCGGCGTGCATCGTCCCGGCGAGTTCGAACCAGACGAGCGTCTTCACGCCATAGCGGTCGGTGAAGCCGCCGAAACTGCCGTCGCGATGTTGGCAGATGCGCTGGATCAGATGCGAGGTGACGCCGGTGTAGAGTGTGCCATGCCGCGCGCTGGCCATGATATAGGCGCAGGGCTGGAAGTCGGCGTGCATGGGGTGGAGGCTAGGGCGGTGATGGACCCCGGATCAAGTCCGGGGTGACGAGATTGGGTTGGAACGGATGCTTCTCTTCGGATCGTCATGCCGGACTTGATCCGGCATCCATGCGGCTTAGCAGTGGGCTAATTGGGTGTCGCCGAAATCCCATTTTTTAGGCTTCTGCGGCTATTCTTTTTGCTCCCTTTCGATCAATTTCAAAATCGATACCGCTGGTGCCAATTTTAGCTTTTGCAGTCGCATCGAACAGTGCTGCAAAGGCCTCTAGAGAATTCGTCTCGTCCGGTTTTTTGCCCGGCATCGAGAAAAGATCCCTGCAAACAGCCTGCAGCCATTCATCTGGGATTTGGGAAGTCTCAGATGAGTTCATTTGTAAAATAGTCTCAACTATCCAGCTGGCCCGATCCATGTCGAACGCATATCGTTGAATTTGTTGATCATATTCTCTGGCAGATTGAGCTGATGACTTCAGACCTGATAGTCCGGCCCATGAAAATGCAGCTCCTGCGATACCTGAAATAATGCTCTTTAATGAGGCTGCCCAAAACGCCGTCTGATTAGCGCTGCTCGGTAGAAGGTCAGCTTGCAAAGTTAGAACGAACGATATGCTAATGAATCCAAATCCAACGGCCAAGTAAAATAGATTTGATCTCCATTCTCGATCGATAGAATCTTTTTTCGGATTAGATAGCGACTCCTGTAGCCTGTCAGTTAAATGTTCCCGAAGGCGTCGGCGTTCGTGCTGCGGTTCACGATCATTCAGCTCAAGTCGACGCTTTTCAAGGTCGTTCTCCTTTTCCAGTAAGGATTTGCGTTGCTGATCAATATCCCTTTCAAGGTCGGTTCGGCGCGAGCTATTTTGTTGATCGGCTTCTTTTTGAGCGGCCAAGAGGCCGCGCGTCATTTCTAAATGTAGCTTTCGAAGATCTGCTATTTGCCCGGAAACAATGTCAGCCAAGTTTGTCGCGCTGTCGCCTTGGCCCACGAAAGTAGTCTCAACGGCAAGTGCGTTGAGCAATCTCGTAATGGAAAAAACGTCCTCTCTATCTAGAGAGTCCGGCTTTGGCTGTTGAGAACCATATGATTGTCTCGGTTGTGCGAGTAAACCCAACTCATCAAAATGGGCGCTCGGAATCGATCGGCTGAAACCACTGGCGTCGGGATGCTGGCGCCAAGTATCTTCATCAACAACACCTCTATGGAATAAGACTCTTTCTCTAATCGTCCCAGGAAATCGAAATTCCATCGAGTTGACCAAACGATCTTCCGATGCCGTGAGGTCTGAAAAATCTGTTTCGGCATTTAGTTTGGTAGATTCGTCTAGAGCATACGATATTACCGCTTCCCCATCCGGAGAAACGTCCAATAAGTCACGGACTAGGGAATAAATTTGACCATCGAAAAGCTTGGGTGTGCGGAAAACTACGCTAGTCATCAAGCACTCCGATACGGTGATACCTTATCGTCTGTTATTGCTCAGCGCTAAATAAATCAAACCGAAAACCCGCCCGAGTTGCGCCGGTTTGAGCTTGCCGCCAGCACCTTCTTGCCCGTCGGGGTCAGCGCCCATTTGGCGCCCTGCTTGACGACGAGGCCCAGCGTGACGAGCTCGTCGCGGACCGGGTCGGTGGGGAGTTGGGGGCGGCGGTTCGAGAGGCCTTCGAGGGTTGCGCGCTGCGGCTGGCTGAGGATCAGGAGTTTCTGTTTTTGTTTGTCGGTCATTTTGGCCTCTGGCTTCTCTTTTCGATCGGTTGTTTCGGGCCGTGAGCCCCCACCCCGCTGCACTAAGCCAGCAAGCTGGCAAGTTTCGCTGCCCCTCCCCTGAAGGGGAGGGGTTTGAAAAAGCGCTTACTCGGCGGCGATGCCGGCCTGTTTGAACATGTCGTCGCCGTCGGCTTCGGCGGTAATCGCCGGGGTCGCGTCGTCGTTCGCCTTGGCTTTCTTGCGGTTGTCGAAGCTCGACCAGACGGTGTTCCACTCGCCGCGCGTCGCGCCCTTGCTGTATTCGGTCGCGCGCGTTTCGAAGAAGTTGGCGTGCTCGACGCCGTTCAAGAGCGGGGCGAGCCAGGGGAGCGGGTGTTCGTCGATCATGTAGATCGGCTGGAAACCCAGCTGGCCAAGGCGCCAGTCGGCGATGTAGCGGATGTAGCGCTTGATTTCCTTCGGCGTCATGCCGGGGACGGGGCCCTGTTCGAACGCCAAGTCGATGAACGCATCCTCGAGCCGCACCGTTTTCTGGCAGGTGTCGATGATGTCTTCCTTCACCGCCTTGGTCAGGCAGTCGCGTTCCTTGGTGAAGGTGTGGAACAGCTTGATGATGCCTTCGCAGTGGAGGCTTTCGTCGCGGATCGACCAGCTGACGATCTGGCCCATGCCCTTCATCTTGTTGAAGCGCGGGAAGTTCATCAGCATCGCGAAGCTGGCGAAGAGCTGGAGCCCCTCGGTGAAGCCGCCGAACATCGCGAGCGTGCGCGCGATATCCTCGTCATTGTCGACGCCGAATTGCTGCATATAGTCGTGCTTGGCGCGCATCTCGTCATATTCGAGGAACATGCCATATTCGCTTTCGGGCATGCCGATCGTGTCGAGCAGGTGCGAATAGGCCGCGATATGCACGGTTTCCATGTTGCTGAACGCGGTCAGCATCATCTTGATTTCGGTCGGCTTGAACACGCGGCCATATTTGTCGTGGTAGCAATCCTGCACCTCGATATCGGCCTGTGTGAAGAAGCGGAAAATCTGCGTGAGCAGATTGCGTTCATGGTCGCTGATCTTCTGCGCCCAGTCGCGGCAATCCTCGCCCAGCGGCACTTCCTCGGGAACCCAGTGAATCTGCTGCTGGCGCTTCCAGAAATCGAACGCCCAGGGATATTCGAAGGGCTTGTAGGTGTTGCGGGCTTCTAACAACGGCATGGCGGCTATCCTCGGTTCTTATCTCTTGTGTCGTGTCCCCGCGAAGGCGGGGATCCAGTGCGGCTTGGCGTCATCTCGCTCTGGGCCCCCGCCTGCGCGGGGGAACAGGTGCGGTGGATTATTGGCAATATGGGACGCTCGCGGGGTAAACATCCTGCCGAAGGCATTGATTTTCATTTATTTTTTCTCTAAATTTCAACTCGTGCCAAGGCAAAACGTAAACTTTCATGAGCTAATCCCCCGTATCAACGCCAATTCAGACCGAAGTCTGTGCATCGCCGTTTACGCTATCTGAATCGGGCTCGTCTTGCTATGCCGAAACGATCAAGTGAGGAAAAAAAATTCGGACCTTCTGCACAATATGTTGCGGATAGCTGCTTCCGCACGTGCCATATGTCGATTTTGGCGTGTCGGTGGGAAATTCCTCACGCTGCCTCGCATTAAACGCGTTCAACCGTGAAGAAGACTGCAACCAACAGCGATTCTGGCATCAGCCACCCGCGAACAATTTTTGGGCGTATCGGCGAGTTGCAAAGCGCTACTGCACTTTGCAACTCGCCGATGCGCAACGCCGAAGGCGCCTCACGGCGTCCTACGATCTGCTTTACGCAAGCTGGATATCGCTTGGAGCGCTTGGTACGTGTTCGACAGATGCTGATGATATTACGTGTTGCGCTACTGCGTAACTCGGGACTTATCCGTCGACCGAGAGGTGTACTTGTCCGGCTATCGATCTCAAGCAGGGAACCTTGATCACCGAGGATTATGACGGTGCGCTTATCAGCGTCTATTCGTTCGGCGGCAATGGTGGCGACGACGCGCAGGGCGGTTCAGGCATGCGTGCGCTATAGCGCGAGTCCGGGACGTGGCAATATTTCGCGCTTCCGAATGTGAAGAAGCCTATGTTTGTTGCCAGCATACATCACCGCTCAGAAATTCCGTTACGGCATTGCGAATCTACTGGCGGTATTGACGCGTTGCTTTATGCGCCTAGCTGCGACCCGAATGGAGGGGCTCCTTTCCATTCACACTCCTTGGCGGCCCTTCGGGGCCGCTTTTTTGTGGGCGTTGATACGAGTAAGCGGGGAACTGTCCCGCTTTGCTTTTCCAATGTCCCCCAACGTCGGCAGTGCGCCCGATGTCGGCCATTGCGTTCGGTACTTATCTGACCTTGAAAGCTGACACTAGAATTTCAAAGATAATTGGTACCTTCGCTGCGCCTTGTTGCTTGGCCATATGAACATTTTTGGCGCCGTGATTGACATCCGTCAGCCGAGTGACAGCCGCCTTCGCTACAATCCGCGCTAAAGTCCAATCATCCGAAGGCCGGGAGTCCCGTCGCTTGAGGTCGTGATTCTCTGCGGACCATTATGCAAGCGGCTTGTTTTTTCGTGACTGTGTGTAGCGTTTCGTCTTCACTGGTATGAAGCGAATGATGATGTCCCGGAACTTGCAGATGCGCCGCAAGTGGTCGTGCATCAATTTGAGTTCATACTGTGCGATGAGGGGTATATCGCTCTTGTCTGGTTGAGGCTTCTTGTCGCAGTAGAGAAGCCAAAGGCAGAGGCTGTAGTCTCGGCCATGATTATCTTCGATCGCCGGTTTGATATAGGCGAGATAGGCATCGGTTTGGGCGCAGCCGCTGTCCGAGATATGTCCACGAATTTCTTTGAGAAAGACATCGTCGGTGAGGAAGGCTTCGCAGTAAAATTTCGCCTGTGAGAAGAGATAATTGATTGAGGAGGCATCCTTATACTGCTTCGCATTGATGATCCGGATGCGTCCATTGCCCTCAAGATCGAGGATGTCGCAGAATTCCTTATTTTTTAGCCCCGTCCCAATTTTTAGTTTTGCCTGATCGAAAAGTATGGTGGAGGGTCGGCGCGCGACGACTTCGCGATTGAATTTCGCCTCACTGTTAATCTTCCGACCGTCGTCGCTAATGTCGATGCCGCTATACAAAGCTTCGGCCGGTTCTTCGCGAACTCGGTTTGCCATGAAATCAAGAATGGACTGGTGGAATTCGGGGTCGACCTTCGTCCATCGGCCGCTGCTGAGTACGAAATAGTCGCCGCCGATCGCATGTTCATAGATCAAACAATCGTAGATGGGCCAACGCTTGAATCCCAAGATACGATCCTCGGCTGGCGAATAGGCATGGATGCGCTTCGTCTGCAGCCGGTCGACGGTGATGTCGGATGAATCTTTAAAGACCTTCTCGATCTGCGCCGGCTCGAGAAAGGAGTAAATGATGTTCTCTTTTTGCGGCTTATTCGAATAGGAATAGCCGTAATCCTCGTCGGCCAGAAACTCCGGAATGCTGAGATCGATGCGTGCGTAGTCCTTTGCTCGAAGCGCATTGATCAGAAATCCATCGAGTGTTTCTACTTCAGCTTCCGAAGCAGGTTGGAAATTGCGGTAATTTGGAAAGAGGTCGATATAGTCGCGCGCGCCGAAGCGTTCGAGAAACGTCTGGCACTTCTCAACCAGGCTGTCCCAGCCAAGTTTCTCCTCCCCGATGACCTTCACCGTCAGGGAATCTCGCCCTTGAAGAGTCGTATGCTTCTGGCCTTTTATGTGCGCCGAAATGTAGCGGAGGTCTTCGGCTTCGCTGAGGCCGAAGACGAAAGTGTCGGAGGGTTTGCTCGCCTGTCGGTCAATATGCGTTGGCGTGATTGCATTGCTCTGTGTCCGGGTTTGCCGAATTTCTTCATTACCGCACATGTTCATTGCAGTCTTAATACCGAAATCGGGTTCGAGCATTTTCTTGTTGAGGCAGCTAGCCGCGCTTCGCCCAAAAACCGCAGCGAAGAGGCGGTCTCCGGTCTGGAGTAGAAGTATGCCGTTTGGACTACGGCTCGCGTCGGCGAACTCGAATGGTAGGTCAGCACCCATCTGCTCGTTGACGAACTCTAGCCATGGCGGATTTTTTCGTGCGGAGTATGTCTCGAAATAAGCGAAGCGGCAAACGGCGTCTTCGATCTCAAAATCGACCGTCCGAGCGGCGAGCTTCGTATCAACACCCGCGTCGTCGTCGAAGATCGATTCGAACGTCACCTCGCTCTTTGCAAGATAGAAGGTGATTTGCCCAATCTCTCCGCTATTTTCAGCCATCTTGCCTCGTTCGTGTGCGCACAGCTATTTTGGTTCCCACCAGTAACTTGATCTATAACACATCTCGTCGATACCTGCGAATTTGGTGCTCCGATTTTCCCACATGTTCGTTCCATTACTGAACTTCGTTTCGTCATTGAGTCGATCGTAGACATCTCCTGAAATGAAAGTGCAATACGGGTACTCCCGAATATCGGACAGCTTCGCTGCGAAACTTGGAGGGCGTCCGATCCAGATCAGGTCATTATTATTGCGAATGCCCGCGCGGACAGCCCGGCTCGTCCCGACATCAACTCCACAGGCTTGGCGGATTTTGACATCGTTATTCTTCACTGAGTTGAAGCGCGACGTTGCTGCGGGCTCGATGACGTGTCGGGTGGCCCACTGGATCTGCAAGGCTGCCTTTACCGCGCTGCTTCGCTTTGCATCTCCGATGAAGACGCCCATTACACGGTCGCCGTCGAAACTTCTGATCTCGCCACCTCGAGCACGGATGATCCTAGTGGCGCAGTCGAGATAGGCGCGGATGATTTTGGCTGTAGTGTCCCACGGACACTGTTTAGCTATCAGTCCCGAACCGGCTAGGTCGGCGTAGAGAAAGGCAGCGTCGAGCTTCACAGCTCCGTCGGTCAGTGAAACATCTGCAGAGGTCGGAATCTTCTGCCCATCTCTTTCCTTGAAAGCTGTCCCAAGGATGGCCTCAACCGACGTCTCGAGCTCGCTCTTTAGTGCCATTCCGGTCAACCGTGCATCACGGGGAGGCGTGTATGCTCGATCGCGGTCATTACAAGGAAAATTGAAAATGGGATCAAGGTGGCAAGTGTCATTCGTATGGCCATCGCAACCGCCTTGTATTTGTCATCGAGGATATGTGCATTTCGCCAGATCTGGCCAAGGATGTCCGAGCGATAGTCCGCGTCACTAACAGCTTCGAATTCAGCTCTATAATTCGATTCTGTACGTGTTCGGATCGCGCCAAAGAAGACAAGGCTGCCTTCGCCGCCCTTCAAATCGGGAAAGTTGCAGCGGTAAAGGTAGCCAAACGACGCGATCAATCCAAGGATCAGAAAGGCGCCAGGGACCGTAATGTACCAGCGGGCAAGATCTCCTGCCTCCACGTTGAGCGCGCTTATAGTCAAGATGGCGGAATTGACCGTAAATAGTCCCGCCACCTTCGTGTCGACACGCGGAAAGAAGCTCAGTACGCGTTCAAGTTGAGCCTCGATGACCTGCAAGTCTTTCATTGTGCACCCCCCGGAGCGAAATAATATCAAGGCATCGGTTGCGCGCAACCCATGAGAGAGGAAACACAGCTCCCTTCGCAATCATCCGCAACCTCGTGAAGCCTCCTAATCATGCCGGTCCCAATAGCGCGCTACTATGCGCCGTTCGATCCGAACAATTTCATCCGGTTCGGTATCGACATCTGGATCGGCAGCAGTCCGTGAATATATTGTGGGGGTCCAGAGCTTCCGTCAACGGAAGCGAGAGCAGGAAGGGAGCGGGACGCGATGGCGAGCAGCAACAATCTGCATATTTCAGGAGGCAAATGGTGACAGCCATCATCGATCGCTTCCGCGGGGACGCCGGACGCGACAATCTGATCGATGCTCTGATGGAGCAGGCGATCGTAGGAGGAAGCCGCGATATCGCCAAAGAGTTCGCCGATCGACTCGACCTCGTCGCGGTTGCGGAAGGAGAGACTCTCATCACGCAGGATGCCGATGACAATGATCTCTTTTTGATCATTGTTGGTTCGTTCCGCATTCTCATCAACGGCCGCAACGTCGCGGTGCGGGGACGCGGCGATCATGTCGGCGAGATGGCGCTGATCGAGCCGACGCAGGCGCGGTCCGCGAGTGTGACTGCCAGCGAGCCGTCTATCGTGGCCAAGCTAACCTATGCACAAGTGACGGATCTCGCGTCGCGCCATCCAGAAATCTATCGGGCCATTGCACGGGCACTTGCGCGACGTCTGCTCGAGCGCAATCGCCTAGTTGGCGCGCACCGCGAGGTGATCAAGGTCTTTATTATCTCGTCCGCCGAAGCACTACCTGTCGCCCGCATCATCCAAAATAGTTTCGAGCATGATCCGTTCCAAGTGATCCTGTGGACCGACGGGGTCTTTCGCGCCACCAGTTACGCGTTGGAGGCTCTTGAGAACGCAGTCGATGAATCGGATTTTGCCATCGCTGTCGCGCACAATGACGATCTGACTCTTTTTAGAGGGCAGGAATGGCCGAGCCCACGCGACAATGTCGTATTCGAACTCGGTCTCTTCATGGGACGGCTTGGGCGCAAGCGCGCGATTCTAATGGAACCGCGAGAAGACAAGGTAAAATTGCCTAGCGACCTCAGTGGGATAATGACGATCCCTTATAGCTATGCAGCAGGTCGCGAGGCCGCGGCGATGATGGCCCCCGCCTGTAATCATCTACGCGACCATATTAATGAGTGGGGACCTTTCAACGGGTAGTGGCTGGCATTGGCGTGCCGCCATGTCTTCACAAAATCACTTAGCAGGCGGATGATGTTCTGCTAACGTTCTTGGTTCGATGAACTCGCTGGCACAACAGATTGAGACCTGAAAAAGGAGAATGATGGATGGCTTGGGACGAAGATCGGGCGAAGGGCCGGATCCGCAAGTTCATGGACGGCGTTCCACAAGGTGAGATTAAGGTCGAGGATTTCCGTACCTTCATCGCCGAGGCGCGGATGCAGAAGGCAAGTTTTGCGGACGCGTCGGTTAAGGCAGGCCTCATTGATATCCCGCGCAACCGGGCGATCACGACGGACGCGGTGCATATTTATGCGAACCTTACGGACTTCAACGATGTCCTAACCGACGCTGGGCGGGAAACAGAGGCCAGTCATCGGCGGGCACTGGAATTTTTGCATGCTCATTATCGCGCCTGTGACGAACTCATCGACGAGTTCGACATGCAAAGGGTCGATTTTCATGGGTCAAGGCTGCATGCCGTGGTCCTTTCGCCTGAGGGGCAAGAAAATGAAGGCGAGCGGGTCCGCGTGGCGGTTTCTTTCGCGGCCGCATTTCGTGAGATGGTCGAACGCCTCGGCGACGATCATCCCGAATTCCAAACAGCCGTGTGCATCGGTATTGATAGCGGGCCAGCGGTTGCTATCGATTCAGGTCGCAGCGACGAACGCGAGCCGTTGTTCATCGGGAGCCCGGCCAATCATGCCGCAAAATTGGCGGCCGGCGAGGAGGGGCTGAACCTTAGTCCGCGCGCGGCGCGCGCTTTAGGCCAGACACCTGACCCACTAACTAAGACGGTTGCCTTGGGGAATGTGCTCGAACATCGTTATCTTGCAGATGAGCTGACAACCTCCGGGATGAAGGCAAGCGGTAATGCGCGACTGGAAAAGGCATATGCGGCAGTTCGCGAGAGCCTCGAGGATCGCAAGAGTGCAGACGGCAGCGACGCCGTCTTTCGATTTCATCATAAAGAGCCACCGCTAAAGGATCTCAATTATTCTGAGCATCCGCCCAGCAATGCCGTCCGCATGGATCTGGCCTCAATCTTCGCCGATATCGACAATTTCACCGTCTATATCGACAATGCAATTTCGACCGGCCAGATTGCAGAGGCTGTGGCCAATCTGCATGTCATTAGAGCAGAATTGGGCGCCGTCCTGCGGGACGATTTCAATGGGCGCAAGGTTCGCTACATTGGCGATTGCCTCCATGGACTGCTTGCCGAAGGTACCAGAACCGAAACCGACGCGATGGCGACGATGAAGACCGCCATCAATGCTGCTGCCGGCTTGCGATCCTCGTTTGAGCTTTGCCGCGACATGTTGCCCGGGATCGACAGTCTCGGCCTTGCCATCGGTATTGACTATGGCGTGACTCCGATTTGCAGGATCGGGCTGAGGGGAGAGGCGAGCGTGCGTGCAGCGGCGAGCCGCGCGACGTGTGTATCCGAAGCAGAGCAGCAGCGCTGCGACGGTACTGAGACCGCCCTCGGCGAGCGCGCATACCGGGTGTCACCCGCGAGTGTACGCGAGGCCTTCTCCAGCGATCGTGTCGTCCCCAATCTCGACGTCGAGACGGCCGAGGTGTTGCTCGGGACAATGGCTTCACCATTTGTCGTGACAAATTCGGAACCTGAACCGATGCGCGCACATCATCCTGAAATCGCGCCTCCTATGCGAGCGCACGACCGTAAGTGAAAAATGCGATCCGTCACCTGGCCGACAATGCGCCAGCTTGGTTTACCGTAAAGAATGCTACCAACGCGGCACTCGTCGGTCGCGCCCGCGTCCCTAAGACGCCTTGGACAGAACGCGGGTTGGGGCTGCGGATATTCGGCGATCCCAAGCCGCGCGTGTCAGAAGATGTCCCTGGGACTGACCTGCCGGCGCGCTGCCCCGAGCGACACATTCAGTATGACGAGAGCTTCTGCCTCGGCCTAAGGTATATCGATGTGCGCTCGCCGAACGACGCGGCCCAATGGTGGGAACAGCTTCGCCAGTTTCTCGTTTGCCAAAGCGTGGCCGAGCGAACCCGAGTCTGGCCGCCATCGCACGCCCTCGATCACGGCGATGCGGGCAAGTATCATGAAAAGGCGCTGGCATTGGCGGCAGAGGCTGGCGTCGAAGAGGAATATGCTTCGGCACGGTTAAACGAGCCCTCTTGGCTTACCGATCGGAGCATCCGACTCTTCGATAAGCGAGGAAACCCAATTAATGGCCGCTCTCTCTGTCCACGCGGCTGTATGCGACGCGCTCGCGGTCGCGCGGTTAGAATTCTGCGCGTTGATTGCCCGAAGCGCGTGATCTTGGTCGAGCTTGCTCATACTGAAAGCCTCCGCCGAAAAGCGCTGGCGGACTATTGGAAGCATGTATTTAGTGAGGGGACACGTTGCTGCAGGACGATGCGATCGTGCCCTCTTGGCCAGCATGAAGACGAAGCAAATTCGGCGACCAGTGCTATGGCATAGTGTGTTTGCTTTCTAGATGATTGCATTCTTTCGGAGAAATTCTGCAACCTTCGGATCGAGATCGTCGGTCGGGAAAAGCAGGCTATAGGCTGTGACGGCAAAGCTCGTTGCTTCCATCGCCTTCACGTCGCCCTCATCAAGTGAGCCGTCGGGATCCCTGTCGGCATGCTTCAGAAAATTGAACGGCACAGTTAGGAATTTCAGCGCATCTAGCTCGGCCTTTGGCGCATCTTTAATGTTGATATCTTCGGGAGATTTGACATCTCCCGCGTCAATTGCTCGCGCAATTCCTTCCACCCACTCGGCGACGATAGGATGTTCAGGGAGTCCATTTTCTTCCCCCTTCAGTCTCTTAGTCGCACCGTCAAAAAGAACGGAGCGGAACACGCGCTCGAAAAACGAGGTGCCACCGACCTTCGAAAGTTCCCGCAGGAGATTGAAAGCCGAAGATCCGACAACGTGGATCGCGAGAGGATCTGCATTGACCTCGAACATGTCGACTGCAGCATGTATCAGCCGTCGAGCAACGTCTTGTTTACTGAGACCATGTTGAGCCATCTGTTTGTTCCCGTACGCGGTGAGGCAGCTGTTACCGATATTTGAGGGGTCTTGAACTTTGTCCAGACGTTCCTGGCATAGGAACGTCCGCTACCTCCTATCCCAAAGCCAGAAGCTGACGGTCCGCCATCGGCCATTCCGATACTTGCGGCCAAGGAACGGACCTCCGATCGACAAAATAGTATCCTGCGAAGGGAAGCGATCGATCAGGGGAGATAAAGGAAGAGGCAGAAACCTTGGTTCGCAATCAGCCTTCTCGCAGCAAGGTCATCACCCTCGCCATTGAGGTCGATTTCGCAACTGCGTTTCCATGGACCATAGCGGTGCGGCAGATTGGTGCCTCGCCCGTCGCGTGTCAGCGCGCCGCGCTCTCCGGGGGCCGTGAAGCACCAGACTTTCATCGAGCCGCATAGCTCCCGCAGCATGTCATGCCGATCCTCCCGCCGTTTCCTGATCGAGGGAGACTCGTCAGGATCGCGAAGCCAACGTGCGATATATTACACTTCGTGCGTCATTATAATGGGCAGCCAGATTTGTGCAATATGACCATTCAGAAGGGCTGCAAGGACTCTACAGCGGCCGATTATGGGCTCTGGCTATCGATCGCGATCCCGCTTTGGATCAGCGCTTTTGCGAGCGAAGTCGTCATTATGCATTGATAAATAGTGATAATTTATAAGGTTCCTCCTCTGCGGCGGTGGGGCGCGCGGGTGTGGAAATCTCGATTGACATAAAGATTGCGCGTGTTACGAATAATAGTGGTTCTGGGGACGGTGTCTGATTCTTCGGTCAATGGCTGATCTTGAAGGTTTGACAGGTCGGGCCTCGGCACCGGGCGTTGTATTCTGATCGGCTGGACGAGCATCTCGAAGATTACGGCAATCCGCGAATACCGAAGTGCACATCAAAGGAAGCGTTCCCATGAAACTTTTTGCTGTCTCTCTATTGTCCGCTGCCGCAATCGGATTGGCCACCGCCGGCCCCTCTGGGAAGGCCATGGCGCAGGCGGCGCCGCCCGCATTCGCCGTATGTGCGGCTTGTCACAAGGTTTCGGCAGATGGCGCCAATTCCGTCGGCCCGAATCTCCGCGGGATTGTGGGGAAGAAGGCGGCCAGCAAGCCCAAATATGCCTATTCGCCGGCCTTGAAAAAGTCGGTCCTGGTCTGGAACCCGGAAAACCTCGATCGCTGGCTGGCCGGACCCACCAAATTGGTGCCCGGCAGCAAGATGGTGACGGCCGTCCCCAACGCCGCGAACCGGAAGGCGATCATTGCATATCTTGCCACACTGAAGTGACACGCTGATCGCGGATCGGCGTTTGCCCTAATCGGTCTTCCGATCAGCTGCGCGGACCGCCTCGGAGGCGCGGGACATCAAGCTGGCTTTTTGTCGGCTTGAGCGCGCGCTCTGCTCGCTCGGGAGCAAAGCACTTGGGCGTGACGAATAATGTCGCGTCAGCCGCCACTTGGATGATGGGGGTGATCAGTTCGGCCAGAATATCCGCGGGCTGTCGCCGCGCCCGCCTGCTTCTCTGTCGGATGGTCGATAATTTCGACCGCCCGCCGAGGCGAGGTGGCGATTTCTACCAGGGCAAGATTTCCGCGTGCTGCCATTTCTTTCGGTACGAGACCCCATCGTCTATCCGCGCATCGCGCTCGTCGTGAGGGCTTGCCGGCCGTTGCCAAGGTGCCGGGAATATCGGTCCGCCGGTCTGAATGGTCGCCTGACCAAGACCCGCGTTGTGGGACACGTCGACGCCAAGCAGATCGGCGCAGGTGGTCAGTGGGCGATCGATTTCGAGAAGAGATTCATGACGACGACTCCGGCCACGATCAGCCCGATTCCCGCCACTGCCGGGCGATCGAGCGCCTGGCCCTGTATCGCCCACGCGATGAGCGCGATGAGGACTATGCCCACACCGGACCAGATCGCGTAGGCAATGCCGACCGGGATGCTTCGTAGCGTCAGCGACAGGAAGTAAAAGGCAATCGCATAGCCGGCCACCGTTATCGCGGTCGGGCCGATGCGCGTGAATCCCTCCGATTGTCGGAGAAAGGAGGTCGCGACGACCTCTGCGAGAATCGCTAGGGACAGATGAAGATAATGCATGAGGCCTCCGCTAATTTACATTGCGTATGTTACCTTATCTCGACCGTTGGACGGAAGCTTTTTCAGAGTTGGAATGTCGCGCTTCGCTTGGCATCAACGAGCTTATCAAATGGCCGACGGTCCTTTTCCGATCGCTTCATCGCATTTGTCCTTGCGACCTACCGGACTGACGATCAGTCAAACGCGGTCAGCCAGGCGCAATATATCCAGCAGCGGTTTGGCGTAAGCGGTCGGTTCTCGTCGACTCCATCGTGCCTCTGCTCCGAAATAATCCGGTGGCCGGGCGCCGAAATACCTCTTACGTCTGTGTCTAAATTTAGATATCGGTTGTTATGTCAACGCGAAGGTGCTTCGCGTTGAGAGTGGGCACTCTCCCCGCTCCCAGACGGGGTGGCGCTTTCGCGTCCGATGCGCGACCATCGGCACGGGGAGGCGCCACTTTCCTTATGTCAGATGCCAGCCATGCCTATGTGACGGCCGCTCCGGACTTGCCCGGTCCTGTTCCATTGCATGCAAGGCATGCCTTGTTCGACGTACGACCGGCCTATCTTGAAGCGGCCTATGCCGAGTTCGAAAGAAAATAGGGGACGTTCGACGATTTTCTCCATCGGGGGTTGGGACTGACCAGCGCGGAGGTGGATCAGTTGCGTTCGAAATGGCTGATCGCCGCCACCGAGGTTTCTTGAATACCGGGGCGCTGTTCCGCGAACTAATCATCAAGTGATGCCCCATCCTACGCTGCTGCCAAGTACTCGGTGCCGTGATTCCCGGAGGTTCCGGTTACACGCAGCGGCGCTTCATATTTATGATGACAAATGCGCTGTAAAAAATTATGGCGCCCCGTCCGCAAGACAGGGGAATCTATTTACCAGCCGCATCCCTTGGATGATGGCCGATGGAAACCGCCCCGGAGCCGGACTCGCGCGCGGCTGCGTTCATCCCGTCGCGATCTCGCCAAGTGATTGGAGCCGAATATGCGTATCGCAGTTCTGAAGGAGTTAGCCGAGGGCGAGGCCCGCGTCGCCGCGACCCCCGAAACGGTGAAGAAATTCATCGGGCTGGGCGCAGAGGTTGCCGTTGAAGCGGGGGCGGGGGAGGCCGCGTCGATCGCCGATGCCGACTATGCCGCCGCCGGTGCCAGTGTCGGCAGCCTCTCGGATGTGCTGAAGGGTGCAAACATCATCCTCGGCATCCAGGGGCCCGATCCGAAGGGGCTCAAGGGCTTCGCCGACGGTGCCTGGCTCGCCGCCGGGCTCAATCCGTTCGGTGAGCGCGCGCGCGTCGACGAATATGCCAAACTCGGCCTCGAAGCGCTGGCGATGGAATTTATGCCGCGCATCACGCGCGCGCAGTCGATGGACATTTTGTCTAGCCAGGCGAATCTCGCGGGCTACAAGGCGGTGCTGATGGCGGCGAACGCCTATGGCCGCGCCTTCCCGATGATGATGACCGCCGCAGGCACCGTCAGCGCCGCCAAGGCGTTCGTCATGGGCGTCGGAGTCGCCGGGCTTCAGGCGATCGCGACCGCGCGTCGCCTCGGCGCACAGGTCAGCGCGACCGACGTGCGCGCCGCGACCAAGGAGCAGATCCTCAGCCTCGGCGCCAAACCGATCTTCGTCGAGACGGTCGCGGGGATCGAGGGCGAAGGCGCGGGCGGCTATGCTACCGAAATGTCCGACGAATATAAGGCGGCGCAGGCCGAACTCGTGTCGTCGCACATCGCCAAGCAGGATATCGTCATCACCACCGCGTTGATCCCTGGGCGCCCCGCGCCGCGGCTGATCTCGGACGCGCAACTCGCGACGATGCGCAGCGGCAGCGTGATCGTCGACATGGCGGCCGAGAGCGGCGGCAATGTCGAAGGCTCGGTTGCGGGCGAAGCGAAGAAGTTCCACGGCGTCACCGTGATCGGCGCGAAGAATATTGCCGCGCTGATGCCCGCCGACACCAGCGCTTTGTTCAGCCGCAACCTGTTCAACTTCCTCTCGGCCTTCTGGGACAAGGAAGCGGGCAAGCCCGTGCTCGACGAGGAAATCGGCAATGCCGTGCGCCTGACGCACGGCGGCAAGGTCGTCAACGAACGGCTGCTCGCCTGATCGGCGGCTAGCGGGAGATACGCAATGGACTTCATTTCCATCTTTTCGATTTTTCTTCTGGCCTGCTTCGTCGGCTATTTCGTCGTCTGGTCGGTGACCCCGGCGCTGCACACGCCACTGATGAGCGTCACCAACGCGATTTCGTCGGTCATCATCGTCGGCGCGCTGATTGCCAGCGCGGCAGCGGGTTCGGCGACTTCGACGTGGCTCGGCCTCGCGGCTGTGGTGATGGCCAGCATCAACATTTTCGGCGGCTTTGCGGTTACCGCACGCATGTTGGCGATGTACAAGAAGAAGGGGCGCTGAGATGAGCATGCAATTCATCCTTTTCGGCGCCGGAACTGGCGATGGCGCGATACCCGCGTGGGCTGCCATCGCCTATCTGGTAGCGGGCGTCCTCTTCATCCTTGCATTGCGCGGTCTTTCGAGCCCCGCGACTGCGCAGAGCGGCAACCGCTTCGGCATGATCGGCATGACCATCGCGGTCGTCACGACGCTGCTGACGCATGCCCCGGTCAGCACCACCGGCGCTCTCGACACCATCGGGCTTGTCGAAATTCTCGTCGCGATCGGCATCGGTGCGGTGATCGGCATCGTCATGGCGCGGCGCATCGCGATGACTGCCATGCCGCAGCTCGTCGCGGCTTTTCACAGCCTTGTCGGCCTTGCCGCGGTCGCAGTGGCCGCCGCCGCCTATCTTAACCCGGTCGCCTTCGGCATCGCCGATGCCGCGGGTCAGATCCATGTCGTCAGCCGCATTGAAATGGGCCTCGGCATTGCGATCGGTGCGATCACCTTCTCGGGATCGGTCATCGCCTTCCTCAAGCTCAACAGCAATATGTCGGGTTCGCCGATCATGCTGCCGGGGCGGCACGTCATCAATCTTGGCACGCTCGCCGCGATCGTCGCACTGACCGCCTATTTCACGCAGGACCAGTCGCCGTGGGTGTTCTGGACGATCACCGGCCTCAGCTTCGTCATCGGCTTCCTGCTGATCATCCCGATCGGCGGCGCCGACATGCCCGTCGTCGTGTCGATGCTCAACAGCTATTCGGGCTGGGCCGCGGCGGCGATGGGCTTCACGCTCGGCAACACCGCGATGATCATCACCGGCGCGCTCGTCGGCTCGTCGGGTGCGATCCTGTCGTACATCATGTGCCGTGCGATGAACCGCAGCTTCATCAGCGTGATCGCGGGCGGTTTTGGCGCCGATGCCGAAGCGGGCGCGGGTGGCGGGTCGAAGGAACAACGTCCGTGGAAACCGGGCAGCGCCGAAGACGCCGCCTTCCTGATGAGCCAGGCCGAGAATGTCATCATCGTCCCCGGATACGGTATGGCGGTCGCGCAGGCGCAGCACGCGCTGCGCGAAATGGCGGACCAGCTGAAGAAGGAAGGCGTGAACGTCAAATATGCGATCCACCCGGTCGCAGGGCGCATGCCCGGCCATATGAACGTCCTGCTCGCCGAGGCAAACGTGCCCTATGACGAGGTGTTCGAGCTCGAGGACATCAACGGCGAGTTTGCGCAGGCCGACGTCGCTTTCGTGATCGGCGCGAACGACGTGACCAACCCGGCGGCCAAGACCGACAAGTCATCGCCGATCTATGGCATGCCGATCCTCGACGTCGCCAATGCCAAAACTGTGCTGTTCGTGAAGCGCTCGATGGGCGGGGTCGGCTATGCCGGCGTCGACAACGACGTTTTCTATATGGACCAGACGATGATGCTGCTCGGCGATGCCAAGAAGATGGCCGACGATATCGTCAAGGCGCTGAGCGGTAGCGGACACTGATACCCGGCGCGGCAGCGGGGCATCGGGGGTAGCCCGTTGCTGAACACCGCCTTGTTCGCGAGCAGTGGGCCGGGTGCCGGTGTGGCTTATGATATGGACGCGGTCGAAGGCGACGAGGCATTCGCAGCCCATTAATATCGTCGCTATGGAGGCGGGGCAGCTACCAAGTTGATCAGGCCATCGGTCATTTTCCGGAGATTCTGGGGGGAAAATCTCTCGGCCTCGATCGGCAGCAGCAACATCCAGCCATCGGTGATAGCGCAAAGCTGATCGGTGAGAATTTCCGCGGGCAGATCGTCGCGGACGCTGCCGGATTTTTGCCAGGCTCTGATGATTATGGTGTAGTTTTCGCGATATCGCGCGTAGCGCCGTGCAATGACCTCGGCGCAGCGAGGCTCCTGCGCCGCGAAAGCGATGAGCTGGACATTGGCGAGCCACAGTTCGGTATCGGACATCCATGTCAGCCAGCGTTCCATTCCCTCTCTGAGATCGGCCGAGCGGCGCATCGCGCGCAGCATCGCATCGAATTCATCGAACAAATGTTCGGCGGCGGCGACGATCATCGCTTCCTTGTTGTCGAAATAATAGGACACCGCGCCCGTCGTGAAACCGGCGTACGTTGCAACCTTGCGGAGCGAGGCGCCAATATAGCCTTCCTGCGCTATTACAGCCATCACGGCTTTCAGCAGCTTGGCCCTTTGCGCAGTGCGATCGCCGACAGGCCGCCCCCGGCCGCGAGCCGGCTTCGGTTTGCCCTTGTTCGGGGCATCGGGCGCGGCGGTCGTCAGGGGTTTCAAGGTCGCTTTCATGGACTTGCTATAGCCGTTGAATTTCGGCGACGGCAATACCACGACAAGCGCGGTGATAAATGATCCGCCGCGCGACATCGCGGCCGGCGCCGCCGCATGGTACCGATCAATTGCCGGGTAACGACCTTCATCCGTCTCCACCTCCCGCTTCGATCCGCTCATCTTGCCCCCGGCGCGCTACTCTGTCGGGCCGCATGGCGCGGGCGCGGTGGTTTTCGAGGCCGAGCGCCTCCCTATCCGGTCCGTTTAGCGGCATCGCCGCCGGCGCCGGAGCGCAGCTGGGGACCAGTCCGCAGGCAGGCCGCTCCAACAAAGTGGTACATATAACTAAAAAAGATTGACGAGGGGAGAGAATCTCCCATAAACGGCTGTCAAGAATTCATGGTCCTGCGTTTGATTCGTGTGGCTGACCTGGCGCCTGCTGGTGTCGTCAGCTCGGGGAGTATTGCGCCAGATTTCGCGGATAGGAGAATTTGCATGATCGACCTTACCGGCCGCGTTGCGATTGTGACCGGAGCAGGAGGGGGCCTGGGGCGCGAACATGCCTTGTTGCTGGCTCGCCGGGGCGCCCGCGTCGTCGTCAACGATCTCGGCGGCAGCGTGTCCGGCGAAGGCCAGTCCGGAACCGCGGCCGAGAAAGTGGCCGAGGAAATTCGGGAAGCGGGAGGCGAAGCCCTTGCCGATGGCGCCTCCGTCACGGATCCGGCAGCGGTGGAGGCCATGGTCGCTGCCGCGCTCGCCCGTTGGGGCCGCGTCGATATTCTCGTCAACAATGCGGGGATCTTGCGCGACCGCAGCTTCGCGAAAATGACGTTGGAGGATTTCCGGACCGTCGTCGACGTTCATCTCATGGGTGCGTTCAACTGCACCAGGGCGGTGTGGGACCCCATGAAAGCCCAGGCCTATGGCCGGATCGTGATGACCACCTCCTCATCGGGCCTCTACGGCAATTTCGGGCAGGCCAATTATGGCGCGGCCAAGATGGCGCTCGTGGGTCTGATGCAGACGCTCGCGATCGAAGGCGCGAAATATGACATCCGGGTCAATTGCCTGGCCCCCACCGCCGGTACCCGCATGCTCGACGGACTGATGTCCGAGCCCATGCTGAAGGCGCTCGCGCCGGGTGCCGTGAGTCCCGGAATGCTGGCGCTGGTCGCTGAAGAGGCGCCCACCCGGGCGATCCTTTGCGCCGGAGCAGGATCGTATGAACAGGCATTCGTGACACTGACCCGCGGCGTTCATCTGGGCGCAGGCGACGAGGTCGCTGACGAGATTGCTCTGGGCTGGCCGGCGATCTCCGATCGCGGCGGCGAACGCGTTCCCGCCTCCGGGGCCGAGCAAGGGCAGCTCGAACTTGAAAAGGCCAGCTTCGTCGTGGCCATGCAGGGAGCCTGACATATGCGTGACGCAGTCATCGTAGCAACCGCCAGAACCCCGATCGGCCGCGCTTATCGAGGCGCCTTCAACGCCATGATGCCGCCCACCCTTGCGGCGCATGCAGTGCGCACTGCCGTAGAGCGCTCGGGCGTCGATCCTGCCGAGATAGACGATGTCATCATCGGCAGTTCCTTGCTTCAGGGCGGACAGCACACGATCGGGCGCACCACGGCGCTTCGTGCGGGCCTTCCCGTCAGCGTTCCAGGACTATCCCTCGATCGCCAATGCTCTTCGGGCCTGATGAGCATCGCAACCGCTGCCAAGCAGGTGATCGTCGACCGCATGAACGTGATTGTGGCGGGAGGCGTCGAATCCATCTCGCTCGTCCAGACGCCGCAATTGCGGGTCGATGAAGATCCGGAACTGAAGGCGATTGCGCCCGACATCTATATGCCGATGCTGCAAACCGCCGAGACTGTCGCGAAGCGCTATGGTGTCAGCCGGGAGCGGCAGGACGCCTATGCACTGCAATCGCAGATCAGGACGGCCGCAGCGCAGGCGGCGGGCGCCTTCCACGAGGAAATCATTCCGGTATCGGCGAAGAAGCTGGTGGTCGACAAGGCGACGGGCGAAAGTTCATACGTCGAAGTGACCTTGACCCAGGACGAGGGCAACCGTCCGGAAACGTCGGCCGAAGGGCTGGCGAGCCTCAGGCCCGTAGTGGACGGCGGTGTCATCACCGCTGGCAATGCCAGCCAATTATCCGACGGGGCTTCGGCTGTCGTCGTGATGGAAGCGGAACTCGCGGCAAGTCGCGGCATCCGGCCTCTTGGCCGTTATATGGGTATGGCAGTCGCAGGCACGGAGCCCGATGAAATGGGGATCGGACCCGTTTTTGCGGTCCCCAAGCTGCTTGAGCGCTTCGGACTCAAGATGGCCGATATCGGCCTTTGGGAACTCAATGAAGCCTTCGCCGTCCAGGTTCTTTACTGTCAGGACAGGCTTGGCATTCCCGATGACCGTCTGAATGTGAATGGCGGGGCGATCTCGATCGGCCACCCCTATGGCATGTCCGGTGCCCGCATGGTCGGGCATGCCCTGATCGAGGGGCGCCGGCGCGGTGTGCGCTATGTCGTCATCACCATGTGCGTGGGTGGCGGCATGGGGGCCGCCGGCCTGTTCGAGGTGCTTTGAGATGATGGCGGCGATGACGTTGCCGGATTTTGCGGCGCTCGCCGGAAATCCGGTCGGGACCTCCTCCTGGATGACCGTCGATCAGGATCAGATCGATGCATTCGCGCGCTGCACCCATGTTGAGCAGTTCATCCATGTGGATCCCGAACGCGCCGCGCAAACCATATTCGGCACGACGATTGCCCATGGCTTCCTGACGCTCTCCCTGCTTTCCGCAATGTCCTACGAAACCATCCCCCGCATCGAAGGGGCGACGATGTCCGTCAACTATGGTTTCGATTCGGTGCGGTTTATTTCACCGGTCAAGGTCGGCAGCCGCATTCGCGGCATATTCCATCTGTTCGACTGCACAGAGCGGAAGCCCGGACATTGGCTTTCGAGGATATCGGTAAAGGTCGAAATCGAGGGCGCGAACAGCCCCGCGCTTGCGGCCGAATGGCTCATCATGACCGTCCTGGGCGACGGATAGCTGGAGAATCGCGATGCGTGTGCTGGTCCCCGTGAAGCGGGTCATGGACTATAATGTGAAGCCCCGGGTGAAGGCGGATGGCACGGGCGTCGATCTGGCGAACGTAAAGATGTCAATGAACCCGTTCGATGAGATTGCGGTCGAAGAGGCCGTTCGCCTCAAGGAAAAGGGCGTTGTCACCGAAATCGTGGCCGTGTCGATCGGCGCGGCGAAGGCGCAGGAAACGCTGCGTACATCGCTCGCAATGGGCGCCGACCGTGCCATCCTCGTCCAGACCGACGAGGAGGTCGAACCGCTGGGCGTAGCCAAGCTGTTGGCAAAGATCGTCGGGGAAGAGCAGCCGGGCCTGGTCATTCTGGGCAAGCAGGCGATCGACGATGATTGCAACCAGACCGGCCAGATGCTCGCCGCCCTTCTGGGCTGGGGGCAGGGCACTTTCGCCAGCAAGGTCGAAATATCCGGCGACACGGTCAGGGTGACCCGTGAGGTCGATGGCGGGCTGGAGACGATCGACCTCAAGATGCCGGCCATCATCACGACGGATCTTCGCCTCAACGAGCCGCGCTATGCTTCGCTTCCGAACATCATGAAGGCGAAGGCCAAGCCGCTCTCGCAAAAGGTCCCGGCCGATTATGGCATCGATATCGCGCCCCGTCTCACGACCCTGAAGGTCTGCGAGCCGGCGAAGCGTTCGGCGGGCATCAAGGTGGCCGACGTCGACGAGCTGGTGGAAAAACTCAAGGCAATGGGAGCCGCGGCATGAAGACGCTTGTTTGGGTCGAGCATGAGGGCGGCACGGTCAAGGACGCGACCCTCGCGGCGGTCACGGCCGCTTCCAGGCTCGGTGAAGTCCATCTCCTGGTCGCTGGTGAAGGCATTGGCGCGGTGGCGGCCGCGGCCGCGAAGATCGCAGGCGTGGGCAAGGTCCATGCCGCCGAAGGTGCCGCTTATGGCCGCGCGCTGCCCGAGAATATCGCGCCGCTCGTCGTCGACCTGATGGCCGATCACGACGCCTTCCTGGCGCCGGCCACCGCCAACGGCAAGAATATCGCGCCGCGCGTTGCTGCGCTGCTCGATGTCATGCAAATCTCGGAAATCCTGTCGGTGGAGAGCGCGGACACCTTCACCCGTCCGATTTATGCCGGCAACGCGATCGCCACGGTGCGGTCGTCGGATACGAAGATGGTCATCACCGTGCGCGGCACCGCTTTCGACAAGGCCCCCCGCGAAGGCGGTGCGGGCGTGGTCGAAGCGGTGTCGGGCGCTGGCGACCCCGGCCTGTCGAGCTTCATTGCCGCCGAGATTTCGAAGTCCGAGCGTCCCGAGCTCACCTCGGCGAAGATTGTCGTCTCCGGCGGTCGCGCGCTGCAAAACAGCGAAAATTTCCAATCGATCATCGAACCGCTTGCAGACAAGCTCGGAGCGGCGGTCGGAGCCAGCCGCGCCGCGGTCGATGCAGGCTATGTGCCGAACGATTATCAGGTCGGCCAGACCGGCAAGATCGTCGCTCCGGAAATCTATATTGCGGTCGGGATTTCCGGTGCGATCCAGCATCTTGCGGGCATGAAGGATTCCAAGACCATCGTTGCGATCAACAAGGATGAAGATGCACCGATCTTCCAGGTTGCCGATATCGGTCTCGTTGGCGACCTTTTTTCAGTCGTTCCTGAATTGACGCGACGGCTCTGAATATTCTTGCGCGCGGCTTTGGGCAATCGATCGTCCGGGCAGCGCGGCGATCGTGGCTTGCGGCTTGTCCGGACCGGGCTTCGAGATCGCGGCGGCACGTCGGATGGATCGGGCTTGCCGGGCGCGCCATCGGGAAGCTATTCGCGATATAATGTCAGGCGAAACAGAATTGTCCGAGCTCGCTGCTGAAAATCTCGCTCCGGTTCGGGCTGTGCGAGGAGGCAAGCAGCGCCGTTCCCTCGAGCGCCGCGCGCTTATCACCGAGGCCGCCATCGAGGTGATTGCCTCGCATGGCGTTGCCGGTCTTACACATCGGCTGGTGGCGGAGCGGGCCAATGTCTCCCTGGCGGCGACCACTTATCATTTCGACACCAAAGATGACATTCTTGCCGCGGCTTCGAAAATGACGCTCGACGGCTATGTCGAGGCGTTTCAGCGCGCTGCCGCGCGGATGCAGGTGGAAGGCGGCGGCCCGGAGGCCTTCAGGGGGCTGGCCATCCGCCTGGTCCGCAACGCCGCGCAGCGCGATCGTTCGCGGACGACCTGCTGGGCGGAAATCCTGCTCGATGCTCACCGTCATCCTGCAAGCCTGCAACTGGCGCGGCAGTGGTTCGATGAAATTGCCGCGGCTTGGCTCGGCATCGCGCGCGCCGCAAAGGTTGCCGAACCGGAAGCTGCTGCCAGATCGGGTATCGACCTGGTGATAGGATTGCTCTTCATCGTGATCGGAGCCGGGCTCGACGAAAAGCAGGTCGAAGCCGTACTCGATCAGGGGGCCGATCCGCTGGAGGCCTGGCATGTGGAGCCGCATGATCGCGAAACCGACGGATCGGAGCGCATCAGCAGGAAATCCGCAGCGACACGTGAGCGCATTCTCGAGGCGACAACGGAATTATTGATTTCGGAAGGCGCAGGTTCCGTCACATTCCGGTCGGTGGCGGCTCATGCCGGCTTGACGCCTGCCGGTCCTTTTTATCATTTTCCAACCATTGCCGGTCTTCTCGCGGCTGCCCAGGAGCGGCTTTTCGCGCAGTCGAAGGACCGTTACCGGATCGTCGCGGCTACGGATTCCGGCGGGGACCTCACGGTCGATCGCCTGATCGACCGCACCGCCACGATCCTCGTGCGTGAGGTAAGCGCATATGCCGGCAATAATCTGGCGACTTACGCCATCTGGATCGATGCCGATCGACGGCGCGAACTGACCCCGATGATCTGGAGCGCGATCGAGGATCAGTACAGGGCCTGGCAGCGCATGCTCGGCCGTATCATGGCGGAGCCGCGTGCCATGGACGGCATGCTCGCCCAATCGATATTCGTCGGCAAGCTCGTCCGTATTCTGGCCACGGGATCCATGGTGGAGGATCTGGCGCTCATTCGCGGAGAGGTCGCGAGAGACCTCGAGGCCATCGCGCAGGGCCGCTTCTGGCTGTAAAGCCAGAATGCTCGAATAAAACTGGCGTCGTAAGCCCGGCTGGTCCCCGGCCGCAGGACGGATTCAGCGATCGATGATGCGCTCGATGAGTATAGCGGTCTGGTCGGCGAGTTCTTCGGGCGTGACGCGGCCGTCAGGCTCGAACCAGGCTGCGGCGCCATCCGCTATGTCATAAACCGCATGGGCACGCGTATGGCGATCGACCTCAGGGTCCGGGCCAGCAATCTCGTCGAGCAACTCTCTTATGATGGCGACATATTCGGAGCACGCCACCGTGAATCTTTCGAGTTCCCGGGGATCGAGTGCCCGCTTCATGAGCGCGGGGTTGATGAGGGTTTCGTAAGCCGCTGCCATCTGCCGGTGCGTTGCGGACCAGATGATATGCCGGCGCAATATGGCAAAGAGCAGTTCGCGGGGGTCGCGGTTGGTATGGCCCGTAAAGGTATGGACGTAAAATTCGCTGAGGAGGTGATCCAGCGCGGCCACGAGGATTTCCTGCTTCGAGCGGAAATGGCTGTAGATCGATGCCGCTACGACACCCGCGGCGTTGGCGAGATCCCGCATCGAGCAGCCGTCGTAACCGCGTTCGGCGAACAGGTTGACCGCCTCGACGAGCAACCGCTCCCGCGTACCATTGTCGGAACCGACCCGGCCGAGATTGCGCAGCCCATCCAGTTCGAATCGGGCAAGGTAGTGATCGGCGACGCCGCCCGGCCGATCGGGATTGCTTTCCGTCTTTTGCAAATTTCGGTGCTGTAGCGAGGCGGCTTTCATGTGGGTCCTTGGTTGCAGGGCGACGTCGGTCGATCTTTTCGCCGTTGCCGCCGGTGAAGCTATTTGTCGCCTTTTCCTGCGCATACGTCAAGATTTCCGAATGATCGTTCGTTCGTTTTTTGAATCGATGTGGCGACGATGCCTAGCATATATGTAGCAAAATTGCGGAAGCTTGACGAAAATCAGGCGTCCTGATAGATGGCTTACGAACGATCGTTCGGTTGAGGAGTTTGAAATTGGAGCGCGCAGGTCGACTGGAAGGCAAGGTCGCAATCGTGACGGGCGCTGCGACCGGCATAGGCAGGGCGATAGCTGTCGCCTTCGCGAGGGAGGGCGCGCGTCTGATCATTTCGACGAGCCGCAATATGGCGGCACTGCGGGAAACTGAGGCATTGGCGGGAGGCGCCGCTTTCGCCATCCAGGCGGATTCGTCGAAGGCCGCCGATGCCAAGGCACTCGTCGATGCGGCGGTCGAGCGGTTCGGCAAGCTGGATATTCTCTGTAACAATGCCGGAATCTTCATCGCATCCCCGGTGATCGATATGACCGAGGCGGATTGGGACCGGGTCATTGACGTCAACCTCAAGGGCGTCTTTCTGACGACCAAATATGCGCTCCCGGAAATGCTCAAGGCCGGAGGCGGCTCGATCGTGAATATCGGATCGGTCAACAGCTTCGTGGGAGAGCCGCAATATGCCCATTATTGCGCTTCGAAGGGCGGCGTATTGATGTTCACAAAATCGGTCGCGCTCGAACATGCACGGGATGGAATCCGCGCAAATGTCGTTTGCCCCGGCTGGATCGACACGCCGATGAGCTCGTCCGTCGTCGAGCATCTTGGCGGCTACGAGGAGGCTCAAAAAGTGGCTGCCTCGGTGCAACCACTCGGAATTGGCCAGCCTGAACAGGTCGCGACGGCGGCGGTGTTCCTGGCTTCGGACGAAGCCAGCTTGATCACCGGCACCGACCTTCGCGTCGATGGCGGCTTTACCGCGCAATAGCGGCGGCAGGCGGCAACCGGGAAACCGCTCATGCCGTCCGGCCGTCGGCTCAGGGAGAGAAGAATATGACCGAACATGCGATCGCCCAAGCGCCGAAAGAGCTTGGTCCTCTCATTTCGAAAGCTGTCGAGGCCGGCGACATTGCAACTGCCCTTGCATTTTATGAACCCGGTGCGGCGATGATATTGTCGAGCGGCGAAGCGACCACCGATCGCGAGGGGGTCCGCGCCGAGTTACAGGCTCTCGCCGATATCAAGCCGAAAGCGATCTTCGACGAAGTCGTGACTGTCATGCACGGGGATGGCCACCTCGCCACGACCCGGTGCCGCGGCCGCATACTGGCCACCGGGCCTGATGGATCCGCCGTCACCTTGCCGTTCCACACCCTCGAAGTCTCGCGCAAGCAACCGGACGGCGCATGGCTCGTGGCCATCGACAATCCCTATATCGGCTCGATGGATGATGGCGGGTTTGCGGAGATACTGCCTCATCGAGGCGACGAAGCCGCTGGCTCCGGCCCGACGGCATAAACCCGACCCATATTTTATTCGACGCGGGCAATCTCGGCTCCGCGCGCCGTGAACTGTATAAAGGATCGACTGTATGGATATCATGAAGCAAAATGTGATGGACGGCGCCGATGAAATTCCATCGATGAATGTGCTTGTGGTGGTGGCGCACCCCGACCGCGCATCATTGACCTGGGCCGTTACCGAGGCTTTTTCGAAGGGCGCGGTGGAAGCCGGCCATAAAGTCGACATCGCCGATCTTGTCGGGGAGGCGTTCGAGCCGAGAGAGCTTCTGGCGGACCATGACAGCTTTCATGGTCGTGGTCCGGTGCCGGACGATGTGCTCCAGGAACAGGCGCGGGTTGACCGGGCCGACGCGCTGGTGCTGGCCTTCCCCCTTTACTGGTGGTCCATGCCGGCCGTGCTCAAGGGATGGATCGACCGGGTATTCATCAACGGGTGGGCTTATGCGTATGAGGACGGCAAGCTCGCCGGCACGATGCGCGATATTCCGGTCCATCTGCTTGCCGTGGGAGGCGTCGACAGTGAGGGCTATGCAAAGCATGGCTATGACGTCGCTTTCACCACCCAGATCGAGACGGGAATCTTCAAATATTGCGGGATGACCACAATTCGGAAGCATTTCCTGCTCGACAGCTTGAGCCCGGACGATGCGATCCGCGCGGGGCATCTCGAGAAGGCGTTCGCCATCGGTCGTGCCGTTGGCGCCGAAAGTTTCGAAAATGCCTGAGGTGAAGGCGTGAGTTCCGGCGAATGTGTCGGGGCGGCGTGCATGATTTCCCGGGATGGTCCGGAGATATGGCGCCTGCCCCTGTAAAACGCCCCGGCCCCATTGGCACATGTTTGCAACCAGAGTGTCACGCCGGCGTAAATTTGCGCGCGAAGCCATAAATGTTGCGCCTCAAGCCATATCATTTGTGGGTCATGCGAGTTATAATAACAGGCATTCCAATAAAGCGCGCGATCGCTACATCTGTCGTCAGATGGAGCCGGAAGATGCAAGTGGAGGGATCGATGAAGGTAACCGACGAGATGAAGCGGGACTTGGCTGCTGACGGCGCCATCGTGGTCCGCGGCCTGTTCTCACAGGAGCATCTTCGGCGGATGCGCGAAGCGTTCGACTATGGGCTCGCCCATCCCGGTCCGCAGCACGCGCTGGTCGGTGAGGGGACGCCGGACGAGTTGTTCAACGACTATGGCAATCCCGAAAATGGCGAGGTGCATCGCGCGACGATCAAGGATCTGGGGCTCGACGACTTTGCGGCCTCGCTGTGGGACTCCGAACATGTGTGGTTCGTCGGCGAGGAGCTGTTCATCAAAAAGGGCAACAGCGGTGGCCGATCGCCCTGGCATCAGGACACGTCCTATGTTCCGATGAACGGACCGCAACTGCTCAATATCTGGACCAGCTTCGAAAAGGTGCCCCGCAAGAATTCACTCGAATTCGTCCGGGGGTCCCACACGGCTATTCAGTATAATGGCTCGTCCTACAACGACCCGAGCGATCCCACAAAGCCGCTATGGCTCAATTGCGACTGGCCCCGGCTGCCGGAGATCGAGGCCGATCGTGCGAAAGATCCGTCGTCCTGGGATGTGATCACCTGGGAGGTGGAGCCCGGCGACGCGCTGGTGTTCCATTCCGGAATCTTGCACGGCGGCGCTCCCACCACGCCAGACTGCCCCGAGCGTCATACGCTCGTATACCGGTTCCATGGCGACAAGCTCTTTTATCGGCCGCTGCCGACGGAGGGGTGCGACTATGAGTATGACATCAGCGATCTCAACGATCCCTCGCTGACGCCGGGCGAGCCGTATCGGTCGCCGAATTATCCTCAGCTGCGCTGACCTGCCGGACGACCATCTTGTCAGCCGAACCGTGCCATGCCGAAGGCTTAAAGGATGGGGTGAGGTAACGTGAAGTTCGCATCTTTTTACCTGGTGATCCTCTCGGTCTTGCTGTCATCCTGCGGTTCGAACTCGCATGATCCGGAGAATAGCGACTGGTCCGTGATCGGGAACGGCGATCGGGTTCAGCACCATGCCGAAATCACGCAGATCAACAAGGATACGGTCGGCAAGCTCGGCCTTGCCTGGTCGGTGGAGATGCCGACAAGCTACGGGCTCGTCGGCAATCCGCTGATCAAGGACGGGGTCATATTCCAGGCCGGCCCCGGCGGACAGGCATTCGCCAACGATCTCAAGACGGGCAAGCTGCTGTGGCAGTTTACGGCCGACTATCCGGAACAATCAGCCATGACGGCGTCGCTGTCGAGCAACATCGCCCGGCAAGCGAACCGCGGATTGGCACTCCACAAGAATCTGGCGATCCTCGCGACCGGCGACTGCCGCCTGGTGGCGCTCGACCAGAAGACCGGCAAGAAGCGCTGGGAAGCGCAAAGCTGCGACGCCAGTCAGCAATATGGCATATTGGCGGCTCCGCGCGTCGGCGGCGGAATGGTGTTCACCGGTAATACCTGCGCCGATTCCGGAGAAACGCGGGGCTTCGTCGATGCGTTCGACGCAGATACCGGCAAGCATCGGTGGCGGTTTTACACGGTGCCCGGCGACCCGGCGACGGAGAAGGATCCCTTCTATCAGGATCTCGCCAAGAGCTGGGGAACCGATTGGTATGGCAAGACACATGGCTGCGGCAATGTGTGGGATGCCATGGTCTATGACGAGAAGCTGGACCAACTGGTTATCGGGGTGGGCGGTCCCTCGCCGGCCAGCCCGGCCGCCCGGGCCAGCGATGCGGGCGATGAGCTGTTTACCAATTCGGTCGTCGCACTCGATGTCCGCACCGGCAAATATAAGTGGCACCATAAGCAGGTGCCGCACGATGCCTGGAATTATGAACCGGCCGTGGGTCTGATGATCGCCGAGCTGCCGGTGGAGGGGAAGCTCCGTCACACGATCGTATCGGTGCCGAAGCAGGGATTTGCCTATGTCTACGACGCCGAAACCGGCAAGTTCCTGAAGGGCAATAAATATGTCGAGATGACCTGGGCAAAAGGGCTCGACCGGGATGGGCGTCCGATCACGATTCCAGATGCGAATTACTGGGAACGCCCGGGGCAGGAAACCATGATCCTGCCGAGCGGTCTCGGGTCTCATGGCTGGGAGGCGCTGGCGTTCAATCCCGAGACGAGCACCGTCTACGTTCCCACCATGGTCATGCCCGCGACCTACAAGGTGCAACCGGGCGCCCTTGTGGGTGGACTGGCCGTTGACTGGTATTATGGCGACCGCCCGGAATCCAGGGTCAAAACCCGCGGCGAAGTCGTCGCCATCGATCTGGCCAAAAATGTGATCAAGTGGCGGACGACCACTTCGACCCTGCCGATGAACGGCGGACTGCTTCACACGTCGGGCGGCCTTGTCTTCCAGGGTCTCGCGGATGGCAGGCTCGTCGCTTTCGACGATGAGACGGGCAAGATCGTGTGGAGCCGCCAGACCGGCGGTGCGATACGCGGCGCGCCTGCGTCGGTGATGCTCAATGGCGAGCAATATATCGTGGTCCCGACCGGCAATGGCGCGGCGTCCATCTCGGCCTCGTTAGTCTATCGATATAATTCCACGCCCGAAAGCCGTACCCCGCCGCGCCTTCTGGCTTTCAAGATCGGTGGCACGGCTCCCTATCCGCCGCTCGCCAAGCCCGAGGCAACACCCGTCCCTTCCGCGCAGCGGCAGTCGGTGGCGCTGGCGGCAAGGGGCGCGGCCCTGTTCGAGGGCCTGGGCTGCGACGTTTGTCACGGCACCGATGGGGGCGCTTCTGTTGGCGGCGCGGTGCCGAACCTCAACCGGACCCCGCCGGCCAACCTCGATTTCCTGAAGCTTGTGGTTCAGCAGGGCGCGCTGCGGGCGAACGGGATGCCGCAGTTCAAGGGCGTTACCGACGACGATGCCGCGGCGCTCTACGCTCATCTCGTCAACAGCGCCTGGGACGCACATGACCGGGAGCAGACGAACAAGAAGAAGAAAGCGAAATAGCGAATTCGGATCCCGGGCGGCCGTTGTCGGCAGCCCGAATATTGGGTTCGTCGATACCTCCTGATTGAAGTGAAGGAATGTCTCATGTTGTGGAAACGCCGGAACTTCGCGAGACTCACGCTCGGCGTCACGATCGCCGGTATGGCTGCCGCCGCATTGACGCTGTCGGCTAACGCCGGAGCCGACACGACCGATCAGTCCGTCGAGGCACCCGACGCCGCCGAATGGCGGCTCATGGGGAATGGCCCCGGCCAGCTTTTCCATAGCCCGATCGATCAGATCAACGACAAGAATGTGTCGAGCCTCGGCCTCGCCTGGAGCGTGGACCTCCCCACCAAGGACGGGCCGGTCGGCAACATCTTGGTGGCCGACGGCGTGGCATATCAGAGCGCAGCGGGCGGACGCGTCTTTGCCGTAAGCCTCGAAGGCAAGCTCCTGTGGGAGTTCGATCCGGAACCCAATTTCACCGGGGCCGCGCTGACCGCGTTCATGGGCGCCCGGTTTCAGCGCGGTCTGGCGCTCGAGGGGGACCAGGTCTTCATTTCCACGCCCGATTGCCGGTTGATTGCGCTCGACAAGGTCACGGGCAAGAAGAACTGGGACAAGCTGACCTGCGACAAGACCGGGGGTTTCACGCAGACCGGCGCACCGCAGGTGGGCGCGGGCCTCGTGTTCACGGGCAACAGCTGCATGGACATCGGCGGCAGGCGAGGCTTCGTCAACGCCCTGGACCAGAAGACCGGCGAAGAGAAATGGCGCTTCCACGTGGTGCCCCAATTCCCGGAGGAGCCGGCTGGAGGGCAGGAGTCCCCGGCGCACGAAATGGCGGCCAAGACATGGGGTCAGCCCACGCAGCAGGTGGGCTGCGGCGGCGCCTATGGCGGGATGACCTACGACCCCGCTTTGAACCTTCTGTATGTGTCCACCTCCGGAGCCGGACCCTGGTCGCCGACCGGTCGCGGCAAGGGAGCAGGCGATGAGTTGTTCGCGGGCTCGATCGTCGCGCTGAACGCCGACACCGGCGAATATGTCTGGCATTACAAGCTGGCGCCGAACGACGGCTGGAACTGGGAAGCCTTCCAGTCGATCGTGACCGATCTCACCATCGACGGCCAGAAGCGCCGCGTGCTGATGAACGCGCCCAAACATGGCTTTCTGATCACGCTGGACGCCAAGACCGGCGAATTCATTTCGGGGATCAAGACGACCGAGGTCAATTGGGCGAAGGGTTTCGACGCCAAGGGCGTGCCCATCCTGACGGGGGAAGCCAATTATTGGGAGAAGGGTTCGGAAGGGGCGCTGATTGCTCCGATGATCCTGGGCTCGCATGTCTGGCAACCGATGTCTTTCAGCCCCAAAACGGGCTTGATCTATATTCCGGTCGGTAACGGCACCTTTCACATCGCGACGCGGGACGACGCCTCTGTCGGAGGCGTGATTTTCGACTTCAACCGCAATGATCCGAAGCATCCACTGAGTGGCTCTTTGGTGGCGATCGACCCGGTCACGCAGGAGATCCGCTGGCAGGTGACGCACAAGATGGTCTACAACGGCGGCGTCCTGTCCACGGCGGGCAACCTGGTCTTCGAAGGCACTGGCGACGGTTATTTCCAGGCACGTGCGGCCGATACCGGGAAGCTGTTATGGTCGAAATATCTTGGCGGTTCGTTGCAGGGCGCGCCCAGCACCGTCATTCGGGACGGCGAGCAATATATCCTGCTGCCATTTGGCAATGCGAATTCTTCGGGAACGGGTGTGTCCTCGCCCCAGGACTCATCGTGCGAGGATTGCCGCCAGGCGCCGTCACGCATCCTGGCGTTCAAGCTTGGCGGGAAGCAGGTCCTGCCAGCCAATCCCAAGCTGCCTCCGGTTCCCAAGCCGCCGCTGCCCCGCTTCAGCAAGGCGCTCTCCATCCAGGGCATGGGCCTGTACAACGCTGCCGGCTGTGAGGTGTGTCATGGCCTCGGCATGGTCAATGGCGGCGGCACCGCGCCCGACCTCCACCGGACCGACGAGGCGCGTCACGGTCTGTTCAAGGAGATCGTTCGCGATGGACTGCTGAATCAAACCGGAATGCCCCGCTTCTCCTATCTCTCGGACGACGATCTCCAGGCGCTGCAGGCTTATATGATCAACAATGCCTGGGATGCCTATGATGCGGGGCGAAATCGAAAGGCGCGGCCTTGATGTATAAAAACAGTCCACCATAGGGTGCGTATCCGTATCTCTTCCTAGAGATACTGTATGGATAAAAATAAAGAAGCCGTCCTTTGATCGGGTGCCGGGTACGGGCGCGATCGAATAAGTTTCTGCGCCTATTATCGATGCATAGTTGAGAATTTGCAGAGGGTACAATTTGATGCTGAGAGGATGAAATCCCCGGCATGCATGAATAGGGAGGAAGTCATGATTAAATTAGGTTCCATTTTGCTGTTCGGGGCTTGCACATTAGCTTTCGCCGACACGTCCATGGCTCAGGACGCGACGCCCGCGGAGCAGGCGCAAAGCGATGGCGGCGATATCGTCGTCACCGCGCAGCGGCGATCGGAGCGGCTGCAGGACGTCCCGGTTTCGATTACCGCGATCGGCGGCGACACGCTGGCCAACCAGCGCATCCAGCAAGCCAGCGATCTTGTGAGGTCGGTTCCCAATCTCCAGGCTGCGACTGTGGCCGGCGAGAGCACGCCGGTATTCTCGCTCCGCGGCATCTCGATGAGCGATTTCAGCTTCAACCAGCAGGGGCCGGTCGCCGCCTATTATGATGAAGTCTACAAGGGCAGCTTCCCGTTTCTCGGCCTGGGGCTGTACGATCTGGAGCGTGTCGAGGTCCTGCGCGGGCCGCAGGGAACGCTTTACGGCAAGAACACGACGGGCGGCGCGATCAACTTCATCAGCCGCAAGCCCGACTTCGACACCGAAGGCTATCTGAAACTGGGCTATGGCAATTATAACCGATACGATGTCGATGGCGCGGTGCAGACCGGTCTGACCGACACGCTCGCCGCGCGCGTCGCCTTCACCTTCTCGCGCGCCGATGGATGGTTCAAGAGCCAGGCGCCAGGCAAGGCGAACCCCAGCGGCGTGCGCCAATATGGCATTCGCGGGTCGCTCCTGTTCAAGCCCAGCGACAAGGTGGACTTCACGCTGCGCCTGTCGACGAGCCTGATCAATCCCTATGAAGCCGCGGTCTATGGCGATCCCGGCCCGCTTGGGGTCGGCGCGGGCGTCTATGAACTGTTCGGCCAGGGGACGAGCTATTTCAGGACCGGCATCGGCCGCCGGGAAACGGAGACCAACTTCGTCGAGCGGCATAGGGCCCGGACCTACAGCGCGTCGCTGACCGGCAATTGGCAGATGACCGACGGCCTGACCGTCACGTCGATCACCTCCTATGATTATGGCAAGCTTTTCGTTCCGGACGACGGCGACGGCAGTCCGCTCAGGGTGGTCGAGGATCCGTTTGCCGCGAAGGGCCGGCAGTTCGCGCAGGATCTTCGCATCAGCAGCGATTATAGCGGGCCGTTCAATTTCATTCTCGGCGCCTATTATAATCGAGAGAGCCTGAACAACTTCAACGAAATCAGATACTATAACGATCTCGACGTGAATGGCGACGGCTTGCTCAATTCCGACGATTGCAGCGATCCGAATTCCGGCGGTCTCCTGGGATGCACCTATCGGAATACGTTCAGGCAGGTCAAAAAGACCGCTGCGGTATACAGCGATCTGAACTTCAAGCTGTCGGACAATGTCATCTTGCGCGGCGGTTTGCGTTTCACGCGGGACACCGGCCGGGTTTCTGACTTCGTCGGCCAGGTGCTGGGCTCGGACGGCGTTGTTCTTGCCAATACCATCCCCGGTGATGATCCGAGCGATCTGGATGCGACGACTGGCCGGAGTTTTCGCAAAAGCACCGTCACGGGCAAGGTGGGCATCGATTTCAAGACCGCGGACGGCGACCTGATTTATGCAAGCTTCAGCCGTGGCTATCGGGCGAATGCCTTCAACGCTCAGGCCTATTTTGTGCCCGACGAGCTCAATGTTGCCAAGGCGGAGACCGTCAACGCCTATGAGGTGGGTTTCAAGAGCCAGTTCCTCGATCGCGCGGTCACGCTGAACGGCGCGATATTCTATTATGATTATCGCAATCAGCAGGCGCTCAGCACCGATCCCGTTACGCAGGTGCAAAGTCTCGTCAATCTTCCGAAATCGCGCGTGATGGGTGCCGAACTCGAGTTCACCGCGCGCCCCGTCGATGGCCTGCGGCTGAACGCGGGACTGGGCCTGCTGGACACGAAGATCAAGGAAGGGGTGGTGGGCGGAAATTCGCTCGTCGGCAACCGCCTTTCGAATGCGCCAACGGTCAGCGTTTCCGGCGGCTTTGACTGGACGGTGTTGGACAGTGACAACGGCAGTCTCGAATGGGGCGTCAATGCCAACTACAATTCAAGGCAATATTATGATCTGCTCAACAACAAGCGAATTTCGCAAAAGGGCTATGGACTGTTCAATAGCCATCTGAACTACCGTTTTGCGGATGGAAAATATGGCGTGGGCGTCTGGGTGAAAAATATCTTCAATACCTATTATAGAAGATATGGCATCGATTTGAGCGGCTTGGGATATGACTATTATCGCCTCGGAGAGCCGCGCACTTTCGGTGCGAATTTCGACGTGAAGTTTTAAGGCTGCACCCGAAACGGATTTGCACTTTGCTCCGCTGCGTCATTCAGCCTCTCCGTCTCGGCGGAAGCTGGGTGGCGCAGCGGCTATGTGAGCCGGCGAACGGCCGATGGTTCCTCCCCAGCCTGTCCACCAATCCGGCGCAACGGCACGTTCAAGAGCATCTGCCGCAAATTTTCGTTCCCATAAACCCGCCATTTCTGAACGATGCCGAAGTGCAGTTCACGGGCTTTCTCCGTCGATGCCGCGGCATTGTCGCGTTCTTCTTCAATCTGATCAGGCAGTTGGGCGGGATCGCGCCGCACCGGGCGCCGCCTTGCATCGGCGGCAATCTGAAATTATGATATTTTGGCTGTTTGGCGTGTCCTGACAAGGCCGCCGCCATGCTTGCATCTGGCCAGGAAAAAGGTTGGAACAAATGAAGGCGGAGTCGCTTGGTACGGTGCGGTTGTCCGCTCAAAGCGCAAGAATCATGCGAGGAGAGCTGGTAAGCCGGGGTCTTCATTGGAACGCGGTCTGCAACGCTGCCCGGATTGAAACGTCGAGCATGGATCAGCCGGATGGCGTGATCTTGGGCCGCGACGAACTGCGATTGCAGAAGACGGTGGCCGAAGCGACCGTCGACGATGCCAAAGCCTGGTTCGAGCTCGGCAGCCGCTATCGGGCGACCGCCTATGGAACGTTCAGTCTCGCGGTTCTTTCGGCCAAGGATGCGGGGGAAGCCGTCCGCACAATTACTTCCTTTCAGGATCTCACCTATTCGCTCCTCACCTATTACGCACTGGAGGATGCGGGAGGCGCAATTCGCGGCATGAGCGTCGATGACTCCGGCGTGCCCGATCATCTCAAGGCCTTTTATCTCATCCGGGACCTTGGCGGAATGCGGCGCGCGCTCAATGATTGGGTGCTCGACGAATTTCCGCTCGAGCGCGTTAGCGTTTCCGTCCCCGAGCCTGCGGGATGGGAGGAGTTCGGACGTGATTTCGGATGTCCTGTGGAGTTCGGCGCGTCGCAAACGATCTGGCATTTCCGGAAAGGTGCCGAGAACAGGACGCTGCCATTGGCCGATTCCCTGTTGGCCGAAGCCTATACGCTGCAATGCGCGGAAGAGGTCAACAGGAGCCGGAAGGGCGGGGACGTCGACGCTGTCCTGATGGGTATTTTCTTGAATAGCGGCCAGCATTTTCCCTCGGCCGGAGAGGCCGCTCGGCAGATAGGCGTGTCCAAGCGCAGTCTCCACGCACGCCTGTCCAAATTGAATACGAGTTTTGGAGCGGTCCTAGATCGGGCGCGTCAGCAAAGAGCGCACCAACTGCTCTCGCAGACGCAGATGCCCATAAGGCTCATCAGCCGGTCCCTGGGCTTTGCGGAGACCGCTAGCTTCGCGCGCGCCTTCAAGCGATGGACGGGCACGCCGCCGGCTCAATTTCGTAGTCAAATGCAGGATGAGGGAGAGCAATCGCTCATCGTGTGAAGCGAATGCGCCGGGCGCCCTGATGGGCCCGTATTCACGATGAGACCGGCTGGATAGCCCGCGCTTCTCGATGTCGAGCTCGGCATTTGGCCGTTGCGGTGGTGAACTGCGGTACGCGCGAGCTTTCTGACGCGCAGATTTGCAAACCGATGGCCGGGCGGGTCGCATGGCGGCAGGAGACCGGCGGAGTGCCGGCATTTTCGTGCCTGTAGCGGCGGACGCCGCAGGTGCGCCGCGGCTCCCGGACTCCGGCAACCGAAGCCTTGCCCGAGATGGCCGAACCCGTTGTTCGTCCATGCGCGCCGGCATTTCGAAGGGCGTGATCTCGCTCCCGCCGGCCGCGTCAGCGGCCTTCGCCATGCGGCTGCCGTAAATTTGCACGCCAAGTCATAAATGTTGCGCCCCCAGTCATATTATTTTCCAAGAGAATCGCGTAGCTTTTCGAATGTTACAATAAATATCGAGGTGTCGAAAATACGGCAGATATTTTTCGAAAACTATAAAATAAAAATTCGAGAGCGATGCATAAAACTGGCCGAATGGGTGAAAATATATTGGGTGATCTGCGACGTCATCTGTAAAAACAACCCATTCTCTATTGAAATATTCGTCATTCGATAGTTTCAATTTCGGCCTTTCCTGCCCGCGCATTGAAGGTGGGGGATGTGGCTATGATAGACTTTAGCGAATCCCGGAAATTCATCTTCAACGCCAGGGCGGCCCGCACTGGTGGCGCCATTGCGCCGAGCTGCACCCTCTAGCGCGCCTCAGTCTCCAGAGCGCGCCGGGTTACTAGAAAGCTACGAGGATGACTATGAAAAGGCACAATTTTGTCGGGCTGGAATATGGTCTCGCCGGTAGGAGAGCACGTCGATGATCCCGCTGAAGACGGTCCTGACCCTGCCTGCTGTTGGCTTGTCGGGCTTCGAGACTCCGCTGACGGAAGAAGAGGAGGCGATCCAGGGTTCGGTCCATCGCTTTGCCAAGGATGTGATGCGGCCGTTGGGCCGGGAACTCGACCGGATGAGCGCGCAGGATGTGATTGCGCCGGGTTCGCCATATTATTCTCTGTTCGGGGAATATGCGAAGCTCGGACTCGATCCGGCCCTGCTCGCAGAATTGCCGCCCGAAACGGCCATTCGCACCGAAGCGCTTATCGGCGAGGAACTGGGCTGGGGCGACGCGGGGCTGGCGATTTCGCTGGGCGTCGCCGGCGTGCCGCAATCGGTGGCGGCTGCGGCGGGCAAGCAGGAACTGGTCGAACTTTGCGAGGGCAAGATCGGTTGCTGGATCGTGACCCAGCCCGATCGTGGCAGCGATACCCAGGTTCTCGACATGCCGCGCGAATGGCCTGCGGGGCAGGCCGGCAACATCGGCAACCTGACCGCCAAGGTCATCGGCGACGAGATTGTCATCAACGGTCAATGTTCGGCATGGGTGTCCAACGGCGCGGTGGCGCAGGTCGGGCTGATCCAGATCGTTTGCGATTATGGCGACGGCTACACCGGCAAGGACGGGCTACCGAATTTTCTGGTCGCGGTGGTTCCGCTGGATGCTCCGGGCGTGTCGAAGGGCAAGCCGCTCGAGAAGATCGGCCAGCGTTCATTGCCGCAGGGCGAAATCTATTTCGACAATGTTCGCCTGCCGCGGCGCTTCGCCGTTACCGAGGAGGAAAGCGCCTATGCGGTGGGCTGTTCGTCCTGGTCCTATCTCGGCACCTATATGGGCCAGGTCTTCACTGGCGTTGCGCGCGGCGCGTTCGAAATGGCACTGCAATATTGCCATGAGCGCCGCCAGGGCGGCCGGCTGCTGATCGACCAGCAGATGACGCGGCTGCGGCTTGGGGACATGTTGCGCCGGGTCGAGGTCGCGCGTGCCGTCTCGCGTCGGGCGCTCGCCTATGCGCGCCAGTCGCCGCTCACCCATCCCTATTACACGGCGTCGGCCAAGGTCACGGCTACCGAAGAAGCGATGATGGTCGTGGACGAGGCGTTCCGCCTGTTCGGCGGGGTCGGCACGACCCATGAATATCCGATCGAGAAGCTGGTGCGCGACACAAAGTCCGCCCTGATCGAGGATGGCGAAAATCGGGTCCTGACCATGCGCTTCGGCCTGCTTGCGCAGCAGCTTTATGCCGCAGGCTGGGCCAACCCCTGACAGTTCGAAATCACAATCCACAGAAATCTTGGGAGTAAAAAATGGCCAAATATCCTGTCGTCGTGACTGGCGCGAGCGGCTACACCGGCATGCTGATCATGGACTGGCTGATCGACCAGAACATTCCGTTCACCGCTGTCGCCCGTAATGCCCAGCGCACCAAAGACATGATGGCGCAGCGCGTAGTTCGGCTGGAATCCGCGGTGTACGAGATCATCGAAGCGCCGAACGAAGTCGAAGCGCTGACCAAGGCATTCCAGGGCGCGCGGGTGGTGTGCAACACGATCGGCCCCTTCCTGCACCATGGCCTGCCGGGGGTCGAAGCTGCGCTCAACGCGGGCTGTCACTATATCGATACCACCGGCGAGCAGGTGTTCATGATGGAGGTGCGCGAGCGCTTCGGCCCGAGGTTCGCCGAGGCCGGCCTGCTGGTCTCGCCATCGGTCGCCTATATGTACACATTCGCGGAAATCGCAGCCGAGCTGGCGCTAGAAACCCAGGGCGTGGACGTTCTCGAAGTCGCGACACTGGCGCGTGGACCGCGCGGCGGCACTGCCGGCGTTACGGTCGGTTCGACGGCCACGATCTTCGAAGCGGCCCGCTATGAAGCGCGTTACCTCTGGGACAACAAGCTGGTCGTTCATGACCCGTTGGCGTCGTTCAATGTCGTGGCGCCGGATTTCATCGAGCCGGTGTTCTCGCTTCCCTGGGGCGGCACATCACTTCCGATCTATTATGAAAATGATCCGCGGGTTCGCAGCTGCCTGGCAAGCGTCGGCTTCTACGACAACAATGTGATGAAGTCGGTTCACGAACTCTGCAAGAAGTGGGATACCGAATATAAGCATCTTTCCAAGGAAGAGCAGGATGCCATCGTCCTCCGCCTTGTGGAATCGACGACGCCGTCCATGCCGCCGCGCGAGCGCACGACGCTCCAGCGCACCGTCGACTTCGCCATCGGTCGCGGTAACCTGACCGCTGTCCGGGCGACCGTGCATGGCCAGACCCCCTATATCTCGACCGGCGCGGTGCAGGCGGCTGCCGTGGTCAAGCTGCTGGACAATGACACCGCAGCGGTCGGCTTCGCCTCGGCCTGCAAGGCGTTCGGTCATCGCTACCTGCTGGGCTTCCTGGAGCAACGCGGTCTGGCACGCGCTTCGGTCAGCCAGCTCTGAGGGCCCCTGCCATGGCAATCATCGACTTCTTCGATCGCGGCTGGCGGATCAACCCGAAGGGCGCGGCCTATATCCAGGATGACCGGGTCTTCACCTTCGACGAAATTCGCGCCCATACTTGCCGGATCGCCAATGCGCTTTTGGCGGAGGGATTTGCCAAGGAAACCAAGGCCGCCGCCTGGGCGGCAAATGATGTCATGGCCTGGACCTGCATGCTGGGAGTATGGCGCGCCAACATGTGCGTCATCCCCGTCGGAGCCCGCAGCAGCGCCGAGGAGAATGGCTATGTCCTCGATCAGTTCGATTGCGAGATTCTCTTCTTCCAGAAATATTTCGCCGACGTCATCGAAAAGCTGAAACCCAGCCTCCCGAGAATCCGCCACTGGATCTGCATCGATGGCGATGTGCCCGGCGCCGTCTCGCTGGAAAGCTGGACCGCGGACCAGCCGGGCACGCCGCCGCAGATCACCTATGGAAGGGACGATGTGGTAGCGCTGTCCCCGACCGGCGGCACCACGGGCATGCCCAAGGGCGTGATGAACACCCATCGCAGCATGCAGACCTTCGTGGCGCAGTTCATGGCGACCTTCCATTATGATACGGCCCATCCGCCGGTCAATCTTGCGGCCGCTCCCATGACCCACAGTTCGGGAACGCTGTCGCTTCCCTGCACCGCGCGCGGTGGTACGGTGGTCGTCGTCACGACGCCGGATCCGGCCGTGGTGCTCGAGAAGATCGCCGAGCACAAGGTCACCGAACTGTTCCTGCCGCCGACGGTCATCTACCGGCTGCTCGATGTTCCGGGGCTGAAAGGAAAGGATTTCAGATCGCTGAAATATTTCCTCTATGGCGCAGCGCCGATGTCGGTGGAAAAGCTCAAGCTTGCCATCGAAACCTTCGGGCCGGTCATGGCAGAGGTCTATGGCCAGACCGAAGCGCCGGTCGGCATTACCGCCATGGCGCCCGACGAATGTTTCCGCGACGGGAAGTTGGTGCCGGACGACCGGCTCTCTTCAGTGGGCCGGCCCAATGTGCTGACCAGCGTCGAGATCATGGACGACGACGGGCGGATTTTGCCGCAGGGTGAGGCTGGCGAAATCTGCCTGCGCGGCGACATCGTCATGAAGGGCTATTACAAGGACCCGCAGAAGACCGCCGAGACGATCGTCGACGGCTGGCTGCACACGGGCGATATCGGTTATCTGGACGATGCGGGCTATCTTCATATCACCGACCGCAAGAAGGACATGATCATCTCGGGCGGCTTCAACGTCTATCCGAGCGAGATCGAGCAGGTGATCTGGGGCCATGGCGCGGTGCAGGATTGCGCGGTGATCGGCGTGCCCGACGAACAATGGGGCGAGGCTGTCAAGGCCGTGGTCGAACTCAATCCGGGGCAGAGCGCAACTGCTGACGAGCTGATCGCGCTGTGCAAAGCCAAGCTGGGTTCGGTCAAGGCGCCCAAGACGATCGACTTCATCGACAGCCTGCCGCGCAGTCCGGTCGGGAAGGTGCTCAAGAAGGATCTGCGTGCCGCCTATTGGCAGGACGCCGGCCGGCGGATTTGAGGAGCGCCTGATGGAAAACGTCTATATCGCCGGCATTGCCATGACGCAGTTCGGGCGCCATCTCGATCGGACGATCGAGAGCCTGGCGCGCGAAGCCCTGGAGGGCGCCCTCAAGGACGCGGGCGCGCGCGCGGAGGATATAGGCGCGGCATTCCATGCCAATATTACCAATGGCCCGCTTCAGGGTCAGTTTGCGATCATAGGTCAGGTAAACCTGAGCCGCCTGGGGCTTGAGGGCATTCCGATCTATAATGTGGAAAATGCCTGCGCGAGCGGCAGCACCGCCGTTCACCTGGCAGTGCAAAGCCTGCGTTCGGGCGCGACGGACATCGCGCTGGCCCTCGGCGTCGAGAAGATGAATGTCGAAGACAAGGCCAAGACCCTGGCCTTGTTCGAGATGGGCGTCGACGTGGAAAGGGCTGAAGAAACCTTCACCCGGCTGGAGGCGATGGGCAAGGGCATTGTGCCTCCTCCGGGGTCAGAATCGGCTAGGCCGTACAGCCGGTTCATGGGCATCTACTCGTCCTGGTGCCGATGGCATATGCAGACCTATGGCACGACGCAGCGGCAGATCGCGGCAGTCTGCGCCAAGAATCACCAGCACTCGGTGCATAATCCCTGGTCGCAGTACCGGCAGTCCTTCACGATCGACGAAGTGCTGGCGGCAGCGCCGATCACTTATCCGCTTACCCTTCCGATGTGTTCGCCGGTGACCGACGGCGCAGCGGCAGTCATCCTGTGTACCGAGGCGGGTCTGAAACGTATCGGCGCCGATCGCAGCCGCTGCGTCCGGATCGCGGCCAGCGTGATGCGCAGTGCGACGTCACGGCTCGAGAGTGTGCCCGAAAGACATGTCAGCGCGCTGGCAGCGCAGCAGGCATATGCAATGGCGGGCCTCGGTCCGGAGGACATGGATGTCGCCGAACTGCACGACGCGACCGCCATGGGCGAGATATTACAGGTCGAGAATCTCGGTCTTGCTCCCCGCGGCGAGGGCGGTCCCTGCGCCGAACGGGGTGACTTTACGATCGGCGGGCGTATCCCGGTCAATCCCTCCGGCGGGCTCGAGTCCAAGGGCCATCCGCTCGGTGCCACCGGCATCGGACAGCTCTACGAGCTCACCACGCAGCTACGCGGCGAGGCCGGCGCCCGTCAGGTCGAGGGCGCCCGTCACGCCATCCAGGAGAATGGCGGCGGACTGCTCGGAATCGAGGAAGCGGCCATTGCCATCCATATCCTGAGCCGGTGAAGAGGTTTCTCGCCTATGTCTCTTCAATGGCCGTCAACCTTGAGAAAGGAATGCGAATATGAATTCTGAGAAGCTGAAGAAGCAATCCTTCAATCCCTCCGGCACCGAGCAAGTCGCAGATCTGTATGGACTGTCGCAGGCGATGCGCGTGGGCGATACGATCTGGCTGTCCGGACAGGTCGGTGCGGACGGTGCGATGACGGTGGCAGAAGGGCTTGAGGCGCAGACGCGGCTGGCATTCGAAAATGTGAAGACCGCGCTCGAAGCGGCCGGCGCTACCATGGCCGACATCGTCAACATCACACTCTATCTGACGGATGTCTCGGATGATGATACCGAAGCTTTCATGCGGGTGAAGAACGAATTCATCACCGCGCCCTTTCCGGCGCTCACCGCCGTCTGGGTTACGCGGCTGGCAACGCTTGAACTGCTTCTCGAAATGCAGGTCGTCGCTGTGGTCGGCTCGGGCCAGGCCTGAGCTTACGCGGTCTCCCTGACCTGGCGAATGTGGGCCGAGACCGAAGGCTCGCGACATGCAGGGCCTCCGGATCCGCCGCGGGCGAAGCTTGTGCGGGCAACGGGCAGGGGGATTGCGGGGAGCATTTTGTGCCGGGAGTCCCCTGCGGAATCCCTTGGTTTTACTGGAAGGACCTATCACGCCATGGCTACTTTGGTCGTACTCTACCCCCATGCGGACGATGCAACATTCGACCACGACTATTATATAGCGAAACATATTCCGCTCGCGCATGGCGCATGGTGCGATTTCGGACTTGAAACGATAGAGGTTTTGCCGCCCGCGGCCGGCCCTCAACCGTTTATGGCCGTTACGATCATCCGCTTTATGGATCAAGGTTGGCTCAATGCGGCACTGTCTTCGCCGGATACGGCAAAGGTGATCGGCGACGTGGCGAATTTCACCAATGTGTCTCCCACCATGTACCGCGCGGACGATTGACGCATCGGGCGGTTGGCGGAGGTGCCCTTGAACGGCACCGGACAGCATGGGCGGAAGCGACGACAAGGAGGTCATGAATGAACATCGAAGATGCCCCCATCGGGACAGCCTCCGAGGATGTGGTCGGTGCGATCACCCGGAAATATGCGGAGGTGAGCGCCATGTTCGCTGCCGGCAGGAGCGGCGATGAAATCCTGCAAGTGCTGAACTGGCCTGACGGTATCGTTACGCTTCCGATGCCTCCCTATCTGTTTCGGGGAACGGCGGAGCTGCTCCCGACCGCGCGCGAATTCGCGACCAGCATGGGACGCAATGTCACATTCGAGCTTCAGGGGGCGGTACTCGGCGCCGGCGACCTCGCGGCAGCGACGGTGCTGGTTACCAGCCATCACGATGACCGGGCGGCTGATGCCAACTATGTTCTCTATGTCTGGCAACGGCGCGGCGAGGAATGGAAAGTCATTCGGGAGGCGGTCGTTGTCGTAGCCGGCGAGTAGAGGGCAAATGGACGTGCGCAGCAGCGACAGGGCTCAGGCCGGAGTGTGGCCGGTCGGGCGATCCATTCCTTCTCGAAACTTGGATTCGGAGACATGGCGAAATCGAGATGGAACCAGTGATGGAAAATGATGGCAGCGGCGAGCGGAAGGGTTTCGGCCTCTCTGTTCTGGCTTGCGTGATGCTGGTCGGCATGGTTGCCAACGCGTTCTCGAATACGCTTCCGGTCCTCCTGACGTCCTTGGGGCGAACCCGCGGGCTGACCGAGGTTGAGGGGGGCCTGTTCACCTTGGCGGAACTGGGCGGCCTGGCGGTGGGCGTATTCCTGTGTGCGTCGCTTCCCGGCCTCGTGGAACGCCTGAACTGGCGGCGCACCGCGATCCTCGGACTATTGCTCATCGCTCTGGCAAATCTCCTGATGATCCCGCCTGTCGGCTTTGCCTATCTCTTCATCTTCGGCATCCCGGCAGGCATTGGCGCCGGCCTGGTCAATGCGGTGCTCTATGCCGTCCTGGCAGAGGGCGATGGGGCGCGCGCCTTGGGGGCATTCAATACGCTGCAACTCGCCTTCGCGGCGGCTGGCATGCTCCTCATGTCCTATTTGGCCACACGGTTCGGCGGTGGCGGTTTATTCGCAGCGCTCTCCATCATGACGTTGCTTGTATTGCCGCTTTGCCGCTTCTTTCCGAAGGGCCGCTTGCATCGGCCGGCCGAAGCCGGATCGGCGGTGGCGGACACAAGGCGGATTTCGCCTGCGGGTTGGGCGGTCGTGGTTGGAATGGCGCTCTATTTCACTGCGACCGGCGCGACCTTCGGGTTTATCGCATATATGGGAATAGCTTGGGGCGGTTCCCGGGAAATGGTCGAAGGCACGGTATCGATCATGATGATTGTTTCGATGGCGGCGACGATTTTCGCAACCTTGCTGGGATCCCGGTTCGGATATGTCTGGCCGCTTGCAGTGGGCGCGACAGGCGTCGTTTTTGCTCTCCTTCTATTCGTTCTGGTGATGCCCGTTCAAACCTTCCTGCTTCTCGGCTGCATTTTCTATTTCTCTGCAAATCTCGTGGTTCCTTATCTTTTCGACGCGCTGACCGATGTGGATTCGTCGAGCAGCGCGGCCATGATGTTGGGGGGAACGCAGCTTGGCGGCATAGCCATCGGCCCCGCCATTGCGGGTTTTCTGGTGACGCCGGACTATCGGGTCGTGAACGGTTTGGCCTTCCTGCTGAGCGCAACGGCACTTTTCTGGATCTTTTTCGTTATCTGGCGTCACCGCCGGGTGCCAGTCGACCAAGCGCCGATGTTGCGCGTACCGCACTGATATGACCGGCCTGCGGTGATTGTGCAGATACGCGGGAGTGATTCTACCGGCTCGCAATTGTCGATCGCGCGCAGGTTCCGCGGTTGACTCAGGCGGAGTGAGGTGACGATCCCGCGGCGCAGATGGACGACGAGCCCAGACCGAGGGCGAGCTTCCGGAAAATTTCGATGCACATCGACGCGGAAATAGCGAACGTGGGCCTTTTCCGCTGCCGGTTCTAACTTGGTACGAAACTTGGCATTGGCTGCGTTGATCGGCTTCTATCGAAATATCATACGCTATTTTTAGCCATTTTGTACGACATAACCATGAGACTAGAAGTGGTACAGATATATAAAAATGGATTGACTTGAAGCTCGCACCGTCTTAGCTCGGGCCTCGGGAATGCGCCGCATTTGCCGGCCGCAGCCTTCATTGGAGCTCAATCAGCATGACGGTCCTTGCAAATCTCTTCGACCTTTCAGGGCGTGTCGCCGTGGTTACCGGAGGGTCGCGCGGCCTCGGGTTTCAGGTGGCGCAGGCGCTCGGCGAATATGGTGCAACGCTTGCGCTCGTTGCACGCAAGGAAGCAGAACTCGATGCCGCTGTCGCCGAGCTGGCCTCGCGCGGTATATCGGCTCACGGATTCCCGGCAGACCTCGGCGATCGTCAAGGGGGCGCAGCGCTTGTCGATGCGGTCATCGAGCGCTTTGGTCGCATCGACATATTGATCAATAATGCAGGGGCGACATGGGGAGCCCCCGCAGAAAATTATCCGCCCGAAGCGTGGGACAAGATTTTCAATCTCAACGTCACCGGCCTGTTCGCTTTAACGAGCGAAGTGGCGCGGCGCAGCTTCCTCCCCGCGGGCAAGGGCGTGGTCGTCAATATCGCATCGATCGCCGGCCTCCGCGGACATCTTCCCGATCGGATCGGTACGATTGCCTATAATGCTTCGAAGGGGGCCGTCGTCAACATGACGCGCGCGCTCGCCGCCGAGTGGGGGCCGCGCAACATTCGCGTCAATGCGCTCGCGCCGGGCTTCTTTCCCTCGAAAATGACCTCCGCGACGGTCGAGCAACATAGCGATGCGATGATCCGCGGGACGCCGCTGGGGAAGCTTGGCGGGCCGACCGACCTTATGGGGCCGGCATTGCTTCTTGCATCGGATGCCGGCGCTCATATCACGGGCCAGATCCTCGCCGTCGATGGCGGAACGACTGTGGTGGCGTGAACATGACGTCGTCGCTCATCGCCCGGCTGGATCTCGATTTCCTTCTCCACGAGTGGCTGGGTGCCGGGTCGCTCGCCGATCGGGAAACTGTCGACGCGATCCTCGACCTCTCGGAGAAGCTCGCGGCAGAGCAATTTCTTCCGCATTACAAGCAGAATGACATTGAGGAGCCCTGGCTGGACTCGCACGGCGTCCATATCTGCCCCGCGATTGCCCCTGCGCTTGCGAGCTATGCCGAGCTCGGGCTTTTTTCGGCGGGCTTTCAGGAAGAAAAGGGGGGGCTTGGGCTTCCCTATCTGGTTTGCGCCGCATCTTTTTCGCTTTTTGCCGCAGCCAATATCGCGACTGCCGCCTACCCGATGCTGACAGTTGCCAACGCCCGGCTTATCGCAACCTTTGGCAGCGAAGCGCAATTCGAGACGTTCGGGCGCCCGCAAGTCGAGGGGCGCTGGTTCGGAACGATGTGCCTGTCCGAACCGCAGGCCGGATCGAGCCTCGCCGACGTGCGGACGCGCGCGGTCGCCGATGGCGCGGACGCATGGGGCAGCCGGTACCGCCTGACCGGTAACAAGATGTGGATTTCGGGCGGCGATCAGGATGCCAGCGAGAACATCGTCCATCTCGTGCTTGCCAAGATTCCGGGGGCGGACGGCAGCCTTCCCGAAGGAACAGCCGGAATCTCGCTCTTCATTGTCCCCAAGATACTTCCGGGGAATGAACGGAACGATGTGACCGTCGCGGGGCTCAATCACAAGATGGGGTATCGGGGGACGGCAAACTGTCTCCTGAACTTTGGAGAGACAGACGGCGCGGTCGGCTGGATTATCGGCGAGCCGGGCCGCGGCCTCCAGCAGATGTTCCTCATGATGAACGAAGCGCGCATCAGTGTCGGTATCGGCGCCGCCGCCCTTGGCTATCGCGGCTACCGGCTGTCGGCTACTTACGCCCGCGAGAGGTTGCAAGGGCGACTGCCAGCTGTTCGCAGCGGATCACCGGTTCCGATCATCGAGCATGCCGACGTCAGGCATATGCTCCTGCAGCAGAAGGCCTATGCCGAGGGCGCGCTCGCGCTTTGTCTTTATTGCGCCCGCCTCGTCGACCGCGCCGAGGAAGATGACGAAAGCGCCTTGCTGCTCGGACTCCTGACGCCGGTCGCCAAGACATGGCCGTCCGAATATGGCCTTGCGGCAAACGATATCGCGATCCAGATCCATGGCGGCTACGGCTATACCCGCGATTTCGATGTCGAGCAGCTCTGGCGCGATAATCGGCTGAACCCGATCCATGAGGGCACGACCGGAATCCAGGGCATGGATCTTCTGGGGCGAAAGCTTCTCGGCGATGGCCGGGCGCGTCCGATCCTCTCGCGCCTGATCGGGGAAACCGTGGCTGCGGCTCGGGAGACAAGCCGGTTTGCTTCCTATGCTGAAGCGCTGGCGCGCGCCTGGGACGATGTCGGCGTGGCGATCGGGCGCCTTGACGGCGCCGATGCGCCGCTCGCCAATGCGACGGCGTTCCTTCGGGCGTTCGGCCATGTCGTTGTGGCGTGGCTCTGGCTCGACCAGGCGGTCGCAGCGGCGCGGGCGGCTGCAGCCGGTGCGATCGATGCGGATCTGGCCGAGGGGAAGATCCGCGCTTGCCGTTATTTCTTCGAATGCGAACTACCGCATGCGCACCCGCTGCTGGCGCTCGTCGCGTCGCGAAGCGATGTCGCGTCCGGCGCGCCCGCCCATATTTTCTGAACCTGGAATATTCGCGAAGGGAAAAGCCGATGAAACTCGATCTTAGCGGCCATGTCGCAATCGTGACGGGCGCCGGCGCCGGCCTTGGACGTGCCCATGCGCTGGCTCTTGCAGCCCAGGGCGCTTCGGTGCTCGTCAACGACCTCCATATGGAAGCGGCCGCCGAAGTTCGTGATGCCATTATCGAGGGGGGCGGGCAGGCGCTTGCCGTGGCGGCCAATGTTGCGGACTTCGACGAGGTCGAGGCGATGGTCGCGGCCGCTGTCGATAAATGGGGCAAGGTCGACATTCTCGTGAATAATGCGGGAATCTTGCGCGACCGCACCTTCGCCAAGATGGACCTCGCCGATTTCCGGCTCGTGCTCGACGTCCATCTCATGGGTTCGGTAAACTGCACCAAGGCGGTCTGGGACGGCATGCGCGACCGCGGCTATGGGCGGATACTTTTCACGACCTCCTCATCGGGTCTCTACGGAAACTTCGGTCAGTCCAACTATGGAGCCGCGAAGATGGCTCTCGTCGGCCTCATGCAGACGCTCGCTCTCGAGGGCGAACGCTACAACATCCACGTAAACTGTCTTGCGCCGAGCGCCGCAACCGCCATGACAAACGGTCTCTATTCGGCCGAGGCGCTTGAGGAACTCGGTCCCGAACTCGTCAGTCCTGCGGTCGTTGCGCTCTCCGCACCCTCGGCCCCGACGCGTATGGTTCTATTGGCAGGCGCCGGCTGTTTCGAGCAGGCGCATGTGACCATGACGCGGGGCGTGCATTTCGCGGGCGGCCCTGCCGACCCGGTGCTGCTGGCTTCTGCCTTGCGGTCGATCGGCGATCGGGACGGGGAAATGGTCCCGGCCAACGGCGGCCACCAATATCAATATGAGATCGAGCGCGCACTGCCGGCGCAACCGGCGCGCGTTGCGGCGGGCTGATCGCAATATCGCTGAGGAGCGGGGGCGAGGGTCTCGCTCTCGCTCTGCGGTGATCGCTCGTTTCCTTGCGGTTATGGCGAAGTGATTTCTGGCAGTCGGCGGACGTTTCCGCCAGCGGGCCGTGCCCTGACCTAAAGGGCGCCGAGAGGCTCGCATCGGGCGAAGCCGCCGTCCATCCAGGCGAGCGGCGCGATGTCGGCATGATTGGCGATCGCCGCGGCCTCGCCGATGAAAAGCGTGTGCGTCCCGATGTCGACTCGGCTGATCGTCCGGCAGACGATGCTCGCGAGCGCATCTGCCAGAACCGGAACGCCCGTTTCGGTATAGCGCCAGTCGCCTTCTGCGAAGCGAGCCGCGCCCTTGAGCTTGCCGCTGAACGCCGCAACCAGTTCGGCGTGACGGTGCGACAGGAGATTGACGCAGAATTCGTCGCTAGCGGAAAGGATCGCATGGATACTTGCCGAGCGATTGACAGCGACGAGCAGCGCGGGCGGCTCGGCGCAGACGGAGACCACCGCCGTGGCTGCCATCCCCGTCCTGCTGTCGCCCGATCCCGCCGTTACCAGCGTGACCGTCGATGCAAGGCGGCGCATCGCCTGTCTGAATTCGTCCGATAGCGGTGACGGCATCGATTTTCTCCTGATGCACCGCATGAAGCGGTGACGTTTTTCTGCGGCGGCGCGGGCGAGCCCTCGGGATCAGCCGCTGCTCGCAGCCCCTTTAAGTCGCGATACCTGTTCCCAGGCGAGCGCGGCGAAATGCGTAAATGCTTCGGCGCGTGCCTTTGCCTCCCTGTTGCTCGCGGTGCCCCGGATCACCCGACCGCGGATGCCGTGGAGGATCGCGGCAAAGCGGAAGAAGTTGAACACCATCGCATAGGAATATTCGGAAAGGTTGCTCCGCCCGGTGCGCCGGCAATAGGCCTCGACATAGGCCTCTTCGGACGGGATGCCGAGCGCGGCGATATCGGTTCCCGCGAGGCCCGGCACGATGAGCGGGGGCATCCGGTACATCATCGCATGATAGGCGAAATCGGCGACCGGATGGCCGAGGGTCGAGAGCTCCCAGTCGAGTACGGCGACAATGCGCGGCTCGGTGGGATGGAAGATCATATTGTCGATCCGGAAATCGCCATGCACGAGCGACGTCTCGTCGGAAGCAGGCAGATTGGCCTGGAGCCAGTCGATCAGCCGATCCATGTTCGCGTCGCGCCCCGCTGCGGCATCGCTGAAGTACTGGCTGGACCAGATATGGATCTGCCGAGCGAAATAACCGCCCTCGCGGCCATAGCCGGAAAGCCCGATCGCGTTTTGATCGAGGCCGTGCAGCTTCGCCATCGCGGCGTTCATCGCATCGAAATAGGCTGCCCGATCTTCCGCGACGCCGGGCAGGGTGGCATCCCAGAAGATACGCCCCTCAACCATCTCCATGATGTAGAACCAGCTCCCGATGATCGCGTCGTCGGTGCAGAGGCCGAAAATATGGGGAACCGGAAAGCCGCTGCTTGCCACGCTGGTTATGACGCGCGCTTCGCGGTCGATCGCATGGGCCCCCTTGAGGAGCGGGCCGGGGGGCTTGCGGCGCATCACATAGTCGCGGCCGGGCGTGCTGATGCGGAAGGTCGGGTTCGACTGACCGCCCTTGAACTGTTCGATCCGCAGCGGACCCTCATAGCCCTCGACATGCTCGGCCATCCAGCGCTGCAGCGCAGCCTCATCGAAACGGTGCTGCTCGCGAACGGCCATGGTGCCGGTCTGCGCGTCGATATCGAAGCTCATCGGTGTCCGTTCCATCGGGCCCGCGATCCGCTCTTCACGTCCTGCTTCAGCCGACGAGAGCGAGGCCCATTTCCATGCCGTGCTGACCGTAAAGCGGGCGCTGCTCGACGATATTGAGCCCAAACCCCTTGAGGGCGCTCGGTGCAACGCGCGAGTTGGTGAGCAACACCATGTCATGGACCCCGAGGTCGGCGAGGATTTGCGCGCCGATGCCATAGTCGCGCAGCTCGCCCTGATCTTCGGCAGCACTGAGTGAGCGCTCGCCGATAAGATCCGAGATATTCGCCTCGCGCCGAAGAAGGACGATGACCCCCGACTCATTATCTGCGATCGCGCGCATCGCATTTTCCAGCAATCCCGATCGCTCGCCGGGCACAGCGAGTCCGTCCGCAAACACGTCTGTGACGTGCATTCGCACCAGCGCAGGTTTGTCCGGATCCGGGCTGCCTTTTACCAGCGCTATCATTTCGCCCGGACTGTGCGAACAGCTGTAGCTGATCGCATTCCATTCACCGCCCCATGCGCTCGTGAAGCGCGCCTCTTCGCGGCGTTCGACGAGATGGTCGTTCCGGCGGCGATAGGCGATGATGTCGCGGATCGTGCCGATCCTGAGATCATGCTCGACGGCAAATTCATACAGGTCGTCGAGCGGCGCTACATTGCCGTCGGCGCTCATGATACCGCAAATGACACCAGAGGCGTTGAGGCCCGCGAGGCGCGCCACGTCGACCGCTGCTTCGGCGTGGCCGGCACGCACCAGGACACCGCCATCGGATGCCGTCACGGGGAAGACATGCCCGGGCGTGACGATATCGGCGCGCCCTTTCGACGCGTCGATCGCGGTCGTGATCGTGCGGGCGCGGTCCGCGGCGGAAATTCCGGTCGAGACGCCTTCGCGCGCTTCGATCGACACGGTGAAGGCCCGCCCGCGCTCCCGGCCATTCGAAACGCGCATGTCGTCGAGGCCAAGCTCCCGGACGCGCTCGCTGGTCATCGCGAGGCAGATGAGGCCGCGGCCGTATCTGGCCATGAAGTTGATCTTGTCGGGCGTCGCCATCTGCGCCGGCACCACCAGTTCGCCCTGGTTCGAACGACCGTCGCCATCGATGAGAATGAACATTCGTCCATTACGCGCTTCGGCGATGATCTGTTCGGCCGTGGACAGCCGGGCGTCACGAATCTCGGGTTGGCGAGCCATATCGATGTCCTTCCTGGCCGGGGTCATAAACCATCGAAAGGGGTTGCGCCATAAAAAATATTAGACAGACGATAAAAAATGTTGAACCCCTGGGGTGCCGGCCCTATGACGGCGGGGTGGAAGGTGCCTTCGAGCGCCGCGCAGGTGGATGAACCGGCCAGGTGGTCGGCGCGTCGCGGTCTTGCAGAAGATGGCCACGCAACCGCGGGAAGCCGGTTGGTTCGAAACGTGGGGGAGGCGGCCAGGATGGGATGGACTATGCCATATTGGAAGGAATCGCTGCTGATCCTGTCGCTGGCCTTCGGCGTCAGCTCATGCGGGCCCGAAAATCCGCGCAACAGCGATTGGGCCGAAATCGGCAACGGACCCGATATCCAGCATCATTCCGCTATCACCGAAATCAACCGCGAGAACATCGAAGATCTCGGCCTCGCATGGTCGACCGAGATGCCGACTAATCATGGCCTGGTCGGCAATCCCCTCATCAAGAACGGTGTGGTATTCCAGAGCGGGGCAGGGGGCAGGATTTTCGCCAACGACCTTGCAGACGGCAAGCTGCTTTGGGAATTCACCGCGGATTATCCAGAAAAATCTGCCGATGACGCCTTGGTGTCCTTCATCGCCCGTCAGGCCAACCGCGGCCTCGCGTTGTACGGGGACATGGCGATCGTCGCGACCGGCGATTGCCGGTTGGTGGCGGTGGACCAGAAGACCGGCAAGAAGCGCTGGGAAGCCGAGAGCTGCGATCCCGCACAGCAATTCGGGATTACGGCGGCGCCGCGCGTCGGGGGCGGCATGGTGTTTACCGGCAATGCCTGCTTCGATTCCGGGCAGTCGCGCGGCTATGTCGACGCATTCGATGCCGAGACCGGGAAGCATCGCTGGCGTTTCTATACAGTCCCGGGGGATCCGGCGACCGAGAAGGATCCCTTCTATCGCGATCTCGCGAAGAGCTGGGGCACAGGCTGGCACGAAAGGACCCGCGGCTGCGGCAGCGTCTGGGATGCCATGGTCTATGATGAAAAGCTTCAGCAGCTGATCATCGGCGTCGGCGCGCCATCGCCCGCGAGCCCCGCCGACCGTGCGCCCGATGCCGGCGACGAGCTGTTTACCGGCTCGGTTGTCGCGCTCGATGCCAGGACGGGAAAATATAAATGGCATCACAAGCAGGTGCCGCATGACGGTTGGAACTTCGAACCCTCCGTCGGGCTGATGATGGCCGACCTGCCGATCGGCGGCGAGGTCCGGCGCACGGTCGTGTCGGTGCCCAAGCAGGGCTTCGCCTATGTCTATGACGCGGCAACCGGCAAGTTCCTGGCCGGAACCAAATATGCGCAGATGAACTGGGCGAGCGGACTCGACGGGAGCGGCCGTCCGCTCATGCTCCCCGAAGCCCGCTATTGGGATCGGCCGGGTCAGGATACGGCCATATTGCCCGGTCCCTCGGGCTCGCACGGCTGGGAAGCGCTCGCGTTCGATCCGAAGACAAATATCGTCTACGTCCCCGCGATGGTGCTGCCGGCGGTCGTCAAGACCGAGGCCGGCGCCCTGGTCGGCGGCATCTCGATCGACTGGGACGCCGGACTGCGGCCGGGCGCGCCCGTAAAGCCGAGCGGCGAAGTCGTCGCGATCGATCTTGCCAATAGCAAGGTGAAGTGGCGGACGACGACGTCGAGCCTGCCGATGAATGGCGGGCTGCTCCACACTGCGGGCGGTCTCGTCTTCCAGGGTCTGGCAGACGGCCGGCTCGTCGCGTTCGACGAGACTACGGGCAAGATCGTATGGAGCCGGCAGACCGGTGGTGCGATCCGTGGCGCGCCGTCGACGGTCATGCTGAATGGTGTCCAATATATCGTCATTGCGACCGGAAACGGTGCCGCGGCGATAACCGCCTCGCTCAATTACAGCTCCACGCCCGAGAGCCGGACGCCACCCCGTCTTCTGGCATTCCGGATCGGCGGCAAATCTCCCTATCCGGCTCTCGCTCGCCCGCTACCTATTTCACGGCCGACGGCTCCGCGGCAGGATGTGGTGCTTGCCGCGAGGGGCGCGGGGCTGTTCGAAGATTATGGCTGCGACGTCTGCCACGGAACGCGTGGCGGAGCTTCGGTCGAAGGCAATATCCCCAACCTCAATCGCATGCCGCCTGCCGATCTCGCGATCTTCAAGCAGGTCGTTCAGGGCGGCGCGCTCCGCACGCAAGGCATGCCGCAATTCTCCTATGTGACCGATGCCGATGCAGAGGCGCTCTTCGCCTATATTCTCAACAAGGCCTGGGATGCGCACGACCGGCAGAAGGCTCCATCGGACAATCGGAACTAGCAAGTGGAAAGTCGGGTGCGGCTGCCCCGATGTTGGAGAGGACAGGCATATGAAACTCGCGACAAAGAAGGGGCTTCTGGGCAGTTTGCTGGCGCTGGCCGCGAGCTCCTGTTCGCCGGGCAATCCGGCCAACAGCGATTGGGCGGAAATCGGAAACGGCCCGAACATTCAGCATCACTCGGACATCACTGCGATCAACCGTGACAATGTCGATGATCTCGACCTTGCCTGGTCCGCCGAGATGCCGACCGAATATGGCATGGTCGGAAACCCGCTCATCAAGAACGGTGTCGTGTTTCAGAGCGCTCCCGGCGGCCGGATCTTCGCCAATTCCCTGAAGGACGGCAAGCAGCTGTGGGAGTTCACCGCAAGCTATCCCGAAAAGTCCGCTGACGAGCAGTCGCTGACCGCCTTCACTTCACGTCAGGCCAATCGGGGTCTCGCCCTTTATGGTGACATGGCGATCGTTGCGACCGGCGATTGCCGGCTGGTTGCGGTTGACCAGAAGAGCGGAAAGCAGCGGTGGGAAGCCCAGAGCTGCGACCCGAACGAGCAATATGGGATCACGGCAGCGCCGCGTGTCGGCGGTGGCATGGTGTTCACTGGGAACAATTGCGCGGACTCGGGCCTGACGCGCGGCTTCGTGGACGCATTCGATGCCGAGACCGGCAAGCACAAGTGGCGTTTCTATACGGTACCCGGCGATCCCGCGACCGAGAAGGATCCCTTCTACCAGAAGATCGCGAAAACCTGGGGGACCGGCTGGTATGCCAAGAGCCGGGGCTGCGCCAGTGCCTGGGATGCGATGGTCTATGACGAAAAGCTCGACCAACTCGTATTCGGCACCGGCTCGCCGTCGCCGGGAAACCCGCAGGATCGTGCGGCGGACGCCGGCGACGAGCTCTTCACCAATTCTGTCGTCGCGGTCGATGCCAAGACAGGCAAATATAAGTGGCACCACAAACAGCTGCCGCATGAAGCATGGAATTATGAAGCTGCCGTGGGTCTGATGATCGCCGACATCCCGGTGAACGGAAAGGTCACGCGCACCGTCGTCTCGGTGCCCAAGCAGGGCTTTACCTATGTTTATGATGCAGCCACCGGTAAATATCTGAGCGGCGTCAAATATACGGAGATGACATGGGCGAGCGGTCTCGACGCCGAGGGCCGGCCCATTTACCTGCCGGACGCCCGCTATTGGGACCGGCCCGGGCAGGATACAAATGTTCTGCCGAGCCCGGTCGGCGCGCATAGCTGGGAAGCGCTGGCGTTCAACCCGAAGTCGAGCACGGTCTTCGTTCCCGCCACCGTGATGCCGTCGGTCCTGAAGACCGATCCCGCAGCGTTCATCGGCGGTACGTTGATGGAATTCGGCGATCATCCGGGTTCGCCGGTCAAGACGCATGCCGAGGTGGTCGCCATCGATCTTGCGAGCGGCAAGGTGAAATGGCGCACGACGACGACGAAGAAGCCGATGAACGGCGGTTTGCTGCACACGGCCGGCGGACTGGTCTTCCAGGGCCTCGCGGACGGCCGCCTCGTCGCTCTCGACGAGGATACGGGCAAAATCGTGTGGAGTCGGCAGACGGGGGGCTCGATCCGCGGTGCGCCGTCGACTGTCACTCTGAATGGCGTGCAATATATCGTCGTCGCGACCGGAAACGGCTCATCCTCCTTCGCGACCCGGGAAACCCGGGAGCATAGCTCGAGCGCGGAGACCCGTACGCCGTCGCGTCTCCTCGCCTTCAAGATCGGCGGAGAGGCGCCATATCCTTCGCTTGCCAAGGCCGAGCCCGTGCCGATGCCGTCCGTGCCGAGACAGGATGAGCGGCTTGCGGCGACAGGCAAGGCGCTCTTCGAGGGCAATGCCTGCATCGTCTGTCACGGTCGCCATGGCGGCGCGTCTGCGGGAGGCACCGTGCCAGACCTGAACCGGATGCCGCCTCCCAGTCTGGAGATCTTCAAGCAGGTCGTCCAGGGCGGCGCGCTACGTACTCGCGGGATGCCGCAGTATAAGGACATGTCGGATTCCGACGCCCAAGCCATCTTCGCGCATATCATCAACGAGGCCTGGCTCGCCCATGATCGCACGCAGCCCGGAGCGAAGCCGGCGCCGTAACGAGTGAATCCGGATGGTCAGCAGGGGGGCGGGGCCGGCGTTCCGGTTATCCGGACGTGGCCTCGCCCCCGGTTGATTCCGTACCCCGGCGGGCGGCCTGAAGACCCCTGCGCCGGCGAGGGCGCTCGGCAAGAAATTCAGCATTTCTAACGCGCAACGAGCGCAATCCCCCGCCGTTTCGACCGCAGCCGCCTCCTGCCCAACTCGATTTGTCGCAGCGGCGGGGCGCGGCAAGTTCGATACAATAAAAAATATTAGACAGACGATAAAAATAGGGTACAGATATAACGTCATTCGATGCGGGATGCGCGTCGAGTCCCATGACCACGATAAGAAGGATGCAGGGACGATGTCGGGATTGCTGAGCGCGGAAGAGATTGAAGGCGTCCTCAAACCGCTTGAGGAAGCATGGTGGCTTCCTGGCCGGATCTATAAGGATCCGGAAGTTTGGGAAGAAGAGAAGCGCCAGATTTTCCGGCCGGGCTGGATGGCTATCGGGACGGCGGCACAGATCCCCGATCCCGGCGACTATTTTGCGGTGCGCGTTCTCGACGAGCCCTTGATGGTCGTTCGTGACGAGGGTGGCGATGTCCGCTGCTATTACAATGTCTGCATGCACCGGGCCATGTGTCTCGTGCAGGGGACCGGTCATGCGAAGACGTTCGAATGCCCCTATCACGCATGGACCTACGACACCGACGGCAAGCTGATCGGCGCGCCCGAGATGCAGAAGACCGCCGGCTTCGACAGGAAGAATATCCGGCTGACCGAGATCAGGGTCGAGCTCTGGCAGGGGTTCGTCTTCATCAATTTCGACGGCACGGCCGCTCCCTTGGCGCCCGACCTCGCGGGACTTGCGGAGGAGGTGAAGCCCTGGACGATCGCTGATCTCGAAGTCGTCTACGAGCATCGCTACCAGGGCGACTGGAACTGGAAGACGATGTGGGAGAACGGGATCGAGAATTACCACACGCTCGCCATTCACCGCGATTCCGCTCATCCCGTCATTCCGTCGCACACGACGACGAGCACAGACTATGAAACCGGTGCGGTGACGGACCTGATCATCCCCTTCAACACCGAAGTTTCATTCTATGGCGATGCCGATCCGCCGCCGGCGATGCCTGACCTTCCCGGCTGGACCGACAAGGAGATGCGGTTCTGGATGATCACGCCGACGCTCGGCTTATCGGCGGCGCCGGAGGGTATAACTTCCTATAATCTTATTCCCAACAAGCATGATCAGCTCGATTTCGTCTGGCGGTTGCACGTTCCCAAATCGCTGAAGGACTGGGACGGGTTCGAGGAATATTTGCGCGGGCAGGAAGAGTTCGCAGACCTCATCCAGAGCGAGGATGAGCAGGCGTGCATGCACGCCGGGCGCGGCATGCTCAGCCAGGGCTGGAAGCCCTGCCGCTACTCGCATCTCGAAAAGCCCGTGTGGCAATTCCACCAATGGTATGTGCGCCGCATGTCGGAAAATTCCGGGCGGCGGGGCAAACTGAAGGCCGTCGGCCTCTGACAGGGAGAATGGGGATGCCGAGCGCCGCCCACCAAGACTATGTAGCGCAAGCCAAGGCCGCGCAGGAATCCGCGAAGGATGCGCCTCCTCCGACGATCGAAGAGCGCCGCGCCGGATTTGAAGCTTTCATGGCGAGCATTCCGGCGGTCGCCGGCATCGACGTCGCCCCAACCGAACTTGGCGGTGTGCCCGTCGAGCGCGTTCGAGCGGCGGGCGGCGAAAGCGCCTTCACGCTCCTCCTCGTTCATGGCGGCGGCTTCGTCCTCGGTTCGGCGGCCACGCACCGTAACCTTGCCTCGCGTCTCGCCAGTGTCGCGAATTGCGAGGTGGTGTCGGTGAACTATCGGCTTGCACCCGAAGCGAGTTTCCCGGCGCCGATCGACGATGTCATTGCCGTCTACAAGGCGCTGCTCGCCGAGGGGCGTTTGCCCGGGACGATCTCGATGATCGGCGATTCATGCGGCGGCGGCATCGTACTGAGCGTACTCGGCCAGCTTCGGGCGCTCGGCATTGCTATGCCCGCGTCGGGCGTGGCCCTCTGTCCCTGGATCGACCTTGAGGTTGTCGGTGCGTCCTCGACCCCGGGACGCGTCGACGATCCGCATATGTCGCGCGAGATGCTGCAGGGCATTGCGGGCCTGTATCTCGGCGAAGCGAGCGCGGTCGATCCGCGAGCCAATGCCCTGTTCGCCGATCTCGACGGCTTCCCGCCGCTGCTCATTCAGGCCGGAACGCGGGACATCCTTTATTCGGATGCGGTCCGCTTCGCTCGCAAGGCGCTCGATGCCGACGTCCGGCTCAGTTTCAGCACCTACGACGATCTCGTTCATGTCTGGCATCTGGTCGGGGACGCTCTTCCCGAAGCCAAGGAGGCTGTCGACGAGGTCGCCCTCTATCTGAAGCGGATCCATCGCGTCTGAACCTCAGGAATATTGCAGCCGCGGCTGACGGCGGCGGGGATGTAAAAGGAGAAAATCAATGAAGATCGGGATGCAGCTGCTGTTCGCCGGCCATGACGGGATGAACGATCGCGACCTGTACAAGAATGAACTCGCGCTGGCGCTCGAGGCGGAGCCGATGGGCTTCGACCGGCTGCTGCCGGTCGAGCATCATTTCACCGACTATGCCCTCTGCCCCGACAACATCGCGGTGCTCAGCCATATTGCTGCGAAGACGAGCCGCATCGAGCTGTTCCCGGCCGCGATCATCCTTCCGTGGAACGACCCGCTCCGGGTGGTCGAAAAAGTCATTCTCCTCGACCATCTGTCCGAAGGCCGCGTCATCCTCGGCATGGGCCGCGGCCTCGCCCGGTGCGAATTCGACGCCTTCCGCATCAACATGTCGGAATCGCGCGACCGCTTCGACCAGGCTGCCGAGTTCATCGTCGGATCGCTCGAAACCGGCTTTGCCGAGAGCGATTCCCAATATTATCCGCAACCGCGCGTCGAAATCCGGCCTCGGCCCCTCAAGAGCTTCAAGGGCCGGCGCTATATGGTCGGTATGTCGCCGGACTCGGTGAAGACCGCGGCCCGCCTCGGGCTCGGATGCATGAAATTCTCGAACGCACCGTGGGAAAGCGCGGCGGCGGAGATCGACCAGTATCGCGTCGCCTATCGCGAGGCCCATGGGGAGAAGGCCCCGCCGCTCGTCTCGGCCGACTTCGTGATCGTCCACAAGGACCTCAAGACCGCCGAGGACATGGCCCGCAAATATATGGGTGCATACTGGCGGTCGGTGATGACCCACTATGAGCTGCTGGGCTCGCATTTCGAAAAGACGGGCAAGTCCTACGAATCCTATGCCGCCGCCAAGAAGCTGATCGCGGAATCGGATGAAGAGGCCCTGATCGAAAGCTATATGGCGAACAATCTGTGGGGTACGCCGGACCGCATCGTCGAATGCCTCCAGCAGCGCCGCGAATATATCGGCGGGTTCGATATCAGCGTGGCGTTCAACTATTCGAACATGCCCTTCGATCTCGTCAAGGACAGCGTGAAGCTCTTCTGCGATGAGGTCATGCCCAAGATCAAGGACTGGGACAGCGAGACGCCGGATCGCGAGGCCACGGAGGCCGTGCGATGAGTGCTTTCGCCGAATATGCGAGCTACGACGGCGTCGGGCTCGCAGAGCTGGTGCAGAAGAAAGAAGTGCAGCCGATTGAGTTGGTCGAAGCCGCGATCGCCCGGACGACCAGCGAAAATGCAAAGCTCAACTTCCTCGCGAACCCGATGTTCGAGCAGGCACGCAAAAGCGCCGCCAAAGCGGATATCGACGGGGGTTTCGCCGGCGTCCCGTTCGCGCTCAAGGACCTGTCGCTTCATTGCAAGGGCGGGCGGCTCACCAACGGGTCTCGCCTCTATCGCGGCTATGTGTCCGATCATGATAGCGAGCTGGCATCGCGGTATCGCCAGGCGGGCCTCATCTTCGTCGCTCGGACGACCAGCCCCGAATTCGGGCTGACAACCACGACGGAATCGCAGCTTTTCGGACCAACGCTCAATCCCTGGGATAGCAGCCTCACGCCCGGCGGCTCCTCGGGCGGCAGCGCCGCCGCTGTTGCGGCGGGCGCCGTGCCGCTGGCGAGCGCCGGCGATGGCGGGGGATCGATCCGTATTCCCGCATCCTGCTGCGGCTTGTTCGGCCTGAAGACGACGCGCGGGCGTGTGCCGGCGGGTCCGGCCCATGGCGAGATCGCCAACGGCCTCGGCTCGCACCATGTCGTCTCGCGGTCGGTCCGGGACAGCGCGCGCGCGCTCGACTTGACCTGTGCTCCGGAAACGGGGGCACCCTACACCGCGCCGCGGTCGGGGGGCAGCTATGAGGAGGCAGCGTCGAAGGATCCGCGCCGGCTCAGGATCGGTGTGCAGCGCGTGGCCTTCAATGGAGCGAATGTGCATGTCGATTGCCTGAGCGCGACGGAAGATGCCGCAGCGCTTTGCGCATCGCTCGGTCACGATGTCGAATATGTCGATGTCAGCGTTGACCACCAGAAGCTTCAGCGGGTGATCGCTACGCTGTTCGGCACGCTGGTCATTGCCAATGTGCGTGGTCGGGAGGCCGAGCTCGGCAGGGAGGCGAGGGACGACGAAATCGAACGGGCTACGCGCGAATATTTCGACATGGCCAGTTCCTTCTCGGCGCTCGACTATCTTCTCGCGCTCGAAGACATGCATCTGCTTGGCCGACGGTTCGCAACCTCCTTTGAGGATTTCGACATATTGCTGTCGCCGACAATGCCGCAGCCGCCCAAGAAGATAGGCGATCTGAGCCTCAGCCATCCCGAGATGAGCGAGCATTTTGCTCATCTCGCCGAAACGGTCGGCTTCACGCAGATCTACAACGCCGCCGGCAGTCCGGCGATGTCCGTTCCGCTCTACTGGAACGATGCCGGTATTCCGATCGGGGTGCAGTTCGGCGCCCGCTTCGGCGACGAGGCAGCACTTTTCGGGCTGGCTGGCCAGCTCGAACGCGCGCGGCCCTGGCTTGGCCGCGTGCCACCCGGCGCGTCCTGAACGCAACCTCATATCATTCTGGAGGACTCGAATGGCGTTTCCTGAATCTTCGGTTCAATCGGAAAAGCTCTGGCGCCGTGCGGCCAGGGTCATGCCGGCAGGGCTGACTCGATCGACGCTCGCCCGCAAACCCTTCACGATATACGCGCAGTCCGGGCAGGGTGCCTATATCACCGACGTCGACGGAGTGACGCGGATCGATATGACCAACAATTACTGGTCCCTGATCCATGGCCATGCGCATCCGAAAATCGGCGAGGCGGTGATCGATCAGGTCGCGCGCGGGACGGCCTTCGCAATGCCCACCGAAGCCGACGTTATGTTCGCTGAATATCTGGTGGACCGGATTCCCTCGGTCGAGAAGATCCGGTTCGGAAATTCGGGATCGGAAGCGGTCATGACCGCGATCAAGGTGGCGCGGGCGCTGACCGGTCGGTCGCGTATCGCAAAGATCGAGGGCTTTTATCACGGGTCATATGATTATGCCGAAGTAAGCCTCAGCGCCGGACCCGGTAACTGGGGGCGGGGCGACCATCCGACTTCGAGCCTCTATGCGCCCGGCGCCCCTCAGTCGATGGCCGAGGATGTCGTCGTCTTGCCGTTCAACGATGTCGAAGCATCACGGGCCATATTGGAAGCCGAGACACAGAAGGGCGGTCTCGCAGGGATATTGGTGGATCCTGTTTCCCATTCGTCGGGTCTGGTCCCCTGCAGCGACGAATTCCTCAAGATGTTGCGCGACTATTGCGATCGCACCGGCAGCGTGTTGATCTTCGACGAAGTCTTCAGCTTTCGCTGCAGTTATCGCGGTGCACAGGAATTGACGGCGGTGAAACCCGATCTCACGGCATTGGGCAAGGTCATCGGCGGGGGCCTTCCCGTTGGAGCAGTCGGCGGTACCGCCGCAGCAATGGCTGTCCTTGAGGAAGAGGGCAACGCCCCCCGACTGTCGCATGGCGGAACCTTCAGCGCCAACCCGGTGACCATGGCCGCGGGCCTGACCGCCATGACGCTCTTTACTGCCGAAGAGGTGGAGCGTTTGAACATGCTCTGCCAGACGGTATGCGATCAGCTCCGCGCCGGTCTCGCTACGCTCGGAAATCTTGGCGTTCGCGCCTCCGTCCGACAGTCGGCATCATTCTTTGCGGTGTATCTGACCGAAGAAGCGCCCGATACCTACAGGGCACTCGCCGAGCACAAAGCGAAAGTGCCCGGTCTTTACGACAGGCTCGAGCATGAACTGGTCAATCACGGCATTCTCGGAAACGGTCGCTCCATTTTCTCGCTGTCGACCCCGATGACCGATGACGATGTTCCAACGATCGTGAACGGCATTTGTGCGAGCGTAGAGGCGGTCGCAAGGCAGGGTGGCTTCGCGTAGCGCAGTTGATGGCGCGCCACGTTCGGGGGTCTGAAGTGGCTTCCGTTCGCTTAAATGCTACCGAAGCATGCGGTCTCCTACTTATCCGAGGATTTTGATCTTGGCGGGAGAGAGGTTGAAGCGCGATGCTTCGCGCTGAATCTCCGGCAAACGCGCCGGATCGTCGAGAAGGCCGCGGAGGAAAACGGTGGCGATATCGGTCGCCTGGATTTCAGTGGGCGCCTGTGCTTCAGGCGAATGAACCACCATAGAGGCACAGGTCGAATAAATGGCGTCGGCAACCGTGCGGCTATGGACGCTGATAAATTCACCTGACTCCATGCCGGCGGCGATCAGCGACGAATAATGATCCAATATCATCTCTTCCAAATTCCGCTCGGTCTTGATCGCCCCGCTTCGCAGTTCGGGGATATAGAACACGCATGCCAGTTCCTGTGCATTGGTGCGGGTCAGGTAGGAATCGAGCCATATGGTTTCATAAAGTGCGGCTGAGGGACTAAGTCCGATAGACAGGATCTCGCGATACACGTCGAACGTCCCGGTGATCACGGTTTCGATAAGGTCTTGGACGATCATTTCCTTTGCCGGGAAATGATGAAAAATGGATGCGGGGTGTATCTTGAGATCGTCGGCGATCATTCGGACCGATGTCCCTGCATAGCCATGCTGCGCAAAAAGCAGGCTTGCCGTTCTCAGAATATCTTCCTTGCTGACCGGATTGCGGCCATCGGCGCGCGGTCGTCCTACTGGTCGTTTGGCTGCTTCCGCACTCATATCTTCATGACTTTCCTGGCCGGGACTTGCCCGCTTGTGGGAGTGGGCGCGAGGCCGCCGGTGCCGGTGCATGGCGTCGTCTTTTCGCCAACTTCTTCGGGAAACTCGATCATCTCCGATTCCATGGGGCGAAAATATCTCCAAGGCGGCGTGTTGCCGCATAGCCTGTTGCATTGTTGCGGATCGATGCTGGACCACAGCTTGGCACGCATGCCAACTCAATTTTATCGACCGAACAAAATTTTGCACTAGAATAACAGGTTGCAAAGCATCGAGCACAGGCACGACAATACGCCACCCCGTGAACCGCATTATCCGGCCCCTGCGCGTGATTGTGCCGTGTTCCGGACGGGGGGCGATTTTGCCTGAAAATTATTTCTAGTCAATCAATAATATAATGGCCATGATCGAAGCCGGTCTCCCTTCGGCAGCACGCGTGTTTAACCTAGCTGCTGCCGGCGATCCGTCATATATTTATCGACCGACTAAAAATATAAGTTGACAGCCGTTGTTGTTCCGCTTTAGCTTCCAACTGTCGGTATCCCACTCTTCGCCTCTCCGGATCGGATCCGGTGTGCCGGAGCAACCATGGCAGACCGATTGCGACGAAAGATCTGATATGACCTTCATATTCTCGAACCCTCCTGACGAGACCGGTGTCGATGATATCGCGGCGGCGCTGCGCACGTACGGGCTTGTGATCGTGAACGACGTGCTCGACAGCGATACGGTTGCGAAGCTCATGGGTGCGATCGAGCCCGAGTTCGGTTCCGAAATGTCGGGTACGAGGGACGCCGTGCCCGAGACGAGGCCGACCGTGCAGGCCGTGCCCGGGTTGCTTGGCATCGATCCCGTCTATGCCGACACGCTGCTTCTCAATCCGATGTTCCTCGCGGTCGCCGACCGCATCCTTGGTCCGCATTGTCATAACTATCGGGTTCAGGTCAGCACCGGCATGCGGATCGTGCCCGGCGGCGACAACCAGTTCCTGCACAGGGAAATGGATATCTACAGGCCGTTCCTGCCTTACGATACCAGCCAGGCGGAACTGATCCTGTTCGCGATGTGGGCGGGCACCGATTTCACTCCCGAAAATGGCGCGACGATGATGGTTCCCGGCAGCCACCTGTGGGAGGAGGGCCGCAAGGCCGAAGATGGCGAAGTCGTACGTGCCGTAATGCCCAAGGGTTCGGTGGCGATGTGGCTCGGCACCACCCTTCACGCCGGCGCCAGCAACCGGACCGAGCAACCAAGGACGGGGTTCATCTGTGCCCTCGGTGTCGACTGGCTTACACCGGAAGAAAACCAGCTCCTCACCATCCCGCCGGAAGCGGCGCGAAACCTTCCCGAAAAAGCCCAGCGCCTGATCGGGTACCAGGCCGCGCCGATGTACGGTTGGGTTCGCGGCATGAAGTCCGACAATCTGCTCGAGATCGACCGGTCGGTTACCGGCTACATAAATGCCGGGTTGAATGAGGCGTGAGGCCGGCGGGTCTTCGGTAAACCTCGGGCCGGGGGTGTTCGAGCGGTTGCCAAGCCGGCGGTGCAGCACCCTGAACGGCGCGCAACGGATGCGACGGTTTTCAGCAATTCTTTTGGGCGATCGATAGGGGCTTATCGATTGTCAGGCGGGCGGCCCACTCTCCCGGCTATCCCGCTGGCCGAAGCGCAAGCTCGGTCTGACTAGCGGCATCCTCGTTCCGACCTTCCCAGGGGAGGCGAGGGTGCCGCAATTTTTGCCTTCGCTGTCGGCCCTGCCCTGGCCCTCCCGGCGACTGCCGGGGCTCATGCGAAGGAACAGGCCGCCTTGCCGGCGGAGCGTCTGATGGCGATGCCCATCAGCGAAGCACGACGATGGGAGGAAGGCGATGTACGTAATATTCGGAGCGAGCGGCAGGGTCGGCGGCGAGGTCGCGCGTGTGCTCCTCGAGCGCGGCGAGCCGGTTCGCGTCGTCCTGCGCCGTGCAGATCAAGGCGATCGCTGGCTTGAAGCCGGCGCGCAGGTCGCCATCGCGAACCTCGAGGATGTCGGCGGCGTAGCAGCCGCGCTCCAGGGCGCTTCGGCGACATTTCTGTTCGACCCGCTCCCCGCGACAGACGACCTGTTTTCGAAAGCGGACAGAAGCGGGGCAACACTCGCCGAGGCCCTGTATTGGGCGGAGGTGCCGAAAGCCGTCATATTGACATCGATGGGCGCGCAGCATGCATCCGGAACGGGAGCCATCTCGACCATGTATCGCTTCGAAACCCGGTTGAGGGATGCGGCGCCGGCCACCGCATTTGTGCGAGCGGGCTATTTCTTCGAGGATATAGAGGAAACCGCGCGTGCCGCGATCGCGGACGGCAGCTTTCCGACCTTTTTCGAGCCCGCGCTGCAAGTGGCGATGATAAGCGCCATCGACATCGGGCGGGCGTGCGCCGACTTGTTGCTCGAGGATTGGGCGGGCCAGCGGATCGTCGAGCTCGAAGGTCCGGAGGATGTGAGCGCGGACGATATCGCCGCGGCGCTGACCTTGTCCGCCGCGCGTTCGGTCACTCCGACAATGATCTCGGCGGAGGAGCATGCGGCGATGTTGGAAGCCGACGAAACCCCGCCTGAATTGGCGAAGGCGATGCTGGAAATGTACGCATGGGTCAATGCCGGGATGCTGTCGCATGAGCCCGGCACGGAGCGGCGGCGCGGCTCCATATCGCTCGCCGACTTCATCGAGCGGATAACGTCCCTGCCTTGAACCATTTCAACCTATTGCGCGAGCCGCGCCCGAAGAGGCGGCCGCGAAAAATATCGGCGGGATGACGCCCGCAGGAGAGGACATAATCCATGCACGGAATGCAGAACCAGCCGCTGCTGGTCACCGCCCTGATCGATCATGCCGCGCGCGAGCACGGCTCGAGAGAGATCGTGTCGCATTGGGCCGATGGCCGCATGAGCCGGACGAACTGGGCCACGGTGGGCATCGATGCCCGGCGTTTCGCCGCAGCGATGGTGAAGCTCGGTATGAAGAAGGGCGACCGCATTGCCACGCTTGCGATGAACCACAGCCATCATCTCGTGAGCTGGTACGGCGCCGCCGGGATGGGCGGGGTGATCCACACCGTCAATCCGCGGCTATTCGATGAGCAGCTGGTCTACATCATGAACCATGCCGAGGACCGGGTCCTTTTCTTCGATTTGGTTTTCCTCCCGGTCGTCGAACGGATCCGTCCTCAGCTAAAGACGATCGAGCATTTCATAATGTTCGATGCTCCGGAGGGGGAGGCTATCTACCGTTCCTATTCCGATCTGATCGCAGACGAGGACGGCTCATATGAATGGACGGAACTCGGCGAGCGCGATCCGGCGGGCCTTTGTTACACGAGCGGCACGACCGGCAACCCGAAGGGCGTGCTCTACGAGCATCGGTCGAACGTGCTTCATGCGCTGTCTACCATCCAGCCCGATGCCTTCGGCCTTTCGAGCCGCGCCGTCGTCCTGCCGATCGTACCGATGTTCCACGCCAACAGCTGGGGTCTGCCATATGCGGCGGCTGCGGTTGGCGCGAAGCTCGTCTTCTCCGCGGTGAACGATGCGGAAATCTTGTGCCGACTGGTTCGCGAAGAAGGCGTCACGCACAGTGCCGGTGTCCCCACGGTCTGGCTCTCGATGTTCGCGCACATGGATGCGACGAAGGCCGACTATGGCCAATTGAAGCTTGTCGTCATCGGCGGTTCGGCGGCGCCGCGCGCGATGATAGAGCGTTTCATGCAAGCGGGAGTCGAGGTCGGGCACGCCTGGGGCATGACCGAAACTTCTCCTGTGGGTACGATGGGAAAGCGACCCTGGAACTGGGACGACCTGAACTTCGACGAACAGGTCGATCTTGTCTGCCGGCAGGGAAGTGTGCCGTTCGGTGTCGAACTGCGAACCGTGGACGATAATGATCTTGTCCTTCCGCGCGATGGAGTAACAAGCGGGCGGCTCCAGATTCGCGGTCCATGGGTCCTGCAGCGCTACTATAAGGCGGACACCGAATCCGTCGATTCCGAAGGCTGGTTCGACACTGGCGATGTCGCGATCCTTCACCCCGATGGCGTCATGCAGATCACCGATCGGGCCAAGGATGTCATCAAGTCGGGCGGCGAATGGATCAGTTCCATCGAACTTGAAAACGCTGCGGTCGGAGCTCCCGGTGTCCAGGAAGCTGCGGCCGTCGGGGTCTATCATCCGAAATGGGACGAACGGCCTGTCCTGCTGATCGTCAAGAAAGCCGGAGCCGAGGTAAGCGAGGCAAGCGTTCTGGACTATCTCAGGGACAAGGTCGCCAAATGGTGGCTCCCGGACGAGGTCCTGTTTGTCGACGAGTTGCCGCATACGGCGACAGGAAAGCTGCTGAAGCGCCAACTCCGCGATGACTATAAGGATTATCGCCTGAAATCATTGTCTTCCGCATGATCACGCTGCGGCAATATGGGCTGGACGGCGACCCGTATCGAGGCACTCGCCCACCCGGCGCAAAGCTTGCGCGATCGCGTTCGACTATTATAGATAACATGTGATATTATTAATTTCCGGGATCGTCGGAAAGGGCCGGACGCAAACGCGGCAGGATCCGCCCACAGGCCTCGGTTGCTAGGAAGCTCGACCATGAAGATAGATAGCCTTCGCTCCGAAAGCAGATGGCTTGCGCTACCGGCGTTCGGTCTGGCGCTTTGCCTTAGCGGTGCTGCTGCTGCCCAGGCCTTGCCGGAAAAGGATGTCCCGGTGATCGTCGTTACGGGCACGGGCCTCCCCGATCCGCCAGCGGCACCCGCCTATGACGTGCGACGTCTCGATGGCGATATGCTTGATATCGCGGCATCGGGCAGGATTGAAGATGTTCTCGCCTCGGTCGCAGGCTTTCAGCAATTCCGGCGTTCGGACAGCCGCGCGTCGAACCCTTCCGCACAGGGCATCACCTTGCGCGCGCTTGGCGGCAACGCCACCAGCCGTGCGCAGATGCTGCTCGACGGCGTGCCAGTCGCCGATCCCTTCTTCGGCTATATACCATTCTCTGCCCTGGCACCCGAGCGGCTGGCGAGCATTCGGGTCACGCGTGGCGGCGGTTCGGGGCCGTTCGGTGCCGGGGCGCTTGCGGGAACGATCGAGCTTACGAGCGCCGATGCAGCTTCGCTAGATACTGCCAGCGGCCGACTGCTCGTCGACAACCGCGGCGAAACCGAGGCCAGTGCCACCCTGGCTTTGCCGCTCGGCTCCGGATCCGCCGTTGTGTCCGCGCGGCGCGATCATGGCGAAGGCTATTACACGACACCTGTCGACCAGCGCGTGCCGGCCACAGCGCGTGCAGCCTATGACAGCTGGTCGACGCAGATCCGCCTCGTTGCCCCCCTGTCCGAGACGATCGAGCTGCAGGCGCGCGCGATGGCTTTCGACGACCGCCGGACCCTTCGCTTCAAGGGCGCCGATTCGACGAGCGAAGGGCAGGAAGCGAGCATTCGGTTCGTGGGGCGCGGGGCGTGGCAGTTCGATCTGCTCGGCTATATTCAGGCCCGCAATTTCAGCAATGTCGTGATCTCGTCGAGCAGCTTCAGGCCAACACTGGACCAACGCAACACGCCGTCGACCGGGCTCGGCGGCAAGTTCGAACTGCGCCCGCCTGTCGGAGACAGGCACTTGCTGCGCCTTGGGATCGATTATCGGCGCGCCGAAGGCGAGCTATATGAAACGGCTTTCAATGCAGGTTCGGGCGCGGTGACCGCTCGTCGCAATGCGGGGGGCACCAACAGCGATCTCGGATTTTTCATCGAGGATGACTGGAAGCTCGGCGAACTCACCCTGACCGCAGGCGCGCGCGCCGACCGCTATGCAATCACGGACGGATTCTTTTCGGAGCGCGATGGAGCCCACCGGATCGTCGCGGACCAGCGCTTCGGGAACCGCTCGGGATGGCAAGGCTCCTTCCGCGGCGGCGCGTTGTGGCAGGCGAGCGACGGGGTGCGGTTGCGAGCATCGGCATACAGCGGACTTCGGCTCCCGACCCTCAATGAACTCTACCGGCCGTTCGTCGTGTTTCCGGTCACGACCCGCGCCAATGCGGCGCTGGGGAACGAGCGGCTCGTCGGCTATGAGGCGGGCGTCGATCTGCGACCTGCCGATGGCGCAGACCTGTCAGTCACCGTCTTCGACAACAAGGTGAAGCACGCGATCGCGAACGTCACTCTTGCACCCAATTTACGGCAGCGCTTCAACATCGATGCGATCGAGGCGCGCGGCATAGAAGTGTCGGGCGGTTTCACCCGCGGGATTCTGGGCTTGCGCGGATCTGCGGCCTATACTGACGCCGAAGCAAGAGGCAGTGGCCTTGCGGCGGGGCTTGACGGCAAGCGGCCTGCGCAGACGCCTCGCTGGTCGGCAAGCGCGACGCTGACCCTGCATCCTCGCGATGGTTGGCTATTTGCGGGAACCCTTCGCCATGTCGGCAAGCAGTATGAGGATGATCTGGAAACAGATTCGCTCGGTCGTGCGACGACGCTCGACCTTTACGCTGAGGTGCCAGTAGCCAACCGGCTCGGCGTGGTGCTGCGCGGCGAAAATATCACCGGCACGCGAATCGTGACGCGTAATCAGGCCGGCTCGCTCGATCTCGGCGTGCCCCGGACAATCTGGATCGGGCTGAAACTCGGCAGATGAGGCGCGATACGCTCGCACGATAGTCGACTGGAACCTGCAGCGCCTGGCGTCCGGCATCCGGTTTTAAATCCGGGCAGAAACAGGAGTTTCTGGCACGCGATGGCGACTCGGCAGCCGCAATAATCTTCGCGGAGAATATCTCGCCAGTCCTTGAGCTGTCCAAAATCCGCAACCGACATATAATTTTATCGATTGACTAAAAATAACATTGACCACATAAGCTGGTCAATCCAGCAACGGTCGGGGAGGGGGCTCCCACAGAGCTCGACCTCGCATCGTTCCAAACAATCGACAGGCTGCCACGATGAGGGCGGCCGCGGTGAATGAGTTGAAAAAAGGGAGCGCAAACGCGCGGACTGGAATGGAGAAGAGGTAATGACGGGACTGCAATACCGACTGCTGCTGGGCGCGAGCCTTCTGGCATTTTCCAACCAGGCCCTCGCCCAGGATGTGGCGCCGGAACCGCCCGCAACGCCGGCCGATGCGGCAGAGCAGGACGGTTCCGATATCGTCGTTACCGCCCAGCGGCGATCGGAGCGGCTGCAGGATGTCCCGGTTTCGATAACCGCGATCGGTGGCGACACGCTCGCCAACCAGCGCATCCAGCAAGCTGGCGATCTGGCCTCAGCGGTGCCCAACCTCCAGGCATCGACGGTGGCCGGCGAGAGTACGCCGGTATTCTCGCTTCGCGGCATCTCGATGAGCGACTACAGCTTCAACCAGCAGGGGCCGGTCGCCACTTATTATGACGAAGTTTACAAGGGCAGCTTCCCGTTCCTTGGCCTGGGGCTGTACGATCTTGAGCGCGTCGAGGTCCTTCGCGGGCCGCAGGGAACTTTGTACGGCAAGAACACGACCGGCGGCGCTATCAACTTCATCAGCCGAAAGCCGGATTTCGATACCGACGGCTATCTGAAGCTCGGCTACGGTAAATTCAACCGGTTCGATGTCGACGGCGCGGTACAGGCCGGCCTGACCGACACGCTCGCCGCGCGCGTCGCCTTCACTTTCTCGCGCGCCGACGGGTGGTTCAAGAATCAGTTGCCCGGGAAGGCGGATCCCAGCGGCGTGCGCCAATATGGCATCCGCGGATCGCTCCTTTTCAAGCCCAGCGACAAGGTGGAGTTCATTCTTCGCCTTTCGACCAGCCTCGCCAATCCGTTCGAAAACGGCGTGTACACCGAGCCCGGCCCCGACGGTGTCGGTGCCGGCGTCTATGAGGCGTTCGGGGTCGGCTCAAGTTATTTCAGGACCGGTATCGGGCGCTTCGAAACCGAATCCAACTATGTCGAGCGGCATCGCGCGCGTACCTACAGCGCGTCGCTGACCGGCAATTGGCAGATGACCGACGGCCTGACCGTCACGTCGATCACCTCCTATGATTATGGCAAGCTCTTCGTGCCCGATGATGGAGACGGTAGCCCGCTCAAGGTGCTCGAAGATCCGCTTTCCGCCAAGGGAAGGCAGTTTGCCCAGGATCTTCGCATCAGCAGCGATTTCGATGGGCCGTTCAATTTCATTCTGGGCGGATACTATAACATCGAGACCCTGCGAAATTCTAATGAGTTTCGGTATTTCAACGATGTCGATGTCAACGGCGACGGCGCCGTGGATTTCAACGACTGTCTCGATCCGAATTCGGGGTTTCAGATCGCCTGCACATATTCGAACAGCTTCAAGCAGGTGAAGAAGACGATCGCTGCCTATTCGGACTTCAACTACAAGATCGGCGACAGCGTCATCCTGCGCGGCGGCCTTCGCTTTACGCGCGATACCGGAAAACTGTCGGACTATATCGCGCAGCTCAAGGGCGCCGACGGGGTTGTCATCGCCAATACCGTTCCGGGCGATCCGGTCGACCTTGACGCGACCACGGGTCTTCGGTTCGCGAAGAGCACGGTCACGGGGAAGGTGGGCGTCGACTTCAAGCTCGCCGATGGCGATCTGATTTATGCAAGCTACAGCCGGGGTTACCGCGGCAACGCCTTCAACTCGCAGGCGCTCTTTTCGCCGGTGGAGCTGAACGTTGCGGCGCCGGAAACCGTCAACTCCTACGAGGTCGGGTTCAAGAGCCAATTCCTTGATCGGGCGGTGACTCTGAACGGCGCGCTGTTCTATTATGATTACAAGAACCAGCAGGCGCTCAGCTTCGATCCGGCCAACTTCGCACAGACCCTGGTCAACATTCCCAAGTCGCGTCTGTACGGCGCCGAACTCGAGCTGATCGTTCGCCCGACCAGTAGCCTTCGGCTGAACGCAGGGCTGGGATTGCTCAATACCAAGATCCAGGAAGGTGTCGTCAGCGGCGCGTCGATCGTCGGTAACAAGCTTCCGATCGCACCGAAACTCAGCATCTCCGGCGGCTTCGAGTTGACCGTCCTTGAGGGGAATGGCGGAAAGCTCGATTGGGGTGTCAACGGCAACTATAATTCGAAGCAATATTTCGACCTGTTCAACACTGACCGCGTCGCCCAGAAGGGCGTGGGGATCGTGAACAGCCAGCTAAACTATCGCTTCGGTGAGGAGCGCTACGGCGTCGGCCTGTGGGTGAAGAACATCTTCAACACATTCTACAAACGATATGGTGGCGACGTCTCGGGGTTCGGGATGGATTACTATCGGATCGGCGAACCTCGCACGTTCGGCGTCACCGTCGACGCGAGATTCTAGAAGCCGCGTCAATCTGACTAGCGCTCCCTAGCGCCATTTGCCTGCCCGCCCTTGCCTAGCGAGGGCGGTGCAGTGCAATTGGCGGTACACTGCTGGCTTGCAAGAATCGGGTTGCCGAATGAGCCCTCAGGAGCGTGAGACCGCATGAGCCGACTGCGGCCCCGCATCTGATGCGCTATGGGATTTTGCGAGCGTTGTTGAGTTCTCCAACACTCGAACCACTCCAACAATTGTCGACGCGGGCCACTGAAGGGGCCATCATTTTACCTGCTGAAGAGAAGGAAATTTTTTCCCAAAATCATAAGCTTAAGTATAGTTGCTTCTGCTGCTGACGTGTCACTGCGTTTCGCAGTAATGTCAACTTTCTTGGTGTCGGTCTTAAAAGCTGCCCGTCCACTGCCGGCCAATCCTAGCCCAACCCCTGTCCAAGATTGGGCAAAGGCCGAATATCGGGCTTCTCAGGCCAGACGGCCATGCAACTCGTCCGAGAAGGGAGGGCGGGCGAAGTGCTCAAGTACATCGACGCTGTCGATGCCGGCGTTTACGCCTGATCTTTTCTGTGCACTACTAAGGCAAATTCTCGGATCACTTCAGCCACGTACAATGGTCTTGAACTATCGTTTGGAGCGGGTGTTTTCCCAGGATCCATTATCGGCCATAAGATCGGCCACGTTGGGATAAACTTGTACGCTAAAATATTGAGAACCAAAGGGGTATTGTCGATCTGAGATCGGCCAAATGAGCACGCTTCGAATTACGGCGCTGTTCAATTGTAGTGGCTCGGCGGACCTCAATGGGTTGCTCGTGCTGATGCGTTCTTGCCTGCCCCGAATGCCAGCACGCTTGCATAGGCAAATTCCGCTCTTGTCGATTGTTAGTGGCACAATGGCCTGCTACGCCGACTTAGATAGCTTAGCTTTCGAAGGGTACTGCACTTGAAAGACTCCGAAACGCTCATTACGCTGACTGCGGACGTTGTTGCATCGCACGTCAGCAATAACAGCGTGGCGATCGTCGACATTCCGTTGCTCGTCCGTTCAGTGTACGAGGCGCTCGCTGGTGTTGCCACGCCTAATGAGCCTGAGATCAAGCAAGCGCCTGCCGTTTCTGTTCGCGCTTCCGTGAAACCCGACTACATCGTGTGTCTCGAGGATGGCAAAAAGCTCAAGATGCTTCGTCGGCATCTGATGACGGCATATAATATGACACCGGAAGACTATCGGGCCAAATGGAACCTACCCAAGGATTATCCGATGGTGGCACCGAACTACGCCGAAAAGCGCCGCACTCTCGCAAAAGCCATTGGCCTCGGAACGAAAGGGCGGGGCGGCGGTCGCAAGCCAGCTTCCCGCGCGCAGCCCAAAGCGAAATAAAAGCCCGCTCCACATAGCGTCCTCGTGGCACCATTCGCGTCGAGTTAGTAAGGTCGGTGCGACCATTTCATGCGTTATGCGGCAACTCGGTCGCGCGGGTCGGGCCACAGGCGGGGCATCAGATCAACCTCGGCCCTTCGGTCGGTTTCGGCTTAGAGCTTCCCATCGACCAGCGCTCGTTTGTATGCTGGACGACGAGCCGGTCCGCGGGATATTGCGTCACCAGTTCCATCGCCTCATCGGCCTCGGCGTGCAGCCAGCGGTCCCATTCCGCGGCGTGTAGGATCACTGGCATGCGGTCGTGAATTTCGATCATCTCTGGCACCGCGTCCACCATTACCATCGTGTAGCTGTCGCCCCACTCGTCCGTGGGGCGCCAGAAGCCGGCGCACGCGGCGATCGGCTGATCGGCGACGCTGATCCATGCCCGCGTCATGTTGGGGCTCTCGCCCACCGCTTCGGCAAAGGCGGAGATCGGGATCAGGCAGCGCTTGCCCGGTTGGACGAACCATTCGCGCCACATGCCATAGGGATTGCGGAGATGATCGTCGCGGGCGTTATTGACCTTCAGTGGCTTGCTCGTTGGCTTCATCGTCTTAAGCCGTTTGGGAAAGCCCCATGTCATTGTCTCGATCATGCGCTGCCCGCCGCTTTCGCGAACGACGAAGCCTGTACCGCCCTTCCATACCTCGCCGGTGCTGGCGTTGGTCGGCTTTGGTCGACGGGCTTTGAAGTGAGATGCGACCTCGTCGGTCGAGCAGTTCAGCGTGACGAGGTTGCACATATTGGCAGTTCCTTCAGGCTGCCCCCAGCAAGTCGTCGAAGTTCTGCTGGATCGGTGGTGTAATCCGGAAGCTACCCTTGGGGAAGCGGCGCAGAATGTCCAGCGGCGGCCGCGCTCCCATCAGCCAATCGAACCAGTCATCCGGATCGATGACGGCAACATGGCGGTCCTTGTAGGGCTCGAGATCATCATAGGCGGGAACGGTGAGCGCGGCGAAGCTGTCCGGCCAATCCTTGCCGCCCGGACGCCATACCGCGGCGATACAGAAGAACGGCTCATCGGAAATGAGACTGGCGGCGTAGATCGTCTTCCCGCGCTTCACCAATCCAAACTCGTTTGCGAGGAGAAGGCACGGTCGGTCGATGATGGCCGTTTCTGATTTCAGGAGCGGAATCTGGAAGACGTCGGGATCGCGCGATGGCAGGCCCCAGTGAAGCTCTTTCTCTCGCTCCTGCTGTCCGTCCCAGATCATCACGCGGCGCTGTTTGCCAATGCCCGACAGGGCCTCGTCGTTCTCGATGTCCATCGGACACTCTCCTACGCGCGGAAGCGGCTCAACGCGCGCTTCCATTCCCGTTCATCCGGCATGGGGAGGCGAATGTCATCCTTGCTAGGTTTGACGAGTTCGAGACGGATAGGTCGCACACGCTTACCAGTCCGCGCTTTACATCGTGCGCACCAAAAGCGCGCTCGCGCCTTGCCGAGGTCGTCGTCCCACATCTTGCGCTGGAACTTCCACCACAGACCGTAGGGATCGAATGTCGCGCTATGGCCACATCCGCACACTGGCTTGACCGCCTGATACCAAGCGGCGGCTTCGAATATGTGCGTTGCTCGACGCTCACCGCCCTTTGTCCAGCCGCCCACGTCACAGCGTCAGCGCCAGCTGATCGGGTCCGCGGTCGGGCCCGCGGTCCGCCCAGTCAACTATCGCCATCGCAAGCTCTCGTGCCGACTGCTGTCGCAGATGCTCGACCGGCGCGGTTAGCCCGATCCGCGCCCACCCGGGCGCCGCGAGCAACGCCTCCGCGATCAGATTTTCATCGAGTCGTTCCATACCCACTATGAGAACATGATGAGAACATTTAATCAAGGGATCGAATCGGAACGATGGAGGAAGCGATGGTTTACCGAAAGGGCGAGCGGCCGGTTGCAAAGGTAATCCGGCCCTATGACGCGGATCACCCCGTCGCGAGCGGCATTGCCGATGGTGACCATTGGATGGACGCATGGCTGGGGCAGATGTGCACGCCATGGGACGCGATCACCCGCAAGACCGGCATCACGCGCCCACGGATCGAGGAATTAAACGACGACGCCGAGCCAACAGTGGACGAGATCGAGAAGCTAGCTGCATTGTGGTACACAACACCCGAAGGGCTGCGCAAATCGATCGACGAAGCTAATGACGCTCAATGATTTCTGCGCTCATGCTTGGCGTCTCCGTCGTCCCCGCCGGCCAATCCTTCAACTGCACCCCGACAGCCGTGTGGGATGGGGACGGCCCTATCTGGTGTGCCGAAGGGCCGCATGTCCGTCTTTCGGGAGTAGCAGCTCGCGAAATGGACGGGAGCTGCAGTCCCGGCCATCCATGCCCCGTTGCTGATCCGAGAGCCGCGCGCGATCATCTTGCATCGCTGTTGGGGACGCCAAACGGAAAGCTGCGCACGGGCCATGTAAAAGTCACCGGACCTACTATGCGCTGTCGGTCAGTTGGCGGTGCCGGTGGTAATCGAACGGCGGCGTTCTGCGTGTCGCCAAAGTCGGGTGACCTATCTTGTGCCATGGTACGCGGCGGCTACGCCGCACGTTGGGATCGATACTGGCGCAACCATCGTTGCGATCGCTGATACGAGGTGGGAAGCCGCAATAGGGAATCGCGAATTCGTTGCCCTAGATGACACGAGCAGTAGATTTCATGTTTCGCTCAAGTGCCGTAAATCTGACCCAAAAGATATCTGGCGACTTTGCGAAGGTCGTTGAAATCACCACTAATCATCAATTCCAAAGCGCTGCTTCCGTTGAACGTCGAACTCGAGTTCGGTGCGCGCAGCCAGTCGCCGCTGCATTCTTCTAAAGAGAGAGTTACGAGCGAACCGTAGATCGATAAGACGTATCCGATCCGCTCGATGACCTCCATGGGAATCGTTACCGGAATGTGCGACTGTGCGTGAGCGATCCAGTCATCGAAGTTCGAATGCTCCGAAATCCCGAGCATCGCCATCTGTTCCTGTACGCCCAAGTCCCACAAACGGGCGATATTAACAAACGTACGCAGGCCTGCCGGCCCATGTCGTTCAGGCTCGAATTTTGTTCCATGCCGCACGCGATTTCCACCTGCAAGAGACGTTACGACTCGAGGATCAGCTACTGCTGAGCAGTCGTTGCGGAACCGAGAAGCGGTACACCGAAATTAGAGGTGACGTCTTGAATGAAGAATTTTCGGTTGAGGGATTTCTTGCCGACCGCAAAAAGGGTCAGCAACGAGCCAACGAACATAAAAGTTTTGCTTCCGCGTTTGAGCATTATTGCTGATCTGCTTCATCGTTCTGGTCGCGCCGCGCGTGTTGCTGTTGTCCGACCCTGAATGGTAAGCCCAAGCGTCGAGCGATGCGGCGCAGAGATGAGTACGCTGTCCTTCGCTGACGTGGAGGGATCTTCACGAGGCCACCCGACACATGCCGTCAAACCAAGTGTTTGAGCTGATATTCCCCGCCACGCTCAATCCAGATTACGCGCATACGTTGACCCACAAAGTTCATCGATCTTCTGGAAATAATTCTGGGAAAGTAGCAATCCCGTCTTCCTGCATCCGTAAGAAAACTTTGAGCCAATCGAGCATAACTTGCATCGGCCAAAATTCGTGATTTTCCAGTGACAGGTAAGGCGGCGAACCCGCAGCCTCGCTGAAAAAAGAGTGCCCAAAAAGCCATCTCGTTGCGGCCTTTTCTGAGCCGCACAGGGTTTTCAGCGAACTCAAGATTTCTAGGAGCGCTTCCTTGCGATCGTGTTCTTCACCAGCGCAAAAGCGTCCCGAACCAAGCAACTGGTTTACAAACTCGTCGTGGCCAAAATCCTTGAGAGCTTCCCATCGTAGCTCCGCGAATTCGTCATGTATGGCCAGCTGGCCTCTATCTTTCATCGATGCCTCGCGATCAGCCTCATGCCGCTGCCAGCGCAGTCAGCTCCATGACCGAGAACGCCTTTCCGATCTCACCAATCATAATGGGTCATATACGACGTGGTCATATACAACGTGGACGAGTTTGCAAGGATTTCGTTGAAGAGATCGGTGTACAAAGCCGCTCTCACAAAACTTGGACAAAAGATTAGATCCCTGCGGGAGGCGCAGGGAATCTCCCAAGAGAATTTTGCTCAGCTAGCGAGCATCGAGCGCGCTCGGTACGGAAAGATAGAGCGCGGCGAGGCGAACATTTCCGCGAACGTTATCTTCCGGCTGGCCCATCACTTGAAGGTTCACCCGTCAGAGCTCTTCGCCGACGTCAGGAAATCCGATTGTGTCCCCTCCAAAGAGGATGCTTGATCGACGTCGGTCTAAAGCGGGCGCTGCGAAAGGGCGCCTATCTGTCGCTGCGATCTTGCCGACATCCTTGCAGTAACCGTGTCCTGAAGGCCGCCTTGCGGGAAGCTGCTCTGGGGTGCTGATAGCCGCTCTTTGCGAGGAGCGGTGATGAACGAGGATATCGGAGCGGCGGGAGCGAGTGCTCTTACGACCGGTCATATGAGTGATCGTATGAGCAGTCGGATCGCGGTCGTTGGCGGTCGCCGCCGCTGGTCGGTGGATCAGAAGCTGTCGATCCTGCGCGAGGCGTTCGGCCCGGATGGCTCGGTCTCGGCAACGTGCCAGCGGCACGCGGTCGGCAGCGGGATGCTCTATACGTGGCGCCGGCAGGCATTGGCGGGCGATCTGACGGGGGCGAAGCGGACGCCGCCGCCATCGTTCGCCGAGGTCGAGGTGTCGGTGCCGACCGCGGTGACGGCGGGCAGCGGCCAGATCGGGATCGAGCTGCCGTCGGGGGTGCGGATCACCGTCGACGCGGCGGTCGACGCCGATGCGCTGGCCCGGGTGATGTCCGTCCTTGCCCGATGATCCCTTTACCACCGACGACGCGCATCTATCTGGCCTGCGGCGCCACCGATATGCGCAAGGGGTTCGATGGTCTCGCGGTGCTGGTGCAGCAGGTGCTGGAGAAGAGTCCGCACTCGGGGGCGCTGTTCGCGTTCCGCGGCAAGCGCGGCGATCTGGTCAAGCTGCTCTGGTACGACGGCCAGGGTCTGTGCCTGTTCTCGAAGCGCATGGACCGCGGCCGGTTCGTCTGGCCGATTACCAAGGCCGGCAAGGCAAGTCTCACCGCGGCGCAGCTTTCCATGCTGCTCGAAGGCATCGACTGGCGGCGTCCCGAACGCACCGCGGCACCCTTGCTTGCAGGGTAAAAAGTGGCGGATTATCGTTAGTTTTACTGGCATTGTGGAGCCTGTTTTGCTAGGCATCCGGGGTGTCGGAACCAGCCTCTTCCAGCATCGACAAGGACGCCCGGATCGCCGAGCTCGAAGCCGCTCTCGCGGCCCGCGACACGCTGATCGATACCCTCCGTCACCAGCTCGCCCAGCTTCGCCGCATGACCTTCGGCCAGTCGTCGGAGAAGCTCGCGCTGCAGATCGAGCAGCTCGAGCTTGCTCTCGAGGAGCTCGAAGGCGAGGCTGAGGTCGCCGACAACCGAACGAGTGAGCGGGCACCCACCGAGCGCCCCTCACCGGTGCGGGCCTTGACCGATCATTTGCCGCGCGCCGAACGGCGGATCGAGCCCGAGGCCGGCAGTTGCACCTGTCCTGATTGCGGCGGCGCACTGCGTCCGCTGGGGGACGACAGCGACGAGCAGTTGGATGTCGCGCCGGTCCAGTGGCGTGTCATCCGCACCGTGCGGCCCAAGTATAGCTGCCGCGCCTGCGACAGGATCGTCCAGGCGCCGACGCCGGTGAAGGCGATCGCGCGCGGTAAGGCGAGCTTCGCCACGCTCGCCCATGTCGTCGTTCACAAGTTCGATCATCATCTGCCCCTCTATCGCCAGGCAGAGATGATGGCGGCGCAGGGTATCGACATCGATCGTTCGACCCTCGCCGGCTGGGCGGGCCAGGCCGCGCATCTGCTAGATCCCATTGTCAGCCGCATCCGCGAGGAAGGACTGAAGGCCGCCAAGCTCCACACCGACGACACGCCGGTGCCGATGCTCGTGCCCGGCAAGGGCCGGACTGCGCAGGCGCGGCTCTGGGCCTATGTTGTCGATGACCGCGCATCGGGCGCCGCCACCCCGGCGCTCGCCTGGTATCGGTTCACCCCCGATCGCAGCGGCATCCATCCGCAGAGCGAGCTCAGGTCGTTCACCGGCCTACTCCAGGCCGACGGCTATGCCGGATATGACAAGCTCTACCAGGGCAATGGCATCCAGGAGGTCGCCTGCTGGGCGCATTTCCGGCGCAAGATCTTCGAGTGTCACCAGACAAGTCCAACCCCGCTCACCACGGATCTTCTCGACCGCATCGCCGGGCTTTACCGGATCGAAGAGGACGTCCGCGGTCAGCCGCCCGATGTCCGGCGCCGCCACCGGCAAGAGCAGGCCAGGCCGCAGATCGACGCGCTTCGCTGCGCGATCGACGACGCCCTGCGCTGCCTGTCGCCCAAGTCGGCGATGGCAAAGGCGCTCGCCTATGGCCGCAAGCGCTGGGACGCGCTGACCCGCTACATCGATGAGGGCATCGCGGAGATCGACAACAATATCGCCGAGCGCGCCATCCGCGCCATCGCGATCGGGCGCAAGAACTGGCTTTTCGCCGGATCGAAGGCCGGCGGCGAACGCGCCGCCGCCATCTACTCCGTCATCGAGACGGCGAAGCTCAACGGGGTCGAGCCGCAGGCCTATATCGCCGACGTCATCGAGAAGATCGCCTCAGGCTGGCCCGCGTCCCGATGGGATGAGCTCATGCCATGGAACTGGCAGCACGATCAGCAGCAGATCGCCCAAGCCGCCTAGCTGCGGCCTTCAGGCCACGCTTACTCCTTGCACACAGTTCGATAACTAACATCAGCGAACAGTGACCGGGCCCGCTGCGGGGCAGCGGGTCCGGGTCTTAGGTCGTTAGATTAAGCATCGGCAGGGTCAGCGCTGCACTGGAGCGAGGGCTATGCGCTGCCCCTGCTTTCCGAGGGGTTAGCTTATTGCTCGGCTAACCGAACTGACGGCCAACCACGTCTAAGCTATTCTAATGATGCATACGTGAAGGGCTAAGCAGTGCCGGAGATACGTTTCCACGTTGGGCCCCGTCAGGGTATCTTCTTTTCCACAGGAGCGCGCGGATTGACGAGAGGCGCATCTAGCTGTGAGAGCTTTAAATGATGTCGTTCGGCATTGAATTGCCACCGCTGAAATTGTTCGAGCAGCTCGTTATTGAGCGCCTTGCTGGCTCGGAGTTCTTCGCGCGTCTCGTCAAGTTTTCGCCGTAGTGCGCCCACGGCCGAGCTTCCGTAGCGCTTCTCGCCAGCGTCTTTCGTATCATCCGCCAGACGCGCTCGCGCAATATTCCACGCGTCTTTGATACGAGGCTGTTTGAGCATGGCGACCTTGCTGTAAACATGGCCGTGCGGCAGTTCCATCGCCAGGATAACAAGATAGGCCCGCCACGTCAGCTTGCCGGTCCAGCCACTAAGAAGCTCGATCGCCTTGTCGATGTCGCTGTCAGTTAACCGCGGTGCGCTAGACATTACAGCTCTCCCTCGTCGGACCATAGCTGATCAAAGGTCGCTAGTAGCTGGTCGCTGGAGCCGTCGACCTCGTCCGGACGAAATTCGGCCTCGCGCACGGCGGCCGCCAATCCGGACCTTGTCTGAGGGTTGAGGACGGCCGGCAAGGTGATCAAAGTGCCATCATCGATCTGAGGGTCGGTCAAATGGTCGAGCGCTAGCTGCCAGCGATTGGCTTTCTCCTCGTGGATGGTCACCCAGCGCTGCGCGCCGTATCGGCCGGCATCGAGCGCGGCCCTAGCCTGCTCCACAGCTTTCTTAGAGATAGAGAGCTGAAGCCGCGCTTCTTCGACGTGCTTCGAACTGCCCTTGATGAACGTATTTTCCCCGCATCGTATACAGTCTTTATCTTTGGGGCAGGGCATGAGCGAATAATCGTGACGGCAAAGGCCGAAGCGGGTCGTGATTGTGGATCCGACTTCGAGTTTCAATGCTGTTTCGCGCGTGATCGACTCTTTGCGGGCACGCTCGTCGATTTTGTCGGCGAGCGGACCAACCACCTTTAGATTGGTCGGTGCGGCCTCATCGAGGAACACGAAAGCTTCGATATATGCCTCCTGCGAGACATGATTATAGGATGCATTTTGCTGGACGCTCTTACGCCCCGACCAGAAGGCTATGAGCTCCTGCGACATGTACTTTGACTGTGCTAGCGTGTTCAGGAGGTGGCGGGGCTGATGGGTGTTAAGGCGCCAAGGCTCGCCGGTTTCGGGATTGATGAGATTGTTACGCGAAAAAATCGTTTTGCCTGTCGGTTTCGATCCCAACTCGTGCGTGATCTGCGCATAGGTCAGATAGCGGGGGATATATTGCTGCGGCTCTGCCGCTCCCCGCATGACTTCGTCGGGCATGCAGAAAAGTGCCCGGCTTCCCGGCAGCCGGTTGCGGGGATCGATATACGGGAAGGTTGGCGGGAGAGCGCCAATCACATATTTCTCCAGCGATTCAAAGGTTACCAAGACACGAAATACTCCGCCCTGCCGGCCGGGCTGTCCTCGCGACAAGTCCGTTGTGGTCCCGCAACGTTCAAACGCATTATAAACAGCTTGCCCAGGGGTTATCGGTTTTGTCCGCCCAATAATCTGTGCGGCCTCCCACTGGGTGATGGGTTCACCGCGCAGATGTTCAAAGCCGGGCGGAAGATATAGTCGCCCAGGATTCTCTTCGTACCACTTGTGCGCGATGCGAGGTTTCTCGCCAATGGCGAGGAGCTTCCGAATTGCGAGTTTTGCTATCTCGGCATTTTCCTCGCTAGCAGCAAACTTTGTCATCGCGTCACCGCCTTTGAGCGGTCGCCAGCTCAGACCATATCGGCCATCCATCTCAGTTTCGCAGTCGGTGGGAAGCCCCAATACCTCGGTCACGCGCGAGGGCGCAAACATCGCAAGCGCGAACCAGCTACTTGCGACTACGTCTGGGACATAGCTACTGTCATGGAATACGCTCGCAAGGTCAAAAATCGCTTGGAGGTTGGGCAGTTTCGCGGAATTACCGCGGGCACCTTCCTGATTAACCCGGTCATTGCGTGTAGGCGCTCGGTATTGAATTGACGTTCGCCAATGAATCTGATTCTCGGAAATGCGCGACTGGTTGATATAATCGAGGACGATACGCTCGAGCAGCCGTCCATAAGACCAAGCATCCTTATACTTCTCGACAATAATCTCTTGGGCTCGGTCTAAAACGGGCGCAGTAAGATGGCAGATATCGGGATGCTGACCTAGGTCACGGAAGGCCATTTCGATTGTCCGCAGCGCACCTACGATCCGAGTTGCGCTATTCTCTCCCGACGTTCGAAGAAAGTCGGTTAAGAGGGCCTTCGCGGCGCTGAGAAACGGCTCTTGTAGATCGATGGCGGTCTTCGAGCGCGACCCTCTCCTCGTCGTTTCCAGGTTCGTAAAATGCGCGGCCAGTCCGACGGAAGTCGATGACGCTTTGGTGAAAAACGGGCGCAAATCCCAGCTATTCTGGTCCCAATTTACGGCATTGGGCCCGTGAAAAAAGCGGTAGCTACGCGCATGCTCGATATAGGCTGACAAATTCTGGCGAGCATCGAGTTCCGCGCGACCGACGAACGGGATGATCATCGCCGTCACGGCGCCATCCTTGCGGACATGCAGTCGCGCTCGGTCACGATGCCGTCGATAGCGTCGATTTGCTCTTGCGTGATGATTTTAATCCGCTCAGCGGTTTCGCTGTCCCGATCGGCGATCAAAACGGCGCGCAGTTCTTCCCATGGTGCTTCACGGAACGGTTCGAAGCGGTCGCAGGTAAGGCAACTCCGAGGTGCGTTTTGATGGCATTTGGCGCGTGTTCCACACGCTCCGAGATCAGCACCATTTAGATGCTCATAGGCTGTGATAAGCGCACTATCATCGTCTCTCCGCGTCGCATCCTCTAGACTGTCGATTAATCGGCCTTTGAAGGCTTGGGCGAACACGCGCATTTCGTCGCCGATCAATTCGCGAATCGGGTCTTGCAGGGACGGCATGGCCGCGCGGTAATACTGGATGCAATGGAGCGAAGTATGTGTGAGAAGGCGCGCCACTTCTTCGTCCCTTGCTCCCAACGCGATCGCTCGCGTTCCCATTGTGTAACGGAAGCGATACGGGAAAAGCGGAATGGGACCTCCTAGCCGGTCGGAATGTGTTTCTAGCACTTTGAAGATCGCGGTCAGTCGCTGTGTCACCCCTCTTGAACTGTCAAAGAAGAGCCGCGTTTGAGGATCGGCCTCCTTCATCTTTTTGGTCGACAGATATGTCTGCAACACCTCCGCCAGCTGGGATTGGCATTTTCTTCGCCACCGCGTTTCCTTCGTCGCTTCGCGCGTTTTGGCAAGGGTAATGAGCAGTGTGAATTCTCTGCCTTCTGGACCCGTCGTCTCGATGATGTCGCCTTTCGTCGCTCGAGCAATCTGCACGGGCCTGATGCCGGTACCCATCAGAAATGAGGCCAGCGCCCAATCTTTCGTCGAGATGCGACCTTTGGCGTAGGCGTCGTTCAAGGCCCGATAAGCACTGCGCAGTTCTTGTTCGGTGAGCGCCCCGCGTCTCGGATCATTAGCCACAAGGGCGAAATACTGACCATTCCCTTTCTCTTCCCATTTCTCAGGTTGCCGCAGGAAGCTGGCGATTTTGTGATCGATCCCTGGCCACGACCTATCCGCCAAGCGGCTCAGAACCGCTTGTACAAATGCCCAAGTCGAAATCGGGCGGTGATCTGGATAATCTTCAAAATGCACAAGTTTGAGCACTGCAGGGGGGCCGCCCGGCAACAGATTGAGTCGCTGCGCCACGAACCCGAAGTGTAGGGCACATTGTTCTGCGTAAACCGGTGAATGCGTCGACAGGAGCCCGATTAAAACTTCCGCCGCCGAATCGTGCCACTCGACACCTTCACGTCGCCATGAAAAGTCATACCTGTGGGCAGTTTGATCACTTTTGAGGCGGGTTAATCCGTAGAGCTCAACCGTTATCCAGCGCCCATCGAAAAGCCGGATTTCGCGAAAACGATTGGGTGCAAGATCGGGGCGATTAGCCATTCAAATACCTCGGTGACGGAAACTTGTGCAGGAGTCGGCTTGCAATCGCTGCCCTCGGATGGGGTTCGCGAGAACCAATTGCTACCATCTGAAAGACGTTGTCGCGCGGGCGGTCCCTTGGCAAATCACTGGTCCTGCTTGCTTTTCTCGAGATATTCATCGGCGGGCTGAAGCTCGTCCATCATTTCTTGGGCGATTCGGTCGGCGTTCTCGCGGATATGACGACGGTTGTATCGAGCTGGTTGGCGCGAGCTCTCCGACCACCCCATAAGCCGGATGCGCATCTGGGCCTCCTTTTCAGGAGAAAAGCGCTGGTCTTTTGGAAGGCGGTCAAGCTTGAGGCTCAGGATATGATTCCAGGCACGTCGCATCATGTGTGGGGTTAGCTGCCAGGGCTGTGACCCGAGGATGGGGCGCACGGCGAGAAAGATACGATTCAGGAACTTGCCGCTGGTGAGTGGTACGCCCGCCTTGTTCGTAAACAACGCTCCTGTGCGGTGCGCTTCGCACCCCTCGGGCATTTTCAGCCAGAAGGTCATGAAGAAGTGGTCGAACACGTCCGCAGTCTTTTTAATGATCGGAACGGTGCGTGCGATGGTTTTCGATTCTCGAATTTGGAAGCGATTCTTCGCTCCGATCACACTATCGGTCGCGGCCGTCGTGACCTCGCTGCGACGGGCTCCCGTATCGAAGAGCAAACGCCAAGCGAGGTAGTTTCGCCACTGAATGAATTCTGATTGGAATGGATTCTCGTTAGAGCCCGGGACGAGAATCTCATCAATGCGTTGTAGGACATCCGAGTCGGGGGCCTCGAGCAACTCGTCATCATGCCAGCGCGAATGGTCACCGGGCGCCTTGCCTCTCAAATCTTTCAGCATATTGAGCACGGAGGCGTTTTGATGGGCCTCCGTTTTGACGAGGTCGCGGTTGTCGAAGCGGCGGGCACGATGCCATTCGACGTAGTTCGCTATCCAACGGATGCGGTTGCCAACCTCGACGGATGGAACCACACCATAGGGGCCGTCACCCTGGTCGTCTTTTTTTCGGCGCGCCGCGAATGACACCACGCTGGACTCGGGCTTCACCGATTCGCATTCGATCTGCTGATCTGTGGCGTTGAGACTGAGAAATCTTACGAGGTCGAGAACGTCGGCTCCGTTCAGAAACGGACCTGCCGTCAAGTCATAGTCGAGGTCGCGTCCGCGCATCTCAGCCCATGATTTGGCCATGCCGATAGCTCGCAGCACTTTTTCGATGGTGTGGGCCGATCTCCCGACCTGACGGTATTCGGAGATTACATAAAAGTTCGGATGATAGTGCGGCGTTGGAGACCCGCGAAGGTCGGTGAGGACGACGACGTCCTCACCTTTTCGACCTCTCGATTGACCCTTGAATCGGCGTACTCGGAACGACAGCATGTTTACGCTTTCTCCGCCGTCCAAATACCGACGAATCCGCTCAATAGGCTGGTTTACGGTTCGAGCAAGGAATATATCCCGTTAGAGATATGATTTTCCTTTGTATTTCTCCTTATCGTCAAGGAGGGGGTTTACGGTCCTGTAGAGTGTCTTCCTACTGGCAGGCCAGACACTCGTCGTAATCGGTGCTCTCGGCCGAAAGCTCGAACTTCGCCGCCTCGGGCGTGTTGTCGGCCTCGACCCCGCCCGCGAAGCCGGCGCGCTGCACCGATTTCGAGCGGAGATAGTAGAGCGATTTGATGCCGAGTTCCCACGCGCGATAGTGGAGCATGAGCAGATCCCACTTCTCGACGTCCGCCGGGATGAAGAGGTTCAGCGAGGCCGCCTGATCGATGTACGGCGTGCGGTCGGCGGCGAGTTCGAGCAGCCAGCGCTGGTCGATCTCGAAGCTGGTCTTGTAGCAGTCCTTCTCGTCCTGCGTCAGGAAGTCGAGGTGCTGGACGCTGCCGCCCTTCTCGAGGATCGAGTTCCACACATTGTCGCTGTTCTTCGCCTTGTCGACGAGCAGCGCCTCGAGGTGCGGGTTGCGGATCGAGAAGCTGCCCGAGAGCGTCTTGTGCGTGTAGATGTTTGCCGGGATCGGCTCGATGCACGCGCTGGTGCCGCCGCAGATGATGCTGATCGACGCGGTCGGCGCGATCGCCATCTTGCAGCTGAAGCGCTCCATCACGCCCTGATCGGCGGCGTCGGGGCAGGGGCCGCGTTCCTTGGCGAGCAACATCGATGCCTGATCGACCTGCGCGCGGATATGCTTGAAGACGCGGAGGTTCGACGACTTCGCCATCGCGCCCTCGAACGGCAGGCCGCGCGCCTGGAGGAAGCTGTGGAAGCCCATCACGCCGAGGCCGACCGAGCGTTCGCGGCTCGCGCTATATTTGGCGCGCGCCATTTCGGGCGGGGCGCGGTCGATATAGTCCTGCAGGACATTGTCGAGCATGCGCATCACATCCTCGATGAAGCCCTTGTCGCCGTTCCACTCGTCCCACGTTTCGAGGTTCAAGGACGAGAGGCAGCAGACCGCGGTGCGATCGTTGCCGAGATGGTCGCGGCCCGTCGGCAGCGTGATTTCGCTGCAGAGGTTCGAGGTGGTGACCTTGAGGCCCAAGTCGCGATGATGCTTCGGCATCATGCGGTTCACCTGGTCGATGAAGATGATGTAGGGCTCGCCCGTCGCGAGGCGCGTTTCGACGAGTTTCTGGAACAGCGAGCGCGCGTCGACGCTGCCGCGGACGCTGTTATCCTTGGGTGAGCGCAGGTTGAATTCACTGCCGTCGCGGACGGCCTCCATGAACTCGTCGGTGATGAGCACGCCATGGTGCAGGTTCAGCGCCTTGCGGTTGAAGTCGCCCGAGGGTTTGCGCACCTCGAGGAACTCCTCGATCTCGGGGTGCGAGACGTCGAGATAGCAGGCGGCCGAACCGCGGCGGAGCGAGCCCTGCGAAATCGCGAGGGTGAGGCTGTCCATCACGCGGACGAAGGGGATGATGCCGCTGGTCTTGCCGTTGAGGCCGACGGGTTCGCCGATGCCGCGCACCGCGCCCCAATAGGTGCCGATGCCGCCGCCGCGGCTCGCGAGCCAGACATTCTCGTTCCACGTGCCGACGATGCCCTCGAGGCTGTCGTCGACCGAGTTCAGATAGCAGCTGATCGGCAGGCCGCGGCCGGTGCCGCCGTTCGAGAGAACGGGCGTCGCAGGCATGAACCACAGCTTCGAGATATAGTCATAGAGGCGCTGCGCATGGTCCTGGTCGTCGGCATAGGCCGACGCGACGCGCGCGAAGAGATCCTGGTACGATTCGCCGGGAAGCAGGTAACGGTCTTCGAGCGTTTCCTTGCCGAAATCGGTGAGCAGCGCGTCGCGGCTCTTGTCGGTGACGATGTCGAACCGGCGCGCGTGGACCTTCGCCTCGCTGCTGTCGTTCAGCTTTGCCGCGGGCGCGGCATCGGCAAGTGATTCGCCCTTCGATTCGGGCGCCGCCGGAGCGTCATTCTTTGCCAGTTCCACCGTCGCCACGTCGCTCGTCTCCACTCGTTCCGTTTCCCGAAAATCCATCTTATTCGCCCCCGATTTGAACGCGCACCCGGTGCGCTTTGTTCCTGTCTTGTTCGACTCAGGGCGAAGCCCCAGTCTTAGCATCTAACCCGTCTGCGTGGGCACTTTTTTTGGGCGCAGGGAGGGTTTTTCCGTGCCCATATGCGATGGACGACGGAAATCCGCCACTTGCAGCCGTATACTATTTCTTGGGGTGCCCCCGTGTTTGACCCACCACCTATAGTGCCACGTCGGCGCCGCGATGCAAGACGGTAAATGACAATATGGGGACTCAACTCGTCGATAAAATGATTCGTCTCGTCGTCGCTGATGCACGAGCAGGAGGCGTCGCGCCAGCCTTTCCGCGGCTTAGCGCGCGATCGGGCCGGGTGGGGCGAAGAAGACAAGATTTCGGGCGCGCGGATCGACGCAAAGGGTGACACCGGTGACGCGTGTTTGACGCGTCGCGTCGCGACAGGAGGGGTGCTGCCGGGCATCACGCGCGCGGACGCAAGGCAAAAAGAAAGGGCCCCGGCGATGCCAGAGCCCTCTCGTCAAATTCTAGCTGGGTTAGCCCTGTCCGCCACCGCTGCCGGTGCCGGCGCCACCCAGAAATTTCCAAAACCAACCCATTTGAAATCTCCTGTCAGCACTGCCCACGAAGAACAGTTAACGGAGCCTTTACCTTAATTAGTAAGGTAAATCGAGTCTTAACTATAAGATCACCGCCAAATTGGCAGCTTATGCGGTGCGGTTTTGCGGGGAGGCCGAGAGTGTGGCCGTAAGTTCGGAAAAGAGTTGAGGTTTTCCAAGATGATAGCCTTGGCCAACGTCGCAGCCAAGGCTGGCAAGAAGTCGCATTGTTTCAGCATCTTCAATGCCTTCGGCGACCGCAACGGCGCCGAGACGGTGTGCGAGATCGATCGTCGATTTGACGACTTCGAGGTTCCGCTGCGAATCGCGCATGGTCATGACGAATCGTTTATCGATCTTGATTTCGTCGGCTTCGATCTCGGTCAGATATTCGAGGTTTGACTGGCCGGTCCCATAGTCGTCGATCGACAGGCGAATGCCGGTGCGGCGGAGCTGCGCGAGCGTTTGGCGCGCTTGCCGGCTGTTTTCGATCTGCGCGGTTTCGGTGATTTCGATCGTCAGCGTTTCGGGCGGCAGATGATGCGCAGTGAGCATGACGCGGATCGTGCCGACGAGGTCGTTGTGATCGAGCAGGCTCGCGGAGAGGTTAACCGACATGTTGATATGCATGCCGCGTCCGCGCAGTTGCGCCGCGGACCGGATCGCCTGATCCATCACGAACAGGGTGAGGCGATAGATATCCTGGCTCTTTTCGGCCTGCACGATGAATTCGTCGGGCGGGATCGGGCCGCGCGTCGGGTGAGTCCAGCGTGCAAGCGCCTCGACCCCGACCAGCCTCTGCGTCGCGATTTCATATTGCGGCTGGAAGGCGACCCAGATGTCGCCGCCGGTCAGCGCGTCCTCGAGCTGCGAGTGGAAGGAGAGCTGCCAGCCGGCATCTTCTTTCTGACGCGAGGTATATTTGGTCCACAGCGAGCGCGTGCGGATTGCGCGTTCGGCGGCGACCAGCGCCGCGGCGAGGCGCTGCGCATTCGATCCCTCGAACTCGTCGTTGACGCCGAAGGCGATCGCGACGTCGACGCGCAGCTCGCCGATCGTCAGCGGCGCGTTGAACAGCGCGGCGAGCCCCGCAAGCTGCCCTTCGATCTGGCTGTGCTGATAATAGGGAACGAGCCAGGCGAAGGTGCCGTCCAGATCGTGATGGAGCGTCGTGCCCTGCGACGCGAGCTGGAGACGGCGTGTGACCTGCTCGACAAGCTTGCCGATACCGTCGCCGGGAATGAAGGCGGCGAGATCTTCGAAATTGACGACCTTCGCCGCGACGACGGTCGCGCTGCCGAACGCCGCTTGCGTCCGCAATGCTTCGAAATTGGGCAGGCCCGAGATCGGGTTCTCGCGTTGCGCCGAACGGCGGCGGCTGGTCCGCGATACATTGGTCCCGATCGCCGCCAGAAAGATGAGCCCGGTACCGATCGACACGGTGACGAGCATGGTCGCCAGAAGGAATTTGGCGACGAACATCGAGATAGCGGTGGCCAGCGCGATGATCCGGAAGGACCGGCCGGCGTTCGCCCAGAGGCCGATCAACGTCGCGGCAAGGGCTATCGCGAGGCCGGGAATCCAGCCGAGGTCGACGGGATTGCCGCGGCGGAGCGTCTCGCCCGCGATCAGGTGGATATAGGCGCCGGGCACGAGGTCGTGGCCGGGGAGATAGTGGCGGTCGTCGAGCGCCGACGCGGTCGGGCCGAAGATCACGTCTTTGCCGCCGAGCTCGCGCGCGCCGACTTTTCCGTTCAGCACGTCTTCAGCACTATATTCCTGGATCGTGCGCGGGTCGTACGTCAGGTCGATGCGGAAACTGCTGGGCTTGTCCGTCGATTTTCCCGCCATTTCGGCCGCGAAGCTCGGCAGCAGCCGACCCTCGGTTTCGTACATCAGCGGCACCCGCCACACCTGCCAGAATTCATATTCCCAGGCGATGCTTGCGCGGCGCGCCTTGTCGCCGAAAATAGGATCGGGAAAATAGGTGACCAGATGATCCTTGCCGGGTGCCGAGCGCGTCGAAACCGCCAGCACGATGCGGTCGCCCATGCGGCGCGCGGCGGCGGCGACCTGCGCCAGCCCCGTATCCCCCTCGCGGCGTTGATAGTCGAAATCGACGAACAGGCGGCGCGGCCCGGCCTTGTTGACCGCGTCGATCAGTGCGGCGGCGTCGGTCCGGCTGAAACGGCCGTCGCGCGAGCGGGCTACCGAGCGATCGTCGACCCCGACGACCACGATGTCGCCCGAAACCGGGCGATAGGCGACACGCGCGACCGCGGCGTCGTAAATACGGTCGAGCGGCTCGCCGATCGAGGCGAAGCCGACGACGATGGCGAGCAGCAGCGACAGGCCGAGTGTCCGCCAGCTGATAATCATCCTGTTGGTCGCCAACGGCACGCGCACGTCTCCAGCAATTGCTGGCCTGTGCCTAGTCCCAGATGGTTATCATCGCGTTAATTATGAATGAAATCCTGCGCCGCGCGACACCGCGTCAGGCGCAGGATTCCATATGTTTCAGGCGATCGCGGGAAGCGGTTCGAGCGCCGCGTCGCCGGCGAGCGCCGAGGCGGCGAGGCCGGTCGCCGCGGGAACGATCTGTTCGAGGTAAAAGCGCGTCGAGACGATCTTCGCCTCGAGGAAAGCGCGATCGCCATTGCCCTCTGCGAGCGCCGCGTGCGCGGCCTTGTTCTGGATCGCCATCAGCCAGCCGCACGTCGCGGTCGCGAGCATGGTGAGATAGGGGTAGCTGCCCGCGAGCCGGTCGCCGGTGTTCGCGCCGACCATCCAGTCGGTAACCGTGCGGCACGCGTCGACCAGCTGCTGCAACTCGGGGAAATCGGCGGCGCCGTGCGCGATATCGTCGATCAGGCCGCGGACGAGATCGCCGCCCGCCATGCCGAGCTTGCGCCCGACGAGGTCGGCGGCCTGGATGCCGTTGGTGCCTTCATAAATCGGCGCGATGCGCGCGTCGCGATAATGCTGCGCGGCGCCGGTTTCCTCGATGAAGCCCATGCCACCGTGCACCTGCACGCCGAGGCTCGCGACCTCGCAGCCGATGTCGGACACATGCGCCTTCACCAGAGGGATCAAGATGTCGGCGCGCATCGCGGCGGCCTCGTCGCCCAATTTGCCGAAGTCGATCTGCGCCGCGGCATAATAGGTGAGGGCGCGCGCGGCCTCGGTCTGCGCGCGCATCCGCCACAGCATGCGGCGGACGTCGGGATGCTGGTCGATCGTCACCGGGGTGCGATCGGGCGAGCCTGCGAGCGCCGACTGGACGCGCTCGGCGGCGAAACGCTGCGCCTGCTGCGTCGCGCGCTCGCCGATCTGGATGCCTTGGCAGCCGATCATCAGTCGCGCGTTGTTCATCATCACGAACATCGCGCGCATGCCGCCCATTTCGTCGCCGACAATCTCGCCGAGGCAATCCTCGTCCTCGCCATAGACCATTACCGCGGTCGGCGAGCCGTGGATGCCGAGCTTATGCTCGATCGAGGCGCAATGGACGCCGTTCGAAATCGTCGGATTGCCGCCCGCGTCGAGGCGATATTTGGGGACGAGGAAGAGCGAGATGCCGCGCGTTCCCTCGGGCGCGCCGGGCGTGCGCGCGAGGACGAGGTGGACGATATTGTCGGTGAGATTATGCTCGCCGAAGGTGATGAAGATCTTTTGGCCCTTGATCCGGTAGAGCCCGGCGTTGGGTCCGTCGGTCACCTTTTCGGCGGTCGAGCGCAGCGCGCCGACATCGCTGCCCGCGGCGGGCTCGGTCAGGTTCATCGTGCCGTTCCACTCGCCGGTAATCAGCTTCGGAAGCCAAGTCTGGCGCTGTTCCTCGGTGCCATAGGCCATCAGCGCGTGGATCGCGCCGGGGGTGAGAATGCTGCAGAGCGAAAAGCCCATGTTCGCGCTGCCCAGCGCCTCGATTACCACGGTCGCGAGGGTGAAGGGCAGGTCCTGCCCGCCATATTCGCCGGGGCCGTCGATGCTGCCCCAGCCAGCCTCTACGAACTGTTTATACGCTTCCTTGAAGCCCGGGGGCATGGTGACCTTGCCATTGTCCCATTTGGGACCCGCCGTATCGCCGACGCGGTTGAGAGGGGCGTAGACGTCGGCGGCGAACTCGCCGATGCCGGTGACGATCGCCTCGACCATGTCGGGGGTCGCGGCGGCGAATTTGTCGTGCGCGGCCATCGCATCGATGCGCGCAATATGATTGAGGACGAAAAGCTGTTCGGTGGTGGGCGGCGTGTAAGTCATGGAGAGCCGACTTTCCTGGTGAATATCGTTGCGCGGGCGCTATAGCGCGGCATGGCCGACGGTCAAACGCACATGACAACCGATATCCGTCCTTTCGGCGCGGAGGCAATGGCGCGCGCCGGGGGGCTGATCGGGGAGGGGCAGCCGGTCGCGGTGCCGACCGAGACGGTCTATGGCCTCGCCGCCGATGCGCGCAACGCGGATGCGGTCGCGCGGATTTATGCCGCGAAGGGACGGCCCGATTTCAACCCGCTGATCGTGCATGTACCGGACTTGGCGGCGGCCGAGCGGTTGGGCGTGTTTGGCGAAGTCGAGCGGGTACTCGCTGCTCGTTTCTGGCCGGGACCACTGACGTTGGTCGTGCCGCGCACCGCCGACTGCCCGGTCGCGCGGATTGCGACCGCAGGGCTCGATACGATTGCATTGCGGGTACCGGGGCACCGCGCGATGCAGGCCTTGCTGGCGGAGACGGGGGCGCCGCTGGCGGCGCCGAGCGCCAATGCGAGCGGACGGGTGAGCCCGACGAAGGCAGAGCATGTGCTGTCGAGCCTCGACGGGCGGATCGCGCTGGTGATCGACGACGGGCCGACGACGGCAGGGGTCGAGTCCACCATTGCGCGCGTGAAGGATGGCACGGTCGAAATGCTGCGGCCGGGGCCGGTGACGGCGGAGATGCTCGCCGAGGCTACCGGGCTGCCGGTGACCGGAGTGCAGGGATCGGAGATCGTCGCGCCTGGGATGCTCGCGAGCCATTATGCGCCGGGAAAGCCGATGCGGCTGGGGGCGACCGCGTTTGAAGAAGATGAGTATGGCATCGGGTTCGGCGCGGTCCGGGGGGACTATGATCTGAGCGCAGCGGGCGATCTGACCGAAGCGGCGGCGCGGCTGTTCGATGCGCTGCACGCGGGTGCGGCGAGCGCGAAGACGAAGATCGCGGTCGCGGCGATCCCGTTCGAGGGGCTGGGCGCAGCGATCAACGATAGGTTGGCAAGGGCAGCGGTCTAGGACGCAAATTTAATTCCGTTCGCATCGAGCGAAGTCGAGATGCCCCTCGATCTTACGTTGTTCCGAGGGGTGTCTCGACTTCGCTCGACACGAACGGGAAAGGGGAAACTGGTTGGTTAAGCCGCTGCCGGCTCCACCGGATCCTTGTGCGGGACCTTGCGCGCGACGATCAGGCAGGCGGCGACGATCAGCACCGCGCCTGCGATCGTCGGCAGCGTGACTGCCTCGTCATAGAAATACCAGCCGAAGAGCATCGCCCAGAGGAAGCCTGTATATTCGGTCGTCGCGAGGATCTGCGTTTCGGCGCGGGCATAGGCCCAGCTCAGCAGCAGCAGCGAGGTCGTCGCGAGCACGGCGGCGCCGAGGATGTTCGGCGCCTGACTCGCGTCGGGCACCGCCAGGAACCATGGCGCGCCGAGCGCGAGGATCGCGGCGACGAAGAAATTCTGGAAAAAGGCGATTTCCATCGGCTCGGCCATTTTGGCCTGCCGCCGCGCGAGGATGAGGTTGTAGGCGTAGAAGACCGCCGAGAGGAACACCGCCCCGACTGCGAGCAGCGCCTCGTCGCTATAGTCGCTGCCGCCGAGCTTCCCGGCGACGATGACGATCACCCCCGCGAGCCCGAGAAGCGAGGCGGCGATCGAGCGCGGGCCGATCTTCTCGCCGAGGAAGATCGCGGCCATATAGAGTGCCATCAGCGGCGCGACGAAGGCGAGCGCGATCGCCTCGGCCATCGGCAGCCGCGCGAGCGCCCAGAAGAAACTGAGCGCCATTCCCGCGACGAACAGCGAGCGCCAGGCGTGAATCTGCATCGTCGCCTTGTCCGGCCATTTTGGGCGGGTGGCGAAATAGAGGAGGCCGCTCACCAGCGTCCCGGTGCCGGTGCGCCAGAGCACGGCGTTATAGGCGCCGATGTCGATCGACAGGCCCTTCATCAGCACGTCCATCGCCGAAAAGGTCGCGATCCCGGCGCAGGCGATCAGGAAGGGGATGACGGGTGAGGGCGAATCGGGGCGCATGGCCCGCCTCTAGCGGAGGGGTTCGGACTTGCACAATGAAACGAAGGCGCGCAGCATCGCGGCGGGTTGCTGGATGGAGTGGGGCCATGACCAAACCGAGCAAGTTCGCGCATGTCGTCTATATGACGCGGCGCTATGACGAGATGATCGAATGGTACCAACGCGTGTTCGAAGCCGAGGTTGTGCACCAGGACCCGGCGCTCGCCTTCCTGACCTATGACGACGAGCATCACCGCTTCGCCTTCGCCAACCTCGAGCTGCTGAAGCCCGGCGGCGATGGCGGCCGCGGCGATGTCGGGGTCAATCATGTCGCTTATACATTTGCGAGCGCGGGCGATTTGCTCGCGACGTACAAGCGGCTGAAGGCCGCGGGCATCACGCCCTATTGGCCGATCCACCACGGTATCGCGCTGTCGATGTATTATCAGGACCCCGACGGCAACCGGATGGAGTTTCAGGTCGACCATGGGAGCGTCGCCGACGGGGTCGCCTATATGAATAGCGAGGCGTTCGGGGGCAATCCGATCGGGATCGAATATGACCCTGATGAATTGCTGGCGCGATATGAAGCGGGGGCGAGCGAGGCGGAACTGATGGCCATACCCGTTGGGCCGCCGGCGGGGATTCCCGCCGCGCACGGGATGGTCTGAGAATTACCTAAACGTCGCCTGTCCTGCGCCGTCGATGTTGAGCTTTTGCCCCGAACAATAGCTGTTCGCGTCGCTGACGAACCAGACGACCGCCGCCGCGACGTCGGCGGGGACGGCGACGCGGCCGAAGGGCATCTTGCCCGCGAGATGGTGGATGTCGTCGTTTCCGGTGACGGCGCGCGAGAGTTTCTCGCCCATGTCGCTGACGGTGAGTGCGGGGGCGACGATGTTGACGCGGACGCCGTTGCGGAGCTCTTCCTTGGCGAGGGTAAGCGCGAGCGATTCTCCCGCGGCTTTTGCCATCGTGTAAGGGGCACCGTTCGGCGAGTTCACATAGGTAGCGATGCTCGAAATGACGATGATGTCGCTGCGTTCATGCTGGCGGAGTTGCGGCAGCGCGAGGCGACTGAGGCGGTGCGGGCCCGCGGCGTGGACGGCGAACAGCTTGTCGACTTCTTCGGGGGTCGTGTCGGCGACGGAGAGTCCGCGGCTGGCGATGCCGGCGTTGTTGATCAGGATCGACAGCGGGCCGAAATCGGCCTCCACCGCGGCGACCATCGCGGCGCAGGCGGCCTCGTCGGTAACCGAGGCTTGATAGGCCTTTGCCTTTCGGCCGAGCGCATGGATGGTGGCGACGGTTTCGGCGGCGGCTTCTTCGCCGCGGGTGTAGTTGACCGCGACGTCGGCGCCGGCTTCGGCGAGGCCGATCGCGATGCCACGGCCGATGCCGCGCGAGGCGCCGGTGACGAGCGCGACGCGCCCCGAAAGAATTCCGTCGGCCATGTCGCTCTCCCTAATCCATCAGTTCATTATAGATATCGTCGTCGCTGCGGCTCGCGGCGTTGCGCCATTTGGGCGCCGCCTTGCGGTTGAGAACATGGCCGTTGGCGTCGAGGATCGCTACGGTCGGCGTGCCCTTGATCCGGAAGCCGAAGCGTTCGGGGACGTCGGGGTTGCGGCCGAGGCCGCGGATATGGGGCATGCCGATATCGGCGTAGACGATATCGTAGCGGCCGCGCACCGGCGCGAAGCGGTCGGCGGCGAGCAGGTTCGCGAGCCACGCGCTGTCGTGGCAGCCGTTGGTACCCATGACGAGCAGCACGCGCTTGCCCGAGGTGCGCGCTGCGGCGAGCGCGGCATCGATCTGCGCGATCGGGTCGGCGGCGGGATTGAAGGCGTCGGTCTTGTAGGGATCGACGACGCCGGGGATCGTGCGCGTTTCGGCGGCGACCGCAGCGCTGAGCGGAAGCATCGCTGCGGCAAGGGTGAGGGCTATTTTGCGCGTCATGCTGCGACGATAGGTTTTGCATGACGTTTCCGTCAACGTCAGTTAGCTTCCTTTCCATGAGCTGGAAAAAAGAGACGGACGAGCTCGCGGCTCGGCGCGCGATGGCCGAGAAGATGGGCGGGGAAGAGAAGGTCGCGCGCCAGCACGGGCGCGGCAAGATGGACGCGCGGGCGCGGCTCGCGGGGATTGTCGATGCGGGCAGCTTTCGCGAGATCGGCAAGATCGCCGGGCGCGGGCGCTATGGCGCCGATGGCGAACTGGAAGACCTCGCGGCGTCGAACTTCATCTTCGGGCGCGCGAATATCGACGGGCGGCCGGTCGTCGCCTCGGCTGACGATTTTACCGTGCGCGGCGGCGCGGCCGATGCGGCGCTGCACCGCAAATTCGTCCAGTGCGAGGCGATGGCGCATGAATATCGCCTGCCGCTGATCCGCATGATCGACGGCACCGGCGGCGGCGGGTCGGTGAAGACGCTCGAGGATATGGGATATACCTATATCCCGCATGTGCCCGGCTGGGACGAGATCATCGCGAACCTCGATACGGTGCCGGTAGTGGCGCTGGCATTGGGGCCGACGGCGGGGCTGGGCGCGGCGCGCGTCGTCGCGAGCCATTATAGCGTGATGGTGCGCGGACTGTCGCAGCTGTTTGCGGCGGGGCCGGCGGTTGCGGCGGCGATCGGCGATACGCTCGACCGCGAGGAGCTGGGCGGGGTCGATGTCCATACGCGCAACGGCGTCGTCGACGACGAGGTGGCGAGCGAGGCGGAGGCCTTTGCGGCGGCGCGGCGCTTCCTCTCCTATCTGCCGTCGTCGATCCACGACCGGGCGTTGCGAACGCCATGCAGCGATCCGGTCGATCGCCGCGACGAGGCTTTGCTGTCGGTGGTGCCGCGCGAGGCGAAGCAGGTTTATTCGATGCGGCGCATCGCGGGTGCGGTGTTCGACCAAGGCAGCGTCTTCGAAATGGGTGCGCGCTGGGGGCGGGCGGTGATCACCGCGTTCGCGCGATTGGACGGCTATCCGGTCGCGGTGCTCGCGAGCGATCCGTCGTACCTCGGCGGATCGTGGGACGCGAAGACGAGCGAGAAGGCCGAGCGCTTCGTGAAGCTCGCCGACCAGTTCCGGCTGCCGATCGTCCACCTCGTCGACAATCCGGGTTTCATGATCGGCGGCGAGGCCGAGCGGACGGGGACGATCCGCTATGGCGTGCAGGCGATGAACGCGATCTACCGCGCGACGGTGCCGCTCGCGTCGGTCGTCGTACGCCGCGCCTACGGGATCGCGGGCAGCGCGATGTCGAACGCCGAACGCTTCCAGTACCGCTTTGCCTGGCCATCGGGCGACTGGGGCAGCCTGCCGATCGAGGGCGGGGTCGAGGTCGCGTACAAGAGCGAGCTCGAGGCCGCCGACGATCCGGCGGCGCATCTGGAGGCGATCCGCGAGCGGCTGAACCGCGTACGCTCGCCGTTCCGCACCGCGGAGAAATTCGGGGTCGAGGATATCATCGACCCGCGCGACACGCGGCCGCTGCTTTGCGAGTTTGCCGATCTGGCGTGGCGGGTGCTGAAATAGCCCATCCCTTATCGTCATCCCGGACTTGATCCGGGATCCATTTGCGCGATGTTGTCTGGATCCCGGATCAAGTCCGGGATGACGAAAGTGAGAGAGGAGGCCGATGACCACGCAACGGCATTACGGCATGGACTGGCTGCGGATCGGGGCGTTTGGCCTGCTGATCCTCTATCATATCGGCATGTATTTCGTGCCGTGGGGCTGGCATGTGAAGATTGCCGATCCGCTCGAATGGGTCGCGATCCCGATGCTCGCGAGCAACAGCTGGCGGTTGCCGTTGCTGTTCCTCGTCTCGGGCTATGCGAGCGCGGCGCTGTTTGCGAAGCTCGGCGGGAGCGGCGCGTTTGCGCGGTCGCGAAGCGCGCGGCTGCTGATCCCGCTCATCTTTGCGGTGATCGTGATCATTCCGCCGCAGCCGTGGGTCGATCTCTCGGGCCAGCACGGCTATCCGCACGGTTTCCCCCATTTCTGGCTCCACGATTATTTCGGTTTCCAGTTCATCGACGGCATTGCGCTACCGACATGGCAGCATCTTTGGTTCGTCGTGTATCTGTGGGTTTATACGATGCTCGCGGCGCTGTTGCTGGCGGTGGTTCCGGCGGATGCACGGGCGGCAATCGCCAACCGGATCTCGGGCGCGCTTCACGGTTGGGGGCTTCTGATCGTGCCGATGCTGCTGTGGATTGCGATCTACGCGACATTCCCCGAGCATGACGAAACGCACGCGCTGTTCGACGACGGACCGTCGCACCTTCACTATCTGGTTGCCTTCGCGGTCGGCTGGCTGCTGCGCGTCAGGCCTGGACTGTTCGAGGCGGTAGCGCGTTGCTGGAAGGTCGCGGCGGTGCTGGCGGTGCTCGCTTTCGCGCCGATTGCCTGGGTCGAATGGACATGGCCGGGCGACATACGCGCACCCCATTGGGCGATCCTGATGTATCATCTGGCGCGGCAGATACAGGGCTGGGCGACGATCGTTGCGCTGGTCGGGATCGCCGATGCCTATTGGAACCGCGACCATCCGCAGCGCGCGATGCTCGCCGAGGCGGTGTTTCCCTTTTACATCATCCACCAGACGATCATCGTCGTGGTCGGCTGGTATCTGCTGCGCGGCCATGTCGCGGCGTTGCCGTCCTTCCTGATCCTTGTCGCGACGACGGTGACCGGATGCTGGCTTTTCTACCGGATCGGGCGCAGCATCGGCTGGTTGCGGCCGCTGATCGGACTGCAGCGAAAATAGGGGGAGAGCATGGGCGTTTTGAAAGGCATATTGGCGGTCGTCGGGGTCGCAGCGATCCTCGTCGGCGGGCTGTGGGCATTGCAGGGGCTCGATATCATACGCTGGCCGGCGAGCAGCTTCATGCTCGGCGACACCGTCTGGACGCGCAACGGGGTGATCCTGGCCGTGGTCGGCGTGGTGCTGCTGTGGTTCGCGCGGAAGAAATAATCAATCCGACTACAAATGTAGTTGATCTGTATTGCTTATGTGATACACCTATCTTCGGCCGGGGCTGGATTGGAGATGAGGATGATTCGTTCTTCGCGTATTTTGCCGGCGCTGTTGCTCGCCGCCGGGATGGCGGTCGTACCGATATTGGCGCCGCCGCCGGCCTATGCGGCTGACGAGGCGAGCGCCAACCAGATCGCCGAAACCTATGCCGCGCTGCTCGAGCGCGACTATGTCTATCCCGAGACCGGCAAGCGCTATGCCGCGGCGATCCGCGCCGGCATCGCCGCGGGACGTTATGCGACCTTGACCGGCGAAGCTCTGGGGCAGGCGATCGACAAGGATGTGAATGCGGTGTCGCCCGACGGGCATTTGCGTCTGCGCACCCCGGAAGGGTCCGCCGCAGCGGCCGCCCCCGCACCGGGCGCCGCCACGCCAGTGCGCCGGCCGCCGAAGGTGCCGGTCGAGCAGGCGGGATGGATCGCGCCGGGGATCGCCTTCATCCGGTTTAACATATTCCCGCAAGATGCCGCGGTGACCGCCCAAGCGGCGAAGTTCATGGCCGACCATGCCGATGCCAGAGCGATCATTTTCGACATCCGCACGCATAATGGCGGTGGGCTCGACCAGATGGACGTCATCTTTCCGTGGCTGTTCGCCAAGCCGACGCGGCTGGTGACGATGGCGACGCGCGCCTCGGTCGATGCGCGCGGTGGGTCGCCGATCGACGGGCTGGCCTCGATGCGGTTGGTGAAAGGCGATGCCGGCATGGTGGCGCGCGAGCATTGGGCGACGCCGAACGCCGACACGCGGCTGCGCGATGCCAAGGTCTATGTGCTGACGTCGGGCGCGAGCGCGTCGGCGGCCGAGCATTTCTCGCTCGCGATGAAGCATACGGGGCGCGGCACCTTGGTCGGTGCGCCGACCGCGGGCGCCAATCATTTCGGCAGCGGCGAGGATCTGGGCGGCGGGTACGGCGCCTTCATCCCGGTGGGGCGGACTTATGATCCCACGACGGGCAAGGATTGGGAGGGTGACGGGGTGCAGCCCGACATCGCGGTGGCGCCCGCCGACGCCCTGGTGCGCGTGCTCACCGATCTCGGCGTCGCGCCGGGGGAAGCGAAGACGCTGTCGGATGCGCATATGCCGAGCTGGCCGATGGAGCGGCGCAAGCCGCGCGGGGCGAAATAGGCCGGTTGGGCCGCCGCCGGCCTTCGTCGTCATGCCGGACTTGATCCGGCATCCATTTTCCGGCCGCCCAATGGACCCCGGATCAAGTCCGGGGTGACGAAATTAGGAGGCAGCCAGCGCCGTCAGCGCGTCGCCATCGACGCGCATCACGGTCCATTCGTCCATCAGTTTCGCGCCGAGGCTCTGGTAGAAACCGATCGACGGGGTGTTCCAGTCGAGCACCCACCATTCGAGCCGGGCGCAGTCGCGTTCGACGCAAAGCTTCGCGAGATGCGCGAGCAGCGCCTTGCCGAGCCCCGACCCGCGCGCTTCGGGACGAACGAACAGGTCTTCGAGATAGATGCCGGGGCGCCCCTCGAAGGTCGAGAAATTGTGGAAGAAGAGCGCAAAGCCCTGCGCCGCGCCGTCGATCTCGCCGATCAGAACTTCGGCATAGGGACGCGGGCCGAAGAGATTTTCTCCAAGCTTCGCCTCATCGAAACGGACCTCGTGCGCGAGCTTTTCATAGTCCGCGAGGTCGCGGATGAACTGCGCGATTAGTGGGAGGTCGGCGGGCGTTGCCGGGCGGATTGCGAGCGTCAATTCCTGTCATCTCCGATCCTGATGATCTTCCCGACCTCCAACTCGTCGATCCTGAGTTTGCGGATGCGAGCCCTGCCGATGCGCAGGCGGCCGATTGCGAGTGCGCCAACGGCAAGCGCGCCGAGCGCGGCGGCGCCGAGGATCAGCGCGCCGATCGCGGCGGAGCCGGTGGCAGATGCACCGGTCGCGACCGCGCCCGTCGCTTCGCTCTCGCGCTTGACCGGCGGAAGAATGCGTCCCGTCTTCACGCCGCCTTGCCGTGCAGCGTATCCATGCTCACCGAACTGCCGGCGTCGATCTCGGCGGCCTTCGCTTCGACCAGCTTGACGATGTGCTGGATCATGTCGGCGTCCTCGACATGATGGTCGGTGACGCCCGACAGGAAGACCATATGCTTGCCGTTGCCACCGCCGGTGATGCCGATATCGGTCTCGCGCGCTTCGCCGGGGCCGTTGACGACGCAGCCAAGGACCGAGAGCGACATCGGGGTCTTGATGTGCTGAAGGGCTTCTTCGAGCGCCTGCACGGTGCGGATGACGTCGAAACCCTGCCGCGCGCAGCTGGGGCAGGATACGACGCGAACGCCGCGGGTGCGGAGGCCCAGCGATTTCAGGATTTCATAGCCGACACGGATTTCTTCTTCCGGCTCGGCCGAGAGGCTGACGCGGATCGTGTCGCCGATGCCCGCCCAGAGGAGGTTGCCGATGCCAAGCGCGCTTTTTACAGTGCCGCCGATCAGCCCGCCCGCTTCGGTGATGCCGAGGTGGAGCGGGCAATCGACCGCGTCGGCGAGCTGTGCGTAGGCGGCGACCGCGAGGAAGACGTCGCTCGCCTTCACCGCGACCTTATATTCGTGGAAATCATGGTCCTGCAGCAGCTTGATATGGTCGAGCGCGCTTTCGACGAGCGCCTCGGGGCAGGGCTCGCCATATTTTTCGAGCAGGTCCTTTTCGAGGCTGCCCGCGTTGACGCCGATGCGGATTGCGCAGCCGTTCGCTTTGGCGGCGCGGACGACTTCGCCGACGCGCTCGCTGCTGCCGATGTTGCCGGGATTGATGCGCAGGCAGGCGGCGCCGGCGTCGGCGGCTTCCAATGCGCGCTTATAGTGAAAATGGATGTCGGCGATGATCGGGATGCGCGACGCGCGGACGATCTTGCCGAGCGCGGCGGTCGAATCGGTGTCGGGGCACGACACACGGATCAGGTCGGCGCCGGCTTCCTCGCAGCGGCGAATCTGGTCGATCGTCGCCGCCGCGTCGCTGGTCAGCGTGTTCGTCATCGTCTGCACGCTGATCGGCGCACCCCCGCCGACGGGGACGTTGCCGACCATGATCTGGCGGGATTCGCGCCGCGCAATGTCGCGCCAGGGGCGCAGGCCGGGGTTGTGATCGCTCATAGGTGCGTGCTCGACAAAGGGGAGATATGCGCCGCTCTTTAGCTGCCCGCGGACGGCTTGGCAAAGTGCAAGCCGCTGTTGCTCGAAAGTCACAGTCTGACGCGGATTCGTCATTTTGCGTAATTTTCGTTTGTGCATCGCAACAAAATCGGCAACTTCAAGTGCGTTCGTCGTTACAGGCCCGTACGAAGAGGCGTGAACACGCAACGGCAGGCTGGGACGATCCGTTTTTTATTGAGGGGGATCACCCATGAAGTTTCTTACCAAAGCGTGTTTCGGCATGCTGCTCGCCGCGTCGGCCATGTCGACGCCCGCTTTCGCTGAGGAAGAAGAAGCGGCCAGCGGTCCGTTCTCGCTTTCGGGCGGTATCGCGGTGACCTCCGATTATCGCTTCCGCGGCATTTCGCTGTCGAACGAAAAGGTCGCGGTGCAGCCGACGCTGACCGTCAGCCATGAAAGCGGTCTCTATGCCGGCGTCTGGGGCTCGACGCTTCCCGACAGCCCCGCCTATGGCAAGTTCGAACTCGACCTTTACGCAGGCTTCAACACCGAAGTCGCATCGGGCACGACGGTCGATCTTGGCGTCACCTATTATACCTATCCGGGCAGCGAAGATGGCGGCGCGCCGACCGATTATTTCGAAGGCATCGGCAAGCTGTCGCACGACATCGGCCCCGTTTCGGTTACCGGCATGGTCGCTTATGCGCCCAAGCAGAACTCGCTCGGCGACGACGACAATATCTATCTGAACCTCGGCGCCGGTTTCGGCATTCCCAACTCGCCTGTCACGCTGACGGCGGGGATCGGCTATAACGATGGTTCGCTCGGCCTCGTGTCGCCCGACGGCAAATATGTCGACTGGTCGCTTGGCGCTTCGTTCGCTGCCGGCCCGCTGACCTTCTCGGCGCAATATATCGACACTGACGTCAAAAAGTCGGGCATCAAGGCGCTCGACACACTTTACGATCCAACCGTGGTCTTTACGCTGGGCGCATCTTTCTGATCGCCTAGCGGGTCAGCGACCACGCGCTAAGGGGACGGCTTCGGGGGAGGCCGTCCCCTTTTTCGTGCGCGAAATAGGAGACGGGCACCTTATCGCATCGCGCTTGACCGTGTCGATGAACCGTGCAAATTCGTCGACCAGTTGAAGCAGCGAAAGTTATCCCCCATGACTCAAAGCGTTTCGGTTCCCCCCATTCCACCCGCACGATCTGAGCGAAGTCCCGGCGTCAAGCTGGTCATCGCGGTGCTGATCGCGGTTGCGCTGATGGTGCCCCTCCTCATGATCTACGGTCTGCTCTGGGATCGCCAGCAGCAGGCCGAGACCGCGCAAGCCTCGATCGGACAGGGCTGGGGCGGGCAACAGACGATCGCCGGGCCGGTGATCGTCATTCCTTACCGGGCGACCGAAACGACGACGGTGCAGGAGAATGGCAAGGATGTGACGCGGACCGTGAATATGATCCGCAACCTGTACCTCTCGCCGGAGAAGAACGAGGCCGACGTCGTTATCAAGCCCGAGAAGCGCAAGAAGGCGATTTACGAGACCGTCGTCTATGAAAGCCAGATCGCGGGGAGCGCGAGGTTCGTGCTGCCCGCCGATATCGCGCGTTATGGCGTCAGCCGCGAGGCGTTGATGCTCGACCGCGCCGAAGTCCGGCTGGGAATCAGCGACGCGCGCGGGCTGGTGGACGGCAATAGTTTGACCGTCGACGGGACCCCGCTTGCGCTCCAGCCGGGCAAGGGGCTGCTCTCGACCGGCAATTCGGGCACCTTTGCGTTCGTCGACTGGAGCGCTGCGGCGCCGATGAAGGTCGACTACAAGATCGGGGTGCGCGGGCTTGGCGATTTCAAGCTGATCCCGCGCGGCGTCGATACGCGCTGGACGGTCAAGTCGAGCTGGCCGAACCCGAGCTTCGGCGGCGATTTCCTGCCCGCGAAGCGCGAGGTGAAGGGCAGCGGCTTTACCGCGACCTATGCGATCCCGAACCTTGCTCTGGGGCAGGCGCAGGTGCTGACGGGCGACCTGTCGCCGCCGGTCACGACCAATTACGGCCCGCGCGAAGTCTATATGGAGCCGGTGGCGGTCGAGGCCGCGGGGAGCGGCAACACGGGCGAAGCATCGGGCGGCACCGCAAAAGCGGTCGCGATCAGCCTGATCGAGCCCGTCGACCTCTACAGCCAGGTCGATCGCAGCATCAAATATGGCTTCCTGTTCATCGGTTTCACCTTCGTCGCCTTTTTGATGTTCGACATCATCGCGGGCGCGCGGGTGGCAGCCGCCGAATATCTGTTGACCGGCATCGCGCTGGTGCTGTTCTTCGTGCTGTTGCTCGCCTTTGCCGAAGTGATCGGGTTCATGCCCGCCTATATGGTCGCGTCGGCGGCGATTATCGGGCTCTTGACCTTTTATAGCGCGGCGGTGCTGAAGAGCTGGAAGCGCGCGCGCTTCCTCGCGGCGATGCTGATCGGGCTCTATGCCTTGCTCTACACGCTGCTCAATCTTGAAGCCTATGCTCTGCTCATCGGGTCGGTGCTGATGTTCTTCGCCCTTGCCGGGGTGATGTACATGACGCGGGGCATCGACTGGGGCGGGATCGGCAAGAAGGAGGAGGTTGCGGCGGCATAAGTGCCCCCCTGCGAAAGCCGGGGCCCATGCTGCCTTGCGTTACCCTTCGTGGGCCCCGGCTTTCGCCGGGGTTCACATCATCCGGCTACCGCCAGCGCAAATTATGGGGGCCGAGGTCCGCGAGGGTCCTGGCCCCCATCAATTTCATGCCGCGCTCCATTTCGGCGCGGAGCAGCGCGATCGCGCGTGCGACGCCATCCTCGCCCGCCGCGGCGAGTGCATAGAGATAGAGGCGGCCGCCCGAACAGGCCTTGGCGCCGACCGACAGCGCTTTGAGTACATGCGTGCCACGCGTGATGCCGCCGTCGCAGATGACTTCCAGCTTGTCGCCGACCGCGTCGACGATCTCGGCGAGCGCGTCGAAGGGCGAGATGCTGCCGTCGAGCTGGCGCCCGCCGTGGTTCGACACCATGATCGCGGTCGCGCCGATATCGGCGGCGCGCTTCGCATCCTCGACCGCGACGATGCCCTTCAGGCAGAAGGGGCCGTCCCATTTCTTGCGGATCGCCTCGGCGCGCTTCCAGTCGAGACTCTGGTCGAGCATCGAGGTGAAATATTCGGCGACCGATTTGGGGACGCTCGATCCTTCGGAGACATGTGTCGCGAGGTTCGGCAGGCTGAATTTTTCGCGGAGGACATAGTTGAGCCCCCAGCCGGGTTTGGCGGCGTAACTCAGCATGTTCGACGCGGTGAAGCGCGGCGGCGAGGTGAAGCCCGACCGCAGGCAGCGTTCGCGATTGCCGCCGACAATCGTATCGACCGTGAGCGCGACCGCATCGAACTTCGCGTCCCGCGCGGCGTCGAGCATCGCCTGGTTGAGGCCTTCGTCATGATGGACGTAGAGCTGGAAGAGTTTGGGGCCGCTCGTCAGCGCGCCCGCTTCGGCGAGGCTGATGGTCGCGAGGCTCGATATCCCGGCGACGGTACCCGCACTCGCGGCGGCGCGGAGGACGGCGCGCTCGCCCTGCCAGTGGAAGAGGCGCTGGAGCGCGGTCGGCGAGAGGAAAAGCGGCATCGCCATCTCGCGCCCGAACAAGGTCGTCTTCATGTCGACGCTTTCGACCCCGGCGAGCACGCGCGGGATCAGGTCGCAGTCGTCGAACGCGGCGCGGTTGCGGCGGCGGGTGACCTCGTCGTCGGCGGCGCCATCGATATAGTCGAACACCGGCCAAGGCAGGCGGCGCTTTGCGAGCGCGCGGAAGTCGTCGATATTGTGGCAGTCGGTGAGTTTCATGCTTGCCCCGATCAGAAAACAGTCCGCGCCGCCACTGTCCCCTTGGTCGCGAAGCTGAAGCGCGGTTCGACCGCGAGCTTGGCGTCGAGGATATGCGCCGCGACGCGCTTGCCGACCGCGGGGCCATTCTTGAAACCGTGGCCCGATCCGCCGCCGACGAGCCAGACATGCTCCTGCCCCGGGAAGCGGTCGATCAGATAGTCGCCGTTCGAGCTATTCTCATATTGGCAGACGCGCCCGCCGAGCAGCGGCGCCGACGCGAGGCCCGGGAAACGGCGCTGCATATAGGCGCGTGCCTCGGCGATCCCCGCAGGCGAGAGCTGGCGTTCCATCGTGTCGGGATCGACCGTCGGACCATGGACGTCGATCGCGATCTTGAACCCCGCGCCTTCGAGGTCGGGGATGCCATAGACGATGCGGCCGTTGTTGAAATCGGCCCACACCGGCAGCTCGGGCGGCGCGAAGCGCGTGTCGCCTTGCGGCGCGCCGAAATGATAGACTTCTTGCCGCGTCGCGACGATCTTGTTCATCAATTGCTGCGGGAAAAGTTCGGCGATCCACGGTCCGGCAGCATAGACGAGATGATCGGCGGTGCCGCCGTCGGGCAGCGTATGGCGCTTGGTCCTTTTCGAGAAGAGCGGTGCGGGCATCACGACGCGCTCGACCTCGATCTGCGCGTCGGCAATCAGTTCCTGCACCCCGCGCGAGGCGATCAACGCGCCGGCTTCGGTTTCGAGGATGCCGGTTTCGCCTTGGTAGAATTGGATCTGGCGATATTTATTCTGGAGCCAGCTGACGTCGCCATGTTCATGCTCGACGCGGTTCGCCTGCAGCCAAGCGAGCGATTGCGCAGTGTAGGCGTCGCCTTGTGGCGCGAACCAGAGGACGCCGGTGTTGTGGAAGATCGGCGCGCTCGCGCTGTCGGAGAGATCCTTCCAATATTTGAGCGAGTCGCGCGCCATCTCCGAATAGATAGTGTCGGCGCCGTAACCCATGCGGATGACGCGGCTCTCGCCGCCCGACGAAGCGCGGGCGTTGCCGGCCCCATAGGCGTCGAAGAGGCGCACGCTCTTGCCCGCGCGGAGGAGATGCCAAGCGGTCCATGCGCCAAATACGCCCGCGCCGATGATCGCGACATCGACATGCTGGACCTTGGGCTTGGCGGGTTTGCGCTTCTTGGGCTTGCGTTCCTTGCGCTCTGCCGCAGCCGCTGCGGCGGCAACCGGCAGCGCGGCGAGGCCGGTCAGAAGCGCGCGGCGGGTCGGCGTGTCAGCGGCCAACGGTCGCGCCCTCGCTCTTCTTGTAATAGCGATAGCCGCCGATCCAGGTTTCGAGCGGGGTCATTTTGCGAATCTCGTCGGGGCTCGCGAGCATCGGATCGGCGTCGATAATCAGGAAGTCGGCGCGCATCCCGGGCATAAGCGTGCCGATGCGGTCCTCGGCGAACCCGGCGAAGGCGGCGGTGCGCGTGAAGCCGTCCAGCGCGGTTTCGCGCGTGACGATCTCCTCTGGGCGCCAGCCGCCGAAGGGCTCGCCCTTGGCATCGGTGCGCGAGATGGCGGCGGCGATGCCGGGGAAGGGGTTGGCGCTTTCAACGGGGACGTCGGACCCGAAGGCGAGGCGGGCGCCTGCCTTCTCAAGGCTGCGCCACGCATAGGCGCCCTTCAGCCGGTCGGGGCCAAGCCGGGCTTCGGCCATCACGCGGTCGCTCGTCTGGTGGACGGGCTGCATCGAGGCGATGACCTTGAGCGTCGCGAAGCGCGGGATGTCGACGGGGTCGATGATCTGCGCATGCTCGATGCGCCAGCGGCGCTCGCCGGGCAGGTCGGCGGTGAGGTCCGTGATCGCGTCCAAAGCTTCCGCATTGGCGGCGTCGCCGATCGCGTGGATCGCGACCTGAAACTTGTCCATCGACGCGCGCACCATCTTGTTGCGGAGCTGCGCGGGGGTGAGCAAGGGCAGGCCCTTCTGTCCCGGCGCGTCGCTGTACGGTGCTTTGAGCCATGCGCCGCGCGAGCCGAGCGCGCCGTCGAGATAGAGCTTCACGCCGACCATGCGCAGGCGGTCATCGTAGAGCCATGGCGTCGGTTCGGACCCCGCGATGATCGCCATATTGTCGATGTCGCCGCCGTAGCTGAGGATGCGCACCGCGAGCTGTTTCTTGTCGCCGGCGCGGCGATACGCCTGCCAGTCGGCGATGCTGGTGCCCATGTCAGCGATCGTCGTGATGCCCTGTTCGAGCAATTTCTGCTGCGCCAGATACAGCGCGCGGTCGAGGTCGCGTGCAAGCGGCTTGGGCTTGGCGCTGTCGACGAGGCTCATCGCCGCGTCAACGAAGACGCCGCTTGGTTTGCCGCCCTCCATTTCGATGCGGCCGCCCTCGGGCGCCTTGCTCGCGGCGGTGATCTTCGCCGCGGTCATCGCCGCCGTGTTCGCCCAGCCGGCGTGGCCGTCGACGCGTTCGAGCCAGACGGGGCGGTTCGGCACCGCCGCGTCCAGGTCGGCGGCGGTCGGGAAGCGGCCGAGGCCCCATTTCTCCTGATTCCAGCCCGAGCCGATGATCCACGGCATTTCGGGATTTTCGGCGGCATATTTGCGGATCGCCGCCTGCGCCTCGGCAAGGCTGTTCGTGTTTGAGAGGTCGAGCAGCATGAGCTGGAAACCCAAACCCATGACATGGCCGTGCGCGTCGATCAGGCCGGGGATGAGGGTGCGGCCCTTGCCGTCTTCGCGGAAATCCGGGCGCTCGGGGCGCTTGTCCTTGCGGTCGAGCAATTGCTTGACGTTGCCCTGCGTATCGATGACGAGTCCGGTGAAGCGGACGAGCTTGCCGTCCTTGTCGAGCGTGATGCCGTTGACATTGTCGACAAGCGTATCGGCGTGCGCGGGCGTGGCGACGGTGAGGGCCAGCGCGGCCAGCAGGAGGCGCTTCACTTGGGGAGCCTCGTAACCAGCGAGCTTGTGTCCTTGCGGCCGCCGCCCGCCTTTTGCACATCGGCGTAGAATTGGTCGACGAGGCTGGCGACGGGCAGCGTCGCGCCGTTGACGCGCGCTTCATCGAGCGCGAGGCCCAGATCCTTTCGCATCCAGTCGACCGCGAAGCCGAAGTCGAACTCATCCTTCGCCATCGTGCCCCAGCGGTTGAGCATCTGCCAGCTCGCCGCGGCGCCGCCCGAGACGGCCTCGAACACCTTGTCGGTGTCGAGCTTTGACGCCTGCGCGAAGCGGAGCGCCTCCGACAGGCCCTGAACGACCCCGGCGATCGCGATCTGGTTGACCATCTTGGTCGTCTGCCCCGCGCCGGGGCCGCCGATATGCACCATGCGCGCGGCATAGGCGTCCATCACCGGCGCCGCGGCCTCGAATGCGGCCTTGGTGCCGCCGCACATGATCGAGAGCGTGCCGTTCTGCGCGCCGGCTTCGCCGCCCGAGACGGGCGCGTCGAGGCAGAGGAGACCGAGCCCTTCGGCCTCGACCGACAGCTGGCGCGCGATGCGCGCGGAGACGGTGGTGTGATCGACGAACAGCGTGCCCTTGCGCATGGCCTTGAACGCGCCGTCGCGGCCCAATGTGACCTGCGCGAGATCGTCGTCGTTGCCGACGCAGGTGAGGACGACATCGGCGTCGCGCGCAGCCTCGGCGGGGGTCGATGCCGCCGTGCCGCCGTGCTGCGCGACCCAGGCGTCGGCCTTGGCGCGCGTGCGGTTATAGACGGTGAGGGCGTGCCCCGCCTTGACGAGATGGCCCGCCATCGGTCCGCCCATGACGCCGGTGCCGATGAAAGTGACGCGCAATTTTTGTTCGCTCATGCAGGGTCCATAGCATTGTTTGCTTCGCGCGCCAGATGGGCTAGGGCGCGAGGCATCATGACAGAGCAACTCACCCTGACCTCCGCCGCCGAACTCCCGGCAATCACATTGGACGATGTGCGCGCGGCGGCGGGGCGAATTAACGGATCGGTGGTTCGCACGCCCACCCTGCATTCGCAGACGCTGTCCGAACTGGTCGGCGCCGAGGTGTGGCTGAAGTTCGAGAATCTGCAGTTTACTGCCGCCTACAAGGAGCGCGGCGCGCTCAACGCGCTGCTGTTGCTCAGCGACGAGGCGAAAGCGCGCGGCGCGATCGCGGCGTCGGCGGGCAATCATGCGCAGGGGCTCGCCTATCATGGCAAGCGCCTCGGCGTGCCGGTGACGATCGTGATGCCGAGCACGACGCCGCAGGTGAAAGTGTCGCAAACAGCAAGCCATGGCGCGACGATCGTGCTGCATGGCGAGACCTTCGACGATGCCTATGCGCATGCGCGCGTGCTGGAAGTGGAGCGCGGCCTCACCTTCGTTCATCCCTTCGATCATCCGCATGTCGCGGCGGGGCAGGGGACGGTGGCGCTCGAAATGCTCGAGGATGTGCCCGAACTCGATACGCTGATCGTGCCGATCGGCGGCGGCGGGCTGCTTGCAGGCATGGGCACCGCGGCGCGGGGGATCAAGAATGACATGCGCCTCGTCGGCGTGCAGGCCGAGCTCTATCCGTCGATGTACGCCGAATTGAACGGCGTCGACATGGCGTGTGAGGGCGACACGCTCGCCGAGGGTATCGCGGTAAAGGAGCCCGGCGGATACACACGCAAGCTCGTTGCCGAACTCAATGACGACATCGTACTTGTCGCCGAACGCCATCTCGAGCGCGCGGTGAGCCTGTTGCTCCAGATCGAAAAGACGGTAGTCGAAGGCGCGGGCGCTGCAGGGCTCGCGGCGATGCTCGCGCACCCCGAGGAGTTTGCCGGGCGCAAGGTCGGTCTCGTGCTCACTGGCGGCAATATCGACACGCGCCTGCTCGCCAATGTGTTGCTGCGCGACCTCGCGCGGTCGGGCCGCATCGCGCGGCTGCGCATCCGTCTGCAGGACCGGCCCGGCGCGCTATTCAAGGTGATGAAGCTGTTCGACGAGAAGCAGGTCAATATCATCGAAATTTATCACCAGCGTATCTTCACGACGTTGCCCGCAAAGGGGCTGATCACCGACATCGAGTGCGAAGCGCGCGACCGCGAGCATCTCGACAGCCTCGTCGCGGCGCTCCGCGATGCGGGCTATATGGTGACCACCGTCGAGCTGGCATGAGGGAGTATAGGCTGGAGCTCGTTGCGACGCCCGAGAGCATCGACGAACTGGGCCATGTCAACAATGCGGTGTGGGTCCAGTGGATCCAGCAGGTTGCGACGGGGCATTGGGACGCGGCCGCACCGCAGAGCCACAAGGACGCCTATATCTGGGTCGTGGTGCGGCACGAGATCGATTACCTCCGCGCGCTCGGCCCCGGCGAGACGGTGACCGCACGGACATGGGTCGCCGACAAGCCGCAGGGCGCCAAGTTCGACCGCTTCATGGAATTCACCGGCGCGGACGGCAAAGTGCATGTCCGCGCGCGGACGGTGTGGGCGCTGCTCGACAAGGCGAGCGGCCGGCCGCTGCGCGTAAACGACGAAATTGTGGCGCCTTTTCTGTCGAGTAACTGACCCGCGGGTTCAATAGACAATCCCAGCCTTCGCTTATAATATTCGCCGAGGATATTTGAAGGAGGGTGACGCATGGCGATCTCTTCATTGCCGCAACTGGACCGGTTTTTCCTCACCGACGCGGGGCTCGAAACCGATATTTTATTCAACAAGGGCATCGACTTGCCGCTCTTTTCGTCGGCGACCTTGTTCACGTCGGACGAAGGCGTGGACGTGCTCGAGGATTACTATCGGGGCTTCCTCGATCTCGCGCGGGCGAAGGGCACCGGCCTCATCCTCGAAAGCGCGACGTGGCGCGCTAGCCCCGATTGGGCCGAGCCGCTTGGGTTTTCGCTCGCCGAACTCGATGGGCTGAACGGCGCGGCGATCGAGCTGCTTCGCGGGTTGCGCGCCGAATATGCCGATGTGCCGATCGTGATCAGCGGCTGCCTCGGCCCGCGCGGCGACGGTTATGATCCGGGGAAGATCATGTCCGCCGACGAGGCGCGGGCCTATCATGCGCATCAGGCGGCGGTGCTGGCTGCGGCGGGGGTCGATATGCTCGCGGCGATCACGATGACCAATGTGCCCGAAGCGGTCGGGGTCACGAATGCCGCGAAGGCGCTCGGGCTGCCGGTCGCGATCAGCTTTACGGTCGAGACCGACGGGCGGCTGCCGACGGGGGATGCGCTGGGCGATGCGATCGTGGCGGTCGATGCGGCGACCGGAAGCTATCCCGCTTATTATATGGTCAATTGCGCGCATCCGACGCATTTCGATGGCGCACTCGACGACGGCGCGGCGTGGACGGCGCGGATCGGCGGCGTGCGCGCGAACGCGTCGTGCCTCAGCCATGCCGAGCTCGACGTCATGACCGAGCTCGATATCGGCGATCCCGCCGACCTGGCCGCGCGCCATCGCGCGCTGATCGACCGCTTCCCGCAGATCAAGGTCCTCGGCGGTTGTTGCGGCACTGACCTCCGGCATGTGACGGCGATTGCGGAAGCCTGCATAATCTAGCGTGGTTGCCAGCGGGGCCGGGCGGGCATAGGCGTTTGCCATGCTGATCCGTCCTGCCACACCAGGCGATGCCGCCGCGATCTGGGCGATCATCGAACCCGTCATCCGCGCGGGCGAAACCCTGACGCTGGGTCGCGACATGACCGAAGATGACGCACTCGCTTATTGGTTCGGCGCCGACAAGGAGGTGTTCGTCGCCGAGGAAGATGGCGTTGTCCTCGGCACCTATTATCTGCGCGCGAACCAGACGGGCGGCGGCGCGCATGTCGCCAACGCGGGTTATGTCACGGGCGCGGCGGCAACGGGGCGCGGCGTCGCGCGGGCGATGGGGCAGCATTCGATTGCGCATGCGAAGGCGCGCGGGTTTCGCGCGATGCAGTTCAACTTCGTCGTCAGCAGCAATGTCCGCGCGGTGGGGCTGTGGCAGTCGCTGGGGTTCGAGGTCGTCGGCCGCCTGCCGGGCGCCTTCGATCATCCGGTTGAGGGCTTCGTCGATGCGCTGGTGATGGTCCGGGCGCTCTGACTATTGCTTGATGCGTTCGCTCAGCGGCTTGTCGGCCAAGGCTTTGAGCGCCTTCAATATCGCGCCGTGAACGTCGCCGACCTCCTCGAAGAGCGCGCGATAGACGCTGGTTATCTGTACGCTGTAGGCGTCGATGCGGGCGAGCTGGTCGCGGCCGGCATTGGTTAGCCGGAAGATCTTGCGCCGCGCGTCGGCGGGGTCGGCGTGCTGGGTGATGAGGCCGAGGCGGAGCAGCGCGGGGCATTTCTGGATCACCAGCTGATGCGACTGGCCGAGAGCGCGCGCGAGGTCGGCGGCGGAGGCTTCGCCGGCCTTGAGGAGTGCGGTGAGCAGCGAGCACGACCGCACGGGCACGGTGATGCCGGCTTCGTCGAACAGCGGCCGCGTCTGTTCCTCGATCCGCTGGCTCAGCGCTTCGCTGAGGCGGCCTAGGAAGGTGATATCGTCGAGATCGGTCGAGATGTCAGTCGAGGCGGGCATAGGTCTGGGTCGTTCCATCGCGGTTGAGGCGTTCGAGCGCGACGACCTTGCCGCCTTTGCGCGCGATGCGGAAGCGGAAGTCGCGCACGCCTTCGATGGCGAGCAGGTCGCCGGCAAGCGGTTCGAGCGTCAGGCGGAGGCGTTCGCGCCAGGTGTAGAGCAATTTGCCGTCGACGAGGTCGATGCGGCGTCCTTCGTAGCGGCCGGCGATCGCCTTGAGCGCGGCGGTGGCCGATTGCGGGCGCGGGGCGAGCATCGGCGCGAACCAGTCGGCCTCGGCCTGTTTCGCCGGATCGGCCTTCGCCAGATCCGCGAGCGCGAGACGGTGCGCGACCGCGAGCGCGTCGGCCGACGCGACCTGATGGTCGGGCATGACGCCCTGTCCCTCGAAATCGCTGCGGTCGATGGGGTCGCGTATCTGGCCGATCGGCACTTGCACGAAAAAGTCGGTGCCGACGGGCTTGCGGTCGACGGGGTGTGCGCCGCCCGCGGTGCGTTCGCCGACCAAAGTAGCGCGGCCCAGCTTTTTCAACGTGTAGGCGAACCATTCGGCGGCGGAGAAACTGGTCGATCCGGTGAGGACATAGACGGGCTTGCCGGTCAGCCGTTTCGCGGGCAGCGCGGGAAGCACCCATTGGCCGCGTTCGACGCGGCGGCCGTCGAGCGTGTAATAATAGTCGAACAGCTCCTGATCCTTGTCGCCCGGGAAGAGCTGGCTCGCGAGCAGCTGCGCCATCTCCAGATAGCCGCCATTATTGTAGCGCAGGTCGTAAATCACCGCGTCGCCATTCTCGATAAAGCGCATAGCGGCCGCTGCGGCATCATAGCCGGGTTCGGGGTCGGCGAAATGCGTCAGGTCGACATAGGCGATATTGCCGTCGAGATAGCGCAGGCCCGCAAAGCCGAAATTCTTCCGCACCTCTTCGCGCCGTTCGGCTTCGCGTAGCGCGGCGGCGCGGGCGGGATCCTGCTTGGCGGCATAATCGGCGACCCACGCCGGATCGACCCCGACCGCGAAATGCAGGTCGCCCGACGCGGCGATCAGGTCGTCGGTCAGCTCGCTCGCAAGCGTGCGCCGATCGGACGCGGCGTCATATTCGCCGGCATCGAGATGGCGGCGCAGCGTCGCGGCGATGGTCTTCGCTTTGTCGGGAAACACATAATTCGCCTCAAGCGTCCGACCGAGCTGTTCGACCACGATGCGCTTGTCGGCGGGGGAGAGCGGCGCTTCGTCCGCTGCGGCGACCGGCGCCAGCCAGAGGGTCGTGACGGCGAGAAGAAGGGGCCAGCGCTTGTTTTTCATCGGGGTTCCTGCCTGATATGCGATTCGTACAATATATTGCGCAATATGTTGTAAAAATTGTCGGCGCAAGAGGCCGTGATGAATTTCGACAGCGCGAAGCGCGGAACCTAATAAGTTCGGGACGGGTTTTCGAGGCGGCAGGCGGGCGTGAAAAGGAGTGGAGCGGATGGAAACGCAATTGCTGCATCGCGGCCGTTTGATCGATCATATCCAGCTTGTCGTCGCCGACCTGAAGGCCAGCCGCGCCTTTTACGGCGCCGTCTTCGAGGTGCTGAATGTGCCGATCGGCGGCGAGGCCGACGATTATTTCTGGCTCGACGAATTGTTCGTCTCGACCGCCGATAGCGCGGCCGCGCTTGGCAAGCTGACCGGCCGGCATCATCTGGCGTTCCAGGCGGCCGATCGGGCGGCGGTCGACGCCTTTTACACGGCCGGGCTGGCCGCGGGCGGCCGTGACAATGGCGCGCCGGGCGAGCGGCCCTATCATCCGGGCTATTATGCCGCCTTCCTGCTCGATCCCGACGGGAATAATATCGAGGCGGTCTATCATGGCGCGCATGAACGAAGTGCGCCGTCGGTCGAAATCAGCTTCTAGGCACGTTGCGCGGGCATCGCGGCAACGCGTTCCCGCGTTTCCCGGTCGACGAGGCCGCGGAGCGCCTTGAGCAGCGGATGCCGCGCCGTGTGCTTGGCGCCATAGTCGAGGTTGAAACGGTAATCGAAGCCGGGGGCGTTTTTCCCGATCAGGTGCTGGAGCATGGTTTCGAGCTTGTCGAAACCCTTCGCGAAAATTGCTTCGGTCGAGACGGCGGCGCTATACTCATCCCAAAGCGCGACGATCTCCTCGCCAAGATCGCTCGGCAGCGGGGCGCAAAGCTTGATGAGGTCCGCGCGCTCCTGCTGCGCGCGACCGTCGCCCGCGACCTGCTGCGTCGCGGGTACATCGCCCGAAATCGCTTCGCCCAGATCGTGGACGATACAGAGTTTGAGCAGCTTGAGCCGGTCATATTCGCCGAGTTCGCGATCGAACAGCATCGCCATCAGGCAGAGGCGCCAGCTATGTTCGGCAGTACTCTCGGTGCGGCCTTGCGCCGTGATACCGCTCCGCAGCGTGTCCTTGAGCTTTTCGGCCGCCTGCAGGAAGGCAATGATGCCTTCGAGCCGCTTGGGGTCGATTGGTAAAGGCTGTTCCATCGGATGCTCCCGGCGACGAATATGGCGGGGGCATAGAAAGCCGCGCCGCGTGCCGGAACGCAAAAATTATGCGTGGTCGTCGATGGTCGTCGTCAGCCGGCCGGTGCGGCCGTCCGAAAGCGGGATGCTTTCCCAGCAGATGCGGCTCGGCGCGACCGGGATCCGGTTGCTTCCGTTGCTTCCGGTATCGAAGCACAGCGTCTGGAACGGCCGCTCGAACCAGCCCGCATCGCCCAGCCGCTCTTCGGCGCGGATGATTTCGGGGCTCGCGAAGCGCCACAGCGATGTGCCGACATAGGATTGCGCGTCGCCGTCCCACTGCGCAGCCCGCGGTTTCGATGCCGCCAACAGGATATGGGTGGAATCGCAAATCAGGTGCACGGCCTGTGTCGATGTTTCGACAAGCCTTTTCAGCGCATGGTCGCTGTCGCTGGACGTGCGTGCGGCGATGAAGGCGGCGATCTTTTCGCGGTGCTCGGCATCGGGCTCATGCGCGCCGCTTTCCCATCGCGACACGCTGCCTTGCGACACCGTGAAAAGTTCGGCGACATGACCCTGTTTGATGCCGTTCAGGCGTCGAAAGCGGCGCAGTGCCATACCGATGGGGAGATCGCGGGCCACGCCGCATATTAGCGCGCGGCGAGCACGATACAATATCGCCGCCGGACTTCGGCGGGATCAGGCGTAGCCCACCCAGCCGCGCCAGGTGAAGGCGGCGTAGAATTGTTCGACGCCCTTGAAACCCGCAGCGTACAGTACCTCGACATCGGCCTCGGGGCTGAGCATCGCGACATGGGTGGCGACGGCCTCGCGGCCTTTCGCGACCTGATCGGGGTCGCCGCCCGAGGCGATGGCGAAGGCGGCGTAGCGGTCGAGCCAGCGGTCGCGCTCGTTCGCGCCTTGCGGAAAGCTGCCGTGCGCCGCGACGAACGGTGCGCCGGGTTTCAGCCGTTTGCGGATTTCGGCCGCGGTGCGGATGCGTTCTTCGGCCGCGAGGAAATGGAGCGTGAGGAGGCAGGTTGCGCCGTCGAACGGGCCGGCGGGGGCGTCGTCGATATAGCCTTCGATCAGTTCGGCGCGGTGCGCGTTCGGGCCCATCACATCGGCGGCCAGATCGAGCATCGGCCCCGCTGGATCGACGCCGGTGAAGCGCCAGCCCGGATGTGCCTCGGCCATTGCCTTCATCTCGCTGCCGCCGCCTGCACCGAGCACGAGGATATGTGCGTCATCGGGCACGCGTTCGGCGAGCAGGAGTCCGGTCATGCGGTGGAGGCCGTCGAGGCCGGGGACGAAGCGGCGCGGCCCTTCGGTATAGCGCGCGACCGCTTCGGGATCCTTGAAGCTGTCGAGGAAATGCTGTGCGCCGTCAGCCATGGATATGCTCCTGTGTGTCGGGGGAGGTGGAGCGCGCGGTCATGCGCGCGTGGAAATCGGCGGCGAGCTCGGCGAGCGTCACTTCGGAGAAGCGGGCGAGAAGCAAGGCTTCGGCGTCGCGGAAGCTGGTGTCGAGCGCGGCATTGACCGCCTGTTCGACAAGGCAGCCGGGTGCCTCGGTGCGGTTGCCCATCGCCATCAGACCGGGGCGGCCGATCGCGTCATAGACGTCGCGCATCGTGATGGCGGCGAGATCCTTCGCGATCGTCCAGCCGCCGCCATGCCCCTTTTCGCTATGGACGAAACCCGCATCGCGCAGCCCGCCGAGGATGCGGCGGATCACGACGGGGTGCGTCTGCATCGCCTTCGCGAGCTGCTCCGACGTCATCGGGGCGCGATGCTCGGCCATATGGAGGAGGACGTGGAGCACGCCCGAGAGTCGGCTGTCGCGTTTCATGTAACTTTAAATAGTGCGTGAAACGCGATCGTCAAGGCGCGGGATTGACCGGCGTCGCCGGAGCGGTTAGCCACGGCGCCGATGACCAACGACCGATCCACCCGATTCAAGGCGTATTGGCGCTCCTTTACATAGGAGCGGCATGGCATCACCTGTGACCATCGCCGCCGTGTCCGGAAGGCGAATGGTTGTCACTACATCATCAGACCAGAAACCCCGGTTGCGGTGCGCGCTTTTGAAGAAGACGCGACATGACCGATACCTTGCTTGCCCTGTCGACCGACCATTGCCGCATCACGCCGCTGTTTGCCGATGATGCGCGCGCCTTGTCCGCGATCACCGACGAAACGGTGACATCGCAGGTCCATTTCCTGCCGGCGCCCTTCACCGAGGCCGACGCCCGCGCGCTGATCGCGGGATCGGGCGGCGGCGATGTGTTCCATGCGGTGCGCGACGAACATGGCCTCGACCTCAACGGCGTGATCGGGGTGCATCGCCGCAGAGCCCAAGAATATGAGATCGGTTACTGGTTTGCGGCGCGGGCGCGGGGGAAGGGTATTGCGACCGAAGCGGTGCGCGCGGTCGTCGATGCGCTCGTTTCGTCGCGGCCCGGCTGTTCGATCGTTGCCGAATGCCATCCCGATAACGACCGCTCGCGCGCGTTGCTGCGCCGCGTCGGCTTTGTGCCGACGGGGCTGATGGGGCGGCGGCCGGGGCGGATGCTGCTGGCTTGGCGCGCGGCGCCCGCCTATCGCATCGACGTCTGCTGAACGGGCGCGTCGGTGCCGACCTCTTCGGTCAGCGCCTTGGCGATCGCGGCGACTGAGGTCGGCGCGTAGGCGAAGCCCATATGGCCGCAGTCGACCTCGACCTGCCGGTCGCTTTCGTGCGGCTGGCCGCGCGCGCTGCTGACCGCGACGACGCCGTCATGCTTCGACCAGAGTGCAAAGGTCGGCATTTCGGGGCGCGGCGCGGGGTGGAAGTCGATCGGCGGGTTGTCGACCGGGTGGCGCGCGACGAGGTGGTAGAGGCGCCACGCGCGGTTGGCGCGGCGGCTGCCCGAAAAGGGCGAGCCGAGCGTGACGACGCGCGCGACCTTGTTCGGGTGATGCTTGGCATATTCGCGCGCATAGATGCCGCCAAGGCTCCAGCCGACGAGCGCGGGGGCATAGCCGGTGCGGTCGATGATCCATTGGACGCGCGTGTCGATGCGGTCGATGATGTCGGCGGTCGCACCGCGGTTGAAACCAAGCCCCCACGCATAACAGCGAAAGCCCGCGCGGCGAAGGTCCGCGCGGAGCGCCTTGGTCGCCCAGTCGCCCGAGAGGAAGCCGGGGAGAACCATCACCGGCGGATGCTCGCTGTCGGGATTGGGTTCGGGCGGCATCGGGCGGATGCGGCCGCCGAGCGCGCGCACCAGCGACCCGATCTCCCGCCACAAGAGCGCCAGCGGCGGCAGCGCGTCGGGATCGGGGATGCGCGCGGGCCATTCGGCGCGCCGGGTGAGGAAGCCGCGGATCATGCGGCCGCCTTTACCGTTTCGGGACGAGCTTCACCAGTTTGCCGTCCTCGCCGTCGGTGAGCAGCCAGATCGACCCGTCGTCGCGCACTTCGACCTCGCGGATGCGCTGGCCGAAGTCCCAGCGGTCGGATTTGTGCAGCGTGTCGCCGTCGACGGCCATGCGGATCAGCCCTTCGCCCGAGAGCGCGCCCATCAGCAGGCTGTTCTTCCAGCCGGGATACATATCGCCGCCATACCAGGCGAGCCCGCCGGGGGAGACCGCGGGGTTCCACCAGAGCTTGGGCGCTGCAAATTCGGGGCGCGTCGGATGGTCGGGAATATCCTTGCCGTCATAATGATCGCCGTTCGACACGATCGGATAGCCGTAATTGGCCTTGGCTTCGACCAGATTGACTTCGTCGCCGCCCTTCGGGCCCATTTCCTGGTTCCAGAGCTTGCCGCTACCGTCGAAGGTGAGGCCGAGGATGTTGCGGTGGCCGAGCGACCAGATTTGCGCGGTGACGCCGCCCTGATCCGCAAAGGGATTGTCCGCGGGGACGCCGCCGTCAGGATTGAGGCGGAGAATCTTGCCGAGATTGGCCTTCATATCCTGCGCGGGGTCGAATTTCTGGCGCTCGCCCGATCCGATGAAGAGATATTTGCCGTCGGGCGAGAAGGCGAGGCGGTGCGAATAATGGCCTTGTCCTGGCACCTTGGGATCCTGTTTCCAGATGATCTGGAGCCCTTCGAGCGCGGGGGCCGCACCCTGTTTGAGCTTGGCCTTGGCGACGACGGCGCCATAGATATTGCCGGGGCCGGCCTCGGCCCAGCTCAAATAAATCGTGCCGCTGGTCGCAAAGTCAGGCGCCACGATGACGTCGCCGAACCCGCCCTGGCCGCCATAAGCAACTGCGGGCACACCCGCGACGTCGAGCATCGGGCCGCTTTCCTGCCAGAGTTTGAGCTTGCCCGATTTCTCAGTGACCAGCGCGGCGCGCGTGCCGGGGACGAAGGTCATCGCCCAGGGTTCGTTGAAGCTCGCGACTTCCTTGACCGTGAAGGGCGCGTCGGCGAGCGGCGTCGCGGGCTGCGCGCCCGACGCATCGAGTTTCGCGGTGTCGGCGGGCGCGGCTTCGGTTGACGCGGGCGCGGCGGAGCACGCCGCGACGGCAAGCGCTGCGATCAGGGCAATATGCGGCAGGTTTTTCATCGGGGCTCGCTTTGCTGAGGAAGGACGCGCCGTTCTGACGCGGACACCGCCAGATGTCGAGTGCTCCGATATCCGTTCGCCCTGAGCTTGTCGAAGGGCTGTTCTTTTTTCGGAGAGAAGAGGGACGGTGCTTCGACAAGCTCAGCACGAACGGCATCAATGAGGGCCTTTACCGGCTCGCCGCCTCGCGCCGCGCAGTGATCGTTTCGACGCTGTCCATGATCGCGTCGACCGCCTCGCTCGCGGGTGGGGCGTCGGCGCGCTTTTGCGAAAAATGGCCGCTGTTCATGATTTCCTCGAGCGCGGCGCGCGCGCGCGACACGCGGCTTTTCATCGTGCCGAGGGCGCAGTCGCAGATGCTCGCGGCTTCCTCATACGACAAGCCGCCGGCGCCTACGAGGATCAGCGCCTCGCGCTGGTCCTGCGGCAATTCCATCAGCCCGCGCTGGAGGTCGGCCATCTCGCCGCTGTCTTCCTGGGCAGCGCGGGTCGACATGGTGCGTTCGACCGCGGTCTCGTCATATTCGCCGACGAACTTGTTGCGGCGCATTTGCGAGAGGAAAGTGTTGCGCAGGATAACGAAGGTCCACGCCTTGATCGAGGTGCCGCGCTCGAAGCGTTCGCGTGATGCCCACGCCTTGACCATCGTGTCCTGCGTCAGATCGTCGGCGAGATCGGGATTGCCCGACAGGCTGCGGCCATAGGCGCGCAGATGCGGGATGACACCAGCGAGCAGCGTCTTGAATTCGCCATCCGACAGGGTGTCGGCCTGCGGCTGCGATGCAGCTGCGCTTGGTGCGGTCATTATTGCTTCGAGCTTTTCTGATCGAGCTGGGAAAGTAGATCTAGCATGTTGTCGGGCAGGCGTTCGGCGACGATGTTGCCGTAAATCATGCGCAATTTCGCGCCCACGGGTTCGGGAGCCTGGCGACCGGTCAGCGTACGGTGCCACTGATCGCCGTTCGTGCCGGGGAAACTTCCCTGACCCCGATGCGGCGCATCGGTGATCGGGTGCGGGGTGCCCTTGCCGTTCATCCTGTTGTTGCCTTGCGTAGCCATGGTGGAGCAACGACGAAAGCGGCCGCAGGTTCCCATGAAGTCTGATTTTGCGACGAACGGTGTTGCGCCAAAAGCACATGGAGAGGCGCGCGGGGGGAGCCGCTCTTTTCGCCTGAGTGTGCTTTGGGTTCCCATAAGGGATTCAACCCGCTAAGCCAGTTGTCTATTCAGCGGCGCTTCACCGTGCCCAACCGATCAGGACCGTGTGACCAGCGACGAAACGCCCCAACCGCTCGACGATGCCAGCTTCAAGCGTGAACTCGCGGCGATGTTGCCGCATCTGCGCGCGTTCGGGCGCAGCCTGACCGGCAACGCCGACCTGGCCGACGATCTGGTGCAGGAGACGATGCTGAAGGCGTGGAAGGCGCGCGCGCAATATGTGCCGGGGCCCGCCAGCATGAAAAGCTGGGCGTTCGTCATCCTGCGCAATTGTTTCCTTTCGCAGATGCGGCGCAAGAAGTTCACCGCCGAATATGACGAGATGGCGGCCGAACGGCTGCTCGTCGCGCCCGACGATCAGGACGACAGCCTCCACCTCGCCGATGTGCAGCGCGCGCTGATGCTGCTGCCCGTCGACCAGCGCGAGGCGTTGGTGCTGATCGGCGCAGGTCAATTATCGTACGAGGAAGGCGCGGCGATTTGCGGCTGCGCTGTCGGCACGATGAAAAGCCGCGTGTCGCGCGGGCGCGCGGCGTTGCAGGCAATTTTGGACAGCGGCGAAATGCCGCGGCGCAGCGCCGACGAAATACCGTCGAGCGAGGCGTTCCGCACGATCATGGACAATGTCGACCAATTGACCGCGAACGGCCCCGCAGGGGATTAGGCCCTAGCCCAGCAATTCCTCTACGCCGCGAGTTGCGGTGTAAACAGCAGGCTTTGGCTGATCGCCGCGCGCACGGTGTTTTCGCGAAACGGTTTGGAGATCAGGAAGGTCGGTTCGACCCGCCCGCCGGTCAGCAGCTTTTCGGGAAAGGCGGTGATAAAGATCGCCGGCACCGGCGCGATCGCCAAAATATCCTGCACCGCGTCGATCCCCGACGATCCGTCGGCGAGCTGGATATCGGCGAGGACGAGGCCCGCGTCGGTCGCTTCGAAAGCCGCAACCGCATCCTCGTGCGTCGCCGCGATTCCCGCAACGCGGTGGCCGAGGTCGCGGACGATCTGTTCGAGTTCCATCGCGATCAGCGGCTCATCCTCGATGATCAGCACCGACGTGCGTGATTCACGGTCGAGTTCGCCGACCGCATCGGCAAGCAGGGTTTCGACCGTCTCGCCGTCGGTGCCTGTGATCAGTCCAGCCTCCTCGACCGAAAAGCCCTCGAGCGCGGTGAGCAGCAGGATCTGGCGGCCGAGCGGGGTGATCTGTACGAGGCGCCGGTGCGCCGCGCGGACGAGCGGATGTTCGCCCTCGTCGGCGTCTTCGCCTTCGTCGATATAGGCGCTTTCCCAGATGCGATGGAAATTGCGGTAGAGGTCGATGCGGGTGCCGTCGCCGCTGTGGAATTCATCGGGCGCCGCGACGATCACTTCCAGTGTCGTGTGCACGAAATTGTCGCCATGCTGCTGGCTGCCCGTCAAGGCGCGCGCGTAGCGGCGCAGAAAGGGAAGATGTCCGCGAATTTCCTCACCCAATGTCATTAAAATGCTCCCTCTTGAGGCCCATCATACGCGCCCCGGCGCGGGTCGGTTCCGCGGCTGTATGACGAAAAGGCCCCGCTGCCGCTGCAACTTGTCGCCTAGCGGTGCGTAGAGTCAGCCGGGACGCGAGGAGGCTACGGCGTAAGTAAGTGGAATATCACCACTTTCCATATGACGGAGCGAGCATGCTTTTGTAGGGACCATATTCATGGCAGAGCAGCGGCCCGGGTCAATCGGCGATGTGGGATCGACAGGAAGCGAGGGGCGCGAGTTGGCGGACGGGGGGGACGATCGGGCGGCACGGGCGGAACAGCTTCGCCTGGATACGCTGCGCGAATATCGGATTATGGACACCGCGCCCGAGCCGGGCTTCGACCGGGTGACGAAAATGGTCGCCGACCTGTTTAGCGTGCCGATCGCGCTCGTGTCGCTGGTCGACGACTGCCGCCAATGGTTCAAATCGGCGCATGGTCTCGATACCCCCGAAACCCCGCGCGACATGAGCTTTTGCCAATATGTCATCGCCGAGGACGGTCCGGTGATGGTCACCGACGTGCTCGGCGATCCACGCTTTCAGGATAATCCGCTGGTGACCGGCGACCTTCATATCCGCTTTTATGCCGGAGTGCCGCTGCGCGCATATAATGGTGCGATCCTTGGCACGCTGTGCCTGATCGACCGTGAGGAACGCGGCGCATTGACGGCGGTTGAACTCGGACGGCTGGAGGATTTCGCCGGGATCATCATGGCCGAGGCCGACCTTCGCCGGCTCGGCGCCGAGCGCGACGAGGCGCGCCGCACGCTCGAACGCGCGCTCGATTTTTCGGGGATCGCGACGTGGCAATATGACCCGCGCACCGATCGCCTCAGCACGCAGGGCGCCGGCGCCGAGCTCTGGGGTTCCAACTATCAGGCGATGCTGGCGACCGGCAACGGCTTCTTCGATCTGGTGCATCCCGACGACCGCGCGGCGCTCCGCGTGATCCTCGAGGAAGCGATCGCGCACGGGACGCCCTATGCGGCCGAATATCGTGTCCTTAACCCCGAACGCGGGGTGCGCTGGAACGCGGTACGCGGCGACTGGGATGTGCGGTCGGACGATGCGATGCTGACCGGCGTCAGCATCGACATCACCGAACAGAAAAGCCGGCAGGAAAATTCCAACCTGTTGATGCGCGAATTGCACCACCGGATGCGCAACCTGTTCGCGACCGTCAGCGCGATCATCTCGCTCACCCGCCACGCCGCGCGCGACGTCGACGATTATGTCGAACGGATCAGCAGCCGGCTCGACGCGCTCAACCGCGCGCAGAATGTCCTGCTCGGCGCCAATTTCATGACCGGATCGATGCACGCGCTGATGCGCGAGGTCGAGGCGGCCTTTCCGCGGATTCGCTGGTCGGGACCCGACCTGCTGCTCCCCGAAAATGCGCTGGTGGCGATGGCGTTGGTGTTCAACGAGCTCGCGACCAATGCGGTCAAACATGGCGCACTCGCGAACGACGAAGGACGCGTTGTCATCGATTGGTCGCAAGATCCCGAGGGCAGCGAACCGCGCATTTTCCGGCTGACCTGGACCGAAACCGGGACGCAGGGGCTGGTCGGGCCACCCGACCGCACCAGTTTCGGCACCCTGCTTATGGAACGCAGTGTGCGCAACAATCTGGGCGGTTCGATCACGCGGCATTGGGAGCCGACGGGGCTGGTGGTCGAAATCGCGCTGCCCGCCAAATGGCGTGAGGCATAAACACGACGGGTCGATTTGTTCTCTCTATGTTCCCATGCTAGACATGGGCTATGTCTGCGAAACCGATTCTGGAAAAGCTGGCCGTGCTGGCCGATGCCGCCAAATATGATGCGTCCTGTGCGTCGTCGGGAACAGTGAAGCGCGATTCGACCCAGAGCAAGGGCATCGGGTCGACCGAGGGAATGGGCATTTGCCACAGCTATGCCCCCGACGGGCGGTGCATCTCGCTGCTCAAGATCCTGCTGACCAATTTCTGCATTTATGACTGCCGCTTTTGCATCAACCGCGCGTCGAGCAATGTCGAGCGCGCGCGCTTCAGCCCGCAGGAAGTCGTCACGCTGACGCTCGATTTCTACAAGCGCAATTACATCGAGGGATTGTTCCTGTCGTCGGGCATCATCCGCTCCGAAGATTATACGATGGAGCAGCTCGTCGAGGTTGCGCGCATATTGCGCGAGGAACATCGTTTCGGCGGCTATATCCATCTGAAGACGATCGCGGGGGCCGACCCCGGGCTGATCGCGCTCGCGGGGCTTTATGCCGATCGCCTCTCGACCAATGTCGAACTGCCGACCGAGGCGGGGTTGTCGAGCTTCGCGCCCGAAAAGAAGCCCGAGACGATCCGCAAGACGATGGCGTCGGTGCGCGTCGGCGCCGAGGATGCGATCGACGCGGCGAAGAGCCGGCTGATCGGCAAGGCGATGCCGCCACGCTTTGCGCCCGCGGGGCAATCGACGCAAATGATCGTCGGGGCGGATGCGGCACGCGACGACGATATATTGAAGACCGCGACGAACCTCTATTCGGGCTATCAGCTCCGCCGCGTCTATTATTCGGCGTATAGCCCGATCCCCGATGCGAGCAGCGATCTGCCGCCGGTGCGCCCGCCCTTGATGCGCGAACACCGGCTGTATCAGGCCGACTGGCTGCTGCGTTTCTATGGCTTCGAGCGCGCCGAGATCATGGAGGGGGCGAGCGGCGGCATGCTCGACCTGGCGATCGATCCCAAGCTCGCCTGGGCGTTGATGCGGCGCGAGGCGTTTCCGGTCGACATCAACCGGGCGCCGCGCGAGCTGCTGCTCCGCGTGCCGGGGTTGGGAACCCGCGCCGTCGACCGGATCGTCGCGGCGCGGCGGCTCGGGAAGTTGCGGCTCGGCGACCTCGCGAAGCTGACGGCGTCGGTGAAGAAGGTTTTGCCTTTCATCGTGACGCCCGACTGGCGGCCGGGGAAGCTCACCGACAGCGCCGATCTCCGCGCCCGCTTCGCGCCGCCGGCGGAGCAGCTGGCGCTCGCGCTGTGAGGGAGGTGGTGCTCGCCGAGCCCGGCGACTTCGCCGAATGGCGAAGCGCCGCGCGGGGGTTGCTCGCGAGCGGCATCGCGCCCGAGGATGTGAGCTGGCGCGGGAGCGGTGAGGGGGCGTCGCTGTTCGGCGACGAGGCGGTCAGCGCGCCGACGGGCGCCGTGTCGCTGCCGCGCGAATTGCTAGAAATCGCCGAGCGGGTGATCTGTCATCGCGATCCCGAGGTTCCGGCGCGGCTCTACCGGATCATCTGGCGCGCGGCGCGTGACCGGCAGTTGCTCGCGCGCACGACCGATGCCGAGGTCGACTGGCTCCGCAAGGCCGACAAGGCGATCCGCCGCGATGTGCACAAGATGCATGCCTTCGTTCGCTTTCGCCGGCTGGGCGAGGAAGCGGGGCGCGAGAGTTTTGCGGCATGGTTCGAGCCGACGCATCGTATCTTGCGGCTCACCGCGCCTTTCTTTCAGCGGCGCTTTTACGGTATGGACTGGGCGATCGTGACCCCCGACGCGCGGGCGATCTGGCAGGATGAAACGCTGACCTACGGCCCCGGCGGGACGAAGGACGAGGTGCCGGGCAGCGATATCGTCGAGAATCAGTGGCGGACCTATTATGGCGCGATCTTCAACCCCGCGCGGGTGAAGATCGACGCGATGCGCGCCGAGATGCCGAAGAAATACTGGAAGAACCTGCCCGAGGCGCAGGATATCGCGCCGCTGCTCGCAGGCGCCGAGGCGCGGGTGGAACGCATGCGCGAAGCGGCCGTTTCCATGGCGAACCCTCTGACCGACAAATGGCGGACGCGCGTGCCCGATGAATCGCTCCTCGACGAAGACGTGAAGTCGCTGAGCGACGTCGCGCGCGCGGTCGATCGCTGCACGCGCTGCCCGCTCTCTTGTAACGCGACGCAGGGCGTGGCGGGCGAGGGGCCTGAACGCGCGCGCATCATGGTGGTGGGCGAGCAGCCGGGCGATCAGGAGGATTTGCAGGGGCGGCCGTTTGTCGGACCGGCGGGACAGGTGCTGAACGAGGCGCTGGAGGAAGCAGGGCTCGACCGCACGCGATTGTTCCTCACCAACGCGGTCAAGCATTTCAAGTTCGAACCGCGTGGCAAACGGCGGCTGCACCAGAACCCGACGACGGGCGAAATCGACATGTGCCGCTGGTGGCTCGACAAGGAGCGGGCTTTTATCCAGCCTGACTTGATCGTGACGCTCGGGGCAAGCGCGCTGCGCGGCGTGACGGGCAAGAGCGCGAGCATCAAGTCGATGCGCGGCGCGGTGCATGAACTGGAAGGGGGGAGCAGATTGATCGCGACGATTCATCCGTCCTTCTTGCTGCGCTTGCCCGATCGGACACGCGCCGCCGAGGAGCGGGCGATGTTTGTCGCGGACCTGATCCGCGCGCGGAAACTTGCCGCCTGATGGCGAAGGCGAAGACCTGGATCGAGCCGCACCCAAGCGGCATTTACGTCAAGCCCGCCGACCTGTGGATCGACCCCTCGCGCCCCGTCGAGCGCGCCGCGGTGACGCACGGCCATGCCGACCATGCGCGCAGCGGCCATGGATCGGTGTTCGCGACGCCCGAGACGCTCGCGATCATGGCGCTGCGCTACGGCGTCGACGTCGAGGCGAGCCACAATCGGGCGTATGAATATGGCGACGGGTTCGAGCGTGGCGGGGTGCGCTTTTCCTTCCATCCCGCGGGCCATGTGCTCGGCAGCGCGCAGATATTGATGGAATTTGCGGGCGAGCGGATCGTTGTCACCGGCGACTACAAGCGCCGCGCCGACCCGACCTGCGCGCCGTTCGAGGTCGTGCCGTGCGATATCTTCGTCACCGAGGCGACCTTCGGTCTGCCGGTGTTCCGTCACCCGCCGACCGCTGACGAGATCGCCAAGCTGATCGGCGCGGTGCGTGCCGAGCCCGACCGTTCGGTGCTCGTCGGCGCCTATGCGCTCGGCAAGGCGCAGCGGGTGATTGCGGAGTTGCGCGGGGCGGGATGGGATGCGCCCATCTATATCCACGGGGCGCTCGAGAGGATGTGCCAGCTTTATGCCGCGCACGGCGTCGATCTTGGCGAGTTGCGGCTGGTTTCGGAAACCGACAAGGCCGAGATGGCGGGACAGATCGTGCTCGCGCCGCCGTCGGCGCTGAACGATCGCTGGTCGCGGCGGCTGCCCGATCCGGTGACCGCGATGGCGTCGGGCTGGATGCGTGTGCGCCAGCGCGCGCGGCAGCGGATGGTCGAATTGCCGCTGGTGATTTCGGACCATGCCGATTGGGACGAGCTGACGACGACGATTTCGGAGGTGAACCCGAAGGAAAGCTGGATCACCCACGGCAGCGAGGATGGCCTGCTACGCTGGTGCGAATTGCATCAGCGCAAAGCGCGCGCGCTGCATCTCGTCGGCCGCGATCTGGAGGAGGAGGCGTGAAGCGCTTCGCGGCCCTGATCGACCGGCTGATCTACACGCGCTCACGCAACAGCAAGCTCGCGCTGATCGTCGATTATTTGCGGCATACCCCCGATCCCGACCGCGGCTGGGCGATCGCGGCGCTGACCGAGAGCCTCGATTTTCCGGCGGTGAAGGCGGGGACGGTGCGTGCGCTGCTCGCGACGCGGGTCGATGAGGAATTGTTCCGCCTGTCGCGGCATTTCGTCGGGGATACTGCCGAGACCGCGGCGCTGCTGTGGCCTGAAAATAAGCCCCTCCCCTTCAGGGGAGGGGTTGGGGTGGGGGCCATCGGCCTTGGTGCAACCTCGACGGCCCCCACCCCCGGCCCCTCCCCTGAAGGGGAGGGGGGACTGAGCGTCTCCGAAGCCGTCGATGCTCTGGCGGCAACCAGCCGCAGCGATGCGCCCGCGGTCGTCGCCGCGCTGCTCGATCGGCTCGACGCCGACGGGCGCTATGCGCTGCTCAAGCTCGCGCTCGGCGGGATGCGCGTCGGGGTGTCGGCGCGGCTTGCGAAGCAGGCCTTCGCGCAGGCGTTCGACGTACCCGTCGATGATGTCGAGGAGCTGTGGCACGCGATCCCGCCGCCCTATGCGCCGCTGTTCGCATGGGGCGAAGGGCGGGCGGAGCGGCCCGACCTCGCCGACGTCGCCTTCTTCCGCCCCTTCATGCTCGCGCATCCGCTCGAAGAGGAGAGCGTCGACCTTGCCGACTATGCCGCCGAGTGGAAATGGGACGGCATCCGCGTCCAGATCGTGCGCGGTGGTAGCGAAACGCGTATCTACAGCCGCGGCGGCGAGGAGATCAGCGGGGCGTTCCCTGAGCTGGTCGCGGCGTTCGATCAGGACGCGGTGATCGACGGCGAATTGCTCGTGCGCGGCGAGGTGCAGGGGGGCGAGGCGGCGAGCTTCAACGCTCTCCAGCAGAGACTGGGCCGCAAGGTCGTCTCGAAGAAGATGCTCGCCGATTATCCGGCGTTTGTGCGCGTCTATGACCTGCTCGCGGTCGACGGCGAGGATCTGCGCGGCCAGCAGTGGACCGAGCGGCGGCGGCAATTGGAAGCCTTCGTTCCGCGGCTCGCCGACAGCCATTTCGACCTGTCGCAGGTGATCGATGCGACCGACTTCGACGACCTCGCCGAGCGCCGCGCGGGCGCGCGCGATGCGGCGATCGAGGGCGTGATGCTGAAGCGCCGCGATGCCCCCTATGTCGCGGGGCGCCGCGCCGGGCTCTGGTATAAATGGAAGCGCGACCCGCTCACCGCCGACTGCGTGATGATGTACGCCCAAAGGGGGAATGGACGCCGCGCGAGCTTCTATTCGGACTATACCTTCGGCTGCTGGTCCGATGCGGGCGAGCTGCTACCCGTGGGAAAGGCCTATTCGGGCTTCACCGACGAGGAATTGAAGTGGCTCGACAAGTTCGTGCGCGACAACACGCTGAACCGTTTTGGCCCGGTGCGCGAGGTCGAAAAATCGCTCGTGCTCGAGGTCGCGTTCGATTCGATCCACGCGTCGAAGCGCCACAAGTCGGGGCTCGCGATGCGCTTCCCGCGCATTTCGCGCATCCGCCGCGACAAACCCGCCGAAGAGGCCGACCGGATCGCGACCTTGCAGGCTATGGTGACCTGAAAATTAGCCGGAAAAATTGGCGTCACGGGGTTGCAACCCACGGCCCCGATACCGAGTTAAAGGCCGCAAACCCCTCAAGAACAAAATGGAGACTGCCATGACGATCGCCCATCCTCCCCTGCCTTACGCTCAGGACGCGCTGGAGCCGCATATTTCGGCCGACACGCTGGCGACGCACCATGGCAAGCATCACAAGGCCTATGTCGACAAGACCAACGCAGCGATCGAAGGCACCGAGCTGGCGTCGAAGCCGCTCGAGGAAATCGTCCATCATGCCGAAGGGTCGGGCAACAAGGGCCTGTTCAACAATGCCGCGCAGGCGTGGAACCATGCCTTTTATTGGGAAAGCCTGAGCCCGTCGAAGACCGCGCCGCAGGGCGATTTGCTCGCCGCGATAGAACGCGATTTCGGTTCGCTCGACGAGCTCAAGAAGAAGCTCAAGGAAACCGCGGTCAACCATTTCGCATCGGGCTGGGCGTGGCTCGTCGCGCGCGACGGCAAGCTGTCGGTCACCGACACGCACGACGCGGGCACCGAACTGGTCGCGGGCATCAAGCCGATCCTCGTGATCGACGTGTGGGAACATGCCTATTACATCGACCGCAAGAATCTGCGTCCGGCCTATGTCGATGCGGTGGTCGACGAACTGCTCAACTGGGATTTCGCGGCCGAGAATTTCGCGCGCGATACGACCTGGACCTATCCGGCCTAGTATCCCAATTCCCTGAAATATTGTGTGTCCCCGCGAAGGCGGGGACCCATCTCCTGGCGGTTCAAAATGGCGCCGACCGGAGATAGGCTCCCGCCTTCGCGGGAGCACACGCTTTTCTTTTTTGCGTTCGCGCCCATGTGTTCGGCGTTAGAGATTTCAGACAAGCCGTAACGAAATTTGGCCCGCGCGGGCCTATCCCGATGATCGCGATCCGCCTATAGGGCCGCCATGACGATCAGCCTGTTCGAACTCTTCAAAATCGGTGTCGGTCCTTCCAGCTCGCATACGGTGGGCCCGATGGTCGCCGCGCGGCGTTTCACCGTCTGGCTCGACGAGGCCGGTCTGCTGACGAAGACCGTCCATGTCGAGGCCGACCTTTATGGCTCGCTCGCGCTGACCGGGAAGGGGCACGCCGCCGATACCGCGGTGGTCGCGGGGCTCGCGGGCGAGATCCCCGCCTCGACCAGCCTTGCCGCGATCAAGGCGCATTGGGATCGTGCCGAGAGCGAGGGCTTCATCTACCTGCTCGGCCGGCAGCGGGTGCGGTTCCTGCCGAAAAGCGACCTGCATTTCCAGATGCGCCAGCGTCAGCCGTTCCACAGCAATGCCTTGAGCTTCACCGCGCGCGACGGCGACGGCGACATCCTCGCCAAGCGCATGTATTTCTCGATCGGCGGCGGTTTCGTCGTCGACGAGGATGAGGCGGGGCGCAACAGCCGCGGGGCGGAGGACGAGGTCGAACTGCCCTATCCCTTCACTTCGGGTGCCGACCTGATCGCGATGGGCAAGGCGTCGGGCCTCAGCTTTGCCGAAATGATGTTTGCCAACGAAGTGCGTCACCGCCCGCCGAACGAGGTGACGGCGGGTATCGATGCGATCGCCGAGGCGATGGATGCCTCGATCGATGCGGGCTGTTCGAGCACGGGCATTCTGCCCGGCGGGCTCAAGGTCAAGCGCCGCGCGCCGCAGATCGCCGACGATATCCGGGGCCGCCACGAAACCAATCTGATCGACCCGCTCGCGATGATGGACTGGATCAACCTGTGGGCGATGGCGGTGAACGAGGAAAATGCCGCGGGCGGCAAGGTCGTCACCGCGCCGACCAACGGCGCGGCGGGGATCATCCCTGCGGTGATCCGCTTCTACCGCCGCGGCTATCGCGGCGATGCAGCGGGAGTGCGCACCTTCCTGCTCGCGGCGGGCGCGGTCGGGGCATTGTATAAGCGCAACGCCAGCATCTCGGGCGCCGAGGTCGGCTGCCAGGGCGAGGTCGGCGTCGCCTGTTCGATGGCGGCGGCGGGGCTGACCGCGGCGCTCGGCGGCACCAACGCGCAGGTCGAAAATGCCGCCGAGATCGGCATGGAACACAATCTCGGCCTCACTTGTGACCCCATTGGAGGGCTGGTGCAGATCCCGTGCATCGAGCGCAACGCGATGGGCGCGATCAAGGCGATCGACGCCAGCCGCATCGCGATGATCGGCGACGGCACGCACGTCGTCAGCCTCGACACGGTGATCGCGACGATGCTGCAGACGGGCCGCGACATGCGCGACAAATATAAGGAAACGTCGAAGGGCGGGCTGGCGGTTAGCGTGGTGGAATGTTGAGTTCGCCAAAGTAAATAGGGAGAACTCTGTGCGCCTGCCTTTCAGGAACTATCTGTCTACGCCCCTCACGATTTTTATCGAACCCATATGCGATCAATATGATGTTTCGGCGGGTGGCGAAGCCGTCGTTACACTAGAGGATGGTTACCCGCATTCGATCGATGTCCATCCGGATAATTTGGTGTCGATCTGGAACGAGGGCCCGGAGTTCGCGACAGTTGAACTCTTCGAAGAGCATCAATTCTCGTTTCCAGGGAAAAGCAGGGACTAGAGGTGGATCTGTAGTTTGGCTCAAATCCGCTGCAACGCCCCCGGCAATTCCTCGCGCAATTTGTCGATAAGCAGCCGCACCTTCGGCAGCAAATGGCGGCGCTGCGGATAGACGGCCCAGATCGGTTCCTCCTGCGGGCGCAGCGGGTCGAGGAGCGAGACGAGCGCGCCGCTTTGCAGGTGCGGCATCACATAGAAATCGGGAAGCTGGCAGACGCCATGGCCCGCGAGCGCGGCTTCGGTGACCGCGGTGCCGCTGTTGCAGCGCCAGCGGCCGGCGGGGCGGTGGGTGATTTCCTTGCCCTGCGCGTGGAAATGCCAGGCGGGCGCGGTGCCGAGCAGGCATTCGTGGCGCGCCAGATCGTCGATCGACGCGGGGGTTCCGGCGCGAGCGAGATAGGCGGGCGCGGCGCAGAGATAGAGGCTGCGCGAGGCGATGCGCGTCGCGACCAGCCCCGAGTCCGGGAGCGTGCCGGTGCGGATCGCGAGGTCGAAGCCTTCGGCGAGCAGGTCGACGACGCGGTTGGTGAGTTCGAGCGTCACCGTCACGTCGGGAAAGGCGAAGGCGTAATCGCGTGCGATCTGCGCGACGAAGCGCTCGCCCATCGCGATCGAGCAGGTCATCCGCACCTCGCCGCGCGGCGCGCCGTCGTCGCTGACCGCCGACAGCGCATCGTTGCGCGCGGCTACAAGCAAGCGGAACTGTTCGATCAGGGTGCGGCCCGCGGGTGTGGGGACGACGCGGCGCGTCGTGCGCACGAAGATCTGCGCGCCGATGCGGTTCTCGAGACGGATGACCGCGCGGCTGATATGCGAGGTCGAGGTGCCGAGCCGCGTCGCCGCGGCGACGAAGCTGCCCGCGTCGGCAATCGCGACGATCTCGTCGATGCCTTCCCATGCGCTCATTATCTCACCCTTGGGATAATATATTGCCGATTGGCCCCTTTATCGCGCTTTGGATCGGTGTACAGCGGGCGCAATCCATTTTTCCGCAAGGAGTGCTCCCATGAAGACCCGCGCCGCCGTTGCGTTCGAAGCGAAGAAGCCGCTCGAAATCGTCGAACTCGACCTCGAAGGCCCGAAGGCGGGCGAGGTGCTGGTCGAGATCATGGCGACGGGCATCTGTCACACTGACGCCTATACGCTCGACGGCTTCGACAGCGAGGGCATCTTTCCGAGCGTGCTGGGGCATGAGGGCGCGGGCGTCGTGCGTGAGGTCGGCGCGGGCGTCACCAGCGTGAAGCCCGGCGACCATGTGATCCCGCTCTACACGCCCGAATGCCGTCAGTGCAAAAGCTGCCTGTCGGGCAAGACCAACCTATGCACCGCGATCCGCGCCACGCAGGGCAAGGGGCTGATGCCCGACGGCACGACGCGGTTCAGCTACAAGGGGCAGCCGATCTTCCATTACATGGGCTGCTCGACCTTCTCGAACTTCACCGTGCTGCCCGAAATCGCGGTCGCGAAGATCCGCGAGGACGCGCCGTTCCAGTCGAGTTGCTACATCGGCTGCGGCGTGACCACCGGGGTCGGCGCGGTCATCAACACCGCGAAGGTGCAGGTCGGCGACAATGTGGTGGTCTTCGGGCTTGGCGGCATCGGGCTCAACGTGATCCAGGGCGCGCGGCTTGCGGGCGCCGACAAGATCATCGGGGTCGACATCAACCCAACCCGCGAGGAATGGGGCCGCAAGTTCGGCATGACCGACTTCCTCAACTCGAAGGGCATGAGCCGCGAGGATGTCGTCGCGGCGATCGTCCAGATGACCGACGGCGGCGCCGATTACACCTTCGACGCGACGGGCAATACCGAAGTGATGCGCATTGCGCTCGAAGCCTGCCACCGCGGCTGGGGCACCTCGATCATCATCGGCGTTGCCGAGGCGGGCAAGGAAATCGCGACGCGGCCGTTTCAGCTGGTCACCGGGCGCAACTGGCGCGGGACCGCGTTCGGCGGCGCGAAGGGGCGCACCGACGTGCCGAAGATCGTCGACATGTATATGACCGGCAAGATCGAGATCGACCCGATGATCACCCATGTCATGGGGCTGGAAGAGATCAACAAGGGCTTCGACCTGATGCATGCGGGCGAGAGCATTCGCAGCGTCGTCGTTTTCTAGAACTTGCATTTTTACTCCAAGTGGTGATTTGAAAATCGGCGTGCCCCCGCGAAGGCGGGGGCCCATCACCTGCCGGATCGGACCGAAGCCACCGGAGATGGGTCCCCGCCTTCGCGGGGACACAGGTATATTTTGATGCGCCGGGGGGAGTGCGAAGTGAGCGGACCCTATGTCCTGACGTTCAGCTGCGTCGACGCGGTGGGCATTGTGGCCGCCGTGACGGGGCTGCTGGCGGAGCGCGACGGCTTCATTCTCGACAGCCAGCAATATGCCGACCTCGATTCGGGGCGCTTTTTCATGCGCGTCGAGTTTCGCGGCGAGGGACCGCGTTTCCCCGAGGGGCTGGCCGGCGTTCAGACTGAGTTCGCGCCGATTATAGCGCGCTTTGCGATGGACGCGCGGATCAGCGATCGCGCCGCCAAGCCGCGTTTCGTCATTGCCGTGTCGCAGGGCAGTCATTGCCTGAACGACCTGCTGCATCGCTGGTCGACCGGCAACCTTGCGATCGACATCGTCGGCGTGGTGTCGAACCATGAGGCGCAGCGGCGCCTGTCCGAATGGCATGGTGTGCCCTTCCATTACCTCCCCGTCAGCGAGGCGAATCGCGAAGCGCAGGAGGCGGCGATCCTCGATGTGATGGCGCGCGGCGGCGCCGAATATCTGGTGCTCGCGCGCTATATGCAGGTGCTGTCGCAGGACCTGTCGGCGAAGCTGTCGGGACGCTGCATCAATATCCACCACAGCTTCCTGCCGGGCTTCAAGGGCGCAAAGCCCTATCACCGTGCGCAGGAGCGCGGGGTGAAGCTGATCGGCGCGACCGCGCATTTCGTGACGAGCGACCTCGACGAGGGGCCGATCATCGAGCAGGCGGTCGAACGCGTCGACCATCGCGACAGCGTGGACGAACTGATCCGCATCGGCCGCGATACCGAGGCGCAGGTGCTCGCGCGCGCGGTGCGCTGGGTCGCCGAGCAACGCGTTTTGATCGACGGCCGCAAGACGGTGGTCTTCCGTTAGTCACCGGGGCAGGATAGGTTCCGAATCGCAACCATAATCAGGAGGAGCGGAAGCCCATGTACAGTCACAATATGGTCGGTGCGAACTGCATCGAGACGGCGCGGAAATTCTATGACGCGACCTTTCAGGCGATCGGCGGCAAGCCCGCGATCCAGGACGAAAAGGGCCGCCTGATCTATATGTACAATGGCGGCCTGTTCCTTGTCGGACCGCCGATCGACGGTGAGCCGGCGACCGCTGGCAATGGCTGCACGATTGGCTTTGCGATGGAAGGCCCTGAACAGGCCAAGGCCTGGCACGACGCGGGCGTAGCCGCGGGCGGCACCTCGATCGAAGACCCGCCGGGCATCCGCGAAGGCGCTTTCGGCCAGCTCTATCTCGCCTATCTGCGCGATCCGTCGGGCAACAAGCTCTGCGCGCTTCACCGCGTCGTTTGAGGAATTTCCATGCGCGGCGAAGCGGGATTGCTGGACGATTTGAATGCGCTCGCGATCCCCTTCGCCTCCCATGAGCATGTCGCGGTGTTCACCGTCGCCGAAAGCGATGCGGTGAACGCCGCAATTCCAGGTGCCCATACCAAGAACCTGTTTCTGAAGGATAATGGCGGCGCCTATTGGCTTGTCACCGTTCCGGGCGAGGCGCGCGTCGATCTGAAGGCGCTGCCTGCCACGATCGGCAGCAAGCGCGTCAGCTTCGGCAAGGCTGACGATATGGAGCGGCTTCTCGGCATCACGCCGGGGTCCGTGACGCCGCTCGCCGCGATCAACGCCGAGCCGGGCAGCATCACGGTCGTGCTAGACGACGCGCTTGCCGCTGCCAGAACGGTCAATGTCCATCCACTGCGCAACACCGGCACGCTAGGGCTGTCGGGCGCCGCGATCCTCGATCTGCTGCGTCATTGGGGGCATGATCCACAAGTGGCGCCGATTCCGATCCAGCGGGCCTAACGGTCGCCGAACAGATCGGGGTTCTTGAAGCCCTTCGCCAGATGGTCGATCCACGCACGGACGAGTGGCGGCAGGCCGGTGCGCGTCGTGAAGACAAGATGGACGATCCCGTCCTCGCTCCGCCATTCGGGCAGCACATGGACGAGCGCGCCGCTGCGCAACTCGGCGGCGCAGGCGTGGTCGGGGAGCATGGCGACGCCGAGACCCGCTAGCGCGGCAGCGCGGATGGCGGTGAAGTCGCCGCAACTGAGGCGCGGGGTGTGGCGGATATCGCGCGTGCCAGCGGGCCCTTCGAGCCGCCACGACACCTCGCCATCCTCGCCCGAGGAACTCAGCGTCGGCACCTCGCGCAATATGTCGATCCCGCGGCCTGCGATGCGATTGGCAAGCGCGGGGCTGGCGATCAGGATGCGGCGGCTATGCGCAAGCGTTCGCATCGTCAGCGCGGCATCGCTGTCGAGCTTGACCCGCACGCGGAGCGCGACGTCGATGCGTTCGGCGATGATGTCGACGGGGCGGTCGGCGGCGACGATCTGCACATGCCCCTTGGGATAGAGCGTCAGAAAGTCGGGCAGCATGTCGGCGACGATCGAGACAAGCCCGGTCGGGCACGACATGCGGACGGTGCCGCGCGGTTCGCTGAGGCTTGCTTCGACCAGCGCCTCGGCGCGCTCGGCGGCCGCGACCGCGCGCTGCGCCTCGGCGTGAAAGGCGAGGCCAATGTCGGTGACCCGAAAGCGCCGCGACGAGCGTTCGATCAGGCGCGCGCCGAGGCGCTCTTCGAGCGCGGCGATGCGGCGGCTGAGTTTCGATTTGGGCAGGCGCAGCGCGCGGCCCGCGGGGGCGAAGCCCCCGTTCGTCACCACGGCATCGAAATAGCGCAGATCATTGAGGTCCTGCATATCATCGTTCTATCTTTGGAACGATAAGTGTCAATATTGCCGACTACAGGTCAGATCGTTGCGGATTTATCTCCTCCTCATCGGACGGCGAACGGTCGCCGCCCACGCAAAGGAGAATGACAATGACCTATGATCTTACGGGCAAAGTCGCCGTCGTGACCGGTGGGAACAGCGGCATCGGCCTCGGCATTGCACAAGAACTCGCCGAACAGGGCGCCAAGCTGTTCGTCACCGGCCGGCGCCAGGAAGAACTCGACGCCGCCGTCAAGGCGATCGGGCATGGCGCCGTCGGCATTCGCGGCGACGTCACCAGCTTCGCCGATCTCGACCATCTCTATGACGTCGTCCAGCAGCATGGCGCGCCGATCGACATTCTCGTCGCCAATGCCGGCGGCGGCGCATTCCAGCCGCTCGGCGAAATCACCGAGGAAGAGTTCGATCGCACCTTCGGCCTGAATGTCAAAGCGACCTTGTTCACGGTTCAGAAGGCGCTGCCGCTGCTCCGCGACGGGGCGTCGATCATCCTCACCGGCTCGACGAGCGCGATCAAGGCGCTGCCCGCGTTCAGCGTCTATGGCGCGACGAAGGCGGCGATCCGCAACTTCGCCCGCCACTGGATCCTCGACCTCAAGGACCGCAAGATCCGCGTCAATGTGCTCGCGCCCGGAGCAACCGAGACCCCGGGGCTCAAGGGCCTGACTGCGAGCGAAGAGGAATGGAAGGGCCTTGAGGGCGGTCTCGCCGCGGGCGTTCCGCTCGGCCGGCTCGCCGATCCGCGCGAAATGGGCAAGGCTGCTGTGTTCCTCGCCTCCGATGCGTCGAGCTATGTCAACGGCATCGAACTCTTCGTCGACGGCGGCTTCGCCCAGATCTGATCGCGGCGAAATTTCGATCGGCCCCGTCGTCCGCAAGGACGGCGGGGTTGCGCGTTCGCGGCGTGCGCGGCACAAGACGCGCATGCCGATAGAAACCCTCTCCACCGTTCGCAGCCATGGCGGCACGCAGGGCGTGTACAAGCATGCGAGCACCGTCACCGGCACCGACATGACCTTTGCGGTGTTCGTCCCCGACCATGCGCCGGGCGCGAAGCTTCCGGTGCTCTGGTATCTGTCGGGGCTGACCTGCACCCACGCCAATGTGATGGAGAAGGGTGAGTATCGCGCCGCCTGCGCCGAACATGGAGTGATCTTCATCGCGCCCGACACCAGCCCGCGCGGTGAGGGCGTCCCCGACGATCCCGATGGCGCTTGGGATTTCGGGCTGGGCGCGGGTTTCTATGTCGATGCGACCGAGGAGCCGTGGGCAAAGAATTACCGGATGCGCTCGTACATCGAGGATGAACTGCCCTCGCTGATCCTGCGCAATTTTGCGACCGCCGACCTGACGCGGCAGGCGATCACCGGCCATTCGATGGGCGGGCACGGCGCGCTGACCATTGGCCTCCGCAATCAGGATCGCTTTCGTTCGGTCTCGGCCTTTTCGCCGATCGTCGCGCCGCTGCAATGTCCGTGGGGCGAAAAGGCGCTCGGAAATTACCTCGGCGACAACCGCGAGAATTGGCGCGCCTATGACGCTTGCACACTGCTTTCCATGGGGCTCCGCGTGCCCGACTTGCTCGTCGATCAGGGCGACGCCGATAATTTCCTTGCGGAGCAGCTCAAGACGCACTTGCTGGTCGAGGCGTGCGAAGCGGCGGGGCAGAAGGCCGAAATCCGCATGCAGCCGGGCTATGACCACAGCTATTATTTCATCTCGACCTTTTTGGCCGAGCATGTCGCGTGGCATGCGGAGCGGTTGAAGGCTTGACCAACCATTGATGTCCGCTCGTGTCGAGCGAAGTCGAGACACCCATCGTCGTGCTCCGCCTCGCGGCATCTCGACTTCGCTCGATGCGAACGGAAATCTAATTCTGCTCCGGAATCAACAAGGTCGATCCCGTCGTCCGCCCGGCCTGCAAGTCCGCATGCGCCCGCGCGGCATCCTGTAGCCCGTAGCGCTGGCCAACGGTGATCTGGACCGCGCCGCTCTCGATCATCTCGAACACACGCGCGGCGCCCGCGGCACGCTCGCCGGGGTGGAGATAATAATCGAACAAGGTCGGACGCGTGACGAACTGCGAGCCGTGCTGGGCGAGGACTCCCAGGTTGACGCCTGTGACCGGGCCGCCGGCATTGCCATAGCTGACGATCAGCCCGCGCCGTGCGGTGGCCTTCAGCGAGACGTCCCATGTCGCCATGCCGATGCCGTCGAAGGTGACGGGGACGCCCTGACCATCGGTGATTTCGCGGACATGCGCAGCGACGTCGTCGCTTTTGTACATCAGCACATGGTCGGCGCCGGCTTCGCGCGCGGCGTGCGCCTTGGCTTCGGTGCTGACGGTACCGATGACGGTCGCGCCGATCGCCTTCAACCACTGGACGAGGATCAGCCCGACCCCGCCCGCGGCGGCGTGGACGAGGACGGTCGATCCTGCCTCGACCTTCGCGCAGCGCTCGACGAGCATCTCGACCGTGCACGCCTTGAGCAGCGCGGCGGCGGCGGTTTCGTCCTCGATATCGGCGGGGAGTTTGAACAGCGATGCCGCGCCGACCAGCCGCGCGCTCGCATAGGCATTGCGTTCGGGGCCGAAGGTCGCGGCGCGATCACCGGGCTGGAAGCCGTGGACATCGGGGCCGACCGCGATCACCTCACCGGCCGATTCGACGCCGAGGCCGCTCGGCAGCGGAACGGGGTAGGTGCCGTCGCGGTGGTAAGTGTCGAGATAATTGAGCCCGACCGCAGTCTGGCGGAGCAGCACCTGACCGGGGCCCGGCTCGCCGAGCGTCACCTCGCGCCAGTCGATGACCTCGGGTCCGCCCTGGCTTTCGATAAAGGCTTCGATCGCTCGCATGCACCGCTCTCCTGCTGTCCGGTCCATCTGGTGCGCCGAACAGCAGAGCGCAAGGGCGGTGCGGCCATCTCACGCGTCATTGCGAGGAGCCGAAGGCGACGCGGCAATCTCCAGCTGTCGGCCTTGCGCGAGGTCGATGGCTGGAGATTGCTTCGCTACGCTCGCAATGACGTTCTACTTCGGACGGCGCGGGCTGCGCTGGCCGTAGGGCTTGGGCTTGTAGCGATCGGTGTTGCCGCCCGGACCACCGGGGCCACGCGGGCCGCGGTCGCCGCCGGGGCCAGCGCGCATCGGACCGCGCGGGCCACGCGGGCCCGCATCGCGCGGACCCCCATGGCCGCCTTTGTCGCGGCGCGGCGGATAGGTCGGGCCGTCGGGCGCGGGCGTGATCGCGACGCCGCTATCGTCCTCGCCATCGGCATTGGCGCTACGCTGCACCGCTTCCATGAAGCGGTCGGCAATGCCGCGCGGGATGTTGAACATCGTTTCCTTGGGACCGATGCGGATCGCGCCGATCTCATTCTTGCTCACATGGCCGCGGCGGCAGAGCAGGGGCAGGATCCAGCGCGGGTCGGCATTCTGGTGGCGGCCGATGTTGAGGCGGAACCAGACGCTATCCTCAAACCCTTCGCGGCGGTCGGCGCCGCCGCGTTCCGGGCGCTCGAAGCGTTCGCCGCGATCGGGGCGGTCGCGGCCGCGCGGACCGTTGTCGAGCAGATCCTCGGGCGGCGGCATCAGCGCGCGGTGCGCCTGCACCAGCGATGCGGCGATGTCCTCGGGCGTGCGCTCGGCCATCAGACGCTGCGCGAGTTCGATATCCTCGGGCTCATGCTCGACCGGCGTGAGCAGCTTTTCCATCAAGCGCTCCTGATCGCGCTTGCGCACGTCGGCGGCGGTTGGCGCGTCCATCCATTCGGCGTTGATGCGCGCGCCGCGCAGCATGCCGTCGACGCGGCGGCGGCGCGGATAGGGGACGATGATGACCGCGGTGCCCTTTTTGCCCGCGCGGCCGGTGCGGCCCGAGCGGTGCTGGAGCGCCTCGGCGTCGCGCGGGATTTCGACATGGATGACGAGGCTGAGCGTCGGCAGGTCGATGCCGCGCGCGGCGACGTCGGTCGCGACGCAGACCTTGGCGCGGCGGTCACGAAGGGCTTGCAGCGCGGCGTTGCGTTCGTTCTGGCTATGCTCGCCCGACAGCGCGACCGCAGCGAAACCGCGCTCGACAAGGCTTGCGTGGAGGCGGCGGACATTGTCGCGCGTCGCGCAGAACAGCATCGCGGTTTCGGCGTCGTGGAGGCGGAGCAGGTTGACCACCGCGCCCTCGATGTCGGCGGGGGCGACGGTCACCGCCTGATAGGCGATGTCGCCATGGCCGCGGTCTTCGCCGACGGTCGAAATGCGCAGCGCATCCTGCTGATAACGCTTGGCGAGCTGGACGATCGGCTTCGGCAGCGTCGCCGAGAAGAGCAGAGTGCGGCGTGTCGCGGGGGTGCCGTCGAGGATTTCCTCAAGGTCGTCGCGAAAGCCCATGTCGAGCATTTCGTCGGCTTCGTCGAGGACGGCGACGCGGAGCGCGGTGAGGTCAAGCGCGCCGCGTTCGAGGTGATCGCGCAGGCGCCCCGGGGTGCCGACGACGATCTGCACGCCCTGACCGAGTGCACGGCGTTCCTTGCTGGCGTCCATGCCGCCGACGCAGGTTGCGATGCGCGCGCCGGCCTTGGCATAGAGCCAGCCGAGTTCGCGGCTGACCTGCAGCGCGAGTTCGCGCGTCGGCGCGACGATCAGCGCGAGCGGCGAGGTGGCGAAGGGCAGGCGGCCGTCCTCGATTAGCTCGTCGGCCATCGCGAGGCCGAAGGCGACGGTCTTGCCCGAGCCGGTCTGCGCCGAGACGAGCAGGTCGCGGCCTTTGGCTTCTCCTTCGGTAACTTGCGTCTGGACGGGAGTGAGCGCTTCATAGCCGCGCGCGGTAAGGGCGTCCGAAAGGACGGGGGAAAGATTTTCGAAAGGCATTTTGTTCTTCTTATCCTGAACGGCAAAAGCGCCGTGGTTTCGTTCTCCGCCGCCCGGGATTCGGCTCAGGTCTGTCGCCCGGGTCCGAGGAATTGGGTCATGGATGCTGAAACGGGTTCAGCATGACGAGGAAATATGTGGGTTTTTTCCTAAAGGGCCTGGCCCGCCGCGTGTCCGCTGGCCCATGCCCATTGAAAATTATAGCCGCCGAGCCACCCGGTGACGTCCACGGCTTCGCCGACCGCATAGAGGTTCGGGACGGTTTTGGCCATCATTGTTTGCGAGGATAGGTTTGCAGTCGAAATTCCGCCGACGGTGACCTCGGCTTTGGCGAAGCCTTCGGTGCCGTTGGGGCGGAAAATCCAGCCCGCAAGCCGTGCCTCTGCCTCGGCGAGCTTGCGGTCGGTCAAAGCGCCGAGTTCGCCGGGAAGCGCAAGGCGTTCGGCAAGCGTTTCGGCGAGGCGGTCGGGGAGCTGCGCGCCGAGCGCGGCGCGGAGCGTGGTGCGCGGGCGGGTGCGTTTGGCTTCGAGCAGCCAGCCTTGCGGGGCATCGGGCAACAGGTCGATCGTGACGGGCTCGCCGTGGCGCCAATAGCTGCTGACCTGCAGGATCGCAGGACCCGAGAGGCCGCGATGCGTGAAGAGTGCGGCTTCGCGGAAGGCCGCCTTGCTTGCGCGCGCCTCGACCGGCGCGGCGATTCCCGACAATTCGCGGAACAGCACATCGCCGCCGCCGAGTGTGAGCGGGACGAGCGCGGGGCGCGGTTCGACGACCTTGAGGCCAAACTGGCGCGCAAGGTCGTAGGCGAAGCCCGTTGCGCCCATTTTAGGAATCGACGGACCGCCGGTTGCGATGACCAGCGCGGGGGCGGTGAAGTTCAGGTCGCCGAAACGGACGGTGAATTTGCCGTTGGCGTGGGCAACATCGCTCACCGGCTGGCCGGTGCGGACGTCGACGCCGGCTTTCGTGGCCTCCTCCAGCAGCATCGCGACGATGGCTTTCGCCGATCCGTCGCAGAAGAGCTGGCCGAGCGTTTTCTCGTGATAGGCGATGCCGTGGCGCTCGACGAGCGCAATGAAGTCGGCGGGGGTGTAGCGCGCGAGCGCCGACTTGGCGAAATGCGGGTTCGCCGACAGGAAGCGGTCGGGCGCGGTATTCACGTTGGTGAAGTTGCAGCGCCCGCCGCCCGAGATGAGGATCTTTTTCCCCACCGCATCGGCATGGTCGAGCAGCAGTATGCGGCGGCCGCGCGCGCCCGCGACCGCGGCGCACATCAGTCCGGCCGCGCCGGCACCCAGCACGATGGCGTCAAATTCGAGAGCGGGCATGGTGGCTCAGTGCAGCTTTGCGATCGAGAGTCCATCGGCCTTGGCGCGGACCTTCACCGATTCCTCGCTGCGCGTCAGCGCCTTGGCGATCGCTTTCAGCGCCATGCCCTTTTTTGCGAGCGTGTGGAGCTTGTCGATCTCGGCCGGGGTCCACGGCTGCTTGTGGCGTTCGAACTTGTCCTTCATGCCTGCGTCTCCGGATCGGTGTCGACGGCGAGGATTGCGATCGCATCCTCGCGGTCCTGATATTCGACGGCCTCGCCCGCCTCCGCGCCCATCAGGGCGCGAGCGAGCGGCGCTGAGAAGGCGATAGACCCTAGCGCCGGATCGGCCTCGTCGTGGCCGGTTATGGTGATCGTCTTTTCGGCCTTGTTCAGCCGGTACGTCACGCGGCTGCCGATGCCGACGCTGCCATCGGCGGGCGGTGCCTGCACCTCGGCGGTTGCTTGCCGGGTGTGGAAATAGCGCAGGCGGCGCTGCAATTTCTTGCGCGCGTCTTCGTCCGCGGCTGCCGCAATTTCGCCTTCGAGCCGCGCGACCTCTTCGCCGAGCAGGCGGGCGCCGCGCGGTGTCACGAGGTTTGCGCCGACCGGGATCGGCAGCTCGAACTCGGGTTCCTTATGTTCGTCGTCGCTTTCGCGGCGAAAGGCTACGCTCATCGTCTCTTTCCTGATTGAAGGGCCGCCCCTGGGCCACGAAGGTGGCGACAAGATGGCGCCCGGGCTGGACAGGCGCAACCTTCGTGTGTTAGATAGATAACACACGAAGGAGATTATCGATGCGTAACTGGACGATGGCGGTTCTGCCGCTGGCCCTCGCGATGACCGTCACGGCGTGCAGCGCCGAGGTGACGAGCGACAGCAAGAATGGCAAGCGCACGGTCGAGGCCGGGCCGGTAACGACACAGAGCTATGATCTCAAGGGCTTCACCGGTGTGAAGGTTGCGGGTCCCGACGATGTCACCATCCGCCGTGGCGATGCGTTTGCGATTACCGCCAAGGGACCGAAGGGCGTGATCGACGAGCTGGAAATCAAGCTCGACGGCGACATGCTGTCGATCGGTCGGAAGAATTCGGGGTTCAGCTTCAGCGGCGACGACAATGATGTCGAGATCGCGATCACGATGCCGACGCTGCGCGCGGTTCGCCTGACCGGGTCGGGCGAGATCGACGCCGATGCCGTCGACGGCGATGCGGTCGAGGCGGTCGTCACCGGATCGGGCGATCTCAAGGTCGCGGCGCTCAACGGAAAGAGCGCCAAGCTCACCGTTTCGGGATCGGGCGATATCGAGGTCGGCGGCGGCACGATCGGATCGGGCGATTTCGATGTGACCGGATCGGGCAATATCGATGCGGGCGCGCTGTCGGCGACGACGCTCGATGTGTCGATCACCGGATCGGGCGACGTCGATGCGAAGGCGAGCGGCAGCGCCGATATCGCCATCCTTGGATCGGGCGACGCGACGATCGGCGGTGGCGGCAAATGTTCGACGCGCACCATGGGGTCGGGCACCGCAACCTGTAACTGATAGCATGCTGGTGCCGCCTGCCCGAACGGGGTAAGGCGGCATCATGACGCTTGCCACAAGATGTGCCGCGATCGCGGCCGCCGCCCTGCTTGCCGCTGGCCCCGCCTCGGGCGCTGAAAAGCGCTATGGTCTCACCAGCTTCGAGGCGATCGACGTGAGCGCCGATGTCACGGTCGAGGTCGTCACGCGCGCGCCGGTGAGTGCAGTGGCGAGCGGGCCGCAGGACGCGCTCGACCGCCTGAGCGTCGAAGCGGATAATGGCAGGCTGGTAATCAGCGAACGCCAGTTCGCGGGCGACGAGAAACGCCACGGTCCGCGCGGCCCGGTGGTCGTCCGCGTGAACGCCGCCAACCTGAATTCGGCGACGCTCGCGGGCGCGGGGTCGCTCCAGATCGACAAGTTGAAGGGGCAGCGCGCGATGGTCGGCTTGCGCGGGCCCGGACGGCTGACCGTCGGCCAGATCGGCGCCGACCGCCTGTCGGTCGCGATGGTCGGGAACGGCACGATGACCCTTGGCGGGGCCGTCAAAAATGCGCAGATCACGCTGTCGGGGGCGGGGGCGGTCGACGCCGGTGCGCTCGCGGTCGACGAACTCATCAGCGACAGCGAGGGCGCAGGCGATCATATTCTGCGCGCGGTCAAAAGCGCGGCGATCACCGCGCGCGGGATCGGCAAGACCGTGGTGCTGGGGAAACCGGTCTGCACGGTGCGCAATGTCGGCAGCGGGTCGGTGACGTGCGGGGCGGTGAAATAGGGTCCGGTCGAAGGCCGATATCAACCGCTTGCGGACTCTCTATCATCGTCATCCCGGACTTGATCCGGGATCCGTAGCCGCACCATCGTCGTGGATCCCGGATCAAGTCCGGGATGACGAAAATGTAGGGTGTCCGGTCCCCACTCCCAAAGCCGTCGCTGCCCAACTCTCGCTTGTTTAGTGCCCCACCGTACCCAGTCCGTCGATCTTCTTCGACTGGCGCACGATCAATCCGGGGAACCAGCGCGCGAGGCGCGATAGCCGCTTCGCCATCTTGCCCACGGTCGTATGGACCGCGGTTCCGTGTACCGCCGCCCACGCCGCTTCGGCGACGCGTTCGACCGGGACGATCTCGAACCCGCTGTCGGACAGGCGATTGCGCGCTGGCTCGTTGCTGTCGGCGCTGACCTGATCGAGCAGCGGCGTGTCGATGAAGCCCGGCATCAGCGAGCGCACCTTGATGTCATGCTTGGCGAACTCGATTTCGAGCGCCTCGGTGAGGCCGCGCACCGCGAACTTGGTCGCCGAATAGACTGCGAGGCCCGCGACGCCGTAAAAGCCCGACGCCGATCCGGTGTTGAGGATTGTCGATCCCGGCGTCGCGCGGAGCAGCGGCAGCGCCATATAGATGCCATTGACGACACCGCCGAAATTGATCGCGATCAAGCGGTCGGCTTCCTCCGGCGCCATGTCCATATATTGCCCGCCCGACCCGATGCCGGCGTTGTTGAAGAGGACGTCGAGGCGGCCGCCGCTTTGCTGCGCAAAGGCGCCCAGCGCGGCCTGCCATTGATCGCGGTCGCGCACATCCATCACATGGCGCGACGAAGCGCCTTCGGGAAGCAGCGCGGCGGTTTCATCGATACCCGCGCTGTTGACGTCGGCAATGCCGACGAACCAGCCCTGTCCAGCGAAATGGCGCGCGACGGCGCGGCCGATTCCCGAACCGCCCCCGGTAATGAAAATCGCCTTTCGTGCCACGCGCCCCTCCTTACATCATTGTCAGTGCGACAAGATGCGAAGTTGACGTTTCCGTCAAGCGGCAATCGCGGCTTGGCAAGGGGAAGCTCCGCTCGCTAAGAGGGCGCCGATGACCCGCGGCCTCCGTTTTATCATATTGTCGCTGTTGATGCTGTGCGCGGGCCTCGCCGCCCCGGCGCGTGCCGAGGTCGTGGTAAGCTTTTACAGCCATGATTTCGGGGATCGTTTTCCGCACGCCTTCATCGTGATGAAGGGGATGGTCGACGCGACGGGCGAGGTCGTCGACGCCAATTATGGTTTCACCGCCGTATCGGTCAGCCCGGCGATCCTGTTGGGATCGGTGAAGGGCAAGGTGGAATCGTCCGAAGCCGATTATATCGCGAAGAGCGATCGCCAGTTCGACATGACCGTCGACGATGCGACCTATGCGCGGGTGCTGGCGAAGGTTGCCGAATGGCGCGACCGCGAGCAGCCGAGTTACAGCCTGAACAAGCGTAATTGCGTCCATTTCGTGATGGAGCTGGCCGAGGTGGTCGGGCTGCAGGTGAACCGGCAGAGCAAATTGTTCAAAAAACCCAAGAGTTTCCTCATCGAGGTCCGAGGGTTGAACCCCGCGTTGACCGATCCTGCGGCGGCGCCAGCCCCCTAGACGAACCGCCGCTTTCACCCTATGTTCAGGGAACGGGGCGCAATAATCCGGGCTCCGAACGAGATGAGGGGCGATTCTTGCGGCTGTTGCTGACCCTTTTGGCATTGTTGACCGGTCTGGCTACCGCCGACCGGGCCGTTGCCGCGCCTGCCGTTCCGGCGGCGATGGGGGCGCTGGTCATGTTTGCCGAAACGGCGGGCAAGGCCGAGACAAGCGACGTCGAACGCCGTCCCACGACCACCGCGCCGACGCGGCGTGTTTCGAGCGGTAGCGGAAAGCCGCGCAAGGCAGCCGCACCGCACCTTCCCGGCATTCTCACCGGCAGCGACCGCGCGCTCGAATAGATTCGGGTTTCCGCGCCTTTTTTGAGGCGCCTCCCCAACGACGGGGCTTTTTTCGTATTTTCGTGCGGCCAGGGCGCCGCCAATTCATTCAAATACCAAGGAAAATTCCATGTTTGCTGGCCTTGCCAAGAGCCTGTTCGGCTCGTCCAACGACCGTTATGTCGCCTCGATCCACAAGATCGTCGACAAGATCAACGCCTTCGAGCCCGCGATGCAGGCGCTCGGCGACGCCGAGCTGCAGGCGCAGACGCAAAAATTCCGCGACCGGCTCGAAGCCGGCGAGACGCTCGACGACATCCTCCCTGAAGCCTTTGCGACGGTGCGCGAGGCGGCGGTCCGCACCCTCGGCATGCGCCACTTCGATGTGCAGATGGTTGGTGGCATCGTCCTCCACCGCGGCGAGATCGCCGAAATGGCGACGGGTGAAGGCAAGACGCTGATGGCGACCTTGCCCTGTTACCTTAACGCGCTCGAGGGCAAGGGCGTCCATGTCGTCACCGTCAACGACTATCTTGCGACGCGCGACGCCGAATGGATGGGCACCGTCTATGGCTTCCTGGGCCTGACCACCGGCATCATCGTCCCGAACCTCAACGAGACGCAGCGCCGCGACGCCTATAACAGCGACATCACCTATGCGACGAACAACGAGCTGGGGTTCGATTACCTTCGCGACAATATGAAGTTCGACCGTCAGCAGATGGTCCATCGCACCTTCAATTTCGGCATCGTCGACGAGGTCGATTCGATCCTGATCGACGAGGCGCGCACCCCGCTGATCATCTCGGGCCCGACCGACGACAAGTCCGAACTTTATATCCGCGTCAACGAAGTCGTCCACCAGCTGGTCGAGGAAGACTATGAGAAGGACGAAAAGTCCAAGTCGATCAACCTGACCGAAGACGGCACCGAGCATGTCGAGCGGCTGCTCGAAGCCGCGGGCCTGCTGCAGGGCAACAACCTCTACGACATCGAGAACACGCAGGTCGTCCATCACGTCAATCAGGCATTGAAGGCGATCCAGATGTTCCGCATCGACACCGACTATATCGTCAAGGACGGCAAGGTCGTCATCATCGACGAATTCACTGGCCGCATGATGGACGGGCGCCGCTGGTCGGACGGCCTGCACCAGGCAGTCGAGGCGAAGGAAGGCGTGCAGATCGAGCCCGAGAACCAGACGCTCGCGTCGATCACCTTCCAGAATTATTTCCGCATGTATCCGAAGCTTTCGGGCATGACCGGCACCGCGGCGACCGAGGCGGCCGAATTCTTCGACATCTACAAGATGAATGTCGTCAACATCCCGACCAATCGCCCGATCGCGCGCAAGGATGATGAGGACGAGTTCTACAAGAATATCACCGACAAGTTCGGCGCGATCGCCAAGACGATCCGCGAGGCGAACGAGCGCGGCCAGCCGGTGCTCGTCGGCACGGTATCGATCGAAAAGTCCGAGCTGTTGTCGTCCTATCTCGAAAAGGAAGGCGTGCCGCACAGCGTGCTCAACGCGCGCTTCCATGAAAGCGAGGCGCATATCGTCGCGCAGGCGGGCCGCACTGGCGCGGTGACGATCGCGACGAACATGGCGGGCCGCGGCACCGACATCAAACTCGGCGGCAATGAAGAATTCCGCATCGACGACGAGCTGAAAGACCTGCCCGAGGGCGCCGAGCGCGACGCGGCGATCGCGCGCATCCAGGCCGAGGTCGCGGCCGAGCGCGAAGCGGTAAAGGCTGCGGGCGGGCTGTTCGTGCTCGCGACCGAACGCCACGAAAGCCGCCGCATCGACAACCAGCTGCGCGGCCGTTCGGGGCGTCAGGGCGACCCCGGCCTGTCGAAATTCTACCTCTGCCTCGACGATGACCTGCTGCGCATCTTCGGCCCCGACACGCTTTTCTCCAAGATGATGAACAAGAATCTGGAGGATGGCGAGGCGATCGGGTCGAAGTGGCTGTCGAAGGCGATCGAGACCGCTCAGAAGAAGGTCGAAGCACGCAACTATGACATCCGCAAACAGGTCGTCGAATATGACAACGTCATGAACGACCAGCGCAAGGTCATCTATGAACAGCGCGGCGAGATTATCGACAGCGAGACCGTCGACGAGGTGATGACCGCGATGCGCGCTGAGACGGTCAATTCGATCGTCGCCGACGCATGCCCCCCGGGCAGCTATCCCGAACAGTGGAATATCGAGCAGATGAAGGAGCGCGTCGCGAACATCCTCGACCTGTCGCCGCCGATCGACGCGTGGATGCAGGAAGATGCGGTCGACGCTGAAATCTTTGAGGAACGCATCCAGGCGCAGGCCGATGCGGTCGCGGCCGAAAAGGCGGCGCTCGTCGACGAGGAGACGTGGAAGGGCATCGAAAAGTCGGTGCTGCTCCAGACGCTCGACCATCACTGGAAAGAGCATCTCTCGACGCTCGACGCGCTGCGCCAGGTCGTCTTCCTGCGCGCCTATGCGCAGAAGCAGCCGATCAACGAATATAAGCAGGAAGCCTTCGCGCTGTTCGAGCGCATGCTGCAGAACATCCGCGAGGATGTGACGCGCACCGTTGCGCGGATCGACCTGCGCTTCGAAGAGCCCGAGGCGCTGCCGCTTCCCGATCTGCCCGATTTCCTGACGACGCACATCGACCCGTTCACGGGCGAGGACAACAGCGCCGACATCGACGGCGGCCAGCTCGGCGTCATTGCGAACACGCTGCCGCCGATGCAGTCGCCGCGCCCCGATCTGCCCGAGGGCGAGAATCCCTATGCGGCGCTCGACATCAGCCGCAACGCGCCGTGCCCCTGCGGTTCGGGTAACAAGTATAAGCACTGTCACGGCGCGATCTGACCGTGGCCGCCGCGCGCTTTCGGGCGCGCGGCAAGCTCTTGATGTTACCGTATCAATCGTTTCGATGAGTCGGCTTGCCAAGGTGCGCGGGCGCGATTAGCATCGCCTTCACAAGCTTGACGGCCGCGTAGCCAGACAAGCAACGCAGCAGGCAGGAACAAGGGGGCCGCGCCCCGCGTGCGGCCCGGTGGTGGCGTGCAGCGTGGAAAGGGTCGGGGCATTTCCTTTTTCGACGAAATGACGGGGCAGGGCGACGGCATCCGTTCGCCCTATCGCGACTATTCGGACTGGTTCGATCGCGAAGACGCGGCGCGCATCCAGCGCAAGGCGCAGCAGGCCGAGGCGTTTTTCCGCACCACCGGCATCACATTCAACGTTTATGGGGAGGATGAGGCCGACGAGCGGCTGATCCCTTTCGACGTCGTTCCGCGCATCATCTCGGCGAGCGAGTGGCGCCGCCTGTCGCGCGGCATCGAGCAACGCGTACGCGCTCTCAACGCCTTCCTCTACGACATCTATCACCGGCAAGAGATACTCCGCGCCGGGCGCGTGCCGACCGAACTGATCTCGCGCAACGAAGCCTTCCTGCCGATGATGATGGGCATGGATCCGCCGGGCGGGGTCTATACGCATATCAGCGGGATCGACATTGTCCGCACCGGGCCCGACGAATTCTATGTGCTGGAGGACAATGCACGCACCCCGTCGGGCGTGTCGTACATGCTCGAAAATCGCGAGACGATGCTCCAGATGTTTCCCGAGCTGTTCGCGAAGATTTCGGTGCGCGAAGTCGGCGACTATCCGCTGAACCTCCTGAAATCGCTCTCGGCGTGCGCGCCGCCCGCGTGCAACGGCACGCCGACCGTGGCGGTGCTGACGCCGGGCATCCACAACAGTGCCTATTTCGAGCACAGCTTCCTCGCCGACCAGATGGGTGCCGAACTGGTCGAGGGACATGACCTGCGCGTCGTCGACGGGCGCGTCGCGATGCGGACGACGCAGGGCTATACGCCGATCGACGTCCTCTATCGCCGCGTCGACGATGATTTCCTCGATCCGCTGAACTTTCGCCCGGACTCGATGCTCGGCGTGCCGGGGATCTGGGATGTGTATCGTGCGGGCGGCATCACGATCGCCAATGCGCCGGGAACCGGGATCGCCGACGACAAGGCGCTTTACAGCTATATGCCCGACATCATCGAATTCTACACCGGCGAGAAGGCTCTGCTCCCCAATGTGCCGACCTGGCGGTGCAGCGAGCCCGAGCATCTGAAAGAGGTGCTCGAACGCTTGCCCGAGCTGGTGGTGAAGGAAGTCCACGGGTCGGGCGGCTATGGGATGCTCGTCGGCCCCGCTGCGAGCAAGAAGGAGATCGCGGCGTTCCGCGCCAAGCTGGAGGCCAACCCGCGCGGCTATATCGCGCAGCCGACGCTGTCGCTGTCGACCGTGCCGATCTTTACCAAGGCGGGGCTCGCGCCGCGCCACGTAGACCTTCGCCCCTTCGTGCTGATGTCGCCGCAGGGCATCCGCATCACGCCGGGCGGGCTGACGCGCGTCGCGATGAGCAAGGGGTCGCTGGTCGTCAATTCGAGCCAGGGCGGCGGCACCAAAGACACCTGGGTATTGGAAGACTGATGCTCGGCAAAACCGCAGGATCGCTCTATTGGATGGCGCGCTATCTCGAGCGCAGCGAGAATAATGCGCGCCTGATCGACGCGGGCTTTCGCATCGCGCTGACGCGGTCGAGCACCGCCGCTGCCGAATGGCGTTCGGTGCTCATCACCGCGGGGCAGGATTATGCCTTTCGGCAGGCGCATCAGGACTATGGTTCGCAGCGGGTGGTCGATTTCATGCTGCGCGATCCCGCCAATCCGTCGAGCATTATGTCGGTGATCAAGCGCGCGCGCGACAATGCGCGGACCGCGCGCACCTATCTGACGCGCGAGGCGTGGGAGGCGGTCAACACAAGCTGGATGACTTTGGGCGCACTGCTCAAGCGGCAGGTGCGCGAAGATGATCTGCCCGACGTGCTCGCGGCGATCCGGCAACAGAGCGGCCTTGTGCGCGGTGCCTTTGCGGGCACGATGCTGCGCAACGACGGCTATAATTTCTCGCGGCTCGGCACCTTTCTCGAACGCGCGGACAACACGGCGCGCATCCTCGACGTCAAATATTATCTTCTGCTGCCATCGGTCGCGCATATCGGCACGTCGATCGACAATGTGCAGTGGGAAACGATCCTGCGCTCCGTCTCGGCACACCGCGCCTATCACTGGCTCTACGGCACCGAAATCAGCGCGCTCAAGATCGCCGAATTTCTGATCCTCTACAAACAGATGCCGCGCAGCCTGGCGTTCTGCTGCGACAAGATGAACGATAATCTCGGCTGGCTCGAACGCGCTTATGGCGAGGAAACCGAGGCCGTGCGCATGGGCTCCTCAATCTGCCGCGATCGGCTCTCGCGCCCGATTGCGTCGATCTTCGATGGCGGGCTGCACGAGTTCATCACCGACTTTCTCCGCGCCAACGCCGCGCTCGCGCAGCAGATCGAGCGCGATTACCGCTTTGTGGAATGACGATGAAACTGCGCGTCGAACATATCACCCACTATCAGTATGACAGCCCGGTGCGTTATGCGCTGCAACAGGTCAAATTGACCCCGAAGGAACGGCCGGGGCAACAGCTGATCCACGGCTGGACGATCGCAATCGAGGGCGGCAGCCAGCAGCTCCATTACACCGACCATCATGGCAATGGCGTCGATCTGGTGTCGGTCGACAGCGGGACGAAGGAACTCGTCATCCGCTGTAGCGGCGAGGTCGAGCTGATCACCTGGGACGGGGTGATCGGTGCGCATCGCGGCGCGATGCCGCTCTGGACCTTTCTGCGGCCGACACCGCTGACGCGTGCAGGGCGCGGCGTGCGTGCGCTGACCGCACAGCTCGGGCGGGATTTTGCTTCGGATATCGAGCGCGCGCATGCGCTGTCGGCGTCGATCATCGAAAAGCTGCCCTACCGGATCGGCCTCACCGATGCCGAGACGACGACGGAGCAGGCGCTCGCGGGAGAAGGCGGCGTGTGTCAGGATCATGCGCATATTTTCATTGCCGCGATGCGCCACCTTGGACACCCGGCGCGCTATGTCTCGGGATATCTGATGATGAACGACCGGACGCATCAGGATGCAACCCACGGCTGGGCCGAGGCGTATTTCGAGCATATCGGCTGGATCGGCTTTGACGTGAGCAACGGCCACTCGCCCGACCAGCGTTACATTCGTGTCGCGACCGGCCTCGATTATCGCGACGCCGCCCCGGTTCGCGGGATGCGCTATGGTGCAGCGCAAGAAAATCTGGTTGTTCAATTGCAGGTCCAGCAATAAGCGGGCTGGGACATTCAGTAACTTCCGGGCGGGGAAAACGGGATTCGATGACTTATTGCGTTGGCATGCGTTTGAACAAAGGGCTGGTGTTCATGTCGGACACCCGCACCAACGCGGGTGTCGACGACATCTCGCAGGTTCGCAAGATGCGCAGCTGGCATGTGCCGGGCGAGCGCGTCATCACCCTGATGTCGGCGGGCAATCTCGCAACGACGCAGGCGGTTGTCAGCCTGCTCGACGAGCGCACCAAGGCGCCCGAAGAACGGCATCCGTCGATCCTCGCCGCGCCGTCGATGTTCGCAGTCGCGACGATCGTCGGCGAGACGCTGCGCCACATCGTGATGCGCCACAGCGATGAAGGGCCAGCGGCGGAATCGCTGTTTCGCGCCTCGCTGATCGTCGGCGGCCAGATCAAGGGATCCGATCCGCGGCTGTTCCTGATCTATCCCGAAGGCAATTTCATCGAGGCGGGTGAGGATAATCCCTTCTTCCAGATCGGCGAGACGAAATATGGCCGCCCGATCATCGTGCGCTCGTACGACCCGGCGATGTCGTTCGAGGATTCGGTGAAACTGCTCTGCGTGTCGTTCGATTCGACGATCCGCGCCAATGCCGGCGTCGACCTGCCGATCGACCTCAAGGTGCACGAGCGCGACGATTTTGTCGGCGTGCGCGAACGGCGGTTCGAGCGCAACGATCCCTATTTCGAAAGTGTCGCCGACGGCTGGGCCGAGGCGCTGGGGATCGCGCTGGCGGAGCTTCCTGACTTTCATTTCTGATCGCCTTCGGCCACCGTCCCGACAGATGAAACGGGAGGGATCGCGATGTTGCGCTGGATAGCTGCTGCACTTGTTCTGATGGCCTGTCCGGCGGCGGCGGAAGAAGCGGGTTTCGACAAGGCACTTGGCAATTTTCGTGAGTTGCACCATGCCGAAATGCGCCGCGCGAAGATCGCGGGGAGCAGCTTCTATGTCGTGCGCGATGGGCGAACCGTCGTCGCCGACCATCTGGGCGAGCAGGACGCCGACGCGCATGTGCCGGTTGATGCCGACACCATCTATCACTGGGCGTCGATCACCAAGACGATGACCGGAATCGCGATCATGCAGCTCCGCGATCGCGGGCTGCTGTCGCTCGACGATCCGATCGTCAAATATGTGCCCGAGCTTGCCGCGGTGCATAATTCTTATGGCGACACCGGCGCGATCACGCTGCGCCAGTTGATGAGCCACAGCGCGGGGTTTCGCAGCGGGACGTGGCCGTGGCGCGATCAGGACTGGCAGCCGTTCGAGCCGAAGGGCTGGGCGCAGCTGGTGGCGATGCTGCCCTATACGCGGGTCGAATTCAAACCGGGCAGCCGCTTCGGCTACTCGAACCCCGGCATCGTCTATCTGGGACAGGTCATCGAACGGCTCTCGGGCGAGGATTATGAGGTCTATGTCGACAAGAACATCCTGAAGCCGCTCGGCATGCATACGAGCTACTTCGACCGCACCCCGCCGCACCTGCTGCCGCACCGCTCGCACAGTTATTATGTCCGCGACGGCCGGCGGGTCGCGGCGCCTTTCGATGTCGATACCGGGGTGACCGTGTCGAACGGCGGGCTCAACGCACCGATGCCCGACATGGTGAAATATGTCGCCTTCCTGCTCGGCGATCCCGCGCGCCAGTCCGGCTATGATATGGTGCTGAAACGGTCGTCGCTCGAGGAGATGTGGACGCCGCAAATATCGGCGGGCGAGGATTTTACGCAGGGGCGCATGGCGAAGACGACGCAGAGCGGCCTGTCCTTCTTCGTCGATCGCGGCGCGGCGGTGCGCTTTGTCGGCCATAATGGCGATCAGAACGGATTTCGCGCCTATCTCAGCCTCTGCCCCGATCAGGGGATAGGCAGCCTGCTCGCCTTCAACACCGAAACACGCGGGGTCGAGAATAGCGCCGTCAACCGCAAAACCGCGGAATCGCAGGTCGCGCTCGCGACTGATGGCCTGTGCGAAGCCGTCGAAGAGCAACGACGCTAAAGCTCGCTGTTAAAAGGGAGGGCCCGGAAGGTGCGTAACCTTCCGGGCCGTGTTGCTCCGGCCGCCAGGGAGGGGGGAGGGGCCACCGGAACTTGGGGGTGCTCCCTATATGGTCCCGCACAGCTGTACTTTCAATCATACGAAAGCATGAGAAAGCCTATGCAGGCGCGTAGCGGCCCTGCGCTCAGCGGTTCTTTCGCCCTTCGATCAGCCCATCGACCAGGCTCGGATCGGCCAAAGTCGAGGTGTCGCCCAGCGATCCGAAATCATTCTCGGCGATCTTGCGCAGGATGCGGCGCATGATCTTGCCCGAACGCGTCTTCGGAAGCGCGGGGGTCAGGTGAATATGGTCGGGGGTCGCAATCGGGCCGATTTCGGTGCGCACCTGCTGCTTCAGCGCCGCGGCGACCTCGTCGGTCGGCTCGACCCCGGCGTTCAATGTGACATAGGCGTAGATGCCCTGGCCCTTGATGTCGTGGGGGAAGCCGACGACCGCCGCCTCGGCGACGAGGTCGTGCAGAACGAGCGCGCTTTCGACCTCGGCGGTACCCATGCGGTGGCCCGACACGTTGATGACATCGTCGACGCGGCCGGTAATGCGCCAATAACCGTCGGCATCGCGGCGGCAGCCGTCGCCGGTGAAATATTTGCCCTTGTAGGTCGAGAAATAGGTTTCGGCGAAACGCTGGTGATCGCCGTAGATCGTCCGCGCCTGCCCCGGCCAGCTGTGCGTGATGCAAAGATTGCCTTCGGACGCGCCGCCGGTCTGTTCGTCGACGAGCACGCCGCCCTCGGCATCGACGAGCTGCGGGCGGATGCCGAAGAAAGGCCTGCCCGCGCTGCCCGGCTGCATCGGATGCGCGCCGGGCAGGGTGGTGATCATGATCCCGCCGGTCTCGGTCTGCCACCAGGTGTCGATGACAGGCACGCGGCCCTTGCCGACGATCTGGTGATACCAGCGCCATGCCTCGGGATTGATCGGCTCGCCGACGCTGCCGAGCAGGCGGATCGACGACAAATCGTGCCGCGTCACATAATCGTCGCCCTCGCGCATCAACGCGCGGATCGCGGTGGGCGCCGTGTAGAGGATGTTGACCCGATGCTTGTCGACTACCTGCCAGAAGCGGTCGTGGTCTGGATAGTTCGGCACGCCTTCGAACATCAAAGTCGTCGCGCCATTCTGGAGCGGGCCATAGACGACATAGCTGTGCCCGGTGACCCAGCCGATGTCGGCGCTGCACCAGAAGATTTCGCCGGGACGATAGTCGAAACCGTAATAGAAGGTGCTGGCGGTCCAGACGCTGTAGCCGCCGACGGTGTGGAGCACGCCCTTGGGTTTGCCGGTCGATCCCGAGGTGTAGAGGATGAAGAGCGGATCCTCGGCATTCATCGGTTCGCACGGGCAGTCCGCGGGGACATCGGCCGACAGCGCGTCGTACCAATGGTCGCGGCCTTCCTTCATCGCGACATCGCCGCCGGTGTGCGCGATGACGAGCACGGCTTTGACGTTGACGCGTTCGAGCGCCTTGTCGACATTGGCCTTGAGCGGCACATGCTTGCCGCCGCGCAGCCCTTCGTCGGCGCAGATCACCCAGTCGCTGGCGCAATCCTCGATCCGGCCGTGGATCGCCTCGGGCGAGAAGCCGCCGAAGACGACGCTGTGCACCGCGCCGATGCGCGCGCAGGCGAGCATCGCAACCGCACCCTCGGGGATCATCGGCATATAGATGGTGACGCGGTCGCCCTTCTGGACGCCGAGCTTCTTCAGCGTGTTCGCCATACGGATGACGTCCGCGAGCAGCGCGGCGTAGCTGATCGTGCGCGTCTCGCCATCGGGCGCGTCGGGTTCGAAGATGATCGCGGTGCGCTCGCCGTGCCCCGCGGCGACATGGCGGTCGACGGCGTTGTGGCAGAGGTTGAGGACACCGTCCTCATACCATTTGATGCTCACCGGATCGTACGACCAGTTCGCGATTTTCGCCGGCGGGGTGATCCAGTCGATCCGCTTCGCCTGTTCGGCCCAGAAGGCGTCGGGGCCGTCGATGCTCTGTGTATAGAGTCGCTCGTAATCAGCGGCGGTGCAATGCGTGTTCGCCACGGCATCGGCCGGAACGGGAACAAAAGGTTCGGATGGCGGCAGCTCAGACACGGACGACTCTCCAATCGGCATTGCATTGTTCGCCCGCTGCGATAACCCGCGAGCCACAAACTGCAAGGGCGCGTCGGCGCCGATGAAGGGACAGATGATGACGAATTTGGGCCAGGAAGTCGCGCGGTTGCTCGATGGGCTCGGTGTTGACCGCGCCGCGTGGAGCGACGGATCGATGCCGTCGGTGACGCCGCTGACCGGCGAACAGCTGGGGATGGTGCAGGTCGTCGATAGCGCCGCGATCGACGAAACGCTCGGCAAAGCAAGTGCGGCGTTTCGCGCCTGGCGCAATGTCCCGGCACCGCGCCGCGGCGAGCTCGTCCGCCTGTGGGGTGAGGAATTGCGCGCCGCGAAGGACGATCTGGCGAAGCTGGTGACGATCGAGGCGGGCAAGATCCCGTCCGAGGGCGCCGGCGAGGTGCAGGAGATGATCGATATTTGCGACTTCGCAGTCGGATTGTCGCGCCAGCTCTACGGCCTGACGATCGCGACTGAGCGGCCGGGGCACCGGATGATGGAAGTGTGGCATCCGCTCGGCGTTGTGGGTGTGATTTCGGCGTTCAACTTTCCTGTCGCGGTGTGGGCGTGGAACGCGGCGCTGGCGCTGGTGTGCGGCAACAGCGTTGTGTGGAAACCGTCGGAAAAGACGCCGCTTACCGCGCTCGCGACGCAGGCGATTTTCGAGCGTGCGGCCGCGCGGTTCGGCGACGCGCCCGAGGGGCTGGCGCAGGTGATGATCGGCGGACGCGAGGCGGGCGAGGCGCTGGTCGACGACAAGCGCGTGGCGCTGGTGTCGGCGACGGGGTCGACGCGGATGGGCCGCGCGGTGGCGCCGCGGCTGGCGCAGCGTTTTGCGCGTGCGATCCTCGAGCTTGGCGGCAATAATGGCGTGATCGTTGCGCCGTCGGCCGATCTCGACCTCGCGCTACGCGGCGTGGCGTTCGGGGCGATGGGGACGGCGGGGCAGCGCTGCACGACGACGCGGCGGCTGTTTCTGCACGACAGTATCTATGACGGCTTCGTCGCGAAGCTGAAGGCGGCCTATGCCAGCGTTGGCGTTGGCAATCCACTGGAAGGTGATGTGCTCGTCGGGCCGCTGATCGACCGTACGGCCTATGAGATGATGCAGGCTGCGCTGGGCGCCGCGCGCGCAGTGGGCGGGGTAGTCCATGGCGGCGAGCGGGTCGGCGAGGGCGAAAGCTTCTATGTGAAGCCGGCGCTCGTCGAGATGCCGGGGCAGGTCGGACCGGTGCTCGAAGAGACGTTCGCGCCGATCCTTTATGTGATGCGCTATGACGATCTGGATGCGGTGATTGCGCTGCACAACGACGTTGCGGCGGGTCTGTCGTCGGCGATTTTCACCACCGACATGCGCGAGGCCGAACGGTTTCTGGTTGCGAGCGATTGCGGGATCGCCAACGTCAATCTGGGCACCTCGGGCGCCGAAATCGGCGGGGCGTTCGGCGGCGAGAAGGAGACCGGCGGCGGGCGTGAAAGCGGCTCGGACAGTTGGAAGGCATATATGCGGCGCGCGACGAATACGTTGAACTATTCGGATGCGCTGCCACTGGCGCAAGGAGTCAACTTCGACCTGTAACGGTCAGGCCGCTCGCCAGCCGAAGCCCCCCTCGATTGGAACGACATTACCTGCGGTCCCAACCGGTTCGGCTTTGCCGTCGGTCAGGAAGGCCAACATCGCCGCGTCGCCAACGTCGACATGCGCTAGCGTGCGCTTGCCGTCGGGCGTCCGCGCGACCACTACGCCTGCCTTTGGTCCGCCGTCGCGGCCATAGAAGACCGTATAGCTCTCAATCGTCGCCGGCCCCGCATAATCCTCGACCAGCTCGGGCACCGGCCCACGTTTCGCTTCGGCTTCCGCCTGATAGTCGAAATCCTGGGGGAAGCTGGCAGCAGCAATCGGCTTGTTGCCGAGAACGATGCAATGATTGTCGGTCGCGAAGCCGCCATTGGCGAACAGAAAGCCATAACGGCCCTCGCTGCGCAGTTTTTCGACCATCGAGACGATCGCATGGCTCATATAGTTCGCGATCGGCCCGCCGCCGAAGGTGAGGCCGCCGAACACCGTTGCGGGGCGATCGACAGGCCAGCCGAGGATACGGCGCGCCATCTTGGGCACGCAGGGAAAGCAGCTGTAGAGCTCGACGAAATCGAAATCCGCGGCGGTCATCGCATTGAGTGCGAGCGTGCGGGTGATCGACGTTTCCATGCTGACGCTGCCGTCATAGCGGTCGCGGTGGAGGATGCTCGCGGGCTCCTTCGCCGCCGCGCCCATGCCGATATGGATCAGGCGGTCTTCGGCTATGCCGCGGCGCCATGCCTCGGCAAGGCTCGCGACAATGAAGCCCGCGCCCTGATTGACCGACGAGTTGGCGACCATCAGTTTCGAATAGGGGAAGGCGATCGGGCGATTGCGCTCGTCGACCTTGAGGATGTCGGCCGGGCTCGCGGGTTTGCGGATCCAGGCGCCGTCGTTCGCGGCGGCGACTTCGGAGAAGCGCGACCAGATTTCGGCGCTCTCGAATTGGGCTTCCCCAAGGCTTTGTCCCCATGCCGCGCGCGTCGCATTTTCGTAGAGCGGGTAGACATCGACCGGCGCGGCAAGGCCATGTTTCTGCGCATAATTGGGCTCGCGCCGTGTCGCGACCTGGCGGACGGCGTTATAGCTTTTGTCCTCGCCGCTTGCGGCCTTGGCGGCGCGTCCGGCGGCGGTGCGCAGGGCCTCGGCGCCGACGATGGCGGCGAGCTTGACCTCACCCGCGCCGATGCGGTTCGCGGCTTCGTTGAGCAGGCGGACGGGCGTGTCGCCGTGCGGGGCTGCCGACTGATAGTTGATTGCCGGGGTTGCCCCGATGGCAGCGGCCAGCGGCTCGGGCAATTGGCCGAGGCTGTGGAAGCTGATCTGGTCGACGATCGCGAGGCTGTCGAGGTCGGCGAGGAGGCCGCCTCCCGCATCGGCGTCCGCGATCTTCAGCGCCTCGACCATCAGACCGAGCGAGTCGAGGCCATGATCGGGATCATCGGGCCGGTCGTTGACCTGTCCGACCCCGATGATGACGGGAATGCGCTCGGGGTCGGTCATGCTCATATCAGCGCGCCTTCCACTCGGGCTTGCGCTTCTGCGCGAAGGCGAGCGGGCCTTCGCGCGCGTCTTCGCTGCGCATCAGCACGCCGCGTTCGCGGGTATTATGCTCCCAATAGGGGGCGTCGGCGGCGATGCGGCCGTCGTCGATGCCGAGCGCGACGCGCTTCGACGCTTGCACCGACAGCGGCGCATTGGCGGCGATCTTTTCGGCGAGCGCGATCGCGGTGGGCAGCAGGTCGGCGAGCGGGACGACATGGTTGACCAGCCCGAATTCGGCGGCGCGCGCGGCGGGGATCGGATCGCCGGTCAGCATATATTCCATCGCGAGCTTGCGCGGCAACTGCTGCGCGAGGCGGAAGGCGCCGCCCGCCGCAGCGAACAGCCCGACCTTGACCTCAGGCAGTCCGAATTGCGCATGGTCGGCGGCGACGATGATGTCGCTCATCAGGGCGATCTCGCAGCCGCCGCCGAAGGCGAAGCCGTTGACTGCGGCGATGATGGGTTTCGAGATCGGGTGCGAAACCATGCCGGCAAAGCCCCATGCCTGCTGCGCGGGATCGTCGGGATAAAGGCTCTCGCCGCGCGACAGTGCGACAAGGTCGGCGCCTGCGCAGAAGCTCTTGTCACCCGCACCGGTGATGACGACGGCGCGGATTTCAGGATCGTTTTCGGCGGTTTCGAGCGCGGTGCCCACGCCGATATGGACTGCGGCATTGACCGCGTTGCGCGCCTCGGGCCGGTTGATCGTGACGATCAATATGTGGCCGCGGCGTTCGGTGAGGATGGTGGTGTCGGTCATCGCGAATCTCTCCCTTTCGGGCGAGTATCGCGGGAGGTTGACGTTTACGTCAACTGGAAAGGGCGTATTAAGGCAGTGTGTCCCCGCGAAGGCGGGGACCCATCTCCTGCCGGTTCGAAATAGCGCCGCCGGATGATGGGCACCCGCCTTCGCGGGTGCACACGGCTTTTTCCTTTTGGCTCAGATAGACTGGCCGGTCTTCGCCCAGTCGGCGAGGAAGCCTTCGATGCCCTTTTCGGTGAGGATATGCTTGAACAGGCCCTTGATGACCGACGGCGGTGCGGTCATCACGTCGGCGCCGATCTTGGCGGCCTCAAGCACATGGATGCCGTGGCGGACGCTGGCAACGAGGATCTCGGTCTCATAGCCGTAATTGTCGTAGATCAGCCGGATGTCGGAAATCAGCTGCATGCCGTCGAAGCCATTGTCGTCGTGACGGCCGACGAAGGGCGAGACGAAGGTCGCGCCGGCCTTGGCGGCGAGCAGCGCCTGCGCTGCCGAGAAACAGAGCGTGACATTGACCATCGTGCCGTCGCCGGTCAGCGCCTTGCAGGTCTTGAGGCCGTCGATCGTCAGCGGCACCTTGATGCAGACGTTGGGCGCGATCTTGCGGAGGATCTCGGCCTCTTTCATCATCGTCGCGTGGTCGAGCGCGACGACCTCGGCCGACACCGGGCCGTCGGTCAGCGCGCAGATTTCCTTCGTCACTTCCTTGAAATCGCGGCCCGACTTCGCGATCAGCGACGGGTTGGTGGTGACGCCGTCGAGCAGGCCGGTCGCGGCGAGTTCCTGGATGTCGGCGATTTCGGCGGTGTCGGCGAAGAATTTCATGGCTCTGGGCTTTCCTTTGGGAACGTGATTCGGCGTTGAAGCTCCCCTAGAGCAACGTGTGCGAAATATGAACCGTCCAAGCCTCCTTCGTCATGCCGGACTTGATCCGGCATCAATCTCGGCGGTCGTCGCATGGACCCCGGATCAAGTCGAACGAGCCGCTTGTCTCGTTCGAGGGTGACGATGTTTGAAACCACTGGCGTTCCATCTTTGTTCGCATTATGCGATCCGCATGGCCAAAGCAAAACGTCAATATGTCTGCCAGAATTGCGGCTCCGCAACCTATCGCTGGCAGGGGCAATGCGCCGACTGCGGCGAGTGGAACACGCTCGTCGAGGAAGCCGCCGAAACGGTGTTCTCGGCGAAGCACGATCTCAGCCGCGGCGGGCGCACCCTCGCGCTCGAAACGCTCGATGCCGAAAGCAAGATGCCCGAGCGCATACTGTGCGGTATCGCGGAATTCGATCGCGCGCTGGGCGGCGGGTTCGTCGCGGGATCGGCGACGCTGATCGGCGGCGATCCGGGGATCGGCAAATCGACCTTGCTGCTGCAAGCCGCTGGAAGGCTGGCGAAGGCTGGCAAGTCGGTCGTCTATATCAGCGGCGAAGAGGCCGCGGCGCAGGTCCGTCTTCGCGCGCAGCGGCTGGGGCTCGGCAATGCGCCGGTCGCGCTCGCCAGCGCGACGTCGGTGCGCGATATCCTCGCGACGCTCGACGGCCGCGATGCCGATTTCGTCGTGATCGATTCGATCCAGACGATGCACAGCGACCTTATCGACAGCGCCCCGGGCACGGTGAGCCAGGTCCGCGCGAGCGCGCAGGAACTGATCCGCTATGCCAAGGACAGCGACGCCGCGATCGTGCTCGTCGGCCATGTCACCAAGGACGGGACGATCGCGGGGCCGCGCGTGCTCGAGCATATGGTCGACACCGTGCTGGCGTTCGAGGGCGAGCGCAGCCATCAGTACCGCATCCTGCGCGCGGTGAAGAACCGCTTTGGCGGCACCGACGAGATCGGGGTGTTCGCGATGGGCGAAGAGGGGCTCGGCGAAGTATCTAACCCGTCCAGCCTGTTCCTGACCGACCGCAGCCGCGACGTGCCCGGGTCGGTGGTATTTCCGGCCTTGGAGGGCACGCGGCCGGTGCTCGTCGAAGTGCAGGCGCTCACCGTCCGCCTCGCGAGTGGCGCGACTCCCCGCCGCGCCGTCGTCGGCTGGGACAGCGGGCGGCTCGCGATGGTGCTCGCGGTGCTCGAGGCGCGCTGCGGGCTGCAGATGGGCGCTGCCGAGGTCTACCTCAACATCGCAGGCGGCTATCGGTTGACCGATCCCGCCGCCGACCTCGCGGTCGCGGCGGCGCTGATCTCGGCGTTCAGCGAGCGGCCGGTGCCTGCCGACGCAATCGTATTCGGCGAATTGTCATTGTCGGGCGAAGTGCGGCAGGTTTCGCACGATGGGCTGCGGCTGCGCGAAGCGGCGAAGCTCGGTTTCTCGCGCGGCTGGGGCCCCAAGGGCATGAAGGCGGTCGGCGGGATTTCGGTTACCGGTTTCGGCCGGCTCGGCGAACTCGTTGACCTGATGCTCGGGCGCGACTAGCGACCGGCGAATGGGAAGTCTGACGGCTCTGGATATCGTCGTGCTGGTGCTGGTTGGCGGCGGCGCGGTGCTCGGTTTTTCGCGCGGCCTCGTGCAGGAGGTGACGACGCTGCTCGCGTGGGTCCTCGCCATCGCGGCGGTGCGCTTTTTTCACCCGCTCGTGACCGACCTGCTTGCGGGCTGGGTCGGGACAGAGGGTGGCGCTGCGGCGCTCGCCTTCGTGCTGCTGTTCGGCGGGGTGTTCGCTTTCGCCAAATGGGGGTCGCGCGCGATGGGACAGCGCAGCCGCGCGTCGCTCGTCGGCGGGTTCGACCGCGGACTGGGCGCGGGCTTCGGTGCGGTCAAAGGCCTGCTGATCGCCTCGATCGGCTTCATGCTCCTCACCTTGCTCTATGATATCGGTTATGGCGTCATGCAGCGCCCCGCATGGATGACCGAAAGCCGTACCTATCCGGCGCTCAATGCAACGAGCAGCGCGATGAGCAAGGTGATTGCCGCGCGCCGCGCCGAGGCGCGCGAAGCCGAAGCCAGCAAGGCGGACGCGTCATGAGCGCGCCGCTCTATAACCGTGACATTTTGGCGCTGGCGGTCGCGACCTCGGAATATCTGCCGATCGCCGATGCGCGCCATCGGGTGAGCAAGCGTGCGCCGCTGTGCGGCAGCGCGATCATCCTCGACCTCGATACCGACGATGCGGGCCGCGTGACGCGCGTCGGCATGCATGTCGAGGCGTGCGCGCTGGGGCAGGCGTCGGCGACGTTGCTTGCGCGTCACGCGCCGGGGCTCGGCCTCGCCGAATTGCGCGCCGCGCGTAGTGCGATCGCGGGTTGGTTCGCGGGCGAAGGTCCGCAGCCCGACTGGCCGGAATTTGACCTGCTCGCACCGGCGAAGGGCTATCCCGCGCGGCATGGCGCGATCCTGCTGCCCTTCGACGCCGCGATTGCAGCGCTTGAGGAACGGGCGGCCGCCGCATGAACTTGCTCGCGCTCACGGCTGCCGCGACCGCCGAAGCGGCCGAGAAGGTGGGGGAGGCCGCGACCGATACCGCGCTCGTCGAAGGCGCGATCCTGCTCGGCGTCGCGACTTTGTTCGTGCTGATCTTTCGTCGGCTCGGCCTTGGTGCGGTGCTCGGCTATCTGATTGCCGGGGCGATTGTCGGGCCGCACGGGCTCGGGCTCGTCGGCGGTGGCGAATCGAAACTTGCCTTTGCCGAGCTTGGCATCGCCTTCCTGCTTTTCCTTGTCGGTCTCGAACTGTCGCCGCGGCGCCTGTGGGACATGCGCCGCGCGATCTTCGGGCTCGGCTTGATGCAGGTCGTCGTGACCGGGCTCGTGCTCACCGGCCTCATCCATCTGACCCTTGGGTTCAGCCCCGCGGCGTCGCTCGCGCTCGGCCTGCCGCTCGCGCTGTCATCGACCGCGCAGGTGCTGCCGGGTCTCAAAAGTTCGGGGCGGATCAACTCGCCCTTTGGCGAAAAGGCCTTCTCGATCCTGCTGTTCCAGGATCTGGCGATCGTGCCGATGATCACGATCGTCGCGGTGCTGTCGCGCGCGCCCGCCGATCCGTCGGCGCCGCCCGGGTGGCAGATGGCCTTTTTTACCCTTTGGGCGATCGTCGTGCTGGTGCTCGCGGGCCGTTTCGTGGTCAATCCGCTGCTGCGGATCATCGGTCGTTATGGCGAGCGCGAGCTGTTCGTCGTCGTCGGACTGCTCACTATCCTTGCGAGCGCGGCGCTGATGCACAGCCTGCATCTGTCGACCGCGCTCGGCGCCTTCATCGCGGGTGTGATGCTCGCCGACTCGCCCTATCGGCACGAGATTGAATCGGACGTCGAACCCTTCCGCCTCATCTTGCTTGGCCTCTTCTTCCTCGCGGTCGGGATGGTGCTCGACGTCGGGGCGGTGCTGGAGCGCCCGCTGCTTGTCCTCGGCCTCGCGCTCGGGCTCGTTGCGGTGAAGGTCGTCGTGCTCACCTTGATCGTGAAATTGTTCGGCAAACCCTGGCCGGTGGCGTTAGGGCTTGGCCTGTTGCTCAGTCAGGGCGGCGAATTCGGCTTCCTGCTGTTCGCGCAGGCGGCTGACGCGCTGCTGATCCAGCCCGAGGCGGCGAGCCTGTTCAGCGCGGTCGTGACGCTGTCGATGGTGACGACGCCATTCCTGATGCTGTTCGCGCGTAACCTGGAATTTGCGCCCGAACCCGATTTGTCGGGTTTGCCCGACCCGGAAAATGCGCCGCGCGGTTCGGCGATCGTCGTCGGGTTCGGACGCTTCGGGCAAATCGTGTCGCAGATGCTGCACGGCGTTGCCTGCTCGGTCACGCTGATCGACAAGAAACCAAGCCAGATCGAGCTGTCGAGCCGTTTCGATACCAAAGTCTATTTCGGCGACGGGCTGCGCGTCGACCTGCTCCGCCGCGCCGGCGCCGAGGAGGCGCGGCTGATTATCTTCTGCATGGACGATGCATCGGTCGATGCCGATGCGATGAAGCCGATCGTCGAAGCCTTTCCGAATGCAAAGATATTGATGCGCGTGTTCGACCGCCGCCAGTTGCTCGCGCTCGATGGCGCGGGCGTCGACGGCGTGATCCGTGAGGTGTTCGAAAGTTCGGTTGCGATGGGACTTACCGCGTTGCGCCATCTCGATGTCGATCCGAGCGAGATGGACGATGTCGAGGCGACCTTGCGCCATCTCGACGAAACGCGGCTGCAGGCGCAGCTCGACGAGGGCGATATTTCGGCGGGCATGGACCATCGCTTCAAGCCCGGCGGCGGGCGCGAGGCCGACAGCGTGCTCGAGAAATTCCGCCGCAAGCGGCTGGCGGCGAAGACCTCGAAAGACGATCCGAAGGACGAGGAAAGCGAGCAGGCGTCAGCGACGACCTGACGGCTAACCGTCGAGGAATTCCGCCACCGCATCGAGGCCAAAATCCTCGGTAACGAAGCTCTGTCCGATGCCGCGCGTCAGGATCAGCGGCAGCTTGCCGCCGCGTACCTTCTTGTCATGTGCCATATGGCCCGCGAGGGTTGCGCCGTCGGTGTTGACGCCCGCGCTCGCAAGGCTGTGCGGTAGGCCGACGTTGGCGAGATGGTCGCGGACGCGCGCCGCGTCTTCGGCGGGGCAGAGGCCTTTCGCAGCCGAGAATTGATGCGCGAGGACCATGCCCGCCGCAACCGCCTCGCCATGGAGCAGGCGGTCGGAATAGCCCGTCTCGGCCTCCAATGCATGGCCGAAGCTGTGGCCGAGGTTGAGCAGCGCGCGGATGTCCTGCGTCTCGCGCTCGTCAGCGGCGACGATCCGCGCCTTCGCGGCGACGCTATGCGCAATCGCCTTGTGGCGGGCCGCACTGTCGCCCGCAAGCAGCGCGGCGCCGTTCGCTTCGCACCAGGTGAAAAATTCGGCGTCGTCGATCAGGCCATATTTGACGACCTCGGCATAGCCGGCGCCGAGTTCGCGGCGCGGCAGCGTTTCGAGCGTCGTCGGGTCGATGACGACGAGCGCGGGCTGATGGAAGGCGCCGATGAGATTCTTGCCCGCGGGCACGTTGATCGCGGTCTTGCCGCCGACGCTGCTGTCGACCTGCGCCAGCAGGGTGGTCGGCACCTGGATGAAATTGCAGCCGCGCTTGACGATCGAACAGGCGAAGCCGACGAGGTCGCCGATCACACCGCCGCCCAGCGCGATGACATGGTCGCCGCGCTCGACGCCTTCGCCGATCAGCCATTCGGTCAGGCGCGCGAGGCCGGCCCAGCTTTTGGTGCTTTCGCCGGGTTCGAGGACGAAGGAGGAGAAGGAGATATTCTCCATCGCGAGCGACGTGCCGAGCGCGATCAAATAATGGTCGGCGACGTGTGTGTCGGTGACGATCATCGTCCGCGGCCGCTTCAAGAGCGGTGCGACATGCGCGCCGATGTCGCGGATCAGCCCGTCGCCGATCAATATCGGATAGCTGCGACTACCCAGCTCGACGGTCAGGCTTTCCATTGCGGATCTTCCCACTTTGACAGGGCCTCCAGGATCGCGCGCACCGTATGGTCGTGCGGCGTGCTCGCCGAACTGACGCGAAGATGCGCCTCGGCATAGATGGGATTCCGCACCGCCGCGAGGTCGCGGAGCACCTCGCCGGGGTCGCGGTTCTTGAGCAGCGGACGGTGGCTGCGGCGGCCGACGCGCTCGACGAGGGTCGGAATATCGGCGTCGAGCCAGATACAAAGGCTGTCACGCAGGATCAGCGCGCGCGTTTCGTCGTTGATGAAGGCGCCGCCGCCGGTCGCGAGCACCATCGGCTGTCCGGCCAGCAGCCGGGCGATCACGCGGCGCTCGCCGTCGCGGAAATGCGCTTCGCCGAACCGTTCGAAAATGTCGGAAATGCTGGTGTCGGCGGCGCGCTCGATCTCGTCGTCGGCGTCGGCGAAGCGCATGCCGAGCCGCTGCGCTAGGCGGCGGCCGACCGTCGACTTTCCCGACCCCATCAACCCGACGAGCACGATCGACCGCTCGCGGATCGACGCGGGGATGGGCCCCGTGGTCATGGGGGCCGGGCTTTTCGGGTTTCGCGACATGGTCCGCGCGGCTATACCGCGAGGGCCGCGCGGGACAATGCTTTTGCTGCGCGTTTAATGAGACGAACGACAGGCATTGGATATTGCGCACGCGGGACAGATCGGGAAAAGGCCGCTGGATTGCACGATTGATCGTGCTGGCGCTGGTGCTGGCGGCGTTCTTTCTGTTTCTGCTGTTCCTGGGCCGGCCGATCGAGCCGCGAATGATTGAGGTGGACGTGACCGACAAGATTGCCGAAAGCGCGCCGCGATGAGGATGAAAACAGTATCGCTCGCACTGGGCTTGTCGGGAACGGCCATGGCCGCTGTCCTGGTGCTGCCTGCGCTCGCACAGGAATCGCTGTTGCCCGAAGGGTTCGGCAACCCCGCCGACGCGCCGCGTCCGGCGCCGACGCCGTCATCGACGCCGACGCCCGCTCCGAGTTCGACGCCGACCAACGGTAGCACGCCGCCGCCTGTCACATCGACCGTTGGCACGCCGACGGCCGCAACGACTGAAACCGGTGAAGAGGGCGAGGACGGCGAAGAGGTCGAATCGGGCGGGCTGAAATATGACCTGCCGCCGGGCGCGCGCCGCCTGCTCACGCGCATCGGGCCGCTGACCCCCGAAACGGGCGGGCTTGCGCCCGACGCATTCGGGGTACGCGGCCAATATGCCGCCGCGATCATGAGCAAGACGAACGGCCAGTTCGCGTCGCGTTGGGCGCAGATCCTCCTGCGGCGTTCGCTCGCCTCGGCGATCGATACCCCGGACACGATCAACGGCGCCGATCTCGCCGCCGCTCGCGCTTCGCTGTTGCTGCGTATGGGTGAATCGATCACTGCGCGCCGGATCGTGCAGTCGGTTGACTATGATCGCGCGAGCCCGCGCCTCGTCGCCGCGGCGCAGCAGACCTATCTCGCCAATGCCGATCCGGCGGGCATGTGTCCCTATGTTCCCGCAGGCCTTGCGCATGGCGACGAGCAGGCATGGAGGCTGTCGTCGGCGATCTGTTCGGGCCTGTCGGGCGAAGCCGGACCCGCGGGCTGGGCGATCGGCCGCGTGCGGTCGAGCGGCAGGATCTCGAACTTCGATATATTGCTGACCGAACGCGTGCTCGGCGCAACGGGCGCGGGGCGCCGCTCGACGACGATCGAATGGGACAATGTCGACCGGCTGACGAGCTGGCGCTTCGGCATGGCGACCGCGACCGCGATCCCGGTGCCCGAGGCGCTGCGCACGGCGGCGCCGTCCAATATCAAGAGCTGGACGGTGCTTGCTCCGATGACCGACATGGCAAGCCGCGTCGCCGCCGCGCCCGAAGCCGCCGCGCGCGGTGTGCTGTCGAGCGAGGCCTATGTGTCGCTGCTCAGCGCCGCGGCGAGCGAGGAAGAACCCGCCGAAGCCGTCACGGCGCAGACCGACCAATTGCGCGCCGCCTTCCGTCTGGCGCGTGGGGCCGATCGCTATGCCGCGATGGAACGGCTTTGGGGCACCGACGCCGGTCCGACCCAGCGCTATGCCGCGATGGTCGCGACCGCGCGCGCAGCAGCCGCGCTGCCCGCCGGTACTGAAGTGGGTGACGATCCGTGGCAGCTGCTCGGATCGATGCTCGCGGGCGGCTATGACGAAAATGCCATCGCATGGGTGCCGACCGTTTCAGTTGGCAGCCGCGCGTGGGCGGTACTCGCGGTGGGTTCGCCGCGCCCGCTTACGGGGATGAGCGCGGGCGCCGTCGGAAGCTTTTCGGGCAGCGACGACAGCGCCGATACGCTGCGGTCGAAATTCCTGCTCGCGGGCCTCGCCGGCCTCGGCCGCCTCGATGCGAGTGCGGCGGCGTCGGCGGCGAGCGATCTCGAGGTCGATCTTCGCAAACAGACGCGCTGGTCGCGCGCGATCATGGCGGCCGCCGAACGGCGCGAGCCCGGCATGGTGGCACTCCTCGCAGCGGCGGGGATGCAGGGGGAATGGTCGAAAGTTCCGCCCTATCACCTCTATTATATCGTTCGCGCGCTGCGCGAAGTGGGCCTGTCGTCCGAAGCGCGGATGATCGCCGCCGAAGCGCTGGTGCGTGTCTGACGGCGTTCTGATCGATCGCTTTCTGGAGATGATGGCGGCTGAGCGCGGCGCCTCGCGCAACACGCTGGCCGCCTATCGCCGCGATCTTGAGCAGGCGGCCGAGTGGGTGAAGGGCCCGCTGGCCAATGCCGATGCCGGCTCCTTGCGCAAATTGATGGCGGATTATCAGTCGCTTGCGGCGAGCAGTGCGGCGCGCAAGCTGTCGGCGCTGCGCCAGTTTTTTGCTTTCCTGCTCGACGAAGGCGAACGAGCGGACAATCCGGCGCTCGATATTGCGCGCCCCGCGACGCGCCGGCCGTTGCCGCGTATCTTGACCCATGACCATGTCGAGCGGCTGTTCGATCAGGCCGAGGAGGAAGCGAAGGGCGAGGCGCCGCCTGCCGCCGCAGTGCGCATGCTGCTGCTGCTCGAACTTCTGTACGGATCGGGCCTCCGCGCCAGCGAACTGGTGTCGCTGCCGCGCCGCGCGATGGCCGGCGAGCGCGAATATCTGATCATCCGCGGGAAAGGCGACAAGGAGCGGCTGGTCCCGCTGTCCGAACGCGCGCGGGCCGTGCTCGATCGCTGGGTGCCCTTCCTGCCCGATGGATCGCCCTGGCTGTTCCCGTCGGGCAAGGCGCATATCTCGCGGGTGCGGCTGTTCCAGATGCTCCGCGATCTCGCGGGCCGCGCGGGGGTGGACCCGACCGCGGTCAGCCCGCACGTGCTGCGCCACGCCTTTGCCACGCATCTGCTTGAAGGCGGGGCCGATCTGCGCGCGCTGCAATTGATGCTGGGCCACGCCGATATCGCAACGACTGAAATTTACACGCATGTCGATAGCCGTCGCCTGGTCGAGCTGGTCAACAAGCGGCATCCGCTCGCGCGGATGGACGACGCCCACCCCGAAGTTGACGTTGCGACGCCATCGTCCTAGCGACTGCGCATGACAGCCTTTCTGGACTTCGAAAAACAGGTCGCGGCGCTCGATCGGCAGATTGCCGAGCTGCGCGAAATGGGGGACGACCCCTCGCTCAACATCGACAATGACATTGCGCAGCTCGAGGATAAGTCCTCGAAATTGCTGCGCGATATCTATGCGAAGCTGACGCCTTGGCAAAAGACGCAGGTCGCACGCCACCCCGACCGCCCGCATTTCAAACATTATGTCGCCGGCCTGTTCGACGACTGGATGCCGCTGGCCGGCGATCGCAATTTCGGCGACGATCAGGCGATTTTGGGCGGGCTCGCGCGCTTTCGCGGACGCCGCGTGATGGTCATCGGTCATGAAAAGGGCGACGATATTCCGTCGCGGATGAAGCATAATTTCGGGATGGCGAAGCCCGAGGGCTATCGCAAGGCGATCCGCCTGATGCAGCTCGCCGACCGTTTCGGGCTGCCGGTGGTGACCTTGGTCGACACCTCGGGCGCCTTTCCGGGGATTCAGGCCGAAGAACGCGGCCAGGCCGAAGCGATCGCGCGCTCGACCGAACAATGCCTGGCGCTCGGCGTGCCGATGGTCGCCGCGGTGGTCGGTGAGGGCGGTTCGGGCGGCGCGATTGCGCTCGCCGCCGCGAACCGCGTGCTGATGTTCGAACATGCGGTTTATTCGGTGATTTCGCCCGAAGGCTGCGCCTCGATCCTGTGGCGTACGTCGGACAAGGCGGCCGATGCCGCTGCGGCGATGAAGATGTCGGCGCAGGATCTGCTGGGGCTGAAAATCATCGACCGGATCGTCACCGAACCCGTCGGCGGCGCGCATCGTGCCCCCGACGTCGCGATCAAGGCGCTGGGCGATGCGATCGCGCAAGAACTTGACGCGCTGTCGGGGCTGCCGCGCGAGACATTGATCGCCGCGCGCGAGGATAAATTCCTGGCGATGGGCCGCGCTTAGGCGCGGGCTGGCGGAACCCGATCGCGGGTCATCGCGTTCCTTTTTCGAAATCGGGCGGCCGCGATTCATCGCGCGGCTTGCCTTGTCGCGCGATGGGGATATCCCTGACCGACGGCGTGCAGTGGGAGGATTTCGATGAGCTGGAAGACCGGGAAAAGACTGGCTGCGCTATTGGCGGTGGGTGGTCTCGCCGCGACCGGCGCGGCCGATGCGCAGCTGAAAGCGATCAAGACGTCGACGAGCATCTCGCCCGCCGAACGCAAGCAGGGTACCGACGCGCATCCGCAGCTGATGGCCGAATTTGGCGGCGCCTATAATGGCCCGCAGGCCGCCTATGTAAACCGCATCGGACAGAATATCGCCGTCCAGTCGGGCCTGTCGCGCAGCCCGAGCGATTTTACCGTCACTCTGCTCAATTCGCCGGTGAACAACGCCTTCGCGATCCCCGGTGGCTATGTTTACGTGACGCGCCAGCTGATGGCGCTGATGAACGACGAGGCTGAGCTTGCCGGCGTGCTCGGACACGAAGTCGGGCATGTCGCGGCGCAACACAGCAAGAAGCGGCAATCGGCGGCAACGCGCAACCAGATCCTTGGCGTGCTTGGTGCGGTATTGGGCGGGGCGATCGGCGACAATGGCGGGCTGCTCGGCGGCCTTGGCGGACTGCTCCAGAATAATTCGATGCGCGTGGCGCAACTTGCGACGCTGGGCTTTTCGCGCAGCCAGGAGTTGCAGGCCGACCAGCTCGGCGTTCAATATCTGAAGAGCGCGGGCTATGACACGATGGCGCTATCGACGATGCTGACCAGCCTCGCCAACCAGACGACGCTCGACGCGCGGCTGTCGGGCGGCGATGCGCGGTCGCTGCCCGAATGGGCGAGCACCCACCCCGACCCCGCCTCGCGCGTGCGCAACGCCCAGTCGCTGGCGAGCCGGGCGGGTGGCAGCGGGGGAACGCGCAATGCCGATGCGTTTCTCGCCTCGGTGGACAATGTGCTTTACGGCGACGATCCGGCGCAGGGCGTGGTCGAAGGGCGCGATTTCGTGCACCCCGACCTCAAGCTGCGTTTCACGGTGCCGAACGGTTATGGCATGCAGAACGGCGCCGATGCGGTGTCGGTCAGCGGCAATGGCGGGCAGGCGCAATTTACGACGGGGCCGTATAGCGGCGATATGAACGCCTATATCGCCGCGGCGTTCAAGGCGGTCGCGGGTAATGCATCGATCAGCCCGGGCGCGATCCAGCGCACGACGGTGAACGGCATCCCCGCGTCCTATTCGACCGCGCGGGTGAATACGCAATCGGGGCAGGTCGATGTCACCGTCTTTGCGTATGAATTTTCGCGCAGCAGCGCGTTCCACTTCGTCACGCTGACGCAAGCGGGCGGGGGCAGCGTGTTCAACTCGATGTTCAATAGCGTCCGACGCCTAAGCACGGCGGAGGCGGCGGCAATCAAGCCGCGGCGGATCGATGTCGTGACCGTCGGCCGCGGCGATACGGTCGCCACGCTGGCACGGCGCATGGCGTACAGCAATTATCAGGCCGAACGGTTCCAGGTGCTCAATCGCCTCACCGCGTCGAGCCGCCTGACCCCGGGGCAGCGCGTGAAGATCGTCGTCTACGCCAGCCGGTAACGACGGCCGCGACGAAAAAAGGGCGGTGGATTGCTCCACCGCCCTTTCCGATTCCCGCCGCGATAAGCGGCGCGAGCATGGCCAGATTAGGTGTTCTGGCCGTCGAGCTCGGTCGAAACCTTGTTGAAGGTGTTGCCGACGCTGTTGCCGACTGCGCCCATCGCGGCGATGCCGGCGACGGCGATCAGGGCCGCGATCAGGCCATATTCAATGGCGGTGGCGGCTTTGGTATCGCGAACGAACTTCTTGATGAACTTCATGACTGGTCTCCTGATTTCACTTACCCTGTTGACGGTCTGGTCTGGGTCAACATCCGAGGGTTTAGGGCGAATAGGTTTTGAAAATCTTAATGCTAACTGCCCGAAACCTGCGTGCTGCGGCCCCGAAATGGGACAGCTGCCGCGTTGCTACATATTATTTTCGGCGGCGCTCGAGATGCTGTTCCACATATTGTTGGCGGAGTTGGCAAAATTGCCCACCGAAACGACGGCGCCCAAAAAGATAAGGGCCAGAATCAGCCCATATTCGACGGCTGTGGCGGCCCTGGTCGACCGCATCAGCCTGTAAAAGTTTCGCATTGTTCCACCCCTGACTGAATTATAGTTCCCGAGGGTGTCATGTTTACATAGGAAGGTTAACAATTTGTCTGCCACGAGCCCCGGAAAACTCACAAAAACGCCGCTTATCGTGGTTGCAGCGGCGCTGGTCGACCGTGACGGAAGGCTGCTGGTCCAGCAGCGCCCCGAGGGTCTGTCGATGGCCGGGCTCTGGGAGTTTCCGGGCGGCAAGCTGGAGCCCGGCGAAACCCCCGAGCAGGCGCTGATCCGCGAACTGGGGGAGGAACTCGCAATCGATGTCGATCATGCGTGCCTTGCGCCCGCCTGTTTCGCGAGCGAGCCGCTCGGCGACCGGCACCTGCTGTTGTTGCTCTACGTCTGCCGCAAATGGCGGGGGACGCCGGTTGCGCAGCATGCCAGCGCGCTGCGCTGGGTGCGTCCGGTCGAACTGCACGGGCTTGCCATGCCGCCCGCCGACAAGCCGCTGATCGGCTTGCTGGAGGCGTTGGTCTAAGTCTTTGGCTTCAGTGCTTCGGCGAGCGAGGCGGTGCCGCTGCCGCGCCGCGCGGGTTGCGGCTGGTCGGGATGCGGCGCCCAGCCGCTGAAATGGATGAGGCGGAATGTTTCGCCGATCCGGCCGTCGGGATCGGCCTGGCTCGCGAAAGCCGCTGCGATCCGCGCGGCCTCTTCGCGCGTCAATGGTGGGGGGGCGGGCGCAAGCCGGCTCGACAGGCCTGCTGCGCGGATATCGCGCACCAGGGCGAACCAGTCGGCATAGCGTACGGTCAACGCGTCGACATCAACGACGGGCAGGGTGAAGCCGACGCGCTGGAGCAAGTTTCCCATCGCGGCGAGGTCGATCTGCGGATGTAGGCGCGCGATCGATCGCACGCCGTCGGCCATCACCGCGCGGCGCAGCCGTGGCAGGCTGCCCTCGCCGACAAAGGCGCCGAGCAAAAGGCCATCGGGCGCGAGCAGCGCGCGCAGGCGGACGAGTGCGCCCGGGACGTCGTTGACGCTGTCGAGCCCGCCGGGCCAGAGGATGAGGTCGAAACTGGCAAAGGGAAGGTCGATGGCGTCGGCCTCGACCGGAATGGCGCCGGTTTCGGCGGCGAGTCTCGGTCCGGCCTCGATGATGGTGAGATTGGTGCCGGCCGCGCGTAAATGATCGGCGAGTGCGGCGTCATGCGCGCCGATGAGCAAGGTGCGCGAAAATTCGCGCGTCACCATCGTCAGCCGGTCGAGCAAGGTTTCGGCGATCAGGGGTGCAAGGAAATTGGCCGATGCGGGCAGGTGCGCCATGCGGTCGCGCTGGGCGCGGTGGCGGGCCGGGGAGAAGAGCGGGCGGGGGGGCTGCGACATGCGCCGCTTGTGCCGTCCCCGGCGATGCTTCACAAGTCGGAGATGGCGACGACGACGGGGGATGTCGAAAAGGAAGACGCGCCGACCGGCGCATGGCTCGGCGGTTTGTGCGTCGCAGCGCGCAGGGTCGTCGATTATGCGCTGCCGCCGCGCTGTCCGGGCTGCGGGGTGATCGTCGGCGAAGACCGCCAGTTTTGCCTGACCTGCTGGTCCTCGCTCGATTTCCTCGACGGGCCGTCCTGTTCGTGCTGTTCGGTCCCGCTGCCGGCGGCCTTGCCCGGCGCACCGATCGCGTGCGGCGCATGTCTTGCTAGCCCGCCGCCGTTCGACGGGGCTCCGTCGGCGGTCGCTTATGGTCCCGTCGCGCGCACCGTGGCGCTGCGTCTCAAATATGGGCGGCGCACCGGACACGCGCGGTTGATGGCGCAGTTGATGGCGCGGCAGCTCGCGACGTTGGGGACGATCGACGATATGCTGCTGGTGCCGGTGCCGCTGCATCGTTGGCGGCTGTGGTCGCGCGGGTTCAACCAGGCGGCGCTGGTCGCCGACGAACTGGCGCGGCTGACGGGCGCGGCGCGCGACCATCATCTGCTGCTGCGCGTCAAGTCGACGGCATCGCTGCGCGGCAAGGGCCGGCGTGAACGCGAGCGGATCGTCGCGGGGGCCTTTGCGCTGGCACCGGACGCAAAGGCGCGCGTGGTGGGCCGCCATCTGGTGCTGGTCGACGACGTCCATGCCAGCGGCGCGACCCTGCGGGCCGCGGCGAAAATGCTCGGACGGGGCGGCGCCGCGCGCGTATCGGCGTTAACCTGGGCGCGCGTCGTTTCCGATGCACTGATGGATGGCAACATATTTGACTTTGCTTCGTTGGATTCCGATATGACGGATGAAGGATGACAGGATAGCCGCATGGCCAAGATCGAAGTATTTACGAAGTTCTTCTGCCCCTATTGCTCGCGCGCCAAGGCGCTGCTCGAGCGCAAGGGGGTTGAATATCAGGAAATCGACCTGACGATGGACCGCGCGGGGTTCGACGCGATGGTCGAACGCGCGGGCGGGGCCCGCACCGTCCCGCAGATATTCATCGACGGAAAACATATCGGCGGCAGCGACGATATGGCGGCGCTCGACGCGCGCGGCGGGCTCGATCCGTTGCTGGGTCTGGGCTGACCTTGATCGTTTTCGACCTTTGCTGCTCGGGCGATCACCGGTTCGAAGCCTGGTTCGCGAACAGCGACAGCTTTGGCGACCAACAGGCGCGCGGGTTGATCCGCTGCCCCGTGTGCGGCGATGGCGACGTCAAAAAGGCGGTGATGGCGCCGCGCGTCGGTACCAAGACCAACCGGCAGCCATCGGTTCAGGCGCCGACCACAGCTTTGGATTCGGGCGAGCCCTCGCCCGAACTGATACGCAAATTACTCGCCGATATTGCCGCAAAACAGGCGGAAATATTGCCGCAGTCGCGCTGGGTCGGCCGTGATTTCGCCGACGCTGCGCGCGCGATGCACGAAGGCCGCGCGCCCGAGGACCTGATCCATGGCCAAGCTTCGCCCGAGGAGGCCGAGGCGCTCCGCGACGACGGCATCGCCGCGATGCCCCTGCTAGTGCCGATCGTCCCGCCCGAGGCGGCCAATTGATCCATCCCGATTGACGCTTTGCACGGCGCCCCGCTACACGAGCGGCGGCGCACCCGTAGCTCAGCAGGATAGAGCATCAGATTCCTAATCTGGGGGCCACTGGTTCGAATCCAGTCGGGTGCACCATTTCCGTTCGATAATGGGAACCGGGAAGAGTGACTTCTGGCCGGCGGCGCGCCCCGCGCGCTTGCTGGCGCAAAGTTCTCAGGGAATGCCGAGGCGCCCCGCGCCTCGCGCGAGTCGGCTTCGTTCCGCATGGTCCCGGGAAGGACGTGCAGTCCTGACCGCGAATTCAATCAGAAGCTATCGGGAAAGCAGGTCGCGAAGACGTTCGAGGAGGGCGTCGCGCTCGAAAGGTTTGCGCACCACCATGATGTGCGACAGATCGTCTGCGATTGCGCCATCGTCGCCATAGCCGGTCGCGAACAGGAAGGGCGTGCTGCGGACCATCAGTTCGCGCGCGATCGTCTCGGAGGTTTCCTGACCCAGATTGACGTCGAGGATCGCAAAATCCGGCGTCTCGCGCGCAAGAAACTCGAGCGCATCGCGCGGCGAGGTGAGCGTGGCCGCAACGTCGACGCCGATGTCTTCCAACATTTGTTCGAGGTCGATCGCGATCAGAAGCTGGTCCTCGACAAGCAGCGCGCGCTTGCCGTTGAGGTCGGGCATGGGCGGAGCAGCGGGTGCCGCTGCCGATCCTTTGGCGTCTTCCTCTTCCGCACGGACCGATATGAAGCGCGACGGCAGGACAAACTCGCCGCGAACGCCATCGACAGGGTAATCGACGTTTGCTTCGCCGCCGAGATCGAACGGAATGCTCCGATCGATCAGTACCGAGCCGAAGCCGCGCCGGCTGGGCTCTCGAACGGCAGGGCCGCCGGTCTCGACCCAGCGCACGGTGCAAGCACCGACCTCGTTCAATTCCCAGGACACCTCAAGGCAGCCGCCGGCGGAAGATAGCGCGCCATATTTGGCGGCGTTGGTCGAAAGCTCGTGAAGGACGAGCGCCATGATCGAATAGGCTCTGGCGTCCATCCAGACGGGCGGCCCTTCGAGCTTGATCCGGTCGCCTTCACCCCAATAGGGCATCAACTCGGCGCGAAGCAGTTCGGACAGCGCGCCGCCGCCGTCGTTGCGCACGACCTGGTCATGCGCGAGCGAAAGCGCCTGGATGCGTCCGCGCAGCGTCGCCGCATAATTTTCGAGTGTCTCCCCGTCTGCCGTCGGATGGGCGACCAGAGACCGGATCACCGCGAGGATATTCTTGACCCGATGATTAAGCTCTTCGTTGAGCATGCGCTGGCGAACCGCGGCCTTCGCACGCTCGTCCGCCAGACGTTCGCTATGCTGCAGGATGACCTCGACAAGCGCGATGCGCGTTGCCTCGGCGAATTTCCGCTCATGATCGGTCCATGGCGCACTCTCGTGCCGGACCGTTTCCTTCCAGATGGCGAAACTCTTGCGCGGGGTCAGGCGATCTCCGAGCGGGCCGACCTCATAAACCTTGTCGGGATTGCCCGCCCAGTCGAGCGTGTGAACAAGCTCTTTGCGGAAGAAGAACAGGAAGTCGCGGGGCCGCTGCGAGAGCGGCACGATGAGGAGTCCCGCGGCCCGATCGGCATAGACGTCCGAACCCGGCACGACATTTTCAAGCTTGTGGGTTGCCCAGATCTGGCCTTCGGCAGTTCTCTCGGCAAAGCGGGCAAGCGCCGGCATCGCCTCGGCAGGCGGGACCGAGCCGCTCACCGACAAGTCGCCGGCCAGCCACATGGCGACCCCGTCGCACGGGATGAGCTTCGAGAAGTCGGCGAGCCGCTCACGCAGCATCGCGTTGATGTCGTGCACCCCAACCGTGTTGCGCAGGAAACCATCAAGGGCGTCGCGCGCGGCATGCGCGGATTCGAGCGTCTGCTTGTGCTGCAGCGCGTTGAGATGAAGCGAGAAAAATTCGCCGAACATCTCGGCGGCGACGCGCTCGGCCATCGACAAGGTGCGCGGCGCATAATGGTGGCATGCGATCAGGCCCCACAGCACGCCATCGACGATGATCGATATCGACATCGATGCGCCAACACCCATGTTGCGAAGATATTCGCAGTGGATCGGCGATACGCTGCGCAAATGCGCAAAAGACAGGTCGAGCGGCTCGCCCGAAGCGTCGAGTTCGGGGATGAGCGGAATGCGCTCGAAGTCGGCATCCGAGATAATACGGATCGTATTCTGCAGATAGAGCGCACGCGCCTGTTGCGGAATATCGGTCGCCGGAAAATATTGCCCGAGGAAGCTTTCGAGGTGGGGCCGCTTGGCCTCGCTCACCACCTTGCCGGCGCCATCGGCACCGAACTGATAGATCATCACCCGATCATAGCCGAGCGCCGCCTGGACAAGCCTTGCGCCGTCCTTGGTCAGCCGCTCGGTGCGATCGATCGCGCCGATGCGGCCGATCATCGCGCGCGCCATCTCGAGCGGTTCGGCAACCTTCTCTTCGGCTGGCTCGAACTCGATGATCGTGCTGCCCTTGAAGCGGTGGACCGCGACGTCGAAGGTCAGGCCATTGCCGATCATGATGCCGAAGAGCAGCGCCGAGCGGCCGCTGAGCTGCGCGCGCGCGAGCGCGTTGCGAATAGCGTGCGTTGCCTGCGGCCCGAGGATCGCCGAGAGGTTGAGACCGTTGATCTCAGGCCCAACGCCCAGGATTTCGGCGGCATTTGCCGAGTGGCGCAGAACGAATACCGCCGACATGTCACAGGCGAGCAGGCAGCCGTGCGGCTGAATGCTCCCCGGAATATGGATTGGCTCGCGATCACAATTGGTCAGGTCGACCTTGATCTGGCCGGTCATGGCGGATCGCCGGCATAGGCTGCGAGTGCAAAGTCGAACGCAGACGCGGCGCCGGCTATGACTTGCTCCCGGTCTTCAGCAGGGATCGCGTCGAGTTCGCCGAGGAAGCGCTTCCATCGGTCCATATCGCTCGTCTGGCGAGCGAGATGCCGCGCACCATGGTCAGCGTCGAAACCTAACGCGGCAGCACGGCGGGCGAGCAGCCGCGCTCCCAGCGCCGAGCCTTCCAGAACATAGGCGACGCCGAGTGCGAAGGCATCGCCCTCGGGCATGGCAGGAAAGGGTAAAGGTGCGCCGGGCGTACGGCCGAGGTCCGCCAGATCATGATCGATCAGATCGGCCAGCCGCTCGACCTTCCAGGCGCCTTGGCGATCGAGCGCGTGCTCGGCGGCCCCGCGGAAACGGCGACTTCCCTCGAGAAACTCGGCATATTGTTCGCGGGTATCGAACAGACCAACCGCCCGGTCGAGACGTTCATGCTGGCGAGACGTTCGCGCGCGAAGCACGGCACGGAGATTATCTTGTTTCAATTATTCTTCCGAATCCCGGCCTGCGTCGACAGCCTGTTTCTTCATGTCACGAACGCGCGCGGATGGGAATTAACATAGGTTAAATCGGTTGTAACGGGCGGCCCGGAGCTCAGTTGCCCGTCGCTCGTCCTGCGTTGGTTGAACGCGGCGCGCCGGGATGACGGGGGCCGATGACAAGGACGCGTGATTTCCGACATCAGGATAGTTCGGCGCGCATAGTTACACGGCCCGCGGCGTCGCGCGCCCACAATCGCGTGGCTTCGTCATCGCGGGTGAAGCAGAGGTCGAAGGGGGCACCCTCGATCAGCGGCGCCTCCGCACGGAATCTGAAGTGGCGGGGAACAGCGCCGGGCGCGGTGCGCAAGAAATGATCCATCAGCAACGTCGCGATCAGCGGGCCGTGGACGACGAGCCCGGCATAGCCCTCGACATCGCGGGCATAATCGCGGTCGTAGTGGATGCGGTGCGCGTTGTAGGTCAGCGCCGAGTAGCGGAACAGCAGCACGGGGGCGGGCGAGATGCTGCGCACCGCGTCGGCGGGTTCGACGTCGGCAGGCGCCGTGGGCGGGATGGCCACCGCCGGTGCCGCGGGCGCGGGTTCGCGAAAAACGATATCCTGTTCCTCGCGGATCGCGGGAATCCCGTCGGCGGCAATGTCATGGCGCAACGTGACGAAGAGCAGGTCGCCGCTGGCGCCGCGCTTGGGCTTGACCGCGTCGATCGTGGTGACGCGGGTCAGCGCGGCGCCGACCGCGACCGGTGACAGGAATTCGATCCGGCTGCCCGCCCACATCCGGCGGGGGAGGGGCACGGGCGGCAGCAGGCCTTTGCCGTCGCGGCGCGGGTGGCCGTCGTCGCCGATTGTGGACTGGCGGGCATCGGGGAGGAAATAGAGCCAGTGGCCGAGCGGTGGTACGATGTCCGGTGCGGCCCCGGTGTCATGATCGAGCAGCGCTGCGAGGCCGACCAGCGGCGCGGCGGCCGCGACATCCTTGCGCGTTTCGCTGCGGCCGACCCAAGCGGAATAATCGTCCATCAGAAGCTCTTGGGCAGGCCGAGCGCGTGGGTCGCGACATGGCTCAGGATCAGATTCGTGCTGATCGGTGCGACCTGATAAAGCCGCGTCTCGCGGAATTTCCGCTCGATGTCATATTCCTCGGCAAATCCGAAGCCGCCGTGCGTCTGGACGCACATATCGGCGGCGTACCAGCTCGCCTCGGACGCGAGCATCTTCGCCATATTCGCCTCGGTCCCGCAATCGGCGCCGGCGTCAAACAGGCGCGCGGCCTTGTCGACCATCTCGGCGGCGGCGGCGATCTGCACATAGGCGCGCGCGATCGGGAACTGGACGCCCTGATTTTCGCCGATCGCGCGGCCGAACACCGAGCGGTCCTTTGCATAGGCGGCCGCGCGGTCGATGAAGAAGCGGCCGTCGCCGATGCATTCGGACGCGATCAGGATGCGCTCGGCATTCATTCCCGACAATATGTAGCGAAAGCCCTTGCCCTCCTCGCCGATCAAATTGTCGGCGGGAACTTCGAGGTCGTCGAAGAACAGCTCGGTCGTCGCATGGTTTAGCATCGTGCGCACGGGGCGGATCGTGAGGCCGTTACCCGCGGCCTCGCGCATGTCGACGAGCAGCACGCTCATCCCGTCGGAGGGCTTGGCGCATTCTTCGCGCGGAGTGGTACGGCAGAGGAGGATCATCAGGTCCGAATGCTCGGCGCGGCTGATCCAGATTTTCTGGCCGTTGACGATATATTTGTCGCCCACGCGCTTCGCAAAGGTGCGGATCCGCGTGGTGTCCGTGCCCGCGGTCGGTTCGGTGACCCCAAAGGCCTGGAGGCGCAGCTCGCCGCTGGCGATGGCGGGCAGATAGGCCTGCTTCTGCGCTTCCGATCCATGTTTGAGCAAGGTGCCCATCGTGTACATCTGCGCGTGGCACGCGCCGCCGTTGCAGCCTGAGCGATGGATTTCCTCGAGCACGGCGGTCGCGGCGCCGAGGCCGAGGCCCGACCCGCCATATTCCTCAGGGATCAGGACAGAAAGGAAACCCGCCTCGGTCAACGTACGAACGAATTCGGTCGGATAGATACGGTCGCGGTCGAGGCGCTGCCAATATTCGCCGGGGAAACCGGCGCACAGGCGGCGCACCGCCTCGCGGATTTCAGGGTAGCTCTGCGGCTGGGCTTCGGACATCGGCGTTCGGCTCTCCCCTGATCGTCGGGGAGAGCCTTAGGATGCGAAGCATCGCCCGCCAAGCCTCAATCAGATCGAGGGCAGGTCGAGCCCTTTCTCGCGCGCGCAGTCGATCGCGATGTCGTAGCCTGCGTCGGCGTGGCGCATCACGCCCGTGCCGGGATCGTTCCAGAGCACGCGCTCGAGCCGCTTTGCCGCTTCGGGGGTGCCGTCGGCGACGATCACCATGCCGCTGTGCTGCGAATAGCCCATGCCGACCCCGCCGCCATGGTGGAGCGATACCCAGGTCGCGCCCGAGGCGGTGTTGAGGAGGGCGTTGAGCAGCGGCCAGTCGGAGACCGCATCCGATCCGTCGCGCATCGCCTCGGTCTCGCGATTGGGCGAGGCGACCGAGCCCGAGTCCAGATGGTCGCGGCCGATCACCACCGGCGCCTTGAGTTCGCCCGACGCCACCATTTCGTTGAACGCAAGGCCGAGCCGGTGGCGGTCGCCGAGCCCGACCCAGCAGATGCGCGCGGGCAACCCCTGGAACCGGATCTTCTCGCGCGCCATGTCGAGCCAGTTGTGAAGATGTTTGTTGTCGGGGAGCAGTTCCTTCACCTTGGCGTCGGTCTTGTAGATATCCTCGGGATCGCCCGACAGCGCCGCCCAGCGGAACGGGCCGACGCCGCGGCAGAAGAGCGGGCGGACGTATGCGGGGACGAAGCCGGGAAAGTCGAAGGCATTCTCTACGCCTTCGTCCTTTGCCATCTGGCGGATGTTATTGCCATAGTCGGTCGTCGGCACGCCCGCCGCTTGCAGGTCGAGCATCGCCTGCACATGGACGGCCATCGAGGCCTTGGCGGCCTTGGCGACCGCGACGGGATCGCTCTCGCGCTTCGAAAACCACTCGTCGAGGGTCCAGCCGGCGGGGAGGTAGCCGTTGACCGGATCGTGCGCCGAGGTCTGGTCGGTGAGCAGGTCGGGGCGGATGCCGCGGCGGACCATCTCGGGAAGGATTTCGGCGGCGTTTCCGAGCAGGCCGACCGACACGGGCTTGCCCTCGGCATGGCTCGCTTCGATCATCGCAATCGCCTCGTCGATGCTCGACGCCTGCTTGTCGAGATAGCCGGTGCGCAGGCGCATTTCGATGCGGCTTGGCTGGCATTCGATCGCGAGGCAGCTCGCGCCCGCCATCACCGCCGCGAGCGGCTGCGCGCCGCCCATGCCGCCAAGCCCAGCCGTGAGCAGCCATCGCCCCGCGAGGCTGCCGCCATAATGCTGGCGGCCCATTTCGACGAAGGTTTCGTAGGTGCCCTGAACGATGCCCTGGCTGCCGATATAGATCCAGCTTCCGGCCGTCATCTGGCCGTACATCATAAGGCCCTTTTTATCGAGCTCGTGGAAATGGTCCCAGTTCGCCCATTCGGGAACGAGGTTCGAATTGGCGAGCAGGACGCGCGGCGCATTTTCGTGCGTGCGGAAGACGCCGACCGGTTTGCCCGACTGGATGAGGAGCGTCTCGTCGCCTTCGAGCCGCTTTAGCGTCTCGACGATCCGGTCATAGCTTTCCCAATCGCGCGCGGCGCGGCCGATCCCGCCATAAACGACGAGTTCGTGCGGTGCCTCGGCCACGTCGGGGTGGAGGTTGTTCATCAGCATCCGCATCGGCGCTTCGGTGAGCCAGCTTTTCGCGCTGATCTCGGGGCCGGTCGCCGGGCGGATCACGCGGCTGTTGTCGAGGCGGGTCATGAACGTCCTTTCGCAAAATCGAGGGTCGCGGCGATCACCTGTTCGAGCACGGGCCGGATCGCGGGGTTCGGGTCGAGGGGGGAGGGCCAGTTAGCGTGGGTGATCGTGTCGGGCTCGGCCATATAGCCGCGTTGCGCGAGCTCCATCTGGATCGCGTGGACGCCGTTGTCCGGCTGGCCGTAGTGGCGCGTCGTCCAGCCGCCTTTGAAGCGGCCGTTGACGACATGGCTGCGGCCGCTCGCGGCGCAGATGTTCGCGACGATCGTTTCAAGTTCGGGGGCTGAGGTTGCGCCGCCGTTGGTGCCGATGTTGAACTGTGGCAGCTCGCCGTCGAAGAGGCGCGGGACGTGGCTGCGGATCGAATGGGCGTCGTAGAGGACGACGCGGCCGTGCGCCGATTTAAGGCGGTGCAGCTCTTCGCTCAGCGCCTCATGATAGGGCCGGTGATAGAGGTGGAGGCGTTGGTTGATTTCGGTCTCGTCGGGGTCGTCGAAACGATAGAGCCGTTCGCCGTCGAACGTCGTCGTCGGGCAAAGTTCGGTCGTCGCCTGCCCCGGATAGAGCGACGCGCCCGACGGATCGCGGTTCATGTCGATCACGCTGCGCGAGATGTTCGTCGTAACCAGCGTTGCGCCCATGTCGGCCGCAAAGGCGTAAAGCTCGGCGATGTACCAATCGGTGTCGATCTGCGCGTGCCAGGGCGAGACGAACTGCTCGTCGAGCCCTGCCAGATCGGTGCCGCCATGTGGGAAGGCGATAACGAGCGGCGCGTCGCCGCGATGGACGCGCAGCCAGTCCATCAGCCGACGCCCGGCAGGCTGGCGGGGACCGCGGCGACGAGGCTGCCGGTGCGGATCAGCGCGGTCGCGGCCTCCATGTCGGGATGGAAATGCCGGTCGTCTTCGAGCGTCGGCACTGCAGTGCGCAGATGCCGGTGCGCGGCCTCCAGCGCGTCACTCGATTTGAGCGGCGCGTGGAAGTCGATACCCTGGCACGCTGCGAGCAGCTCGATGCCGATCACCGCGCTGGCGTTATCGGCCATGTCGAGCAGGCGGCGCGCGCCATGCGCGGCCATCGAGACATGATCCTCCTGATTGGCCGAGGTTGGGATCGAATCGACGCTCGCCGGATAGGCGCGCTGCTTGTTTTCGCTGACCAGCGCAGCGGCGGTGACCTGCGGGATCATGAAGCCCGAGTTGAGGCCGGGGCGCGGGGTGAGGAAGGCGGGGAGGCCCGAGAGTGCGGGGTCGACGAGCATCGCGATGCGGCGCTCCGAAATCGAGCCGATCTCGCATAGCGCCATCGCGATCATGTCGGCGGCAAAGGCGACCGGCTCGGCGTGGAAATTGCCGCCTGACAGTGCTTCGTCGGTGTCGGCGAAGATCAGCGGATTGTCCGACACGCCATTCGCCTCGATGCCCAGCGTCGTTCCCGCCTGCCGCAGCAGGTCAAGCGCCGCGCCCATCACCTGCGGCTGGCAGCGGAGGCAGTACGGATCCTGCACGCGCGGATCGTCGACGGCATGCGACGCGCGGATCGCCGATCCCGCCATCAGCCCGCGCAGCGCATCGCCGACCTCGCGCTGCCCGGCATGGCCGCGCAGCGCGTGGATGCGCGCATCGAACGGCGCGTCGGAGCCCTTCGCGGCCTCGGTCGAGAGCGCGCCGGTGATCAGCGCCGAGCGGAAGACGGTTTCGGCGCGGAAGAGGCCCGCGAGGGCGTTGGCGGTCGAGAATTGCGTACCGTTGAGGAGCGCGAGGCCCTCCTTGGGGCCGAGGTCGAGCGGGACGAGGCCGGCCTGTGCGAGCGCATCGGCGGCGGGCAGCGTCTTGCCGCCGACCTCGATCGCGCCGACGCCGATCATCGCGGCGGCCATATGCGACAACGGCGCAAGGTCGCCGCTCGCGCCGACCGATCCCTGCGACGGGACGACGGGGGTCAGACCCTTCGCCAGCATGGCTTCGAGCATCGCGACGGTCTCGCGCCTCACGCCCGATGCGCCCATGCCGAAGCTGGCAAGCTTCAATGCCATCATCAGCCGAACGATCTTCGCCGGTGACGGCGCGCCGGTGCCCGCGGCATGGCTGAGCACGATATTGCGCTGGAGCGTCGCCAGATCGTCGTCGGCGATGCGGACGCTCGCGAGCTTTCCGAAACCGGTGTTGATACCATAGACTGGCGCGCCCTTCGCGACGATGCGCGCGACCGCGGCGGCGCTTGCGTCGATCGCGTCCCATGCGCCGTCGCTGAGTTCGGCGCTCGCGCCCTCATAGATTTCGCGCCAGTCGGCGAGCGAAATATGCCCGGGCTCGATGATCATTGTCCGTCCTTGATACGTTGGTGAAGCGGGTTGAAGCCGATGCGATAGACAAGCTCGGCGGGGTCGCTGACGTCCCAGATTGCGAGGTCGCATGCCTTGCCGGGCTCGAGCGTGCCGATCTCGGCGCTGAGCCCAAGCGCGGCGGCGGCGTTCACCGTCACGCCGCGCAGCGTCTCGACGACCGTCAGCCCGAACAAAGTTGCGCCCATGTTGAGCATCAGCAGCAGCGAGGTCGTCGGCGAGGTGCCGGGGTTGTTGTCGGTCGCGAGCGCGATGCGCGTGCCGTGGTGGCGCATCGCCTCGATCGGCGGCAGCTTGGTCTCGCGCATGAAATAATAGGCGCCGGGAAGCAGCACCGCGACGGTACCCGCCTCGGCCATCGCGCGGACATCGTCGTCGGTTGCATGTTCGAGATGGTCGGCCGACAGTGCGCCGTGGCTTGCGGCGAGCGCGCTGCCGTGGAGCGCCGACAATTGTTCGGCGTGGAGCTTGACCGCGAGGCCGTGCGCCTGTGCGGCTTCGATCACGCGCGTGCATTGCTCGGGCGAGAAGCCGATGCCTTCACAGAATGCGTCGACCGCGGTCGCGAGCGGCGCGGCGGCGGGGATCATCTCGCCGACGACGAGGTCGATATAGGCGTTGCTGTCGCGCTTATATTCGGGGGGCAGGGCGTGGGCGCCGAGGAAGGTGGGTTCGACGCGAATGTTTCGGTGGTCTGTGAGCGTGCGGGCGGCGCGCAGCATCTTGAGTTCGTCTTCGGTCGACAGGCCATAACCCGATTTGATCTCGATCGTGGTGACGCCTTCGGCGATCAGCGCGTCGAGACGGGGAAGGGCGCTGGCAACGAGATCCGCTTCGCTTGCTTCGCGCGTCGCGCGCATCGTCGAAACGATGCCGCCGCCTGCGCGCGCGATCTCTTCATAGCTCGCGCCTTCAAGCCGCATCGCCCATTCGTTCGCGCGGTTGCCGCCGTGGACGAGGTGGGTGTGACAGTCGATAAGGCCCGGGGTGATGAGGCGGCCCTGGCAATCATGGACGGCTCCCGTGGTCGCCGGGGCGCCATCGGCGGGTCCGGCATAGACGATCCGGCCGTCCTTCGCAGCCACCACGCCGTCGTCGATCAGGCCGAGGTCACCATCGGCCATCGTTGCGAGTCGGGCGTTCGTCCAGCGTTGCTCCATCTGGACACTGTCGTTCGGATGCGCCATTATGTCTAGACATAATATGAGGACGAACGACGATGGCTCTCTGGTTCGAACGCGCGTGGATCGACAATCGCTGGGCGAAGGACGTGCGGGTCGGCGTTGCCGGCGGCCGGATCGCGTCGATCGAGACCGGCGTCGCGGCTGAGCATGGCGACGAACGCCACCGCGTGGCGCTTCCGGGCCTGTGCAATGTCCACAGCCACGGCTTCCAGCGCGGCATGGCGGGGCTGTCGGAGCGCCGCAGCCGGCCCGATGATAATTTCTGGAGCTGGCGCGAGATCATGTACCGCTTCCTCGACCGGCTGACGCCCGAGGATGTCGCGGCGATAACCGCGCAGGCCTATGCCGAGATGCTCGAAACCGGGTTCACGCGCGTCGGCGAGTTTCATTATCTGCATCACGATCCGGCGGGTGCCACCTATGCTGATCCCGCCGAGATGGCGGGCGCGATCGTGCGGGCGAGCGGCGACACGGGCATCGGTCTGACCTTGCTGCCGGTCTTCTACGCGCACGGCAATTTCGATGCGGCGCCGCCGAGCCCCGGACAGCGGCGTTTCCTGAATGACGTCGACGGCTTCGCGGCGTTGCTCGATGCATCGCGGTCCAAACTCTCCGGCGACGCCAATATCGGCGTCGCGCCCCATTCGCTGCGCGCCGTCACGCCCGATGAACTCGCGGCATTGCTCGAACTGTCGCCGACCGGCCCCGTGCATATCCACGCCGCCGAGCAGGTGAAGGAGGTCGCCGATTGTGTCGCGTGGAGCGGGGCGCGGCCGGTCGAATGGCTGCTCGACAACGCCGGGGTCGACGAACGCTGGTGCCTGATCCACTCGACGCACCTCGACGAACGCGAAGTGCCGCAGCTCGCCGCGAGCGGCGCGGTCGCCGGGCTGTGCCCGATCACCGAAGGCAATCTGGGCGACGGCATCTTCCCGGCGGTCGACTATCTCGCGGCGGGCGGGCGTTTCGGGGTCGGGACCGACAGCAATATCCTGATCGATGCGGCGCAGGAATTGCGTGCGCTCGAATATTCGCAGCGGTTGGCGCAGCGGGCCCGCGCGTTGCTCGCTAGCGAAGAAGCACCCTTCGTTGGCGCGAACCTGTTTGCACAAGCGGTGCAGGGCGGGGCGCAGGCACTCGGAGTGCCCGCGGGGCTCGCGGTCGGCCATGCCGCCGACATCGTTTCGCTCGACCTCGATCACCCGGTTTTTGCCGGGACCGACGATGCGACCTTGCTCGACCGCTGGATCTTTTCGGCGCGGGCGGGGGCAGTCGACAGCGTATGGCGCGCGGGCGTCGAGCGCGTCGAGAAGGGACGCCATGTAGAGGCCGACGCGATCGGCACCGCCTATCGAGCCTGTATCGCGCGGCTGCTCGCGTGAACCCCGCACGCCGCATCCGCGACGAGATTGCCGCCTCGATCCAGTCGGGCGAATGGCGCCCCGGCGACCGCGTCCCGACCGAACAGGAACTCGCCGCGCGCTATGGCTGCGCGCGCGCGACGGTGAGCAAGGCGCTCAGCGAACTCGCCGCATCGGGGCTGGTCGAGCGGCGGCGCAAGGCCGGCACGTTCGTTGCGCATCCGCCGGTCCATTCGGCGGTGATGACCGTGCCCGACCTCGCCGAGCTCATCGCCGCGCGCGGCGAGGAATATCGTTGGGAGCTGGCAGCGATCGAAACCGCGGAGGCGGGCGACGATCTGCTCGCAGGCCCGGCGCTGCGCATCGAGGGCGTGCATATGGCGGCGGGCGAAGCCTTTGCGCTCGAACGCCGCTTCATCGCGCTCGGCGAAGTCCCCGAGGCGGCGGACGCGGATTTCGCAAAGGAAGCGCCGGGGACATGGCTGCTCGGCCATATCCCTTGGACGCAGGCGCGCCATGTGATCCGCGCTGTAACGCCGACGCGCAAGGAAGCGGCCCAATTGACGATCGGCGCGGGCGCGGCGTGCCTCGAACTCGACCGCACGACCTGGCGCGCGGGGCGTGTCGTGACGCATGTCCGGCAGCTGTTCCGCGGCGATCGTTTCGATCTGGTCGCCGAATTCAACGCTGGCCCTTAGCCGAAGGTGAAGGAATAGGCGCGCACGCCGGGGTCGAGGAATTCGATTTCGAACGTCCGCGCTCGCGCTCCGGCCGACTGCCGCACCAGCTGGTACAAGCGGTCGCTCGTCACTCTGCCCATCCCGTTCGCGTCGACATCGACGCCGTGATCGGCGGCAGGCGGCAGCCCGTCGAGCGTCACGCGAAAGCGAACCGGCTTGCCGTCGGGTCGCGCGCCGAGGACAAGATGCAGGTCGCGCGCCTGAAAGCGGTAGCGTATCTTGGCCCCCGCCGCGTCGGCCCGAGCGGACTCGCCGCCGACCGTCCATTGGCCGGCGAGATTCCATTGGTTCGGGCCGATCGACGCCGGGGCGTCATATCGCGCGGAGGTATCGGATTTGAGCCGCTGCGGCGCCGCAAGGTTGGTCGCCTGCCGATAGCCGACATAGGTTTCGCCTGTGCGGATACCGTCCCAGTCGGGCGACGCTTCGATGCCCTTGCCGGTATCGCCGGTGAGCGGCGCGTTGACCGGCTTGCCATTCGCTTCGGTCAGCAATTCCTGCAGCAGCCGCTCGGATGCGGCATAATCGCCTTCGCCGAGGCGGTGGTGGCGCACGCGGCCCTTGGCGTCGATGAAATAGAAGCCCGGCCAGCCGTCGTTGCCGAATTTTTGCCAGGTCGCATAGTTGCTGTCGAGCTTGACCGGCCAGGTGACACCCAGCTCGGCGGTGGCGCGCCGGACGTTCCCGGCATCCTTTTCGAACCCGAATTCGGGCGTGTGCACACCGACGACGACAAGGCCGTCGTCCTTATATTTCGCCGCCCAGTCGCGAAGATAGGGGAGCGGGCGCAGCGAGTTGATGCACGAATAGGTCCAGAAATTGACGAGGATGACCTTTCCGCGCAGCACCTTCGGCGCGTCCTTGTCCAGCCAGGGACCGCCCTCCGCCAGCGCGGCGAGCGGCCGCGAGACCGTCTCGGCGGCGCCGGCGACCGGAATCGTCTGGTTGGCGAGCGGGCCGCCGGGAATGTCGCCGAAGCACGTGGCGACGGCCCCGATCGCTGCGATCGCTGCGACGCTGGCAAAAGCCCATCGGCGTCCTTTGGGTGGCATAAACTGGCTGTCCTTCGATGGTGATCGGTCGGGCAGGCGCGAGATGGGACGACCGCGCGCCTGCCGATATGACACCTTCGTCTAAGCCGACCAGAAAGTTACGCCGCGCGGGTCGATGGGGTATCGTCGTCCATCCACGGGGCCAGTCGCTGCTTTCGCAGCTGATGTGCCGGGATACGTTCGCTGATCGTGGCGTAGCGATTCCCGTCGACGAGCACTTCGGGCACGATTGCGCGGCAGTTATACGTCGACGCCATCGACGCGCCATAGGCGCCCGCCGTTTTGAAGAGGGCGAGGTCGCCCTCCTGCACGCGGTCGATCTCGCGTTCCCTTGCAAAGGTATCGCCGCTCTCGCAGACCGGGCCGACGATATTGGCTACAAATGTCCCGCCTGCGGGGCGGACCGCCGTGAATTCGTGCCATGCGTCATACATCGCGGGGCGCGCGAGGTCGTTCATTGCCGCATCGACGACGACGAAGGGGTGGCGGGCGCCCGGCTTGACCCACAGCACCCGTGTCAGGAGGACGCCCGCCTCCGCCGCGATGAAGCGCCCGGGTTCGAACAGCAAAGTCGCGTCCCAGTCGCTCGTGACCTCGGCAACCATGTCGCCATAGGCTTCGGCATCGGCGCCGGGCTGGCCGGGACGGTAGGAGACTCCGAGCCCGCCGCCGAGATCGACATGATAGACGCGGTGCCCCCGCTGGCGCAGCGCGCGGATAAGGTTGCCGATCTTGCGATAGGCGGCCTCGAGCGGCGCAAGGTCGACGATCTGGCTGCCGATATGGACCGCCAGCCCGTGGAGGTCGAGGCCGGGAAGCGCCGCGAGCCGGTCGTACATGCCAAGCGCCTCGTCGATCGGGATGCCGAATTTGCTATCGAGACGGCCCGTCGTGATCTTGGCATGCGTGCTGGCATCGACGTCCGGGTTGACGCGCAGCAGGGCAGGCGCGCGCCGTCCGCGCTGCAACGCGAGCGCCGACAATAGCTGCCCTTCGCGCTCGAGCTCAAGATTGAAGCGGCCGATTCCGGCGTCGAGCGCGGCGATCAGTTCGGGCGCGGTCTTGCCGACGCCCGAATAGACGATGTGGTTCGCGGTGATCCCGGCGCCGAGTGCGCAATCAAGTTCGCCGCCCGACACGATATCGGCGCCGTAATTCTGATCGGCGAGCACGCGCAGCACGGCGGGCGAGGGGTTCGCCTTGACCGCGAACATCAGCTGCTTGCGCGGCACCTTGCCGAGCGCAGCGCGGAAGCGCTGCGCCGAGCGGCGCAGCGCGTCGGCCGAATAGACATAGGCGGGGGTGCCGACCGCCGCAGCGATGGCGGCGAGGGGAACTGCTTCGGCGTGCATCTCGCCGCCAGTCAGATGAAATGAGGACATGGAGCTATCCTTGGATGGAGAGGGCGTCAGCGCTGTTCGCGCCGGGCGCGGCGCGACGCGCGGATCGCGCCCGGCAGTTCGCGGTGGCGGCTCCGCTCGATGCGCAGCGCGAGCGCAGCCTTCTTGCCTGCGAGCAGGAGGAGAAGGCCGGCCGCGGCGACGAGCAGGCCGACGATGCCGAGAAGGTCGGCGGCGGCTTCGGTCGCGACGCGGGTCAGGACATAGCCGATGCCGACCAGCGTCGCGCCGGCGGCGCGCCAGAAAAGGTCGCGCTGGGTCATGACCGCGCGCGCTCCCGTTCCGCCTTGCGATCCCACAACACGGTGTCGGCCGCAGTCCGGGCCAGCGCCGCGCGCTCGCGCGTGCCGGTATCCGATGCCGGGCAGAGCAACAGGTCGGCCGGATATTCGGCCTCTTCGCGCATCGCTTCGTCCGGGTCGCCCTGTTCGAAGACGAGGCCGATCGCCGGATCGCTCTGCCGCGCGGCGGCGCGGCACGCGTTGGCGATCAGGCGCGGATCGGCGTCGATGCCGCGACCTTCGATCGCGACAAAGCCCATCTCGCGTGCGCGTCGGACCGCGTGCATCAGCAATTCGCCGCCACCGCAAGCGGCGTCCACGATACGGATGCTGCGGCGTCCGCGCTTGCGCAGACCCCGGAGCTTGCGAAGCATCGCGGGCCAGCGGCGATCCTTCTCAGCGCGATCTTGCGCGCTCTGTGCCGACGCACCCCACACGCTCGCGGCGGGGGCCATCCAGACGATGCCGGCGGGGGCACCATAGGAATAATGCATCACAAGCCTCCTCAAGCTGCGCGGTCGATCGCGCATTCGTCGGGGCGCAAGGGCTCGAACGATACGGCTGGGATCAACGGACGCAGCGCGGCGACGATCCGCGCGCCGGGAAAGCCGCGGCACTCGGACCGGGCAAAGGCCCAGGCGGCGGTGCGCGAAACGAAGCGACCTTCAAGTTGTCCTTGGTGGCCCTGAACGAGCCAGTGACCGGCCGCGTCGCGGCCGACATATAATATCGACCCGGCTGGGTCGGGCTCCGCGGAAATCGCAGAAGTCATGGTGAGATGCTCCTTGGCTACTCAAATCGAAGCCCGAAGACCGGGACTCGATGCGGGCAATCTACGGAGCCGCGCATAGGGATTCGAGATCGAGGAAGCGCGCCGCCCATTGTATTTTCATTTGTTTTCGGCGGAGGATTTGCGCCCGTCAGGATGAGACCCTCCGGCCGAAAGGGGAGACCGGAGAGTCCGGTCCCGCTTATGCGCGGGCGACGCATATTTTCTCCAGAGCGGCGCCGCGAGCGCGGCGTAGAGATTTTCCTATGTGGCGGGTGCTCGCGGCGGCCGATTGCGCGATGAGCCGAGCTTCGGGCGCGCCACGATGCCAAAAACGGCAAAATCATATGAGAATACTATGCGGTGCATAGTTTCGTTGTCTCGCATTCAAACGCAGCCCTCACCTATTTGGGAGTCCGCAGACGACTCGTGCCACGTCCCGTGGCCAGCGCCTTGCTGGAGCAAAACCATGCAGGATCTCATCTGGGTCGGCATCATCCTCACCCTGCTCGCGGTCAGCCTCGGCTACGCGCGCCTGTGCGACGACGCATAAGGATTGATGCCATGACTCTCGACCTTTGGCTCGCGGGCGCGACCGCGCTCGGCCTTCTCATTTATCTTGTGGCCGTGCTCGCACGGCCTGAACGCTTTTAAGGGAGGCCTGCCATGACCTTTCAGGGATGGTTCCTCATCATCGCGTTCGTCGCCATTCTGCTCGTGCTGACCAAGCCGATGGGACAGTGGCTGTTTGCGCTTTACGAAGGGCGCCGCACGCCGTTGCACCGCATATTCGGGCCGGTCGAGGCAGGCTTTTACCGCCTGTCGGGTATCGACCCGAACGAAGAGCAGGGCTGGCGCCGCTACGCGGTCCACATGCTGATCTTCAACGCGGTGCTGGCGCTCTTCACCTATGCGATCCTGCGCCTGCAGGGCGTGTTGCCGCTCAACCCGCTCGGTTATGACGCGGTCAGCGAGCATCTCGCGTTCAACACCGCGATCAGCTTTACCGCCAACACCAACTGGCAAAGCTATGGCGGTGAATCGACGATGTCGAACCTGTCGCAGATGCTTGGCCTCACGATCCACAATTTCCTCTCGGCAGCGACGGGCATCGCGCTCGCTTTCGCGCTGTTTCGCGGCTTCGCGCGTCGCAGCGTGAAGACGCTCGGCAATTTCTGGGCCGACATGACGCGCGTCACGCTCTATCTGCTCCTCCCGCTCTGCTTCGCGATCGCGATCTATTATATCGCGAGCGGCGTTCCGCAGACTCTGGCGGCCTCGGTCGACGTGACGACGCTCGAAGGCGTGAAGCAGACGCTGGCGCTTGGCCCCGTCGCCTCGCAGGAAGCGATCAAGATGCTCGGCACCAATGGTGGCGGCTTCTTCAACGCCAACTCGGCGCATCCGTTCGAAAACCCGGATGCGCTCACCAACCTCGTCCAGATGCTGTCGATCTTCCTGGTCGGCGTTGGGCTGACATGGACCTTCGGTAAAGCCGTCGGCAACACCCGCCAGGGCTGGGCGATCCTCGCCGCGATGATGACCTTGTTCCTCGCGGGCACCGCAATTGTCTATTGGCAGGAAGCCGCCGGCAACCCGATCCTCCACCAGCTTGGCGCCATGGGCGGCAATATGGAGGGCAAGGAAGTCCGTTTCGGTATCGCTGCCTCGTCGCTTTTCGCGGCGGTCACCACCGCGGCGTCGTGCGGCGCGGTCAATGCGATGCACGACAGCTTCACCGCGCTTGGCGGCCTGATCCCGCTGTTCAACATGCAGCTTGGCGAAGTCGTCATCGGCGGCGTCGGCGCGGGCATCTATGGCTTCCTGCTCTTCGCCATCCTCGCGGTGTTCGTCGCCGGGCTGATGGTCGGGCGCACCCCCGAATATGTCGGCAAGAAGATCGAGGCGCGCGAGGTCAAGCTCGCGGTGCTCGCGATCGCGGTGCTGCCGCTGATCATTCTCGGTTTCACCGCCATCGCGTCGGTCACCGAGGCAGGGTTGGCAGGTCCGCTCAACAAGGGGCCGCACGGCTTTTCGGAGATCCTCTACGCCTTCACCAGCGCGGTCGCGAACAACGGGTCGGCCTTTGCGGGCCTTACCGCCAACACGCCCTTTTATAACGGCATGCTGGGCGTCGCGATGTGGATCGGCCGCTTCTTCATCATCGTGCCCATGCTCGCGATCGCGGGCGGTCTCGCGGCGAAGAAATATACGCCGGAGACCGCGGGCAGCTTCCCGACGACGGGACTGCTGTGGACGGGTTTGCTGATCGGCATCGTGCTGATCGTCGGCGGCCTGACCTTCCTGCCCAGCCTCGCGCTCGGTCCGATCGCCGATCATCTCGCGATGATCAACGGCCAGCTTTTCTAAGGATATCCAAATGGCTCGGTCTGAAACCAAGTCCCTGTTCACGGCTGACCTGATCGTTCCGGCGATCGGCGACGCCTTCCGCAAACTCAACCCGAAGGAACTGATCCGCAACCCGGTGATGTTCACCACCGCGGTCGTCGCGACCTTGCTGACGGTGCTCCTCGTCGTCGGCCACGACGGTCTCGCGACCGGCTTCAAGCTGCAACTCGTAATCTGGCTCTGGCTGACGGTGCTCTTCGGCACCTTCGCCGAGGCGCTCGCCGAAGGGCGCGGCAAGGCGCAGGCGGCTTCACTGCGCGCGACCAAGGCCGAACTCACGGCCAAGAGGCTGAAGGGCGAGGGGGATGCTTATGAAAGCGTTCCTGCCAGCGCGCTCCGGGTCGGCGACGTGGTGCTTGTCCAGACCGGCGACCTGATCCCGTCGGACGGCGAAGTCGTCGCGGGCGTCGCGTCGGTCAACGAGGCGGCGATTACCGGCGAAAGTGCGCCGGTGATCCGCGAGGCGGGCGGCGACCGAAGCGCCGTCACCGCGGGCACGCGCGTCATTTCTGATGAAATCCGCGTGCAGGTGACGGTCAATCCGGGGCAGGGCTTCCTCGACCGGATGATCGCGCTCGTCGAGGGTGCCGAGCGGCAGAAGACGCCGAACGAAATCGCGCTGACCCTGCTTCTCGTCGGGCTGACGATTATCTTCCTGATCGCGGTCGGCACCATTCCGGGCTTCGCTTCCTATGCGGGCGGCAGCATCCCCGTCGCGATCCTCGCGGCGCTGCTCATCACGCTGATTCCGACGACCATCGCGGCTTTGCTTTCGGCCATCGGTATCGCGGGCATGGACCGTCTCGTTCGTTTCAACGTGCTTGCGAAATCGGGCCGCGCGGTCGAGGCGGCGGGCGACATTGACGTCTTGCTGCTCGACAAGACCGGCACGATCACCGTCGGCGACCGCCAGGCGACCGAATTCCGCCCGGTCGGCGGCCAGTCGATGTCGGTGCTCTCGGAGGCGGCGCTGCTTGCCAGCCTCGCCGACGAAACCCCCGAAGGCCGCTCGATCGTCGCATTGGCGCGCGAGAAATTCGGGCAGACCGCCGCGACGCTTCCCGCGGGTGCCGAAATCATCCCGTTCACGGCGCAGACGCGCATTTCGGGGGTCAATATTGGGGGTAGCGTGATCCAGAAGGGCGCGGTCGATTCGGTCCTTAAGGCCAATCCTGGCGCGGGCGCGACCGCCGCCGCGACCGAACTGCGCCGTATCACTGACGAAATCGCGCGCGCCGGCGGTACCCCGCTTGCCGTCGCAAAGGACGGGCAATTGCTTGGCGCGATCTTCCTCAAGGATATCGTCAAGGCGGGCATCCGCGAACGCTTCGGCGAATTGCGCGCGATGGGCATCCGTACGGTGATGATCACCGGCGACAACCCGCTCACCGCCGCGGCGATCGCGGCAGAAGCTGGGGTCGACGATTTCCTCGCCCAGGCGACGCCTGAAGACAAGCTCGAGCTGATCCGCAAGGAACAGGCGGGCGGGCGCCTTGTCGCGATGTGCGGCGACGGCACCAACGACGCTCCGGCGCTCGCGCAGGCCGACGTCGGTGTCGCGATGAACACCGGTACGCAGGCGGCACGCGAGGCCGGCAATATGGTCGATCTCGACAGCGATCCGACCAAGCTGATCGAGGTTGTCGGGCTCGGCAAGCAGCTCCTGATGACGCGCGGCGCGCTCACGACCTTCTCGGTCGCCAACGACGTCGCCAAATATTTCGCGATCATCCCGGCGATGTTCATCATACTCTATCCCGGATTGGGCGTGCTCAATGTGATGGGACTCACCAGCCCCGAGAGCGCGATCCTGTCGGCGATCATCTTCAACGCGCTGATCATCCCGCTGCTCGTGCCGCTCGCACTGAAGGGCGTTGCCTACCGTCCGATGGGCGCGGGACCGCTGCTCGCACGTAACCTCGCCGTCTATGGCCTTGGCGGCCTTGTGGCACCTTTTGTCGGCATCAAGCTGATCGACCTCGCGGTCGGCGGCTTGGGTCTCGTCTGAGGATAATGAAATGAACAAGGATCTCATTAGTTCGCTGCGTCCGGCGCTAGTCATGACTTTGCTCTTCGCGCTGCTGCTCGGGCTCGCTTACCCGCTGGCGCTCACCGGCATCGGGCAGGCGCTCTTCCCGAACCAGGCGAACGGCAGTCTCGTCGAGGATAATGGCAAGGTGATCGGTTCGACCGTCGTCGGTCAGGCCTTCGCGTCGGAACGCTATTTCAACACGCGCCCTTCGGCGGCGGGCAAGGGCTATGACGGGCTTGCCTCGTCGGGCTCGAACCTCGGGCCGACGTCGCAGGCGCTCGTCGACCGGGTGAAGGGCGATGTCGAGAAATTGAAGGCGGCCGAACCCGGCAAAGCGGTCCCGGCCGATCTCGTCACCGCATCGGGTTCGGGCCTCGACCCCGATATCACGCCCGAGGCCGCTTTCTATCAGGTCGACCGCGTCGCAAAGGCGCGCAGTCTCGATCCGGGGGCGGTTCGCGGGCTGGTCGAACAGAGCATCGACAAGCCGCTCCTCGGGATTCTCGGTGAGCCGCGCGTGAATGTGTTCAAGCTCAATCGACGGCTCGATGCTTTTGGGGCTAAACCCGCCGCGTGACGAACAAGGATCGACCATCTCCAGAGGCCTTCCTGCGCCAGGCGGCGCAGGAGGGCCGTGGGCGTCTGAAGGTATTTCTCGGCGCCGCGCCCGGCGTCGGCAAGACGTGGGAGATGCTCACCGACGGGCGGCAAAGGCGCGAGGCCGGAGTCGATGTCGTGATCGGGGTGGTCGAAACGCACGGCCGGCGCGAGACCGAGGCGCTGGTCCATGGGCATGAGATCATCCCCCGCCGCGACGTCGACCATCAAGGCCATAGCCTTGGCGAAATGGACATCGACGCGATCCTCGAACGGCGGCCGCAACTGGTGCTCGTCGACGAGCTTGCGCACACCAACGCGCCCGGCAGCCGGCATCCCAAACGCTATCAGGATGTCGAGGAACTGCTGGGTGCGGGCATCGACGTCTATTCGACGATCAATATCCAGCATGTCGAAAGCCTCAACGACGTCGTCGCGTCCTTCACCCGCGTCCGCGTCCGCGAAACCGTTCCCGACTCGATCCTCGAAAATGCCGAGATCGAGGTCGTCGATATCCCGCCCGACGAGCTGATCGAGCGTCTGCGCGACGGAAAGGTCTATATCCCGCAGGAAGCGACACGCGCGCTCACCCATTTTTTCTCCAAATCCAACCTGACCGCGCTGCGCGAACTCGCGCTCCGCCGCGCCGCGCAGGCGGTCGATGCGCAGATGCTCGACCATGTGCGCAGCCACGCGCTCGCGGGCAGTTTCGCGGTGGGTGAGCGGATCGTCGTCGCGGTCAGCGAGCTGCCCGTCGCCGCCGAACTTGTCCGCGCCGGCAAACGCCTTGCCGACGCGCTGCGCGCCCCGTGGAGCGCAGTCTATATCGAGACGCGGCGCAGCCAGTCGCTAACCGATGCGGACCGCAAGCAACTCGCTGACACGCTCGCGCTCGCCTCGCGGCTCGGCGCGTCGACCGCGACCGTGCCGGCAGCCAGCGTCGTCGAAGGGCTGCAGGCCTTCGCCCGCGACGCGCGCGCGACGCAGATCGTGATCGGCAAATCGGCGCGCCCCTGGTGGTTCGAGATGCGCCACGGTTCGGTCGTCGACCAGCTTGTGCGGACGATCGACGATGTCGCGGTGCATGTTCTTCCCGGCGAGCCCGACGCGAAGGCTGCCCCGCGGGCGGCGCTCGCCATCCCCGGCCGCTGGGGCAAACCGGCGGATTATCTCTGGTCGCTCGCGATGGTCGTGGTGATGACCGCGCTGGGGCGTTTGCTCATCGAGGTCATCGATCTCGGCAATATCTCGCTTCTCTATCTCGTGCCCGTCATGTTCGCGGCTGCGACCTTTGGCCTCCGCGCCGGGCTGTTTGCGGGGCTCGCGTCGAGCCTCGCCTATAATTTCTTCTTCCTGCCGCCGACGGGCACGCTGACAGTCAACAATCCCGAAAATGTCATCAGCATACTCGTGTTGCTCGGCGTGGCGATTGTCACCAGCCAGTTCGCGGCGCGCGTACGCGCGCAGGCCGATCTCGCGCAATCGAGCGCGCGGCAGAATGCGGCGCTTGCCAGCTTTTCGCGCCAACTCACCGCGGCACCCGATCAGGACGCGCTCATGCAGGCGATCTGCGCCGAGGTCGGGCGGCTGCTCGATGTCCGCACCGTGCTGCTCCTGCCGTCGGCCGATGGGCCGTCGCTACGCGCTGCTGTGCCGCCCGAGGACCGGCTCGAGCAAATCGAGCGGGCGGCGGCGCAATGGGCAATGGACAATGAACAGCCCGCGGGGCGCGGGTCGTCGACGCTCACCGCGTCGGACTGGCTTTTCCACCCGCTGCGCACGACGCGCGGGGTGCTCGGCGTGCTCGGCCTCACCCGCGAGGATGCGCGGGAGCCCGTCCGCTCGGATCAGGTGCCGCTGCTCATGAGTCTGCTCGATCAGGCGTCGATCGCGCTCGACCGCATGGAACTCGAAGAAGCGTCGCTTCGCACGCGGCAGGTCGACGAGCGCGACCGGCTGCGCTCGGCTTTGCTGTCGTCGGTCAGTCACGATCTTCGCACCCCGCTCACGACGATCCTGTCGGCGGCGCAGGAGATGCGGCGCCATCCGTCGCCGCAGCTGGCCGAGACGGTCGAGACCGAGGCGCTCAGGCTCAACCGCTTCGTCTCGAACCTGCTCGATATGGCGCGCGTCGAAGCGGGCGCGCTGCCTATGAAGGTCGAGGCCACCGACCTGTTCGACGCCGCCGCCAGCGCCGCGCACGACACGCGCGCGTCGTTGCTGGGGCATGAGGTCAAGGTCGACATCTCGCCCAATATCCCGCTGGTGCGCGTCGATCCGGTGCTGCTCCACCATTGCCTGATCAACCTGCTCGACAACGCAGGGCGCTATGCCGATCCTGGCACGCCGATCACCATTCGCGCCCGGCGCGCCGCCGACGCTATCTTCATGTCGATCATCGACCAGGGGCCGGGGATCACACCCGGAAACGAAAAGCGCGTTTTCGAGACATTCACCCGCCTCGAAGGCAGCGACCGCGTGAAGCATGGGACCGGCCTCGGCCTCGCGATCGTCAAGGGCTTTGCCGAGGCGATGGGCCTGTCGGTGGAGGCGAGCAATAACGATGATCCGCAAGGCGCCTGCTTCACCATCCGCATCCCCGAGGGGCTGATCATCACGCATCTGGACGACAAGGAATAACCATGAAAGTGCGTCACAAGGTTCTGATCGTGGACGACGAGCTCCATATCCGCCGGCTGATCCATGCCGCACTGGCGCGCGCCGACTATGCGATTGTCGAGGCCGAGAACGCCCGCGATGCGCTCGACATGCTGCGCGAGGAGCGCCCCGATATTGTGCTGCTCGATCTCGGCCTGCCCGATCGCGACGGGCTGGAGCTTGTGCCGCTCGTCAAGCAACAGTCGGACACGACGTTGATCGTCGTCTCGGCGCGCGATGCGACCGACCAGAAGGTCGCCGCGCTCGACCTTGGCGCCGACGACTATCTGACAAAGCCCTTCGACACCGACGAATTGCTCGCGCGCGTGCGCGTGGCGCTCCGCAACCGGATGACCCGCGACGGCGGCATGCTGGCAGTGACCGCGGGCGACGTGACGATCGACCTCATCGCGCGCACCGTCGTCAAGGCGGGCCGCGAGGTCCATCTGACGCCCAAGGAATATGCGGTGCTCGCCCAGCTCGCGCGGCATCCGGGGCGCGTGATTACGCACAATCAGATCATGGCGGAGGTCTGGCCGCGCGAGGTCGAACATCATGTCGAATATCTGCGCGTCCTCGTCCGCACTTTGCGCCAGAAGCTCGAGAGCGACCCGCAACAGCCGCAGATCATCAGCAACGAACTTGGCATCGGCTATCGGTTGCGGTCGGTCGGCGAAGAAGCCGGGCCGGGACAATAATAACGCAATTACTATGCCGATCATATGAAGTCCGGTCGGACCTGCTCTCGATTTCAAATGGCGTGAGCGTCTATTTAGCCGTCATGATAGGCGACGATTTCAAGAACCCGCCGGGTGCTTCGCGGCACGACCGCGTCATCGACTGGCTGGGCGCGCAAGGGCCCCTGATCCTGACAATCTATATGTGCGCAGCCGTGGCCTTGGTCGCCTTCCTCGCCGACAAGTTGAGCTGAACCCGGCTTAGCCGAAACATACGCAATCTCAATGCGCCGCGCTGTTTCCCGATCTCGAATTTCTACGCGGTGATGCGTAAGTGGATGGCCTTCCTGCTGGAGGTTGCACGATGAAGAAATGGCATGAAAACCGCGCCGCCGATATCGGCCTGCGCGCCGGGGGCGCCGCGCTGCTCGGCATCGTCTGGCTGCTCGCCCTCAGGCTCCATCACATGTCCCAGGCGACCGCACCGCGCGATGCAAGTTCGCTGATGATCCTGTTGTCGGGGGTGACCTTCCTCTGCGCAAGCGCCGGCAGCGCGCTGCTGTTTGTCGGCGGCGGCCTTTGGGAAAGTGTCGAGGTGTCGGCACGATGGAAGCGCGTGCCGACGCTCGCCTCAACCTCACCGATTTTCATCGAGCGCGACTTGGAAAATGATGTCGAGCCCGCGATGCAAAGTCGATCCGCCGCATAACGAAAACACTATGCAAATGAGCGTCCGGCGCTCTCGATTTCCAATGCCGCGCTGATCTAGTTGGGCGTCCTCGCCAGCCTCTCCACTCCGGAAAGAGGCTCATTCAAGAGGACAATATGAAGACCATTATCTCCGCCGCCGCGCTTCTCGCGGCAATGCTCCCGGCCGCCGCTTTCGCACAGGACGAAGAGGCAAAATCCGTCACGATTACGGGCTCGGCGACGCTCGCGTCCGATTACCGTTTCCGCGGCGTGTCGCAGTCCGACAAGGAAATGGCCATTCAGGGCGGCGTCACCCTGACGCATAAGAGCGGTCTCTATGCGGGCGTCTGGGGTTCCAATCTCGCCGGCTGGGGTACCTTCGGCGGCGCAAACATGGAACTCGACCTGATCGGCGGTTATAAAATGCCGCTCGGCGACAAGGGCGCGCTCGATGTCGGGCTCGTCTGGTACATGTATCCCGGCGGCGCCGACGAATCCGATTTCGCCGAACCCTATGTGAAGCTGACGGGCACCGCGGGCCCGGCGACCCTGACCGCCGGCGCCGCTTATGCGCCCAAGCAGCATGCGCTCGCCAATGTGTCGAACGCGCCCAACAGCCGTGGGCAGAAAGATGACAATCTCTATCTGTGGGGCGATGGGGCGGTCGCGATCGCCGGAACCCCGTTCACCGCAAAGGCGCATATCGGCTATTCAGACGGCAATCCCGGCCTCGGCCCCAACGGCACCAGCGTCGCGCCGACGGGCCGCTATTGGGACTGGTCGCTGGGCATGGATACGACGTGGCGGAACCTGACGCTGAACTTGTCCTATGTCAATACGGATATCAGCAAGGCCGAGGCGGCGCGTCTGCAGCCCAATTTCAGCAAAGGCGGGGACGGCACCGGCTCGATTGCCGACGGCGCGGTGGTGGCAAGCGTCACGGCCATCTTCTGACCTGTCCAAGGCCCGGACGGTGCGCCGTCCGGGCCGTGTTGCCCGCATCGAGACAGATCAAAGGAGTGCGCGCACGGATCATCTTGTATCCGGCACGTATCCGCGCGGTCCGCTTGTATTACCGCCCATTCAAGGCGCATGTTGCATCGCAACAAGATCACACAAGCCCCGGGGAAATCTCCATCCCATGACCAAAATCGACGTCGCGCTCCAGGGCGCACCCGTTCGGACGCCGCTCGCGAAAGCCGCGCGGCGCGATGCCAAGATATGGTTCTGTCTGGGGCTGATCGCGCTGGATGCCGTCGCACTGGCGTTCGGCTTTGCGGTGACGTTGATGATCGCGTCGCCACTTGGCATCTCGGACGGAATGTTGACCGCGATATTCGGTGCGCTGGTCGTCCACGGCGCGATTGCCTTCCAGAACCAGGCCTATAATCCGCGCTGCCTGACCCAGCCGGTCAAGAGCTGCCGCCAGATTCTGATTTCCTTCGCGACGACGCTGTTCGTTTTCCTGCTCGCCGCCTTTTCGCTTAAGGTGACGGGCGAAGTATCGCGTTTCGCGGTCGGAATGGGTGTCACGACCGCGCTGGTGCTGCTGGTCGCACAGCGGCTGCTGATCTGCCATGTCGTGCGCAAGGGTTTCGGCGACCTGACCGCCGAATTGATCATCCTCGATGATGCGAACCTGCCCGCGTCCTGGCTCGGCCGCGAGATTGTCGATGCGCGCGCGTCGGGGCTCTGCACCGATCTCGACGATCCCTATATGCTCGATCGGCTCGGCACGGCGCTGCAGGATTATGACCGGGTGACGATCGTTTGCGCGCCCGAACGCAAGGCCGAGTGGGCACGGGCGTTGAAGGGCGTCAATATCGTCGGCGAAATCGTGATGCCCGAGATCGCCGAACTGGGACCACTCTCGGCACGGCAACGCGACGGGGTGACGACGCTGGTGGTGTCGTGGGGCCCGCTCAACCGGGCGAACCGGGTGCAGAAGCGGGCGCTCGACTTGGCGGTGACAATCCCGGCGCTGGTCCTGCTGTCACCGCTGCTGCTGATCATCGCGTTGGCGATCAAGCTCGATTCACCGGGACCCGTCTTCTTCCGTCAGGAGCGAATGGGGCGCGGAAACCGCATCTTCCGGATCCTGAAATTCCGCAGCATGCGGGTCGAAATGACCGACGCCAACGGCGCGCGCTCGGCCAGCCGCGACGACGACCGGATTACCCGCGTCGGCAAATTCATTCGCGCGACGAGCATTGATGAGCTGCCGCAGCTGATCAACGTGCTGTCGGGCGAGATGAGCCTCGTCGGGCCGCGGCCGCATGCGTTGGGGTCGACCGCGGGGGACGAACTGTTCTGGCGGGTCGACCGGCAATATTGGCATCGCCATGCGTTGAAGCCCGGCATCACCGGGCTCGCGCAGATCCGCGGTTTCCGCGGGGCGACCAACACCAAGCTCGATATTGTGAACCGGCTCGAGGCTGATCTGGAATATCAGCATGGCTGGTCGCTGCTGCGCGACGTGTCGATCCTTGCGCGCACCGCGCAAGTTCTGGTTCACCGCAACGCCTATTGATCGGCGCGCGCGCGCGCCGGCCTAGCCGTCGACGATCAGCGGCGCGCGGCAGGCGAGCGCGGTGTCGAACGCTTCGGCGCGATGCGTCGCGCGCATCAGCCCGGCATAATCGGCCGTCCACTGATCGGCGAAGCCCGCAACCTTGCCATAGCTGTTGTCGAGCAGCACATGCGGGATATCGAGCAGCAGCGAGAGGATGTGCGCGTGCAGCCGGTCGGTGACGACCAGTTCGCCCGCCGACAGCATCGCGAGACCGCGCTGAAACCGCCATTCGGCCAGCCGCTGCTGCCGCGCGGCGCGCTGCGCCATCGGATCGCGGTTGAACAGGCGCCCGAGTTTGAGCGACAGGCGCAAGCGGCGTTTCTGGCCGGCATCTTCCTCCAGCCAGTCGTCGGCGACGACGCCCGCGGGCAGCGCATCGGACTGGCCGGCCGCGCGCTCATGATCGGTGCGCAGCAGCGCGAAGACGGGCACGGTGGCGGCGCTCCGCTGCTGACGGCCGAGCATCAGCGCGGCGTCGGGGCAGAGATGGATCGCGCAGTCGAAATGCTGTTCGGCAAAGGCGAGCGAGCGCGCGTCGCGGACGAGCAGGGTGAACTGGCCATGCTCGCGGATCGCTTGGGCCATCTCGGCGGCCGCGGCGGGATCGGCATAATGGATCGATTCGGGCATCTGGATGATCGGGCGACCGCGGTGCGTGCGCAGCAGGTGAAGGCGGAACGCTTCGTGCTTGGGCCACAACGTGCCCATATTGCCGCCGCCGTGGATCAGGATGGCGCCGCCGCCGATCGCCGCGCGGCAGGCGGCATCGTCGAAATCGGCGATCGCCGAATAATAGGCCGGAAGGCGGCCGCGCTTGCGCAGATAGGCCATCTCGCCGAGCCAGATCGCCGAATCGCCGACATTCGAGTGATCTGGGAAGTCGACCAGAGCGAGCGGGCCCGCGGGCAGCACGGCATCGAGCACCCGGGCGAAACGCTGCGCGAGTTCGCCGACAAGCTGGTCGGCGGTTTTCTTGGTCATATCGGAATCTTTCTAAAACGTCTGAACAGGGAGAGGAAATGGCCGCGCCACGATCCGGAGATGGCGAGCAGCGCGACTGCATAGAAAAATCCGCCGATCGCGATGAGGAAGAGCAGGGCCTGCCAGTCCGGCAGGCGCGCATCGAGCAGCCGCATCGCGATCGCGAGCGCCACCCCCATCAGCGTCGAGGCGAACAGCGGCGCGCGGACCGCGCGAAAGCTGTCGATCGGCCGGATTCCCGAGGCGCGGCGCAGCAGCCATATCTGCATCGGCAACGTGAGATAGGCGCGCCCGACATAGGCGACGGCGACCGCGAACAGCCCATAGGGCAGCGCCGCGAGCGTCAGGATCACGCCCAGCGCCAATTGCGTCGTCGATAGCGAGATCAGGCTGCGCGACGCGCCCAATACGCTGAGCGAAGGCGAGGCGAAGAAATTGAGCGTGAAGGGCACCGCCATAAAGGCGAAAATCTGCGCGAGCTGGCCGGCTTCGTCCCATTTGGCACCGAACACGGTCGGGATCGCGATCGGCGCGAGCGCGCCGAAGCCGACGAGCGCCGGAAAGGATAGCGCCGAGGCGCGCGAGATCATCCAGCGATAGGCCTGCCGCAGTTCGGCTGGCTCGTCCTTGACGCGTGCAAGCGTCTGCACCGCGACCTGCGTGAAGGGCTGGATTGCGCCGCGGCCGATCAGTTCGACCGTGCGCCACGCGGTGCGATAGACACCGACGGCTGCGAGCCCGATCCCGGCGCCGATCGCCATCTCCTGCACGCGCACCGTCGCGAGGAAGACGAGCTGCACATAAATTAAACTGGCGTTGAGCATGATGTTGCCGCGCAGGATTGCGCGGTCGAACTGCCAGCCCGGTTTCCAGTCATAAGAGGTGCGCGACAGTATAACCCCGACGATTTCGGTCACGATCCGCTGGATCACGAGGCTCCACAGGCCAAGCCCGGAAAAGGCGGCGACAACCGCAGCGGTGCCCCCGATCAGCCCGCCGACTACCGAGCGGAGCGCGGTGGTGCGATGCCCGAACTCGCGCAGGCGCAGCGCCATATGCGTGGCGCCGAAAGAGGAGATCGGCAGCGCGAGGCTCATCACCGCGAGGGGAAGCGCGATGCCCGGCGCGCCCATCCAGTCGGCGATCGGCTGCGCCAAGATCATGATGAGAAACGCGGAGATGAAGGAAAAGGCCTGCTGCGAACGATAGATGGTGTCGAGAAACGCCGGGCTCAGCTCCTTCTTTCGCGCGATCGTCTGCACAAGGCCCGCAGTCGCGATGATGCGGAACGCCTCGGCGGTCACCGCCATCACCGCAAAGGCGCCTATGTCGGCCTGCGTCAGCAGACGCGCGAGGATCACGAAGACGACGAACGAAAAGAGCTGGTCCGACAGGAAGCGCGTGATCGTCCAGCCGATCGAGCTGCGACTGCGGGCGCGGAGGCCCGCGTCGAAGCGGGCGGGAAGTTCAGCGCTCAAGCAGGCGTCTCGCTTTCAGCATCCGCATGCGCGCGCGTTCGACCTGGCGCCACGCCTTCTGCTTCATCGAGTGATAAAGGGGATCTGACTTGGGCCCGAAACGCGAATTGCCGATGTCCGACACGATCGCCGCCTCGAGGATCGGCGCCGGATAGAGCGCGAGATTGGGCAGCCCGTGCGACCAGGAGCGGTCCATCGCGTCGTCGATCGGACGGCGGACGGTGCGGCAATGTTCGACCAGCGTCCGCGCGCCGTCCAGCGTGATCGCATAGCCTTGCGTGCCATAGGCGAGCCCGACGAGTGCGACGATCGTGCGCGAATGCTGGAGGAAATCGCGCCGCACGACGCGCTGCCACGTCGGCCTCTTGGCATAGAGCCGCAGATAATCGATGCCCTCGGCGTGAAGATCGGTGCGCGCGAGCGGTTCGAGATAGACCCAGTCGACCACCGTATCGTCCTCGAGGATGATCGCCTGCCGAACTCCGCGCGCGATCATGTCCTGCCAGATCGAAAAATGGCTGGCGTAGCAGCCGATCTCGCCCTTGCTCATCGGCCGGCCCTTGTTGCGGCGGATCGCGGCCTCGTCGATCACCATGTTGGGTGCGGGGCCGGTGCACGCATCGAAGAATCGCCACGCCAGCGACGTTTCCGCCGCGCGCGCGGCAAAGGCCGCACGGCGGGCCTCGGCGGATTCGAGCGAGACCACCAGCACTTCGGCGGCTTCGCCCGATTCGGGCAGGATTTCACCCACTAATGTCGCTTTCTTCTTACGGCTTCGGATGGCTGTGCGATGCAGCAGCTCCGACGAGCCCGGGCGGTCCTTGGTAGCGGGCAATGAGGCGAGAGCGAAGGCGCTCGGCCTCCGGTCGTCCGGTCAACAGGGCAACTCGTCTTCGCAGGTGCAGCATACGGTTGACCGGCATGGTGTCGGGGGCCGATTGCAGCGTCGCGGGGGCACTGAACAGGCAAGTAAATGTTTCAAGTCGCAGTCATTGTACCCGTGTGGAATGGCGAAGCAGTGCTCGCCCGCTGCCTGGATGCGCTCGTGCACCAGACGATCCCGCGCGACAGCTATCAGATCATCGTCGTCGACAATGGATCAAGCGACGCGACGGCCCGAATCGCGCGCAGCTATTCGGGCGTCGAACTGCTCGAAGAGAGGCGCCCCGGCTCTTATGTCGCGCGCAACCTCGGCATCGGGCGCGTGCGGGCGCCGATCACCGCCTTCACCGACGCCGATTGCGAACCGGCGCCCGACTGGCTTGAGCAAATACTTCGCGCCGCTGCTGCCAATCCGGGGTTCGGCGTGCTCGCCGGCAAGATCGACCTGTTCGACGAGATCGCGCAGGAACGCGAGGTGTTCGGCGATTACGAGCGGCTGTTCAGCTTTCCCCAATCGCATGCCGCGCGCGGCAATTGCGCGACGGCCAATTGGGCGAGCGAGACTGCGTTGCTGAAAGCGCTCGGCGGGTTCGATGCCGCACTGAAATCGGGCGGCGACCGGCAGATGGCGCTGCGCATCCGCGATAGCGGCCATCCGCTTGTCTATATTCCCGCGATGGTGGTCCGCCATCCGGTCCGCGCGAGCCGCGCCGAACTGGTGCGCAAGCGTCAAAGGCTGAGCGGCGGGCGCTGGGACCGCACCAAGCAGCGGCCGCGCCTCGTCCATGTGCTTGGCATCACCGCTGTCGATACCATCCGGCGACTGCGCCGCGCGGCGATTTCGCGCGAATTATCGTTGCGGCGACGGCTGGCCGTGATGCTGCTGACATTGCAACTCGCCGGGGTGGCGGTGAGCGAATTTCTCAATCTTGCGGGGGGACGAAAGGCAGCACGCGACTAATGACGAACCCCCATGACGCGCCCCGTTTTTCGGTGGTGATGCCGCTCTATAACAAGGCCGCGCATGTCCGCGCGGCGATCGAAAGCGTGTTTGCGCAGACCTTCCCGGCGCAGGAAATATTGGTCATCGACAATCGCTCGACCGACGGCGGGCGGGAGATTGTTGCCGCGATCGGCGACGAGCGCATCCAGCTGCTCGACCTGTCGACGCCGGGGCCGGGCGGCTATGCCGGGCGCAACATCGGGATTCGCGCCGCGCGCGGCGACTGGATCGCCTTTCTCGACGCCGACGATCTGTGGGCGCCCGATCATCTGGCGGTGCTCGCCGAAGGAATAACTGCCGACCCCGGCGTGCGCGCGGCGGCGACGCGGTTCGAGCATAAATTCGACGACCGCTCGCAGCTCCAAAAGATCGCGCCGCAGCTCGATCAGGCGCGGAGTCTCGATTTTGCCGAATTTCTGGCCGCATGGCTGGCGGTCCGCGAGTGCCCGATGTGGACCGGCGCGATCGCGATCCGGCGCGATACATTGTTCGAGGCAGGCCTCTTTCCCGAAGGACGCGCGGTACGCGGCGGCGATAAAGACCTTTGGCTTCGCGTCCTCGCCAAGGGCGCGCTGCGTTACGACCCGCGCGTCACCGCGGTCTTCCACCGCGATAGCGAAAACAAGGTCAGCAAGTCGACCACGACGCTCGACGTGCCATGCCTTGTCGCGACCGCACGCGCGATGATGGCCGATGCCACGGCACGCGAAGCGGCGTTGCTGCGCCGGCTCGTGAACCAGGAAATCGCGCATTATGCCCGCTATGCGATGAAATATCCGGGCCGCACGGCGATCCGCGTCGGCGACCTCTATCTGCCCGAGGGGGCCGGAACCGCGGCGCTGCTGCTCGCGGCGAAGCTGATCCCCGCGTCGCTCCGTCAATCGAGCTATGCCCTGCGCAACCGGATTCGCGCGCGGGCGTGAAGCTGGCCCGCGCCTTTGGGACCCTGCTTACCGGCGGGGCGTGCCTTGCCGCCTGGCTGTCGCTCGCGGGCGCATTCGTGCCCGCGCTGGACGCTTTCGCGTCTTTCCTGCCGCTTTTCGGCGTGGCGACCGTGTTGGGCCTGCTATTCGCCCGGCGGCTCGGTTGGACGCTCGTCGTGGCCTTGCTTGGCCTGACGCCGGTGGCGCTCCGTATGGTGCCCGAACTGACGCGCGAGATACCGGCTGCGAAAGGGGGCGCGCAGCAAGTCCGCCTGCTCACCCACAATGTCTGGGCGCGCAACGCCGACCCGGCCGACACCGCACAGGCGATCATCGACGCCAAGCCCGACGTGGCGATGCTGCAGGAAGTCGACGGCAGCTTTCGTCCGATGCTCGCGGCGCTGAACCAGCATTTCCCCTACGCGACCAAATGCCCGCCGGGCTGCGACCTTGCCATCGTCTCGCGGTGGCCGATCGCCGACAGCGACTATTTCCTCAAGGACACCAAAGGGCGGAAATTTGGCCCCGCGATGCTGTGGGCGCGGATCGCCGGACCTGGCGAGCAGCCCTTTACCGTGGTCACGCTCCATTATCCGCGGCCGACCTCGCGCGATCAGGCGATGCGCAGGCGCGACGTGGCGCAGGCGCTGGCACGGATCGAACGCGGCCCCTTGATCGTTGCAGGCGACATGAACCTCACCCCCTGGGCCGCTGCTATGCGTGAGCAGGACCGCGCCCTCGCTCCGCTCACCCGCATGACGCGCGCGCTGCCCAGCTGGCCGCGCGCTTTTCCCGTGCTGCCGATCGACCAGCTCTACGCCGGTCCCGATTGGGGGCTGGTTTCGGCGCGCCGGTTGCCCGCGACCGGATCGGACCATGTGCCGGTGCTCGTGACGCTGGGGCGCCGATGAAACGCGCGATCACCTTTGCGCTGCTCGGCAGCTGCGGTCTCGCGGCGCCCGGGCATGCCCAGCAATCGGACGCGACCGACGGGCTCGGCTCGGTGTCGAGCGAGAACAGCTTCGGCCGCGATCGCAATGTCGCGGTGCTCGAGCGTCGCCGTCCCGATTACACGCCCGAACCGATCGAGCTCGGCGTCCTCGAACTGATGCCGCGAATGGCGATCGGCGCGGGCTATGACGACAATCTCTACGCGCAGGAAAACGACCGGATCGGCGACGCCTATCTTCGCATCCGGCCGCGTATCTCGCTGGTGCGCCCCTCGCCGAACCTCAAATTGTCGCTCGACGGCGAGCTCGACCTGCTGCGCTACGCCAGCCGGACGAGCGAGAACGCCACGCAATATTCGGTCAACGCCGGCGCGCTCTATACGATCAGCAAGTCGAACACGCTCAACATCATGCTGCGCAACGGGCGTTACAGCCAGGAGCGCGTCTCACCCGACAGCCCCACGCAGGCGGACCGGCCGATCCGGTTCACGCAAAGCGGCGCGACGGCGACCTATACCCATGTTTTCAACCGGCTGCGCGTGCGCGGTGTACTCGATGTCGAAAACCGCAACTTCATCGACAGCGTGACCCCCGACGGCACGCCGATCGACCAGGATTTCCGCGATCACACGACCTACACCGGCAGCGCGGTCGGTGAATATGCGCTGAGCCCGAGCATCGCGCTCTTCGTCGCCGGCTCATACAACAAGCGCGACTATCGCGAGCGCATCGGCCCGGTCGCAGCGAGGGACTCGACGGGTTTCGACCTCGCCGCGGGCGCGAGCTTCGAAATCGGCCGCAAGGCGCGCGGCGCGCTGCGGCTCGGCTATCTCCATCAGGATTATCGCCCGGCGGAGTTCGAGGATGTTTCGGGCTTTCTGGTGCGCGGCGAACTCGCCTATTTCCTGACCCCGCTGGTGACGATCACCGGTACCGTCGACCGCGGTATCCGTGAGACCGGGGTCAACGGCGCGACCGGCTATCTTGCGACCAACATGACGCTGCGCGCCGATTACGAGCTGCTACGCAACCTGATCCTGAGTGCGGGCGGCGAGCTCGAAAAGCGCGACTTCAACAATATCGACCGGCGCGACGACCGCTGGAGCTGGCGCGGCAGCGCCTCCTATCTCGTGAGCAAGCGGATGGCGCTGCGCGTCGACGTCCAGCGCCGCACCCAATCGAGCTGGGGTGCGACGCCGGGGCGGGAGTTTTCGGACAATCGCGTCTCGGTCGGCCTCACCTTCTCGGGCTTGTAAGGCGACCGGTCAGGCGGACTTCGCCGCCCGCGATCCATAAAGCGCGCCCTCGCAGGCCGCGAGCAGCTCGGGCGGCGCGAGGCGATTGATATAACCGTCGGATCCCTGATCGGAGAGCAGTTTCGCGGGAATTCCGCCGACCACGCCGCGTTCGGGCACATCCTTGGTCACGACGGCATTGGCGCCGATCGCGGCCTCGGTGCCGATATGAATCCCGCCGATCACTTTCGCGCCTGACCCGAGGAAGGTCCGGTCGCCGATCACCGGCGCGCCGCGCCGGCTGCCACGGTTCATATAACCCAGAACCACCCCGTGCGTGATATTGACGTTGCTGCCGAGCACCGTGTCGCCATGGAAATAGAAACCGCCGAAACGATTGAGGAACAGCCCCGGTCCGATCTCCATATATTCGGGGATCGCGAAGCCATATTTGTACCGCGCGCGCAGCAGCATCCACTTGGCAAAGGGATAGAGCCCGAACGCCTTGGCGGGTTTGAGCTTGAGCCAACCGGCGGTGCGCATCAGCACCGTATATTTATAACCGGGGGTGAAGGCATAATGTTTGGCGAAGGCGCCAAGGCTGACGCGCCCGGCATAGCGGTAGAGGTCGGCGGCGAGCAGCGCCTTCAACTTGGCGAAGCTCACCGGGCAGCCGCGCAGATGTGGCTTGCCGCTCTCGTCGGAGATCGGCTCCTCGAACGCCGGAGCGGCCGCGAGCGATGCGGTGGCCATGTCCATCAGAAATAACGCTCCCCGAACCGGATCGTGTCGCCCGGAAGCACTGCGAAATCGGCGGTCATCGGATATTCCTGCTCGCCGGCCTCGCCCGCGCGCTTCAGGAAAACGCGCTTTTCGTTGGCGCGATAGGTGAAGCCATCGGCCTTGGCGACCGCACCGCGGATCGTCAGCCCCTGCGTATAGGGATATTCGCCGGGCTTGTTCACCTCGCCGAGAATATAGACCGGGCGGAAATTGGCGACCTGCACCGAGACCTGCGGCTCGAGCAGATAGCCATCGCCGAGCTGCGCTTCGATCGCCTTCGACAATTCCTCGGTCTGCAGCCCGGCCGCCTTGACCTCGCCGATCAGCGGGAAGGCGATCGTGCCCGCAGGCGATATCTCGAAATCGCCGCTGAGTTTTTCTTCGCCAAAGGTGGCGACCTTGATCTTGTCGCCGGGGGAGAGGCGGAAGGCCTCGGCGGGCGGCGGCGCGGCACCGCTGCCCGCGAGCGGGGTCTGCCCGGCGCACCCGCCGAGCGCCACGAGCGCGCCGGCCAAGGCGATTTGCATGTAGAATTTCATGAACTTACTCCCGGACGTATCGCTGCAATTTCTCTGATTTCGGGCGCAGTGGATGGCGCGGCCAGCGCTGCCTCGATCCGCGCCCAGTAATTTCTCGCGGCCTGTTCGACGCCATAGGCGCGCGATCGTTCGCGCGCTCGCGCACCGCAGACGCTGCGCCGCGGCTCGACGAGGACGCGGCCAAGCGCCGCGGCAAAAGCCTCGACGTCATCGGTGGGCACCAGCGCGCCCGCGTCGACATCGATTGCGCTTGTGATAGACTCACGCGGCCGGTCGGCCAGAATCTCGGATGGGCCAGAGGCGCAATTCGTCGAGACCACCGGCAGCCCGCACGCCATCGCCTCAACCAAGCCGTTGGGGAAGCCTTCGGCGTTGGAGGGCATGGCATAGGCCTCAGCCCGCGCGACCACGGCGAAAGGGTTGGCGATGAAGCCGGGCATGTCGACCCGATCGGCGATGCCAAGCGACGCGGCGAGCGCCTCGAGCGCGGCGCGCTCGGGGCCTTCGCCCAGAATGACAAGGCGTTCCTGCGGCCCGGCCTTGGCATAGGCGCGGAGCAGAAGCGGAAAATTTTTGTTCGGCATGAGCCGCCCGGCCGCGACGATATAGGGGCCGGGCGGCGTAAAGCTTGGCTGCTCGGCGGCGAGTTCGGCGATGCGATCATGGTCGACCGGATTGGCGATCGCCGACATACGCGCCCGTGCAACGCCGAAATTGGCCGCGAGATCGTCGACGACACCGTCGGAGACCGCGATGACATGCGCGGCGCGGGGATAAACCATGCGGACCATCGCCTTGGCGGCGCGCGCGCTGCCCAGATGCGCACTGGTGTTGACCCGCTCGCTGATCAGCCACGGCCGGCCACGCCCCGCCATCGCCCAGGCGTTGGCAACATTGGCGCGGGTCAGGAAGCTGAGCGTCGCGTCGGGCGAAAGCCTTCCGACGAGCGCACGGAGCTGAGTCAGGCTCGGCAGCAATTTGAACTGCGCGTCGAGCTGGTGCACCTCGACCCATTCGGGCACGGAATAGGCGCGCGGCTCGTCGTCGAGCAGCGCAAGGTGGATGTCATAACGCTCGCGCCACGGCGTCGATCCGCCGAGCAGGGTGGCGAGCACGCGCTCGGCGCCGCCGCCCGCGAGCGAGTTGATTGCGAATAATATCCGCTTTCTGTGCAGCATTTTTCCTCGCTGGAATCGGGGGCAGAATTCGCCTCGAAAGAACTCCTACCACGGCGATTTGTTGCGGTGCACACAAGCCGGCCCGCTTCATCGTCCCGGCGGGGCAACTGGCCGATTAGCGGGCCGCGCGCGGTGGTTTCGCCTCGCGATGCGTCTATCAAGGCGGGCATCGACGAACGATTGCGGAGGTGTGAAATGGACATTCGGCGAGTCGAGTGTCTGGACGGCCTGCGCGGTGTCGCGGCGCTCTGGGTGCTCATCGGGCACATGATGATATTGACCGGTTTTCGCCTGCCCTTGGTGAGCAAGCCGGACCTCGGCGTCGACCTGTTCATCCTGCTTTCGGGCTTCCTGATGATGTTCCAGTACCGGCTCCGCGCGGGCAGCGAGGACTGGAATGCGCCTGCCACCTGGGCGTCTTTCTGGACGCGCCGCTTTTTCCGGCTCGCGCCGCTTTTCTATGTGACGCTGGCGGTGGCGCTGATCGCGGGTCCGGTGATCTATGCCGACCGTGTGGCGATCGACACCTTCCTCGGTCAGGCACTCCAGCCGCGCGAGCGCTATACCGACGGCAGCCTCACCAACATCGCGCTGCACCTGACTTTCCTGTTCGGCTTGCTCCCCGATTATGCCTTCCGCACTCCGTTGCCCGACTGGAGTCTCGGGCTGGAGATGCAGTTCTACCTGCTTTTTCCCTTCCTGATCCTGCTCGGCCGCCGGATTGGCTGGGTGCCGTCGGCGCTGGTCGCCGCAGTTGGTGGTGTCATTGTCGCATTGATCGCCGGCGCTGCCGGGCTCGAATTTCCGATGCCATCTTTCCTGGCGCTCAAGCTCCAGCTCTTTCTGGCGGGCATGTTGATCGCCGTCGATCGCGACGCAAGCCGCGCGCAGCTGTGGGCACGGCTCGGCGCAGCGATGTTGCTCGCGGCGATCCCGATCGGCGGTGAACAGGATCTCCTGCATTTCGCAATACGCGAACTGCTTGTCTTCGGCTTTTTCGCGCTGGTTCATTTGCGTTCGCTCGGGCCGATCGACTGGGTTTCGCGGCTGCTCGGCAGCCGGCCCTTCTTCTGGCTCGGCGAGCTTTCCTATGGGACTTATCTCTTTCACCTGCTGATCCTGCAGCCCGTCGCGGCGGCGGTGATCGGGCAATATGGCACCGGGCTCGGCGCCGCCGGGCGGTTCGCATTGACCGGCGCCGTCGTGATACCGGCGACCTATGTCCTGGCCTTTATCACCTACAAGCTGGTCGAGCTGCCCGGACAAAGGCTGGGCAAGGCGGTGATCAAGCGCGTGATCGGTCGCAATGTGACGCGCGCGTTTCAGACGGTGCCGGAGAAACTTGCCGCGCCGTGACGGACTAATTGGAGGTTGTTGCGATGGATCGACGAACGCTTTTGGCTTCGATCGGGGCCGCTGCCGCCGGCAGCGCGTGTAACGCGAAAGATGATAGCGGCGCCGAGCAGACCGGCCGGCCGACGTTGGCGATCGATCCCGTCGGACCTGGCCGCTGGCGCATCCGCAGTTGGCAATGGCGTAAGGACGCGTGGCGGCCGTTGATCGCCAGTGCGAAGCGGACTGATGTCGGCATCGTCATCAGCGGGATAATTGATGGGGCAGACCGGGCGGACGTTATCGCCCGGCTCCGCGCCTAGCCTTCGACGACGGCGCCGGGCGTGTTGGTCGGCCGCGGCGGTTGCACCCGGCGCGGTGCGAGCGCAGAGCGATAGACGTCGAGTGTATCCGCCGCTGCCTTGTCCCAGCTGAAGCGCGCGCGAACGCTGTCGCGGTCGACCTGAAAATCGGCGCAATCCGTATTTAGCCGGTCGGTCAGCGTTGCGACGTCGCCGACCGGGAAGTAATTCTGCGGATCGAGCCCGATGTCGAGATTGGCGGGGATATCGCTCAGCATCATCCGCGCACCGCAGCTCGCCGCCTCTAGCGCCGCGATCGGCAGGCCTTCGTGATGGGAGGGCATCACGAAGAGCGCGCAATGCTCATACAGGCACTTCAGTGTCGCGCGCGACTGGACCCCGGCAAAAATCACGCGGTCGCTGGCGCGCGCGAGCAGGTCGCGCGCATATTCGCTTTCGTGATCGGCCGAACCGGCGATCACCAGCTTGGCGGTGCAGGTCGACTTCTCATAAGCGTCGATCAGGTCGTGCAGACCCTTCTCGGGAACGAGCCGCGCGACGGCGAGGAGGAAATTGCCATCCTCGAGGCCCAACCGCTCCAGTACGAGCGCGGGATCAGCATCGCCCGGCAGGTCGGACGTGCCGTTGGGGATATAGGTGATCGCCTGCGCGCGGTCGGGAAAGCTCTGTTTCAATTGCGCGGCGAGCGAAGGCGAAACCGCGATCACCCGATCGGCGAAGTTGAGCGCCAGCCATTCGCCGGCGCGCAAGGCGCTGCGTGCGAGCAGGCCCCATTTGGCGCGATGATAGTCGGTGCCGTGATGCGTCACGACCACCTTCAGACCAAGTAGCTTGGCAAGCGGCGCCAGCAATGCGGGGCCGATCGCATGGATGTGGACCAGACCTGCTCCGCGTTTTTTGGCATCGAGAACCGCCAGGAAGGTCGACACCACCGCCTCGAGGTTTTTCGAACGCGGGCAGGGGATGCCGACGATTTCGACGCCGCGATGCTCGCTCACCGGTTCGGGCAGGTAGGGCGCGCGGCCGAGCACGACCGAGCGGTGATCGGGCCACAGCGCCTTGATCCGCGGCAGCAGCTCCTCGCAATGGCTTTCGATCCCGCCCATCACATGCGGAAAGCCGCGCAGGCCAGTCACGCAGATGGTGGGCGACCCGGCGGGATCGCTGGAAGACAGACTTGTCCGTTGCAGCATATTAAACTCCACTAGCGCCCGGCCGGATTTCCCGGCTCAGGCCACCGCTGCCATCGGCCCTCTTCCACCATTTTCTATTTCGCCCAGATACCAGTCGACGAAGCGCTCGATGCCCCGCGCCAGCGGCACCTTCGGACTGTATCCGGTGAGCGCGTTGATCGCCGAGATATCGGCATAGGTCGCGGTCACGTCGCCCGGCTGCATCGGCCGCATCAGCTTGATCGCCGGGCGGCCAAGCGCGCGTTCGAGCGTCGCGATCATGTCCATCAGCCCGACGGGATTGCAGTCGCCGATATTGAGCAGCCGGTGCTCGCCGCCCGCAGGCTTTTTGTCGAGCACGCCGACGACCCCATCGACAATATCGTCGATATAGGTGAAATCGCGCGCCATCCGGCCCTCGCCGTACACCTCGATCGGCTGGCCGAGCAGGATCTTCTGGGCAAAGCCATAATAGGCCATGTCGGGCCGGCCCCACGGACCATAGACGGTGAAGAAGCGCAGCCCGCTGAGCGGCAGGCCATAGAGCGTGGCATAGCTCTGGCTCATCAACTCGCAGCTGCGCTTGGTCGCGGCATAGAGCGAGACCGGCGCAGTGCACGGCTCATCCTCGCGAAAACCGGTGCCGCCGAGCGGACGCTCACCGTAAACCGAGCTCGACGAGGCATAGACGAGATGCTCGATAGTTCCCGCGTGGCGTGCCGCCTCGAGCACCGCCAGATGGCCTTTGAGATTGCTATGCTCATAGGCGAAGGGGTTTTCGATGCTGTAGCGTACGCCCGCCTGCGCCGCGAGATGGACGATGCGGCGGATACCGTTCGCTTCGACCAGCTCGCTGACCAACCCCGGGCTGGCGATGTCGCCGTCGATCAATCTGAAATTGAAATTATCGACGAGCCGCGCGATGCGCGCCTTCTTGAGCGCGACATCGTAATAGTCGGTGAAATTGTCGAGCCCGATCACGCGCTCGCCGCGCGCGAGGAGCCGTTCGGACACTGCATGGCCAATAAAGCCCGCGGCACCGGTTACCAAAATGGGGCTGTCGTCGCTCACGCGGCCTGCCTTTCGCTCGAGGTTTCGCCCTCTTCGCCCGGCCGGCCGATGCCGACATAGCGCAGGCCCGCTTCCTCGGCTTGCGCAGGCGGATAGATATTGCGCAGGTCGACCAGCACCGGCGCAGCCATCGCGGCCTTGATCCGCGGCAGGTCGAGCGCGCGGAACGCGTCCCATTCGGTGACGATCACCGCCGCTGCGGCGCCTTCGACCGCGGAATATGCCGAATTGGCATATTCGACGTCCTTCAGCACCGCTTCGGCCGCTTCCATGCCCTCGGGATCGTAGGCGCGCACCTTGGCGCCCGCGTCCTGCAGCGCCTGGATGATCGCGATCGACGGCGCATCGCGCATGTCGTCGGTATTGGGTTTGAAGGTGAGCCCGAGCACCGCGACGGTCTGGCCGCGCACGTTCCCATTCATCGCGGTGAGAACCTTGCGGCCCATCGCGCGCTTGCGCTGGTCGTTCACCGCGATCGTCGCTTCGATCAGTCGCAGCGGTGCGTCATGGTCCTGCGCGGTCTTCATCAGCGCGAGCGTGTCCTTGGGGAAGCACGAGCCGCCATAGCCAGGGCCGGCATTGAGGAACTTCGATCCGATCCGGTTGTCGAGCCCGATGCCGCGCGCGACCTCCTGAACGTCGGCGCCAACCTGTTCGCACAAATCCGCCATCTCGTTGATGTAGGTGATCTTCATCGCGAGGAAGGCGTTGGCGGCATATTTGATCAGCTCGCTGGTGCGCCGGCGCGTAAAGACGATCGGCGCCTTGTTCAGCGACAGCGGCCGATAGACTTCTTCCATCGGGCCACGGGCGCGCTCGTCCTCGATGCCGATCACGACGCGATCGGGGCGCTTGAAATCCTCGATCGCGGCGCCTTCGCGCAGGAATTCGGGGTTCGAGGCCACGGCGAATTCGGCGACGGGATTGCATTCACGGATGATCCGTTCGACCTCGTCGCCCGTGCCGACGGGGACGGTCGACTTGGTGACGATCACGGTGAAGCCGCCGAGAGCCCCGGCGATTTCGCGCGCCGCGCCATAAACGTAGGAAAGGTCGGCATGGCCGTCGCCGCGGCGGCTGGGGGTGCCGACCGCGATGAACACCACGTCCGCCGCGCCGACCGCCTCCGACAGCTCGGTGGTGAAGGTAAGATTGCCCGCTGCGACGTTGCGCGCCACCAGATCGTCGAGACCGGGCTCATAGATGGGAATGCCGCCGGCGCGAAGCCGGTCAATCTTGTTCGCGTCCTTGTCGACGCAGGTCACGTGATGGCCGAAATCGGCAAAACACGCGCCCGAAACCAGCCCGACATAGCCGGACCCGATCATTACGATACGCATTACGCGCTGCTCCCTATTTATATGAGATCGGCTTTTTGCTGCACATGCGAACAATCGCGTCGCGACGGTTAACGGTCAACTTGCCAGCTTTGAGCGGAGGCAATTGGAAGGCGAAATGATCGTTCACAAAATCCCGCCCCAGAACGGGACAAGGTAAGAAAATTCAATATATTAGGAGCAGGTAATCCGGCGCTTTGCCCAAACGACGGCAATGCCAATTGGCTGCAATGCGACGAAACGCTTTGACTTGATCTTGCCACGGGTCGGCGTCGGAGTAGAAGCTGGGCAGGATAAGTTGAGGGATGGGTAGGATGTTGGAAGCGCAACGTGCGGCATTTTTCGCCGACTTGCCGGTGCCGCTGGCGATGCGACGCGACAGGTTGAGGCGCGCGATGCAGATGATCGAAAATAACGCCGATGCGCTGTGCGTCGCGCTCGCGGCCGACCAGCCGAATCAAGATGTTGATTCGGCAAAGCTTACCGAAGTGGCCCCGGCGCTGGCGGCACTGCGAGGGGCGATGGAGCGCGTTGGCCGCTGGATGCGCCCGGACGGTACGCGCGGACTGTTCGCGCGTCTCCGCGGATCGGGCGATTATACCGAATATCTGCCGATCGGAGTGGTCGGCATCGCTGCGCCGGCATCGCTGCCGCTGCTGCGGACGGCGAGCATTCTGGCCAGCGTGCTCGCGGCGGGCAATCGCGTAACGCTGACATTCGACCCAGGCTCGCCGCACTTCGGCCGGCTGGTCGGCAAGCTCGTGCCCGACTTCTTCGATCCGCTCGAGCTGGCGGTTGCGCCCGACGGCGACTTTGCGGGCCTCGCCTTTGATTTGCGCGTGACAAGCGAAGCGCAGGAGGGCGATGGGGTCACAATCGCGCGCTCGGGCAAATCGCCGGTGATCTTTGGACGGTCGGCCGACTTCGCGAAGGCGGCCGACAACATCATCGCGCGCAAGCGTATCAACGGTGGTCGCGTGCCGCTCGCGCCCGACTATCTTCTCGTGCCCGAAGAGCAAGAGGAGGCGATCGCTGGCTGGCTGTGGCGCGCGGCGATGCAGCCGGGTACCGACGAGGCGGTTTTGACCGACGCCGAACAGGAACGGGTCGCGCGGCTATTGGACGACGCGCGCGCGCGTGGGGGCGAGGTGATGACGGCACACGCGCGGGGGCAAGCGCTGCCGCTCCACATCGTCCGCCACGCCAGCGAGGACATGCTGGTGATGCAGGAGGATAGCCCGGGGCCGATCCTGCCGCTGCGCAACTATGCGCGGATCGACGATGCGATTGCCACGATCCACCGCCGCCCGCCGCCGCTCGCCATCTATTATTTCGGCCGCGACGCGGCCGAGCGCCGGCATATCCTCGCGCGCACATTGTCTTCGGCGATCGCGATCGATGGGCAGGCCCCGTCGGCGGCAAAGGCCGACGCGGGCATGACGCTCAATACCGACCATGGCGAGGCGGGTTTCCGCCGATTCAGTCGGATCCGGCATGTCTGTCGCCAACCCTTGCGGGGTTTCGCGCGCCGATTTGCAGGCGCGACACCCGCGCTGCACTGATCGCGGCGGCGCCACGCGGCGCCGCAGCGGGCTGGCTTGGCCGCGGGGCTTGAACTAGCGCGGCCGGCATGGCCGACACATCTTCCCGCGTCGCAGCGCGCGTTCCGATCGCCGCCGAGGGCGAACCGGTCTATTTCGTGCGCTCGGGCGCCGCTTATCGAGGCGTGCAGGCGCGCGACGTCGGCAACGGCCTGTTCGTGATCCGCGAGCCGGTCCGCGATGTCCAAATCTCCGATATCGGGGTCGAGGGCGGCTATCGCGTGATCGAGAATAGCGCGGCATCGAAACAGACGCCCGCCGGCTGCGTGGGGCTGCGCGTGCGCGGCGCCAAGGCAAGCAATCTCGAACGCGGCTTCGCCCGCATCCGTTACGACAGCCACGACGGCGTGATTTCGGACGTGAGCGCGAGCGGCATGTTGACCACCGGCGCGACCGATTTGCCGGTCGGCATCGCCTTCGATGGCACGGCGCACGATTTCCGTATCGAGCGCTGCGTCATGCGCGGCTTTCGGTGGAAGCGCGCGGCGAAGAAATATTGGAACGGCGACGGCTTTTCGACCGAGCGCGGCAATAGGCGGATGCAATTCCGCCAATGCGCCGCGTGGGACAATAGCGACGGCGGATTCGATCTGAAGTCGAGCGAGACATTGCTCGACGACTGCGTCAGCGGCCGTAACGCGCGCAACTTCCGGCTATGGACGAATATGCGCGCGACGCGGCTTACCAGCCTCGATCCGGTCAAGATCGGCGGGATCGGCGACACCACCCATTTTGCGATCATGGCCGCACCGGCCGGCGAGCCGCTCGTCATCACGATCGATCATCTGATTGTGAAGAGCGATCGCGGCTGGCCGATCTTCGATGTGCACAAGGGCGCGGCAAAGATCATCGTCCGTTCGCACGACATCCAGGTGCCGCGGGGCACGCCTTTGGTGCGATCGCGCGGCGGCGGCTCGGTGCCGGGCGGAGTGTCCTTTGCTGGGACATCTCCAAAGCTCTAGCGGTCCGGGCGCAGATTGGACACGCTTCGACGACGGGCTCTTGCTGCAATGCAGCGTAAAGGCGCAGATCGCGCGCTGTCGGCACGCGGCGATCGTGTCGGCAAATCCGAATGCTGGTTTTTTGGGGGGGAACCCAGTGACCAGAAAAGGGTGAAAAGATGCGAAAAGTACGCAAGGCCGTATTCCCCATTGGCGGCCTTGGAACCCGGTTCCTTCCGGCGACCAAGTCCATGCCGAAGGAGATGCTGCCCGTCGTCGACCGGCCATTGATCCAATATGCCGTCGATGAGGCCCGCGAGGCGGGCATCGAGCAGTTCATTTTCGTAACCAGCCGCGGCAAGAGCCTGATCGAGGATCATTTCGATCATGCTTTCGAGCTGGAAGAAGCGATGGCGCGGCGCGGCAAGTCGCTTGCCTCGCTCGACGGCACGCGGCCCTCGCCCGGCGACATCGCGATCGTGCGTCAGCAGGAGCCGCTCGGGCTGGGCCATGCCGTTTGGTGCGCGCGGCGCCTGATCGGCGACGAGCCCTTTGCGGTCCTGCTCCCCGACGATCTGATGGTCGGGAAGCCCGGATGCCTCAAGCAGATGGTCGACGCGCATGCCGAACTCGGCGGCAATCTGATCTGCACCGAGGAAGTGGCGGCGGAGGACACGCATAAATATGGCATCATCACCCCGGGCGCGAGCGCCGGGGCGATCACCGAGGTGACGGGGCTGGTCGAAAAGCCCGCGCCCGACGTCGCACCGTCGCGGCTCGCCATTATCGGCCGCTATATCCTTCAGCCCGAGGTGATGGATGTGCTCGGCAGCCAGGAAGAAGGCGCGGGTGGCGAGATCCAGCTCACCGATGCGCTGGCGCGGATGATCGGCCAGCAGCCGTTCCACGGCGTCACTTTCGACGGCAAGCGCTACGACTGCGGCGACAAGGGCGGCTTCGTGACCGCAACGCTCGCACTCGCGCTCGATCGGCCCGACATTGCGCCGGCGGTGCGCGCCTTCCTGGCCGCCGCATAATATGGACGCAATGGTACGGCGTGCGCCGCCCCAGAGGCCTCAGAGGGAAGCGGACCCGCAGGTCGATCGCAATGCGCTGATCGATCTGCGGCGCGTCGGCGCAGTGGTGCGCCGACGCTGGATGATATTGTGCGCGGCAATGCTCGCGGCGATCGTGCTCGCCGCGGCCGCCTATCTCGTCGCCGAGCCGCGTTATCTTGCCACCGCGCAGGTCGCGCTCGAGCGTACGGCCGAACAGGTGATCAAGGTCGATTCGGTGATTCCGACGACCGATCCGGATTCGGCCGCGGTCGATACCGAGGTGCAGGTTTTGCGCTCGCCCGAGTTGATCGGGCGCGTGGTCGACCGGCTGAAGCTCGACCGCAATCCCGCGTTCAACGACGCTGCAGGGCAGGGCGTGCCCGCGAAACAGCCCGATCTTATCGGGCGCCAGCGCGCGATCGGCACGATATTGAGCGGCCTGACGGTCAAGCGCGACGGGCTTTCCTATTCGATCAGCGTCTCGTTCGAAGGCGCGACGCCGGTGCAGTCGGCGCAGATCGCAAATGCATTGGTCGACAATTATGTCGCGGGCCAGACCGGCGCGAAGACCGAGGCGACGCACCGCGCGCGGGGATTCCTTGAGCAACGGCTCCAGGATTTGCGCGCGCAGGTGGTCGGCGCCGAGCGCGAAGTCGCCGACTATCGCGCCGCGCACAACCTTTTCGCCGTCTCCGAAGCGAGCACGGTGACGCAGCAGGAGCTCTCCGGCCTTTCGACCCAGCTCGCGCAGGCCAAGGCCGAAAATGCCGCGGCGCAGGCGCGCCTGTCGGCTGCGCGTGCGCAGCTCAACGGCGGGCGCAGCGGCGAGGAGCTCGGCGATTCGCTCGATTCCCCCGTCGTCAGCCAGTTGCGTGCCCAGCGCGCCGAGGTCGGCCGCGAAGTCGCGGCGCTGGAAAAACGTTACGGTCCGCGTCATCCCGACCTGCTCCGCGCGCAGAACCAGCTTCAGGAGGCCGATAGGCAGATCGCGGCCGAGGTGCAGCGCATCGTCGCCAATGTCTCGATCCAGGCGAGCATCGCGAACCAGCGCGCGGGCTCGCTCGCGGGATCGGTAGCACAGTCGCAGGGCAAGCTCGCCAGCGACAACGAAGCGTCGGTGCGGCTCAATGAGCTCGAGCGCAATGCAGAGTCGGCGCGGACGCTCTATCAGGCGTTCCTCGACCGCTATCGCCAGACGGTCGCGCAGTCGGGTCTGGAACGCAGCGACGCCTATATCGTCAGCCGCGCGCGCGTGCCCGGCGCGCCGAGCTCGCCCAACATGCTCGTCTATGCGGCGATGGCCGTCGTCGGCGGTCTGGGTATCGGCGTGCTGCTTATCGTGCTGCTGCAACTGCTCGAACGCGGGCTCGAGACGGGCGATGCGATCGAAAATGCGCTGGGGTTGCCGACGCTCGCGGCGATTCCCGATGCGACCACGCTGCCCGGCTATCGCAAGGCGGGGCTGCCGGCCCCGCCCGCGGAGCTGCTGCTCAAGCGGCCGCAATCCACCTATGCCGAGGCCTTCCGCACCTTGCGCACCTCGATCCAGTTTGCCGAGGCGGCGAAGCCGATCCGCGTCGTCGCGATCACGTCGGCGGTTCCGGGCGAGGGGAAAACGACCACCGCGATGGGGCTCGCCCGAGCGATGGCGGCGGCGGGCGGCAAGGTGCTGCTGATCGACGTCGATGCGCGCCGCCGCGCGTCCAGCCGCCAGTTCACCGACAAGGTGGTGGTCGGTCTCGACGAAGTGCTGGCAGGGCAGGCGACGCTCGAACAGGCGATCGTCAAGGACAGTATCTCCGATGCGTGGCTGCTGCCGCAACGGCTCGACTCCCAGGGCATCGGGCTGACCGAGAGCCCGCGGCTCGCCGAGCTGATCGAGCAGGTGCGCGAGCGTTACGACCTCGTCATCCTCGACACGCCGCCGGTGCTGCCGGTCGACGAGGCGCGCGTGATCGCCAGCATGGCCGACGGCGTGGTGTTCCTCGTGCGCTGGCGCAAGACGGCGTCGAAGGCGGCTTCGGTGGCGCTGCGGCGGCTGTACGACGTCCACGCCGAAATATTGGGCGTGGTGCTGACGCTCGTCGACGTGCGCGAGCAGGAGCGTGCGGGTTATGAGGATGGCGGCACTTTCCTCAAGGCCTACCGCTCCTATTATGCCGACTGATCGGGCGGCGCCGTGACCGCGCAGGCGCTGCCCTATGGCCCGTCCTTCGGGCTCGGCATCCTGTTGCCGGTGACGGCGCTGCTGCTCGTCGCGCTCGTCATCGCGGCGCGGCGCGCGGGCAGCATGGCGGGCGCGTTTGTCGTGGTGGCGCTGTGGATGCGCTACACCGCGGGCGCCTATCACCTCTATATGTTCAAACCGCTCGCGGGCGGGCTTTCGGGCAACGCCTTGCTCTCGATCGCGGTGACCGCCTTCGGGCTGCTCTTCGTCGTACGCCCGGCCAATCTGGCGCTCAAATCGCTATTGCCGGTCTATGCACTGGTGGGGCTCGCGCTGTTCAGCGCCGGCCTGAACGGCGACGTCGCCGGCGGCATCAACGTCGGGGTCAAATATGCCTATCTGATCGTGATACTGATCGCGGTGTTCCAGGCGCTGCGCATCGATCCCGATGCGCGGTTCCTGACCTGGGCGATGGTCTCCTTCCTGCCGCTGCTCGTCTTTCAGGCGCTGTCGCTCGTGCTCAACCTGCCCAAGGGGTCGGAGGATGGCGACGGGCTGGTTTGGATCGGCGGCTATAATCACGAGGCGGCCTTTTCGGTCGCGATGATGACGGGGTTCCTGGTCGGTGCATTCGCCAAGTCGGCGCCGCGCGGCGTCCGGGTCGCCTTTCTGGCTGCAACTTTCCTTGGCGTCCTGCTCGCGGGCTATCGTACGACGATCCTCGCTTTCGCGCCGCTCGTGCTGGCGGTGTTCCTGACCGGGCTTACACTAAGCGTGCGGCGCGACCAGCGCGCGCCGATGGCGGTCACCGCCGTGGTCGCGGGCGTGCTGCTCGTCTCGGTTGCCGCCTTGTCCTACCAAGAAAGCTTCGCGGACCTCGCCGCCTTCCTTTCGGACCCTGCCGGCCTCATCAAGCCGCCGCGCGACTTCGATCTTTTGGAGCGCCAGGTGATGTCGGCCCGCCCCTTGATCTGGAGCAGCTATATCTACGCCTGGGCCGACGGCACGCCGCTCCAGCACCTTTTCGGCCTCGGGCCGGAGAGCTGGGAGGGCGTGTTCAAAGTCTATCCGCACAACACGCTGGTCGCGACGCTCTACGAACTCGGCTGGTTCGGGGTTGCGGCGATGATCGCGCTGTGGACGGTGATGTTCGCGGCGGCAGCATCGGCGCACGGTGAGCGCTTCAAGCTGCTGGCCGCACATTTCGCCTTCTTCCTGCTCAACATGGCGACGATGCCATTCTGGCAGGTGGAGGGGCTGGCGCTCTATGGCCTGCTCTGCGGCTACACCATCTATGCCGCGGGCAGCCGCAGGCGCAGTTCAGGCGCCGCGCGTCATTCGGCGCTCGTCCACAACGCTGGCTAGCGACGTCCACTTCGCGTCGCCGCCGCTGTTTTCGATCGCCGCTTCGACGAAGGCCATCGTCCTGAGCCCGTCGCCGATGCCGGGGAACCAGTCCGCGGCGCCCGGCGCGGGCGGGATCGTCGCGCCCGTCCGTACCGCGCGGCCGAAGCTGCGGTAGAGATTGGCGAACGCCTCGATATAGCCTTCGGGATGGCCCGCCGGCGTGCGGAACTGCGCCATCGTCAGCGCATCGAGCCCGGGCCCGCCCGCGCGGATCACTTCGATAGGCCGGTCAAGCCAGCGCAAGGTCAGCGTGTTCGGCTCCATCTGCGACCAGTCGAGCCCGCCCTTTTCGCCGTGGATGCGGAGGCGCAAGCCGTTCTCGTCGCCCGCGGCGACCTGGCTGGCCTTGAGCACGCCCCGCGCGCCACCCGCGAAGCGCAGCAGCGCCGCGACATCGTCGTCGAGGCGGCGGCCTGGTACGTGCGCGGTGACATCGGCGCTGAGTTGCTCGACCGCCAGCCCCGACACATGTTCGGCGAGTTGGAAGGCGTGGGTGCCGATGTCGCCGAGGCAACCGCCCAGTCCCGCGCGCGCGGGGTCGGTCCGCCATTCGGCCTGCTTGTTGCCATCGCGGTCGATCGGCAGGCTCAGCCAACCTTGCGAATATTCGACCTGCACCAGCCGGATCGCGCCGAAATCGCCGCGCGCGACGCGCGCCCGCGCCTCCGCGATCAGCGGATAGCCGCTATAGGTGAAGGCGAGGCCGTAGAGCTTGCCGCTGCGCGAAACCGCCGCCTCGATCGCGAGCGCTTCGGCAAGGTTCAGCGCCATCGGCTTTTCGGAAAAGACATGAAATCCCGCGTCGAGCGCTGCGATCGCCATCGGCGCGTGGAGATGGTTTGGAGTCACGATCGCGAGTGCTTCCATCCGCTGATCGGCGGGGAGGGCCGCTTCCGCCGCGAGCAGGGCGTCGAGCGTCGGATGGGCGCGGTCCGAATCGAGTCCCAGCGCCTCGGCGCTCCGCCGATTGCGGTCGGCGTCGCTGCTGAACGCGCCGCATACCAGCGCAAATTCGCCGTCGAGGGCTGCGGCCATCCGGTGCACAGCGCCGATGAATGCACCCTCGCCGCCGCCGACCATTCCGTAGCGCGTTTTTGACTGCGTATTCATCGCGTTCCCCTGCCCAGAATTTCCAAAATTGATTGCATAATTCGATTTCGGACGCTTACATGCATCGACCGGCTGTTGCCAGACGGGAGAGGATAATGAAATTTTTAGTCGCCCTGCCACCGGCAGCGGCTGCCTTGATTGCGCTGGCGCTCGCGTCATCGCCCGCGTCGCGAGCGGCCCCCGCCGATCCCGGCGCGCAGGCGTTCGCGGCATGCCGTGCCTGTCATACATTGGAAGCCGGCGGCAAAAGCACGATGGGGCCCAACCTTAATGGCCTGTTCGGCCGGCAAGCCGGCTCGGTCGCGGGGTTCAACTACAGCCCCGCGCTGAAGGGCTCGAAAATTCGCTGGGACGCGAAGGGGCTCGACGAATATCTCGCGGCGCCGACCAAGAAGGTCCCGGGCACGCGCATGGTCGTCAAGGTTGCCGATCCGGCGCGCCGCGCCGCGCTCATCGCTTATCTCAAGACCGCAACCAAATGATCTTTGTACGGAAGGGAGGGACGGCATGAAGGGCCCGGCGGTTTTCCTCGCGCAGTTCATGAGCGATACGGCGCCGTTCGACACTTTGCCCTCCGCCGCGCGCTGGATGGTCGATGCGGGCTATGTCGGCGTCCAGATTCCGACGTGGGACAGCCGCTGCATCGACTTGGTGCTTGCAGCAGAAAGCCAGGATTATTGCGACGAACTCGCCGGTACCTGCCGCGAGGCAGGCGTCGAGATCACCGAATTGTCGACGCATTTGCAAGGCCAACTCGTCGCGGTGCATCCGGCCTATGACGTGGCATTCGACGCCTTCGCGCCCGAAGCGCTGCGCGGCAAACCCGCCGAGCGTCAGGCGTGGGCAGTCGAGCAGCTCCACCTGGCAGCTAAGGCGAGCCGCCGGCTGGGGCTCAACGCACACGCGACCTTCTCGGGCGCGCTCGCATGGCCCTATATCTATCCTTGGCCGCAGCGCCCCGCGGGGCTGGTCGAGGAGGCGTTCGGCGAACTTGCGAAGCGCTGGCGGCCGATCCTCGATGCGTTCGACGAACAGGGTGTCGACCTTGCCTATGAAATCCATCCGGGTGAGGATCTGCACGACGGGGTGAGCTTCGAGCGCTTCCTCGCAGGCGTCGGCAATCACCCGCGCGCCAATATCCTCTACGACCCCAGCCATTATGTGCTGCAGGCGCTCGATTATCTGCAGTTCATCGACATTTATCATGAGCGGATTCGCATGTTCCACGTCAAGGATGCGGAGCTCAATCCGACCGGACGCTCGGGCGTTTATGGCGGGTTTCTGGACTGGGTCGACCGGCCCGGCCGCTTCCGGTCGCTGGGCGACGGGCAAGTCGATTTTGCCGGCATCTTCTCGAAGCTGACGCAATATGACTATGCCGGCTGGGCGGTGCTCGAATGGGAATGCTGCCTGAAACACCCCGAGGACGGCGCACGCGAAGGGGCGCCCTTCATCGCCGCGCACATGATCCGCAAGGCCGACCGGGCGTTCGACGATTTCGCCGGGGGCAGCGACCCGGCGCTCAACCGCAAGATGCTGGGACTGACCTGACCGCGCACAAGACGACGGGCCAAAAGATAATAATCAAAGATAATAAACAGAGGGACGCAGGATGACGACATTGAACAAGGGCCGGTTGTTCTGGCTGGGCGTGCTCGCGCTGTTCACCGCGGCGGCGAGCCTCGCGATCCGTGGCGCGATCGCCAGCGGGCTCAAGGCCGAATGGATTGATCCGATCGCCCCGCTGCAAGCGGGCGAACTGGTCGCCGCCGCGCTGGGCGCCGCGTTCCTCAGCTTCGCGATCACCCTGTTCGTCGCCAGCGCGCTGCTCGACCAGATCGGCATGAAGCGGTGCCTAGCGGGCGCCGGGCTGTGCTTCATCCTCGGGCCGCTGATGATCGTCACCGCGGGCCATGTCGCGACCGGCATGACCATCTATTGGCTCGTCTGGACGGGCATGCTGCTCAGCGGCATCGGCTGGGGTCTGACCGAAGCGACGATCAATCCGCTGACCGCGCAGCTCTATCCCGACGACACCACGCACCGGCTCAACGTGCTGCACGCCTGGTTCCCAGGGGGTATCATCGTCGGCGGGCTCGCCGGCTTCTTTCTGTCGGCGGCGATGCCGTGGCAGGGCATCATGGCGCTGGTGATGGTCCCTGCCGTCGCGACCGTCGCGATTGCCCTGACGACGACCTTCCCGCCGCCGCTACGCAGCGAAAGCGGCGTCACCTTCGGTGAGATGGTGGGCGAGGTGTTTCGCCGTCCCAGCTTCTTCATCTGGTTCGCCGCGATGTTCCTGACCGCCGCGTCCGAACTGGCGCCCGGCCAGTGGATCGACGTGGCCCTGTCGAACCGCGTCGGCATGCGCGGCATTTTGCTGCTCGTCTATGTCAACGCGTTGATGTTCGTCTTCCGCCATTTCGCCGGGCGGCTCGCCAACAGGATTTCGAACCCCGGCCTGCTCTGGGTGTCGAGCCTGCTCGCCGCGATCGGCCTGTTCATGCTGAGCCAGGCACAGTCGCCGGTCGCGGCGATCGTTGCGGCCACAGTCTGGGGCCTCGGCGTCTGCGTGATGTGGCCGACGATGCTCGCCTCGGTCGCCGAACGCTATCCGCGCGGCGGATCGTGGGCGATGGGTCTGGTCGGCTCGGCAGGCGCGCTCGCCAGCTTCTTCGTGCTGCCGCAGCTCGGCGCGATGTTCGATCAGGCCAAGATCGAGTTCGCCGGCGGTCCCGAAGCCTTCGCAGCGCTGACCGGCGCGGCTAAGCTGGCGGTCGAGGATGCGGCGGCGTCGCTATCGTTCCAGCGGCTGGCGATCCTGCCGCTCATCCTGCTCGCGGTGTTCGGCTTCATCTGGCTGCGCGAGCGCGGCAAATCGCGCGCGGCGCTCGCCGGTGAAGCCGCATGAGCCTGACGCGCCGGACGGTACTGGCGGGCGGCGCCGCCGCGGCGGCCGCAGCGGCGACGCTCGCGAAGGGTACGACCCCGTCGAACGCCGCCCGCTTTTCTCTGAACTACGCCCCGCACGAAGGCAGCTTCGCGAGCCGCGGGGGCCGCATCGAACAGATCGCCTTTGCCGCCGATCAGGGCTTCACCGCGTGGGAGGATAATGAGGCCGCAACGCGGTCGGTCGCCGACCAGACCGCGATGGCGCGCGCGTTGCAGCAGCGGAACATGACGATGGGCGTGTTCGTCGCGAGCATGCCGCGCTGGGGCGATTTCCGGCCGCAGCTCGGCGGCAACGACGATGCCGATCGCGAGCGCTTCCTTGCCGATATCCGAAGCTCGGTCGAGGTCGCCAAGCGGCTCAATTCGAAACATATGACGATCGTCACCGGCTTCATGGATCGCAAGCTGCCGGTCGATATCCAGACCGCGCGCGTGATCGACGTGCTGCGCCGCGCCGCCGACATCTACGAACCCCACGGGCTGGTCATGGTGATGGAGCCGCTCAACACGCTGGTGAACCACCCCGGCGTTTTCATGACGACGGTCCCGCAAGGCTATGCCGTAGCGCGCGGCGTTAACAGCCCGGCGATCAAGATACTCGCGGACCTGTATCATGAGCAGATCCAGGCCGGGAACCTCATCAACACGCTCGACACCTGCTGGGACGAGATCGCCTATATCCAGTTCGGCGACAATCCGGGCCGCAAGGAGCCGGGCAGCGGCGAGGTCAATTATCGCAATATCGTTCGCTGGCTGCGCGCGAAGAAATTCCCCGGGGTGATCGGCATGGAACATGGAAATTCGATCGACGGCCGCACCGGCGAAGAGCGGCTGGTCGCCGCTTATCGCGAGATCGACGCGGCATGAAGGAGGCATCAGTGAAGCGTATCGCATGGGCCGCGGCAATCGCGGTCGCGGCGGCGGCGGGCAGTTCCGCCACCGCGCAGGAAAAGCCCGGATTCAAGGATACGCCGATGCTGCCGGACGGCAAATGGCTGGTGCACGACGCCGACCGGCCGCTGCCCGAGGTGGTGACGCCGGGGTCGGCGCCGGGCGCGCCGCCGTCCGATGCCGTGATCCTGTTCGACGGCAAGTCGCTCGACGCATGGCGGGCAAAGGCGCGGCCGTGGCCCATCAGCGATGGCGCGATGACGTCGATCCCGCCACTCGGCGGCCGCGGCGAAAATGCGCTGGTCACCAAACAAAGCTTTGGGGACGTCCAGCTCCATCTCGAGTTCCGCTCGCCCAACCCGCCGCTCCACAGCTCGCAGGATCGGGGCAACAGCGGCATCTGGTTCATGCAGCGCTACGAGATCCAAATTCTCGACGGCTACCAGAATCCCACTTATGCCGACGGAACCGTCGGCGCGATCTATGGCTGGAAGCCGCCGCTCGCGAACGCGTCGCGCAAGCCCGGCGAGTGGCAGAGCTATGACATCGTCTTCGAACGGCCGCATTTTGGTACCGACGGCAAGCTGCTGCGCCCCGCCTATATCACCGCCTTCCTCAACGGCGTGCTCGTGCAGAACCGCCAGCCCTGGCTGGGCAGCACCGTATGGCGCAAGGTCGGGGAATATGAGACGCATGGCGATGCCGCGCCGATCCAGTTGCAGGACCATGGTTCGCCGGTGTCGTTCCGCAACATCTGGGTGCGCCCGCTGGCCGAAACCGCCGCCAGCCATGATTTCGAAGGAACCGTGAAATGATCGATCGCAGGGATGCGCTGGCCGGCATGGCCGCGATGTTCGGGGCGGGGCTGTTCGCGCCGATCGCCCGTGCGGCCGCCGCGCAATTGCCGGTGATCAGCGACGGGCCGCCGTCCGCCCCCGTGTTTACCGCGCAGCAGCGCGCGCTGATGACGGCGCTCAGCGAACGCGTGATGCCGACGACCGACACGCCGGGCGCGATCGCCGCCGGGGTGCCCGAATATATCGAAAAGCTGCTCGCCGACTGGGCGGCGCCGGCGGATCGAAAGCCGATCATTGCGGGGCTCGACGCGATCGAGGCTCGCAGCCGGAGCGATTACAAGGTGGCCGCCGACAAGGCGACGCCCGCGCAGCAGGACGCGCTGCTGACGCTCGCGATGGAAAACAAGCTGCCGGGCGGTGCGGACTTCTTCGACAAGTTCCGCCAACTCGTGCTCACCGGCTATTTCACGTCGGAAGTCGGCATCACGCAGGAGCGCGAATATCTGCCCGTCCCCGGACAGTATGACGGCGCTTATCCCTATGCCAAGGTCAACAAGGTCTATTCGTCATGATGATCAGCCGGCGGCAATGGATGGCGGGCGGTGCGGCCCTCGCAACGACGATGGCGGCGGGTCCGCTGATGGCGAAGAGCGTCAAGTCGAAACCCATCGGCATCCAGCTTTACACGCTGCGCGAACTCTTCGCCGCCGACCCGATGGCGACGCTCGAGAAGGTCGCGGCGATCGGCTATCGCGAGGTCGAATATGGCGGTGGCGGTTATGACAAGATGGACCATGCCGCGCTCCGCAAGACGATGGACCGGCTGGGGCTGACCTCGCCCTCGGTGCACATCGGCTATGACGCGCTGGCGTCGGATTTCGACGGCGCCGTGAAGATGGCGAAGACATTGGGCGCCGACACGGTGGTGCTGCCATGGATGGCCGAGGCGCAGCGCAATGCCGAAGGCTGGAAGGCCGCGATCGCCAATTTCAGCCGCTGGGCCGAGCAGCTCAAAAAGGCAGGGCTGGGGTTCGCCTATCATAATCATGATTTCGAGTTCACGGTGAAGCCCGGCGGTACCAGCCTGTTCGACACGCTGGTCGCCGAGACCGATCCGGCGCTGGTCAAGATCGAGCTCGACCTGTTCTGGACGGTCGCTGCGGGCGAGGATCCCAAGGCGATCATCCGGCGCCTTCCGGGCCGCATCTATGCCTATCATGTCAAGGATCGCACCGCCGACGGCAAGATGACGAGCGTCGGCAAGGGCGTGATCGATTTCGCCGATATCTTCACGCTCAACCGGACCGCCGGCGTGAAGCATTTCTATGTCGAGAATGATCAGTCGCCCGCGCCTTATCTGCCCGACATCCAGACCAGCTTCGCGGCGCTCAGCCGTCTTCGCGCATAACAGATATTCGAGGATTTATTCATGGCAGCGACCGACAAGTTCGACGCGATCGTCATCGGCTCCGGGGTGAGCGGCGGTTGGGCGGCAAAGGAATTGACCGAAAAGGGCCTGAAGGTCCTGATGCTCGACCGCGGCGTGATGGTCGAACATGGCGAGGATTATGATTTCGACGGCAAACCCGCCTATGAAATCCCGGCGCGCGACATGATGCCCAAGGCGCTGATGGAAAGCGACTATTTCATCGCCAAGCACGGCTATGTTTCGCCGTCGAACCGGAAATTCTACAACAACGACCGGCTCAATCCCTATGCGTATGACGAGGGCGAGAAATTCTACTGGATCCGCCCCGCTGCCGTCGGCGGCAAGTCGCTGATCTGGGGGCGCTGGAGCTTTCGCTGGGCGCCTGAGGATTTCGAGGCGAACAAGCGCGAGAATGTCGGGATCGACTGGCCGATCCGCTATGACGACCTCGCGCCCTGGTACGATTATGTCGAAAAATATATCGGCGTGTCGGGATCGCGCGAGAATCTGCCGCAACTCCCCGACAGCGCGTTCCAGCCGCCGATGCAGATGAATATCGCCGAAAAATGGGTGAAGGAACGGCTGGAGGCGACCTCGCCGGGACGCAAGCTGATCCACACGCGCCTGTCGAACATGACCGAGGACAAGGAGGAGCAGGGCCGCAGCAAATGCCAGTTCCGCAACCAGTGCGGACGCGGCTGTTCGTTCGGTGCCTATTTCTCGACGCAGGCGGTGACGCTGCCCGCCGCGCGCGCCACGGGGCGGCTGACGCTGCGATCCGACGCGGTGGTCACCAACCTCGAATATGATCCGAAGACGAAGCGCGTGACTGGCGTCCGCGTCGTCGATGCCAACACGAAACAGGCCGAAATCATCCCGGCGCGGATGGTGTTCCTCTGCGCCTCCGCGCTCGCATCGACGCAGATCCTGATGAACTCGCGGATCCCCGGCAGCGGCAAGAGCCATTTCGACGCCAGCGGCACGCTCGGCGGCTATGTCATGGACCATATTTTCCGCGTCAATATCTGGGGCGATATCCCCGGCATGACCGACTTCATCGAATATGGCCGGCGTCCGGGCGGGGTCTATATCCCGCGCTTCCGCAACGTCGGCGGCGAGGAGGGCGTGGGCTTCAAACGTGGCTATGGCTATCAGGGCAGCGCGCGGCGCGACCCGGCCGCGCCGGTCGGTTTCGGCGCATCGATGAAGCAGGCGATGCGCGGCTATGGGCCTTGGAAGTTCAGCATGGGCGCGTTCGGCGAATGCCTGCCTTATGAGGACAACCGCGTCAGCCTGCACGCCGACAAGGTCGATCGTTTCGGGGTGCCGCTGATGCGCTTCGACGTCACCTTCCGCGACAACGAGATCCGCATGATGAACGACGCGCGGACCGAGGGCGAGGCGATGCTGCGCAAGGCCGGGCTCACCAATGTGAAGAGCGAGCAGCGCGAGCATGTACCCGGCGATGCGATCCATGAAATGGGCGGCGCGCGCATGGGCGCCGATCCGCGCCAGTCTGTGCTCAACAAATGGAGCCAGGCGCATGACGCGGCCAATTTGTTCGTCACCGACGGCGCGCAGATGGCCTCGATCTCGTGCGTCAATCCGTCGCTGACCTTCATGGCGCTGACCGCACGCGCGGTCGATCATGCGGTGGGCCAGATGAAGGCGGGCGCGATCTAGCGCCGGCGCGCGTCAGGCGCCGCAGGATTCGCGGACGATCAGGTGCGTCGGCAGATAGTCGAGAAACTGCTCGGAATGCGCGTCCATCACCTGTGACACGAGGCGGCGGCCGGCCTCCAGCGTGTCCTGCTGGATCGTCGTCAGGGCCGGGGTGCTGAGCCGCGCGAGCAGCATATCGTCGTAGCCGACGACCGAGACGTCCTTGGGGACCGACAGGTTCGCCTTGCGCAGCGCGCGGATCGCACCGAGCGCGATAAGGTCGCTCGACGCGATGATGCCGTCGAACTTGCGCCCGCGCGCGAGCAACTGGCTGAGCGCGCGTTCGGCGGATTCAAAACCGAAGTCGACGCGGATATCGAGCGCGGGATCAGCTTCGAGGCCGTTTGCTTCCAGTGCTTCGAGATAGCCTTGGCGGCGCTGCATCGCCTCGGGGTCACTGCTGCCCAGGAAGGCGATGGCTTTGCGCCCGAGGCGCGCGAGATGGAGCGTTGCGCGGCGGCCGCCGAGCACATTGTCGGACCCAACCGAGCGATATTTCTGCCCCGGCAGGTGCGCGCCCCACACGACGAAATTGCTGTTCGCTTCGGCCAACTGGTTGAAGCCGTCGTGGAGCATGCTCTGCCCGAGGAAGATCACGCCATTGGCGCGGCTGGTCGTCATCACTGCCATCAAATCGTCGAGATCGCGCGGCGCGGTGTGGCTGACGGTGAAATCGCAATCGCGCGCCCGCGCCGCCTCGCCGATGCTGGCGAGCAGTTCGAGGAAGAAGGGGTGCGACAGCGGCAGCGGACGGCCGTGCATATGCGGCGTGACGACGACGATCGACCCCTCGGACCCCACGGGCGCCGCGGGCATGTAACTGCGGAACGGATAATTATGCTCGCGCGCGAGGGCCCAGACTTTCTTCTTGGTTTTCAGGCTGATGAGCGGATGGTCGTTGAGCGCGCGCGATACGGTCGAGATCGACACGCCGGCCATCCTTGCCAAGTCTTCCAATCTCGTATTGTTGGTGCTCATAAAGATGCTGTCCGTGCCTGAAGTCGGGATGCGATAGCACAGGAAGGGGGAGGTAATGCAAGATTTGCATGCCGATGCCCCGCCAAAGAGCGGGGGAGAGGCGATGTCGCGCGGCTTTGCCGCGACCAATTTGCATATCTGGAACATGTGTTTTGCATTGTTCGGCATCCAGATCGTTTGGGCGCTGCAGAATGCGAACACGACGCGCATCTTCCAGACGCTGGGCGCCGATGTCGCGGCCTTGCCCGTGCTGTGGATCGCGGGACCGATTACCGGCTTGATCGTCCAGCCGATCGTCGGGCATATGAGCGACCATTCGCGCTCGCGCTTTGGCCGACGGCGCCCCTTTCTTGTCACCGGTGGGGTGCTTACGGCGATCGCGCTGTTCGTCATGCCCAATGCGACGACATTATGGGCGGCGATCGCCGCGCTCTGGCTGCTCACCGCGTCGATCAACATCACGATGGATCCGTCGCGCGCGCTAGTCGCCGACAATTTGCCACATGCCCAGCGCGCCAAGGGCTATGCCGTCCAGGTTTTTTTCATCGGCACGGGCGCGGTCTTTGCCTCGTCGCTGCCGTGGATGCTGGTGAACTGGTTCGGGGTTGCGGGCACCGCTGGCGGCGGCGCGCTGCCGCCGTCGGTGCGCTACGCCTATTATATTGGCAGCGCCTGCCTGTTGCTGTCGGTGCTCTGGACTGCCCTGTCGACGCGCGAGCGGCCCGCGATGGGGGCTATCGCGACCGATGACCGGCCGGCGGCCGCGCCGGGGCCTATCGTCCGCTTCAGCCTCGGTGGCTGGACGCCGGTGCTGGCCGGCGGGGTGCTGCTGATGCTCGCGCTGCTGCTGCGCTGGCAGTGGGAAGTGGTCGTTCTCGCGTCTGCGGCGCTGATCGGAGGCGTGGCGCAACTCGCGGCCGGGCGGCGGCGTGCGCGCGGCGACCGCTCGCTGGGCCTGCTCCAGATCGGCGAAGATTTCCTGCGCATGCCGCCCGCGCTGCGCCGCCTGGCGGCGGTGCAATTCTTCACCTGGTTCGGGCTGTTCGCGATGTGGATCTATGCCGCGCCCGCCGTTGCGCAGCGGCATTTCGGAACCGGTGATCCGGCATCGGCACCCTATGCCGCCGCCGCCGATTGGGTGGGCATATTGTTCGCGACCTATAATGGCGTTGCCGCGATCGGCGCGCTGGCGCTCCCGACGATATCGGCGCGGATCGGCGAGCGCGCGACCTATGCGCTGTGCCTGCTCGGCGGCGCGGCGGGCATGGCGGGCTTTGTGCTCGCGCCCGGGCCCGAATGGCTGTGGGTCGCGGCCACCGGGATCGGCGTTGCCTGGGCCGCTATCCTGTCGCTGCCCTATGCGATCATCGTCAACGCCGTGCCGCCGGGCAAGGTCGGCGTCTATCTGGGCATCCACAATATCTTTCTCGTCATTCCGCAGCTGGTCGCGGCGATCTGCCTCGGCCCCGTCGTGCAGCATCTGTTTGGCGGCGAGCCGGCGCTGGCGCTGGCACTGGCGGCGCTTTTCCTTGCGCTGGCCGCGCTCGCCGCGCTGCTTATCCCGCGCACGCAATCCTGACCACGCCGGGCGCTCGCCGTAAAAAGCCCGATATCCTGTGATGTTTATGCAAATATTTGCATTATTCCGTTGCTGTGCAAACGTATGCGGCTGACACGTGCATCAAGGCTTGGCGCATTGGGAATCTTATTCAAGATGCAGATATATAATGACTTTATGGAGATTATCTGATCCTCAAAAAGAGTCTTGCCATTTGTGCAACAATACGCAAAACCATGCAAATGGTCGGCGGGTTTTCCGTTTTGCACCGCTAAAAGGGAAAGCCCCGCAAAAAGGGGCGTCCGTGGGAAGGGGAGAGCGATGAGGCTCAAGGGATTCGCGAATTGCCGTGGGCGCATGCTGTCGGGCGGCGCGTCGCTGCCGGTACTGGCCGTCGGCCTGTTGATAACGTCGCCGGCGATGGCGCAGGACGCGCCCGAGGGCGGCGCCGCCAATGACGAGATTGTGGTCACCGGCGTGCGCGCGGCGCTGGAAGACGCCGCAGGGCGCAAGCGCGACGCGCTGACCGTCGTCGATTCGGTTACCGCCACCGATATCGGTGCCTTTCCCGACAAGTCGGCGGCCGAGGCGCTGCAGCGCATCCCGGGCATCACCGTCAATCGCCTGCAATCGGCCGATGACTCGACGCATCCGTCGGGCGAGCCGACCGATGTGCTCATCCGCGGCCTGACCAACGTTCGCACCGAAATCAACGGTCGCGACAGCTTCTCCGCCGACTCGGCGCGCGGACTGCAGTTCAACGATATCGCGCCCGAACTGCTCGCGGGGATCGACGTCTACAAGAACCAGACCGCAGACCTGATCGAGGGCGGCATCGCCGGCACCGTCGATTTGCGCACGCGCGTGCCGTTTGACCAGAAGGGGCTCGTCGTCACGGGGACTTTCCGGATCAACTACGGTGATCGTTCGGGCCGCTGGACGCCCGAATTCTCCGGGCTGATCAGCAACACCTGGGACACGGCCATCGGCCGGTTCGGCATCCTCGGCAGCTATGCGGAGAGCCATCTTGTCACGCGAACCGAAAGCGTGATCATGGACAAGATCGATACCTATTGTTCGGCGGGTTTCGGCACGACCGGCCCCGACGGCGTTGTCCGCGCCACGCCCGGCGCCGACGGCAGCCTGCCATGCACCGCCAATCCGTTCGGTGGAACCGGCTGGGCCTATGCCCCCGACGGCATCCGTTATTCGCAGGTCGATTATGACCGCAAGCGGCGCGGCATCGCCGGCGCGCTGCAATATGAGAATAATTCGGGCAGCCTGCGAGCGACGATCCAATATATCGACTCGCATTACACCAATGCCTGGCTCGAGCGCGCCAGCCACGCGATCCTCGACGGCAATTACTTTGGCACGCGCGCCTATAATCCGCGCACCGGGTCGCTCATCGCGGGCAGCAGCGGGCTGACCTTTGGCCCCGACGGCATGCTGACGGGAGGAATCCTGACCCAGCCGCACGGCAGCTTCAGCGGCACGACCGAGAGCGTGCAGGCGGCGATCAACGCGGGTTCGGCGGTGCCGGGCCAGCCGTTCGTCAACTATTGCGGACCGGGTCCCGGCGGCGCCTGCACGACGCAGCGCGACGGGCTCTATTTCCAGAACGAGGCGCGCAATTTCGACCATCGCGAAGGAACGCGCGACCTGTCGGCGAACATCAAATGGGATGCAAGCGACCGGCTGCACTTCAATCTCGACGCGCAATATATCGATGCATCGACCTACAATAACGACATCTTGGTCGCGACCGGGTCGATGGCCGATTACGATTATAGCGTGAACGGCGACGGCACCCCGCACGTGACGTTGCTCCCCGGCTCGAACGTCAATTATGCTGCGGGCGGTCTCGCTAACGCGCATAATTACTGGATCCCGTTCATCCAGGGCCATGTCGAGGATAATGACGCCAACGAACTCGCGCTTCGCGGCGACGCCGAATATGATTTCCCCGAAAGCGACTGGCTCGACTCACTGAAGGTCGGGGTACGCTACGCCGACCGCAAGCAGACGGTGCGCTATTCGACGTTCAACTGGACGCCGATCGCTGCGAGCTGGAACTGCAACGGCCCGGGCTTCAATGCCGACAACACGACGGGCGGCGCCTATCCGACCAATAGCGGCAATTGCGGCGGCAACGCCGGCCACGCGCCCTTCCAGGGTTATGGTGAGGGCATCTGGGAATCGCAGAGCCTGGGCGATTTCTATAATGGCAGCGCCTATCCCAACGGGCCGCTCGTCTTCCTGAACCGCGATACGCTCCGCGATTTTCCTCGCCTGATCGACTCGCTGAGCGGCGCGACCACCGGATCGCCGCTCGGCACGGGCTATACCGCCATTTGCGACCGCCCCGAGGCGACTGTCGACGAATGCTTCACACCGGGCGAGAAGTTTCGCGTTCGCGAACAGACCCAGGCGGCCTATGCGATGATAAAGTTCGGCGGCGGCGACAAGCTGATGCTCGGCAGCGTCAACCTGCAGGGCAATGTCGGTCTGCGCGTGGTGCGTACGAAGATCGCAAGTACGGGCAGCGTCGCCTTTCCCGCGACGAACATCTTCGACAATCTGGTGCCGTGCAACACGCCGCTGACGGGCAACAATGTCGTCAACCCGCGTTGCTATCTGACGCCGGAGATTATCGCCTTCGCCAACGGCGCCGCGACGGAGGATAAATATAAGACGACGCGCACCGACTGGCTTCCCAGCCTTAACCTGCGCTTCGGCTTCGACGACAAGACCTTTGTCCGCTTCGCCTATTCACGGGCGATCTCGCGGCCGCAGTTCGGGTTCCTGCGCAACACGCTCGCGATCAATGCGCCGATCATCAACACGACGGCCGACTCGCCCTACATCGTCCGCAACGCGGCCGGGGCCATCACCGGTTATAATTTCGTCTTCCTCGCCAATTCGGGCAATGCGGCGCTGAAGCCGCTGCGTGCGGACCAGTTCGATCTGACGTTCGAACATTATATGGGATCGAACAGTTCGATCACCGCCGGCGTCTTCTACAAGAAGCTCACGAACGCGATCTCCTTTGGCCAGTTCGGCCGCGACATCACCAACGGGACGTCGACCCAGACAGTGCAGGTCAACGGACCGAGCAATGTCCGGAAGGGTGGCGAAATATGGGGCGGCGAACTCGCCTACCAGACTTTCTTCGACTTCCTGCCCGGCCTGCTTAGCGGGCTCGGCATGCAGGCCAACTATACCTATGTGCACCAGTCGGGGATCAACAACTCGAACCTGTTCACCGCGTCGTCGAGCGGCGATGTGGGTGCGTTCGGCGCGGGCCAGCAGTCGCTGGGCGGCACCGGCTATGTCCTCGACTCGCACAAGCTGGCCGGGATATCGAAACACACGTTCAACCTCGTCGGGCTCTATGAAAAGGGACCGGTCGGGCTGCGTGTCGCCTATAATTGGCGATCGCGTTATCTGACGCAGAATCTCGACTGCTGCATCGGCTTGCCGGTGTTCCAGAAGGCGGCGGGCTTCCTCGATGCCTCGCTGCGCTTCTCGCCGACCAAGTGGCTGGAACTTTCGGTCGACGGCACCAACCTGCTCAACACGACGACGGTCTATCAGCAACAGGTCTTCGGCGACTCCCCGCAGACCCCGGGTGCGGCGGCGAAATATTTCGACTCGGCATGGAGCCGCGTCGACCGCCGTTTCCAATTCGGTGCGCGCGTGAAGTTCTGATCCTCCACTGGGACGCGGCCGTTCCCTTGCGGCGGTCGCGTCTTCGTTTTCAAAGGGAGTAAGGAACCGGTCATGACGGCGCAGGCACCCTATCGGATCGTCATCTTGGGCGGCGGCACCGCAGGCTGGATGTGCGCATCGGGGCTGTCGGGTCTATTGCCCGCCGCCGACTACGATATCACACTGATCGAGAGCGACGAGATTGCGACGGTCGGTGTCGGCGAAGCGACACTGCCGCATATCAAGACTTTCAACGACATGATCGGCATCGACGAGGCCGAATTCATGCGCGAGACCGCCGGCACCATCAAGCTCGGCATCGAATTTGTCGACTGGCTGCGCCCCGGCGTCCGCTATATCCATCCGTTCGGCACATTCGGCGATCGCTGGACGAACGCCGATTTCCAGCATCACTGGGCGCGTGCGCGACTGGCGGGAACCGACAGCCGTTCGTTGCAGGATTACAGCTTCGCGGTCGCGGCGGCGCTGGCGAACGGTTTCGAGCATCCGAACAGCGACCCGAAATCGATCCGTTCGACCTATAGCTATGCCTATCATTTCGACGCCGGGCTCTACGCCGCATATCTGCGTAAATGGGCGACCGCGCGCGGGATCCGGCGCATGGAGGGCAAGGTCGTCGATGTCGTCCGCGATACGGAAAGCGGCGATGTGGCGAGCCTGACGCTGGCGTCTGGCGCCGAGATTTCGGGCGATCTCTTCATCGACTGCTCGGGCTTCCGCTCGTTGCTGCTGGGGCAGGTGATGGGCGTGCCGTGGGTCGACTGGAGCGATTGGCTGCCGTGCGACCGCGCGTTCGCGGTGCCCTGTACCGGCGTCGAACCGCTCACGCCCTATACGCGCGCGACCGCGCAGCGGGCGGGGTGGACGTGGCGCATCCCGCTCCAGCACCGGATCGGCAACGGCTATGTCTTTTCAAGCCGCTTTTGCAGCGAAGACGAAGCGCGGCAGACAGTGCTCGGCGCGATCGATGGCGAAGCGCTCGACGAACCGCGCCTGCTTCGCTTTCAGGCGGGGCGCCGGCAGGTGGGCTGGGCGGGCAATTGCATCGCGGTCGGGTTGGCGAGCGGGTTCCTTGAGCCGCTGGAGTCGACGAGCATCTTCCTGATCCAGGCCGCGACGATCGACCTTGCCGGCCTGATCCCGCGGCGCGGCGAAAAGGTGGACTCGCGGTTGGTGCGCGAATTCAACCGCCTGTTCGCGGTCCATTATGACCGGACGCGCGATTTCCTCGTTCTCCACTACACCGCCAACGACCGCATCGGCGAACCGATGTGGGATCATGTGCGCAACATGACGCTGCCCGATAGCCTCGCGCACAAAATGGCGCTGTTTCGCGAAAGCGCGGCGGCGCCTGAATATCGGCTCGGTCTTTTCTCGCGCGACAGCTGGCTGTCGGTACTCGAGGGGCAGGGCGTTCTGCCGGAGGCGGCCAATCCGCTAACCCATCGCCTGTCGGCGGCAGATTTGCAGGCGCGGCTTGACGATCTGGCCGAACGGATCGCGGTCAACGCCGCCGACATGACGCCGCACGCCGAATTCCTCGCAAGCTATTGCGCGTCGAAGGCCAAGGCGCTGCCCGGCATCCCGGCGAACGCGGCATGAACGCGGTGCGTGACATCACCTTGCTCGGCCGCGATGCGCCGCTGTGGCTCGCCGCGGCGGCGCTGCGGCGCGCGCTCGCGCCGGCGGGTGTGGCGGTGCGAGCGGTGGCGCTGCCCGATGAAAATGGTCCGGCGGATATGTACCCGACGCTCCCCGCGATCGAGGCGCTCCACAACCAGATCGGGATCGATGAGGCGGCGCTGCTGCGCGGCGTGCGCGGTGCCTTCACGCTCGGCCAGAATTTCGTCGATGCCAGCGGCGCGGAGCGGCCGCCCTTTCTCCACAGCTATGGCGCGTTCGGCACCGGGATCAACGGCAGCGATTTCTTCCCGCATTGGGTGAAGGCGCGCCGCCATGTGCTCGGCGTCGGGCTCGACGATTTTTCGCTGACCGCGACCGCGGCGCGCAACGGCCGCTTGTTCCTGCCCGACGAGGCCAGCGAGATTTATGGGCGCAGCGATTATGGCTATCATCTGCCTGCGGTCGCCTACGCGAAAAGCTTGAAGGCGATCGCACGGCACCTAGGGGTCGAGATTTTCGAGACTGCAAGCGTCGCAGCCGAGCGCGAAGGCGACGGGATTGCCGCGCTGCTGCTCGATAATGGAGACCGTATCGAAAGCGCCTTGTTCGCCGACCTGACGCGCGAACGCCTGTTGCGCGCGGAAACAGGAGGCGCATTCGAAGCTTGGCAGATGCCCGGCGACCGGATGCTCACCGCGCTGGCCCCGCGCTTTGCTGGGCTGCCTGTCTACGCCGAGATCCGCGCGGGCACCGACGGCTGGACCGGGCTGTTTCCCGGCCTGACCCACACGCATGTCGCGCATGTCTTTTCGAGCGCCTCGACGAGCGACGATGCAGCGCTGCACGCCGCGGCGACGGCGAGCGGCCTGGCTTTGGAGGCCGCGACAATCCGCACGCTCGCGCCCGGCGTGGCCAGCGAGCCATGGGCGGGCAATGTCATCGGCCTCGGCGAGGCGGCCTGCTCGTTCGACCCCATCCACGGCCTTGGATTGCACGGGCTGCAACTCGGCATCGTGCACCTGCTCGGCGTCTATCCGGGCGAGGGCGACAGCTATGCAGCAAGGCGCGCCGAATATAACCGGATCATGCTCTCGCATTTCGCGCGCGTCGTTGATTTCCAGGCCGCACACCATGCGCTGCAAAATTACGCCGGCTCCTTTTGGGAGGCGGCACGCGCGCTGCCGGTCTCGGACGAACTGGCGCACATGATCGATTTCTTCAGGGCACGCGGCGAACTGGCACCGCAGGAAGACGAAAGCCTGCCGCCTGACAGCTGGCGCGCGCTGTTCACCGGTCATGGCATCGTCCCCGAAAGCTGGCGTCCGGCCGTCGACCGGGTGCCGCCGGCTGAGGTGACGGCCCATTTTCGCAAGATGCTGGGGTTCGTGCGCGAACAGGTGCTGCGCCAGCCCACACACGACGCCTATCTCGCGCGCATCCTGCAACGCCCGCATGGCTGAGCCCGCGCGTCTCGGCGCCGCCATGGCGCAGCCGTCGCCGCTCGATGCGCTGCCGCGCGTTGCAGCGCGCGGCTCTCCGGCGCCTGCCGATTTTGCTGCGCTCGTCGCGGCCGAGACGCCCGTCGTCATCAAAGGATTGTTTGACGACTGGGTCGCACTGGCGGCCGGGCGGCATTCGCCCGGCCGCCTCAACGCCTATCTTGCCGGAATGGACCGCGGCGCGGCGGTGCCGGTGATGGAAGCGCCCGCGCGAGCCGCTGGACGCTTCGCCTATCGCGCCGACATGCGCGAGTTCACCTTCACCAAGCGCAGCGCGCCGCTGCGCGAGACGCTGGCGCGGATCGAGCGGCTGATCGGGCAGGAGAATGCGCCGACGGTCGCGATCCAGATGCTGTCGCTCGCCGACGCTCTGCCCGAATTTCTACGCCAGAATGCGATGCCGTTTCTGCCCGCCGACGTTGGCCCGAAGCTCTGGCTCGGCGGCGGCGTCAAGACGCAGACGCACAACGACCGCGACCATAATCTGGCGTGTGTGATCGCGGGGCGCCGGCGCTTCACCCTGTTCCCCCCCGATCAGGTCGCAAACCTCTATATCGGTCCGCCGGGCAATCCGCCGCCGCTGTCGCTCGTCGATCCCGAGAACCCGGACTACGATCGCTTCCCGCGCTTTCGCGAGGCGCTGGCGGCGGCGCGTGTGGCGATCCTCGAACCCGGCGATGCGATCTTCATCCCCAAATATTGGTGGCACCATGTCGCCTCGCTCGATCCCTATAATGCGATGGTGAATTACTGGTGGGGTGACGCCGCGCGGGGGATCGAACAGCCGCACGACATCTTTCTGGCCGCGCTGCTCGCGCTCAAAGATCTGCCGCCGGCCGAGCGCACCTACTGGCGGGCGATGTTCGACACGCATGTATTCGGCGATCCCGAAATCGGGTCGGGGCATATTCCGTCGGCGCTACGCGGCGCGCTCGGCACGATGCGCCCCGACGAGCGGGCAGCGCTGCGCCAAAGGCTGCTTTCAGCTTTCCAGAAATAACCCACGCCTCCCCAGCAAAGAGAAGAATCTATGATCCCCAAAACGTCCCTCTTGTTTGGCCTGTCGATGCTGGCGCTCGCGACCCCCGCAGCGGCGCGCGAATGCGCCCAGTCGCCGGGAAAGGTGTTGGAGCTGTGCGTTTCGGTCGATGGGGGCGAGGCGCTGTACGAGGTCAAACGCGGCGATGTCACGGTGATCGCGCCATCACGGCTCGGGCTTCGCTTCGCGGGCGAAGCCGATCCACGCTTTACGGCGGTTGGCAATGCGAAGCGGTCATCGGTCGACACGAGCTGGGAACAGCCATGGGGCGAACAAAGGCTGATCCGCGACCATCACAACGAGCTGTCGGTGACGCTGGCGGGCGACACCGCGCTCAACAAGGCGGTCGGCGTGACCTTTCGCCTGTTCGACGACGGCTTCGGCTTCCGCTACGACTATGCCGCTATTCCGGCGGGGGGGGCGGTCGCGGTGACCGCCGACGACACGCAGTTCCGCACCGTCGGTGCCTATCAGGCATGGTGGTATCAAGGGCTCGGCCAGGAACGCGATGAATATCTCTATACGCAGACCGACGCACGGCGGATCACGCTCGCCGAAACGCCGCTGACATTGAAGGGCGACAATGGACTGTACCTGAGCTTCCACGAAGCAGCACTCGTCGACTTCCCCTCGATGCTGCTCGAAGGCAATGGAGCGGGCAGCTATAGCGCGTGGCTGATGCCTTGGCCCGACGGGACGCTGGCGAAAAAGGCAGGGCCCTTCACGACGCCTTGGCGCACCGTGCTGGTAGGTGAAACACCCGGCGCGCTTGCCGACAGCCGCATCACGCTCAACCTCAACGAGCCGAACAGGCTTCCCGACATCGGCAAATGGTTCAAGCCCGGCAAATATGTCGGCATCTGGTGGGAAATGCACCTCGAGAAATCGACTTGGGGCAGCGGCCCGACGCATGGCGCGAACACCGCGAATGTGAAACGCTATATCGATTTCGCGGCGAAATATGGCTTTGATGGCGTGCTGGTCGAGGGGTGGAACAAGGGCTGGGATGGCGACTGGATCGCCAATGGCGACAAGTTCAGTTTTACCGAGGCCTATCCCGATTTCGATCTTCCCGAGATCACCCGCTACGGCAAGACGAAGGGCGTGAAGCTCATCGGTCATCATGAGACCGGCGGCGGTATCGAAAATTATGCGCGTCAGCTCGATGCCGCGCTCAAACTCTACGCCGATAACGACGTGTCGCTGATCAAGACCGGCTATGTCCGCCACAGCGGGACGATCGCTGATGGCGACGGCGGGATGCAGTGGTTCGCGGGGCAATATGCGGTGCGACACCATCTCGATGTCGTGAAGCGCGCCGCGAAACGGCATATCGCGATCAACACGCACGAGCCCGTTAAAGACACCGGGCTGCGCCGTACCTGGCCGAACTGGGTGAGCCGCGAGGGCGCGCGCGGGCAGGAATTCAACGCGTGGGGCAATCCGACCAATCCGCCCGAGCATATGACGATCCTGCCCTTCACACGCATGCTCGCGGGACCGATGGATTATACGCCGGGGATTTTCGATATCGCGCGCCAAGGCAAGGAACTGACGCGGCGGGTGCAGTCGACGCTGGCGACCCAGCTTGCCGAATATGTCGTGATCTATTCGCCGATCCAGATGGCGGCCGACCTGCCAGAAAATTACGAGGCGCGGCTGGATGCCTTCCAGTTCATCCGCGACGTGCCGGCCGACTGGGAGCAATCGAAGACGCTGCAGAGCGTGATCGGCGACTATGTCGTCGTCGCGCGCCAGCCGCGCGGGCAGGGCGACTGGTATCTCGGCGGCATCACCGACGAAGCGGCGCGGAAATTGACGCAGCGCCTCGATTTCCTTGCCCCCGGCAGGCGCTATGAAGCGCAAATCTATTCCGATGGAGCGGGCGCCGACTATCGCACCAACCCGGGCGCCCTTACGATCATCAAGCGCGTGGTGACCAGCGCCGACAGTCTCGATCTGGACATGGCGCCCGGCGGCGGCGTCGCGGTCCGCTTCAAGTTGCTGGACGCGCCTCGGTGATCGCCATCGACGCAGCATTGGCCGCGCTCTTTCGGTAAATCCCAATTCCCTTTGCTATGCCAGCCGCTCCAACCGGCGGCCGCTACCGCAATTGGACCCGTCAACTTTTGGGCTTGTGGGCTTGTGGCGGTCCCGGCAAACGGCCCGAGCACGACCGCGCCGACTTCGAGCATGACGCCGCCGCGCCCCTTCCCACCAAAACCCAGGATAGAATATGCGCCAGCGCATGACCCAGTCTGATCCAACTCGGACTGTACCGCGGCGGGGGCGGGCGGCTATGGCGCGGATGATGACAGGCCTGCCGATCCTCTACAGCTTTCGCCGCTGCCCCTACGCGATGCGCGCGCGCATGGCGCTTTTGGCGAGCGGTGTTTCATATGAGCATCGCGAGGTGTTGCTGCGCGACAAGCCCGCTGCGATGCTGGCGGCGTCGCCCAAGGGAACGGTGCCGGTTTTCGTGCTCGCTGACGGAAGCGTGATCGACGAAAGCATCGATATCATGCGATGGGCGCTCGAACAGAGCGATCCCGAGAACTGGATGGCGCGCGCTGACGCGGCGCTGGTTGCGGACTATGACGGCGCGTTCAAACATCATCTCGACCGCTATAAATATTGGGGGCGCTACGGCGTCAATCCTGTCGAGCATCGCGCGGCAGGGCTGGCGATGCTGGCCGAGCTGGACGCGCGGATCGCCGATCAGGCGTATCTTGGAGGCGCGACGCGCGGATTCAGCGACGTCGCCATCTTTCCGTTCGTGCGCCAGTTCGCGGGCGTCGATCCCCCTTGGTTCGAAGCCCATGCACCGCAACGGCTGCGCGGATGGCTCGGGGCGCTGATCGCGTCGGAGCTGTTCGAGCGAGCGATGGTGCGGCTCGCACCTTGGGCGCCAGGCGGGGGCTGAAATCCATCTCGTGATCGGCTGGCCTGCTGATCAGATCAGCGATTTCAACCGGTCGATCCCTGTCGCCTGCCGGATGATCCGGGCCGCGAGCGCATTTCCGTTCGCGGCATTGGTGAAGACGACGATTGCCCGCCCGCTTTGAGGATCGCCGACACCCATGGTTTTGAAAATCCCGTAATTGCTGCCGCTGTGCTGGAATAACAGGCCTGTCGGCGATTGCTCGAGTTCCCAACCCAGCCCTCGCGAAATGTCGCGCCCGCGCACATCGAGCCGGGGGGTGAGCATCGCCTGCCGGGTCGCATCGCGGATCTCCCACCCCGCCCGTTCGGGCCGGTCCGTCATCAGCGCCATGAACCTCGCATAGTCCGACGCGGTCATCAGCAGCCCGCCCGCCGAATTGACCAACAGGTCGTGGGTCGACGGCGGCGTCTTTGGATCGGTCTCGCGCATCGCGGCGACCGAATCTTCATAGGTCCACGCCGCGATTGGCTTGCGCCATTTCGTAGCGACTGGCAGCAGCCTGTTGCCCAACTCGCGCGTCGGCTGGGCGGGAAGCGTCTGCTCGCCTTCCGGCGGTTCGGAATGGCCGAAGACTGTTGCCCTTGCGATCTCCTCGTTCCAGCCGAAACTGGTGTTGGCCATGCCGGCCGGGTCGAACAGCTTGGCCCGCATCACGCTGCCGAGGCCCATTCCCATGATCGTCTCGACGACCAGCTGGAGCCAGATGAAGGCTTCTCCCGAATAGCTGTAGCGTGATCCGGGCGCGCTGCTGGTGACGAGCGGCTCGGACGCCCAATTGGGCAGCCCGCTCGAATGCTCCAGCACATGCCGGGCGGTGATGCGCTCGAGATTCAGGTCGCGACCCAAGTTCGCCGGTCGGCGATACTGGGCAAGCGGCTTGTCGAGGTCGAGGCGTTTTTCGTCGACCAGTCGCATCACGACATAGGCAAAGACCGGCTTGGTCATCGACGCGGCTTCGAACAATGTGTCGTCGCGCACCGGGTCGCGCGTAAGAATATTTTTGACGCCGAAGCTCCTGCTCCAGGCGAGCTTCCCGCGGTCCACGACTGCGATGGCGGCGCCGGGCACGCCGGCGATGCGCATCAGGCGAGGGAGGTCGCGAACCAGTTCTTGGGGCGGGATCCAGGTGGCGCTGCTATCCGCGCGTTGACCGGCGCGGGCACGGGTGGATACCGAGCTGCCGACGATCAGTGCTGAAAATCCGAACAATAACGCCCGCCGCCCGAATATCGTCATTGGCTTCCCCTCGCGCCGATCATTCGCCGGGCCTGAAATCAGGCGCAAGGCGAAATATTACCCGGAGGAATCGAAATAGGCTTGCACGTCGTTTCGGAAATCCGGCGTCAGCCGAAAGGCGGGCCGCCCTGCGCGCCCGTTTGTGCGGTCTGGTCGCGCGCTTCGGCTAAGCTTCGCTTCCGCTCGAGCTGACCGGCCGCCTTGTCCAGCCATGGCGGGCGATTTGGCGCTTCCATACAATCTCCGGGCGGAATTCGCTCCTAATCCCCCCTTGCGACCCAGAAGAGCTCTTTCTCTCCCGAGAAAGATTTCTTCATCTGGCGCCCGCCCGGTTTTCATCGGGCGGGCGCCTTTTTTATGCTCAATCATGCTCATAATGTTTGAGTGCGGTCGCGCGGTCGTACGGCGTCAGTTCGTCGATGCGCCGCTGTTCGACCTTTTCCAACCAGTTGGGGTCGGCGAGAAGCACGCGGCCGAGCGCGACGAGATCGAATTCGCCGCGGTCGAACATCGCCACCAGATCCTCGAGGCGGCCGAGCATCGGCGAGGAAATGCCCTCGACGAAATCCTGCATCAGGTCGCGGTCCATGCCGATCGATCCGACGGTGATCACGGGTTTGCCGGTGACTTCCTTGATCCAGCCGCCGAGGTTTTTCGGGTCGCCCGCATATTCTGCTTCCCAGAAGCGGCGCTGTGAGGCGTGGAAAATATCGACCCCGGCGCGAACCATCGGATCGAGCCAGCGGTACATCTCATCGGGGTCGCGCGCGAGCTTTACGTCATAGTCATAGGTCTTCCACTGCGAGACGCGCATGATGATCGCGAAATCGTCGCCCACCGCTTCGCGGCATGCGGCGACGACCTCGGCGGCGAAGGTCGCGCGGTCGGCGATGTCAGGGCCGCCGTAACGATCGTCGCGAAGATTGGTCCGGTCCCAGAAGAATTGGTCGAAAATATAGCCATGTGCGCCATGAAGCTCGATCGCGTCGCAGCCGATTTCTTTTGCGGCGCGCGCGGATTCGGCAAAGGCGGCGACCGTGTCGGCGATATCCTCGTCGGTCATCGCGCGGCCGCCGGGCACATCGGGCCCGGCAAAGCCCGACGGGCTGACCAGCTCTGCATGCGGGGAGTCGGGAAAGTTGAAATCGATGCAGCCGCCCACATGCCATAGTTGCGGAACGAACATGCCGCCCTCGGCATGCACCGCGTCGATCGCGCCCTTCCATGCGGCGAGTGGTTCGTCGCCCGCGAAGATCGGCACCGTGTCGGCCGCGACGGTATGGTCGATGGCGACGCCGGTGCCCTCGGTGATGATCGTGCCGATCCCGGCCGCGGCACGGCGGCGGTAATATTCGGCGCCGTCGTCGGTCAACACGCCGCCCGGCGCAAAGTAGCGCGACATCGGCGCCATGCAGAAACGGTTCGGCGCTTTGAGCGACTTGCAGGTGAAGGGCGCGTGCAGCGGGGCGAGCAGGGCGGCCAGATCGTCGAGCGGCGCGGTGGTCATCAGGCGAGCGTCCTTATGAAGGCGAGCAATGCGTCGTTATAGGCGGTCGGCGCCTCGAGCTGCGGTGAGTGCCCGGTTTCCATCGTGAGCAGCGTGCCGTTTTGCGCGCAGTTCGCAGCAAAGCCTGCGATCGCCGGGTCGGCGATTGTGTCCTTGGCGCCGCCGATCGACAGCACCGGAAAGGCGAAGGAGGCGAGCAGGTCGCGTTGATCGAGGGTCGCGAGACCGGCGAGCGTATCGCTGGCGCGCGGGCCCGTCGCGATGAAGCCGCGCTCGACCCAGCCGATCATCGCCTCGCTCGCGCCTTCGCCCGACGCGCCCTCGGCAAGCGCGCGGAAGAAGCCGGGGCGGTCGGCGGTGATCGCGGCGCCGATGCCGAGGACGTCCTCCGCAGTGCCGCCATGCGGAAAGCCCTCGCCCTGCACATAACGCGGCGATGCGCCGCAGGTCAGGACGAGCCCAGCGACGCGCTCGCCGAGCAGTCCAGCAGCCGCGACGACGACCGCACCGCCGAGCGACCAGCCGTTGAGCGCGACGCGGGGTGCGCCGCTGCGCTCGACGATCGCGGCGACATCGCGTGCGATTGCGTCGATCGACATGTCGATGAAATCGCGGTCGGATCGGCCGCAGCCGCGGTGGTCGATGGTGATCGCGGCGTGACCGTCGGCGAGGAGCGCCTCGACCGCCGACGCCCAATAGTCGCCCGACATGCCCCAGCCGTGAACAAGTACAACGGGCAATTTGGGCGCGCGGTGATGCTCATAATAGACGCGGCCGCCATCGTCGGTGTCGAGATAGGCCATATAAGCTCCTATACGGGCGGCGACAGCGTGACGCCGGGCAGCGGGTTGAAGTGATACATCTTCACCTTGCGGCGCGCGATTTTCCACACGCCGCCGCGCCGTTCGAAAATGTCGAAATAGCTCGCCGCGACGGTCTGAGCCTGTCCGTCCGAGGTCGTGCCGATACAGTCGACGTCGCACACGCCCGTCGCTCGGTCCTGGCCCTCGAAAGTAATGACGAGGTTGGTCGTGTAGTGGCTGGAGGCAAGCCAGGCGTCCCAGAGGATGTCCTTGGTGACATGCGCGATGCCGTCGGCTCCCTCGAAGCTGCCGAAGGGCGGGCCGATGTCCCACACCGCGTCGGGCCACCAGATCGCCGCGAAGCGGTCCCAGTCGCGCTTGTCGAAACCATGGCAATAGTCGCTGACGAGGTCGTGCATCGCGAACCGGCTCTCGACGCGGTCGAGGCGCTGTTCGATGTTTTCGGTCATTCGGGGCTCCCGGGGTTGGCGTTTCAGTCGAGATAGGCGGCAAATTTTTCGCGCGCGGCGGCGAGGCGTGTCGGGACATGGTAGGAGGGGAAAGTGCCTTCGGCGGGGCGCACGTCGCGCAATATGTCCTTGGCGACGCCGATCTTGTGAACCTCGGTCGGTCCGTCGACGATCCCCATTTCGGGCACATATTGCCACATATCCATCAGCGGCGTTTCGTTCGACATGCCGAGCGAGCCGTGGAGATGAAGCGCGCGATAGACGACGTCCTTGAGCACGTCCGGCATTGCCGCCTTGATCGCGCTGATCTCCCGCCGCACGGGGCGGGTGTAGCTTTTGTCGCGGTCGAGCAGCCACGCCGCATAAAGCACGTGCAGGCGGAACTGCAGGATCTGCGTGTAGCTGTCGGCGATCTTTTCCTGGACCATCTGCTTGTCGGCCAGCCGCTCGCCCTTGGTGACGCGGCTGACGACGCGCTCCTTCATATAGTCCATCGCCTTGTTCAGCATGCCGACGGTGCGCATCGCATGATGGATGCGTCCGCCCCCGAGCCGCGACTGCGCGACCTTGAAGCCCGCGCCGACGGGGCCGAGCCGGCTCGCCTCGGGCACGCGGCAATCGGTGAAGCGGAGGTAGCCGTGGACGCCGCTGCCGATCTCGTCCTTCGGGCCGACCGCGGTGTTGCGCACGAATTCGAGCCCCGGCGCGTCGGGCGGCACGATCAGCATCGTCGAGCCCTCGTGCACCGGGACGCCGGGATCGGTGATGACCATGACGATCAGGAATTCGGCGATGCAGGCGTGGCTCGCGAACCATTTTTCGCCGTTGATTACCCACTCGTCGCCGTCGAGCCGCGCCTGACAGGTGAATTCGCCGGGGTCGGCGCCCGCCTGCGGCTCGGTCATCGAGTAACATGAGACGATCTCTCCATCGAGCAGCGGCTGGAGATATTTCGCCTTCTGTTCCTCGGTGCCGAAGCGCGCGAGAATTTCGGCGTTGCCAGTGTCGGGCGCCTGCGTTCCGAAGACGGTCGGCGCGAAACGGCTGCGGCCGAGGATTTCGTTCATCAGCCCCAGTTTTAGCTGGCCGAAACCCTTGCCCCCGAGATCGGGGCCGAGGTGGCACGCCCAGAGGCCGCGTTTTTTTACCTCTTCCTTGAGCGGCGCCATCGCGCGCGCCGCGGGAGAGCGCGGGTCGACATGCGCCGCAGGGTCGCGGAAGACGAGATCGAGCGGCTCGATCTCCTCGGCAACGAAGCCGCGCATCCATTCGAGCTGTTTCTCGAATTCGGGGTCGGTCGAAAAGTCCCAGGCCATCAGCGAGGCGTCCTTTCGCGTGGGGTCGCGCTCATTGTCCCGCGTACCATGCGCCATCGACCCAGAGTTCGGCACCCGACACATATTTCGCCTCGTCGGAGGCGAGGTAGAGGCTGGCGTAGGCGATATCCATCGGGTCACCGACGACGCCCATCGGGATCGATGCCTTGATCGCGGCGTCCTGTTCGGGGGTGATGTCGCCGAGGATCGGGGTCTTGATCTGGCCGGGAAAGATCGTGTTGACGCGGATGCCTTGCTTGGCGAATTCGAGCGCGCCGGCCTTGCCCATTACGCGTACCGCGGCTTTCGAGGCGTGGTAGGAAATGGCATTCGGGCTGCCAATCAGGCCGTAGAGCGAGCTGACGTTGACGATCGCCGCATTCCCCGTCGCAAGCAGGGCAGGGGTCGCGGCTTTCATACCGAGGAAGACGCCGGTCTGGTTGATCGCGATCATGCGGTCCCAGCCTTGCTGGGTTTCCTGGGTGATGCCGCCGGGGTGGAAGATGCCGGCGTTGTTGACGAGCGTCGTGAGCTTGCCGAAGCGGGCAACGGCATCGGCGACGGCTGCATCCCAGCTAGCAGCGTCGCTGACGTCGAGGTGGATGAAGGCTGCCTTGCCGCCCTCGCTCTCGATCGCGGCGACGACCGCTTGTCCCTTGTCGGCCTGTACGTCGCCGATCAGGACCGACGCGCCTTCGCGGGCATAAAGGATCGCCTGCGCCTCGCCCAGACCGCTCGCGCCGCCCGAGATCAAGGCCGACTTACCGGCCAGCCGGTCTGCCATATTTCACTCTCCCATTCGGTGTTTATCGTTGGCGAATCTTCTTGCACACTTACTAGATGAGAACAAGCAAGAATGTATGATTCGACGCAGTCCTATGAAAATCAAATTTAATAACAGATGTATATGGCAACCTCTCTCGACAGATGGATCGGCGCGAATAAAATTTGCTTGTCGATAACAAACAAGTGAGGCATGCTTTGATCGGAGCGTGACTCACGAGAACCGCAGAAGCGACCGCGAGCGACCAATACGCCCGTCGATGGGAGAGAAATGATCATGATCGATCGCGTGAAATCCGTGCGCCTTCTGGCCACCGCAGCAATCATCTTGTGTCCGGCATCGGTCGCCAGCGCGCAGCAAGCTGGCGGCGAGGCGCCAGCGGCATCATCCGGGGGACTCGAAGAAATCGTCGTCACCGCCCGCAAGCGCGAGGAAAGCATGCAGGACGTGCCTGCATCGATCAGCGCCTTGTCGGCGGGTGAGCTCGACCGGCGTTTCGATTCCGACGTGCGCGACTTCGCCGATTCCTCGCCCAACATCGTCATCGACGACACGCAGCAGGGGCCGGGCGGTGTCGCCGCCGTCTATATCCGCGGCATCGGCGTCGCCGACGTCGAGAAATCGGTCGATCCCGCGGTGGGCGTGGTGTTCGACGATGTCTATATCGGCCAGAGCTCGGGAAGCTTGCTGAAGGCGATCGACATCGACCGCGTCGAAGTGCTCCGCGGCCCGCAAGGCACGCTGTTCGGACGCAATGCCACCGGCGGCGTGATTAACCTCGCGCGCTCGCGTCCGACCTATGACCTCACCGGCAAAGCGCGGCTCACCTATGGCCGCTTCGACAGCTGGAAGGTCGAAGGCGTCGCCAGCACCGGCCTGACCAACAATGTCGCGGTCAAAGTCAGCGGCGCGTATGAAAAGTCCGACGGTTATATCTTCAACAGCTTCCAGAACCAGGACGGGCAGCGGTCCAAATTCTACGCCATCTCTGGCGCGCTGCTGTTCGAGCCAACCGACAATCTCGACATCCAGCTCAGCTATGACCACCAGAAGACGAAGCAGGATCCGCCGCAGCTGCTTGCGGTCAACCGGCCGACCGATCTGTTCTGCGTCGCCTATAGCCAATGTTCGCCGACGCCGCGCGAGCCGACGTCGGGCGACCGCTATGTTAGCGTGTCCGACGGCCGGCTCGAGAAGAATGCGACGTTCAAGCTCGACATGGCGATCGCCAAGGCGACCTATGACCTGGGGTCGGACATGCAGGTCGATTATATCTTCGGCTGGCTGAAGACCGATGAAGAAATCAATCAGGATTTCGACGCCGGGCCGCAGACGCTCTATCACACCGACCGGCCCGCGCGTTGGCGCCAGACGACGAACGAACTGCGCCTGACCAAGGGCGGATCGGGGCCTTTGACCTTCGTGCTCGGCGGGTACCTCTGGGACTCGCGCTATACGATCAACCTCAAAAACTATATCGGCTTTGCCGGGCCGCCGCTGCTCACCAGCGCGCAGGACGTCCGGCAAACGAACAAGTCGTGGGCGATCTATGGCGAAGGCGACTATGAGATCATCGACCGGCTGACGTTGACGGTCGGCGCGCGCTACACGCACGATAAAAAGAGCAGCATCGTCAACGATCTGCCGATCTTCTTTTACGGCACGACGGTCGAGGAGAATCCGACTGGAAGCGCGCCCGGCGCGATCGTCATGGCCGATCCGGTCAAGAAGAGCTGGTCGAAGTTCACGCCGCGCGTTTCGGTGCGTTATGAAATCACCGACGAGGCGATGATCTATGCGCTTTGGTCGCGCGGCTATCGCGGTGGCGGCTTCAACGGGCGCCCGTCGACAATCGGCGCGGCGACGATCCCCTATGATCCCGAAACGCTCGATAACTATGAGGCAGGGTTCAAGACCGAGTTCGCAAACGGGCGCGTGCGCCTGAACGGCGCTGCGTTCCTGATGAAGTATAAGGATATGCAGCAGGATCTCGACGTGCCTGCGCCGGGCACATCGACCGGGCGCGAGAACCGCACGATCAATGCGGCTTCCGCGGAACTCAAGGGGTTCGAACTCGACCTGACCGCGCGCGTCGCCGATGGCTTCACGCTCAACGGCAATCTGGGCTATCTCGACGCGAAATATAAGGATTTCGTCGGCGACATCTACAGTACCGGGACGCCGATCGACGCGTCCTTCCTGAAAATTCGCCGTGCGCCCAAATGGACCTGGAGCGTCGGCGGAACCTATGAGGCCGATATCGGCAGTAACGCATCGGCTTGGGTTTCGGGCGACGTCCATTATGTCGGCGGGCACGAGATCACCTTCCTCAACAACCCGAACCTGCGCAACAGCGGTCAGTATCTGGTCGATGCGTCGATCAACGCGCGGTTCAACAAGACGACGGTCAGCCTGTTCGGCAAGAATCTGGCGAACGAAAAGGGCTGGACGATCGGCTATGACGTGCAGGGGGTATGGAGCTATGCTGCCCCGCGTCCCCGGCGGACATGGGGTGTTGCCGTGACCCAGGCCTTCTGAGCGGGACCCGGAATGGCCAAGACGTCGAAGTCCGAACAGCGCAGATGGGTGGTCACCGGCGCATCGCGAGGCTTGGGCCTCGCGATCGCCCGGCTGGCCGCGAGCAAGGGGGACAAGGTCGCGCTTGTCGCGCGCGGGGCCGATATCGGCGCCCAGGCAAAAGCAATCGGCGCCAATGCGATCGGGCTGACCGCCGACGTGACCGATCCGGCGGCGGTCGCCGGGCTTTGCGCCGAGGTCGTCGAGCGCTGGGGCGGCATCGATGTGCTGATCAACAATGCCGGCCTCCATCGCGGCGGGCTCGTCGGCGCGCTGGCACAGGACGACTGGCAGGCGGTGCTCGACACCAATTTGTCGGGCCCGTTCAATTTCGTCCGCGCGGCCTTGCCGCATCTGGGCGAGGGCGCTTCTATCGTGAATATCGGTGCGGTCGTCGGGTTGCGCGGCTTTTCGGGCGACGCGGCGTACGGCGCGTCGAAAGCGGGGCTCGTGGGGCTGACCCAGGTGTTGGCAGTCGAGCTGGCGCGGCGCGGCATTCGCGTCAATCTGGTCATTCCGGGGCTGACCTCGACCGAAATGACCAACGGGATATCGGCGCGCGCCAAGGCCAAGCTGGTGGCGGGCATTCCGCTCGGCCGCGAAGGCACGGCGGAGGAGCTGGCCGACGTCGTCTGGTGGGTCGCGGGGTCGCCCTATATGACCGGTTCGATCATCTCCAACGATGGCGGACTGCTGTGCAGATTGTGAGCGATCCGGCCGAGCGGCTCGCCCGCTGGCTGGAAGCGGAGGCAGGGATCGCCGATGCGCGGATCGTTCGCCCGCTGACCGGCGGTAACGCCAATGTGACGAGCCTGGTCGAAAGTGCGAGCGGCCCGATGGTGCTGCGGCATCCACCGGCCGATACCGTATCCGACCTCGCGGGCGCCGGAATCGCGCGTGAGTTTCGCTTTATCTCGGCGATCGCGGGCAAGGCGCCGGTCGCCGAACCCATCTTGTTCTGCGACGATGTCGATGTGCTCGGTGCGTCCTTTTCGTTGACCCGCTTCGTGCGCGGAGCGGCGATTACCGATGCGCTGCCGGCTGGCTATGCGGACGATATCGCGACGCGCGATGCCATCGGGCGCGCATTGATCGACGCGCTTGCCAGCGTTCATGCGATCAAGCCCGTTCCGGCGGGGCTGGGCGATGCCGACAAGGCGCGGAACTTCGTCGGCCGCCAGATCGAGCGCTGGCGCGGTGTGCGGGCGGCGCACGCCGTACGCGAGCTGCCGTTGATCGAAACGCTCGGCGCCTGGCTCGCCGACAACGCGCCGGCGCCCGAAGCGGTGCGGATCGTCCATTGCGACTATCATCTCGATAATGTGTTGATGGACGTGGCCGAGCCGAAGCTGCTGGCGATCCTCGACTGGGAGATGGCGACGCTCGCCGACCCGCTCGTCGATGTCGGATTGGTCACTGCGATGTGGAACCGCGACGAAAGCCTGCCGCTCGGGTTCGCATTCGTTCAGCGCGTGTCGAATGTCGCCGGCGTCGTAGGCGGCGCCGATCTCGCGCAGCGCTGGGCCAAAGCGACGGGGCTGTCGATCGACCGGCTCGGATATTTTCAGGCCTTCGCGCTGTGGCGCCTCGCCGCGATCGTCGAGGGTGCTTATGTCCTGTTTCGCGAAGGGCAGGTCGACGGACCGTATGAACGCGGCCTCGAATATGATGTACCGGCGTTGCTCGACGCGGCGCAGCGGATCGCGCGCAGCGAGGGGATGGCGTGATGGACGCCACGATGATGCACGAGCCGCTGGGGACCGCCACCATCTTCGCGCACGGCGAACGCATCCACGCCACGAGTCGCATCGGTCTGTTCGATGGTGAACGGGTGAATTGGCGCAGCTTTGCCGAGATCGCTGAACGCGCCCGCCGTCTTGCGGCGGCGCTACGCGCCGCGGGTGTGGGATCGAACACGCGCGTCGCGACGCTCAGCTGGAATGATTTTGCGCATTTCGAGGCCTATCTGGCGGTGCCGGCGATGGGCGCCGTGCTCCACACGCTCAACCTGCGGCTGCACCCCGACCAAATCCGCTTCATCATGGCTGATGCCGACGATGCGCTGCTGATCGCCGATGGTCCGCTGCTCGCCGGGCTGTTGCCACAGGTCAATTCGCTTGAAGGGCTGGAGCGTGTCATCGTCACGGGCGACACGGCCGGGCTCGCCGGACTGGAAAAGCCCTGGACGTCCTACGAGGATTTTATCGCCGGCCATGCGCCGCTCGCCGAATTTCCGGTGCCCGATGAAACGGCGGCGGCCGCAACCTGCTACACCTCCGGCACGACGGGCAATCCCAAGGGCGTCGTCTATTCGCATCGCACGATCTTTTTGCACAGCCTCGCGTCGATGGCGGCCAATGCGTTTGCGCTGAGCGACCGCGACACGATCCTCCTGATGCCGCCGATGTTCCATGCCAATGCGTGGGGGCTCCCCTATTCGGGCTGGCTTGCGGGCGCCGATTTCGTGCTGCCGGGACAGCATCTGCAGCCCGAGGCGATCCGCCGGATGATCCGCGCCACCGCGCCGACCTTTACCGCGACGGTGCCGACGATCCTCAACGACCTGCTGCGCGCCGACGCCGCCGATCCGGTCGACATGACGAGCTTCCGCGTGATCGTCGCGGGCGGATCGGCGGTGTCGGAGGGGCTGATCGCCGAGGTCGAGCGCCGCTGGAATGTGCCGCTGATCCAGGGGTGGGGCATGACCGAGACGAGCCCGCTCTGCGTCCTCTCGCATCCGGCGGCCGGCACGGCTGGCGAGGCGGCGCGGCACCTGCGCGCGAAAAGCGGACGTCCGGTCGCGGGCGTGTCGGTGCGGCTGGTCGACGATGACGGCAAGCGCATCGCCGAAGACGGCAAGAGCGTCGGGCGGTTGCAGCTGCGCGGCGCGTGGATCGCGCGCGGCTATCACCGCGGCGTAGGCGCCGATGTGCTGACCGCCGACGGCTGGCTCGATACCGGCGACGCGGGGACGATCGACGAACGCGGCTATGTCCAGGTCACCGACCGGATGAAGGATTTGATCAAGTCGGGCGGCGAATGGATTCCGTCGGCAGAACTCGAGAATCATGTCGCGAGCCTCGCGGGCGTCGACCTGGCTGCGGTGATCGGCGTCGCCGATCCGCGCTGGGAGGAGCGGCCGCTCGCTATCGTTACTACCACCGATGGCGCGCGACCCGATTTCGCGGGACTGCGCCGTGCTCTGAACGACCGTGTTGCACGTTTCTGGATACCCGAATACTGGGCGCACGCTGACACTCTGCCGTTGACCAGCGTCGGCAAGATTGACAAGCAGGCGCTGCGCGAGGCCGTCGCGACGGGCAAAACGGCTTTTGAAAGGATTGATGAATCTTCATGAACGCACCGTCGTCGATGAAGGGCAAGGCCTCGCTGCGCGAGGTGACGGAGGTCCAGCCGGCTCCCGCCAAGGTCCGTGCCAAGCCGCGCGCCGTTCGCCGCACCCAGGCGGAACGCACCGCGCTGTCCGACGCCCGGATGTTCGACGCGGCGATGCAGCTGATCGTCGAACAGGGGACGCACGCGACGACGCTGAAGGAGGTCGGCGAACGCGCCGGCTATTCGCGCGGGCTCGCCTCGAGCCGCTTCGGATCGAAGGATGCGCTGTTCGGCCAGCTGGTGCTGCATTTCAACACCAGCTGGACGCGCGAGCTGGCGAACAAGGTCGGCACGCGCGGCGGCGCACAGGCATGCCTTGCCGCCTTGCGCGCAGTCGAGGGATTCCTGTCGAGCCACTCCGGCTATATGCAGGCGATGTACATCCTGTGGTTTGAATCGATCAGCTCGCACAATGACGTGCGCGATCATCTGTCCGCCTATCACGCAATTTATCGCAGCGATGTCGCGCACTGGGTCGAAGAGGGCATCGCCGCTGGAGAGATCGACGCGTCGGTCGACGCCGAATGCTATGCCTTCGGATTTTGCAGCTTTATCTTCGGGACGATCTATCAGTGGCTCGTCGCCCCCGAAAATGTCGACCTGCCCAAGCAGTTCGAAGCCTATCGCCGCTCGACCGCGAAGGCATTCGGGATCGCCTACTGATTCTTTCGCGAAAGCTCGTTTAAAATCAATAAATACAAGAACTTAGATGATTCCATTTGCGCTTGATTTTACATTTGTTAGACGCTAACAAATAAATATTGGAGATGCTGGCAGAGGCGTCGGAGATATTGGGAGAGCTGGCTTGGCAAAGGCTGTCGAACCGCTGCCGTTAAGGAGCGTGGTGGCCCGTTCGGGTGTTACGATGGCGCTCCATTATGCGGGCCATTGCTCTGCCGCCGGAGAACTGGTCGGGTGAAACCCGCGGCTCGCATCGACGGCAGTTTGATGCGGCCTGTGCTTGAAGGCGTGCGCGTTATCGAACTCGCCGGGATCGGCCCCGCTCCCTTTTGCGGCATGATGCTCGCCGATCATGGCGCCGAGGTGATCCGCATCGACCGGCCGGGCGGCAGTGACCCGCTGTCGCAGGATCAGGGGCGCGATGTCCTCCTGCGATCGCGGCGGTCGATCACGCTCGACCTGAAACGACCCGAAGCGGTGGAAATCGTCGCCCGGCTGGTTGAAACCGCGGACGGCCTGATCGAGGGGTTCCGTCCCGGCGTGGCAGAGCGTCTGGGGCTGGGTCCTGCCGTCTTGATGGAGCGCAACCCGGCGCTGGTCTACGGCCGGATGACCGGTTGGGGACAGGATGGTCCGCTCGCCGACAAGGCAGGGCACGACCTCAACTATATTTCGATCAGCGGATGTCTTGCCGCCTTGGGCTCCGAGGGTGAACCGCCAATGCCGCCTCTGAATCTGATCGGCGATTATGGCGGCGGGGGGATGCTGCTGGCGTTCGGATTTGTGTCGGCGCTGCTCGCGGCGCGGCAGAGCGGCGCGGGGCGCGTGATCGATTGCAGCATGGCCGATGGCGCCGCGGCGTTGATGGCGGGCATGTGGTCGCTGCGGCACAATGGCATGTGGGACGGCGGGCGCGGCCAGAACCTGCTCGACGGCGGCGCGCCCTTTTATGCCTGCTATGCCTGCGCCGACGGCCGCTTTGTCGCTATCGGGGCGATCGAGGCGCAATTTTATGCGCGGCTTGTCGATGCGCTGGGGCTGGGTGACGACCCGCTTTTCGCCGCGCAGCACGACCAGTCGCAATGGCCCGCGATGAAGGCGCGGCTCGCCGCGATTTTTGCCAGCGAACCGCGCGCGACCTGGACCGCACGGCTGCAGCGGCGCGACTGTTGTTACAGCGAAGTGCTGACGATGGACGACGCGCCGGCGCATGAACACAGCCGCGCGCGCGGCAGCTATGTCGAGGCCGAGGGCTGGACGCAGCCGCATCCGGCGCCGCGCTTCGCGAACACCGACATCGTCGCGCCCAAAATGTGGCGGCGCGATTCCGATCGCGCGGCGATCCTCGCCGAGGTTGGCGCGGTGGACCCCGATCGCGTGGAGGCGGGCTGAGAGCTTTGGAAGACCAGGGCGAGCGCCAGATAAGGCGCCGTCGGATTTGTGGAGAGTGAGACAGATGACCGAGAAGAACAATCCAAGCGGGGTCGCGGTGGACTATGACGCGATCGTAATCGGGGCCGGTTTTGCCGGCCTCGCGCTGATCCATTATATCCGCGAACTCGGCCTCTCCGTCCGCGTGTTCGACCGGGCGTCGGACATTGGCGGCACCTGGACATGGAACCGCTATCCGGGCGCCGCGACCGACAGCGAAAGCTATTATTACTGCCTGACCTTCTCGCCCGAGCTGCTGCAGCAATGGTCGTGGACGAAACGCTATCCCGGCCGCGAGGAAACCCAGAATTACATGCGCTTCGTCGCCGACAAATGCGACATGTGGCCGCACATCCAGTTCAATACCGAGATTGTCGAGGCGGACTATCTGGAGGAGCGCGGCTGCTGGCAGGTCACGACGGGCGACGGCGACGTCTTTACCAGCAAATATTTCATCAGCGGTATGGGCATGATTTCGGAGCCGATGATCCCGAAGATCCCGGGCATGGACCGTTTCAAGGGGCCCATCTTCCATTCCTCGCGCTGGCCGCACGAAGGGCTGGACTATGCCGGCAAGAAGGTCGGCATCATCGGTGCCGGCGCCACGACGGTGCAGATGCTGCCCGTCGTCGCCGAAACCGCAGGCAGCGTGACGGTGTTCCAGCGCACGCCGAACTACGTCCTCCCCGCGATGCAGAAAGACATGACCCCTGCATGGGAGAAGGAGATCAAGGACAATTACCCCGCGATCGTCGCCAAGTGCCGCAACCATGTGTTCGGCATGGCTTTCGACAGCCCTGTCGGCCGCAATGTGATGGACACGGCGCCCGAGGAACGGCAGCGCATTTTCGAAGAGAATTGGACCGGCAGCTTTCGCTGGGTGTTCGAGACGTTCGACGATCTGCTCGCCAGTCCCGAGGCCAACCGGATTGCGGGCGACTTCATCGCCGCCAAGATGCGCGAGCGCGTCAACGACCCCGTGCTCGCCGACCTGCTGACGCCAAGCTTCGACGACTATCCTTTGTTCGCCAAGCGCCCGCCGCTCGACCATGGCTATTTCGAAGCCTTCAACCGCGACAATGTGCACTTGGTCGACATCAAGAAGCAGGAACCGCTGGTCGAGATCACCGGAACCGGGGTGCGCACGACGCGCGCCGATTATGAATTCGACATCATCGTGCTGGCGACCGGTTTCAAGGCCTATACCGGCGCGCTCGAGGCCTTTCCGATCCGCGGCAACAGCGGGCAGACGCTGCGCGAAAAATGGCAGGAGCAATCGGCATGCATCATGGGGGTCTGCGTCGCGGGCTTCCCCAACATGTTCACCGTCACCGGGCCGCAAGCGCCCTTCGCCAACCTGCCGACCTCGATCGAGCAGAATGCAATCTGGATCTCGCGCTGCATCGGCAAGATGGAGCGCGAGGGGCTGGATGTCTTCGAGCCGCGCGAAGAGGCCGAGCGCGAATGGACTGCGGCAACGGCGGATATCCACGGCCAGACGCTGATGAACGAAGGCGACAAGGTCAATTCGTGGATGATGGGCGCCAACCGCGACGACAAGGGCGCGCGCGTCCTGATCTATTTCGGCGGCGCCAATCTCTATTATGACGCGCTCGACAAATCGGCCGCCGAAGGCTTCCCCGAACTGGAATTCAAAAAACTGTCGACTTATGAGCACGCTGTCGCGGCTGGTTAAGTTCCTGCAATTCTGACACTGCCCTCGATCAGGACCGCGTTGCGGACCTGATCGATGCGGTTCCGGTCCGGGTACGAATAGGGTCGGTCTGCCCGCAAGAGGTGCGCCGATCAGCGCGCGACTCTGTGGCATCAACAAACATGCAGTTGGCCGTGATCGGGGAGCCCTGCCAGCGATAACGCAGCATCAATTCGTCGCCGCGCGTCGTGCCGAGGGCGGCTGCGGCCCTTTTCCCCCGTCGCCATCTGCACCTCGCGCATTTCATTCACACGCGAGAGAGTGAATGTTGACTTTCGGTCGAGGCACTGTCACTGATGGGGCATGCCGACGATCGAGCGGCGATGAATGGGAGAGGGCAAGATGAGGGTTCAGCTGTTTGCGTCCGTATGCGCGGGCGCGCTTTTCGCAATCCCGGCGGGCGCCGCCGCACAGGATGCCGCCGATACCGCACCGCAGGCTGATGAAGCGCCCGAGGGCAACGACATCATCGTCACCGCGACGCGGCGCGCCGAACGCATCCAGGACGTACCGATCAGCATCTCGGCCTTTTCGCAGGAAGAGCTGACCGAAAAGGGCATCGTCGGTTACGAAGGCATCGGGCGCGAGACGCCGGGTGTCGTGCTCAACAAGCCGACCGCGAACTTCAACAATTTCACCGCGCGCGGCATTGCGACGAACGGCTATAATGCCAACCTGCAAAGCTCGGTCGCGATCTATATCGACGAACTTCCCGTCTCGACGATCGGCAACACAACCGTCGTCGACCCCAATTTGTTCGACGTCGAACGCGTCGAATTCCTGCGCGGACCGCAGGGCACGCTCTTCGGTTCGGGCTCGCTGTCGGGCGCGATGCGCATCCTTCAGAAAACTCCCGACCTCAATGATTTCGACGTTTCGGCGCTCGTCGATATCGGGCTCACCGGATCGGATTCGATCCGCCAGCGCTATAATGCGATGGTCAATGTGCCGCTGGTCGAGGACAAGCTCGCGCTGCGCGTCGTCGGTTTTTATCGCGATGAAGAAGGCTATCTCGACAATGTCGGGACCGGGGTCAAAAATTCGAACACGCTGATCGATTATGGCGGCCGCGCGACCCTGCTGTGGCGCCCGACCGACCGCCTGTCGATCAAGCTGCTCGGCTCCTACGAATATAGCAATCCCAAGGATTCGTCGCTGACCAGCCCGTCGCTTGGGCGCAACAAGCGCGTTTCGGACCAGCCCGATCGCTTCACCGGCAAGCAACTGATCGCCAATGCGACGATCGACTATGAATTCGACTTCGCGAAGCTCACCAGTTCGTCGACCTATTCGGATTTCGACCAGCGCTTCTACGTCGATCTTGCGGGTACCTTCCAGCCCGGCTCCTTCGCCGGCGCGCCGATCGCCTTCGGGCTCGACGCCGATGGTTATGACAAGGTGTTCGTGCAGGAAACGCGCCTCGCGTCGACGCTCGACGGGCCGTTCCAGTTCGTCGTCGGCGGCTTCTATCTCGATCGCCGCCGTGACGTCGACTATTTCTATCGGTCGAACCCCGCGTTTCTCGCGTCGCGCAATATGACGGGGCTGCCCGACCAATATTATCAGAAGCAATATACCCATTCGCTCAGCAAGGAACTCGCAGGCTTTGGCGAGCTGACCTATCGCTTCTCGGACAATTTCTGGCTGACGGGCGGCCTGCGTTATGGCGAAACGTCGGCGCAGGGATTTACCGAGGAGGGCGGTTATCTTGCGACCGCGCCGGGCTTTTTCAATCTCAACTATCTCCAGGCGGCGCTTGCCGGGCTGAAGGGGCCCACGGGCGCGTATCTTCCGGTCAATTTCACGACATTCACGCCCTATGCGGCCGTCGAGGGCATCAAGGCAAAGGGGTCGAAACCGTCGTGGAAGGCTAGCGCGACGTTCAAGCCGAGCGAGAGCGTCACAACCTATGCCACTTTCTCGACGGGCTTTCGCGCCCCGATCGTCAACGCTTTTGCGGGCCGGCCGAGCGTTGTCGATCCCAATGACATCGTCATTCCCTTCGGCGCGGATTCGGATAACCTCAAAAGCTATGAAATCGGTGCGAAGGGCCGCTGGCTGGGTGGACGCGTCAGCATGAACGTCGCCTTCTACCAGATCGACTGGAGCAATATCCAGGCGCAGGCGAACCGCGTGTCGGACTCGGTCCAGTTCGCGACCAACATCGGCGCGGCGCGCAGCAAGGGATTTGAGTTCGAGGTCGGGGTGATCCCCGCGACGGGGTGGGCGATCGGTTTCAACGGCGCCTATAATGATAGCAAGATCACCAAGCTGTCGCCTGAAGAGGCCGCGATTTCTGGCGCGGTGCTTGGGCACCGGCTGTCGGCGCCGCGGATCCAGGGGTCGGCCTACATGTCGTACAGCTTCAAGCTTGCGACTGACGTTGACGCGATGCTGGCGGTCAATGCGCAGCATATCGGCGCGTATAACAGCAGCTTCCCGAACACCCCGGGCGCGCCGAACGTGCCGCTCGCAACCTTCGGCAAAACCGACGCCTACAGCAACGTGAACCTCAGTTTCGGTTTGAAGAAGGGCGACATTTCGGCGCAGCTCTACGTAGAGAATCTCTTTGACGATCATTCGATCACCTACATTCACCCCGAAGCCTTCCTGAACAGCCGCTTCGGGACGATGCGACCGCGTACCTTCGGCATTCGCCTCGGTTACGGGCTCTAAGTGATGGCGGGCGCCGAAGCCTCGCTCTCCCCGGCCGTCGCGTCCACACGGCCGGGGAACAACCCCACCTTCGTTTTGGGGATGCTCTGCTTCGTCTATGTGCTGAATTTCCTCGACCGGCAGCTGCTGTCGATCCTGGCGAAGCCGATCCAGGATGCGCTCCAGATCAGCGACGGCCAGCTCGGGCTGATCAGCGGGCTGTATTTCGCGATGTTCTATTGCTTCATTGCGATCCCGGTCGGCTGGTTCGCCGACCGCACTAGCCGCGTCGGCGTCCTTTCCGCCGCCTGCGCGATCTGGAGCGGGGCGACTGTCGCGTGCGGCATGGCTGCCAACTACATGCAACTGGTCGTTGCGCGGATGGTCGTCGGCTTCGGCGAAGCGGGGGGCGTGCCGCCCTCCTATGCGATCATCACCGACACCTATCCGCCCGGCAAACGCGCCGCGGCGCTCGGCATCTTCAACCTCGGCCCGGCGATCGGAGCAGCGGCGGGGGTGGCGTTCGGCGCGGCGATCGCCGAGCGTTTTGGCTGGCGCATTCCCTTCATAGCGGTGGGTGCGGTCGGCATCGTCACGGCGCTGGTGGTGTGGCTAACCGTGCGCGAGCCGACGCGCGGCGCGACCGATATTGCCGCTCCGCCTGTAAGCGCCGGCGACAAGGCGGCTTTCTGGCCAACGGTCCGCGTGTTCCTCTCACATCCGATCCTGATGCTTGCGGCGCTGGGCAGCGGCGCGACGCAGTTCGTCACCTATGGCCTCGGCAATTTCGCAGTGCTGTTCCTGATGCGCGAAAAGGGCATGGAGCTGGGCGACGTTGCGATCTGGTATGCGCTGGTGCTGCTGATCGGCATGGGCGGCGGGATGATCGTCTCCGGCCGCGTGATCGACCGCATGGTCCGCAAATCGCGCGCCGGCTATGCGATCGCGCCCGCGCTCTCGCTCGTGGTTGCGATGCCCTTTTATGTCGCTTTCGTCTGGGCGCCGGGCTGGCCGCTCGCGCTCGCGCTGCTCACCGTCGTGATGATCTTCAACTATTTCTACCTCTCGGCCTCGGTCGCTTTGGTTCAGGAGGAAGTGAAGCCGAACCAGCGCGTGCTCGCGGGTGCCTTGCTGCTGCTCATCATGAACTTCATCGGACTGGGGCTCGGCCCGACATGGGTCGGCTTTGCGAGTGACTGGTTCAAGGCGCAGGGCGACCTCCATGGGTTGCAGACGGCGCTCTACACGCTGACGCCCTTTTATCTGATCGCGATCGGGCTCTTCCTCTGGCTCGCACGGCGGCTGCGCCGAGAGGATGGCCGGCAGGAGTTGGCAGCATGAAGAAACTATATGGCGCGTTATCGGCGGCCGGGCTTCTGATGGCGGCGCCAGCCGTCGCCGCGAGCCCGGTGGTCGAAGCACCCGCGGGCACCGTCGAAGGGAAGACCGTCGGCAAAATCCGCGAGTTCAAGGGCATCCCCTTCGCGCAGCCGCCGGTCGGGCCGCTGCGCTGGAAAGCCCCGCTGCCGCTGCCCGCTTGGCCCGGTGTGCGCAAGGCGCAGAGCTTCGGCGCTGCCTGCATCCAGCCGCGCCCGACCGCGGTGCATATCTATGCCAATCCGCCCGCGAAGATTTCCGAGGATTGCCTGACGCTCAATATCTGGGCGCCCGAAAACGCGACGGGCGCACCGGTGATCGTCTGGATCCACGGTGGTGCGCTCGCCACAGGCTATAGTCACGAGGGCATGTACGACGGTGCCAAGCTCGCAGCGCGCGGTGCCATTGTTGTATCGATCAACTACCGCCTCGGCGTCCTCGGTTACATGGCGCATCCGGGGCTCAGCGCGGAATCGCCCGACGGCGTGTCGGGCAATTACGGCCTGCTCGATCAGATCGCCGCGCTCGAATGGGTCAAGGCCAATATCGGCGCGTTCGGCGGTGACGCGGCGAATGTCACGATCGCGGGCGAGTCCGCGGGTGCGCTCAGCGTGATGTATCTGATGGCGTCGCCAAAGGCGCGCGGCCTGTTCCACAAGGCGATCGCGCAGAGCGCCTATATGATCTCGACCCCTTCGTTGAAGGAAGTGCGCCACGGCGAACCCGCCGCCGAAGCGACGGGTGAGAAAGTTGCCGCCGCACTCGGCGCCGCCGACATCGCCCCGCTGCGCAAGGTCGATCCAGCCCAGCTGACCGACGGCGCGGCCAAGGTGGGCTATTTCCCATGGGGTACCGTCGACGGCAAGATCCTGCCCGACCAACTCGTCAACATTTTCGATCGCGGCGAGCAGGCGCCGGTGCCGATGATCGCCGGGTTCAACATCGGCGAAATCCGCTCGCTGCGCATCCTCGCGCCGCCGGTTCCGGCCAATGCTGCCGCCTATGAGGCCACGATCCGCGAACGCTATGGCGACCTCGCCGATGCCTGGCTCAAACTCTATCCGGCAAAGGATCTCGCCGAGACGATCCTCGCGACCCCGCGCGATGCGCTCTATGGCTGGACCTCCGAACGGCTCGCGATCAAGCAGACCGCGCTCGGCCAGCCAGCCTATCTCTACCTCTTCGACCATGGCTATCCCGCGGCGAGCGAAGCCGGGCTGCACGGCTTCCACGCCGCCGAAATCCCTTTCGTGTTCGGCACCGCGAGCGACACGCCCCCCTATTGGCCCAAGATTCCCGACACGGTGGCCGAGCGCCGCTTTGCGACCGCAATGGGCGACTATTGGGTTTCCTTTGCGAAGACCGGCAAGCCCGAGGCGGAGGGGCAGGCGGCATGGCGCCCCTATGGCATGGACGCAGCCTTCATGGCCTTCGCCGACGTACCCCGTCCCGGCGTGCGGCTGATGCCCGGCATGTATACCCTGCACGAAGCCGCGGTCTGCCGCCGCCGTGCGGCGGGTAACCAGCCGTGGAACTGGAACACCGGCATCGTTTCGCCTGTCTTCGCGAAGGGCGCAGACTGTCCATGATCCACGGCATGATGCAGGATTACCCGCTGACCCTCGACAAATTCCTCGACCATGCCGCGCGCTGGCATGGCGAGGCCGAGGTCGTCACGGCACGCGAGGACGGAAGCGTTGTCCGGATCGGCTATGCCGCACTCCGCGACCGCAGCCTCGCGATCTCGTCGCTGCTCGCCGGCTTCGGGGTGGGCGAGGGTGACCGCGTCGCGACGCTCGCGTGGAACAGCCAGGCGCATGTCGAGGCCTGGTACGCAACGATGGGCATCGGTGCGGTCTGCCATACGCTCAATCCGCGCCTCACCGCGCCGCAACTCGCGGCGATGGCAGTGCAGTCCGGCGCGAGGCTGCTGATCGTCAGCGCCGACCTGCTGCCGCTCGCGCGGTCGATCGTCGAGCGGGCGCCCGCGATTGGGCAGGTGCTGGTGATCGACGGGCCCGCTGTCGATTGGCCCGCTGCCGCGCCCCCGCTCCACGACCTCGAAGCCCTGATGGCCGATGCGCCGGGTGGAACCCTATGGGGTGGCTTCGACGAACGTTCGCCGGCCGGGCTCTGCTTTACCTCGGGAACGACGGGCGCGCCGAAGGGCGTCACCTACACACACCGCGCAAGCTTCCTCCACACGCTGCGTGCCCTGCAGGCCGATGTCATGGCCTTCACCCACCGTGACGCGGTGCTCGCCGTGGTGCCGATGTTCCATGCCAACGCCTGGGGACTGCCCTTCGCGTTGCCCGCGGTCGGCGGCAAGCTCGTGCTCCCCGGGCGGCAGGCCGACGGCGCGAGCCTCGCGCGGCTGATCGCGGCCGAAGCCGTGACGGTCGGGGTCGGCGTCCCGACCGTCTGGCTCGGCGTCGTCGAGCATCTCGAGGCGACCGGCGGGGAGCTGCCGTCGCTGAGGCGCATCATCGTCGGGGGTGCGCCGATGCCGCCCGCACTGATGGAGCGCATCGAGCGACGCCTTGGCGTCACCGTGCAGACGAGCTGGGGCATGACCGAATTGTCGCCGCTCGGTACGATCGCGCCGCCGGACGACCCGCTTCGCGCCGCGTCGGTGTCGGGGCGGCCTGCGATCGGCGTCGACCTGCTCCTCACCGACGCTGCCGGTATCGCGTTGCCCGAGCAGCGCGGGGTCGAGGGGCATTTGCGTGTCCGCGGACCGGCGGTGGTCGAACGTTATCTCGGGCAAGAGGAGTCCGCCACCGATGCCGACGGATGGTTCGCGACGGGCGACCTCGCGCGGATCGATGCGCGCGGGAACCTGTCGATCACCGGCCGCGCCAAGGATCTGATCAAGTCGGGCGGCGAATGGATCAACCCTGCCGAGATCGAGGCGGTGGTCGGCGCGCTGCCGCAAGTGTCGCTTGCAGCGGTCATCGGCCGCGAAGATCCGAAATGGGGAGAACGGCCGGTGCTGCTCGTCGAGCTTGGTGCGGATGTCGACATCAGCGACGCCGATCTGCTCGCGCCGCTTGCGGGCCGTGTGGCGCCTTGGTGGATTCCCGATGCCGTCGTGCGCCTCGCGTCCATGCCGCTGGCGCCGACCGGAAAAATCGATAAGATTCGCTTGCGGAACGACCATGGCGCGGGTTGATCGGCAGGGGGACGTTGCGGCAGGGGCGGCGGCGGAACAGTTATTGAAAGTCGGACGAGTGGTAGAAGAGGCGAAAACGCGTCGGCGATCGACCAAGGCCGAACAGCGCGCCGAGACGATGGAGCAGATCCTCGACGAGGCCGAGCTGCTCTTCTCGCGCCACGGTCTGCATGGTGTGACGCTAAAGGACGTCGCAAAGCGTGTCGGCGTCCACCACACGCTGCTCAACTATTATTTCGAGGACAAGAAAAAGCTGTTCGACGCGGTCTTCGCGCGGCGCGCGGTGGTGACGAGCACCAAGCGCATGCAGGCGCTCGACGAATATGATCGCGCGAGCGGCGGCAAGCCGACGATCGAGGGGGCGCTGCACGCCTTCCTCGACACCGACCTCGATCTCTATATCCACGGCGGCGACGGCTGGAAGAATTACGGCGCGCTTGGTGCGCAGGTCGCGAACACCCCCGAATGGGGCGCCGAACTGATGGACAGCCATTTCGACCCGGTGGTGCTTCGCCTGATCGAGCTTCTGAAGAAAGCGATGCCTGATTGCGCCGAAGAGGACATCTTCTGGGGCTATCACTTCGTCACCGGAGCGCTGATGGTCACGCTCGCGCGCACCGGCCGCATCGACAAGCTGTCGGGCGGCGTCTGCAAGTCCGAGGATTTCGAAGCCATCAAGGCGCGCATGGCGTCGTTCATGGCCGCGGGCTTCCGGCAAATCTGCAACAAAAAGGCTTAGGCGGAGGGAGCGGATCGCCCGTTTGCCTTTTGCCTGTTTAAGATATTAACTCACTAGAGAGTGAATGGAGATTGATATGGAATATGAGACTTCGCCACTGCGGGACCGCGTAGCGATCGTGACCGGCGCCGGCGGAGGATTGGGCCGCGCCCATGCGCTCTACCTTGCAAGGCAGGGCGCACGCGTCGTGGTGAACGACCTCGCGCTGGCTGCTGCCGAGCAGGTTGCGTCGGAGATCGTAGCAAATGGCGGGGAGGCGCTGGCGATCGCCGCTTCGGTGATCGACGAGAGCGCCGTCGACGCGATGGTTATTGATACGATCGACGCGTGGGGACGCATCGACATTCTCGTCAATAACGCGGGCATCCTGCGCGACAAGAGTTTCGCCAAGATGAGCATCGAGGATTTCCGCCTCGTCGTCGACGTTCACCTGATGGGTGCCGCGATCTGCTGCAAGGCGGTGTGGGAGGTGATGCGCGCGCAACAATATGGCCGCATCGTCATGACGACCTCATCGTCGGGGCTCTGGGGTAATTTCGGGCAGGCGAATTACGGCGCTGCCAAGATGGCACTCGTCGGGCTGATGCAGACGCTGGCGATCGAGGGCGAGAAATATGGCATCCGCGTCAACAGCCTCGCGCCGACCGCTGCGACGCAGATGACGGAGGGGGTCTTGTCCGAGCAGAGCCTTGCGGCGCTCGATCCGGCATGTGTCAGTCCCGGGCTGCTAGCCCTGGTCGGCGATGCTGCGCCGACCAGGGCGATCCTCTGCGCAGGGGCAGGCCATTTCGCGAGCGCCGAAATCACATTGTCTCGTGGAGCCTTCATCGGACGCGACGCAGATGTCGGAGGTCGCCTGACCGATCAATGGCCCAGCGTGACCGCGCGGGAAGAGGCGATCATTCCCGCCTATGGATTTGTGCAGGCCGAGCGCGAGGTGGCGAGCGCAAGCATGATTTCCCGAATCGACCGGTAATCAGCTTGCCGAGCGTCGAGCCTATGGCCACATAACCTCTGACCCATCAGAGAGATTGCCGTTGTCGAAGATTGTGAATGGAGCCAGCCTGCAGCCGCGTTCCGGAGACGCGCCGAAAAAGATCGTTCTGCTGCTCCACGGCTTCGGATCGAGCGGCACGGACATGATCTCGCTCGCACCCGCATGGCAGGAGACGCTCCCCGATACCCTGTTTCTTGCGCCCCATGCGCCGCAACGGTGCAGCATGATGGGGGCGGGTTATCAATGGTGGGGACTGTCGGGATTTGCGCCGTCGGCACTCGCTGCCGGCGCCGCCTTGGCCGCGCCCGCGATCGATGCCTTCATCGACCGAAAGCTCGCACAATATGGCCTGACCGAGGCGGACCTGGCGCTGGTCGGTTTCAGCCAGGGTACGATGATGGCGCTTCACGTCGGGCTGCGCAGACCGCGCGCCGTCGCCGCGGTCGTCGGCTATTCGGGAATGCTCGCGGGCACGCTCGGGCTTGAGCGAGACGCTTTCCCGAAGCCGCCGGTCCTTCTGGTGCACGGCACGGCGGATCCCGTCGTTCCGATCGCAGCGCTCCACATGTCGGAAAGCGAGCTCAAACGTCTGGGCGTCGAGGTCACGACGCACATCTCCTATGGGGTTGGGCACAGTGTCGATCCGGTTGGCCTGCGTCTTGGCCGGGACTTTGTGGCAGAGGCGTTCGCTCGCCGGTCGTGACGGCGGTGCGGCGCTTACGCGCACAGCTACTTAACCCAATCCCATGTGCCGGAATGATCGATAGCCTGACCATTCAGTCGTCCGACTCGATCCCCTCAAGCGTCCCATTGTTCAGTCGGGTCAACGGGCTGTCGGTTTCCGCAGGGACATTGCGCGTCGAAGCCGGGGGACGGCGCGAACCATCTTTCCAGTCCGACCATGTGTCGGAATTTTCTTTGTAATTCACTTTCGGATCATAGAGCGGACCAGCCTCGAAATTCAGATCGGCGGCTTCGCTGGCACCCATCGAATTAAGAAGCTCGAACGCCGCCACATAGGCATCGCGACGGGCGCTTGTTAAGGCGATCTTGCTGTTGAGAAATTCTTGCTCTGCGTTGAGCACGTCAAGGATGCTACGAGCGCCGACAGTTTGCTCGAATTTGACGCTCTCCAGGGCCTTTCCGCTCGATTCAACAGCCTGCTCGTTAAATGAAATCGAACTCGTTGCACTGCGCCAGATTGAGAAAGCCGTCCGAGCGTCTGCCAGCACAAGTCGCTCGACTGCTATGGCCTCCTCGATGAATTGCGATCTGATTTCCTCATTCTGGCGTATGCGCGCCCCCGCTGCACCTCCCTGATACAAGGGAATCCGCACCGTGAACCCTGCCACGATGTTCGTCTCGCTATTGGGTACGGTACCTGATGGAAGGCCGGATGCGCTGTTTGCCGTTCCGAGCGCATTGTCGTTGTCGATGCTGCTAACGGCAGAGAGCGTGGGTAGGCGTGACGCTCTCGACACGGCTACATCATAGTCCGCCGAGCGGGCCCGCGCCGCGAAGGCCGCGATCGAGGCGTTGTTGGCCAAAGCTGTTTCCGCTGCGAGTTCGGAACTCAAAGGTAGTGGCGGCAACGGAGGGAGCGGCTCAAGCTTGCCCGCTGGCGCACCCACGACCCGTTCGAAATTCTCCTCCGATGCTTGCAGGCGCCCCTCCGCGGTGACGAGATTGCTCCTGGCTACCTCGAGCCGGGTTTCGGATTGCGCCACGTCGGTCAGGGTCAGGTCCCTGACGCGAAACCGGTCACGGGTGGACTCCAGGTTCGCCATCAGGATCCTGACCTGCGACTCGTTCAAGTCGCGGATTTCGCGATCGCGCAGGACGTCCGCATAGGCCGCCACGGCCTCGGTCAGGATGTTGCCTTCGGTGGCACGCAGGTCGGCGCGCCCGGCCATCACGCGCGTCTGTGCGGACCGAGTGGCATTCCGAATTCGTCCCCCGGCGAATAAAATCTTCGAGAAATCGACGTTCGAGCTCAAATTTCTCCCACGGGCGCCCAGACGCCTCGTGGTGTGAACTTCTTGGCTGAACGTCGACGCGGCGGAAATTTGCAATTTTCCCGCAGAGCGTTCCAAGGCAACCGCATTGTCCAGCCCGCGAAGTTCGGCGCGCCGCGCCATCAGGGTGGGGTTCGTTTGATAGGTCCGCGACAGGGCCTGTTTCAGCGACTGCGCCTGCGCCCCCGTCGCCGAAGGCGCAAGGTCCGGCTCGTCCATTGATCGTGGTTCGCGATCGACGGCAATCGCATCGACAGGCCGTTGTGCGTCGGACGCGGCCGGGGCTGACTCTGACGCATCTGGCACTTCGGCGACAGCCATCGTCACCGGTTCACGATGCTCGCCTTCGCTCGCTCGCGCCAAATAGAACATATCGAACTCTGTGGATATTGGTTGGCATGCAAGACACGCTGCCGGGTCGGTTTTTACAGCGCCAGGCGTTGCTTCCGGGCCCTCTGCCGCAGCCCCCGTCACCAAGCCCGATCGATTGATCGCGTTCTCCGTTACGGCCGGTTCGGAAGCCGGCGCCGATCCTCTTTCCATTGCAAGCGCGTCGAGAGCTGGCGCGGGAGGCAGATCAACTGTGTCTCCGGTCCGCGCCGAGGTCTCTGATCCAATCGCTGCATCGATTAGCGTTGCGCCGCCCAAGATGACCGATCGTTGGCCAACTTCCCCTGACGAGGACACCGGGAAAATCGGTTTCAACGGCGCATGTTCCGCCGGTCGCAAATTTGTCGCAACCAGGAAGTCGCTGGCGCCGCGCGTTATGTGCGTAGCCTTCGGAAATGTGGCAAGACCTGGGTCTCGTCGGGGCTCGGCGAGGTGAGGCGGCGCCACGTTTGGCACGACGGTGAGGCAGGAACAGGCTGCAGTTGCCGCCTTCATCCACGGCCACGGGATCAATTTACAAATTCCCGGAACGAGCGCCTCTCAATTGGCACTGCCATATTCGTTCCAAAATTGAATTTGTACATGGATGCCCCCGGTAAACTGAAATCTATCACAGAAATGTGCATTTCATGATCCGATTACTGAGAAGATCGTATACTGATAACGCTGTTATATAGTCAGGGCTCCCGGGTTGAAGCAGCGAACCGCGCAATCGTCGTCACGATAGCTGCGATAAATATGATTGCGGGGATACTGCCTTGCATCCGCACCGGACGGTGGCCCGACCGAAAAACAGGCAAGAGGCATCGCGTCGTCCGCAATGACGATGGCGGTTCCATGACCAAACAATGCCTCATAGTTTTGCACGCAGTCGTACCTGCCCGGCTTGCAATGGTTTCGTGGATCTCCGCTGCATTTCGAGCTCCGGATTTCTCGCCACGTCTGGCGTGGTTAAACCCGACAAAGCGTTGAAAAATCCACGCCATCGTCAACCCGATCAGTGCCTGTCCGAATCCTCCACGGGTAGCACAGCCAGCTTTCGGCCGAATGGCAGGGCATCCAGCATGATCGTCATTCCCTTGGCATTTTTCCGTTGGAAGGCCACCCCAACTTTAACGAAAATGTCCTTGCCGCCGCCCTCGCGCTCTCTGATCGAAAACACGTCGAAGTCCGGTCCGCCACCTTCACTCATAACAATATCCTCCAAGATAATGCAGATGATCTTTATTTTGCGAACATTCTGCGGGTTGATTTATTTCAATCGAATGGCGGGGCGTGATAGCAGCGACGCTAACAGCATGTTGTCGCTTTAAGGCAATGGCGCCGTGAAATTTTGGCATCTATCGACCGTCAGCCTCTTGCAAGCTGACGACATTGTCCGCTGGCATTCGCGCAATCTTTTTCTCCGCCAACACCCCGTTGGTGAGTGTGTAGCGTTGGGATGTATCAAAATTCTTCAGTGGAAGGCGGGTAAGAACGATCAGGATTCCGCCGCGTTTCAGAAAGCGGCTGATTTTTCCTTTCAGTTCGTTTCCGAGGCCATTGCGAAACGTGGCGTCTGGCTCATCCAGGATCAGCACCTTCGGGTCCGAATAAAACGCCCGCGCCAAGGCGAGCTGGTGGCGCTCGCCTTTTGAAAAGATACTGCCGATTGCATCGACGCGCGTTGCATAACCTTCTGGAAGCGAGATGATCCTCTTGTGAATTCCCGCAAACTGCGCCGCCTTGATCAGCTGCTGCTCGTCCGGCTCGATCTCAAGTCCGGTTATATTCTCTTCGATCGAGCCCGAAAAGAAGTCGACCCGCTGCGCGACATAGCCGAATGTGCTGGCGGCGTCGTTGATCGAAAGACGCTCGATATCAACGCCGTCGAGCAAAATCTTGCCATTGGCGCGCGGGAATCGTCCGATCAGGGTTTCGGCCAGCACGGTCTTGCCTGAACCGGCGCCCCCGACGATCGAGACCGACGATCCGGGAGCTATCGTCAAATTGACGTTATTGAGCAGCAGGTTTTTTGTGAGAGGGCAGCGAACCCGGACCTGGGCCAGATTGACGCTCGTTTTGCCGCTTACCGAAGCGGTCGGTGCCTGCTGTGTGCAGAGTATCTTGTCGAGGTTTCGCCAGTTCGTCTTCACCTCGCCTATGTCAGCGATTTCTTTCATGAAGCGTTCGGTCGGACCATGGACGAGGCGGGCCAGGCGCATGCAGGCGACCATCGAACCGATGGTCATTTCCCCCGATATCGTCAGATATGCACCCGCCGCCAACACGCTGTACGGGAGGAAGCGCGAAATATGCCGTGACAGGATCGAGAACCACGCATTCCAGTCGTTCGCCTCGACAGACGCATCGCGGGATCGGCGCCGGGCCAACACCCATCGTTTGTTGAAGGCGGCCGTCATCTGGTGGGACTCGATGACGTGCGGCGAGCGCGCCAGCGTATCTTTCAGTTCGGCGACCCTGTCGCTTGCTTCCGAATGACGTTCGTCCCGGCTATTGTCGAGCGAGTCCTTGATCGCGCGAACAAGCACCAGCATCGCGATCCCGGCCAGCACGATCCAGCCCACGAACGGGCTGATTATAAAGACTGCTATCAGGAACAGGGGCGACCAGAAAAAATCGAGGATCGCAACGAGTGAACCTGAATGAAAAAAGCTTCGGAGCTGGTCCACCTCATAGAGTCCAGCAGCGGGTCGTCCCTTGGCTTTGTCCAAATAGGCGCCACGGTCGGCTGCGCCGAATATCTTGTCTTCGACCCGTTCCTGGAACTGCGCCCCGAACCGAGCCAAGATCCGCCTCCTGGAATAATCCAGAAGCGCCATAAAGGCGTAGACTATGACAAGTAATATTAGCAGCGAAACCAATGTCGGGATCGAGCGAGAGGGCAAGACCCTGTCGAAAATCACGATCATAAAGATAGGGCCGATCAGCCTGAGCAGACCGTAAATGAGGCTTATGAATACGGGGAAATACACGAGATAACGAAGATCGTGAAATATTCCCCGCAACACGCTCGGTTTTTTAGTCGCAGCCAAGGTCCCACTCCCACAGCTCAGCGTCTGAATGATGCCTGGCGCTACTTCTTCACTTGGTTGACATTGAAGGAAATAATGATGCGGTCGGCCGCTCTGCCAATCTCCTTCGAGACGTTGGAAGCTACGCCATGATAGAGCCAGGCCGGGAATATGATCATGCGCCCTGGAACCGGCTTGAAGTTTGCCTTTGTCCAGCATTCACGCGGGCGCTTTTTCTTTGTCTCATATTTCGGCTGGTTCATCACGAGCGCCGTGCGCGGATCGATAAATTCGATGTTCCCGGCATTCTCCGGCGCTTGGACGTAATACACCCCGCTCCAGAGGCTGTTCGGATGGCAATGGGCGCGGTTTCCGTTCCCGGGAGGATTGATAATCGACCACATCGAGGTGACCTTGAGGGCGTGCTCCTTCGAGTAGCTCAAGTCATCCGATATGCGCGCCAACGTCGAAGTGATCTCTGCCAAGATCGCAGCATAGTCGGGATTTTTGTGGAGATTCGTCGCACTGTGCCAGCTGCCCAGCTCGGCGGTGTTCGACTTGTTGTGCGTGCGCCCGCTCTCGCGTTCGGCATAGATCAAATCGAGAAGCGTCTTGTTGAGATCATTGCATTGCGGCAGATCATTCTGGAATATCAGGGTCGGAAAATGCGGCTTCTGAACGAAGCCTTCAGTCTCGACGACCGGCTTGTTTTGGCTGGCTGGTTTTGGTGCGTCAGTCAACACCGGCGCGATGGCAACATTCCCTGGGTTCATGGTCTATTCTCCCTAAGCAGCTGACTCCATAAGCGCTGCAGCGAGAGATCGGGAAAAATGGGAGAACCGCCAAGCTCACCCGCACATGCCGAAGCCTCTTGCGTGCAGATTATTGTGTTTTTGGCGAACCCGCGTACATATGGCTCGCCAAAAAGCTGTGAGTCAACCATCATTTGCGGGTGGTCGACCCCTGAAGCGGTGACGTGTCAAAGCGGAACGTTAGCTAAACAAAAGGTTTATCTATCGCGTTGACGCAGGTTCGCTCCTCGGGTCGGAGATGGTATAGACGACCAATAAGGGGCTTTGGCGATCGGGCTTATGCGTCGCCTCGCGGCCCGTGCGGAGGGGGAGGGTGTGACAGATTTTCAGACCAACTTCATACGCTTGGTCCTGGATGGCGTTGCGAAGCAGCTCTTACTCGAGAACGGGGCCGACGCGGCTTCCGATCTTGGCCTGGCGAGGGGTTTTTGCGATCATCCCAATGCCTAGTCCCAATGCCCAGAGGTTGCGCGGAGGTTGTGCGACGCGCAATCTACGGCGCGAGAATGAGGTTTTTGTCACATGAATTCTCAAAACGACTCCGATCGCCGCTCCTGGACCGTTCGCAAGCCGCTCGTGATCGGTCTATTGGCGATATTCGGCTTGTTCGGCGGCGTATTTGCCTGGGCCGCCACTTCCGACATTTCGGGCGCCGTTCTGGGAAAGGGAAAGGTCGAGGCCTCGGGCAACCGATTCGCCGTCCAGCACCCGGTTGGCGGGATCGCAGCGGAAATACTCGTTAAAAACGGGGACAAAGTGAGCAGCGGCGATGTCGTCTTGCGGCTCGACGATCCCGTACTCCATTCGGAACTGGAGGCGGTTGAAAGCGAGCTATTTGAACTTCTCGCCAACGAAGCGCGATTGGCGGCCGAAGTTGAAAATCGCAGGACCTTGACGCTTCATCCTATTTTGCAAGCGGCCGCGATCGCCAATCCATCGGTAAACACGCTGATACGCCAGCAGCAACGGCAATTGGATTCGCACTTTAATTCGCTCAACACACAATTGTCGCTCGTGCGCACGCAACGAACGCAGACCTCCGAGGAAGCGGGAGGCGTCCATGCCGCACTTGCGGCCAAGCGCGAGGAACTCGCGCTCCTGAACGAGGAGCTGGCCAGCGCCCAGGAGAATATGGAGAAGGGCTACGTGACCCGGTCCGTGGTCACAAACTTGCAGCGGGAAGTCATCAAAGCGAGGGGGGAGGCCGCCACGCTCGCAGCAAAGATCTCCGAGCTCCGCGGCAAGGATTCCGAGCAACGACTTGAGACCTATGCCGCGCCCTTGGAGTCTCGCAAGGAAAGCGCCGACACGCTCAATCAGTCGAGGCAGCAGTCAGCAGCGTTGATTGCAAAGCGGAGCGCGCTTCTATCCCAACTCGCCAAACTGGAGGTGAGATCGCCGGTGAGCGGTACGATCTTCGATTCGCAGCTGCAGGGTCCGCGTTCTGTCGTCGAAGCGGCGAAACCGCTTATGTATGTTGTACCGAGCAATGCACCCCATCTGGCGATCGTGCGGATCGAGGCCAACGATATCGAGCAGGTCCATGTTGGCCAGGCAGCGGGTTTGAGGTTCACCACGTTCAATCAGCGATCGACACCCATCATCGATGGTCGTGTGTCGGCGATATCTGCTGACGTCTTTCGAGACGAAAAAACGCAGACCTTCTACTATTTCGCAGATATTCAGCTGATCGATGGGCAGCTTAGGAAGCTTGGCGGCGTCAAATTGATGCCGGGCATGCCGGTCGAAGCGTTTATCAGAACCGATCAGCGGTCCCCCGCAAGCTATGTGATCAAGCCGATCGAAGATTTTTTCACCAAGGCTTTTCGCGACTGATTCGTGAAGTCGGGGTGTTGCAACCTGACCCTTTCTATCGTTCCGGGTCATTTTTGCGTTCGGGAGCGACCGCCGGTTCCGCTTCGATGTCGGCCAGGTCCGCTGTCGCATTGCGCCCGGTGAGGCGTTTATCGATCGGCTGATATGTGATGCCTTGCCAAGCTCATCGAGCACGGCGCGATCGCCATCCTTCTGGCTGGCGCAGGTGTCCGGCGATCTTCTGAATGCTCATGCCGCGCGCATATATTGGCACAAAATTGTTGTAAAAGTGCGGGAACTGCCGCCGATATGTGGTGATCGGTTGCGGATCAAAGCTGCCTTGGCGGTCAAGCGGGGCCTCGCTCTCGGCCGTGGCCTCCTCCCTCTCCGCTATATAGGTGCATCGGTTTGCGAACCCGGCGAACGTGCCGGGCATCGAGCATCGTCGACTTGTTAAGGTGCCATCGCTTCGCTGCCCCAATTTTGGACGGCGCTATCGGCAGGCTTGCCGCTTATGGGAATTAATATAACCCGTCAAGATTGGCGGCCTGCGGGATCGCGTGGCCTGGAGCTGTAATTATTTGTAGATCGGAATTTCACCATGACCTGCATTAACCATGTCCTTGTCGAGGTCTGCTTCGATCCTTTCGACGAAGTCCTCGAGACTTTGCTCCCGGTCGATCTGTTTGCGCCGGTCAGCTTCATCGACGATCCCGACAGCGAGGGTCAGGACGAGGGTGACGAGAATAATGAGAGCAATGAAGGCAATGAGGACGACGAGGACGACGAGGACGATGAGGATGATGAGGGCGATGAGGCCGATGAGAATGATGAAGGCAACGAAGACGACGAGGCCGATGAGCTAGACGAAAACGACGAGGGCAACGAAGGCGACGAAGCCAACGAGGCCGACGAAGACGACGAGAATGACGAGAATGACGAAGGCGACGAGGCCGACGAAGAGGACGAGGGCGACGAGGGCGACGAGGGCAACGAAGCTGACGAGGGTGACGAGAGCACCCTGGACGACGGCGACGAGAATGATGAGGACGACGAGAACAACGAGAACGACGAAAACAACGAGGGCAATGAGGACAACGAGAACGACGAGGGGAATGAAAACGACGAAGACGACGAGGGCGACGAGAATAACGAGGATGATGAGGGCGACGAGCTCGATGAGGGCGACGAGAATAACGAGGGCGACGAGTCCGATGAGGGCGATGAAGGCGACGAAGACGACGAGTCCGACGAGAGCGATGAGCACGACGAGGGCGACGAGAATAACGAAGGCGATGAAGGCGACGAAGGCGGCGCCGGCGGCCAGAATGAGGACAATGAGAATAACGAGGACGACGAGGACGACGAGGATAACGAAGCCGACGAAGATGATGAGTCGGATGAGGGCGACGAGAACAACGAGGGCGATGAAGCCAACGGCGCCGACGAAGGCGACGAGAACGACGAGGGCGACGAAGACGACGAGGACAATGAAGACGACGAGAGTGACGAGAATGACGAGAACGACGAGAACAACGAAGGCAATGAGGACAATGAAGGCGACGAGGCCGATAATCAGGGCGATGAGGACGATGAACTCGACGAGAATGACGAGAATGACGAGGATGATGAGGGCGACGAGTCCGACGAGAATGATGAGGACGACGAGGATGATGAGGGCGACGAGTCCGATGAGAATGATGAGAATGATGAGGGTGACGAGGCCGACGAGGACGACGAGGAGGATGAGGACGACGAGGATGATGAGGCCGATGAGGACAATGAGGACGACGAAGGCGACGAAGCTGACGAAGGCATAGAGGACGACGAGAACGACGAAGACGACGAGGGGGACGAGGGGGTTGAGGACGACGAGGGCGACGAGGACGACGAAGCCAACGAGGCCGATGAGGGCAATGAGAACGATGAAGGCGACGAGGATAATGACGGAGACGAAGGGAACGAGGGCGACGAGAATGACGAGGGCGACGAAAACGATGAAAACGACGAGAATGACGAGAATGACGAGAATGACGAGAATGATGAGAATGATGAGAATGATGAGAATGACGAAGGCGACGAAGGCGATGAGCTAGACGAGGACGACGAGGGAGATGAGGACGACGAGGGAGATGAGGACGACGAGGGAGATGAGGACGACGAGGGAGATGAGGACGACGAAGGCGACGAAGATGACGAGGGCGACGAGAATGACGAGGACGATGAGCTGGACGAGGACGACGAGGGAGATGAGGACGACGAAGGCGATGAAGATGATGAGGGCGACGAAGATGACGAGTCCGACGAGAATGACGAAGACGATGAGCTAGACGAGGATGACGAGGGAGATGAGGACGACGAGGGCGACGAAGACGAGGAGGGAGACGAAGACGACGAGAATGATGAGGACGACGAGAACGACGAGAATGACGAGAATGATGAGCTAGACGAGGATGACGAGGGAGATGAGGACGACGAGGGCGACGAAGACGACGAGGACGATGAAAACGACGAGAACGACGAAGATGACGAAGACGATGAGGACGACGAGTCCGACGAGAACGACGAAGGCGACGAAGACGATGAGCTGGACGAGGATGACGAGGGCGATGAGGACGATGAGAACGACGAAGAGGATGAGGGCGACGAAGACGATGAGCTAGACCAGGATGACGAGGGGGATGAGGACGACGAAGGCGATGAGGATGATGAGCAAGACGAGGACGATGAGGGCGACGAAGACGATGAGCTAGACGAGAACGACGAAGGGGATGAGGACGACGAGAACGACGAAGGCAACGAGGCTGACGAGAACGACGAAGGAGATGAGGGCGACGAGAACGACGAGGGTGATGAAGGCGACGAGGGGAACGAGAACGACGAAGGTGACGAGGACGGCGGCAACGAGGGCAATGAGGGCAACGAGGGCAACGAGGGCGACGAAAACAACGAGGGCAATGAAGGCGACGAGGGCAACGAAGGCGACGAAGGTAACGAAGGTAACGAAGGCAACGAGGGCAACGAGGGCGACGAGGGCAACGAAGGCAACGAGGGCAATGAGGGCAACGAAGGCGACGAGGGCAACGAGGGCGACGAGAACAACGAGGGCAACGAGGGCAACGAAGGCAACGAGGGCGACGAAGGCAACGAGGGCAACGAGGGTAACGAGGGCAATGAAGGCGACGAGGGCAACGAGGGCGACGAGAACAACGAAGGTAATGAAGGCGACGAGGGCAACGAGGGCGATGAGGGCGACGAAGGGTGATCGCTGAGGTGATCCCCCGGACAGTTGAGCGGCAAGCCGAGCGAATCTCGGTTGCCGTTTTCGCCGGTGGCCCGATCATCAGACCGCGTGGAGTGCGTTGGTCGTAGCCTTGTCCTGAGGGCCGCCTTGCGAAAGGCGGCCCTCGCGGTCGCGCCCGCTTATCGACACCCTGCGGCATCAGCTTGCCCGCTTCGCGGCACAAGCTTCGGCCAGTCGTCGGAGAGGCTCATACCAAAGATCGAGCAGTTCGAGCGCACAGCGCCTGCTCGTTGATGGCCGCGACGAGCATCTCGACGTCGCACCGGTCCCATGGCGCATTATCCGCGCGCCTCCGTCCATATAGCTGCGGCGCCTGCGACAGGATCGTCGGGGCGCCGGCGTCGGCGAAGGTCGCCGCGCGCAGCAAGGGCAGCTTTGGCACGCTCACCCCGCCAGGATCGATCATCATCGCGCCGTCTGTTGCCAGCCAGAGATGATGGCGCCGTTGAGCCTCGCATCGGCTCGACCCCATCGTCGGTCGCTACCGTCGAGTTCCAACGGCAGCAGGTGATGAAAACGGAAAGCGTCTCGAAAACGATGGCTGCTCGGCCGATCAATCGCGCCAGGTCTGAAACTAAGCCCCTTGGGCCCCCCGAACATCCGCGTTCGTTCGGCTTCCATGGCTGCAAAGCCTACTGCTGAGGCGCGGAATTTAAGGGTGAAATTCGTCGGGCGAGCCCCGGTCATCGCTCGGGCGAGCTGCCTGCGATGTGTATCAATTTGATACGTAAATTTTCCCGTTAAGGAATCGTTGTCATTCGCGATTCCGGGTGTAAGCTCTCCTTGCTTGGTGCCGACTCGGAGTCGGGACTGGGTAGCAAAGTCCGACCTCCGGGATTCAAGGTCGCTCCTGATTATTCGGACGCTTATGGCGATGTCGATTGGCGCAACCCGGTAGGTTGTTTGGCCCCAGGGGGGTGCTGAACCAAGAGTTGAGCAAGACATTGTAACAGTGGGTCGCGCCCCGCGGGTTCGACTAGCTTTGTACTGTCGGGAATGGCCCATGTAGGCCGCCCATTTTCACCACAACGTATCCGAACGCGTGCCTTTGGCACATCCGCTGAAGGCGTGCGCTCATGGGGAGAATGATCATGACGTGCATTCATAACGTAAGCGACACTGGCCTCGATCCGATCGAGGAAATCCTTGAGACTCTGGTCTTGGGCGACCTTTTTGCGCCGGTCAGCTTCATCGACGATCCCGATAGCGAGGGTCAAGACGAAGACGACGAAAACAACGAAGGCAATGAAGGCAACGAGTCCGATGAGGACGATGAGGACGACGAGGACGACGAGGGCGACGAAGCCGACGAGAATGATGAAGGCGACGAAGACGACGAAGCCAACGAAAACGACGAAAACGACGAAGGCAACGAAGGCGACGAAGCCAACGAAGCCGACGAAGACGACGAAAACGACGAGGGTGACGAAGGCAACGAGTCTGACGAAGACGACGAGAATGACGAAGGCGACGAAGGCAACGAAGCCGACGAAGGTGACGAGAGCACCCTGGACGACGGCGACGAAGGCGATGAGGACAACGAGAACAACGAGAACGACGAGAACGACGAGGGCAATGAAGACAACGAGAACGACGAAGGCGACGAGAATAACGAGAACAACGAAGGCGACGAGAGCAACGAGGACAATGAGAACGACGAGAATGATGAGGGCGACGAGAATAACGAAGGCGACGAAGCCAACGAAAACGACGAGGGCGACGAGAATGACGAGTCCGATGAAACGGACGAGCATGATGAGGGCGACGAGAATAACGAAGGCGACGAAGGCGACGAAGGCGGCGCCGGCGGCCAAAACGAGGACGACGAGGGTAACGAGGACGACGAGGACAACGAGGACAACGAAGCCGACGAAGGTGATGAGTCGGATGAGGGCGATGAGGACAACGAGGGCGATGAAGCCACTGGCAACGACGAAGGCGACGAGGGCGACGAGGGCGAAGAAGCCGACGAGGACGATGAAGACAACGAGGACGATGAAGGCGACGAGGGCAACGAGAACGACGAAGACAACGAGGATGACGAGGGCGACGAGGCCGATGAGCAAGGCGATGAGGACGATGAACTCGACGAGAATGACGAGAATGACGAGGGCGACGAAGGCGACGAGAACGACGAGGGCGACGAGAACAACGAGGGCGATGAAGGCAACGAGTCCGATGAGGGCGACGAAGGCGATGAGGACGACGAGGCCAATGAGGACGATGAGGACGATGAGGACGATGAGGACGATGAGGCCGATGAGGACAATGAGGACGACGAAGGCGATGAAGCCGATGAAGGCGTCGAAGGCGACGAGAACGATGAGGACGATGAGGACGATGAGGGCAATGAGCAGGACGAAGATGACGAGGGCGATGAGGACAACGAGGCCGACGAGGGCGACGAGGGTGATATCTAATCACCTGATGCTTGTTACGGTTCAGCCGGGATTGATCCCGGTTGGACCCGACAGGTCCGAGGCCCGGTTCGCCGGTGTTCTCTAAGCTCAATGGGAAACCCCCGGCTCCAAGCCGGGGGTTTTCTTTTTGCTCTCAACCGGAGGGACACGGGATTTGCCGGCACCGCAATTGCTGGGGCACAAGGACAGGTCGTCTGCGAGGATCAGTTACAAGTCGGCATGGTTCACGGAATGCGCATGTTCCTTGCCATTCCCACGAAACCGGGCATCAAGGCAGGCCAGTTGTCGATCGAAGCAGTGTGGGCGAAGCCCACGCCCAAATGCTGCGGATATGGCGAAGGAAGGACGTTGGCGATCAACCTGTGCGCCCACGGGATGCGTGACTGATGAGCACTCCAATCGTTCACCCGCAATCCCAACAACATAATTTGGGAGACTGGCTCGACCTTCATGAGCTCGATCATCAGACGTGCCTTCATCTGCTCGATGAAATAGCGCACGAATCTGCCAAAATCCCAGCCTATCGGAACAATCCGGATCAGCAATCCCTGGACTTGGACCCTGATGGCGTCTGGACCGAAATTATATCTGCGATGTGCAAATTCCTGCCAGAGCACCAAATTCTCATCGAAGAAACCTTTCAGCAATCAACAAAAATTGCTGTCGCTGCGAAAGGAAAATCCCGAAAAGCGCTTACGATCGATCATGGTCCAGCCAAATATCCTACAATCATGTACAATTATTTTGGCGAAATTTCGGATCTTTTTGTCGTGGCGCATGAATTCGGCCATGCCTTGCAGATAAGGGCAAGTGACGGAGAATTTATGTCACCGGTGATGAGGGAGGTATGTGCTTTTATCTCCGAAGGCGCTCTATTATCCTCTTATTCGAACGATAATGCCTTCTGCTCCGAGGGTTTGATCAATCACTGGCATAAATCCAATAAGAGATACTTCGGAACTCTTGCGATAAAGCTGAAGGAATCGTTGAAAAATAGAGACGCTATCTATGAATATGGCTGGAATTATCCGATCGCCCGGTTTCTGGCGCTGCGAATTTCGGGCAGTTTTTCGCGAGATTTAATATGGAGTGTTTTCAGCGGCGCTTACTCTGTACGGCGGGTTTTGGATCAACTGGCAAAATAGCTGCCATGTGGCGAGCGGCTTGCATCTTGACCTGCCTCCGCAATTCCGCGCCGTTCTGAGCCGGAAACTTCATCTATTATCGAGTGCCAGGATAAGCGGCTCCGGTGGACGAACTGGTTCTGGACAGATCACGTCACTCACAGCAACGCCCCCGCGCGCCGCCATCAAACATAAACTGTCATCCGATTGGCAGGCGGATATCAGGTGCCGAACCCAATTTCAGCTGGAGGGAGGCGTGTCAGCCCAGGGCGCGTGCCAAGAAATCCGGAACCAGCTTACGCCCCCTCGGGCGATTCCGTCGGCGTTTCAACTTCTCCTGAAAATACGCGCCGAAAGAACTCGATCCTGTTCGGGATCGTATTTGTAATCTTCTCGCGCTCGCTGTCGGGGAAGCGTTCCGGATGATGGATGATCGTGTAAGCAAAAAGAGCTGACTCGGCGAAATCTTCCTGCTTACTCTTGCTCGCATATTCCGTAATGTAGGAGCCGTCACGCGATACGGCGCTTTTCCACTCCGGCGAGTCCAAATAAGCCTCTTGGATCGACGCGTGACTTCCTTCGTGGAAAAATGTTTCTTCGAGGTCGTGGGTGCCAATTCGCTTGCTCGCGTTTCCGGAGTAGATCGTAAAGAAATGCCCCTTGTCCTCTGCGAAAGCGGTCGTGTCGCTCCCGTCGAAATTCACGGTGATGTGCCTGATGATTTTGCGGTAGATTGAGGGCAATTTTCCGAGGGGAGCGCTATACCGTGAAGCATCCTGCTCGGCGGCTTCCCGGCTGCCAAACTCCTGATCCAGAGCGAGTTTGATTTTGGTCCCGTCGGTAAAATACGCCTCGAATACATAGGCATTCTGAACGAGCGGCTTATCGTGCGGCCGCTTGTCCGGCATCTCGAATTTTTGAAAGCCCAGATATTCGAGGCGATCGAATGCGCTGGGATCATTCGCCGTGATGAAATCGAAATCCGTACCGACAACCGATGAGCGGTAAGGGGCTGGGCCCTTGGTGGACGTATCGCTTCCGCCTTCAGACGATTCTTCGGCACGCGCCGAAAGGGGAAGGGGATCCGAATCACCTCTGGACCACACGGCTGCCAAAACCGAGACGATCAACACGGCCGCAGAGCCGACGATGACAGGAAGGTTTTTCATTGCTTTAATATGCGCCAAGCATGTTGAATGGTCGAGTTATAAATTGTCGAGGCTGGCTCCACCTAGCGGAGAAAATGTGGCTCAGATCAACTCAATGCTGACAGCGGACCCGGTCCGCCCCTTGTCCAAGCGGCACGCCAATTGATCGTAACGTGCTGATTTCGACACTCTGCTTCGCCTGCGCCGATAGGGATGACAGGTGAAGCGGCAATTAGTGGTCGATCTGAATTCTGACGTGATCTTCGCTAACGCCGGCAGCATTGGCAATAGTTTCACGGGCGTTTGCGATCTGAGCGAGCAAATTATTTTGCTCAGGCTGACCCAGCAACTCAGCCAAGCTGATATCCAGAACCTTTGCCAGTTCGTCCATGCGGAGAGGTTTGGGACGCGTTCTGTTTAGCTCCCAGCCACAAACCGCTGCGTCGCTCACATGCATCAGTTCGGCAAGCTGCCTCTGCGTCATAGCTTTGGCCAAGCGGATCCGCTGTACGCGCACGCCAAAGCTTTCCCGATGTCGCGCCGTGCCGGCAACGGCCGGCCCCAAGGCGACCGCACCTTGCAGCCGCGCCGCGCCCAACGATATTTGCGATATAGGGATTGCGAAATCCAAGCCTACCAGGCGGCCGCTTACCCAAGCAACATGGGACCCCGCGGCGCCGCTATGCGGAAGCTTTACATCTACGGGATTTCCCGCTGCCAAAGGCGCATCGCTCTCCATCACCAGCCCAAATTCCGAAATATTATGGACTGTGACTTCGAATTCGCCGTCTTTGGCCTTCGCTCCCGGAAAGCGCATTCGGGTGCCGCAGGGCTCACAGGGCCTGCCAGGGCGCATTTCTATAAAGGCGGTGACGGTCATAATGGCCCTATCCAAACGTCGCATAACGTCGACAATTTGCAATGCGTCCTATGTCAGCGCATATTTATGAGTGCGAGCCCTCCCAAGAGTGTCCACATTTGACACGGGATGTAAATAGGGCGCGTGCGGACGACAGCGACAGAATATGAAACTGCGCCCGATGGGCGATGGCGCCACACTGTATGTCTCGGTTGATGCAGTCCCGGAACCTATTGCTTTGGCTTGGATGCTGATCGGATTCACGGCATCGTCGCTCGTCGGCCGTTCCGCGAACGGAGCGTTGATCTGATATGCGGCGATAGTGCCCCATTTCGGGTCATGTTAGTATTTTGGTGATTTGGCCATGCTATCGGCGGGCCATGGAGATTCCGCGCGACGCCATCTATTTCGAGCAACTCGCCCGCGTCGCACGGGTGAAGGCCGCTGAATGCGGAGATCCCATTCTCGCCGTCCGGCTGCGCGAGCAGGCGATCAAGCATGAGCGGACCGCAAGAAAGCTGCGAAGGGACGAAGAGGCTTCATAGTTTGCCGTCGCGCGCGGCGCCAAAAAGGCCGCGCCAGTGGAGCACGGCCTTTCCGGCATGTGACATGCAGCCCTCCTTGCCTCGCCGGGGGGAAGCTGAGTCGCAGGGCAGGATGAGATTGACCCGAAATGGGGCAATCGTCAACGATAACCGCGATAATCCGCGGTTTGAAAGACAATTCACCGCCGCCAATCATCACCCGTAGAGGGCGCGATTATCATCTGAGGTTGGCGCTTATCCGGCCGGGTTCGCCCGAAGCTGAGCCATGGCGCCGCCCCAGGCAGAATCTGCACAACCTATGTTAAGTTGAGATGCCGTAGCGTTTATAGCGAGTTGACTCTCTTATCTCCGTCTATAACGCTTGCCCCACTCCGATCTCCGACGCGACCCAAGGAGATCAGGTGGGGGACGGCGTTCGGTGTCTCCAAAACCATCGGAAGCCGGGAGGGGCCTTGTCGAAAGACGGGCCCTTTTTCGTTACCCGCCCCGCGTTTCTACGTTCACGGCCAGCCTTCCTCTCGCCCATCCCAATGCCATGTCGAAACGCGCATGATCGACAGGGCGATCGCGACCAGTTTGAAACATCCGCTGCGAACGGCCGCTATTCGGGATCCGAACACAGAACCGGAGCGTCGCTAACCGGCCAGGCTTCTCAACTGTGGTACAGGCGCACGGGGTACGCAGCTGCCTCGGCGTCCGACGGGGTAAATACGGTCACGGCAGCGGGAAGTACGCGGAAATGGGCCGGCGTCGCGGTCACGATCTCGCCGTCGGTGTTGATGGGCATCGGGCGCCGCGTTTCAATGTCGAACTCCACGCACCGTGCGGTGCGAACTTCTTTCCATGCGCCGTGGGTGCCTGTCCGGAAGGCGCGCACCATGACGGCCAGCTTCCAGAGATTCCGCATCTCCAGGCTATAAAGGTCGAGGGTGCCGTCATCGATAGCGGCTGTTTCCTCAACGACATTGCCGCCGCCGTACAGGCGGCCGTTCCCGATCGCGATCTGGTAGGTTTTGACCGTCGTTCCGTTTCCCTTTTCGACGATCCTGGCGCGAAACCGCCGGGCGCCCGCCAGGATGCGGAGCGCGGCAATGGCATAGCCGAGGCGTCCGAAGCGCTTCTTGATGCCCGGATCCAGCCGCTGCGCCAATTCACTGCTCAGCCCGATGCTTGCCACGTTGAAGAAGGCATGGCCGTTCACCGTGCCCACGTCGATCTGTCTCTTGTGCCCGGCGACGATAACGTCGGCGGCGGCGGCAAAGTCGAGCGGGATCGAAAGCGTCCGCGCCAGATCGTTGGCCGTACCCGCGGGGATAATGCCGAGCGGCAGCCCGCTATCGATGATCGCCGGCGCGGCCGATGAGATCGATCCGTCGCCGCCGCAGACAATGACAGCGTCTGCGGTTCGATGAAGGCGCGTGATGTCGCGCGCAATCTCGGGGAGATTCTCGAAGGGTTCGACAGTGACGGCAAGACCGCCGGCCTCCAGCCGACCGCGCACCGGTTCGAGCGCGCTTTCGCCTTGCCGGGATTTTGAATTGTGAAGCAACAGGACGCGCTTGCCTGTGTGTGATGGCATGGACCAAACCTTCGGGAGAGATGCGTCGGGCGATGTCGGCTATACCCAATCCGCATCCAAGACCAGAAGGCAAGGAGGGAGCCGGCAGAGGTTTTCGCTTGATCTTGGCATATCGGGCACCTGGGAAGACTTTCTTATTCTTTCCTGGCGCCCGTCTTTTTGCGCCATTGTCCTATCGGTCGATTTCGCCTTTGGAGAGCAAGGCGCACTACCATATTTGCGTGCAAATAGGACTGGCATCGATTGTCGGCGCCGGCCGGTGAAATGGGGGCTCGATCATCGGCAAGCCACGCAAAGCCAGAGTGCTTTGGTGTAGGCTTTCGTATGTCTGGAAAGAAATGGCTCCCCATGGAGGATAGCAGAGGGCACCACTGGTCTGACTACATAGAACTTGAAAAAATTCAAGATGTTAAGTCTGAAAAGGAGGCCAAAAAATCCGGCCAAATTGTTACTAAAAAGGCGCCCAAAATATCGCTCCGTGAGCGGGCTGCAGAACTCGTGGGCACTGGATTAACATTTCGGGCGATGGAATTCGAGGCCGTCGGCGTGCCCCGTCATTACCTCTCGATTATGTGTGATGAAGGGACGCTGGAGCGCGTCTCGCACGGACGATATCGTCTGGCCAGAAGTCCGAGTTTGAAGCCGAATATATGAGTGGTTGATGTAACCCACTCAATTGTTCGCGTGACCGTAAGCGGCTGAACTTCCGATGGAAAAAATATTTCATCCGAAATAGCCGACAAGCAAGCCGACAAATTTCTACGTCATTCTCCATGAGCGCAACACGCCCGTTCCCCTAGATTGCAACGGTTTTTCGTCATCCACCGACAGATGAATCTGTCCGGCGCGGAATCCCCGTCGATCCGTCGACGCGCCACTATCTCCCTACGCAGGGCCGAAAGTTCAGGAGGTGCAGTATCGCTCATGCTGCCGATTACCGTTGCAAAGTTCCGTAAAACATGAAAATCCTGATCTTGAACGCGGCTTTGCGTATAATAATGTTGGTGGAGCAGGATATGCGTCATGACGGAGGCAAAGAACGCGGATGATCGTTCCGGTGCTTGGGGCTGGCCGCCCTTCGTGCCCGAACAATTTCTTTCCTACTGGCCGGTCGGATGGAAGTCCGAGCCCTGGATGGCGGCGAGTGTCGATTTCCTGAAGGAAATGGCGAGCATAACCGCCGGAACCTCTTCACTCGCGCCCGACAGCAAGGATTGGCGGTTCAAGGACAAGGCTTGGAGCGACAACCCTCTCTACCAACGCTGGGTCCAAGCCTATCTCGCTATGTGCGCCGCCGTCGAGGCGATGATCCCCGATAATATTCCCCTCAAGGAACAAGCGCGGGCAGAGCTGGTGACGTCGATTGTCACGAGCATGTTTGCGCCGACCAATACACTTGTTGGCAACCCGGCAGCGCTCGCCAGGACATGGGAGACGAAGGGCGACAATCTCGCCAAGGGTTTCCAGAATTTCGTGCGCGATCTCGGCGAGAATGGCGGAATGCCGGCGCAGGTCGATGACAGCAGCTTCGAGGTCGGCCGCAACCTCGCGGTCACGCCGGGCAAGATCGTCCTTCGGACGCCGATGTTCGAGCTCATCCATTATGCCGCCGTGACGGACAAGGTCAGCGCTGTCCCTGTGCTGCTGGTCCCCCCCCAGATCGGCCGATTTTATTTCACCGATCTCGCGCCCGGACGGAGCTTCGCTGAATACACCGTGTCGCAAGGGATCAACTATTTCGCGATCAGCTGGCGCAATCCGTCGCCGAGCGAGCGCGAGTGGGGCCTCGACAATTATCTGGAAGCGGCATTCGAAGCGGTCAAGGCGGTGGCCCAGATTGCGAATGCCCCGAAGATCAATATCGTCGGCTTCTGCGCCGGCGGAATTCTGTCGGCAATTCTCGCCTCCTGGCTCGAGGCGCGAAACGTCGCCATGATCAACAGCCTCACGCTTTGCGTGACGATGCTCGACTTCAGCAGCGACGCCGCACTCGGCGCGTTCCGCTTTCCGGCGATGTTGAGTGTTGCCAAGGCCCAGTCCGAATTCAAGGGCGTGCTCTCGGGTGACGATCTTCACAAGGTCTTCACGCTGATGCGCCCGAATGACCTGCTCTGGAACTATTGGGTCAACAATTATCTGATGGGCGAAAGCCCACCGGCGTTCGACATCCTGGCGTGGAACAAGGATGGCACGAACATGCCGGCGCGGCTGCACAATGATTTCCTCGATCTTTTCGAAACCAATCCGCTCATTGAGCCGGGCCGCTTTCGCATCGCGGGCGAGACGATCGATCTTGGGCGAATCAAATGCGACGCCTTCGTCGTCGGGGCGGTCACCGATCATCTCACGCCGTGGAAGGCATGCTACAAGGCGGTCCATCTTCTCGGCGGCGACGCCGTTTTCGCGCTGAGTAATGGCGGACATATTGCGGCGCTCGTTAACCCGCCCGGAAATCCCAAGGCTTGGCACAAGCTTCAAGCCGCGACGGCGCCTGACGCCGGGAGCTGGGAAACGGGAGCGGAAGAGTTGCCGGGAAGCTGGTGGGAGAGCTGGACGAAGTGGGTTGTAGCGCGCAGCGGCAAGGCAGTGAAAGCCCCACCTACGCCCGGCTCGAACACATATCATGCGTTGGCCGACGCACCGGGCCAATATGTGAAGGAAAGCCCGGCTCTCTGACCGGGCCCAGCAGGGGGACGAATGATTTATACAGCTTTTGAAGCCGCGAGGCTCCTGACACGGCCGATGGCGGCAACGCTCGACACCTGCAGTGCGATCGCCCGCCACGACCTCAATCCCCTTCGCAACAGTTTCGCGAACAGGGCCTTCTGCACCCTCTGCGAAGTTCCCTTCCGGGTGTTGCGCGACTATCCGAAGCAGGGCTTCCACGTCGTGCACGAGGATGGTTTTCTCGGCGAACGCATCGTTCGCAGCCTGCCGTTCGCCGATCTCGTCGGCTTCGATGTTCCGCACGCGGACGAACGCGAGAAGGTGCTGATCGCTGCGGCGCTCTCGGGGCATCATGCAACGCTGCTGCGCGACACCGTGCGCGGCTTCGCGCAGGATTTCACACCCTATATCACCGATTGGCGCGACGCTCGCGAGGTGCCGCTCTCGGAAGGGGACTTCGGGCTCGACAGCTATGTTGCCTATCTTATCGACTTTCTGGAAGCGCTCGGTCCTGGAGCCCATCTAGTCGCGACGTGCCAAGCTGCGCCCCCGGCGCTGATGGCGGCGGCGGTGCTAGCGAAGCGGAACCCCGAACTCGTGCCCGCGAGCCTTACGCTCATGGCCGGACCGATGGACACGCGGGTCAACAAGGGGTTTATCAACAAGGTCGCCGATCATGTGCCGCTCAAGCTGCTGCGCGCGAACAACATCAAGAAGGTGCCGCCGGGCTTTCCGGGTTCGGGCCGGCGGGTCTATCCGGGCTTCTACCAGCTTGCCGGATTCATGCTGCTCAATCTGAAGCCGCACGTCCGGAAGCACGCGGAATTCGTAAAGGACGGTTTTCGAGGCGACGCCGATGCCCAGGAAGCTTTCCGCGGCTTCTACGACGAATATTTCGCGGTTCTCGATATGACCGAGAGCTTTTACATCGACTCGCTCGAGCGCATCTTCTTCGAGCATCACCTGCCGCGCGGCGTGATGACCTTCGAGGGAGAGCCGATCGACTTCTCGGCGTTGGTTGCGATGCCTCTGCTTACGATCGAGGGGGCCAAGGACAATATGTGCACGCTAGGGCAGACCGAGGCGGCCCATGCCATCTGTCCCAATATTCCCGATAGCCTGCGTGGACATCATGTGCAGGAGGGCGTCGGGCATTACGGAGTTTTCTCCGGTTCGCGCTTCCGGAACGAGATATACCCCGTCGCGCGCGACTTCATTCGCGCTCATTCCTGCTGACGTCTGCGATGGGAAGCGCTGCCCTCATGTTTGGCAAGCCTCGCTATCGGTGCGTGCGGGACGTGCTCGTCCAGCACAACGAGGAGTGCAAAAGTTCCGCTTTCCGTCTGTCCTTCGAGGGTATGGTCGATATCCGGCCGCGGCCCGCGACGCGGGCATTCTTCTCAGTCCGCATGGTGCGCTCAAAACATGCAACGACGGGTCCGGATGCGTGGCGGCTTCCGCCGACACGCATGGGCACATGCGTCGGCCTTGTCCTGCCGATGCCGCTCGACGTCAGAGGCGAGCCGTTGCCCAGGACACCAAGTGCGAGAAATGAGGGCGCGCGGCTGGCCCCGAAGACCGGGATTTCGGGACATGCAAGAGCCTCTTGCCTTGGCCCAAGAATCCATACATATGTATGGAAACGATAACCAAGTCAGGTGAGGATCAGCCGTGGGTATGCAACAGATCAATTTTGCGATGGATTCCGAGCGTCCGCTTCCGATTGCCGATCGGGACGGGTTGCGCCGGGCGCTGAGCGAGGCGAACATGGCGACCTTGCTCATGGTCTACGTCCATCTGACCCACGATGAATCCATGCTGGAGCGCTTCACCCCGCACATTCGTTCGCCCTATTCGATGGAGCCTGCGGTTCCTCCGCCCGATCTTGAAGACGAGCTGCGCGACAAGCTGTTCGCGGTGTTGACCTCAGAGACCGAGGTCAACCTCGCGCCCGTGTCAAGCGAACTGATGCTCAAGATGATGTCGGTCAGCGTCGCCGAACCTGTCGACGAGGAGTACCTGCCGTTACTGCTCGAGCAAATGGGTTTTGAGCTTCCCGTTCCGCGCCGTGAAATCGCCACTCGCAAGGCGCCTCCACCAGGGTTCAAGGTACTGGTCATCGGTGCGGGGATGACCGGCATCGTCGCAGGGATAAAGCTGGCGGAAGCGGGGTACGACCATGTTATCATCGAGAAGAACGCCGATGTCGGCGGGACGTGGTTCGAGAATAACTATCCGGGCGTCGGCGTCGACACACCCAGCCACTTCTATTCCTTCTCCTTCGAGATCAATCCCGAATGGAACCATTATCACCCCAAGGGCCACGACATGCAGGACTACCTCCTGCGCGTTGCCCGCAAATACAAGATCGCCGATCGCACGATCTTCAACACCCGCGTGATCGCGTGCGTCTATGACCAGTCTGCCGCGATCTGGCGGGTCACCGTCAAGACCGAGGGCGAGCCGGAGCGCGTGATCGAAGCTAACGCGGTCATCAATGCGCACGGTCCGATCAACCGCTGGGACATGCCGAATATTCCCGGCCTGTCCTCATTTGCCGGCCCTGCCATGCACACCGCCGGGTGGGACACATCGGTCGATGTCACCGGCAAGAACGTCGTGATGATCGGCACCGGGGCCAGCGGACACCAGCTTGCGCCCGCGGTCGCGCCTTCTGTCAAGCACCTCACCATCTGCCAACGCTCGCGACACTGGGTGATGAACAACGCAGAGGTTGCCAAGACGGTGACCGACGGTGTGAAGTTCGCCCTGCGTCACATTCCCTTCTACAAGGAATGGTTCCGCTTCCGCGTCTATTGGTTCGCAGGTGACGGATTGTTCATCAATGTGCTGAAGGACCCGGATTGGCCGAACCAGGAAGTCTCAGTCTCGGCACATAATGATGCGATGCGCCAGTATGCGCTGCATCACCTGACGACTTCGCTGGCCGATCGTCCGGACCTGATCGAAAAGCTATTGCCCGACCACCCGATTTTCTCGAAGCGGATCCTGATCGATGAAGGCTGGCTCGATACTTTGCAGATGCCGAACGTCACGCTCGAGACGCAGGCCATCGACCATATCGAATCCGACGCGGTCGTCATGGAAGATGGAACGCGCCACCCGGCCGACATCCTGGCGCTCGCAACAGGGTTCAACGTGAGCAAGATGATCGGCAACCTGAGGGTAATCGGTCGTGACGGTGCCGACCTGGGCGAACGCTGGGGCGAGGAGGATCCGCGATCCTACCTTGGCGTTACAGTACCTGATTTTCCCAACTTCTTCCTGACCGTGGGGCCGAACAGCGCACCCAATCATGCCGCCGGACAAAACATCATTTCGGAAGCCCAGGTCAACTACATCATCGAATGTCTTGATGCAGTCCTCGAGGCCGGGGCTAGGTCGATCGAACCCACGAAGGACGCGTTCGACGCCTGGAACGACAAGATCGACGCGCGGATGCAGGACATGATCTGGACCCATCCCAAGGCGAACAGCTACTACAATAACAGCAAGGGGCGGATATTTCTGTCGTGGCCCTATCGTCTCGTCGACTACTGGACCGAGATGCGCGCGCCTGTGCTTTCGAACTTCGAACTGCGCTGATTACGCCTCAGCAATAAGGCAGAACAGGAGAGAAAATGGCCCTTGATCCTCAGGTCGCAGCCATGCTGGATGCCGCACCCGCATGGCCGGGCGCACGCAACATTCCGATTGATGAGTTGCGTGCATTCACCCGCCAGAGCAGCATGGCTGCGGGACCGCTGCCCGTGCCGCTCTCGGTTCGCGACGCGGAATTTACGGGACCGGCCTCTCGGGTCCCGATCCGCATCTACACCCCGGAAGGCGAGGGGCCATTTCCTCTGGTCGTGTTCTTCCACGGCGGGGGTTATGTCATCGGCGATCTCGACACGCAGGACATGATCGCCCGGGGTCTTTGCTACGGTAGCGGTGCGGTGACTGTTTCAGTGGACTATCGTCTCGCGCCCGAGCATCGTTTCCCTGCTGCGCCGGACGATGCGTTTGCGGCGGTCAAGTGGGTTGCAGACAATGCAGCTGCGCTCGGCGGGGACGCGGGCAGGCTGGCGGTGGCCGGCGACAGCGCTGGTGCGAACCTTGCCGCCGTTGCCTGCCTCGATGCGCGCGAGGCGGGCGGCCCGGACATCTCGGCGCAGATACTCTTCTATGGATCCGGGAATTACTCGCCCGACCTTCCTTCTTCGCGCGAATTCGCGGACGGGCCGATCATCACCGACGATGATGTGGCATTTTTCTGGCAACAGTATCTCGGCGATCGCTTTGGCAAGGAGAAAAGTCCGCGGGCTTTCCCATATCATGCGGAAGACCATAGTGGCTTGCCGCCCGCCTTCGTCGGCACGGCCGAGTGCGACCCCACACGCGACGACGCCGAGCGTTACGGCGAAGTGCTGGCGGCCAAGGGCGTGCAGGTCGAGGTCAAACGCTATGCGGGGATGCCGCATGGTTTCGTATCGTGGCTGGGCATCGTACCCGCGGCGCAACAAGCTATTGACGATGGGTGCAAATTTCTCGCCGCCCGCTGGACTGCGTCGTGAAAGGGAGCCTTGAGGAACTGGCCGGCGGCGTCGCCGTAATCACCGGTGCGGGCAGCGGCATCGGCGCGGGCCTGGCCCGGAAGGCAGCCGGTGCTGGCATGCATGTCGTGCTGGCCGACATCTTGCAAGATCGCATCGAGGCCGTCGCCAACGAGATCGAGGGCCAAGGCGGCAGGGCGCTGCCGATCGTGACCGACGTCTCTGATCCGGCGGCGCTGGATCGGCTTGCACAGCGCACCCATGACGAACTTGGCGCCGTCCGGCTGCTGGTCAATAACGCCGGTATCGAAATGCTGGGAAATGTGTGGGACATATCGGCGGCGACTTGGGAAAAGGCCATGAGCATCAACGTCATGGGGGTCATCCATGGCGTTCGGGCCTTTGTTCCGCATATGCTGAACGCAGGGGCTCCGGCGTTCATCGCAAACCTGTCGTCGGTCGGCGGATTAGGCATCATGCCTATCCAGACGCCCTATATCGTCAGCAAGCACGCGGTCCTGGCGTTCACCGAGTGTCTGGCTCTTGAGTTGGAACTCGCCGAAGCGCCGATCTCGGTCTCGGCGGTGCTGCCCGGTCCGGTTACAACCCGTATATTCCAGGATGCACCAACGGGCGAGAAGCAAGGCGAGGTCGCCCCGCACCGCGCGTTCATGGAAGCGATGCTTCGCGATCACGGTCTGGACCCGGATACCGCAGGCCAACGCATTCTCGAGGGGATCGTCGCGCGGCAGTTCTGGGTATCGTGCCATCCCGAGATGATGGCGGCCGCTGCGAAAGAACGTGCGGATCGGCTGAGCGGGCTGGAACCACCGCACATGACCGAGGCGATGCGGGCGATCGTGGCGGGATGACGGATCCGAGGCGCAGTCGGACGAAGCAGAAGATTCTGTCTGCCGCATATGCGTTATTCGCCCGGCATGGGTATCAGCGCGTGACAGTCGAGCAGATACTGGTCGAAGCCGGGCTGGCGCGCGCGACATTCTACGTGCATTTCCCGGACAAGCAACATGTTGCGCTGACTATCATCGATGAGATGTGGAAGCGGGCAGAAACGCTCTACGCCAATTTTCCCCTGTTGCCCGCGGTAAACGTACGGACGGTGCGCGGATGGCTGGAAGAGGTCGCGGCTCAGTGGGAACAGCACCACCACGAAATCTCATTCCTGATTGAGCAGATGCCCGAGGAACTGATCAGCGGCGTGCGCCAGCACGAAGAACGGCTGGTGGACCAATTGCTGGGCGATGGCCGTCATTGGCCGATGCCTCGAGACGAGGCCCGCTGCATAGCGGCGCTGCTGATATTTCAGATCGAGCGAGGGATGCAGGACATGTTCAACCGGCGGTGGCTGGTGGAACGGGACCTTCTCCTGGACACATTGGCCGGCATTTGGGTGCGATCTATCACGGCCGCAGGCAGTCCTGGCGAGCCGGCGCCTGAACGCGGCAAGCATTGAGAATATATTGCATTGGAGACAAACATGGACGAACTTCGATTTGACGGAAAGGTCGCGATCGTTACCGGCGCCGGGCGCGGCTTGGGTCGCGACTACGCGCTTCTGCTGGCCCGGCGCGGCGCCCACGTTGTCGTCAACGATCTGGGCCACGGCCCCGATGGTTCCCCGAGCGACGAGACGCCTGCCAATGAGGTGGTGGCCGAGATAAGCGCCTTTGGCGGCCAGGCTATCGCCAGCCGGGGCAACGTGATCAGCGATGCCGATGCAATCGTGCAAAGCGCGATCGACAGCTTCGGTCGCCTGGACATCCTCATAAACAATGCTGGCTATTCGGGTGGCGGGCTGTTCCCTGATATTTCTCAACAGGATTGGGATGCCATGATCTGCACCCATGTCGGGGGAGCGGTAAACATGTCGCGCGCTGCCTGGCCACACCTGGCAGCCGCAGGCGCCGGGCGGATCGTCAACATGTCGTCGGCATCGGCGTTCGGCGGGCCGTACACGTCGCATTACGCGACGGCGAAGTCGGCGATGATCGGCCTGACCCGGTCGCTTGCCGGAGAAGGGGCCGCGGTCGGACTGACGATGAATACGGTCATGCCCTCGGCTTATACACGGCTGACCGCGCAGATCCCCGATGAGCGACTTCGGGACTATCTGTCGGCCCATTTCCCTCCATCGCGCGTCGCCCCGTTCGTCGCTTGGCTGGCGCACGAAGCTACTACTGTAAACGGGGAGATTTTCTCGGTCGGTGGTGGAACTGCGACACGCGTGGTGCTTGCCGTGACAGACAATATCCATGTGTCTGAAGACACGCCTGAACAGTGGGCAAAAAAAGGGCCGGAGCTGCTCAAAAAGTCCGATCTGGAGATCCCGATGAACATGATTGAAAAGCTGTGCCACGAGTTGCGCAGCATCGATGCCCAAGGCGCAGCTATGGCCGACGCCATCAAGAATACCAATCGGTTTTGAAGCAGACCCGGCGCCCGAGCCAGGCGTCAGCGAATTCGCAAGCAACCACTCCTCTTGATGGGTGAACATGTATGCCGGGAGAATTTGGAGACGCTGACACGGACCCTGTATTGTGGGATTTGCCGACGAGGCTTTTTCACTGGTCGCTTGTTCTGCTCGTGGCGGGCTTGTGGTGGACCGGCACGGCGCGGATGTTCCAGTGGCACGCCCTAATCGGCTACACGCTCGCGACGGGGTTGCTGTTCCGGCTGGTTTGGGGCGTGATCGGCAGCTCGACGGCCCGGTTTTCCAACTTTGTGCGGGGACCGGCGGCAGTCATGACGTACCTGCGCGGCAATGAATTGGATTTGCCGGTCGGACATAGTCCGCTTGGTGGATTGAGTGTCGTGTCCTTGCTGGCGCTTCTTGTTTGCCAGGTAATCGCGGGTCTTTTTGCAGTCGATATCGACGGGATGCAGGCGGGGCCGTTCTCATACCTGATCAGTTTTGAGCTGGCCCGATCCGCCGCCGCGCTGCATCACCTGCTGTTCAATATCCTCATCGGCTTCATCGCGCTGCATGTCGCCGCAATCGCATTTTACCATGTTTTCAGGGGTCAGAACCTCGTCGGTCCAATGATTACTGGAAAGGCGCGGACGATCGGTCGGGCGACCGAGGCTATCACGCCGCACTGGGTCGCATTGCTGGTAGTGATCGTCATCGCATTGCTCGTCTGGGCTGCAGTTCAATTTTTGGGGCGCACCTGACGAGGCGCCTACAGCCATTTCCGCGCAACATAGGGAGTGGGGACCGGGAGTAATGAGGCAATCCGTGCTCGACGGCGCTTGAAATCAGGTGGGGGAAATCCGGTGAAGCAGGTCACCGGTGATTCCAGGAAGTTGCTCCCGAGATAGGGCCGTCTATCGAACCGGACTACGCCGATAACTTTGGCGGAATGAAGTTTGTTAGCGCTAATTTGATTGACTTTGAGTGTGTGTAAGCTATTTTTGCAGTCGATTCCGCTAAGAGAATTCAGGTCAATGACCGACAAATGGGAGGGTGACTTTATGCGTATGAAATCGGTGATTCTCTGCTCTGCCGCAGCGGCAACCCTGCTGTACCCAGGGGTGGCGAGTGCGCAGGTCGATGGTCAGCCGGGTGAGCCGGGTGAGGCCGACAGCGCCGATCAGCCATCTGCTACGCTTTCCGAGATCGTCGTTACTGCTCAAAAACGCGCAGAATCAATCAGCAAGGCGCCGCTAGCGATAACGGCGATCGGGCAGAACACGCTCGATGACACCGGGTCGAAGAGCGTGGCCGACGCTGTGAAGACCATCCCCAGTCTGCAGACGACAACGGTCGGCAACCTCGCCATTCGCGGCATCGGCACAAGCATCATCATCCCGTCAGCGTCGCCTGCGGTCGCATTTCATGTCGACGGTGTCTATTCGGCCACGCTTGACGTGATTTCGGCGCCCTTGTGGGACATCGAACGCATCGAGGTGCTACGCGGTCCGCAGGGCACGCTCTACGGCCGTAACGCCACGGCCGGTGTGGTGAACGTCATCAGTGCCAAGCCGGTCGATGGATTGCGCGCGTTCGGCGATATTGCGTTTGGCAACTTCAACGATGTGACGGTCCGCGGCGTGCTCAACGTCCCGATCAGCGACACCCTCCAGGTGCGCGCCTCGGGTCAATACGAAATGAGCGGCGGCTATCAGCGCAATATCTACGACAATTCGGGCAAGGGCGGTCAGGTCAACCGTTTCAACGGTCGTTTGGCGCTGAAATGGCAGCCAATCGAACAGCTCACCTGGAACGTGAACGCCGCCTTGATCACGGATCGCGGCATAGTATCTACCAATGTTCCGAACTATTACGGCGCATTCGTGCCCTCGGCCACGCCGGGCAACCCGCCGACGCCTGTTGCGATCCCTTCGGGCTATTCGCCGCGCAACATTTTCCTGCCGGCCGACTATCTCCAGACCGCATCCAGCTTCGAGGAGGCCAACAGGGCTCACCGCAACGTTTTCGATATCCGCTCGAACCTGCGTTATGATGTCACGGACTCGCTGTCGTTAAGCTACATTTTCGGTCACGAGTGGCTCCGCGAGACGGGCAGGAACATCGCGTTCCAGATCACCGGGACCGAGGAAGACCGATCCTATCGTGCGATGTCGCACGAGGTGAACATCAACCTCGACACCGATAGGCTGCACGCGGTCGTCGGCGCCTATTATTTCAAGAACCGCGACCGCAACGAGGGCGTATTGCATATCAGTACGCCAGACCTGCTCACCGACCCGGCCAACGCCCCGCCGACCTTCACCGGCAAGATTGACCAGGGCGTAGTCGGCGGGATCAGCCGACAGGGCACCAAGGCTGTCTTCGGCCAGGCAACATATGACATCACTGACCGCTTCCGTCTGACGGGCGGCATCCGCTACAACCACGACACGATCGAGAACGAAGCCTCGCTGCAGTCGCTCTGTCCTTATGCGTCGACGAGCAATTCGCAGAATCCCGGGGTGAACCCTTCGGGACTGGATTCCGCCTTTTCCAACGGCAGCACTTTCTGCCCGACTTACGCGAACAATGTCACAATCGATTCGCTCTTCGGCACGCCTCTGACGCTTTTTGGCCTGCCCGCCCAGTTGCCCGCCCAGACGGCGATAGCCCTCGCGCTCGGAGTTCCGCCGGGCACGTTCTTCATCGACAAGCCTCTTCCGGGGCTCGCGACGAGCTTCAACAAGGTCAGCTGGAAGGCATCGGCCGACTTCGACCTGACGCCTGACGTTCTGCTCTATGCTACCGTCTCCACCGGATTCAAGACCGGCGGCATCTCGACCACCACGCCGGCGGCGGGACAGAGCCCGTTCTTCAATCCGGAGACCAATATCAACTATGAGGCGGGCATCCGCGCCAAGCTCTTCGACAACCGTGTCAGCGCCAACCTGACCGGTTTCTGGACCGATTACGATCAGCTCCAGGTCGGCACGATCGAAAACGACGCTAATAACATCCCCGGCAACGTTTACCGCAACGCCGGCAAGGCGCGCAGCCGAGGCCTCGAGTTCGAAGGCGCCTGGGCGATCACGCCGAGCGACCGCCTGTCGGGCTTCGTCACCTTCCTCGATGCACGCTTCACCGAGTTTCCCAACGCGGCAGATGTGTTCAACACATCGCCGGGAGGAGCGCCCGCCTCGATTGACGCCAAGGGCAACCGACTTCCGGCCTCGCCCAAATGGACCTTTCGTGCCGCTTACTCCCACATCTTCGACCTCGGCACGCACGGTACGCTTACGCCGACGATCCAGACCTACCACCAAAGCACGGCATATACTTATTACACTAACGGGCCGCAGGATCGCATCGATCCCTACTGGCGCAGCGACCTGGTGATCCGCTACGAGACACGGAACAAGACTTTTTCGGTGGAAGGCTTCGTTAACAACATCGAGGACAAGCAGGTCTTGACTTCCTCCTTCCCGTTCAACGGCTTCAGCCTCGCCTCATACAGTCTGCCGCGCACCTATGGCATCCGTATCGGCGTCAAGTTCGACTAGGTTGAGTTTGCGCAGATTTCGATGACCCAATCGGAAAGGGGGCGGGGCTCGCTCTGCCCCCTGTTCGTATAGGTTGCGGGGTATCCCTTTGCGAAACGGCGAGCTTCTTGCCTTTTTGCGGCTTTGGAAAAAGGGCTGGAGATCGGCGCAACATGCCCGGGTCTTCAACTGTCCTGCGAAGCGATTGCGGAATTTGGAGGAACTCGAATGACGTATGAAAAGCGGTTTCTGTTTGCCGGCGCTCTGGCGCTTCCCCTGGCCATGGCTGGCTGCGGCGATAGCAAGGAGGCGGGTATTGCGATCGTCGAAGCTTCGCCAGAGGCCCTGCAGGCGATCAAGGAGCGCCAGGAAGGTTTCAAGACGATGGGCGGCGCCTTCAAGAACATCAATGACGAGCTAAAGACCGGCAATCCGGATGCCGGTGCCATCCTGGGCATGGCCAGGGAGATCCAGGTTGCATCGGAAGGACAGGTTGCGAGGTTCATTCCCGATAGCGGGCCGGAAACCGGCGTGAAGATGCGCGCCCGCGCCGAGATCTGGGAAAGCATGCCCGATTTTGAAGCCAAGTACGACGCCTTCGTCGCGGCCTCCGACAGGCTGGCGGAAGTTTCTGCGACTGGCGATGTCGCGGCGATTACGGCGCAGGCCAAGAACCTCGGCGCCACATGCAAGGCCTGCCACGATAAGTTTCGCGTCGCGGATTAGGTCGGTCTGCGGCAGGGTGTTCGATAGAGAATTCGACCGCGTTCGGGACAGCAGGCCCTGCTGCGCCTTGATGGCCCAAGTGCTTGTCCCAAGTCATCTTCCCAGACTCGAGCCGCTGCGATAGCCTCGTTGGCGTCATGCGGCAACGGGGCCGGGAGCGGCACGCTCTGCGGATCGCGCGTCACGCCGGTACAGCGATCTTGTAGCCATAACCGCGAACGGTCCGAATTAAGCCGGCTTCGGGATCGAGCTGGAGCTTCGAGCGTAACCTTCTCACGAAAACATCGACGACGTTCGTCAAGGGATCGGCGTCATATCCCCAGACTTTATTGAGAATACGCTCTCGGCTCAGCACCTTGCCTTCACTCGTAAAAAAAAGGAGCAGCAGCTGGAATTCGCGTGCTGTAAGCTCCACCCGGGTGCCCGCCTTGAAGACTTCGATCGTATCGGTATCGAGCGTGATGTCGCCGATAGTGATTGCCGTCGGAGTACCGCTGTCGATCTGATGCGATCGTCGGCACAGAGCCTCGATCCTGGCGACAAGCTCCTCGAAATCAAATGGTTTGATGAGATAGTCGTCGGCGCCTGATCTCAGCGCGGCCACCTTGTCTTCAACCGAATCGAGGGCGCTGAGGATAAGGATCGGCGTTCGGATCGCCTGCGCTCTCAGCATGCGGCAGACTTCGGTGCCGCTGATGTCAGGCATGGCATTATCGAGCACGATCACGTCGAAGGATTCATGCAGCGCGAGTTTCAGACCGTCGGTTCCGTTCTCCGCTACCGCAACCATCATATTCTCTGTCCGCAGCCCGCGCTGAACGAACGAGCGGACGAGGGCTTCGTCGTCGACGAAAAGCACCGCGAGGCTCATTCGACGGACCTTTCGTCGACAATGGGAAACCGAATTCGCAACATCACCCCTGCTTGTGGCAGATTTTCGATCGAGACCGAACCGTCTTGCGCCCTTACCAGCGCCTGCACCACGGCAAGGCCGAGCCCGGAGCCTTCAGTCGACCTGCGTCCGCGAACGAAGCGATCAAAGACTTTGTCAATCAGTTCCTCGGGTACGCCAGGGCCGTTATCGGACACAATGACCTCTGCTTCGTTATCCGGCGTTATGTTTACCGCCACCAGAATTGTCACGTGCGGACCGCCATGTCTGGTGGCGTTGTCCACCACGGCCACCAGCGCCTGGCGCAACCGATCGGGATCGCATCTGATGATCGGACTTGGCCCGGGCGCGAGTGCGATGCTCGACGATGCATCCTCGATAAGGGGAGCGAACAATCCCACGACCTGCCCGGTGAGCTGCCGAAGATCCGTATCGCTCATCTCGAAATTCAGGCCGCCGCTTTGCGCTCTGGCAATCACGAACAGGTCGTCGATCAGCCTGCCGAGCATCACGGTCTGGTCCAATATGCGCGAGAAACACTCCTCGGCGCTGTCGGTCATGTCGTCCGCATCACGCAGCATGAGTTGAGCTTCCCCGCGAATGATGGTCAGAGGGGTGCGCAGTTCGTGACCAATCTCGGTGAGGAAGTTCCGCCTTTCCTCGTCGGTCCTGGCAAGCCGGGCGTTCGCTTCCTCCAGTTCTGCTGTGCGAAGTCTTACCTGTTCTGCCAGGGAGTCCCGTGCAGCCTGGAGGGTCAGTTTCTGCTCTGCCAGCTGAACGGCCATCGCGTCCAGCGAACGTGACAGGCTGGCCAGCTCGTCACGTCCTTTGAGATCGATGCGCCAATCCAGATTTCCCGCCGCAAGTTCGGCCGCGCCGCGCTCGACCTGACGCAGGCCGACGCCGAGACGCCGGAATACGATGGCCATGGTGATTGTGCCCAAGGCCAGCGAAAGTGCGAGAGCGATGATATTGATGAGGCCGGCCAGTCGCAGCAGGTTGTTCAGACGTTGATTGCGCCCTTCGATCGACGCATTCTCCCGCTCGATGGCATCCTCGAGAAATCGCAGAAGTCGAGGGAATGGTCGCCACAGCTCAACCAGTTCAGTCTGGGTATCGATGTTCTGTTCCAGCGCGACCAAGCGATCGTAGGAGTTTGCCAGCCTGCCGCTTTCCAGCAACTGTTTGACGTCATCGCCGAGGCGAGCGATTGCGTCTGCCTCCCCCGGTCTTCCGTTCGATTTTCTGGCGTAAGCGATTGCCCGGTCAAGGCTGGCGGCATACGCCTGCCTGGAAGCCGCTTCACCGGCGGAGAGGCTGGGGCTTGGACCAAATCTACGCCTGGCGGTCGTAGATATCTGCAGGTTCCAGGCCGCGGTCGCAAGCTGAAGGTAACTCGATACTCTCTGGTGTTTCGTTTCCAGCACTGCGGCAACCGACCTTACCTGATTTGCCAGCGCCAAGTTTACGGCGCTGATGAGCAGTAGTGCTGTGACAATGCACGCGATACCCAGGCCCAGCCTCGTTCCAAGCTTGGCCGGCCCTTTCCAGAACGGGAGTGGTTCAGTCGCGAGCATCGATATGGCATCCATTTCGTCGCCGGAACTTGGCCGCAAAACGGCCCGGGGTCACTGACTGTCATCTCCCGTTAATCTGCGAGTCAGCGTGCCATTCATGATCGTGCCCTAAACTGCCTTCCCGAAAAAGCCAAAGTTCCGCGCGTTGCTGCTGCTTCGCCGCGAAAAGAATAGCAGGAGGGGATGCTGATGGCCGCTGGAAGCGCGCTGATTAGGCTCTGTGCCGTTACGGCGCTACTGGGGGCGGCAGCCTGCAACTTCGATCGCGCTGCCGACGTCACGGCGTCAAGCGGCTTTTCGGCCGGAGCGATCCGTACCCCGTTTGATGCCGTTCCCCCCCGAGACAAACGTGACATCGACGGCAGCGCCGGCAAGCTGGGCTACGTCTTCACCTATTTCTGGCCTGCAGTGTACGAAAGCCCGGAAGATTGTCCCGACGGCCCTACCCCCGGCATCAGGGACTTCACGCTGGCATCCCTTTCTCCCGCCGATCGCGTCCGATACGGTAAGGTCGAGAACGCGAGCGGCCTGACCGACATCGCAGTGCTTGATGGCAACATCGACCTCTACAACAGGTCGCACGGCGTTGCCGACAAGGGGAAGGTTCCCGGCCTCTTGCAGGAACTTCTGACCGCGCGGGCCAAAGCGGATAGGCACTGCGAGGAACCCGAAGCCTTCGCCGACCGCTTCCCGCTCGAGATGAGGACGGTCAAGGGAAAGCATGCCTATGGCATGAATCTCGACGGCAACAAGAGTCCAGCCCGAACTTGTCAGGCCGAGCAGTTCACGACGCCTGACGGCAGGACGAAGGGTGTCGATAACCAGTTCTACAGGCTGATCGGTTGTATCGCGGGATATCGCCGCGACAGCAAGTGGGGGGCGCAGGCTTTCGAGGATTACCACCACGGCGCCCGCAAGGACGGCCAGATGACCATCGTCATGGAAATCACCGGCATCGACGACAGCCGGAACGATGACGAGGTTCAGGTTGGACTTTATTCGTCGATGGATCCGACACTGTACGACGCCGACGGTGGCGGCATTGCCAATTCGAGTTACACGATCACCGAAAACCGCTGGTATCGAAACATGCTGCGCGGAAAGATTGTCGATGGCGTTCTGCATACCCAGCCAGCCGAAATCCATCTGGAGTTTGCCTGGGCCACGATGCGCACGGAATATCTGTTCCGCGACGCCCGACTGGAATTGCCGCTGAAGCCGGAGCCCGGGAAGAATGTGTCCCAGGGGCTCCTCGGGGGCTACTACGACCTGTTGGCAATCTGGTCGACCTACTTCGGCACGAGCGCCAATGCCGAACAGCTGGGGAACTACAGCTGCCCGGCGGTCTGGAAGAAGATCAAGGAACTGGCTGACGGTTTTCGCGATCCCAAAACCGGCGCATGCACTGCTCTGTCCAGTGCTTTCAAGATCGAGATGAAGCCCGCGTTCATCATCCACTCCAAGCGCGAGGGTGAAGCGCGCACGCCGCTCGAAGCCTCGAAAGGCAATCCCCGTTCAGGAGATGGCTCGTGAAACCCGTCGCGCTTATCGCGCTGATGGCCGGAGCAGGCATTCTCGCCTCGTGCGCGCAGGAAACAAGCGTGCCGAGCGAGCTGCAGATGCGGCGCATCACCGAGCAACAATATGTCAACACGATCCACGACATCTTCGGGCCTGAGATCAGGACGGACGGTCTCATCGAGCCGATCATCCGGCGTGACGGCTTGATCGCTACCGGCGCCACCAAGGCGACGGTAACGCGCGCAGGATTTGAACATTTCGATGCGCTGGCTCAATCCGTCGCCTCGCAGGTTCTGGCGAAGGATGCGATTGCGAAGGCGGTGCCATGCAAACCGCAGGATAAGGCAAAGTCCGATGATGCCTGCGCGAAGAAATTCGTGATCAAGCTCGGCAGTCGGCTATTCCGCCGCCCCTTGCTCGATACGGAGGTGAAGCCCTGGGTCGATGCCGCGCATGTTGCGGCGGAGCGCAGTGGCGATTTTTATGACGGTCTCGAATTCACGCTGGCAGCGATGCTGGTGGCGCCCGAATTCCTCTTCATCGTCGACGACTATGAAGATGATCCCGAAAACCCCGGGAAGGTGCGGGCAACCGCCTACTCCAAGGCTTCGCGGCTGAGTTACCTGTTCTGGAACTCGGCACCCGACGACGAGCTGCTCGCGAGGGCTGCCGACGGGTCTCTTCATGAGCCCGGGGAACTGTCCGCGCAGATCGACAGGCTGATCGGATCGCCCAAGTTCGAACGCGGGGTCCGCGAACTGTTCGGCGACATGTTTCATCTCGAGGATTTCGACGCGCTGGCGAAGGATCCTGCACTCTTCCCGGCGTTCGGCAGCGAGGCGGTGCGAGACTCCCGCGAACAGATAATGCGGATGGTGATCGACAACGTCATTACCAACGATGCGGACTATCGCGACCTTTATACGACCCGACAGATCTTCATGACGCGCGCGCTGGGCCGCGTATATGGCATGCCGGTCGCGGCCCGTAGAGGGTGGGACTCATATGAACTGCCCGACGGCGACCCTCGGGCGGGAATCGTGTCGCAGGTTGGGTTTCTTGCGGCGCATGCCCATCCGGGGCGGAGCTCGGCTACCTTGCGCGGCAAGGCGGTGCGGGAGTTGATCCTGTGCGAGCCTGTCAACCCGCCTCCAGCGAACGTCAATTTCGCGGTGGTCGAGGATGTCAGCAATCCGAACCTGCGAACCGCCCGGCAGCGGCTCGAGCAGCACGCGAACGATTCCTCTTGCTCAGGGTGTCACAAGGCGATGGATCCGATCGGGCTGAGCCTTGAGAATTTCGATGCGGCCGGCGCCTTCCGTCAGACGGAGAACGGGACCGCTATCGATCCCAGAGGCTTTATCGACGACGACCATTTCGTGGGTGCCGTCGGCCTGGGGCAGGCGTTGCACGACAATCCGTCCACAACCGCATGCATGGTTAGTGTCGCGTTTCGGTATGCCTATGGGCGCCCGCCAAAGCGCGCAGATACCGACAATGTGATCAGATACGAAAAGGAATTCGCCGGCAGCGGATACCGTGTGGCGAGCCTGCTCAAGGCAATCGCCATGAGCCGTTCCTTTTTCGATATCGCGCCACCCAAGAGCAAGGCGGCCGCCGCGGGTGCGTCGCGCCCCTTATCCTGACAACCATTATGGGAGGATATCCGAAATGGATTTTACCAGGCGGACGGCAATGCGAGGCGTCTTGTTCGGGGTGGCGGCAACCGTGCCGTTGCCCTTTCTCGACCTATGGCTGGATGGCAATGGCGAAGCCCTTGCCGATACCGGTGAACCGATCCCCTCCCGTTTTGGAACCTGGTTCTGGGGCTGCGGATATACTCCGGGCCGCTTCGTTCCCACGCGGATCGGTTCAGGGTTCGATCTCCCCAGCCAACTCCGGCCGCTGGAACGCCATGCGGCGAAGCTGAATATATTCTCGGGCTTCGATTCCAAGCTCGACGGATCCGCCAATACGCCGCACTTCACTGGCAACATTGCACTTCGCACGGGCGCAAGCGCCGCATCGCAGAGCGACGTCGTGCTGCCGACGTTCGACACGTTGATCGCTGACAAGGTCAGCCACGGCACTCGGTTCCACTCGCTCGAAATGTCGGCTACCGGCAATTCGCGCGACAGTTACAGCTTTGCGGCGGGCGGCGTGCTCAACCCTTCGGCCGCCTCTCCGACCGAAGTCTACCAACGCGTATTTGGCCTGGGCTTTCAGGACCCCAACAGCGCGGAATTCAAGCCCGACCCGGCGCTAATGACGCGATTGAGCGTTCTTTCCGCTGTCAAGGATCAGCGCGACGCATTGTCACGCCGCGTTGGAGCAGCGGACCGGGCTCGGCTCGACGAATATTATACCTCGCTGCGGCAGACCGAAAAGCAGCTTGCGCTTGAACTGGAAAAGCCGCTGCCGGCCGACGCCTGCATTGTGCCTCAGGCGCCCCCGCAGACGAGGATCGGCTATGATCTTGATCAAGTTCACATCAATCACCGGCTGATGTCGCAGTTGCTGGCTATGGCGCTGGCCTGCAACCAGACGCGCGTTTTCAACATGGTGTTCAGCGGGTCCACATCGGGGCTGCGCAGAGCGGGCACCACCACGACACATCACGAATATACTCATCAGGAACAGAATGACGCGAAGCTGGGATATCAGGTCGAATCGAACTTCTACGCGGACGAATGCATGGCCGCTTTCGCCGAATTCCTCGATACGCTGGCGAATGTTAAGGAGGGATCGGCGACGCTTCTCGACAATATGCTCGTCTTTGCCCACTCCGACTGCTCCTTCGCACGGTATCACTCGTGCCAGAGCATGGCGATGATGACCGCGGGCAATGCCGGCGGCAGGGTGCGGACGGGCCTGCACATAGCGGGGCAGGGCGATCCGGTCACTCGCGTCGGCCTGACGCTGCAGCAAGTGATGGGCGTAGGGACAGACGAATTCGGCACGAAGTCTCAACGTACCCGCAATCCGGTCAGCGAGATCGTGGCGTGAAGATATGCCGGGTGATTTCCTTGTCTTGCCTTGCGGTACTGGCTGCCTGCTCGGACGAACCGGGATCGCCGGCGGAGCGCTTCGCCGCGTTCAACCCCGTCGATCCTTCGACGGAGCCGACGCCCGGCGATTATCGGATCGAAAGCCGGATGACGCCAGGCATGTGCATGTCGATGCCCACCGGCAAGGATCCGCCGCCCGAGACCGGACCTCCTTCCCCGCTGGCTCCCCCGCCAGCATCGGCAAGTGCCGCGCTCAAGTCGGAATGCTCAGCGTCGAGCGCACAGCGGTGGAGCCTCGTCAGGCAGGACGACGGGCGCTGGCGGATACTGGATAATGCAGGACGCGCGCTGGGCGTCACCGATGCGCGCCGTGCCACGCCGGAAATTGGCTGGCCTCCGCCCGGCGTGTCGCACTTCGCGTGGATCATCGAGCCACGCACCGACGCAGGTGGATTCCGCTTCAAGGATCCGGCCAGCGGTCAGTGCATCGATTCGACTACGGCCGGGATATTCGATACGCCCTTCACCATTAAGCCATGCCGCGACCACTGGAATCAATTCTGGATGCTGGAGCGGTTTGAGCGGAGTTGAGCGTTTGGCTTCATGCCGACCCCGGGCGACCTTCTCGTTGAAGACGGACCCCCATGCCGCTCGCGCTCGAGCGATCGCGGTTCACAGCGAATGTCTCGGAAGCGCGGGATGAGAATGAAAAGGGCCATTCGCGTGAGCGATACCAGGGAGGGAATGATGAAACGAATTTCGGGCTTGGCGTTTGCCATGATCGCAAGTGCCTACGCCATTCCGGCCGCCGCGGACGTCGCCGTTAACGACTGTCCTCTGCGCGACGCTCCGTTCTCAATCGACATGCCGCTGCTGGACGTGCTCCGCAATGATCAGGCCAAGGCCGCTTTCTCCGCGGCCATGCCCGAAGGTGGGCTCTCGCTTCTTCCCCCTATGATGCAGGCCACCGAGCCGCCGACCATCACCGCGATCCTCTCGCCTCGAATTATGGCGTCCTTCGGCACGTTCGATCAGGCTGGGCTTGCGGCGCTTGACAAGGAGCTGCGTGCGATCCCGCTAACGGACGCGGACCGTGCGGCACGATGCACCCGATATGACGACGAACGGCTCCAGGTCGTGCTGCCTTCCGACTCGGTGCGCGTCCTGCTTTTCGAAAAGGTGAACGGATTTCGCGACGACCCGTCGCTATCCGCTGCCCACGTCGCCTTCGTCGATATGGCGAACAGGAATGGATGGACGCTGGTCACGTCCGACAAGGGTGGCGCATTCCACGCTGATACGCTCCGCCAATTCGACCTCGTCGTGTGGAACAATATCAGCGGCGACGTGCTGACGATGGCGCAGCGCAAGGCCTTTGAAGACTATATGGCCAATGGCGGCGGTTTCATCGGCCTGCACGGAACGGCGGGCGACTTCATCTACTTCTGGGACTGGTATGTGGACAAGCTTCTGGGGGCGCGTTTCCTCTCGCACACAGCGGAACCGCAGTTCCAGACAGCGACCGTAAGATTGAACCCCGGTCACCCGATGGCCGCCGGACTGCCTGCCGAATGGCGCCTAAGCGATGAGTGGTATTCGTTCGCGACGAATCCGCGTTCGGCCGGAGCGAAGGTGTTGGCGACCCTTGACGAGGACTCCTATCACCCGGTGGGACACGGTGGCCAAGACCTGCGAATGGGCGACCACCCGATCGCGTGGACCAAATGTGTCGGCAAGGGACGGATGTTCTATTCCGCGATCGGACATCTGCCCGCCGCATATTCCGATCCGAACTACGTTCGCATGCTTGAAAACGCCGTGCGATGGGTGGCCGACACGGGACGCCATTCCTGCGATCCCGGGAAGTGAAGGCGCCCGGGCGTTGTGCTGTGCAGCGAATTCGCGCCGTGGATCGGGGCGCAGGGCTCCGTGACGCAACCGGCGATGATGGTGCTCAGAAAAATCTACGGCCAATATTGCCGGGGCATGGCGCTCACCTCTCTAGGGCATTGCCAAGCTGATATGGTAGCGTTACCACGAAGAAAATTTTGGGACGGGAGAGATCTGCTGTGAAGCCGATCCGTTATGGCATGATCGGGGGCGGACAAGGCGCCTTCATTGGCAGCGTACACCGGACAGCGGCGGCGATTGCCGGCAACTGGACGCTGACCGCGGGCGCCCTTTCTTCCGCTGAGAAAAAGGCAAGGGATTCGGGCCGCGAACTCGGTCTCGCTGACGATCGCAACTATGGCGGTTGGGCAGAAATGCTCGCATCTGAGGCGGCCCTGCCGGAGGACGACCGGATCGAGGCCGTCGCGATCGTTACCCCCAACCACATGCATGCCGCGCCGGCGATCGCAGCGATGGAAGCAGGTTTCGACGTGATCATCGAAAAGCCGCTCGCGGACAGCAGTGCGAATGCGCAGGCGATCGCCGACGCTGCGGAGCGTACAGGCCGCCGCATCGCGATTACGCACACCTATACCGGTTATCCCCTGGTCAAGCAGGCCCGGCAGCTGGTGAGGTCCGGAAAGTTCGGAAGTGTACGCCGCGTCATGGTCAAATATACACAGGACTGGCTGAGCCGCGCGGAAGATCTGGTGGACAACAAGCAGGCAGCTTGGCGGGTCGATCCCGAACGGTCGGGCGCGGCGGGCGCGTTCGGGGACATCGGAACCCATGCGGCGAACCTTGTGGAATTCATCACCGGCGAGCGGATCGAGGAAATCGCCGCCGAGCTGACCATGCTGCCAGGGCGCAAAATCGACGACGACGGCGCGGCGCTGTTCCGCCTCTCGGGCGGCGGCAAGGGTACGCTGACCGCGAGCCAGGTGCTGGTGGGCGACATCAACGACCTGGTCATCGATGTCTACTGCGACGAAGCCGGACTGCACTGGCGGCAGGAAGAGCCGAACACCATGCGCATCGGCTATCGCGACCGGCCGACCGAGATTTGGCACGCGGGAGCCAACCGGGAATATCTCGACCGCGGGATCCTGGCCATCCAGCGAACGCCGGCCGGTCACCCAGAGGGCTATTTGGAGGCCTTCGCCAATATCTATCGTGCCTTCGGGCAAAGCCTGCGCGGCGTGACCGCAGAGGGTCCGGAGCGTGGTTTCGCCAGCATCGAGGAAACGCTGCGCGGGATGGCGTTCCTGGACGCCGTGCTCGAATCGAGCCGTAACAATGCAACCTGGATCCGGATCTGAAAGGACTTCTGCCATGAAGGGCCCCGCAATCTTTCTCGCGCAGTTCGCAAGCGACAAGGCGCCGTTCAACTCCCTCGACTCGATCACCAAATATATGGGGGATCTGGGTTACAAGGGCGTCCAGATGCCGACATCCGATCAACGCCTCTTTGACTTGCAGAAGGCGGCCGAGAGCCAGGACTATGCCGATGAAGTCAAGGGCATCTGCGCGGCAAACGGAGTGGAAATCACTGAGCTGTCGACGCATCTTCAGGGCCAGCTTGTCGCGACGCATCCGGCGTACGACAAGCAGTTCGATGGATTTGCACCGACCCAGTTCCACGGAAATCGGGAAGCGCGGACCGACTGGGCGATCGAACAGCTCAAACTGGCGGCCAATGCGAGCGCGCGTTTGGGCTGCGCCAGCCACGCAACCTTTTCGGGTGCGCTGCTCTGGCACACGATGTATCCGTGGCCGCAGCGACCTGCCGGACTCGTCGAGGAGGGCTTTGCCGAATTGGCTCGCCGCTGGCGGCCGATTCTCGACGCGTTCGACGAATGCGGTGTCGATGTCTGCTATGAGTTGCATCCGGGCGAAGATCTGCACGACGGCGTCACGTTCGAGATGTTCCTCGATGCGGTGGACGGACATTCGCGCGCGAACATTCTCTACGATCCCTCGCATTTCGTGCTTCAGCAGCTCGACTATCTGCAATTCATCGACATTTATCATGACCGTATCCGCGCGTTTCATGTCAAAGACGCGGAGTTCCGCCCGAGCGGCCGTTCAGGCGTCTACGGCGGCTATCAGGGTTGGGTCGAGCGTCCCGGCCGGTTCCGCTCGCTCGGCGACGGACAGATCGACTTCTCGGCGATCTTTTCCAAGTTGACCCAGTACGGGTTTGACGGCTGGGCGGTCCTTGAATGGGAATGTGCGCTCAAGCATCCCGAGCAGGGGGCGGCCGAAGGGGCACCATTCATCACAAGGCATCTGATAAGGCGTGCCGAAACCGCGTTCGATGATTTTGCCGCGACGGGCAATGATCAGGGGCTGATCCGCGAAGTTCTCGGACTGGCATGACGACGGCTGTGCTCGATAAAGGCGCCACGGGAGATTGATTGATGCAAGACGCTGCGCGGGATCGGCGTGCGATATACTGGATATGTGTGCTCGCGCTGTATACCGCGGCGCTATCGAACGCCATCCGCATCGGGGCATCAGGCGCAATGAAAGCGGCCCTCCTTGACCCGATCGATCCGGAACATTCGGGCGAGATGATCGGTGCCGTGCTTGGAAACTCGTTTCTGGGTTTCGCGCTCAGCCTGCTTGTCATCAGCCCGCTACTGGACCGGTTCGGGGCGAAGAGAGTCATCCTGCTTGGCGCGACCTGCTATGTCGCCGGTCCGCTGTTGGTCCTGCTTGCTCCGGGGGGCGACGGGCTGCTGCTGCCAATGCTCAATCTCGCGATGGTGATCTGGGGACTCGGCTGGGGGGCGACCGAGGCGTCGATCAATCCGGTGACGGCAACCCTGTTCGCGGATAACAAGACCGGCCGGCTCAACAGCCTGCACGCATGGTGGCCGGCCGGGCTGATAGTCGGCGGGCTCCTGTCGGTGTTGTTCTTCAATTCGCTGGGCCTGGACTGGCGCATCCTCGTCGCGCTGCCCATTTTGCCCGGTCTGATCCTTGCCTTGTGGGCGTCGCGCCACGAATTTCCCCGCACTGAGAGCAGCGTGCAGGGCGTAGCATTCGGCGACATGATGGCCGAACCGTTCCGGCGGCCCACATTCTGGGTATTCTTCGCGATCATGTTCCTCACCGCGACAAGCGAACTTGCGCCCGGAGCCTGGGTGGACGTAGCGCTGTCCAATACAGTCGGGATGCCCGGTATCATCGTGCTGGTCTATATTTCGGCGATCATGTTCGTCATGCGCCATTTCGCCGGTTGGCTTGAACATCGATTCACCGACATGGGGCTGCTGTGGATGTGTACGATTCCGGCCGCGGTCGGGCTGTACTTGCTCAGCACCGCCGACTCGCCTCTCGCCGCGCTCGTAGCGGCGACGGCGTGGGCCTTCGGAGTCTGCTTCATGTGGCCGACGATGCTGGCATCGGTATCGCGACGCTATCCGCGCAGTGGCCCTTGGGGCATCGGCCTGATCGGATTTTCCGGCGCCCTGGCGATTTATTTTGCGCTGCCGCAGTTGGGCAAGATCTACGACCAGGCAAAGCTGGCGAAAGCCGGCGGGCAGGGTGCCTTCGATGCGGTGGCCCCCGGTTCGCCCGAGATGAAGCAGATCCTCGCCCATGCGTCCGAAGTGTCGTTTCAGGCCGTTGCTGTCATCCCGGCATTCTTGTTCCTGGTGTTCGGGGCGGTCTGGTTCTTTGAAAGGCGGCACCGCGCGAAGAAGGGTATGCCATGAAAGCCAATGCACTCAGGGAGTCCGCAGAATGAAGATCGGCATGAACCTGCTATTGTGGACGGGTCATGTGACGCAGGCGCATGTGTCCGTTCTCCAGGCGATCAAAGACACCGGCTTCGACGGCGTGGAAATCCCGGTCTTTGACGTCTCCGACGAGGGGCATTATCGCTGGCTGGGCGGCGTCCTTGACGATATCGGGCTGGAGCGGACCGTCGTCGCACTCATCCCCGACGAGGATCATAATCCGCTGGTGGCCGATACCGCCTGTCGCGGCCGTGCGATTGATCACCTCAAGCACGTCGTCGACTGTACGTCGGCCATGGGCGGCGAGCTGATCTGCGGCCCCTGGTATCAGCCGCTCGGCATATTCACTGGCGAAAAGCCCTCGGCTGACGAGCTAGCGCGTTGCGCTGAAATGCATCACGCGGTCGCGCCCCATTTGCGCGACGCCGGAATCGTCGGCTCTCTTGAACTGCTCAACCGGTTCGAAGCCTATCTGCTCAACACGTGCGAGCAGGGCATCGCTTATATGGACCGCCTTGGCGAGGACGGCATATCGCTGCACTACGACACCTTCCACGCCAATATCGAAGAGAAGGATCCGATTGCCGCGCTAACCGAGCTTCATGCATCGGGGCATCTTTCGCACGTCCATATTTCCGAGAATGATCGCGGCACACCGGGGCGCGGGCACGCGGCGATCCGGGAAACGATCCATGCGCTCAAGGGCCTGGGCTACGATGGCTGGCTGACCATCGAGGCGTTTGGCCGAGCGGTTCCCGAGTTGGCGGCGGCGACGCGAGTCTGGCGAGATTTCTTCGCCAGTCCGGAACAGGTCTATTCCGAGGGCTACGACTATATCCGCAAATGCTGGGACGAAGGAGATCCCCTTTGAACAGAGGCTTCCTGGAATTGGACCGCCGCTCGCTTCTGGGCCAGGTCCTTTTGCTTGCCGGTGTCGCAGTAATACCGGCCGGCTGCAGCCTGTCGGACAACAATAATGAATCGGACTTCAAGTTCGAAACAAAGCAATTCGCTCTCCTTTCGGCCTTTGCCGATACGCTGATCCCCAAGGGCGACACCATCGGCGCCCTGGACGTCGCGGTCCCCAAGCGTTTCGAGGAACTGATGCGCAACTGGGCATCGACGGAAACGCGGGAGGAGATCGTGGCCGCCATGGATCGCCTCGACGCCGCTGCAAAAAGAGCGAAGGGCAGGTTGTTCGCAGCAGCGCCGATGGCGGACCGCATTGCAATTCTGCAGGCGCACGAGCCCAATGCGCTGAAGGTCGACGAGGCAAAGGCCGCCAAGGTCAGGAATATTTCGATGTATGCCCCGCCGCCGGTCATGGACGAGGGATATTCCCGGATGCGCGGGCTGGTCATCAAGCTGTTTTACCTGACCGAACCAGCGCTGAGCCGGGAACTGTCCTACGAACATGACCCGAACGGGTACAAGCCGTCGATACCCGTTTCGCCCGAGACTCGCCCAGAGGGCGGCTTGAGCCAGTTTTGAGCCTGACCTGAAAAGGAACCCGAAGTGTTTGATGTCATCGTAATCGGATCAGGCATGAGCGGCGCAATGGCCGCCAAGGAATTATGCGAGCGAGGCCTGAAGACGCTCGTGATCGAGCGCGGGCGGGACATCGATCCCGGCAAGGACTACACCGACTGGATGCAGCCTTGGGACGTGCCCAACGCGAACATGATCCCCGAGGACGTTCTGGCCAGGGATTATCCGGTTCATCGGCAGCATTACGGGCTGACCGAGGTCACGAAGCAGTTCTATGTCAAGGACAGCGAGCACCCCTATGTGTCGACGGGAGCGCAGCCGTTTGCCTGGATTCGCGGCTATCACAAGGGCGGCCGCTCGATTATGTGGGGGCGGCAAACCTATCGCCTCTCGGACATGGACTTCGGCGCGAATGCAAAGGATGGTCACGGTTCTGACTGGCCGATACGCTATGCTGACATCGCCCCGTGGTACGACAAGGTGGAAAACTTCATCGGCGTGGCCGGTGACAAGGACGGTCTGCCCCATTTGCCCGATGGCGACTTCCTGCCTGCCTTTCCGCTAAACGACGCGGAACTGATGTTCAAGCGGGGGGTGGAATCGAAGTTTGCTGGCCGGAATGTCATCGCCGGTCGCACCGCCAACCTGTCCAAGGCGCGTCCGCATCACGAAGCCATGGGACGCGGCTCGTGCCACGCCCGCAGCTTCTGCGACCGCGGTTGCGGTTATCTGGCCTATCACTCCAGTCTCAATACCACGCTTCCCGCGGCGGCCGCGACAGGCAATCTGACGCTGGTGACAGACAAGATCGCCGTAGGCATCGATCATGATCCCAAAACCGGCCGCGCGACGGGCGTACGCGTCATAGATTCCAAGACCAAGGAAGCGACCATCTATGAAGCCAAGGTCATCTTCTGCTGCGCATCGGCGATCGCGACGGCACAGATCCTGCTGGCTTCGAGGTCCGGCGCCATGCCGAACGGCTTGGCTAATTCTTCCGATATGGTCGGCCGGAACGTCATGGATCACGTCTTCGGCGTGTCGGTCGGCGGCATTCTGCCAGGCGCACCGAACACGACCGTGCACGGACGACGTCCGACCGGAATCTACATCCCACGCTATCACAACCTGAAAGAGCAGAACCAGGACTTCCTGCGGGGATTCGGCTATCAAGGCGCGGCAATGCGTATCGGTGGCCCATCTGCTGCGCAGCCCGGCGTGGTCGGCGATGCCCTGAAGGAGGCCGCGCGGCAAATGGGGCCGTGGATGCTGTTCATCTCGGGGTTCGGCGAAATGTTGCCCAACAGGCAAAACCGCGTGACGCTCGACTCAAAGACGGACAAATGGGGCATTCAGTTGGTCAAGATCGATTGCGCCCATGGCGAAAACGAAAGAAAGATTGCGTCGCAGATGATCTCCGATGGCGTGGAAATGATCGAGGCCGTCGGCGGCATGGTCGTCAGCAAGCACGAACAAGCCGGTCCTCCAGGGCTTGGCATCCACGAAATGGGTACCGCTTGCATGGGAACCGATCCGAAGACCTCGGTCCTCGGCAAGTTCAACCAGGCGCATGACGTGCCAAATCTTTACATAACCGATGGTGCGGCGATGGCTTCGGGCGGGTGTCAGAACCCGTCGCTCACCTACATGGCCCTGTCCGCGCGCGCGGCAAACCATGCGGCCGATCAGCTCCAGCAAGGCGCGCTCTAGAACGCGATCCCTTCACCCCGGGACGCCTTCGACGTGTCCGCATTGCAGCGGCAATGGTTGGCGGGACACGGCGTGATCCTGGGTTCGCGGCTTCGCATCCGCGCACGCGCCTTGCACAGCGGCGTCGCCCTAGGGCGCCTGACTAAATCGCCGGATCCCCACAAATTCGAGAGCGACCATGCGTCACCACATCGAGCGGATGACCTAGTTCGCGAGCATGACCTTGACGCCAGCCTTGTCCAGCATGGCGCGCGCGACGTCGGGTATGCCGGCATCGGTCACAAGGACGTCGATCATATCCAGACCGCAAACAATTGCGCCCGACGAACCGCTGAACTTGGAGCTGTCCACCAGCATGATGATCATTTCCGACTTCTCGATAAGCCGTCGCTCCGCGCCAACCAGCACCACATCGGCCTGCATTACGCCTTGGGGGCCAATGGAGGCCGCCCCCATGAACAGCTTGGGGGCGTGGAAGCGCGGCATCGATTGCTCGCCCTCAGGCGCGAGAATGATGTTCTGCTCGCGGAACACCGCCCCCGACGGCACGTGGATGCGCGTACCTTCCTGAGACAGAAGGGCGTTGACGATATGGAGCGAGTTAGTCAGCACCTGGAGATTGAGGTCGGCGATGTGCGGACACATTTGCAAGGTGGTGCTGCCGCCGTCGATCATGATCGCCTCGCCCGGTTCGCACAGGCCCGCCGCTACCTTTCCGATTGCGCGTTTCGATTCGATATTCTGCACGATCGATTCGCTGAACGGGATACCGGCCAGTCGGGCCGGCTGCTCCGCATTTGAAGACTGGCGCAGCTTGGCCCCGCCATGAACGCGCGTGATCGATCCTTGCTCGTCCAGACGGGCGAGGTCCCGGCGGATCGTTGCCGGCGACGTGTCCAGCAGGGCCTCTAGTTCGCGATAGCTGACGAACCCGGTACGCTTCATCGCGTCAAGGATGATCGTCTCGCGCTCGGTGGCGTGCATTCAAATACTCCCGTTATCAACCGATCGCCGCCTCGCGCTGGATAGCTTCGAGCGACTTGCCAGCATTGTTTGGTGCCCAGAAGAGGCCGATCAGCGCACTGATGCCGAGAAATCCGGTCAGAATCCATGCCAGAAAAACAAAGTTGGTGGTGGCCAGCAGCGGCACGAAAAAGCTGAACGCCCCGAGAACGATGCGCACGATCGCAAAGCAGAGGCCCTGCGCCGTGCTGCGCAGTGCCGTCGGAAACATCTCCGCGCTCCACAACTGGAAGAAGCTTTGGGCGCCGAAGCCTTGGAAAAAGCCGACGATCACCACGTGGGCCAAAACGACCGGCACGGTCAGCGGGAAAATGGCCAGCAGGCTCATGCCGACGATCTGCATCACCGCCGAAACAAGGAACAGCGTCTTGTGGCTGACTTTGTCCACCAGTTTCATGAAGACGAGATAGTTGGCCAGCATGCCGAGGCCGAAATTGGCGCATTGCAGGGCAATGCTTTGCGCGTGCGTCGCAACGCCAAGCGTCTCCATCAGGTACGGGAAAAATAGCCCGTTGGTCCCGGCCCACAGGTTCCAGAAACCGTAGATGCCGACGAGTCCCAGGATCGACACGAGATGTCGTCCTCTGAACAGCGCCGACAGCGGCGGCGGCGTGAAATCGACAGCCTGCGTTTCCTGCCAGCGGCGGCTTTCGTGCATTTTTCGGCGGAGCAGCGTCAGGCCCAGGGCGACAATCACGAGGTGGGCGAAGACAAGCCGCGCCCCGAGTTCCCCAAGGCCGAGATATTCCGTAAGGAAAAGGCTCATCAGCAGGACAACCACGGGGCCAAGATTCCACAGGATCTGCGCAACCCCCGAATGCTTGCCGCGCGAATTGTCTGGCGCCTCTTCGGCGATAAGGGACCAACTGGCCGGAATGTCCGCTCCCACTGCGAGGCCCACGATGATGAACCCGACAACGATCATCCAGGGGGCGACCGCGAACATCAGGATTGACATGCCAAAAGCGTAAACCAGCATGTCATACTGGTAGATGCGCTTGCGGCCCAGTCTGTCGCAAAGCCATCCGCCGATCAGCGCGCCGACCCCCGCGCCTATCGCGTTCGGTCCGAACGCAGCGATCAGGCCCAGCAGGCTATCGGTGAGGCCATACATGCTCTTCCACAATGCCAGCGCCGCCGCACCCGACACGATTGACCCGGAATCGATGTAATTTGCCAGCCCGGCGAGGATGGTGCCCTTCCAGTCGTCCTCCTCGATATATACCTCGCGAACAGGTTGATCGGCACTCATCCGTTGTATCCCTCTGCCAGAATTTGTCGGTTTATCTGCTGAATGTGGGTCACGCCGGTGAGTGACATCGCGACGCGCATTTCTGCTTCGATCAGTTTGAGCATATGCTCGATCCCTTGCTGTCCGGATGCTCCGAGCGCGTAGGCCCAAGCCCGTCCCAGAAGGACGCCCCTTGCCCCCAGCGCAAGCATGCGCACCACGTCCAGACCAGACCTGACGCCTCCATCGGCAAGAACCGTAAGGCGGTCCCCGACGGCATCGGCGATGGCTGGCAGCGCCCGGGCGGTGGAAAGGACCCCGTCCAGTTGTCTGCCGCCGTGGTTGGATACGACGATCCCGTCGGCGCCCAGTTCGGCGGCCTCGCGCGCGTCTTCGGGGTCGAGCAGACCTTTGATGATCAGCGGTCCGCCCCACTCGGCACGGATGAAATCTAGGTCGCGCCAGTTGATGGAGGGGTCGAAATTGTTGCGCATCCAGGCGAAGAAGTCCTCGATCCCCGACTGGTGGCCCAGAATTGGTGCGACATTGCCGAGCGAATGCGGGCGTCCCATGATGCCTACGTCCCATGCCCATCCGGGCTTCACCGCGCCCTGAAGCGCTCGGCGGATCGATCCCTTCAGCCCGGGCGCACCGGCAAGACCGGAACGATAGTCGCGATACCGGCTCCCCGGCACCGGCATGTCGACCGTGAAAACCATTGTCGAGCACCCGGCTTCGCGCGCGCGTGTCATCAGGTCGCGCATGAAAACACGATCCCGGATCATGTAGAGCTGCAACCAGAAGGGCTGGCTCGCCGCTGCGGCGACTTCGTCTATCCCGCAGGCCGCAACGGTCGAGAGGATGAAGGGAATGCCTGCGCTTTCGGCGGCGCGCACGGCCTGGCATTCGCCGCGACGCGCGTTGAGGCCGGCAAGACCAATTGGTGCAAGCGCGACGGGAAGCGCCAGCTTCTGACCGAAAAGCTCGGTCGAAAGGTCGAGGTTGGACACATCCCTCAGTACGCGTTGTCGCAGAGGAACGCGCCGCAGGTCGTCGACGTTGCGATCCAGCGTGACCTCGGCATAGGAGCCGCCATCGATATACTCGAACAGGAAGTGGGGCAGTCGGCGGCGGGCGAGTTCGCGATAGTCGAGCGTCGATGCCGCAATCATGCCGAAACGCCTTGTGCCGCGTACCACTGGGCGCGATATCCTTCGATATCCTGGTTAAGCGGCTGGATCCTGCGCAAGGCGCCGTGGGGCTTCAGATCGGGGTACGCCAGGCGTAGCGCCCCGAAGCTGACATCGTTATGTTCGTTGCCGACATATACCGAGCTATCCGGTCGGAGCGAGGCCAGCGCGCGTACGAACACTTCGGCCTCGGCGAATCGGCCTTCGACCAGCAGGCGATCCGACGACCCGATCAGCGACAAGGACGCGTCGGCGACCAACGCGGCGTACATGCATGCCGCGGCGCGGCGCTCGAACCAGTCGTCGGATCGGTTGACCCATCCGCCCTCGCCGTTCGGGAACGGCCCATTGCCTGGGGCCAGGGTCGGCAGAACCATCGATCTCGCGTCGATGACAGGCGATACAGCAGCGAGGAGCCTGCGCTGGTCCGGCTTTATATCGACGCGGCGGGTGTCGATCTCGATCAATGTTTCGATCTCGCGCCCGCCCATGAAGCGGGCCGAGGGGACAGGTTGGCGAAAGACGTCCACGTTGACCAGGCAATCGCGCGTTTCGGGTAATGCTGCGATGTCAAAAGCCGATCGCGCAAGGCGCATGGCCACGAACCATGTCCCGGTGGACATGGCCGTGGCTTCTTTGCCATCGATCTCTGCAAAGCCCCGAGCTGCGAGCAGGGCGGCGTTGGAATCGTGCAGGCCGACGAGCACCTTCGTCGTCGCGGGAAGTCCGGTGCGCGCCGCGATTTCGGGACTGATCGGGCCAAGGACCTCGCCGGCCGTGCGTAGCGGCGCCAAGCGATCGTCCCATCCGCGCGCTTTCGCCATGGCTGAAAACGTGTTGGAGGCCGGGTTCCATAAGTCGGAATGGCAGCCAAGACTGCTCGCTTCGCTGGCCAGTTCGCCGGTGAGCAGCCAGCTCCAGTATTGCGCATAAGGGACGAAGGTCGTGTGGGCGAATCCCTCGGGATCGAGGTATTCAAGGTAGTGGAGTTGTGCGCCGAGATTGAGGCCGGCAGGAAGGACGGGCGAGCCGGTTTCGGCGAACCGATCGCGTCCGGCTCGATAGGATGCCAACTTGTCTTGAGGTTGCTCCCACTCATAGTCAGGGGGCACGAAAGCAAGCCGGCCGTCCCTTATTCCGGCGACTGCGGCGCCATGGGCCACGGGAATGATATATTCGACCGGGTGCCCACTGTGGCCGCGAAGCGCATCCAGGACCCAACCGCTCGTCGCAAGCGTGTCCAGCGCAGCATATGGGCCATCATCGCGGCACTGATTGCGACGCATAGCCTTCTCGAGCAAGATGCCATCGCGCGTCCACAGGCTGACCTTGCTCTGGGTCTTGCCGATGTCGACAACGATGGTGTTCCCCTCTTTCAACCGATCCTCCCAATCCCAAATTCGCGCTTTTGTGATTAAATTTTATCGAATATGAGTGTTTCTGAAAAGAGGATTCGAGAGGCAGATTTTCCGATGACTATGCACGCCGCCCTGGATCGCCCGGCCATCTCGTTCGCCGTTCCGTTCAGCCGCTGGGACGATACCGCCGCTGCGGCGATGAGCGAAGCGGAACTGCTGCTTTACCGGTCGAATCTGCTCGGGTCCGACCTGACGGTCACGAATTTTGGCGGGGGGAATACGTCTGCCAAGGTCATGGAAGTCGATCCGCTGAGCGGAAAGGCGGTCGAAGTCCTGTGGGTCAAGGGTTCGGGCGGCGATATCGGGTCGATGGGTCTCGACGGTTTCGCGACGCTCTACCAGGACAGGCTGCTCGCGCTCGAAAGCCATTATGGCGGAGAGCAGGACGACGACAAGATGGTCGGCCTTCTGCCCCATTGCACGTTCAACCTCAACGCCCGCGCCGCGAGCATCGACACGCCGCTGCACTCACTATTGCCATACAGGCATATCGACCACGTCCACCCTGACGCGATCATTGCGTTGGCGGCGTCGAGCGGCGGCCAGCCAGTGACGAAGGAATTATGGGGTGACGCGATCGGCTGGCTGCCGTGGAAGCGCCCAGGCTTCGCGCTTGGTGTGCAGATACGCGATTTTGCCAGGGCACACCCGCAGGCGAAGGGCGCGATGCTGGCGGGTCACGGGATTATCTGCTGGGCCGACAACGCCAGAGATTGTTACGAGCAGACCATCCGCCTGATCGCGGAGGCAGCTGAATATCTCAACAAAAAACTGGCTCAGGGGCCGGCTTTCGGCGGTGCGGCAGTTCCCACCGACCCGGATCGCGCCGCGGTGGCGTCCGCCTTGATGCCGCGCCTGCGCGGACTGATGGCGGGCGACCGTCGCAAGGTCGGGCATTTCTCCGACGATGCGGAGACGCTGGAATTCGTCGGTAGCAAGGAATTCGGCAAGCTTGCCGCGCTGGGCACATCGTGCCCCGATCACTTTCTGCGCACCAAGATTGCACCCCTCACGCTGGATCCGGCCAAGCTGCACGACGATGCCTATCTCGCGCAACGCATCACCGACTACCGCGACCTCTATGCCGCCTATTACGCGCGCTGCAAGCGCGGCAATTCGCCCCCTATGCGCGATCCCAACCCGGTTGTCGTGCTCGTTCCGGGCGTGGGCCGGTTTACCTTTGCAAAGGACAAGGCGACCGCGCGTATCGCGGGCGAATTCTACCTCAACGCCATCAACGTCATGCGCGGCGCCGAGGCAATCGGCGACTATGTCGCGCTGGACGAGCAGGAAGCGTTCGACATCGAATATTGGTTGCTTGAGGAAGCCAAGTTGCAGCGCATGCCCGCCCCGAAGGAAATGGTGGGTAAGATAGCGCTCGTAACCGGCGGTGCGGGGGGGCTCGGCGCGGCCACGGCTGCGCGGTTGCTGAAGGACGGTGCCTGCGTCATGCTGGCCGATCGCGACGGCGCGGCAGTAGAGGATGTTTGCGCTGACTTCGCCAGCCAATTCGGCGAGGACGTCGTTCGCGCCGTGACCTGTGACGTTACCGATGAGAAGCAGGTTGCGGCCGCTTTTGCACACTGCGCTCGTGAATTCGGCGGTCTGGACATTCTTGTAGCCAATGCCGGTATCGCGTCCTCGGCCGCGATCGAGGATACCACTATCGCTCTGTGGGATCGCAATTTCGAGGTATTGGCGCAGGGCTATTTCCTTTCTGCCAAGCACGCATGGCCGCTGATGAAGCCGATGAAGAACCAGGGCGGGACGAGCGTCGTGTTTATCGGTTCGAAGAACGCTGTTGCTGCCGCCAAGAACGCCAGCGCTTATGCATCCGCCAAGGCCGCGGCAAACCATCTGGCGCGCTGCCTCGCGCTTGAAGGGGCTGAATTCGGCATCCGGGTCAATGTGGTGAACCCCGACGCGGTAATTCGCGGCAGCCGCATATGGGACGGGAACTGGCGTGCCGAACGCGCCGCCGCTTACGGCATAGATACCGGCAAGGAGCTCGAAGAACATTATCGCAACCGTTCCATGCTGAAACGGGACGTGCTGCCCGAGGATGTCGCCGAAGCCGCCTATTGGCTGGCCAGCGACGCAAGTGCAAAGTCGACCGGCAACATGATCAACGTGGACGCCGGCAATGCACAGGCCTTCACCCGCTGATCGCGGGAAGGGGAGAGGAATATGATGAGCCTTCCGATTTCCGCCGAGCTTGTCGCGGAGCAGAATGAAAAGGCGCGTCCCGCGCTTGATGAGGATTATGCCGCGCTGGGCCGCAAGCTGGAACGTCGCGGCGTCGCGATCGACGCGGTGAAGAACCGGGTGAAGGATTTCGCTGTCGCCGTTCCCAGCTGGGGCGCGGGGCGGGGCGGTACACGCTTTGCCAGGTTCCCGCTCGCGGGCGAACCGACCAACATTCATGAAAAGCTGGAGGACTGTGCGGTCATCAACCAGCTGGGACGTACGACCCCCGGCGTCAGCCCGCATTTCCCCTGGGATTGCGTCGACGACTATGCCGCTCTTCGCGAAGAGGCTCAAGGCTATGGTCTGCATTTCGACGCGGTGAATTCCAATACCTTTCAGGACCAGCCGGATCAGGCCGCAACCTATGTCACCGGCTCGTTGTCCTCGACGGTTGAAGCGACGCGCCGACAGGCGGTGGAGCACAATATCGAGTGCATCGAAATTGGCAGAAAAATCGGCTCTACCCGGCTGACTATATGGGTCGGCGACGGCACCAACTTCCCCGGTCAGCAGGATCTGGGTCGATCGCTCGACCGCTATCTCGATGCGGCGGGCGCCATCTATGCCGCGCTGCCGGATGGCTGGATGATGATGCTCGAGCACAAGTTGTTCGAGCCTGCCTTCTACTCGAGCGTCATTTCCGACTGGGGCAGTTCGCTGATGGCGGCGCAGGAATTGGGCGATAAATGCAAATGCCTTGTCGACCTTGGCCACCACGCCCCCAGTGCCAACATCGAGCAGATCGTCGCGCGCCTGCACCGCGCGGGCAAGCTGGGCGGATTTCACTTCAACGACAGCAAATACGGGGATGATGATCTCGATTCCGGATCGATCAACCCGCACCAGCTCTTCCTCGTCTTCAACGAGCTGATCGAAGCGGAACTGAACCCGCGCAAAGGGTTCGATCCCGCCTACATGATCGACCAGTCGCACAACGTGACCGATCCGATCGAGAGCATGCTGTCGTCGGCCGAGACGATTGCGGGTTGTTATGCCCGCGCCGCCTTGGTCGATCGCGATGAACTGCACGCGGCGCAGACCGACAATGACGTTATGTTGGCCTTTCGCAGGTTGCGCGGCGCCTATGAAACCGACGTGGGCCCAATCCTCGCCATGGCAAGGGCCGAACGGGGTGGCGCGATCGACTGGCTTTCGACCTATCGCGCCAGCCGTTACCGCGATCGGAAGGCGCAGGAACGCAAAGCCGTCGGAACCGGGGCCGGCATCGTCTAGTCGAGACGGTCGGCGGTTGACCGAATGGAGGGGAGAGGGCTTCGATGGATCGTAGGAGTGCGCTCAAGACATTGTCGGCAATTGCATTGGGGGCGCCGCTAGCGCTGACTCCGGCGCAGGTTTTCGCCCGAGCCGATTATGAAGACATTCTGGCGGACGTTCACCCGCAACTGCGCCCAGCTGCCCGACTCATGTTTGAAAAGGGCTACGGGAGCCCGTCGATGGGGGCCCACAGTTACAGGGAATCCCGCAAAATCTACGACAGAATGTCCAGGCCTCCGGCTACGGACATTCCGTATGAGCGGCGGGTTATTCCAGGCATGGCGGGGCATCCCGACATTGAAATTTATGTGATTAACCTCGATTCGAGCAAACGCCGCCCGGCGATCCTGCATATGCACGGCGGCGGTTATGTCACGGGATCCGCCAAATCCATGGTTCCCGACCTGCAGGATATCTGCCGAAGTCTCGATTGTACTGCGGTGACAGTCGAATATCGCCTCGCCCCCGAAACGCGCTACGATGGATCGATCGAGGACAATTATGCCGCGCTGAGATGGCTCCACGGCAATGCCGCCTTGCTTGGTGTTGACCCGCTGCGAATTGCGGTAATGGGCGAAAGCGCCGGGGGTGGTCATGCCGCCCTGCTAGCGATTACCGCCCGAGATCGCGGGGAGGTGCCGTTATGCTTCCAGTGCCTTACCTACCCGATGCTCGATGACCGTACCGGTAGTTCGCGCGCAGTTCCGGGTCATGTCGGCAAGATTATCTGGGACGTGACCAGCAATCGGTTTGGATGGGAAAGCTTTCTTGGCACGACTCCGGGCTGGGCCAATGTTCCGGCGCGGGGTGTTCCGGCGCGAACCGCAGATCTGTCGGGTCTGCCGCCCGCGTTCGTCGGCGTCGGCGCCATCGACCTCTTCGTCGAAGAGGACATGGAATATGCCCGCAGGCTGGTAGAAGCCAATGTGCCTGCGGAACTGATCGTCGTTCCCGGAGCCTTCCACGGATTCGACTTCATGGCGGTCGGCACGCCGGTTGCGAACGACTTTCGGCACGCAAGGCTCGAATCGTTGCGGAGCGCGTTCGCAGCCTCAAAATAAGTCAGCGGAGAGAAATGGCATGAGCAACGGACTTTTCCTCCGGACATTCGGCTCCCTTGCGGCCTTGGCGATCTCGCTGGCCGCCATGCCTGCGGCGTCCCGGGAAGGTGACGAGGCAGCGAAGCCCGGCGCATCACTGGAGGACGCATTCCGCGATCCACCCAACAGCGCCCGGCCCCGAGTATGGTGGCACTGGCTGAACGGGAACATAACCAAGGACGGCATCGCCAAGGACCTGGCCTGGATGCATCGGGTCGGCATCGGGGGCGTCCAGAATTTTGATGTCGACCTCTTCACGCCGCAGGTCGTCGAGAAGCGGCTGGCATATATGACGCCCGAATGGAAGGATGCCTTTCGCTTCGCCGTGGAGGAAACCGACCGGCTGGGCCTCGAACTCGCCATCGCGGCGTCACCTGGCTGGTCAGAGACTGGTGGCCCCTGGGTGCCGCCGTCCGATGGCCTCAAGAAGCTGGTGTGGAGCCAGCGGGACATCGTCGGTGGCCGCCGCTTCGCGGGCAAGTTGCTCGCGCCGCCAGCCATCACCGGGCCATTCCAAGGCATGCCCAAGCCGGCATCTTTTCGCGATGCGCCCGGCAGCGCGGGCGTGGCCGCGAAGACCCCGCAGTACTACCGCGATGTCGCCGTTGTTGCTTTCCCTATCGATGAGGGACGCGTGGGGGCAGCCGGGATCGTCGTGTCCGACAGCAAGGGCGGCGCGCTTGCCAACGGCGCCGCGCTGTTCGACGATGACCTGACGAGCACGGTTGAGATCACAGGGGCGGGCGATGCGCCCCCCGAGATTTACTTGACCTACGCAAAGCCGCAGACGGTTCGATCTGCCACCCTGTTCATACCCGGCGCTGCCGTGAAATTCTTCGGTTCGTCGCTGAGGCCGAGGCTCGAGGCGAGCAACGACGGCAAGACGTGGCGCCCGATCGCCGAAGTCCCTGCCGATATGATCCCCACTACCGTCAGCTTCGACCCGGTGACTTCGCGTCGCTTCCGCATGGTTTTTGAACCCAAGGATCGCAGCACCGGTTACGCCCCGCCGGCCGAAGGCGTGATAGCCCTCCCCATGGTCGTCGAGCAGAAGGTCGAAGGCCCGGCCAAGCTGGCGATCGGAGAACTGCGCCTCTCGCCCGAAGCGCGGGTCGATCACTTCGAAATCAAGGCCGGTTTCGAACTCGTGCCCGACTATTACCATGTCGGTGCGCCGGCCGGAGAGGTGTCGGGTGTCGATCCGGCAAGGGTCGTGGACCTCACCGACCGCATGGGTGCCGATGGCGCGCTGGACTGGATTCCGCCGGCCGGTCGCTGGCGTGTGCTCCGGCTTGGCTATTCGCTGCTCGGCTCGGAAAACGCACCGGCCCCGCCCGAAGCCACTGGGCTGGAGGTCGACAAGTTCGACGGCGCCGCGGTGCGTCGCTACCTCGAACATTATCTTGGCCTGTACCGCGATGCGTCCGGCGATACCGGCAAAGGGGCGGGCAAGGGAGTCGATGCGATCCTTACCGATTCCATCGAGGTGGGAGCCGCGAACTGGACGCCCGCCATGTTCGAGAAATTTCGCGAACTGCGGGGATATGAACTCATCAACTGGCTGCCGGCCCTGACGGGCACAGTCGTCGGTTCACGCGCAGAGAGCGACAGGTTCCTCTACGATTTTCGCCGGACACTCGCGGACCTCATCGCTTCCGAACATTATGGTACGGTCGCCCAGGTCGCGCGTGAGAACGGACTGCAGGTGTATGGGGAGGCGCTGGAGGAAAACAGACCCTCGCTGGGCGACGATATGGCGATGCGGCGCCATGCCGACATCCCGATGGCGGCTATGTGGACCTATCCTCGCGCGACCGGACCAAAGTTCGCCCACCTCGTCGATATGCGCGGTGCCGCTTCGGTAGCCCATATCTACGGGCAGAATCTTGCGGCTGCCGAATCCTTGACGTCGACCATGGCATATTGGGATTTCGGCCCGGCAAGTCTGAAGCGGATTATCGATCTGGAATTCGTGAACGGAATCAATCGGCCAGTGATTCACACCTCGGTCCACGTCCCCGTCGATGACAAGAAGCCCGGATTGTCGCTGTTCATTTTCGGCCAGCAATTCAATCGTCAAGAGGCTTGGGCGGAACTGGCCCGGCCTTGGGTGGATTATATTGCCCGCAACGCATTCCTGCTCCAACAGGGGCGCAACGTTGCCGATGTCGGCTATTTTTACGGCGAAGAGGGACCGCTCACTGCACTGTTTGCTGCAAAGCCGGTGCAGGACGCGCCCAGCGCCAACGCGTGGGATTTCATCAATTCCGATGCGTTGATGCGTGCGCTGAACAATGATGGTTCTGAGATCGTCACAGTAGGCGGCGCACGTTATAAGGCGCTTTTCCTGAGCGGATCGTCGCAGCGCATGACCGTGGCGGCTCTGAAACGGCTGACGGCGCTGGTCGAAGGGGGCGCCACGGTGATCGGCTTGCCGCCCCAGGCCACCCCGTCGCTGTCGGACAAACCCGAGGAATTTGCGGCGCTGGTGAAGAAGTTGTGGCCCGGCACTGGGGATGCATCGGTCGGCAAAGGGTGTGTCATCGCGACAAGTGACGTGGATGCCGGGCTGGCGCAGGCCGGTGTCGCACCCGATTTTCGGGTCACCGGTGCTGGCGAAGGGGCAAGAATTCCGTTCGTCCACCGCAAACTTGCGGACGGCCATTCTTATTTCATCGTCAACCCGCTCGACCGGACCCAAACCGTAGAGGCACATTTCCGCGTCACCGGCAAGGTACCGCGCATCTGGCGCGCGGAGACCGGCACGAGCGAGGAGGTCAGCTATCGCATCGAAAATGGTGAGACGATCATCCCGCTGACGCTGGCGCCTGACGAGTCGATCCACATATTGTTCCGCCAGGCCGCGGAGGTTCCGTCGCGCAACGTTACGAAGCCGGACCTTGTCCCGGCGGGCGAGCTCGACCGGCACTGGAAGGTCAGCTTCCAGGAAGGACGCGGCGCGCCCGGGGCGATCGAAATGGCGGAACTGTCGCCATTGGACGAAAATGCCGATGCGGGCGTGAAGTATTTCTCGGGCGTTGCGACCTACAGCCGAGAATTCCAGGCGCCGCGCCGGTGGAAGGCTGGTACGCCGCTCATCCTCGACCTTGGCGAAGCGCGCGAGGTTGCAGAGGTGCTGGTCAACGGCAAGCACGCTGGATACGCCTGGCATGCGCCCTACACTATCGACATCGGCGGTCTGACCCGCAGCGGCAGCAACACCCTGGAGGTTCGCGTGGGGAACCTGTGGGTCAATCGCCTGATCGGCGACGCGCAGGAGGGCGCAGAGAAGGTAACCTGGACGGCGCTTCCATCTTATCGAGCGGATGCGCCCCTGCGTCGGTCAGGCTTGCTGGGGCCTGTGCGCCTCATGATCGAGAGGAAGTAGTCGAAGCGATCGCTGCAGTCCGGGGCAGGGAGTCTTGTCCCCGGACTGCAACCCGAGGTCACGTCTTCAAGCTGAACAGATATTGATAGCCGCGGCGGGCGGACTCGATGCGCTCCATCGTGAACGGCGGTTCCTGCTCAATGTAGAACAGACGCGCGCCGGCATCATATGCGGCGGGGAGAAGTTTCTTCCAATCCAAAGTACCCGATCCGACCTCGGTGGGATGCATCTCCATGCCGTAATTCGCCTTGTTTGTTGCGGCGACATCCTTGACGTGGACCATGGCGACGCGACCGGCAATGCCGTTTAGAAAGGCAACGGGATCAAGGCCGGCCGTTGCAATCCAGCCGAGGTCGATCTCGAACGAGACAAGCGACGGATCGGTCTCGCCGGTTATGATTTTCCACCCGCTCGTGTCTCCGATCGGCATGAACTCGATGTTATGATTGTGATAAGCAACTGTGATGCCAAGAGGCTTGAGCGCCTCTGCCCGCTGGTTGAGAAGGCTGGCGGTACGTTTCCAGATATCCGTGCCCGATTGCCGGAAGGCGCTGACGATTGCTGCTGCCATGTTCCCGTCGGCGGGCATCTGGAAAGTTTCCGGGAACAGCGCGATCGGCGCTACTGCCCATTTGGCCCCGAGGGTGCCGAGGACATCGGCGATCCTGGCGTCCTCGTCTCCGAACATGAGGCCCGTGCCCGGGCCCATGGCGAACAGCGGCACATGGAGACTGCCGATTGCCAGTCCGGCGCGATCCGCAGCGGCCCTGATTTCGGATGCCGTGCGACCCAGCAGGCCAGGCATCTCAATGGTGCGGTAACCGATCTCCGCGACGGTAGCGAACGTAGCGTCGATGTCCTTTGCGGCTTCCTCGCCCAGCGTGTATATCTGCAGTCCTATGGGAAGTCCCGTCCGCTGAAAGAATGTCGCGGAGGAGGCGGCAGTCGTAGCGCATCCGGCGAGTCCGGTCATCGTGGCCAGTCCCAGGCCAGCAAGGATCGACCGGCGGGAATAGCCTTGGCTCCCCAGAAGATTACTATGCATTCCATGCCCTTTCCTTCGCATCCGTGATCAGAAGCGGTTGATGAGGTTTTCACACCATTCCTGGCGACCCGAACGGCGCTCCGGCTCGCGATTGGACTCTATCGCGTGGCGGGCGATGGAGGCGAGCGTTGCGTTTTTCGCCTTGAACGACTGGCCGAGCGCTTCACTCCACCCGGCGTAGCGATCCTTGCGGAAGCTTTCGAGCGAACCATCTTCAATGATGGCGGCCGCCTTGAGCAACGCGTGCGCGATCGTGTCGATGCCCCCGATGTGGCCGTGGAACAGGTCGGCTGCGTCCACCGACTGGCGGCGCACCTTCGCATCGAAGTTAAAGCCGCCTGTGGTGAGACCGCCTGCGCGCAGCACCTCCAGCATCGCAAGCGTCCATTCTTCGACCGAGTTTGGAAACTGGTCGGTGTCCCAGCCGTTCTGGTGATCGCCCCGGTTGGCGTCGATCGAGCCCATGAGGCCCAGCGCGCGCGCCATCGCCAGTTCATGTTCGAAACTGTGCCCGCCGAGCGTCGCGTGGTTGGCCTCGATGTTGACCTTGACCTCGGTATCGAGATCATAGCGCTTCAGGAAGGCGTAGACCGTCTGGGTGTCGAAGTCATACTGGTGCTTTGTCGGTTCGTGCGGCTTCGGTTCGATCAGGATCGTGCCCGTGAACCCGATGCGATGCTTGTGATCAACGACCTTTTGCAAGAAGCGGCCGAAATTGTCCTGCTCTATCCCGATCTCGGTATTGAGGATCGTGTCGTAGCCTTCGCGGCCGCCCCAAAGCACGTAGTTGGAGCCGCCGAGCCGGTGCGTCGCCTCCAGCGCGGCCTGCACCTGCATCGCAGCCCAGGCATAGACTTCTGGGTCGGGATTTGTCGCCGCGCCCGCCATGTAGCGCGGGTGACTGAACAGGTTGGCCGTACCCCATAACAATTTGCGACCATGGGACGCCTGCAATTCTTCCAGATGATCGACAGCCTCGCCGAAACTCGACAGAAAGCCGTTGGCGTCGGCGGCATCCGCCATCACGTCGACATCGTGGAAGCAGTAGAAGGGCACGTCGAGCTTTTCGACGAAGGTCAGCGCGGCCTCGCGCCTGGCCTTTGCGGCGGCTCCATCATTCGGTCCGGCAAGCCAGGGTCTGGTGAAGGTTCCCGCGCCGAACACGTCGCTGCCAGGCCAGCAGAAGGTGTGCCACATGCAAACAGCAAGGCGCAGGTGAGCTTCCATGCTCTTGCCAAGAACCATGCGATCCTTGTCGTACCATCGGTAGGCAAGGTCATTCGCGGAGTCCTGGCCTTCGTAGCGGATTGTGTCGAAGTCGGCGAAATAGGCAGAAGTCATGGTCATCCTTTCGAGATGGATCTGGTCGCAGCGACCGCGGCGCGGAATCGGGCGCGTTTTTCGGAGAGTTGAGCCGTCAGCCGGGGGTCGGGATCAATCGTCGCGCGAACGGGCTGACGGGTGCAGGCCTCTTGCGCGGACGTGCCGTTCAGGCCCATCGAGGCGAGTTTCGCCGCGCCAAGCGCAGGGCCGATTTCTCCGCCATCCAGATAGTGCAGCGGCAGGCCGAGGGTAGATGCGATTATCGCGCCCCAATATCGTGATCGCGTGCCTCCACCAATGACGTTGAGCGCGGTGATCACGGTTCCGGCGGCCCTGAGGGCATCGAGCCCTTCGGCATGTGCGAAAGCGACCCCTTCCAGAACTGCTGCCGCCAGCCGGGCAGGAGTCGTATCGTTGTTCAGCTCCAGGAAACCGGCGCGCAAATGCGGATCATTATAGGGCGTACGTTCTCCCGACAGGAAGGGCAGGAACAACTCCGGCCCGTTGGCGGTGCCCGACTGTGCAGCGACTTCGAAAACTTGCGCCGGCCCTAAAAGGCCAAGCTGCCTTGCCGCCCAGTCGACGCAGGATGCGGCGGAAAGATGCACCGCCATCTGGTGCCAGGTGCCCGGAATGCAATGGCAGAATGCGTGAACGGCGCGGTCGGGATTGGCTCGAAATTCGCCCGTGGCGACGAATATCACGCCTGAAGTACCGAGCGAGAGCAGGGCGTCACCATCGGAGACAATGCCGATACCGGCGGCGCCTGCCGCATTGTCGCCGGCACCGGCGACGACGGGCACTTGCCCCATTCCCCACTCGTCCGCGATTTGCGGTCTCAGCTTTCCGCTGATCTCGCAGCCCTCGTAAAGGCATGGCATTTGCTCGCGGACAAGGCCGGTCGCGCCCAGCATCGCATCAGACCATTCGCGCCGCGCGACGTCGAGCCAAAGGGTCCCAGCACTGTCGGATACGTCAGAGGCATGGTCGCCGGTCATGCACAGGCGGACAAAATCCTTGGGCAGAAGAATTTTGCTGATCCGTGCGAAAATGTCCGGCTCGTGGCGGCGCACCCATTGCAGCTTGGGCGCGGTAAAGCCCGGCATCGCAAGATTGCCGGTGATGGCCCGGCTGTCAGGCTGGGCACTTTCAAGGTCGGCGCATTCGGCGAAGCTTCGCCCGTCGTTCCAGAGGATGGCGGGTCGCAACGGCTTGTCATCGGCGCCCAGCAAGGTCGCGCCATGCATCTGACCCGCCAGCCCGATGCAGGCCGTTCGCGAACGATGTGCAGCATCGAGCTGGCGAATAGCCGAACAGGTCGCGCGCCACCAGTGCTGCGGATCCTGTTCCGACCACAGCGGCTGCGGGCGGCTGGTCTCAAGCGGGGCGCTTGCCTCGCACACGACAGTGCCAGCTTCATCGAGCATGACAACCTTCACACCGGACGTGCCGATGTCGATGCCCAGAAACACTGTTGCCCTCTCCTCGAGTCTCGCAGCGGCTGGCGACCTCCCGCTTATCTAAAAGATAGCGCTACCATTATCCGGAAGGCAAGTGCCGGATTGCATTTTGAATGGCATTGGCCGAATTACCCGCAGCTGGCGAAAGCCGGACGCAAGACAATATGGGGGGCCAAGGTTGGCGCGCAGAACAAGGACGGGTTCGAACTTCCCAACGGTTTCGGATGTCGCTCGTTCTGCGGGCGTATCCTTGATGACGGTATCGCGCGTCACGAGGGGCGATGCCAACGTGCGGCCGGAAACCCGGCGCAAAGTGCAGAAGGCCATCGAGGATCTGGGCTACACGCCGAACCAGGCCGCCCGCGACCTCGCGAGCGGCAAGCCATGCAAGATCGCCCTGCTTTATGCCAACCCCAGCTCGCTCTATCTCAGCGAGTTTCTGATGGGTAGTCTGGCGCAGGCCAGCGCCCGAAACGCCCAGCTGATCGTAGAGCATTGCGCGGAGGGAGAATCAGCTGACGACATTGTCCGCAAGTTGCTCGATCACCGCGTCGACGCGGTGCTCGTGCCGCCTCCGCTCAGCGACGATCGCGCTCTGCTGGAACGGCTTGACGAGAGAGGAATTTTTGTAGCCCAGATTGCGACTGGACGCCCGGTGCCGGGCGCATATGCCGTCATGATCGACGACGAGAGCGCGGCGAGGGACCTTACCAACCACCTCATCGGTCTCAACCATCGCACGATCGGCTTCATCACCGGCGATCGAAATCAGCAGGCCAGCTCCCTGCGAAGGAAAGGGTATGAAAGCGCGCTGCGCGACGCCGGCATCGCGATCGACCCGCAGCTGATCGCCGAAGGCGATTTCAGTTACGGTTCCGGCAGGGAGGCGGCCAAGGTCCTGCTGGGCCGTATGCCGAGGCCGACCGCGATCATCGCGAGCAATGACGACATGGCCGCTGCCGTGGTCGCGGTCGCGCACCGCAGTAATCTGGACGTGCCGGGAGAGCTTTCAGTCTGCGGGTTCGACGACACCGCGATCGCAACGACAATCTGGCCGGAGCTGACCACGATCAGGCAACCCATTGCCGAAATGTCGGGTACGGCAACCGAGATGCTTGTGACCCATGTCCGCAATGCCGCCACCGATGGTTTGCAACCCCGCCACGTCAACCTCGACTACCGGCTCATTCTGAGGGATTCCGCTGCACCGCCGACCCGCGAATAAGCCTTTTGGGCTGTTGGCCCTCGCGAGCGGAAATTATCGGCTGTCGAGTTTTATGCGGCCCGCGAGAAGGCGCGCGCGCTCTCTCGTGTGAGCCAGCGAAAAGGCCCCATATGATGAGCTGGCCCTTGCAGCTGATCCGAGAGCGGAAAATCATGTCTGCCTTGCCGCAGGTGAGCCATCGGACCAGTTGATCAGCGCGAGAGATGGAGCGGAGCAGAGGACAACCGGTGCCGATGTTGCGAACGGAGCGGCTGGCTGCCATTCACTAAGCGCGGTGACGTGTAACAGTCGGGGCAGGCCTGCCTGGATGGCGCTGCCCCAACCGCTAAGCCTTGCTGCGATGCTCGCCTCCTTGCGTTGCTCGTTGCGCTTGACCTGTCCGCACGATCGATTGCCTTCACGGCCCCGGCTTTTTCAAGTGCCGGGCACGCGTGGACACTCGGCACTCTCAAGCCACGGAGCAGGCGTGATTTTTTTGTGGGTTGCCGCTCGGCAGGCTCATTGGGCTTTTGCCGGTTGCAGAAAAGTTTCCAATTTGTTGCGGTGTTCGAGCTGCCCACTTGTTTAGACCGATAGCAATCAATCCTGATTGAATTCGAGGGGGCAAACCATGCGACGGGGACATACGGGACTATTCTTGGGTGCTGCATTTCTGGCCTTGGCTTCGGCGGTCGCTCCGGTCGCCGCGAATGCACAAGTGTCGGACGTCGACCGCGCAATTACCGTATCCATCCCGGCTCAGTCTTTGTCAGGGGCCCTGCGTCAGCTCGCCGAGGCATCGGGCCTCCAGCTTGTTTATGATGCGAAGATCACCGATGGAAAATCCACGTCCGGCGTGTCCGGCACCATGAGCAGCCGGGAGGCCTTGTCCCGTCTGCTTGCCGGATCCGGCCTTTCCTTTCAATTCTCGGGTGACCGGACTGTCCTGATCGCCGCCAGCTCGGCGGGGGGCGCGCCTGCCGCCGAAGCCGATGGCGTCCGCTCGGGTGGCCTCGTGACGGTCGAAGGTGTCGCGGGGAATATGCCCTACGGCGCCATGGTTTCGGAGGTTAACGGCACCAATGGCTCGCGCGACGTCGAGGCGACGGAAGGAACGGGCAGCTACACGACCGGGGCGACGTCCATCGCATCGAAGTTGCCGCTGACCCTGCGGGAGACGGCCCAGTCGGTCAGCGTCGTCACGTCGCAGCAGATCGAGGACCAGAATCTGAACAGCGTCAAGGATATCCTTGAGCGCATGCCCGGCCTCACCGCGACGCCTGGCCCCAATGGCGAGGAATTCAGCATCTATTCGCGGGGATTCAAGGTCGAGACCTATACGATCGACGGTGGCGCTCCGATCTCCTACGCGCATGGCAATCGACCGATAATCGACATGTCCGAGTTCGACAGTGTCCAACTGCTCCGCGGAGCCAGCGGTCTTTTCGACGGCTATGGCAATCCCGGGGGCGTCGTCAATCTCGTGCGCAAGAAGCCACTCGACCACCGTCAGATCACGCTTTCCGCCGACGTCGGCTCCTTCAACTTTTTTCGCGAGGAGTTCGACATCACGGGCCCGCTGACCGCGGACAAATCGCTGCGCGGCCGGTTCGTCGCGGCGCGTCAGGACAACGACTATTTCTATGACGTGGCAAATAGCCACAAGACCGCCGTCTACGGCACGCTCGAATATGATCTGACGCCAACCACCTTGGTGACCGCCGGCGCGAGCTTCAACTGGGAGCGCAATCGGCCCAACCAGGGCGGCCTTCCTCGCTATCTCGATGGCGGCGAGATCGACTTTCCGCGGTCGACCTGCCTCTGTCCTTCGGCAAATTTCGACAAGGCCAGGAAGACCGAATTCTTCGGTACGCTCAATCAGAAACTCGGTGAAGAGCTGAACCTCAAAGTCAATGGCGTCTATCTGAAACAGACGGTCGATGCGTCTTACTACGGCATCTCGTCCAGCGTGGTCCGCGGGGGAGGGAATGTCGGCACGCTTGGCGGATACAGCAGCTATAATCCAAGCCGGCAGACCGCTCTCGACTTTACCTTCAACGGCGGCTTCGATCTGCTCGGCCGGCACCATCTCTTCGTCGTCGGCGGCAACTATGCCTACACGAACAACGATGGCGGCACGTCCACCTTTCTGCCATCCGTCACCGTGCCGGATATCTTCAACTTCGATCCCGATGCCTATTCCATCCCGACCGATATCGATCCCTTCACAACGAATCTGCGGGTACGTTTGAAGCAATATGGTCTCTATGCCAGCGCGAGGCTGGAGCTTTTGAAATGGCTGCATTTCAATGTCGGTATGCGGTACAATTATCAGGATCAGGTCTCGACGGCGGCCTATAGCTTCGATCCCTCAAATCCCCAGACCTCGCGCTTCAAGGCAGAAAACTGGTCACGGCCGGCGGTCGGCCTGACGGTCGACTTCCTCAAGAATTTTACGCTTTATGCAAGTCACCAGAATATCTATCGGCCTCAGACGTTCGCTCAATTTGTTCCGGGCAACGACCCTGTGCCGCCGATAACGGGGTCAAACGATGAAATTGGGCTCCGCTTCCAGTCGCCGTCGAAGAAGTTCAACGCGTCGATCTCCTATTACCGTGTCGTCCAAAACAACTTCCTGAGCACCGATTACGGCAACCCCGACACCAGCGCCACCATTCCCGTGCTGAACGATACCAAGAGCAGGGGCGTGGACATCGAGGCGAACGGCGAACTGTTCGCCGGCCTGCAGATCGCGGCAAGCTATACCTATAACAAGAATAGTACGAGAACGAGCGCCACGAACGCGTCGCCAGCGACCTCCTACGCGCCAAAGCACAAGCTCAAATTGTGGGCGAATTACCGGCCGCCAAGCGAATCCGACCTCAATCGATTCAGCGTGGGCTTCGGCATCGACGCGCAATCCAAGGCGTTCAGCGAAGGAGGCATCTGCGCCACGCCGATCACCGATCCGAATGGCTTCTGTCCATATCCCGGACCGGACCTTCCCTTCTTCATCCCGTATGAATTCACGACCAAGGGATATACGACGCTTTCGGCGCGCCTCGGTTACCGGCTGTTCGATAATGTCGAGCTGTCGCTCGTCGGCAAGAACCTGACCAACGTCAAAACCTATGTCGCGACCTCGTTCCAGGGACCCGAGGGGTATAATTTCTATACGGCACCCTTCAGCCTTATCGGGTCCGTCAATGTCCGGTTCTGACCGGCTTCTGCCGCTGTAGACGCCACGTGCGATGCGGCTTCCGAGGTGATATTGCGGATCGGAGCGATCCTTGCCGGTTCGGTCCGCAATATCCACAATTGAAAAGGTTCCTTCGTTGATAAAAATGTTTCGCGGAATCGCGCTCCTATCGCTGGCAATTGCAACGCTCACGGGGAAACACGCTGCTGCAACCGTCGTGAAAACTGCGCAGAACAAGATCGAATTTGTCGATCCTTTGGCGGGATCTCAAGTCATTCAGGGCGGGAGCGAGCTGTCTGTTTTGGGGATGTTCCAGTCGGCCGACTGGGTCGTACAGGGCGTCATCACGCTTCTGATCCTGGCATCGCTGATCACCTGGACGATCGGTGCCGCCAAATGGGTCGAGCTGCGACGCGAACGCCAGCGTCTTGAATCGGCTCGCGGGAAGCTGGTCTTGGCATCGAATTTCGGCAGCCTGGGAGCGAGTGCCTATCAGCCACTGTCCGACATGATCGTCAACGCCGAAGACGAGATTGCGGCATCTGGCTCTGCTGGAACGGCGCTGCCGGCAGAAGGCGTGAAGGACCGGGTCGCGCTTCGGGTTGACCGGGTTGAAGCAGCGGCGAGGCGGCGCGCGGGCCGCGGCGTGGGTGTGCTGGCGATAATCGGGTCGACCGCGCCTTTCGTCGGACTGTTCGGCACCGTCTGGGGGATCATGAACAGCTTCATCGGCATCGCCCATTCGAATACCACCAATCTCGCCGTCGTTGCCCCCGGTATCGCCGAGGCGTTGCTGGCGACGGGGATCGGTCTCGTTGCGGCGATCCCTGCCGTCATTTTCTACAACATCTTCGCGAGGGCCTTGTCGACATTTTCGAGCGAGCTCGGCGATGTCGGTGCAACGATCGTCTGCCTTGCGGCTCGGGAGATCGACCGCACTTCGGGCCGGGGCTGAGTCAAGATGGCGTTCAATCTCCACCATGGGAAAGATGGCAATGATTATCCGGAAACCCCGGATATCAACGTCACGCCGTTCATCGACGTCATCCTCGTGTTGCTCATCATCTTCATGGTGGCGGCGCCACTTGCGACGGTCAACGTTCCGCTCGATCTGCCGGTTTCGACAGCTCGCGCCGAACCGCCTCCCGGAGAACCCATCGTGCTGTCCATTCAGGCCAACGGCCAATGGTCGGTCGGAGACCGGGCAACGACCAGGGACGGACTGGGTCCTATCCTCGATGCGCAGTCAAAGGGCGATCGCAATGTTCGGATTTTCGTTCGTGCGGACAAAACCGTGCCCTACAATGATTTGATGCAGGCGATGGATGCGCTGCGCGAACAGGGATATCTGAAAATTTCCCTCGTGGGCCTTGATGGGGGTGGGGGCCGATGATCCTCTCGGCCGAACCCTCTCGTTCGGGTTTGTGGAGCCGGGCTATCGGCGCCTCAACAGGTTTGCATGCGTTGGCTCTTGCCTCCTTGTTCGTAAGCCTGTCGAGCGCTGCAGAACCCGTAACGGAAATGCCGGCGATCGCCGTGGAAATGGCGTCTCCAAGCTCGCTCCCGGCACCGGTCCATGACGTTGCCACGCCGCGGCAGGTCGAAGCCCCGAAGCAAACACCGCAAGAGCAGCCCGATGTCAGGAAGCCTCCCTTCGATCCGCCACCCGCGCTGACTGTCCCGGCTGTGAAGCCCGAAGTCGCTCTGCCGCCGAAGAAAATTGCGCCCCCGCCGACCGAAAAGGCCAACCCGCTGCCGCCGGCGCCGCGAACGACAGAACTTGCCGCACCCGACCTCAAGCCCGATGTGAAGGTCGCGGCAATGACGACGGGCGGCGCGTCGGCCGGGAAAGCCACCGCTGCTGATCTCTGGGACGCCAAGGTTCGCTCGCGTGTCGAGTTGACCAAGCGATATCCAGGCGCGGCCCTTCAACAGGGCATGCAGGACGATGTCGGGCTTCTGCTGACGATTGATCGGTCCGGACGTCTTCTTGCCGCCCGCATCCGCGGCAGCCGGGGCTACTCCTTGCTGAACGACGCGGCCCTCGAGGCTGTACGCCGTGCGGCGCCGTTCCCTAAACCGCCAAAGGAAATCGAAGGGGATCCGATCCTATATGCGTTGACCATTCGCTTTGCGCCAAAAAGAAGATGAGCGGTCCTGTGATCCTGCCAAGACATGCGTGTCGCTGATGTTCGGATTTGCGAGAAAATCGGTGGCGGCCCTCGACCGGCAGGACCTGGTAGACATTTATGTCGAGCTTCGGCCGAAAATAGAACGGACGCTCGCTCGGCGCGTCGGTTCGATCGAACTTGCGACCGATCTGGCGCAGGAGTTGTTCTTCAAGATCGACACGATCAAGGCATCCTTGACCAGTCGCGGCGATGCTGAGCGATATTTCATGCGCGCCGCGCTCAACGCCGGTCTCAATTACCTGAAGATCGAAAGCCGCCGCCGCGAAATCCTGCGCGAGAATATGACGCTCCTCGTTCCGGATCGGGAACCTGCCGCGGACAATCTATTTCTCGCTCGCCAGGAGTTGCAGCTTGTAGAGGACGCTCTTTGCGAACTGCCCGAAAAATGTCGGGCGGTATTCAGGCTCAGCCGTTTTCAGGGTCTGACGCACCCGCAGATCGCGGCCGAATTGGGTATCTCACAGAGCCTGGTCGAAAAATATGTCGTGAAGGCATTGCTGCACATCCGCGCGAAATTGTCCGATTGAAACGATCATGTTGCGGTCTTTCCTCTGCCCAGTTGTTATATTGCATATTTGGATAGCTTGAGTTTCATGTCCACACCGCCGACCAATATTATCCAGTTCCCCGGGGAACCCATCGCGGCGATCGAAGCCGATGCTGCGCATTGGCTCGCCCGAATGACATCGGGAACAGCTACGATGGGCGAAATCGCCGAGTTCGAACTCTGGCGCATCGCATCGGGCGAGCATGAGCGTGTCTATCGTGAGCTTGAGGCGCTTTGGAATGGCTTGGTGCCGAGCGTTGCTACCGATCGTCGTGCATCGAAGCGCGCCGTGCTGAATTCTTCCGCGCGACGCTATGATCGATGGGCCGTGCGGTTCGCGCAAATGGCAGCGGCGATTTTCGCGGTTCTCATCATCTCGCAATATCTCACCACATGGCGCTACGACTACCACACGGGGCCTGGCGAAATTCGCGAGTTGACCCTTGCCGACGGTTCGAGGCTTTACATGAAGGGCAATACCGCGCTCAACGCGGATGTTTCCAAATCGGGTCCGCGCAAGATCGAGCTTGCGCGCGGCGAGGCCTTCTTCGTCGTCGAACACAAGGCCGACCAACCCTTTACCGTCGACGTAGGGAGCGGAACTGTGCGTGATATTGGCACGGCATTTTCCGTCTCCCGCAAAGGTAAGGCTGTCAGCGTGGCGGTAGCGGAGGGTATCGTCGCCGTCTTTGCTGCTGGGGAATCCGACACGCTCTATGAAGGGCAGCAGGTCGGTTTCAATATGTACAAGATGAGTGCGAAATCGCTCGTGGACACCGCCTACATTTCGGCGTGGCGGCGCGGGGTCTACATCGCGGACGGGAAAGCCCTGGGCGTCGTCCTGAGCGACCTGTCCGAATATCATGCCGGTCAAATTGTCATTTCTGACGAGGCGTTAGCGGGTCGGCGTGTCAATGCCGTGGTTCAGCTCGACCATGTCGATGACTGGCTCGAGGCACTCGGGAATACCGAAGGCGTCGAGGTGCGGCGATACGGGCCCCTCGTCTTCGTAAGCGCACGATAGCCGCGCGACCGCACGGCGCTGCGGATCTCCTGTTAATCTGTTCCCTGCCTGAAAAAAGGATGAGCCATGCCTGTTTCGAACCTGCGTGCAACCCGTGTGATCATCGGCGTCTCGCTCGGCGTATCGGTTTGGCTGTCCTCCGCTGCGGCTTCGGACCACGTCCGGACTGCCGCGTCGGTGACGCAGAGCCAGAGGGCGCTGAAAGCCAATCCGCCTGTTAGCTTTGCGCAGTCGGCAAGCGACCTTCCGGCGGATCCGGCAGTTCGCTTCGGCAAACTCCCCAATGGCATGACCTTCGTCATCTACAAGAACAAGACCCCTCCCGGGGCGGCGTCGGTATGGCTGCGGGTGGCGGCGGGCTCGGTGATGGAGCAGGAAAATCAGCGGGGTCTTGCGCACTTCATCGAGCATATGGCGTTCAACGGATCGAAAAATGTGCCCGAGGGAGAAATGATCAAGCTGCTTCAGCGCGACGGGCTCCGGTTCGGTGCCGACACGAATGCCCAGACCACCAGTTTCCAGACGGTCTATATGTTGAATCTGCCCGAGGCGACCGATCGCATAGTCTCCAACGCTCTATTCCTCATGCGGGAGACCGCCGGCAATATCAGCTTCCAGCAATCCGCCATCGATCGGGAACGCGGAGTCATATTGGGAGAGGAGCGCGCACGGGCGACCGTGAGTTATCGTGCTTATGAAGCCAATCTGAAGCATCTGTTCCCCGGCACCAAATATGTCGAGCGGATGCCGATTGGCTCGGTCGATGTCATCAAGACAGCGAAGAGGCGGGAATTTGTTCGCTTCTACAATGATTTCTACCGCCCGGAATATACGACCCTGATCGTTGTGGGGGACGTGGATGTCGCTCGCGTCGAGGCTGATATCCGCGGCCGATTCTCCAATTGGCGGCCCGGGCCGAAGTCTGGGGCCGCATTGACCGACTTCGGCAGGCTCGCCGACCGGCCGCTCCCCCAAGCCGCTACCTATTCGGCAGCGGGCCTCCAGGATCTGATTTCCGTATCGTGGGTCAAGCCCCCTCAGGGAGGTGTCGAAACCAGGGCCAGTAACTTCTCAGACAAGTTGTTCTCGATCGGCAGTGCCATTCTGGACGAGCGATTTGCGCGACGGGCCAATTCGGCGGATGCCAAATTCCTCGGAGCGGGATTTCAGAAGGAGGACATTGAGCATACCGCGTCGACCTATTCCCTTATCGTGGCGCCCAAGGAGGGGCACGATCAGGCCGCTCTCGATCAGGCCGTAGCGATTCTAAGAGAGTTTCTGTCCAATGGCCCGAGCGAGGCCGAGCTCGACCGTGCAGTTGCGTCTTTTGATCGCAGATACGTCGAGGGCGCGGCCGCGGCGCGCACAGTTCCCACCCAGGCGCTCGCTGGTCTGATCGTTCAGTCACTTGCGAGCGGGGGAGTTGTTCAATCGCCGGAACAGGCCCTTGCCCAGTGGAATGAGCTGAAGCCAGCGATAACGCGATCGGCAATTCGCGACCTATTGAACACCATCGCGTCAGATCGCTCCCCCGTCCTCTGGCGTCAGGGTGAGGAGGAGTCCTTTGACGACAAGGCGCTGCTCGCCGCGTGGAACGCCGCGAGCGCGGAGAACATCAAGGTGACGGCGGAACGAGCGAGTAGCTCTTGGCCCTATGGCGATTTCGGTACGCCGGCGAAGGTCGTTTCTCGCGAGGCGCTGAGCGCGGCAGGGGCGACGCGAGTAACTTTCTCCAATGGAGCCGTGCTGACCGTGAAGCAAACGGACTTCCAGGCCAATAGCGTGAACATATCGGTCCAGACTGGAAACGGTCTGCGGGGCGTTCTCGCCGATCAGGCTGCGGCGCTTTTCGTCGCGCAGCAAATCGGGCCTCTGGATTGGGGACTGGGGAAAATCTCGAGTGATGACATGCGCGATGCTCTCGCAGGGAAGATCTATTCGCTGGGAATGGCGATTGGTCCCGACGCAACCATGTTGTCGGGGACAACCACGACAGCCGATCTCACCACGCAACTGCAGATTGCGGCAGCATTCCTGAGCGATCCGGGATTTCGGCCCGAAGCGCTCGATCGCTTCATGTCCGCTTTGCCTGCGATATACAAGGACGGGAGGACTTCGCCCGACGGCGTTTACGCCATCGAGGCTGCGGGCGATCTTTACGACGATGACCCACGATTCGCCGTACCTTCGCTCCGCGATGTCCTCGCGGTCTCCAAGGATCAGGTCTCGTCGTTGCTCCGCCAGCAGCTGGGCGGCGGTCCGTTGGAAGTCACGATCGTTGGCGATGTCGATATCGATGACGCGATCAGGCAGGTGGCTGCCACCATCGGGGCGCTGCCGTCACTTCCACGGCGGCAAAACGCGCCGGGCGGGGACGAGCTACGCTTCCCCACCGCCAACCTTCATCGTGTCTATACTCACGATGGCCGCGCCGATCAGAATTTGAGCGTCGTAGCCTGGCCGACGACCGACGGCCGGGACACCCGCGAGGCTTCGACGCTGGAACTCCTGTCGTCGGTGATGACGCTGCGCCTCCTGGAGCAGGTAAGGGAAAAGCAGGGAGCAAGCTACTCGGCTTCTGCGAGTAGTTTTGCGTCGCGATATTTTCCTTATTTTGGCTACATTATAAGTCGCGCTAGCGTTCGCCCTGAAATCGACAGCGACTATTATCGGACGGTTTCGGTTATTGCCGACGCCTTGAAAGCGCGCCCGGTAACGGCAGACGAATTGAACCGCGCGCGCCGCCCACTCCTCGATCGCCTGCGGAATGACAGGCATGGGAACGGATATTGGCTGGCGTTGCTGTCGGGGTCCGTGCGGACCCCGGATCAGATCGCTTCGATCGAAGCGCGTGAGCGCAACCTCCTGGCCATCACGCCGGAAGATATCCAAGCTGCCGCCAAGGTCTTTCTCGACATGTCCAAGGCGTTGCGGATTCAGGTCAAACCGAAGTGAGGCCCAATTCGAGCCCGGTTGCATGTCCAGGAGGATCGCAACCGGGGTTTTGGGGACTTGGGGTCGCCCTTCGCCAATCGCGATCCATGACCGATCGGCCAGAGCGCTGCGCAGAAGGGGTGCGGTTTCTCGCTTGGTTGGAGGGGTATGTGCAAAAGTCACCAGTGATATTCGATGACCTGCCGCATGGGGGAGCCGCCACCAAATGCCTTAACGAGCATCGTGTCGATATTCAGATCGAGGTCGGCAAGACCGAAGGGGTCCTGCCCGAAATTTTCGACATTCTCAATCAGGCGGGCGCAACTCCTACCGACATCGACTATGATTCCGGAGTGAAACAAGCACGCGCCAGGCTGTTCCTTTATCAATCTCCCGTTGTGCCCGTATCAGGAATATTGTGTCGCATCGAAGCGCTGGAAGGCGTTGAAGGGGCCGAATATTTTGATGGATCTGAGCATCCGCCGGCGAGCTGAGGGCGAGTATCATTTGTTCGGGCGGGCGACCCGCTCTCGCCTCAGGTCGGAAATATCAGTCCATGAATATAAACAGGCGCAAGTGGCTACTTGATGCGGTGCGACGGATCGAAGTCGAGTCCAATCGCTCGGCGGATACGCACCTCATTCATCTCCCGCTGTCAGGATATCCGGGGATCGATCTATATTTGAAGGACGAAAGCTCGCATCCGACCGGTAGCCTGAAGCATCGACTCGCTAGGTCCTTGTTTCTTTACGCTCTCTGTAACGAATGGATCGGCCCGGAAACCTGCGTGGTGGAAGCATCGTCCGGATCGACTGCCGTAAGCGAGGCTTATTTCGCGAAATTGCTTGGCCTACGCTTCATTGCAGTGGTGCCGTCCTCAACGGCGGCAGCCAAGCTTCAGGCTATCCGCTTTTATGGCGGCGCGATCCATTTCGTCGATGAACCTCGTGCGGTTTATGATGTCGCTCGTCGGCTCGCGGTCGAGACAGGCGGTCATTATCTCGATCAATTCACCTATGCGGAGCGGGCGGCGGACTGGCGCGGAAACAACAATATTGCGGAGAGCATATTCGCGCAACTTGTCGAAGAAGAGCATTCTTCACCGTCATGGATAGTCTGCGGGGCCGGAACGGGAGGGACTTCCGCCACCATCGGCCGTTTCATCCGGTATCGCCGTTATGCGACGCGGCTTTGCGTGGCGGACCCGGAGCACTCGATTTTCCACAAGCACTTCGCTGACCGCTCGGTGGTCGAGGTTCCGGTTGGGGTCGCTTCGCGAATTGAAGGGATCGGCAGGCCCCGGGTCGAGCCGAGTTTCATACCCGATCTCATCGATCGGATGGTCGTCGTCTCTGACGCACAAAGCATAGCTGCCATGCGGGCGCTATCGAGCGCTTTGGGGCGTCGCGTCGGAGGGTCCACCGGAACGAACATATGGGCATGCGTCCAGATAATCCGTGAGATGGCAAAGGCAGGCCAATCGGGGAGCGTGGTGACCTTGCTATGCGATCAAGGCGATCGCTACGCCGAAACCTATTTTGACGAAGCCTGGTTGCAGAGCCGCGGCATCGACTGGCGCCCACATTTGGAGACGCTGGCCGGGCTGTTCGCAAGCTAGAAACGGGCACTCGCGGCGCGCCGAGGGCGTGTCGACAGGAGAGGGCCGATCTCCGTGAGCACCGCAGTCGCATCGATCGGGAATAGCGGCAGCGGTCTTGCCGCGCATCAGCGCCATCCAAGCAATCACGCGATCGCTATCTCATATCCGGCAGCAACCGGAGGCAGTGGGGCGTTGTCGCGCATGAACGCCGGCGAAAGAGCGGACGGGGATAGCGCATATTCTCCCGACCGCCGCCTGTGAAGCGGTACGCCCGCCGCCCGCTCATCTCATGGCAAACCGGGCTATGCGCGCGGTGAACTGGACCAGCTTGACGATCGGGCCATGCCGGTAACGCAGCGCTTTCGCGCGGTACGCTGCGCGAGGCAGCCCGTCGCGCGCTCCGCTTGTTTCCGGCAGAGAGGGCCAGATCGCCAATCGGCACGAAATCAAGCGCTTGCTCTAGAAGCGCTCGGACGCGTGGAGATCGCCGACGCAAGTGCCACGGTGGAGCAAATGAGGCATCGGTTTCCCCTGTAGCATGAGGGAGCGTCCGCGTGCGACGAGCTCGCCTATCCGGGTCGCCGCCCTGACGATGGATCAGATTGTACAGGCGAATGCATCAGGGGATTGGTCTGCGCTTTTCCTATTTTTGCCCTTTCCGGCCGGGATGGATTTGGGCGCGCCGTTAACGTTTTGCGAGAGGAATGAGGTTTATGCCTGTACCATTATTGCGATGCGTCGCACCCATGCATTCATTTGCGTAATCTTATCGGCTTGATCGCCACTTGCCGATCGTGCATCTATAGGCATGGCAGAGCGGGTCCCACGCCTGCATGCTTATGATGGCGCCTGACCATCCGCACGGCCACGGGAGAGGAGAACGATATGCGAGCAATGCTGCGCGAGCGGAGCGATTGTATTCTGGTTTATATGCTCGTCATCGGGCTCTGGGCTGCCATCATCGGGACGATTGTCGGCAAGCTATGAACCTTTCGCGCGTACAGCCGCTGGAATGAGGCGATAGCCAAGGCTTTGCGCCGTGCACTCGGTCCAGCGTCGCGACTATGCGGGAATATTCACTCCGTGAATGGCCGAATAGTCTCCAGGTTGCGAAATTCCACTTATCGCATTTCATTTGGCACCACTATTTGTGACCAGCGCCGTCGCGATCGTCAGCAGCGGATATCGGCGAATGCAGGATGGCCCCTCTGTGGCGCGTTTCTCGCGCTCCAGGAAAGGACAGGATAATGAGTTCTCCTTCGTTGGCTCCAGATAAGGGCATGGCTTCGCAGCAGCTGATCTCGTCAGCCCGGCGGCAAAATCTTTCCGCCATACTGCGCCGAAGCGCGGCCCGTCATGGTGATCGGGCCGCGATCATCTGCGGCGACACGCAGTGGAGCTATGCCGAACTGTACGAACGCGTCGAGCGGCTCGCCGCCGGGCTACGACATGCGGGAATCGGAGCGGGCGACAGAGTGGCGGTGATCGCGCGCAACAGCCATGCCTTCGTGGCGGTTCGTTTCGCAGTGGCGCGCGCGGATGCCATATTCGTGCCAATCAACTTCATGCTGAACGAGGACGATGCGCGCTATATTCTGGACCATTCAGGGGCGCGCATGCTGTTCGTCGATCCCAGCACGGCCGATCTGGCGCTGGCGGCACGGCCTGATAGTGTCGAAACCGTATATGGCATGCCGGTGGATGAACGCGATGCGCCGACGGGACTGCCGTCATGGGAGGAATTGTGGAGCGATGCCGAGCTTCCACCGCCCACGCGCGGGGGTGAGGATATATTGCAGATCATTTACACGAGCGGCACCGAATCCCGGCCCAAGGGCGCGATGCTTTCGCACAATGCCGTATTGTGGGAATATCAGAGCTGCATCATCGATTGCGAGTGGACTGCCGACACCGTGGCGCTCCATTCGATGCCGCTGTTCCACTGTGCGCAGCTTGACTGCATGATCGGTCCGTCGCTTCAGATCGGCGGCACCAATATCGTCACCAGCAGCCCCGCGCCGGACAATGTCATCCCCCTGCTGGCGAAGCACGGGGTCAATTCCTTCTTCGCGCCCCCCACCGTGTGGATTGGCCTGCTGCGCTTTCCTGAACGGAAGCGTTACGATCTGAGTACCTTAAGCAAGGGCTATTATGGCGCATCGATCATGCCGGTCGAGGTGCTGCACGAAATGGGCCGGGAATTTCCGGGCCTGCGCCTTTGGAATCTTTACGGCCAGACCGAGATCGCGCCTGTCGCCGCCGTCCTGTTTCCCGAGGAGCATGCGAAACGCTCCGGCGCCGCCGGACGCGCGACCCTCCATGTCGAAAGCCGGATCGTGGACGATGAGATGAGCGACGTGGCCATCGGAGAAGTAGGCGAAATCGTTCATCGTTCGCCGCAGTTGCTGAGCGGCTACTGGAACGATCCGGAACGGACCGCCGAAGCCTTTGCCGGGGGATGGTTCCACAGTGGCGATCTCGGCTGGATGGATGGCGAGGGCTATATAACCGTCGTCGACCGGAAGAAGGACATGATCAAATCCGGTGGCGAAAATGTCTCGTCGCGCGAGGTGGAGGAAATACTCTACCAGCATCCAGCCGTATCCGAGGTCGCCGTCATCGGCCTGCCCGATCCCAAATGGATAGAGGCGGTGACGGCCGTGATAGTGTTACGCGATGGCCACGAGTGCCGCGAGCAGGAGATCATGGCTCATTGCGAGGAACGGCTGTCCAGCTTCAAACGGCCCAAGAAGATTTATCTTGAGACCGCGCTGCCCCGCAATGCCAGCGGCAAGATATTGAAGCGCGACCTTCGGGAGATGCTGGGCAGTCGAACGCCAATGAATGTAGCGCGCGGCACCAAGGGCGCATTGTAGCACCGCACGGCGATCGAACTCGTGACGCATCGGCGCCGGCCGACGTGTGCCGAGGGGCCGGGAATTCGCCGAACTGGCGCGAGGCGGCGCCGCGCTGCCCGGCGGTCTCGCGGACGGCATCGAGGCGGACATGTCCGATGACAGCTACGCACCCCTATGATAGCGGTTAGCCATGGCACGCGATAGCGAGAATGGCGACAGAAACGACCCGCGGACCATATCGAGCGACGAGGTGCTGGCACTGTTGGCCAGTCTTGCCCATATCGAGGTGGATCCCGGTGAACTGTTATGGCGCGCCCAAGTGCCGCATTCGCTGCGCGATTTTCAGGAACGACGGGTTCACACCGTTTCGCCTGACATTTATGCGGCGATCTACGACCGGGTGATCCTTGCCATAGAAACCGCTGCCAGACGCGCTACCGGCATATCGCCTCTCCGCCTGCGCGAATTCGATCTGCTGTGGTATTGTGCCATTGCCTGCGAGACGCTGGCCGAGGTCATAGAGCGCGTCAGCCAGTTTGCCGACATGGTAGAGGGCAAGCTCGGCCGTCATACGTTGTCGATCCAGAGCGATATGGCGCATTTCAGTTTTGATTCCATGCGCAGGACGCAGACCGGGCCGACAGTGATCTCCGATGTGATCGGAGCCATCAATCTATATCGCATGTTCTCCTGGCTGGTAGGCCGATCGCTGCCGATCGACGCGATCGATATCGCATATGGTCCGGGTGACTATCAGGATGTCACGGCCCGGCTTTCGGAGATTCCCCTTCGGTTCGGTCAAGATCGGACGGGCTTCAGCTTTCCGGCTGCATATCTGCAACTTTCCAACATTCGTACGGCGGCAGATTTGCGATTGGTTCTGCCGATCACCTTGATGTCACCCATCCGCAATCCAGGCATGAGCGCAGTAACCGCTCGTATTCGCCGTCTGATCGATGAAGCTGTCATTCGCCAGCAGCCGATCCCCAATCTTGTCGAGATGGCGCCGACGCTGGCCACGAGTGAATCGGTCATCCGCCGCAAGCTGGAGAGCGAGGGTACGTCGATCCGCCAAATCAAGCAGGAGAGACGGCTTCATTGGGCGAAGGAATTGTTGCGACAACCCGCGCTGCCCATAGCGGAAATCGCGATGAGGATCGGCTTTAGCGACGAAACCGCGTTCCGCCGCGCGTTTCGCAATTGGACCGGACAAGCCCCGTCAGCCTTTCGAGATTGAAAGCCGACCAGCGCGTCGAGAAAGCCGATTTCGGATCGCGGGTGAGCCATGATCCAAAGATGTACAGCATTGCCTCGAGCGCTTGTCTGCTCCCATCAGCGGCGGCAGGTCTCGTACATATATTCGTACCGGCTCATGTCTATCCGGGGATGCTGGCCATTACCGAAATAGAGATCGCGACCAAGCAGACCGGCGATCTGCGGGGGCTGGGTGGCGAGGAAGGTATCATCCAGATGGCTGTAATCCTCCACCGGGCGATAGGCGAGCCGGCAGAATGTCAGGTGAAGGAGAACGCGCTCTCCGGGAACGGTCCGTCCGTAACTGCCATGCCACAATCCACCGGCCCAAAAAGAGAGCGCACCCGGGCCTGCGACAATTGGGATGGCGCCGGTTGCAGCCTGCACTTCGTCAGGAAGCGGTGGACGGCGGTGCAGATGAGTGCCTGGTATGACTTTGGTGGAACCATGGGCGGCATCGAGCGGATCGAGTGCGAGACAGGCGGTCATCATCGCGTTATGTTCTGGAAACGGCGCGGGAATCCAGTCCTGGTCGCAGTGCAGGGTCAGGCCCTCCGATCCTTGGCGACGGACCGAGCCAGAAAGCTGGCTCAATACGAATCCGCGCCCGCACATATATTCCTGTATCGCCAGCAGATAAGGGTTGAGCAGCGCCTCCGCAAACACGGGGTCGCGGCCCAATAGCAAGTCGCAGGATGCGCCATTGGCCGTGATGCCGAAATAATTTCCCTGATCTTCCTCGCAAAGGCGCTTTACGGCCGAGCGAATTCGTCCGACCTGATCGGCCGTGTAGGCATCATGGACAATGGTGTAGCCTTCATCACGCATCTGCTTGACCTGAGCCTCGATGCCCAGTTCCGCGACGCGACCTGCAAGCGATTCCGAGAGCGCGTACATTGGAAGATACTCATGCGGTGCAAGGTCCGCGGGAGCCAGAAGGGTGCGGGCTGCGTGAGTCGCCATTGGTCAGAATCTCCCATCACCGCTGATTCAACATGATGCGGCTTTCTGCTTTGCAGTAGGGAAATGCCCTGCAGGCGACCATGTTCGCATCGCTCGATTTCCATGACATTTCCGCTTTGCGGCCGGCGAGCGAGAGCACCCATAGCGTCGGTGGCTCAATCGGATGGCGCTGCCTCCTTCCCTTCAGTCCAGCCGAGCATCTCGGATATGGCAACCGGCCTGGTCATGAGGAACAGGACGCTCCACTCGCGATCCGGCGACGGACTTCCGACATAGCCTGGTCCCCTCAGGATTTCCTCGATCAGCGCTTCGAAGCGGGCGTGGACAAAATCCCGTCCCGCTTCATCCAGAAGAGCAAATTGAGACACATAACGGGTGCCCTTCCGACCGAAGTCGGGACCGAGCAACATGGCAAGCACCGTTCGCTCAAATGCCAATGCCAGCGGCCCATTAGCTTGCCAGCGGATCGAACGCTTCACAAGCGGGCGGAGTCTCCCGTTGCTGCCCTTGTGGACCAGGCCAAGCCTTACGAGACGGTCGATCAGTTGATCGAATTGTGCAGGCGGCAAGCGAAAATCGCGTTCGAGCCATTCGCGCTGTGCGCCGTTCAGAACCAGAAAGAAAAGCAGCGACAAGAGGCGGTCGGCCGCCAGAATGCGCTCTTGCCGGAGCGAGAAGCGCTCGGTCGCCGGTTCGCTCGCTTGGTCGATCAAAGTTCGAAGGTCGGTGCCCATGCATCGGCAAAGGTCGTCAAGGGCGTCGAGCGTCAGGCCCTTGCCCCGCAGCCAACGTGAAACCGTCGGCTCGGAGACTCCGAGCTGGCTGGCGATCTCGTCAATCGACATGCCCAGCCGGTTTCGGACCAATCTGAGTTCGCTCAGGATCATCGTGGTGGTGGGGCTAACGGCGGGCATATCGCTCCCTCATTCACTGAATGGAACTAACCTATCGCTATATGAAAGTCATGAAGCATGCCAGTTTGCGCGTTGGACAGGAAGACGTCATTTTCGCCGTCACATTATCGAGATGGGAACGGGACATGGATTTGATTAGGCAATTGACGGATGAAGAGGTCGCCACGTTTCGCGAGCAAGGCTGGGTTCACGCGCCGGGCCTGATCTCGCAGGACCTTGCCGGGCAACTGCTTGAACGCGCGCGCGCGATCATGGGTGATCAGGCACTGGTTTCCACCGGCGCGGGCGGCGGCGCCGAAGACCCGGCGTTCGCGGATTACAAGAATATCCTTCGCAATTATCTCGGCATGTGGCGTGTCGAACCATTGATGAAGCAAGTCTCTCATTCGCCGGTACTTGCAGGCAATGTCTCCCGATTGCTGCATGGACACGCCATCCGCTTCTTCAACGACGAGGTTCTGGTGAAGCCGCCGGCGGAGGAGGGAGGCAAATCGACGCCTTGGCACCAGGATTTCCCGCATGGCGCTTTTGATCGCACTGGCTTGGTGAATATCTGGTTCAGTTTGGTGGATCTGCCAGCGGACGGCGGGGCGATGTCCTTTCTTACCGGCTCACACCGTCACGGTCCGCTCGGACGGACGCTGCTCGACAGCGAGGATGTCCTCGAGCAAAATCCTTGGCTCATGGAGGAGTGTCCCCCCTCCGCCGTGCCGGCGATGAAGCCTGGCGACGCCACCATTCACGGCGACCTGACGGTGCATGGCGGGCCCGCGTTCAGGGGGCCACATTGGCGTTGGGCCTATCTTGTCAATCTGATGGACGCCACCATCCGCTATTCGGGCGGACCGAGCTATGGGGAACAGCTGGAAGCGGTCGAGGTCAACCAGCCATTCCCGGACGTACGGTACCCGGTCCTCTACGAGCCGCAGTCATGAAGGCAGCTTGTCTCGACAAGCCCTACAGCATTGCGTCCGACTTTATGGAAATTGGCGCACCGCTTCGCTTGGTCTGGCAGACTCTGACCGATTTTTCGTCCTATGGCCAATGGAACCCGCTTTGCCATGCTATCGAGGTCGAGCCGGTGGTCGGTGGCAGCGTCAAGATGCAGGTCCAGGATGACTCGCTCGGAAAGATCGTGACTCTCGATTACGCTATCTCCGCGCTGGAGGAGAATCGGCTCCTGGCCTGGACGGGCGTTTTCCCTGACATGGGGCTTGTGGCGCGTCGCGATCAATATGTGCAGGCGCTGGGAGACAGCAGAACAATATATTGGACGGTGGATATCTATGCGGGGGAAAAAGCCGCGCAACTGGTCGATGCGAATGGGCCGTGGGTGCGGGATGCCTTCAACCGGATGGCCGATGCGCTGCGGCGGCGCGCGGAGAGTTTGACGATATGACTGCCGAGGATATCCTGTCTATCCAGGAGGCTGTGTGCGCCTATGGCGCCGGAGTCGATACTGGCGACGCTCGCTACTTCGAAAGATGCTTTTTGCCGGAGGCGGAATTATGGCTGATCGGCAAGAGGCAAACCGTGGCGGAATATGCGGCCCAATGTCGTAAGGCGCACGGGTTGCTGACCGCGATGCAACATCATTGCGCGCCCACTCTGCTGGACAAGGCGGCGGCCGGCGATGGATCGATCGGCGGCCGGACGCCTTTTGTCGCCTATCATTTCGTGGCCGGGCAGTCTGAGCCAATCGTCATCGGCGGAGAATATGAGGACCTGTTTCGCCCGACTTTGTCTGGTTGGCGTATAGCCAAACGAACAGGACGAGCACGATGGTCCGTTGGCAATTCGGAGATATTGGAAGCGCTGATGAGTTAGAAGTCCGTTGGTGAAGTCGGGACAGAGAGGATCAGGGCGCAAGCTGCACCTGGCTATTGGGTGGAGGTCTTCTCGAAGATCGTCCGCAAGCGGCTCTTCGTCGTATTGACACTGATTCCAGGTGCGGCCCCGGCACCGCCAAGGCCGGCACCCTGCTGCAGGGGCGACAGTATCACAGGTTTTGGGTGCTGGGATCAGTCAGCGCCAAAAGTCTGCGCGCGGATCCTTGCATCTCGCTCTTCACGCGTCACGAGGTAGAACAGTCCGGCGGCGACCATGAAGAATCCGACCATCAGGCCCATCGGCAGGTGGTAGCTGCCACTTGCCTCGTAAAGCAGGCTGGCCAGAGGGGTGAGGCCGAAGAGGAAGGGCAGGGTGAAAAGCGCCATGAGGCCGAATGCCCGGCTGAACGAGTTCGTGCCGAAGAGAGTTGCCAGCGTGACGCCGAATGCCGCCTGGGCGCCCGCCCCGCATGCGCCGACCACTATGGCGTCGAGAATAAGGACGGGAAGCCCGACCGGCGCCAGGAAGACTGTCCACATCACAGCCTGCAGAAGGCAGTTCGCCATCAGTGCCTTGGAGCCTCCGACGCGGTCCGCGATTGCGCCGAACAGAAAGGACCCGAACAGGCCGGCACCTCCGGTAATCGCGAGAAGGATGTTGGCCTCCTCGAATGTCCGGCCTTGCTCGATGAACAGGGGCACAAAGTGCGCCAGCTTCATGGTACCCGCCCCAACGAGCAGCCCTTGTGCGACGACAAGCAGCCAGAAGATCGGACGCCGAAGAATCGCGCTCGATGACCGCTGGCCACCGGATATGATCGAGACTGAACCGGCGGCGGGGGCGGTTTCCCGACGATCGCGCACGAAAAGCAGCAGCGGGAGAAACAGGATCAGAGCACCGGCGAGGATTTGATAGACGGTGCGAATGCCTTCGGCCTGGACCAGCGGTGCGATAGCGATCGGGACGATCGTCACCATGATCGGCATGTTGACGATCCCCAGCGCGAGTCCACGATGTCGGTCACTCGCCCAGCGCGCGGCCAGCGTGTTCGATGGCAATATGCCGAGCATGGCGGTCGCGGGGCCGAGAATGAAGAAATAGACGGCCAGCAGCTGGCTGGCCTGCGTCACCGCCGAGGCGGCAAGAAACGCGGCCGCGGCGAGAAGCGCCCCGGCAATCATGACGGTGCGGATCGAAACCCTTTCGAGGATACGTCCGAGCACCGCTGCGGTTAACGACAGGGAGACGAGCATGAGCGCAATCGCCAGCGAGGATGTCGAGCGGCTCGCCGAATATTCCTGCTCCAGCGCGAGCACAAGCGTTCCGAAACTGCCGAACGCTAGCCCCGTGGCAAAATTCTGCGCAAAGGTCGCGATCATGACCTGGACCCAGTTGGTGCCGTTTGCGGTGCGTGCGACGAGCATCTTCTCTCCCTTGGCGCATGTGTGCCGGACCGTCCCTCGAATAGCTTTCGGTCCGTTTCAAAAATGGGCCGGACAGACCAGCCGCTCGGATCGGAAGAAACCGAAATGACTGGCTTGCCCGGCCATCAGGTCGAGAATCGCGTGGCCGGAACGTTTCTAGCAAGGCGAAACGCTCCGGCCGAACCCGGCCTAGAACTCGAAACCCACGTCGAGACCATAGGTGCGCGGGACCTGGAAGGTGCCGATCACATTGGTTGTCAGGTTGCGCGCGAACTCGAGCTTTTGATTGTTGGTCAGGTTCTGGACCCAAGCCGACACCTTGGCCTTGGTGCCGGCGATCGGCAAATCGACCAGCGACAGGCGCGCGTTGATGTCGAAGCGCGAGGGCAATGTCGTGAGCGACGCGGTGGACGTGTTCAAGAGCGGGTCGGACAGGCGCTTGTCTTTGAAGAAGCCATCGACCCGGAACTGGAGGAAACTGTCGTTCGAGAAATGCGGCGAGTCGTACTGAGCGCCGACACTGAGCGTATTTTTCGGTGCGAGCGACACGACGGGGCCGTTGACCGGATCGTCTGCGAGTTTGGCATCGAGATAGCCATAGCTCGCGTTGAACGAGAAATGGTCCGACGGCTGTGCTGTCAACTCGAGTTCGAAACCGGTCTCGCGGGCCGTTGGCGCCGAGACGATGAAGGTACCGGCCGCGGCGCTGAAGGACAAGGTCTGAACATTCCGGCGATCGCTGCGGAACACCGCTGCGTTCAGGCGCAGCGTCCGGTCGATAAGGTCGGCCTTCAGACCGAGCTCATAGCTTTTGACGGTTTCGGGGCGGAATTCGACGCCGCCGAGAACGCCGCCAGAGAGATAGCCGGTAGCGAAGCGCGCATAGGCCCGGATATCGTTGCTTGCGATCCAGGTCGCCGTCGCGTCGAAATCCCAATGATCGAAGCTGACATCATAAGTTCCGGGGGGCGCGAATGCCGGCACCAGACCGGCGGCCCGAACGATCTCGCGGCGATCGTCCTTCGTATAACGGATGCCGCCCGCGAGTTCGAAAGCATCGGTCTTGTAGCCGAGGTGCGCGTAGCCCGCGATCGACTTGTTGCGAATCGAGGTGTCGGCGCCCGCGAGATAATCGCTCGGCACGCCAAAGATGTCGATCGTATTGCCGTCGGTGGGCGTGGTGCGCGGCACGATCGTCACGCCTTGCGGGAACAGCACGCCGAGGAATACCGGGTTATTGTCGCTACCGGTCTCACGAAAATAGAAGCCGCCGAGGACCCAGTCGAGATTGCCCGTCTTTCCGAGCAGCTGTACTTCCTGCGTGAACTGCTTCTGGTGGCGGTCTTCGATCGACGAGATGTTGGTGAAGGGCAGGCCTCCAACGACATATGCGCCGCCGTCGATGTCGTTGCCGCCTACAAACTCGTCGAGCTTGCGGTAACCCGAGATGCTCTTGAGCGTGATGTCGTCATTGAGATCGTAAGCAAGCGTCAGGCTATGGCCCTGGATTTTCAGGTGCGAGGCGGTCGTCAGGTCGAGCGCAAGCGCGTCCCGGCGCTTCGTCGACGGGGGCAGAAATATGCTCGGATCCGCGGTGTAGAAGGGCGGGTCGCCGACGCCGGCCGTATAGGTCGGGTCGTAACCCAGAAGTTGCTGGCCAAGCTGCGTGCTGACCTTGTCGGTGTAATCGAATTTATAGTCTGCCGTGAAGGCACCGCCATCGAGGTGGACCGCAGCTGAGAAGGCGTCGGTGTTTTCCGCTCCGAACGTCTTGACCGACTTCACGGTACCGAAGGGCTCGGCGAAGGTGAAGGTGCGCCCCGGAGTCAGATTGTCGACGTAACCGCGATTTTCGTCGTGCAGGTAGGACACGCGTGCGCTGATCGGCCCGAGGGCGGGGAGGTTGACCGTGACCCGGCCCGAGTAGCGGTCATAGTTCCCGACCGTTCCCTGCGCCTTGATGCCGAATTCACCCGACGGCGTCGCGGTGATGAAGTTGATGGCCCCGCCGGTCGAGTTGCGGCCGAACAAGGTACCCTGCGGACCGCGAAGGACCTCGACGCGCTCGATATCGGCGAGATCGAACGCCGTGCCGGCTGGGCGGCCCAGATAGATGCCGTCGATATAGAGACCGATGCCGGCATCGGCTTCAAACTTGAGCGTGCCGGTGGAAACGCCGCGCAGATAATATTGCGGCGCGCTGGCGGAGCCGAACTGCCGCTGAACGTCGAGGTTGGGAACGGTCTTGCCGATATCGCCGAACCCCTGAATGTCGAGAGCCGCCAGCTGGTCCTGATTATAGCCCGTCACCGCCACCGGAACATCCTGCAGCCGCTCTTCCGAACGGCGGGCGGTGACGACGATGTCCTGGATGCCGCCTTGGCTGGCGCCCTCATCACCTTCGGTCTGGGCCAAGGCAGGCTGTGCCCCGGCCAAAATGGTGCACGCAAGTATGGCGAGACGGTAGGTCATTCTCTCTCTCCCTATGATCGTTGCGGGCGGTCCTTCGTCGGCCGCTCCATCATTCGGAATGCCCTATGGCAGCCTTTGCCGAGCAAATCAAACCGATTTTGACGTAAACCGTAATTTGTGCAGTAGCATATTGACGATTTGCGTAATCTGGAGCACATCAAATGACGAAATCCGCCTCCGGCCGCGTCGCAGGAAGAGTGGGTGATGTGGGAATTTGGAGAGGTCAGTCGATTGAATCTCGTGGCAATCTTGGGCAGGGCATCGGAAATCGCACTCGCCGTCGCGCCTTGCGTGCTCCGCAGGCGCGCTCGCCCAGGACAAATCGACGGTGCGCGGATTCACCTTGCTGATTGCTGCTCCGTCCAGGGCCGGGTCCAGCCGTCTCGCCCGCGAACCGAGCTTATGGTGAAGGCGCGAGTGGCGTCGCCGCAGCAGCGACGCGACGTCGCAGAAGGATTCCCGGCGTGACGGAAAAAAAGATCGGGGAGAGATTTTGATGCAATATTCTTATCCGGAGCCTTGGTCAGTAACATCATCCGTGGCGCCCGCCATCGCGAGCCTCGGGCTTGAAACAAACGTCGGCCAACTTCGGGACGAGGGCTATACGATTGTCGAGAAGGCCTATTCGCCCGAATTCTGCGCGCGCCTGCGCGAAGCAATCCTGCGCGTTACACGGGAGGAGGAGGGGCATTATTTCGACATCAAGCCTGGCGAGGGGATTTCAGCCTATCATCTGCTCGGTGTCGACGACCTGTTCGCAGAAGCACTGCTCAATCCCCGACTAGCCGCGCTCTCCGAATATCTTTGCGGCGGCGATTATCTCCTCAGCCAGGTTGCGGCGTCGGTCCGCTTCTCGGGTGCGTCGGCCATGGGGCTCCATCTCGACGCGCAATGGGTTCCACCGACCGAGTATAATCCGCTGTTCACTGCCTGCCTCGCTCTCGATGATCTGAACGAAGCAGCCGGGACAACCAAGGTCATTCCGGGCTCTCACAAGCTGATGCGCAATCCCGACGATGCCGAAGCGGCGGCTTCCGCGGGTGCGGTCCCGATCAATTGTTCAACCGGGTCGATCGCTATCTGGACGGGCTATAGTTGGCACGCCAACTATCCGCGCACTTTGCCCGGCGAGCGCGTGATGTTGCACATGACCTTCTGCCGCCTCGCATACAAGCCCGTCGAGGATTATAGCGCGCTCGGGGAGGAATTTCTGGCCAAATGGCCACCGGCCATGGCGACGATGCTTGGCCGCAACAGCTGGCTCGGCGTTGCCGGCCGCAATGGGGGAACTTGCGACATGACACATTATCCGCGCATGTGGTCGGCGGCGCGCAGCTAATGGCATCGCCGACACTGGATTTCGCCGGCAAGGCGATCATCGTCACCGGGGCGGCGAGCGGCATTGGAGCCGCGACCGCGCGCCTCCTCGGGGCTGCTGGCGCCAATGTGCTCGTGGCTGACCGCTGCGGAGACGCGGCAGACCGCGTTGCCTCCGAGATCGGAGGTGCCGTGGCCTGCCAGACGGACGTCACCGATCCCGCAGCATGCAAGGCCATGGTCGACGTCGCCAGGCAAAAGTTCGGGCGCCTCGACGGGGCGTTCAACAACGCCGGTATAACCGAGGTCAGCCTCTTGAAGGACCAGCCAATCCCGGAAACTCATCTCTTGCCTCTCGAGGTCTGGCGCGGGGTGCTCAGCGTCGATCTCGACGGCGTCTTCTTCTGTCTCCAGGCCGAACTGCCATTGATGCTCGAGACTGGTGGGGGAGCAATTGTGAACACTACATCGCTGCAGGCGCATATCAGCTATCCGCGCACCGCACCTTACACCGCGGCGAAGCATGGCGTGCTGGGCCTGACCAAGACCATCGCGAAGGAATATGGCGGGCAAGGCATTCGCTGCAACGCCGTGTCCCCCGGTGTTGTAGACACGCCGCTCACGTCGGACGTGATCCATCTGCCCGATTATAAGGACATGCTGCTGGCGCCGATCCCGCTCAAGCGCTTCGCCGAACCACTCGACATCGCGCGCGCTGCGCTGTGGCTGCTCTCCGACCAATCGGCTTATGTCAACGGCGCGGTCATCGCGGCCGACGGAGGCTATCTGGCCTGAGTCGCGCGGACGGACGCAGCGCGTCAGGCCGGTGATATCTCATATTTCCCATGGGCGCTGAGGTCGCCGAACAGATCATTGGTGATGAAGCGTTCGGTGAAATGCCACTCGCCATTCTCCTTGCCGAAGCGGTCGCTGTAATCGCCGGTAATTATCGGCTGCAAGGGGCCACCGGGCACCTGTTGCACAACGAGCACCGTGCTGGTCGCCGACGCGCGGTTGGGACCGTGCGGCGTGACGATAAGGTTGACGATATTGTGGCGCGTGCGCGGAACACCATCGTACAGCCGTACGAAATCGGCGAACATGCGCGTGACCTCGGCCGGATCGCATTCGACCGGGGCGTCGCGTCCTTCGAAATGCACCTTGGCACGTTCGAAGAGCATCCCCAGGCCCACCAGGTCTCCGCGGTCGAGGCGGCGCGGATAGCTGTGAATGAGCGCCTGGATGGCAAGCAGGTCACTTACGGAGAAATCGTCGGCGGGCACGATTGTCATCCTTTCGCTGCGTCAAACGTCCAGGACCAATACCCCGGTTCGGGGCCATCCTCGAAGCCTAGCCGGGCGCGGGCTTCGGACACCGGCACGTCGATCCATTCCTCCCAGCAAATCATGAAGAGCGGCGTGTGCTGCTTGCGGCCGAGAGCCTCGCCGCGTGCAATCGCCTCGAGCATCGCGGGAACGACGCGCGGATAATGACATGCCATCCGCATCAAGCTCGTCGAGGCGAGAAACATGGTCTGAAAGGTCAGAGCGCCGGCCAGTTCCGGCTTGAAATAGCGATGAATCGCGGTGCAGTTCGCAACGATAAGACCGATCTCGCCAACAGGACTGGCATCAAGGCCGGTCACCATATGTTCGATATCGTGATTCTGTACGCGCCGTTTCGTCATATATTCGAGATCGTCAGCCGGCGCACCGCGAAACATGAAGTCGATTTCCATACCGCTGTTGGCAATAAAGCTGCGGATCTGGGCGCCAACCGTGCCTTCGGCGCAATGCGCAACGCGCTCTGCCGTCCAATCCGACACAAAGCGTGCGTCGAGCCAGCTCGCGAACTCCGGCAGCCGGGCGCGCTCCGCGGCTATGAGCTCGCGGAGTGCATCAACGTCCGTTTCCTCGGCGATCGCCCGATTGACTTCGGGCACCAGATAGGCGTCGGGCACGTCGCCGCCATTTCGCTTCAGGCCCATCTGCGCATAGATGTCCCGCATTCTCGGGTTATTGAGAAAGGAGGACGTGCTGGTCAGAACCGAACTCCGGGCGGGTTCGGCTTTCCCCATCAGATAAGCTGCGTCGTTGCCCTTGATTTCCATGTCAGGTCTTCCGGCAGATTAGCGGGCGGGGTCGAAGACGTCGGAGTAGAAGGCGAAATCTTCCCTCAGCCGTTCGGATGAAATCCCGAAATCTGCCACGTCATATTTGTGAGACGGGCGACTGTCGCGCTGGTTCGCAGCGAGCCACTTGGCCCATGCGGCTTCGTCCTTGTCGGTGACCGGCATCCCGGCAGCCTCGAAGGTCCTGCGTGCATGGACCAGCGGTTCTTCCAGCAGCGAGCGATAGTGCACATCGATGAAGCGGTTTTCGGCGTTGGCGCGCGCGGTCATCATGGCCTCGAGATTGCGCCGGAGGCGCTGCGTCCAGTGCGCGGCCTGCGCTGCAGAGAAATCGGCGTCGGTGTTGCCGCCGGTCAGCGAGGCCACCATGGAATACCAGCTTCCCATGACATGATCGACCCTTCGGTGGGTCATCGCCATGACGGCGTTGGGGAAGGCGTCGAGCACGGTCTGCACAGCGGTGAGATGATGCGGCGCCTTCAGGATCCAGTTCTGTCCGGCACGCGTGGGGTCCTGCCACTGGAGAATTCGAAGCCAGTCGATCAGCTCGGCGTAGGCAGGACGCTGATCGGCCCCAAGCAGATAATCGCCATAACTCGGCACATGGAGCATCGACTCGGGAATGTTCGACATGAAGGACTGCTCGATCAACGGCAGTTCCTCGTCGAAGGCGTGCGCGTCCAGCGGATGAATGGCATCGAAGCCCGCTGAAGACTCGAGCAGCTGCGCCGCCAGTGCCTCGGCATCGGTCTGTCTTGACGCGATGTCAGCATCACCATCCTCGCGTCGCGGTAGCGGAAAGATCGTCTCCCACCACCGCGTTGCGGTTGCCTGGGGAGAGGCGGCCAGGAGGCGATGCAGCATCGTGCTGCCGGTGCGCGGCAGGCCAACGATGACTGCGGCGACATTCACCGACTGCTCCCGGATTTCGGGATGTTTTGCGAGCAGCGCCTGCTTTCTAAGGCGATTGGAAAGAGCGTTGACGAGGCGCCCACCGTGCACGGCTGCGCCGGTATCGTTGAGCCGCGCTTCCTCGACGATGGCGCGAACCAGGACGGTCAGCGGTTCGATGAAATGGTCCGGCCCGAAATCGGTCAGCCCGGTGCGCTGGCGCGCGAGGGCCATCAGGCCATCGACGTTAAACTCGCCCGGATAACGCATTTTCTTATCTCTCCCGCTTTTAAATATCTGTTTGCGTAACAAGACATGCCATTATGCGACGCAATATGCAATTCTTTCATTGACCCGTTGATCGTCTGCGCTATGCTTCCGCGAAAATTCAGGAGAGCAAAATGACATATCCACGGGAAGAGGTTGAAGCGGCGATCCAAGGTCTCCGCGAGGCGTTCGTCGAAGCAGAACGCCGGAATCACTGGGCCTGGATTGCCGACGAATTCTATCACGAAGATGCGACTTATTATTGCCCCTATGGCGGCATCATGCCCGTCTTCGCCCGCAGCCGCGACGAAATCCGGGCCACCCATTATGGCCGCGACATGGATGTCGGTTCGGGATGGACGGGGTGGAGCTTTCCGATCGTCGACTTCGCGGTCAACGGCGAGCGCATCTTCAGCCGCTGGGTCAACCGCGGGCCGGGCACACGTCCGGACGGAAGCTACTATGAAACCGAAGGCGTGAGCTTCATCACCTATGGGGGCGACGGCAAATTCTCGTCGCAATATGATCTTTTCGACATCGGTCACCAGATGAAATTGTGCGACGAACTCAAGGAGGCCGGTCTGCTCGACGAGCGGCTCGAGACCGAGTGGGTGCGGCCGATGAAGCGCCGGATCCTCGACGGAGTGATGCAAGGCATTCAGCCGGCCTGAACCGTAGAGACGCGGAACCTAAGCTATAGAAACGACAATCGCCTGCCGCTTGCCGCGGCAAGGGGGAGGATCAGATGAAAGTGAACAAGGGCTTGTCGGGGCTTGCGTTTGTCGCCGCGCTCGCGGTTCCGCATGTCGCGCTCGCACAGGCTGCGGCGGAGACGCAAGACGATCAGGGGATCTCCGACATCGTCGTGACCGCGACGAAGATGGGCGAGACGAGTCTGCAGTCGACGCCGATTGCCGTTTCCGCCGTGTCGGGCGAAGAGCTTGCTGCGCGCGGTATTCGTGATGTCCAGGATCTGAAGGCATATGTTCCCAGTCTGCAGGTCTCGGACCTCAGCGGCTACACGCAGCTCTATGTCCGCGGGATCGGATCGAACAGCGTCTTCATCGGGTCGGACCCTAGCACGACGATGCATCTCGACGGCGTCTATCTGGCGCGCCCTCTGGCCTATCTCAACGACTTCCTGGACGTCGAACGCATCGAGGTCCTGCGGGGGCCACAGGGTACCCTTTATGGTCGCAACTCGGTCGGCGGGACGATCAATATCGTTTCGCGCCGCCCGTCGGACGAATTCACCGCCGAGGTGCGCGGTGAATATGGCAATTACGATCGCTACGCCTTGAAGGCCTATGTCTCGGGACCGCTCGGCGGCGGCGGCGTCGCTGCCAGTCTCGCGGCGGACCTGTCCGGGCATGACGCGTTTCGCGAGAATGTCTCTACCGGCAATGACATGGAGAACCTGAAGTCGCGCGGCGTTCGCGGTCAGCTTCTCGTACCGCTCGGCGAGGGCGCGCGTGTGACGCTTCGCGCCGATTATTCGCGCCAGTCGGGCGCCTTTGGCGGCAATCCGAAGCTGATCGGCCCCGTCGGCGTCCCGCTGGATGATTCGATTCTCGACGATCCCGACAAGGTGTCGCTCGATGGCGTCAGCCAGACCGTGCTGAAAAATCATGGCGTGTCTGCAGATGTCGAAATCGAGATTGCGGACGGCATCGATCTTCGCAGCCTTTCGGCCTATCGCGGCTTCCGCGGGTCGATCGACGCAGACGCCGATTCCAGCTCGATTCCGCTCTTCCGAAATCTTGTCGCGCCGATCCGCCAAAGCCAGTTCAGCCAGGAATTCAACCTCGTTGGAAAGGGCGACAGCTTCGACTGGGTTCTGGGCGCCTATTATTTTCAGGAGCGAAACCGCGAACCGCTGACGCTGACGCTTTATCCATTCGGCGCGTCGCACGTGCAGCGACCGCTCTTGCGCGCGGATTCGCTGGCATTTTTTGGACAAGGCGAGTTCCACATCTCCGGGCAGCTCTCCGTTGTCGTCGGCCTGCGCTACACGACCGAGCGCAAGCGCTACGAGCTTGAGGATCGTTTCACGGCCTCGACGGATCCCGACCCCGACGCGGTCGAGGCTGCGTTCCCGATCAGCGGGGTGCCGGGTATTCCCGACCCGTTCGTCGTCAATACGCGCCGGCGCGATCATGCGCTGACCCCGAAGTTCGGCATCAACTTCAAGCCATCGGACAATGTGCTGATCTATGTGTCGGCAACCCGCGGCTTCAAGAGCGGCGGCTACGACTATGGCGCCAACAATGCCGCGGACGCATCGGCGGGCTATGGACCCGAGAAGCTGTGGTCGTACGAGGCCGGGCTCAAGAGCGACTGGCTCGATCGGCGTCTCCGGGCGAACCTGACCGCCTTCTACTACGACTACACCGACCTTCAGGTGCAGAGCTTCGTCCAGAATGGCGCATCGTTCGGAGCCCGGACGCAGAATGCCGCGACCGCTCGGGTCAAGGGCATCGAGGCAGAGTTTGTCGCGCGGCCGGCGGGCGGGCTCACGCTCCACGCGAACCTCGCCTATCTCGACGCCCGCTACCGCGAATATCTCAACGCGTTCGTCCCGACGTTCGGCAGCTTCGATGCTTCGGGCATGCGGTTGAACAACGCTCCAAAATGGTCGGCTACCCTCGGGGGCAGCTATGAGTTCGACCTTGGCGGATCGGGACGGATCAATGCCGGAGCCGACCTTCATCTGCAGTCGCGGGTCTTCTTCACCGCGGCCAACGATGGCGTTAACGGCGTGTCGGGCTATCCCGAGCAACAAGACGGCTACAGCCTTCTCAATGCCCGAATTGGGTGGACTAGCGCCGACGATCGCTGGGGGGTGAGCCTCATTGGCTCGAACCTCGCCGACAAGAATTATTATGTTGGGACCGCCAACTACACGCCCGCGATCTCCGCCCGTCAGGGCCGTCCGCGCGAAATCGTCGGGCAAGTTTCCTTGAAGTTCTGACAATTGCCGAGATCGGCGGCCTCTCGTCGCTGGTGCGGAAGGGGCCGTCGAGCCCAAAAAGTTGGGAGGCTTGCCAATCATGCGCATCGCCGTGCTGAAGGAGCTCGCCGCCGGCGAGACCCGTGTCGCTGCGACCCCGGAAACGGTGAAGAAATTCATCGGCCTGGGCGCTGAAGTTGCCGTCGAAAGTGGCGCGGGGGTTACGGCTTCGATCGCCGACGCCGATTACACCGCTGCAGGGGCGAGCGTGGGCGGCCGCGCCGATGTGCTGAAGGGTGCCAACATCATCCTCGGCATCCAGGGCCCCGATCCCAAGAGCCTGTCGGGCTTTGCCGATGGGGCGTGGCTGGCGGCGGGGCTCAACCCCTTCGGTGAGCGTGCGCGCGTCGATGACTATGCGAAGCTGGGGCTCGAGGCGCTGGCGATGGAATTCATGCCGCGCATTACGCGCGCGCAGTCGATGGACATCCTGTCCAGCCAGGCGAATCTCGCGGGTTACAAGGCGGTGCTGATGGCGGCGAACGCCTATGGCCGTGCCTTCCCGATGATGATGACCGCCGCGGGCACCGTCAGCGCCGCCAAGGCGTTCGTGATGGGCGTCGGCGTCGCGGGGCTGCAGGCGATCGCGACCGCGCGCCGTCTCGGCGCGCAGGTCAGCGCGACCGACGTGCGGTCGGCCACCAAGGAACAGATCATGTCGCTCGGCGCCAAGCCGATCTTCGTCGAAAGCGTCGCGGGGATCGAGGGCGAAGGCTCCGGCGGTTATGCGACGGAAATGTCGGAGGAATATCAGAAGGCGCAGGCCGAGCTGGTATCCTCGCACATCGCCAAGCAGGATATCGTCATCACCACCGCGCTGATCCCGGGACGCCCCGCGCCGCGGCTGATCTCGGACGCGCAGCTCGCGACGATGCGCAGCGGCAGCGTGATCGTCGACATGGCGGCCGAAAGCGGCGGCAATGTCGAGGGATCGGTGTCTGGCGAGACGAAGAAGATCCACGGCGTGACCGTCATCGGCGCAAGGAATATCGCGGCGCTGATGCCCGCCGATACGAGCGCGCTGTTCAGCCGCAACCTCTTCAACTTCCTGTCGGCCTTTTGGGACAAGGAAGCGGCCAAGCCGGTGCTCGACGAGGAAATCGGCAATGCCGTGCGCCTGACGCAGGGCGGAAAAGTGGTGCACGGAAGGCTGGTGCAATGACTGCTATATTGTTCGGAACAGCGCTGATCGCCGCCTTCGTGTTCATCGTTTTTTTGTGCGGCCATGAGTCCCCGCCACCCGGCGTCAAAGACGGCATCGTCCCGCCGGACCGTACGAGCGATGCTATGCTAGTGGATATGCAGAAATACGGGCGCCAGGCCGAGATCAACGCGATGCGAACCGGCAATGGTGCTCCACCCTCGCGGCGCGCGTCCAGGAGATAAGCAATGGACTTCATCTCCATCTTTTCGATTTTCATCCTGGCGTGTTTCGTCGGTTATTTCGTCGTCTGGTCGGTGACCCCGGCGCTGCACACGCCGTTGATGAGCGTCACCAACGCGATTTCGTCGGTGATCATCGTCGGCGCGCTGATCGCCAGCGCGGCGGCGGGTTCGGCGACCTCGAAATGGCTCGGCCTTGCCGCCGTGGTGATGGCCAGCATCAACATCTTCGGCGGCTTCGCCGTGACGTCGCGCATGCTCGCGATGTACAAGAAGAAGGAGCGCTGAGATGGACGTCCAAGCGATCCTTTCGGCCGCGGCCGGCGGCCATGGCGCGATAAATCCTTACGCCGCCATCGCCTATCTGGTGTCGGGCATTCTCTTCATCCTCGCGCTGCGCGGGCTTTCGAGCCCTGCGACGGCGCAGAGCGGCAACCGCTTCGGCATGATCGGTATGACGATCGCGGTTGTGACCACGCTTCTGACGCATGTCCCGGTCACCGTTGAAGGCGGCCTCGACACGATCGGCGTCGTCGAAATTCTTGTCGCGATCGGCATCGGTGCGGTGATCGGCATCGTGATGGCGCGGCGCATCGCGATGACCGCTATGCCGCAGCTCGTCGCGGCTTTCCACAGCCTCGTCGGCCTCGCCGCGGTTGCGGTGGCGGCGGCGGCCTATCTCAACCCCGGTGCGTTCGGGATTGCCGACGCCGCAGGGCAGATCCACGTGGTCAGCCGCGTCGAAATGGGCCTTGGCATCGCGATCGGTGCGATCACCTTCTCGGGCTCGGTCATCGCCTTCCTGAAGCTCAACGGCAATATGTCGGGCTCGCCGATCATGCTGCCGGGGCGGCACATCATCAATCTGGGCACGCTCGCCGCGATCATCGGCCTGACCGCCTATTTCACGCAGGACCAGTCGCCGTGGGTGTTCTGGACGATCACGGGCCTCAGCTTTGCGATCGGTTTCCTGCTGATCATCCCGATCGGCGGCGCCGACATGCCGGTCGTCGTGTCGATGCTCAACAGCTATTCGGGCTGGGCCGCGGCGGCGATGGGCTTCACGCTCGGCAACACCGCGATGATCATCACGGGCGCGCTCGTCGGCTCGTCGGGCGCGATCCTGTCGTACATCATGTGCCGCGCGATGAACCGCAGCTTCATCAGCGTGATCGCCGGCGGTTTTGGCGCCGACGATTCGGGGGGCGCTGCAGGCGGTTCGAAGGAACAGCGTCCCTGGAAACCGGGCAGCGCCGACGATGCGGCGTTCCTGATGAGCCAGGCCGAGAATGTGATCATCGTCCCCGGCTACGGCATGGCGGTGGCGCAGGCTCAGCATGCGCTGCGCGAAATGGCAGACCAGCTGAAGAAGGAAGGCGTGAACGTCAAATATGCGATCCATCCGGTCGCGGGACGTATGCCGGGCCACATGAACGTGCTGCTGGCCGAGGCGAATGTTCCTTATGACGAGGTGTTCGAGCTCGAGGACATCAACGGCGAGTTCGCGCAGGCCGACGTCGCCTTCGTGATCGGCGCGAACGACGTGACCAACCCGGCGGCAAAGACCGACAAGTCGTCGCCGATCTATGGCATGCCGATCCTCGACGTCGCCAACGCCAAGACTGTCTTGTTCGTCAAGCGCTCGATGGGCGGTGTGGGCTATGCCGGCGTCGACAACGACGTCTTCTACATGGACCAGACGATGATGCTGCTCGGCGACGCCAAGAAGATGGCGGACGACATCGTCAAGGCGCTGAGCGGCAGCGGGCATTAGGCCGGAGCGCCTGATCCCGCTGCGGGTTTGCTGAAAGCGTAGCCAATTGCCCGCAATCTCGAAGACGGGATGCTCGAACCACGAGGCGAGAGCCCATGCTTCGGCCGTCAGACTATATCGCGGTGTCGCCGGGCGTCGTGCTCGACTGCCGGATCAGAGGTCGGCCCCGGTCGGCGCTGCAAGGCCGAAACCCTGGGCTATCGTGCCTGCCAGGCCATTGTCGCTGGAGACGCCCTCAATCACCTTCTCGAGCACCTGCGTCAGAACGGGATATCCGGGGACGTCGCGTGTGTCGCCGGCAGCAAAGGCGCCGGGCGCGGGCAAGCCACAGATCGCGCGCAGCAGCAACGCCCGCGTCTCGAACGGCATCGATCCCTTGAGTGCGGCGAAGATCGTCGAGTCTTCGCCGAGCTGCTGTCGAAAGGGGACAGCGGGTGCAGACACTGCGTCGGCGATCGGACCAACCGCAAGCGCCGGGTCGCGGCCCCACGCGTCGAGGTTTGAAATGCCGGGAAGGGCCGCATCGACCCATTTCGCATAGGCTCCGCCAGTCGCCGAGACGAAGTGCACATTGCCGGCAAATTCGGTTCGGTGCGCCCCCGGCTGTATCAGCGCGACCTCTACGCCATAGGGAGCAATTTCCATCGCAAGACCTTCCGCCCAGCCCTCGAGTGCCCATTTCGAGGCTGCATACATGGTGAGAAGCGGGTGCGGGGAATTGACCGCGTTGCTGGTCACGACGACGATTCGGCCGCGACCGGCCTCGCGCATCGCCGGAAGTATGGCGCGGGTGACGGACAGAACGCCGAAGAAGTTGGTCTCCATCTGGCGCCGGCAGTCTTCGTCGCTGAGATCCTCGAACGCCCCGAGCACCGAATAGCCGGCATTGTTGAGGAGCGCATCAAGCGCACCGCCCGCGCGTGCCTGAACCTCGGCGACAGCGGCCTTCACCGACGCTTCGTCCGTCACGTCGAGCTCGACGACTTCGATCTGTCCCGCAACGCCCGTCTCCTTCGCAGCCTGCATCAGGCTTTCCTGCTTGGCGGTGTCACGCATGGCTGCAAAGACGCGCCAGCCGCGCTTCGCGAGTTCGACCGATACGCCGCGTCCAAAGCCGCTGGAAGCCCCCGTCACCAGAACAGTCTTCATCCGAGTATATCCTGCACGGCGAGATAGCCGAATGTCATGCCGGGCCCGAGCGTCGAGCCTGCGCCGGGGTAGGCCGGGCCCATCACCGAAGCCGCATTGTTGCCGGTCGCATAGAGGCCGGGGATCGGCGTCCCGCTGTCGTCGAGCACGCGCGCCGCCTCGTCGGTAGCGAGTCCGCCCTTGGTGCCGATGTCGCCCGGGTAGACCCGCAAGGCATAGAAGGGCGCCTCATCGATCGGGGCAAGATTGGGATTGGGCTTCACCGACTGGTCGCCATAATAGCGGTCGTAGGCTGCGCCTCCGCGCCCGTAATCGGCGTCTTCGCCCGAATGCGCAAATCCGTTGAACCGCGCTACGGTCGCCCCGAGCGTCGCCGGCTCGACCCCCATCTTTCCGGCGAGAGCGGCGAGTGTCGGAGCCTTGAGGTACATCGAGCGGAAGCGCGCGGGCAGTGTCCAGTCAGGAAACACGGGGATCAGCGGCCCCATCGGATATTTTCGCCGGAACCGCGCATCGAAAACGATCCACGACGGGATGGTGCGCGCTTCTGCCTGATCGGCATCGATCATCGCCTTGCCGGCAATGTCGTAGCTTCGCGCTTCGTTCATGAAGCGCTCGCCGCGCTGGTTGACGATGATGTTTCCGGGAAGCGCCCGCTCATAAAAGAGGGGCCGGCCTCGGGGCTCGCCGGGCACGCTGAGCGTCGGCGCCCACCACGCCTCGGCCATGAGATCGGTGGCCGCGCCGATGGCAATGCCTGCCTCGATCGCGTCCCCTGTATTGCCCTCCTGGCCACCGGACCATTCGGGTCTGCCTTCGCCGGGCAGGTAGCGGTCGCGCATCGCCTGGTTCCGCTCGAACCCTCCAGCCCCGAGGATGACGCCGCGAGTTGCCGTGACGCGGATGGTGCTGCCTCCGCGCTCGACCACAGCGCCGGTGACCCGGCCGCCCGGCTCGCGGATCAATTCTCTTAGAGCGGTGTTCAGCCACAATTCGCCTCCGTCGCGGTCGAAGGCCATTTTGAGATGCCCGGCGATCGCGTTGCCGAAGACGAGAAACCGGCTGCGCTTCGATCTGATCCGCTGCCCCACGTCGCTATAATAGCGCCAAAGTACCTTTGCCATCGTGCGCATCCACCCGGGGGAACGGGTCACCATCGGTGCCGCTTCCATCGTGGTCCATGGAATATAGCCGAAGAGCGCAGCGGCGGGGTGCGTTGGGCGCAAGGTCTCGAAGTCGCGGCGCGGAAGGCGGCGCGCGTCGAGAGTGTTGGTCTCATGGCTGCGATAGCCCATCTTTCCGCCCGGGTTCTCGGCGTGATAGTCGGTGTAGGGGATGGCCGTGAAGCGGAGATCCGAAATCGCCTCGACGTGCCGGACCATCAACCGTGCATTTTCAACAAAGGCGCGGATCTTCGCGTCCGCCACGCTGTTGCCGGTGAGGCTCTTGATATAGGTGAAGGCCTCGTCGGGACTGTCGGACTGGCCTTGCGCGATTGCGGAATCGCTGGCCGGGATCCAGACGCCGCCTCCCGATGCCGCGGAGCTGCCGCCATAGAGCGGTGTCTTCTCGATCATGAGAACGCTGGCGCCGCGTGCCGCGGCGGTCGCCGCCGCGACCATGGCGCCCGCACCCGTGCCCACCACGAGAATATCGACGATCTTCTCCGTGGGCGACCTCACCGCGCCGCCGCCTCATTGACGAAATTGCCGTAGACCTCGAGGATGGGAAGGGGGTTCACATATTCCTTCCAATAAGTGACGAGATCGCCCTCGAACCGCAATATGCCGAGATAGACGTTGGCGTAGCGATCACCCGACGGCTTCACCGCGGTGTCCGAGTGATATTCGACGATCAGCATGTCGGGATCGAGCTGGTCGTAATAGACGTCGACCTTGTGATTATAGCCGTCGCTGTTCGCCATTCCCGTCTTCGACGTTTCGATGAAAGCGTCCCGGCCCCTCATCGTGGTCGGAAACTCCTTGAGCGGAAGATAGGGCCATTCGAAGAGGGCCTCGGGATGCACGAATTTCGCGAAGGTCTCGAAATCCTTTCGGCCGAACGCCGTTATCAATTGCTCGAAAAGCCCGCGGAGCTGCTTTCGCCGCGCGTCATTATCCATTCCCGATCTCCCTTGCCAAAATAATCGGAAACTCGGGGTGGGTTGTCAACGCAAAACATAATAACAAAGGGAAATAATGATGATTTGCGTAATGTCTGGGTCTCCTTTCCGCGCGACTGATCGGTTTGTGCGGACGGGCTTCGGTGCGTTCAAGCAGCGGGAAGCGGCGAACGAGGCTCGGGTGCATAAGGCCATACCCGCACTGTGCCTGGCTGGGTGCGGCCGCCTTCGATCGGGGGGCAGGCGTAGGCGCTGGCGGCGAGGTCGCGGCCGCCCCGGGGCCCATCTACGCCGCGGGGCGAAGCCTGCCCGACGCGCGCCAGCCGCCGTATCGCCTCGGTCTCAGGGATCGATGGCCGCCGCGACCTCGCAATCGGCAAGCGCGGCACCAAGGCGATCGACCCTGGTGGCCAGGCGCGGCTCAGCATGCCGGAGACGTTTTTGCGTCCGACCCACTTGCCCCGGCGCTCGCGGACCCGCTTCCGTCTAGCGAACAATCGTTGTCAGGCGATAGTCGTGCTTGATCAGCCGGTGCGTCAGTTCATAGTGGATGCGCCCGATGCCCGGAATGCGGTCGATCGTGTTGTGAAGATAGTCGGCAAGCTGGCTCGCGTCGCGAACCCAGGTGATTGCGAGAATGTCGGCGCGGCCTACCAGCGATGCGACGTAAGATATCTCTGACTGGCCTACGAGCGCTTTGATGACATCCGACATCGGGTGCGCGGTGTCGACGTGAATCCAGAGATAGGCCACAAGCGGGTCGGGCAGGTGGTCGTAGCTGGTGACCGCGGTGACGTGGATCGCATTTTCGTCGGTCAGGCGCTTGAGACGCGCGCGGATCGTTCCCTCGGTCATTCCGAGATCGCGTGCGATTTCCCGATTGCTCTGCCGTGCGTCGACCGAAAGGCGATCGAGGATCTGGCGATCGAGATCGCTGAGCTCAATTGCCTTCATCGAAGCGCCCCCATGGCTGGACATATTTGTGGATCTTTAGCGCGAGCGCAGACTCGATCGAAATGATGCCTTCGATTGATGGTATGCGCTCGGTGAGCAGCTCGTTCAGCGCATCGGTAGTTGGCGCGATGATCTGCACCTCGAGGTCGTTGCGCCCGATCACCGAAAGGATCGAGATGATTTGCGGAAATGCCAGCAGGTCCTGGCCGACGTCGTCGATCGAGCGGCCCTTGATCTTCAGGCCGACAACCGCCGAAAAAGGATAGCCCGCCGACCCGAGATCGACGCGGGCAACAACCCGCATGATGCCAGCCTGCTCGAGCCGCCTGATGCGGGTCCGGACCGTTGCTTCGTTGAGTCCGATCCGCTCGGCGATCGTCCGCACGGCCATCCGGCCGTCTTCGCGCAGCAACTCTATGATCGCCTCGTCATGATCATCGAGCGGCTTCTTGACTGCAGTTTCGTTCATCGCGGACGGACTATGAGAACGGGCTTCGCAAATCAATCCGATATGCGGCAGATTTAGCGGCCGGCGTCGGTTCTTGCCACGCAATTTTGCGCGAATGCCCGAAATATCGTAATTTCGTTATCGCCGCTTCACCCTTGGCCGCAGCTCCGATCCCGCCGAACATAGCAACCGGCAGAAATACGCAAGTGATCGTTTCGAGCTAGCATTAATGACACTTTGCGTATCGACAACGCAGATTTTATCTGCAATTACGCAATCAATATCGAATGAAATGGGAGAGTGAGAAGTGATTCGTTCCCTTGGGTCCGATTTTCCGGAAGGCGTTGCGCTCGTCGTCGGCGGCAGCGGCGGTACGGGCCAGATCATTTCCGAACGGCTCGCCGCCGCAGGCGCAAATGTTGCGATCAGCTATCGCAACAACCGGGACGGCGCGGATCAGGCGGCGGCCGACGCGCGCACGCATGGCGGCGAGGTCGAGCTCGTCCAGCTCGACGTCACCGATCCCGCAAGCATCCAGGCGGCGGTTGCCGGGCTTGTTGCGAAATTCGGTCGCCTCCACACGGTCGTGGTCGCGACGGGCTATGACATCCAGATGCGCATGATCCACGAGGTCACGCCGGACGAATGGCGCAAGGTCGTCGACAATGATGTGAACGGCTTCTTCAACATCGTCCACGCGACGCTTCCCGAACTCCGCAAGGCCGGTGGTTCCTATGTACACATCGGCTCGGCCGGCGTCGGGAAATGGCCTGAACGCGACGTGCTCTCGGTGGCCCCCAAAGGTGCGATCCAGCAGTTGATGAAGGGGATAGCCCGCGAGGAAGGCGGGAACGGGGTGCGCGCCAACACAATCGCCATCGGCGTGATCGATGCGGGCATTTTTCACCGCCTCAAGGATACTGCCTTCGATGCGGAGTGGCACGAGACGGTGCAGGCAACCATCGCGCTTCACCGCTATGGTCTGCCCGAGGAAGTCGCGGAGACCGCAGTGTTCCTCGCCTCTGCCCGCGCCGGCTATGTGACCGGCCAGACGATCTCGTGCGACGGGGGCTGGAACCTGTGACGCGCATACTGACCCATCTCGAACGGCTCGAGGCCGAAAGCATCCACATCCTGCGCGAGGTCGTCGCCGAGGCCGAGCGTCCGGTGATGCTCTACAGCGTCGGCAAGGACAGCGCGGTGATGCTCCATCTCGCGCGCAAGGCCTTCTACCCGTCGCCGCCGCCGTTCCCGCTGCTGCACGTCGATACGACGTGGAAGTTCCAGGCGATGTACGAGCTGCGCGACCGGATGGCCGCGGAGAGCGGGATGGACCTTCTCGTCTATCAGAATCCCGAGGCGCAGGAACGAGGGATCAACCCGTTCGATCATGGCGCGCTCCACACGGACATGTGGAAGACCGAGGGACTGAAGCAGGCGCTCGACAAATATGGGTTCGATGCCGCGTTCGGCGGCGCCCGCCGCGACGAGGAAAAGAGCCGCGCAAAGGAGCGCATCTTCTCCTTCCGCACGGCCTCGCACGGCTGGGATCCCAAGAACCAACGCCCGGAACTCTGGAACCTCTACAACGCCCGCAAGGCCAAGGGTGAAAGCATCCGCGTCTTTCCGATCTCGAACTGGACCGAACTGGACGTGTGGCAATATATCCAGCTCAACGACGTGCCGATCGTACCGCTCTATTTCGCGGCACCGCGCCCGACGGTCGAGCGCGACGGCATGCTCCTCATGGTCGACGACGACCGGTTCCCGCTCGAACCGGGCGAAGAGCCGGTGATGCGATCGATTCGCTTCCGGACGCTCGGCTGCTATCCGCTCACCGGTGCGGTCGAGAGCGAGGCGGCAACGCTCTCCGAGGTGATCCAGGAGACGCTGCTGACGACGACGTCGGAACGCCAGGGACGCGCCATCGACAAGGACGCTGGCGGGGCCGGCATGGAAAAGAAGAAGCAGGAAGGGTATTTCTGATGGCCGACGCCGTGATCGACGAGCCGGTCTACAAGACCGACGCCCTCATTGCCGAGGATATCGACGCCTATCTCGACCAGCACCAGCACAAGACGCTGCTGCGCTTCATCACATGCGGTAGCGTCGACGACGGCAAGTCGACGCTGATCGGGCGGCTGCTCTATGACTCGAAGATGATCTTCGAGGATCAGCTCGCCGCGCTCGAAGCCGACAGCAAGCGCGTGGGCACACAGGGGCAGGAAATCGATTTTGCCCTCCTCGTCGACGGCCTCGCCGCCGAGCGCGAGCAGGGGATCACGATCGACGTCGCCTATCGCTTTTTCACGACCGAAAAGCGCAAGTTCATCGTCGCCGACACGCCGGGGCACGAGCAGTATACGCGCAACATGGTCACGGGCGCTTCGACCGCCGACCTTGCCGTCATTCTGATCGACGCGCGCAAGGGCGTGCTCACCCAGACGCGGCGGCACAGCTTCCTCGCGCATCTGATCGGCATCCGGAACATCGTGCTCGCTGTGAACAAGATGGACCTCGTCGGCTATGACCAGAAGGTCTTCGACGATATCGTCGAAGACTATCGCGCGTTCGCCGGCTCGATCGGCATCACCGATTTTACGGCGATCCCCATTTCGGGCTTCAAGGGCGACAATATCACCGGACCCTCGGACAACACGCCCTGGTACAGCGGGCCGGCGCTGATGGAGCATCTCGAAACGGTCGAGGTTGACGAGCTCTCCGCACAGGCGCGTCCGTTCCGGATGCCGGTGCAATGGGTCAACCGCCCGAACCTCGATTTCCGCGGCTTCTCGGGCCAGGTGGCAACCGGCCGGATCGCCCCGGGCGATGCCGTCCGTATCCTGCCGAGCGGCAAGACCTCGACCGTCAGCCGCATTGTGACGCTTGGCGGCGATCTCGACGAGACTGTGGCGGGACAGTCGGTGACGCTCACACTCGCCGACGAGGTCGATTGCTCGCGCGGCGACGTGATCGCCGCGGCCGATGCGCCGCCCGAGGCGGCCGACCAGTTCGAATCCACCATCGTCTGGATGGACGACGAACCGATGCATGTCGGCCGCGCCTATTGGCTGAAGATGGGTACGCAGACCGTCTCGGTGACGATCCAGCAGCCCAAGTATCAGATCAACGTCAACACGCTCGAGCATCTCGCGGCGAAGACGCTGGAACTCAACGCGATCGGGGTGGCCGAAGTCGCCACCGACAAGCCGCTCGTGTTCGAGGCCTATGCCGACAATCGCGCGCTCGGCGGCTATATTCTGATCGACAAGATCACCAATCGCACCGTCGGCGCCGGCATGCTGCACTTCAGCCTCCGGCGCGCGCAGAATGTGCATTGGCAGTCGACCGACATCAGCCGCGAGATGCACGCGGGCCTCAAGAACCAGAAGCCCAAGGTATTGTGGTTCACCGGGCTTTCGGGTTCGGGAAAGTCGACGATCGCGAACGAGCTCGAGAAAATCCTCGCGGTCATGAACCGCCACACCTTCCTGCTCGATGGCGACAATATCCGCCACGGTCTCAACAAGGACTTGGGCTTTACCGAGGCCGACCGGATCGAGAATATCCGCCGGGTCGGCGAGGTCGCCAAACTGATGGCGGACGCGGGGCTGATCGTGATCACCGCCTTCATCTCGCCCTTCAAGGCCGACCGAGATCTTGTGCGCGCGATGCTACCCGAGGGCGAATTCATCGAGGTCTTCGTCGATACGCCGCTCGAAGTCGCCGAAGCGCGCGACGTGAAGGGACTCTACAAGAAGGCGCGCGCGGGCGACCTCAAGAACTTCACCGGCATAGACAGCCCCTATGAAGCCCCCACCTCCCCCGAAATCCGGGTCAACACCGTCGAAATGTCGCCGCAGGAGGCCGCCGAATATATCGTGCGCGCCATTATGCCACTGAAGTGAGAGAGACGATGAACGATACCGAACTTGCGGCGCATCTTGCGCACTGGGCCGGGCAGCTTCTGCTCTCGGTGCGCGAAAGCGGCATGCTCTCGCTCAAGGCCCTCGGCAAGGCTGGCGATGCGACGGCGAACCAGTTCCTCGTTCATGCGCTGTGCGAACAGCGGCCTGACGACGGGCTCCTCTCCGAGGAGAGCAAGGATACGCCCGAGCGCCTTGGCAAGTCCCGCGTCTGGATCATCGATCCGGTCGACGGAACCCGCGAATATGGCGAAGCGCGCGCCGACTGGGCGGTCCATATCGGCTTTACGGTCGATGGCGTGCCGACATTGGGCGCGGTCGCCTTGCCCGGCGCCGGCGTCGTCCTGCGCAGCGACCAGCCCGTCCCCGTCCCGCCGGCCCCGGAGACGCTTCGCATGGTCGTGAGTCGCACCAGGCCGGCGCGCGAGGCGACCGAGGTTGCCGCAGCGCTCGGCGCCGAACTCGTGCCGATGGGTTCCGCGGGCGCCAAGGCCATGGCCGTTATCCGCGGCGAAGCCGACATCTATCTCCACAGCGGCGGGCAATATGAGTGGGATAGCTGCGCCCCGGTCGCGGTTGCGCTGGCGCATGGCCTCCACTGCAGCCGGATCGACGGCAGCCCGCTCGTCTATAATCAGGCCGACACCTATATGCCCGATCTCCTGATCTGCCGGAAGGAACATGCGAAGGCCGTGCTCGACGCCGTCGCGGCGCTGCCGGCGGTGGAGGCTGCATGAAACTCCTCGACGGCAAGAGCGTCATCGTCACCGGCATCGGCCCGGGCCTTGGCCGCGTTCTCGCCGAGGAGGCCGCCCGGCAGGGTGCGCGCGTCGCGATGGTGTCGCGTTCGGGCGCGATCATGGACGAGGTCGCTACCGCGATCACGGGCTCGGGAGGCGAAGCGCTCGCGATCCGGGCCGACATCACCAGCGATGCGGATTGTGCGGCCGTCGCAGAGACGGTGATCGCGGCTTTTGGCCGGATCGATGGCTTGGTGAACAGTGCGTACCGGCCGGGTGACATCAAGCCCGTCCTCGATCTCGATCTCGACGAACTCGCGCGCGCGTTCGACGTCACCGTACTCGGCATGCTCCGCATGATCCGGGCGGTCGTGCCCCGGATGGAAAAGCAGGGCGGCGGCTCGATCGTCAACATCGGCAGCCAGGTTGCCCGCAAGTTCGTCATGAACCAAGGCGGCTACGCCGCCACGAAAGCCGCCCAGGCGGCGCTCACGCGCTATCTCGCGGTCGAACTCGGCGAGAAGAATATCCGCTTCAACACCCCGTCTTTCGGCTGGACGATCAGTCCCCCGGCGCGCGCCTGGCTCGAGCAGCAGGAAGCCGATGGCGGCCCGACGGTCGAGCAATCGATTGCCGGCGTCGCGAGCGGGCTTGCACTGCGGCGCGTTCCGAAAGATGAGGAATATGCACAGACCGCGCTTGCGCTCATTTCGGATTATTTCTCGAGCGTGACAGGCGCCACGCTCGATGTGAACGGCGGGGAATATATGCCGCTATGACGGTCTTCCAGGGAAAGGCGGTTCTGGTCACGGGCGCAGCGTCGGGCATCGGTCGTGCCGCCGCGATCCGCTTCGCGCAGGAGGGGGCGCGGCTTTTCGCCGCCGATCTCAATTTCGAAGGCGCGGCGCGCGTTGCCGCCGAGGCGGGCGAGGGGGCAACGGCAATATCGGTCGATGTCACGTCCGCCGCCAGCAATCAGGCGATGGTCGACGAGGTCCTGCGCGTTGCGGGGCGGCTCGATGTCGCTTTCCTCAATGCCGGATATCTCGGCGCCATGGACGGCTTCGCCGAGATGGACGAGGCGCTTCTCGATCGGCACCTGTCGGTCAATCTCAAGGGCGTCTTTCACGGCCTGAAGCTAGTCGAGCCTGTGATCTGTGATGGCGGCGCGGTCGTCGTCAACGCATCGACAGCCGGGCTCGTGGGCTTGGCAGAAAGCCCCTGTTACAGCGCCGCCAAACATGGCGTGATCGGTCTGGTCAAGGCCTCGGCTCCAGCGTTCGCCGCCCGCGGGGCGCGCCTCAATGCCATTTGCCCCGGCGGTGTCGAGACGCCGATGATCGGAGGCGCGGATATTCCGATCCTGCCCCCCGCTGCTCTCCCCCGCGTACCGATGCGCGGCATGGGAACAGCGCAGCATGTCGCCGAGTTCGCACTCTGGTTGGCCAGTCCCGCCGCAGGCTATATTCACGGCCAGGCGCACCTCATCGAGGCGGGGCTCCTGTCAACCTTCGTTCCGACGCCGACGGGTCCCTAGTCCAGAAGACAGCCCTCGTCATAGGCGACGCGGACGTGGACGATCTCGCCTTCGTCGTTGAAGCGGAAATTATGGATTAGCTGGAGACGGGCCGGCTCGTCTCCAGCGATGCCCCACGCGCCGCGCGTAAGCACGAACGCCTCGTCGCCCATGATGATGATTTTCTCGGGCTCCATTTCGACGATCCAGCCGCTCTCGATGATGAGCCTGAAATATTCGGCGGCAGCGGCGCGGCCGATAGCGGGGGGCGGGACCCCCACCGTATCTTCGAAGATTACGTCCTTCGATAACAGAGCAGCACGGCCCGCCCAGTCCTTTGCGGCATAGCTTCTCTGAAACGCGCGGACGGTCGCCTCAATCCTGCTGCAGGCCAGCCTGCCGCGCGCGGCAGCGATCTGGGCGAGCGCGGCTTCTCTCGACATATTTGCTCCCCCTTTTGCCGAGGCAGGTTGAACCCCGCGCGGAAACGTCAGGCCAGCTTGACGATGCGGGCTTTCGGAACCGGGTGGCTCTCGGCGCGCACCCAGCGCAGAAGTGCGAAGCCTTCGCGATGTCCGGCCGTTGTCAGCCAGTTTCCGAAGCCAGGGTCACGGTCCGCGATCACGATGATGGCCTTGCCGTCGGGCTCGAGCTTCGCCGTCGCCTTGTTCACATGCACGTTCAGATATCGATAATCGAAGGACTCCATCCACCAGTTGTTGGCCTGAATGTTCCAATGTTCGCACTCGGGAACCTCGGTCTCGATGACGAGGGCCTCGCCGGGCTCGAGCCGCCAATAACCGTGGACATAGAAGATCGACGGGTCGCCGCCGGCCTTGATGAACATGTCCTGGCCCCAATCACGAAGCTCGTTGGGGGCGGTCATGAACTTCTCCGCCCAGCCCGTGAACAGACGCGAGGTCCCGACGACGAAATCGGCGGCGGACTGAAGGCGTTTCGCGAGGACATCGGGATCCGCCGGCGCGGGGGCTGCTGGACCATCGCTGATCCGCTCTATCGTCAGGCTCGCCGGCGTCTCGGCCTTGCGATCGAGAAAGGTCTGGCGAATGTGCAGCATCGTCGAATCGGGCGCGAGGGGCAACCAGCCGACGGCCGGATCGACCGGACGCTTGACCGATGCGATGACCGTGAAATCGCCTTTGGCGTCGGCGCGCATCTCGGCCTTCGAAAGTTCGCCGGTCGAGGGCATCGTACCGTCGATGGCGTAACGGTTCGCCTTTGAACCCATACTGAGATAGGTGACGGTTCCTACATTTCCGCGAATCCGGTATATGCGGTCCCCCGCGATCGTCGACGACAGATAGAGATTGTCCGGGTTGTCGCCGCCCATCTTCGCGGTTTCATGGCTGGGTACGTAAAAGCTCGGAAAGTCGGGATCGCCGGCTTCGACATAGATTTCGAGCCCGAGACGGATCAGGCGGCTGAGATAGCGCGCGCCTTCGATCTGGTCGAAGGGCGCCTGGGGTGCGCCCGTCGCTTCCAGCGTGGCCCTTGCGTCGCCCAGCCGCTCGCAAAAGCCGTTCCAAATTTCGGTGCCGATGGCCATAACATCCTCGTTTCCGCAAAGCGTGATTTTTTCTGGACTTCCTATCACATTATGTAGAAGAATTGGCAAAACAAATACGCATATTGCGGTTTGAAACCGGGAAAGGATTTCGCAATGAGCGAAGGTGGCAGCAGCCTCGAAGCCAGGCTTTCGGCACTTGAAGACAAGGATGCCATTCGCGAACTCAAGGCGCGTTATCTTCGGGCCTGCGATCTCAAGGACGTCGAGGGTCTGCGCGCGACCCTGCTACCCGAAGCGGTCGTCGCCTATGAGGGCTTTCCGCCCTTCGCCGACCGCGAAAGTTTCGTCGACATCTTCCAGCAGATGGGCTGCCAGCCGGGGATTTACGATATTCATCATGCCACCAATTCGGTGATCGAATTCACCGGGGCCGACGAGGCGACGGGAAAATGGTCGCTGCACTTCCAGAGCATCATGCTGGCCGCGAAGAGCATCACCCAGATGGGCGTCGAATATGAGGATCGCTACGTGCGGCGCGACGGGCGCTGGTTGATTGCCGAGACGCGTACCACGCGGCCCTTCTGCCTGATCCAGTCGCTCGACGGCGGGGGCCGGGCGCAATATGTCGCCATCGGCGAACCGCCGGCGGTCTATGGCGAAGCGCCGGCCTGACGTCTCAGCGCGTGAAAGCGCGGCGCAGGGCGTCGCGCCGGTCACGCTCGGAGCGCTGGCTGACCTCGGCGTCAGCCGCCAGCTCGAAACCGTGAAACGCCGCGGGATAGAGGTTCAACTCGACCGGCACGCCCGCGCGCGTCAAGCGGCGGGCATATTCGATATCTTCCTCCAGAAAAAGATCGAGGGCGCCGACGCTGATATAGGCGGGCGGCAGACCGGAGAGGTCCGCCGCGCGGGCAGGGACGACGTGACCCGCGGGATCGTCGGGGTCGCTATCGCCCAGCAACGAGCGCCAGCCGAACTGGTTGGCGGCCGCGGTCCAGACGAACTCACCCACAAGGGGATGAGACTCCTCCAGTCCCGTCCGGCTGTCGAGCATCGGATAGATGAGCATCTGGAAGCAGGGCTGCGGGCCGCCACGATCGCGCGCGAGAAGGCACAGCGCTGCTGCAAGACCGCCGCCCGCGCTTTCACCCCCGACAGCGATGCGGGACCCGTCGATGCCGAGCTCTTCCGCATTCGCGACAAGCCAGAGCAAAGCGGCGTGGCACTGTTCAACCGCATGCGTTCCGCATGCCTCGGGCGCAAGGTCATATTCCACCGACGCGACGAGGCAGCCGAGCTCCCGTACGGTCCGGATATTTCCCGGCGCATTTTGCGTCGCGCATCCCAGCACATAGCCGCCGCCATGAATGAAGAGCAGCGCCGGACACTGGCTCGTCGCCGGCGACGCCGGACGGAAAAGTTGCAGTCCGAACGTTCCTCCCGCCCCGACGATTTCGCGTCGCTCGATCAGAACATCGTCGCAGGCGAAGCTCTCGAGCGGCGGAATGAACCCGTCCATTCCCGCTCGCAATTCCGCGAGCCGGCTCGCATCAAGATCGAGATCGGGAATAAGGTCGAGCGCCGGAAGCAGGGCGGGATCGACCAGATGTCGAGAAGAGCGCGGCATTGCATTTCTCCGGATTGTAACGGTAACGGTTAACCTGACGACTGGCCGCCATCGAGAATGAGGATCGTACCCGTCGCGTAACGTGCATCGTCCGACGCAAGATAAGCGACAGCGGCCGCGATCTCGGCAGGCGTGCAGGCATCGCGATCCTTGAGCTTCGGCATGTTGCGTGCCGCGGCTTCCGCGAAAATCGCCGGGTCGACCCCGCCGCCGGCGGCGCTTTTCTCGTGCATCGGTGTCGCTACGCCGCCTGGTGCCACCGCGTTGACGCGAACGCCGAAAGGAGCGAGTTCGAGTGCACAGGCCTTGGTCATTGCAATGACACCCGCCTTCGAGACGCCATAAGCCACGGTCCCGTAGACGGGATGCACGCCGCCAACCGAAGCGATGTTGACGATCGTGCCCTTGCTGTCGCGCAGCGCGGGGATGGCCGCTTGCGACAGATAGAAGGGACCCGAGAGATTGATGTCGAGGGTTCGCCGCCAGGCATCGGCGGAGGTTTCCTCGAAGCGCCCCCACGTCATGATCCCGGCGACGTTGAGCAGGCAGTCGATCCCGCCCAGCGCATCCATGGCGGCGTCAACAAGTTCGGACGCCGATGCCGGGTCGCTGGCATCATAGCGAAAGGCGTGCCCGCCGAGCTCGCGGGCGACCGCTTCCGCTCCCTGGATATCGATATCGCCGATCGCGAGGATCGCGCCCTCGCGTGCGAACAATTCGGCGGTTGCGCGCCCGATTCCCGAGGCGCCACCGGTTAGCAGGACACTCTTCCCCTGGAAACGACCGGTCATAACTGTCCATCCTTCTGAATGATGTCGCCGCGGTTTCGGACCGCGATGAATGCCGCCACGGCGAGCAGGAGCACGCCGACGACGAGGAACGAGCCACCAGGCCCAAAATGATTGCGCAGCGGCGCGAAAGCGAGGGGATTGAGAAACTGGCCGGCGTTGAGTGCACTGACGATCAGGCCCATAGCGACCGCGTGGCTCACCGCGTTCGTGCGGCGGAAGATGAGCGACGCGATCGCGGGTTCCGACATGCCGGCACCGATGCCCACCAGGCCGCAGCCAATGAAGATCTGGGCCGGGCTCGTCGCCAGACCGATCAGGAGGATCCCGGCGCCCATCGAAAATGCGTCGATCGCGAGGAAGCCGTGGATACCGATCCAGCGGCGCAGATGGCCATAGCCCCAGGCGGTGAACATCGCGACGATCGACGTCGCGGCAATAATCGTGCCAATCGTTTGCTGGCTGCCGATGCCGCGCGCCTCGAGCACGAAGGCGGCCTGGATCGCGGGCGTGAACATCCCGAGCGTCAGCAGGATGAGCAGCAGATAATAGGCCCAGACCTTCGAGAGCTCGCGGACGTGCGGATGAGCGCTGGCACTCGCTGCCGGGTCCGCTGCTGCCGCAGGGCGGGCGTTGCGGATGACGAGCGCTGCGGCAAGCAGCGTCGGCAGCCCCAGCAGATAGAGCGAAAAGGGAGCCCGCCATCCGCCGATATCGACGAGACGTCCGCCAAAGATCAGCGCCATCGCCGCGAGGAGTGACGACACCGATGTCGCATAGCCGAGGATCCGTTCGCGGCGATGGCCGCTGAAATGGTCGCCGATCAGCCCAAGACACGCGGTAAGCAAGCCTCCGCCCGCAACCCCGAGCACGACCCGGAGCGCCATGAGCGCATCGCTGCTCGAGACAAATAATACGCCCGCGCCGCCGATGACGTAGAAAATGAGCGAGCCCAGCAGGACTGCCCGCTGCCCGATCCGGCCGGCGAGCAGACCTGCGAGCGGTGCCGACACGACAAGCATGAGCGCCGGCAACGTCATGACAATCTGCGAGAAAAGCTGGCTGTCGGCAGATGTGCCGAAGTGCTTCGCCATCGCGACCATCGCCGGCGCCGCAGCCATCGGGATCAGTGAAACGAGCGCGGGGCCTGCGACGCAGACGGCAGCGACCAATGAGCTGCTTTTGCCGTTGGCGCGCGTGGCTTCGTTCATTGCCGTATCCATCGCCCGATCCTCATAAGGCCCGGGTCGCAAGCGCCGCGTCGCGCATGGCGCCCTCGATGTAGCCGACCCCGGTACAGTCGCCCACAAAGCTCACCGGGTAGCCGCCCGCCCGTAGCACGTCGCCGACACTTTCATCGCCGGTCGCTCCCTGCGCCACGATCACCGTGTCGGCAGCGAGGCTTCGTTCCTGCCCGCCGTCGTTGACATAGGTCACGCTTTGCTTCCCGATACGGAACTTGCCCGCATTCGTAATCATGGCGACACCCAATTCGCGGCATTCGTCGACCACCCTGAAACGGCGGACGAGCGGGAGACCCTTGCCGACGCGCGAGGTCTCCTCGAGAACGGTGACGTCGCGGCCGCGATGTGCTAGAAATTCCGCAAGTTCAAGCCCCACCAGTTCCCCACCTATGATGACGACCCGCTTGCCGATCGGCATCCAATATTTGGAACCGAAACGCAGAAGCTCGAGTTTCCCGGTGACGCCCGTGAGTCGTCCGGCGCGCATGGCGAGCCGGGTCGGCGCCCCGACCTTGTCACCCAGCGTATCGAGATTCTGTCCGAGGACGAGGTTGCGCATATCGTCGCCCGAGAAAACGAAGGGCTGGTCGCTGCCGGGGATTGGCGGCATGGTGCGCTTCGCACCGCTTGCCACGATTATCCCGTCGGGCCTGATCGCGTCGGCGAGTGCCCGGGTGGCGATCGTGCCCAGCCGGACCTCGATCGGACGCGCGCGAACCTCGCGCTTCAGCCAGTCGACGATCCGTTGGTTCGGCGCATAAGCGACGGAAGCAAATTGCGCAGTCCCGCCGAGACGGGGGCCGGCCTCGCACAGGATCACCTCATGACCCTTGTCGGAAAGGATGCGCGCCGATTCCATCCCCCCGGGCCCGCCCCCCACAACCAGGTACCGCTTGCGCGCTGGCGCCGGCAGCGGCTGGCGCTCGGTCTCGTAGCCCGTCATCGGATTGACCGCGCACATGATATGCTCTGAATTGAAAATCGCGCTGATGCAGGTGTAGCAATAAACGCAGGGGCGCACTCGATCGGGCGCGCCTTCTCCGAGCTTGCGAGGGAGATGCGGGTCCGCCAGCAGCTTGCGGCCCATCGTTACGAAGTCGAGCTTGCCCTCCGCGATAAACCGGTCGGCGTCTTCGGGTTCGATGCGGCCCGGGCAGATGACCGGAATGTTGACGGATGCCTTGATCGCGGCAGCATTGTCGACGAAACAATTGCGAATATCGGTCGCATGTCCTGTCGAATAGGTGCGCCCGTAGTTTCCGTCCCCATGCGCGCTGACATGGATCGCATCGAGGCCCGCCGCCTCGCCGAGTTGCGCGACGCGTATCGCATCCTCGATCGAGATGCCGGTGTCCATGAGGAACTCCTGGCTGTCGAAGCGGATCCAGACCGGATAATCTGGACCGACGGCCTCGCGGACCGCGGCGATGGTCTCGGTGAGAAAACGTGCGCGATTCTCGACCGAGCCGCCATATTCGTCGGTGCGCCGGTTATAGGCAGGCGAGATGAAGCTCGAAAAAATATAGCCGTGGCCGCCATGGATCTCGACCGCATCGATGCCGGCCTGCTTCGCCCGGCGTGCGGCGGCGGCAAACATGGCGCTGATCCGCTCGATCCCGGCCTTGTCGAGGGCATTGTACCGGATCTCGCCCATTGTGGCATAAGGCTCGAAGAACCGCTGCTGCTCCTCGTCCAGCATCACGTCGACGAAATCGCCGCTGTCCTTCGATGCCTTGGGCGGGGACGGGCAGGCGATGGGGCGGCCATCGAGCATGTCCGACATTGCGAGCAGCCCTCCGTGCTGCAACTGTGCCGCGAGCTTGGCACCATGTTCGTGTACCTCGTCGGCCAACCGCTTGAGACCGGGAATATAGCGATCGTCGGAAATCGCCTCCTGACGCCAGTTGCTCGCGCCCTCGGGGAAACCGACCGATACGGAGCCCATCGTTACGAGGCCCGCTCCGCCCTTGGCGCGCTCGACATAATAGGTGCGCAGGGCATCGCCCACGGTGCCGTCTTCCTCGGCGAGATTCGAACCCATTGGCGAGAAGAAGATTCGGTTGCGCAATTCCATGCCGTTGATACGGCCCGGGCTCAGCAAATGCTTGAATCGAGCCGCGCTCACGGCTGTTCATTCCGAAACATGATCACTCTCCCTCCGCTCGATCGCGGCATTTGAGTCTACGCCTAACGGTAGTTTCGTCCGCCATCAATCACAAAATGAGCAAATTAGGTGCATTACGTCTACGCAAACACGCATCTGGAATTGACATATGCTGCGTATTGCGTATTTCTTCTGCCTTATAAGCCCGCGAAGAAGGGCGCCACGATTTCGGGAGAGCGGCTATGTCCGGCCTGTCGTCCGACAAGCTCGAAACCAAATTTTGCCGGTTGGCGCCAGCGCGGTCCGGCGAACGGCTGGTCGAGCGCCGCGTGCGCGCGCAGGGATGCGCGGGCTGGTGGCACTCCGGCGAGGGGCGGAGCGCCGCCGGCACCCCGCAGCCGGACGAAGCAGCGACCGACCCGGTCGCCGACGAGGCGGGCTGGTACGTCCTGGCCCGCTTTCGCCGCCGGGTAGTCAGCCATGGTCTTGAACCCTCGAGCATCACCGTGAAGGGAAGGGTGCATGAGCGAGGACAGCCTGCCGGGTGCCGCGAGCGCGGCGGTAAAGGCGGGGGAGGGCGTCAAGATCATCCCGCTCGGTCTTCGCCGTCCGATGATCGCGGCAGTTCCATTCGCACCCTCCCCGCAGGCAGCGAGGTCTGCTCAGCCTTCCCCGGGCATCATTTTCGGTCGAGCATTCTGGCTGGACGAGAGCGCAAATTCGCCAAGACATGCGTTCGTCCCCCTCCTTCTATCACCGCGCCGCCGACGGCGGGCCCGTCATTGCCTTTTCAAAACCTGCTCGAGGATCGCCTGGTACAATTATGAATAAGACGCTGCGCTACATCGTCATCGGGGCCGGCATGTCCGGCATTCTGGCTGCCGTCCGGCTGAAGAAGGATGGCATCGACAATTTCATCGTCTACGAGAAGGGCGAGACCGTCGGAGGCACCTGGCGCGAGAACCGTTATCCAGGGCTCACCTGCGACGTCCCGGCCCATTGCTACACGTACAGTTTTGCGCCCTATGCAGGCTGGAGTGCCTTCTACGCCCCCGGGCCGGAAATCCGGGACTATTTCGAACGCGTCGTCGACGAACATGACGTGCGCGCGCATATTCGCCTCGCCAGCAACGTCATCGCCTGCGAATGGGACGGGCAGCGCTGGCATGTCCAGCTTGAGGATGGGACGAAAGACAGCGCCGACATCGTGATCGCGGCGTCGGGGGTCCTCCATCACATCAACATGCCCGATATCCCGGGCATGCAGAGTTTCGAGGGCGCGATATTCCATTCGGCGCGCTGGGATTATGACGTCAAGACCACGGGCAAGCGGATTGGCGTGGTCGGCAACGGTTCGACCGGCGTCCAGATCGTGACGGCGCTTTCGCAGCAGGATTGCGAAATCGTTCATTTCCAGCGATCGCCGCAGTGGATCATGCCCGTCCAGCAATTCGCCTACACCGACGACGACCGAAAGGCCTTCGCCGACGACCCCTCCAGGATCGAGGCGCTTCGCAACGGCGACGAATATTGGGGCGGGATACGCCGGTTCAACGAGGCGATCGTCGACCCGGACTCGCCCGCGATGAAAGAGATCGAAACGCTGTGCCTCCAGAATCTCGAGACCTCGGTGCGCGACCCGGAATTGCGCGAAAAGCTCCGACCGAACTATCGCGCCGCGTGCAAGCGGCTGATCTATTCATGGGGCTATTATGAAGCGGCGCAGCGGCCCAATGTGACGATCGAGGTCGGTCGGATCGAGGGTATAGAGCCCAAGGGCATCCGGATGGAGGATGGCAGCTTCCACGCGCTCGACGTCATCGCGCTCGCGACCGGCTTTCGCGCCGATCGCTTCATCCGGCCCACGCGGGTGATCGGCCGCGACGGGATCGATCTCGACGATGTGTGGCGCGAGCGGCCATCGGCCTATTATGCGATCACCATCCCCGGCTTCCCGAACTTCTTCATGCTCAACGGCCCGACCGGGCCGGTAGGGAATTTCTCCCTGATCGATATCGCCGAACGCCAGTGGGCCTATATCGAGCAGTTGCTTGCACCCATCCGGTCGGGCGAAAAGGCACGGGTCGAAAGCCTTCCCGAGGCCATGGACGACTATAACAAGCGTCGCACGAGCGCGGCCCGCGATACGATTTTCGGCAGTGGTTGCACCAGTTGGTACCTTGACAAGGACGGCGTGCCGCTGACCTGGCCGTGGAGCTACGATGCCTTTGCCGACGCAATGGCAACGCCGCGCCTCAACGATTTCGTTTATGCCTGACGGCTGGCGCGTTCCAGGCGGGCAGGACCTTGGCGCAAGAGACGCAGGGTCGGTCGGTCTCGATGGAGGGGACGGGCTTTCGACACGCCGCGCGCGAGTGGCGAGTCCCGCCGGATTATCCGGGCGGCGCCCGGTGGAAAGCCGGCGGGAGGCCGGCCGCGACGCCTATCTTTTCGACTTCGGTCTGGAGCGGGCGGACAATGGCCGTTCCGAGCTATTTTGACGGCATGTTGCCGGGCCCTTGATATAGGCTCGCGGTCATCGGGAGCAGAAAGGACGGCGGTCCGGGCCGGGAACCGCGGGGCAGGCGGTAGATGGGATCAAACTCTCCTGTGCGGCGTCCTATCGCCGGGCCGCGTCGCAGATGGCCGATGATCGGGCATCCTTCGCCAAAAAGGCGGGACGCGTGCCTGCCGCTGGGGTTCACCCTGAAGCTGGCAAGAGGCCGCCCGCGGCAACCTGCTGCTGTTGACCAATGGAAGCTCCCGGGCGGCGACACCGAAGCCGGGCGACCGGTCGGCTTCGAACAGCCCCTCTTGAAATGGTTGGATCAGGCGCTGACGAGCCCCGATGCCAAAGTCATGCCGCGTCCGCGCTGGTCGTTTCCGCCCTTTCGTCGGCACAATCGTCGGGCTGCACGCTCGTAATGCGCGCGATGCGCGCGTCATATTTGATCGTGCGGACGACGATCGACGTCTCGACATGATCGACGCCTTCGATCGAGAGGATGCGGTTCGAAGCCAGGTGAAAGAGATCGTCGAGTTCGCTGAACATGCACATGGTGAGGATATTGAACTCCCCCATCATGATCAACACGGCGTTGACCTCGGGAATAAGGCTGATTTCGCTGGCGATGCGCCGGACCTGTTCGAGCTCGGCCTGGACGCGCACGAAAGCCATACGCGACCGGTCGGCAACCTCTAGCCCGCGGATTGCGGTGAAGGCGATGAGCCCGTCCTGTTGCAGACGGCGGATGCGCCCGCGCACCGTTCCCTCGGTCACGCCGAGTTCGGCGGCGATCTTGCGGTTGGAGATGCGCGCGTCGGTTCCGAGCAGATCGATGAGCTGCATATCGAGCGTGTCGAGTTGGGCGGCTCTCATCTCAGCCTTCCCCTCCGATTGGCGCCACGTCGAACTGATATTTGACGATATCGACCGCGATCGAGGGAATGGCCGAACGAATGCCGCTCACGCTGGCGATCTTCTCGAGTACGAGCGGTGGCAGTTCGTCGACCTCGCGCAGCGCAACCAGCATGTCGATATCGTAGCGCCCGGTCACCTGGTGGGCAGCGAACACCTCGGGAAAGGCGGCGAGTTCGTCGATCACGTCGGTGGCGGCGCGCCCCTCGACCTCGATCATCACCTGCATGAGGAGCGAATAGCCGTGCGCCGTGAAATCGGAAACCGCCACCACCCGCAGCAGGTTCGCGTTTTCCATCCGGCGAATTCGGCCGGCGACGGTCGTCGCGGTCAAGCCGAGCCGTTCGGCGATCTGCTGGTTCGTCGCGCGCCCGTTGCGCTGCAACTCGGCGACGATGTCGCGATCGATGTTCTTGACCTGGCCGTTCCCGCGCACGTCGACGCTCAATAGACCGCCGCCGGATTTTTCTGCCGGGGACTGCCCAGCATGTCGCGATAGGAGGGGCGTTCGGCGCCGCGGTCGGTAACCCCCAGTTCCTTGGCGATCTCGGCGCCGATCAATGTTTCTCCCGACAGCTCGGCGAGCCGCGGCGAACGTGTGATGGCATCGAGGATATGCGCGGTGAACTCGGGATTTTCCGCCACCGCCATGAAGGCCTCGAACTTCTCGGGCTCGGCGTCCTTCGCGCCGAGCGAACGCTCGGTGACCTGCGGCCCGAGCCAGATCGAAACCGCACCGACGCCGGTGCCGCGAAGGTCATGCTCCATGTCGTGCGCGAGCTTGTCGATACCGGCCTTCTGCGCGCCATAGGCGGGACCGTGCATGTAGCAGCTGGCTCCGAATGACGAGGTGAAGGCGATGAGCCCGGACTTTTGCGGAACCATCATCCGCGCCGCGTGCCAGCTTGCGACATAGGATGAACGGAGGCCGACATCGATGATCTTCTGCGCATCCAGCGATTTTTCCCAAAAGGGCTTCTGCGCGATGAGCTCGGGATCGATATAGGCCGCGTTGTTGACGAGCAGGTCGAGGCGACCGGACTCGGCCGCGATCTTCTCGAAGAGACGCGCAACCTCCTCGTCGCTGGCATGATCGCAGGCGATTGCCACGCCGCGGCCGCCGAGCGACGTCACGGCTTCAGCCACATCGGTGATCGTGCCCGGCAGAGTCTTGCCGTCCCATCCGATCGCGCTGCTCGATGCAAGCGAACGGCCGGTTACATAAACGGTATAGCCAAGCTCGCCGAGCCCCTTGGCAATGCCGGCGCCCACGCCGCGACTTGCGCCTGTTACGAGCGCCACCCTGTCATTCTGGCCAGCCACGATATTCTCCTCTGCCTCGCGTCATTTTTTCGTTGTCGTGAATAGCTTGTCAGGCGTCACGCGCCTTCAGCATGTCGAGCGCGACGTCGACGATCATGTCTTCCTGGCCGCCGACCATCTTCCGGCGGCCGAGCTCGACGAGAATCTCGCGCGTATCGATGCCGTAGGTCTCCGCGGCCTTCTCGGCGTGGCGGAGGAAGCTCGAATAGACGCCGGCATAGCCGAGCGCGAGCGTCTCCCGGTCGACCCGCACCGGACGGTCCTGGAGCGGGCGCACCAAATCCTCGGCGGCGTCCATAAGGGCCATGACATCGCAGCCATGGTTCCAGCCCTTGCGCTCCGCCGCGGCGATGAACACCTCGAGCGGCGCATTGCCGGCGCCCGCGCCCATTCCCGCAAGGCTCGCGTCGATGCGCACCGCGCCCTCCTGCGCGGCGACGATCGAATTGGCGACGCCGAGCGACAGATTGTGGTGTGCGTGCATGCCGCGCTGCGTCTCGGGCTTGAGCACGGCGTCATAGGCGCGCAGCCGGTCGCGCACGCCGTCCATGTCGAGCGCGCCGCCGCTGTCGGTGACATAGACGCAGTGGGCGCCATAGCTTTCCATCAGCAGTGCTTGCTGCGCGAGCGCTTCGGCGGGGATCATGTGGCTCATCATCAGGAAGCCCGAAACGTCCATCCCGAGATCGCGCGCGATGCCGATATGCTGCTTCGAAACGTCGGCCTCGGTGCAATGGGTCGCGACGCGCACCGAGCGGACGCCGAGATCATAGGCACGGCGCAGTTCCTCGACCGTGCCGAGACCGGGCAGGATGAGCGTGGTGAGAACACTTCGCTCGAGGACATCGGCGACCGCCTCGAGCCACTCCCAGTCGGTATGCGCGCCGAACCCGTAATTGAAGCTGGTCCCCGAGAGACCGTCGCCATGCGCGACCTCGATCGCGTCGACCCCGGCGCGGTCGAGCGCGGCGGCGATCGCGCGGACATGGTCGAGGCCGTACATATGGCGGATCGCGTGCATGCCGTCGCGCAGCGTGACGTCCTGGATGTAAAGCTTGTCGCCGGCTTCGACGTTCAATGTGGTCATCTTGCTGTTCCTCAGGCGGCCGCGGCCATGCGGCGCGCGGCGAGCAGTTCGCCGGTGGCCTTGGCGGCGGCGGTCATGATGTCGAGATTGCCCGAGTAGCTCGGCAGATAGTCGCCGGCGCCCTCGACCTCGAGCAGGATCATCGTCTTGATGCCGGTGAACTCGCCAAGCCCCGGGATCTTGATCGGATTGTTGTCGCCGTAGCGCTCGAACTGAACCTCCTGCTTGAGGCGGTAGCCCGGGACATATTTCTGCACTTCGGCGACCATCGCCTTTACCGACGCGCGGATTGCGTCCTCGTCGGCGCCCTCCGACAGGGTGAAAACCGTGTCGCGCATGATCATCGGCGGCTCGGCCGGGTTTAGAATGATGATCGCCTTGCCTTTAGCGGCGCCGCCGACGGCTTCGATCGCGCGCGCCGTCGTGCGCGTGAACTCGTCGATATTGGCCCGGGTGCCGGGGCCCGCGGAACGCGACGAGACCGATGCCACGATCTCGGCGTAATGAACCTTGGCGACCTGGCTTACCGCAGCCACCATCGGGATCGTCGCCTGTCCGCCGCAGGTGACCATGTTGACGTTGGGCTGGTCGAGGTTCGCCTGCATATTGACCGGCGGGACGGTGAACGGACCGATGGCGGCGGGAGTGAGGTCGACGACCTGGATCCCGTCGGCGCGCAACGCCTCGTCATGCACCTTGTGGGCATAGGCGCTGGTCGCGTCGAAGGCGATGCCGATCTCGCCATAGCAGGGAAGGCGCTTCAGCCCCTCGATCCCTTCGTGCGTCGTCGCGATGCCGTTCGATCGCGCCATCGCGAGTCCCTCCGACGCCGCATCGATACCGACCACTGCGGCGAGTTCCATATTCTGCGGATATTTGATCATCTTCATCATCAGATCGGTACCGATATTGCCCGAACCGATGATCGCTGCCTTCACCCGTGTCATTGATCTTCCTTCATTCAAAGCGCGCGATGCACTGCCCGAGCGTGCGGTGTCCGTCGCCGAGGATCATCTCGAATTCGTCGCCTTTTTCGGCGGGTTCGAGCGGCACGAGACTGCCCGAGAGGATGACGTCGCCCGCGTCGAGCGTGACGCCATAAGTGCCGAGTGTGTTGGCGAGCCACGCCACGGCCTGCGCGGGATCGCCCTGGACGGCACGGCCATAGCCCTCGGAGAGCGGACGACCGTTCTTTACCACCGCGACATGGAGGTTCGGCAAATCGAGCCCGGCCGGATCGAGCCGCGCTTCCCCGATCACGAAGACGCCGCATGAGGCATTGTCGGCGACGGTATCGACGATCCCGATCTTCCAGTCGCGGATGCGGCTGTCGACGACCTCGAAGCAGGGCGCGACATAGCGTGTCGCCGCGACGACGTCGGCAGCGGTGACACCGGGTCCCGCGAGCGGCGCCTTGAGCACGAAAGCGATCTCCGCCTCGGCGCGCGGCTGGATGAGCCCGGCGGCATCGATATCGATCGCGCCTTCGATCCACATCCGGTCGGTCAGGAAACCGAAGTCGGGCTGATGCACGCCAAGCATGTCCTGAACCGCCTTCGACGTCACGCCGATCTTCTTTCCGACGACCCGCTCGCCGTCGGCGGTGCGCCGCGCCAGCGCGCCGAGCGAAATGGCATAGGCGTCGTCGATGGTGAGAGCCGGGTGGCGTTCGATCAGCGGCGATACCGTGCGGCGCTCGCGCAGGGCGTCGTAAAGCTCTTCCGACAATTGCGCATTCAGCGCGTCACTGGCGCTCACAGATAGGCTCCGTCCTGATAGATGAGAGGCGCGACATCGTCGCTGATGCGGGCCTCCAGGACCCGGGCGATGACGATGCTGTGCGTGCCATAGGCCAGCATCGCGTCGATGACGCAGCAGAGGTTGGCCTGCGCGCCCTCGAGCGCGGGGAGACCATTGCCGCCTTCGTACCAGCCGCCGACGCCGAAGCGCTGCCCGCGTGGCACCCCGCCGCCGAATGCGGCAGACACGTCCTGCTGGTGACGCGAGAGAAGATTGACCGAGAGCGGCGCGGTCGGCACGAGCAAGGCATGAAGGCTCGTCGCGCGGTTGACGCAGACGAGCACTGCGGGCGGATCGACCGTCAGCGAGGTGATCGACGTCGCCGCCATGCCGACAGGCCCGTCATCGCCCTTGGCGACGACGATCGATACCGAGGCGGCAAGTCGGCGCATGGCGGCGCGAAAGGTCACCGGTACATCGTCAGGGATGAGGGGATAGCCCTCAACCACGCAGGAACTCGATCGCATGGCGGTTGAACTCGTCGGCGCGTTCGACCTGCACCCAATGTCCTACCTTGTTGAACGTGATGCAGCGCACGTCGGGGCAGGCTTCCATGAAATAGCCGATCCCCGAGAGCGGCATGAAAGTCTCGTTGAAACCCCAGAAAAGGAGGATCGGCATCGAAAGCTCGCCGAGGCGCGGCTGAAGATTGTGGGTGCGCATGCGCGCAAGCACATCCTTGGACTGGGTCCTTGCAACCGCGTAGCGCTCGGCGACGAGTTCATCGGTAATGTGGCCCTTGTCGTACACGAGGCTCTCGCCGAGGCGGCGCTGGTCCTCGAGCGAAAATTCGGGGCTGCCGAAAGCGGACTTCATGTTCGCGATGCCCGGCATGGCGAAATAGACCGGCAACTCCTCGATGCAGCCAGGTGCCATCAGGATGAGGCGGTCGACGAACGCAGGATCGTCAAGCGCCATCTGGATCGCGATGCCGCCGCCGAGCGAATTGCCGACAAGCGTCGCCCTTTCGATGCCATGCGCGACGAGCGCTTCCTTGAGCGTGTCGGTGAAGAGGGTCAGCGTGTAGTCGATATCCTCCGGCTTCGACGAAGCGCCATAGCCGAGAAGGTCGGGCAGGATCACCCGGTAGCCGGCATCCGCGAACATCTTGTAGTTCTGGCGGAAGTTTGAGAGGCCCGAAGCGCCCGGGCCGCTCCCGTGCAGGAAAATGAGAGCCGGTCCCGAGCCATATTCCTTGATATGGATGCGGTGGCCGCCCGCGACATCGTAGGTCGCTTCGAGAAGCTCGCTCATCATTCGCTCCCTTAAAGGAAATTGAACGCCGGCGACTCGCCGAGGATCGTGCCGACGACGTCACCGGTACGGTTCGCTGGATCGTTCGCGACGTGCGCGCGGCCGGCGTGGAGATCGAGCCATGGCTGGATGATGTCGCTCGTCATGTAGATGGCGCGGCCGCCAAGCAGCTGCACCATGCCGTCCGTAAGCTCGGCGAGGCGCCGCACGACCGTCGAGGACTGATAGGTAAAGAAGGCCCGCTTTTCCATCGGGACGTCCTCGCCCGCCTCGGCATAGGCCATCAGCTCCTCGAAGGTGAGGCGAAGCGTCGCCTCCATCTCGACGATCTGCGCATGGGCCTTCGCGATCGCGGCATGCAGCATCGGATCCGCCTTCGAAGCCTTGCCCGTATTGGTAGAGATGCGATCCTTCATGATCGCGAGCGCTGCGTTCACGGCGGCGCGGGCGCCCCCGAACGCGGCGGTCGAAACCGAGCGGGTGAAGACCTGCGCCCAGGGAAGCCGGTAAAGGGGGCCGTCATTTTCGGCCTGGCCCGGATTCTTGCACAGGAAGCCGTCGACCGCGCGGTGGGTGCGATACTCGGGAACGAAAACATCCTCGACGATGACATCGTGACTGCCGGTGCCCTGCAGGCCGAACACCTTCCAGGCGTCGCGGTCGATCCGATAGTCGCTGCGCGGCAGTAGAAAAGTACGCATGTCCGGCGGGCCGCCAGCCTCGGCGGGCGGAACGAGCGCGCCGAGCAGGACCCAGCCGCAATGTACCGATCCGGTGGAGAAGCCCCAATGGCCCGACAGGCGAAAGCCGCCGTCGACGCGGGTGACCTTGCCGACGGGTTGATAGGATGAAGAGGCGAGCATCGCGTTGTCGTCGCCCCAGACCTCCTGCTGCGCCTCGTCATGGAAAAGCGCGAGTTCATAGGGGTGGCAGCCGACGACGCCGTACATCCACCCGGTCGACATGCAGCCTTCCGCAAGCGCCTTCTGGACGTCGAAAAAGACATTGGGATGCATCTCGTAACCGCCCCAACGGCGAGGTTGCAGGATCCGGAAGAAGCCCGCCGCCTGCATCTCGGCGATCGTCTCGGCCGGCACATCGCGCGACTCCACACACTGGCGGGCGCGCTTTTTAAGCGTCGGGATCATGGCCTGCGCGCGGGCAACGAGCTCGGCAGGGTCAGGGATCACGCCCGCCTTGTTGGTGTCAGCCGTCAGGGTAGCCATCGACATTCTCTCCATTTGCCGGCGGGCTTTCTCGGTGAGCGCCGCCTCTTCGTAAAAATTAGTCTCACAGAATACGCAAATCGTCAATTGAAAACGTCAAAATTATCGTATAGTGGGTTTTGGACGGTAAAAAATGCGGCAATTCGTGAAATTGGCGCTCAAAATTGGAGAGAGGGCTTGGAAGGCCTGCAACGGTTCGATTTCAAAGGAAGAAGCGCGATCGTCACCGGCGGGACGCGCGGCCTCGGCCGCGCCGTCGCCCGGCGACTCGCTGCCGCGGGTTGCCGCGTTGCGACCTGCGGGCGCAACGCGCCGGCCGATCTTCCCGAGGGTGTCGCATTTCATCAGGTCGATGTGCGCGATGCGGACGCGGCAAGCGCTTTCGTCGATGCCGTCGCCGCCGCGCATGGCGGCCTGGATATTCTCGTCAACAATGCGGGCGGTTCGCCCGCGACCCAGGCCGAAGCTGCTTCGCCGCGCTTCAACGAGGCCATCATCCGGCTCAACCTGCTGGCACCGCTGACGCTGTCGCAGGCGGCGTTTCGCCACATGGCCGGCAAGGGCGGGAGCATCGTGAACATAGCGAGTGTCTCGGCGCAGCGCCCGTCGCCGGGCACAGCCGTCTACGGCGCGGCGAAGGCGGGTCTCGTCAGCCTGACCCAGAGCCTCGCGCAGGAGTGGGGCGGGCAGGGCATCAGAGTAAATGCCATCATTGCCGGTCTTATGGCGACAGAGACGACCGAAGCCACCTACGGCAGCGAGGTTTCGCAGGCGCGGATTGCTTCCTCCATTCCGCTTGGCCGCTTCGGCGATGGCGACGATATCGCCGGCGCGGTGCTCTGGCTCTGCTCCGACACCGCCCGGTGGGTCAGCGGCGCCCGCATCAACGTCGATGGCGGCGGCGAACGGCCGCTCTTCCTCGAACTCTTGAAAGGAAACTGATCGCAATGGCAATCAAGGCGCTCGGCTACGTGGTCATCGAGACCGCGCAGCCAGAAAAATGGGATCAATTCCTGACCGAGGTCGCGGGTGTCATGCGAGCGCCCGATGCATCCGACGGGGCGGCGCTCTATCGCATCGACGAACGTCCCTTTCGCTTCCGGATCGAAATCGGCTCGCGCGAATGGTTTGCCGCCGCAGGCTATGAAGTCGCCAGCGAGGCGGACCTCGTGGCGCTCGCGGACGCGGTTCGCGCTGCCGGCCGTCCGGTCGAGGTCGCGAGCGACGACGAGGCGCGCCTTCGCGGCGTCACCAAGATGTTCCGCACCAGCGATCCAGCGGGTAACGGCCTCGAGCTATATTGCGGCGACAGCCGCACCGACGAACCGTTTGTTTCGCCGGTCGGCGTCCCCGGTTTCATCACCGGCAAGCTCGGCATGGGGCACGCGGTCTTCTCCGCGCCCAACTTCGACGAAACCATCGCCTTCCACCGCGATGTCCTCGGCTTTCACGAGACCGATATGCCGCGCTTCCAGCTCTTCGGTCCCGAAGGGCCGTCGATGGGCTTCGCCTTCCTGCATGCCGATAACGGGCGCCATCACAGCATCGCTTTCGGTGAGGGGCCTGTTCCGCCATCGGGCGCCGTTCACATCATGCTCGAAATGCCGAGCCTGATCGACGTCGGCAAGGCCCACGATCGAATGAAGGCCTTGGGCTACGCCGAGTCCGCGACCCTCGGGCGCCACATGAACGACGAGACGACCGGCTTCTATGTCCAGACGCCGGGCGGCTTCGATCTCGAGATCGGTTGCGACAGCCTCGTGATCGACCCGGCAAGCTGGCAGACCACCCGGCATGAAGCGATCAGCGTCTGGGGACATGAATGGGCGTGGCAAAAGGCCATGAAGCAGCAGCAGGAGGCAGCAGGATGAGCGCGTCCGTTCCCTCTCTCGACAAGCGCCTCACCGCGGCGGAGATTGTCGGCCGGCTCGAGGACGGCATGACGCTCGGCATCGGCGGATGGGGTCCGCGCCGCAAGCCGATGGCGCTCGTCCGCGAAATTCTGCGCTCGGATCTCAAGGATCTCACGATCGTCGCCTATGGCGGCGCCGATGTCGGCATGCTGTGCGCGGCTGGCAAGGTGAAGAAGCTCGTTTTCGCCTTCGTCTCGCTCGACGCGATCCCGCTCGAACCCTGGTTCCGCAAGGCGCGCGAGGCGGGCGAGATCGAAGTGCTCGAAGTCGACGAGGGCATGTTCCAATGGGGCCTGAAAGCGGCTGCCTTCGGCCTGCCGTTCCTGCCCACGCGCGTGGGCCTCGGGACCGACCTGGCGGCGCTCGGGGCCCTCGAGACGGTTCGTTCGCCTTATAGCGACGGCGAGACGCTAATTGCCATGCCGGCGCTGAAGCTCGACGCAACGCTCCTTCATGTCAATCGCTCGGACTGGCGCGGTAATGTCCAGCTCTTCGGGCCCGATCCCTATTATGATGAATGGTTCGCCAAGGCGGCCGACGCGACATATGTTTCGTGCGAGGAACTCGTCGACCGGATCGAGGATCATTACCCGGATGACGCGAAGGCGAATGTCTTCGAGCGCTGCTTCGTGACCGGCGTCGTCGAAATTCCGATGGGCGCGCATCCCAGTTCGATGCCGCCGGCCTATGGCTGGGACATGAAGGCTCTCAAGGCCTATGCGGACGCCGCGAAGGATCCGGGCGACTGGAAGGCCGTCGCGGGACGCTTCGTCGGGACCGACGAGGCGGCTTATCTCGGCTCGGTTGGTGGAAAGGAGGCGGTAGCGGCTCTCCCGCTGCCGATATTCTGATGCGCGATATCACTCTGGCAGAACTCTGCATCTTTGCCTGTTCCGAGGCGTTCCGCACCGATCGCGAGATCGTCGCGACCGGGATCGGCCCCGTCCCGCGCATCGGCGCGGGGCTCGCAAAGCTCACCCACTCGCCCGGCCTCATGATGACCGATGGCGAGGCCTATCTGGTCGAGGATCCCATCCCCCTCGGGCCGCGCGGCGATCATGTCGTCAAGTTTGCGGGCCATCTTCCCTTCTCGCGCTTCTTCGACAGCGCGGTGTGGAGCGGACGCCGCCACGCGATGGTGACCCCGACCCAGATCGATCGCTTCGGCCAGACCAACCTGTCGCAGCTCGGCGGCACGCACCGGCAGCCCAAGACGCAGATGCTCGGGGTCCGCGGCTTCCCGGGCAATTCCATCTATCACGCCAACTCGATGTTCGTGCCGGCGCACAGTCCGCGCGTCTTCGTCGCGGGCGAGGTCGATATGGTGTCGAGCGCCGGCTATAATCCTGCCAAGCGCGTCGAGGGCGGCAATTATTCGGGCGTCGATCTCCGGCGCATGATCACCAATCTTTGCGTCATGGACTTCGGGGGCAAGGACAATGCCCCTCGCGTCGTCTCGCTGCATCCGGGCGTCGGTTTCGACGAGGTGCAGGACGCGACCGGCTTCGCTCTCGAACGCGGCGATCTCGCCGAGACCCCGTCTCCGGACGAAGAGGCGCTCGCGATCATCGAGCGGCTCGATCCGCATAATTTTCGCGCCACCGTCATCAAGGACAATCCGCCAGCAAGGAGGGCCGCAGCATGAGCGACGCACTCGTCCAGCGCCAGGACCAGAACCCCGTCTACGAGACCGAGACGCCGATCCGCTACGAGAGTGATGGTCCCGTGGCCTGGATCATCATGGACCGGCCGCAGTTCAACAACGCGCAGAACAGCCAGATGACCTATGCGCTCGACGACGCCTTCCGGCGTGCCGTCGACGACGATGCGATCAAGGTCATCGTTCTCGCGGGCGAGGGCAAGCATTTCAGCGCGGGGCACGACATCGGGACGCCGGGACGCGATCATCTCGTGCCTTTCGACCGCAAGCTCCTGTTCGGCGATCATACGACCCGGCCGGGCGCCGAACTTCTCTACACGCGCGAGCAGGAAGTCTATCTCGGCATGTGTCGCCGCTGGCGCGACCTTCCCAAGCCCACGATCGCGATGGTCCAAGGCGCCTGCATTGCCGGCGGCCTGATGCTCGCCTGGGTCTGCGACCTCATCATCGCCTCGGAGGATGCCTTCTTTCAGGACCCGGTCAATCGCATGGGCATTCCCGGGGTAGAATATTTCGCGCATGGCTTCGAACTGCCGCCGCGCGTCGCGAAGGAGTTCCTGCTTCTCGGTGAGCGCATGTCGGCCGAGCGCGCGTACCAGTTCGGCATGGTGAACAGGCTCTTCCCGCGCGAAACGCTTCGCGAGGAGACCTCGAAGATCGCGCAGGAACTTGCGACGCGCCCGCGCCTCGGCAACTGGCTCACCAAGCAGGCCTTCAACCATGTCGAGGAATTGCGCGGCAAGCGGACCGCCATGGACGCGGTCTTCCACATGCATCATTTCGCACACGCCCAGAACGATCTCGTCAGCGGTAATTCGCTCGGCGGGCTCGATGGCTCGGCGATGGCGAAGGCGAACAAGAAGCAAGCGGGCGAGGGCTGACCTTGGGCGACGCGCTCGATACCGCGCTCACGCGCCGCCTCGGCTGCAGGCTGCCGGTGATCCAGACCGCGATGGGCTGGATCGCGACGCCTGCGCTCGTCGCGGCCACGAGCAACGGCGGCGCCTTCGGCTTCCTCGCCGGGGCGGTGATGAAGCCCGCCGAACTCGGCGAGGCGATCGCGCGCCTCAAGGAGATGACGCCGCATGGCTTCGGGGTCAATTTTCACAGCTTCCAGCCCGGCGCGGCCGAAATCGTCGATATCATCATTGCCAATGCCGATCGCGTGCGCGCAGTGAGCTTCGGGCGCGGCCCCGACGCGAGGATGATTGCGCGTTTTCGCGATGCCGGGATCCTTTGCATTCCAACGGTCGGCGCGGTGAAGCACGCCGAAAAAATGGTTCAGCTTGGCTGTGAAATGGTGACCGTGCAAGGCGGCGAGGGCGGGGGTCATACCGGCGCGGTACCAACCACAGTGCTATTGCCGCAGGTTCTCGACGCTGTCGACGTGCCTGTCGTCGCCGCGGGGGGCTTTGGCGACGGGCGCGGCCTTGCGGCCGCGCTGGCTTATGGCGCTTGCGGTATCGCGATGGGCACCCGCTTCCTGATGACCGCCGAAAGCCCGGTCCCGCCTGCACCCAAGGCGGCCTATGTCGGGGCCGGTACGGGCGATATCGCCGTGTCGACAAAGGTCGACGGCATTCCGCAGCGCATGATCCTGAACAAGCTTCTCCACCGGATCGAGGCGTCGGGACGCCTTGCGATGTGGAAGCGGGCCGCCGAGGCCGGCCTCGAGATGAAGCGCCAGACCGGCATGAGCTGGGGCGAGGTTCTGGCGACCGCGCGCTCGATGACAAGCCATGGCGAGATGCCGCTCGCGCAGGCGATGATGGCCGCCGCGGCCCCGATGATGATCCAGCGCGCGGTGGTATCGGGAGACGCCGACAACGGACTCATGGCGACCGGGATCGTCGCAGGCCGCCTTACCGATCTTCCGCCGTGCGCGGAGCTTATCACCTCGATCGAGCAGGAGGCGCACGCCCGCCTTGCTGCCCTCTGCGCCAAGGACTGATACCATGCCCATTACGACGAGCATCAAGGACAGGGTTGCCGAGATCGTCTTCGACGTTCCCCCGGTCAACGCCTTCGACAGCCAGACCTGGATGTCGATCCCCGCGATCGTCACCGAGGCCAGCCGCAATCCGGAGGTCAATTGTATCCTGATCCGCGCCGAAGGACGTGGCTTTTGCGGCGGGGTCGACATCAAGGAAATGCAGGCGCATCCCGAAAGGATCACCCTCCTCAACCGCGGCAATTACCTGACCTTCAAGGCGATCCGCGACGCCGAGATCCCCGTCGTCGTCGCCGCGCACAAGTTCGTGATCGGCGGCGGGATCGGCATCTGCGGCGCATCCGACACGATCATAGCCGCGGACGACGCCTTTTTCTCGCTGCCCGAAGTCGATCGCGGGGCGATGGGCGGCGCGAGCCATCTCTCGCGCATGCTGCCGCTCCACAAGGTCCGGGCCGCCTTCTTCACCGGCGGTAACATTCCAGCGGAAGAGGCCTATCGGCTCGGCGCGGTCGAGAAAGTCGTGCCGCGCGCCGATCTCGAGGCCGAGGCGCGCGCCTTCTGCGCGGTCGTCGCCTCGAAAAGCCGCAAGGCGCTCGTGATCGCAAAGGAAGCGCTGAACGGCCTCGAGGCGCGCGATGTCGACCGCGGCTATCGCTGGGAGCAGGGCTTCACACTCGAGATGTACATGCACGAGGACTCGCAAAAGAGCCGCGACGCCTTTGTGGAAACCGGAAAGGCCGCGAGTTTCTGATGGACCTCAATTATACAGATGAGCAGCAGGCGTTCCGGGCCGAGGTTCGCGCCTGGATGGAGGCCCATGTGCCGAAGGAGCCGCTCGTCACCCTCGAGTGCCGCGAAGGCTTCGACCAGCATGTCGAATGGGAGCGCACGCTCGCCAGCGGCAACTGGGGCATGGTGACCTGGCCCGAGGCCTATGGCGGGCGCGGCGTGGACCTTATCCAGTGGCTCATTTTCGAAGAGGAATATTTCCGGGCCGGGGGCCCCAATCGGGCAAACCAGAACGGCATCTTCCTGCTCGGCCCGACGATCATGGAATTCGGGACCGACGAACAGAAGGCGCGCTTCCTGCCGCCGATGGCGAAGGGCGAGGTCATCTGGGCGCAGGCCTGGTCCGAACCCGGCGCCGGGTCCGACATGGCGGCAATCCAGTCGCGCGCGGTGCGCGATGGCGACCATTATGTGCTCACCGGCCAGAAGACCTGGTCGAGCCGCGCCGCCTTCGCCGACTGGGGCTTCGGCATCTTCCGCACCGACCCCGACAGCAAGCGTCACAAGGGGCTGACCTTCATCCTCTTCGACCTCAATACGCCGGGCATCACGCGCCGGCCGATCCGCCAGCTCCATGGCGACACCGGCTTCGCCGAACTCTTCTTCGACGAGGTCCGCGTTCCCGTCGAGAACCGCCTCGCGGGCGAGGGCGAGGGCTGGAATGTCGCCATGGCCACGGCGGGCTTCGAGCGCGGGTTGATGCTGCGCTCACCTGGGCGGTTCCAGGCGACGGCGAAGCGCCTCGTCGACCTTTACAAGCGGCACGAGGCGGACGCGTCCCCCGCGGCGCGCGAGGCGGTCCTGCAAGCGTGGGGCGCCGCGCAGGCCTATGCGTACAACACCTATGCGGTCGCCGCCAAAATCATGGCGGGCGGCAAGATCGGCGCCGAGGCGAGCCTCAACAAGATATTCTGGTCCGAACTCGATCGCTCGATGCACCGCACGGCGCTCCAGCTTCTCGGCGCCGCCGCCGAGCTCAAGCGCTTCGCCGACGGCAGCATGAACCAGTGGCTCGAAGGCTATATCTTCTCGCTGTCCGGACCCATTTACGCGGGGTCCAACGAGGTACAGCGCAACATCACCGCCGAACGCCTGCTCGGCCTTCCCCGGGTAGGAGCCGGCTGATGGATTTCCGTTTTTCAGAAGACCAGCTGATGCTTGCGGACAGCGTCCGCGACTATCTTGCCGGCACCCATGGACCCGAGGTCCTCCGCCGCCTCGATGCAGAAGGCGCGCGCGATCCCGCGATCTGGACCGGTCTCGTCGAGATGGGCCTGACCGGCCTTCTCGTCCCCGAGGAGCAGGGCGGGCTCGGCATGGGCCTCGTCGATGCGGTGCTCATCGCCGCCGAGTGCGGCCGGGCCTGCGTGGCCGAGCCGCTGGTCGATACCGCCTTTGTCGGCGTTCCCTGGCTCCTCGCACGCGGCGATCTGGAGGCCTTGCCGGCTGTTGTCGCCGGTGAACAGGTCCTGGCCTTGCCGCATACAATCAACGGATGGACCAGCGATGGCGATGGCGAGGCCATCGAAAGCGTCGATCCCCTGCGGAAGCTGGCGCGTGGCGGCGAGGGCGATGATCCGTATCTGCTCGACCTCGCGGCGCTGATGAGCGCGGCGCAGCTCGTCGGCATCGCCGATGCGATGCTCGCCCAGGCCACCGAATATGCGAAGATCCGCACCCAGTTCGGCCAGCCGATCGGTGCCTTCCAGGCGATCAAGCATCAACTTGCGACTTGCTCGGTAGCGATCGAGTTCGCGAAACCCGTCGTGTGGCGCGCTGCCGATGCGCTGGAGAGCGGCCTCGAAAGCGCGCCTGTCCATGTGAGCCACGCGAAGGTCGCGGCGACGGACGCGGCGATGCTCACGGCGGAGACCGCGATCCAGGTTCATGGCGCGATGGGATACACCTATGAGGTCGACCTCCATTTCTGGATGAAACGCGCCTGGGCCCTGGCCGGTGCTTGGGGATCGCGCGCCTTCCATCTCGCGCGCATCGACGCCGCCGTCCTCGGAGGCACCTTGCCGATTGGCCCGGCCCACACGTTCGACTGAAGGAAATAGGAATGAGCGAAGCATATATCGTCGACGCGATCCGCACCCCGACGGGCAAGAAGAAGGGCAGCCTTGCTGAATGGCACTCGGCCGACCTCGGTGCGCTGCCGATAAAGGCCATCGTCGAGCGCACGGGGATCGATCCCGCTGCAGTGGACGATGTCGTCTGGGGCTGCGTCGATGCGGTGGGTCCGCAGGCGGGCAATATCGGCCGGAGCTGCTGGCTCGCCGCCGGGCTCCCGGAATCGGTACCCGGGGTTACGATCGACCGCCAGTGCGGCTCGTCGCAGCAGGCAGTCCATTTTGCCGCGCAGGGCGTCCTGAGCGGCACGCAGGACCTGGTGGTCGCCGGCGGCGTCCAGAATATGAATGCCATTCCGATCTCGGCGGCGATGTACGCCGGGCAGGCCTATGGCTTCGAAACGCCTTTCTCGACCTCGCCGGCGTGGAACGCCCGTTACGGCGGTGAGGAGGTCAACCAGATCTATGCCGCCGAGAAAATCGCCTCGACATGGGGCATCAGCCGCGAGGACATGGAGGAATTCGCGCTCCAGTCCAATGCCCGCGCCGAGCGGGCGATCGACGAGGGCCGCTTCGACCGCGAGATCCTGCCTGTAGGCGACTTCCGCATGGACGAGACCGTCCGCCGCGGAACGACCCTCGAAGGCCTCGCCGGCCTGCGGACGGTTCGCGAGGGAGGCATCATCACCGCGGGCGTGTCGAGCCAGATCTCGGATGGTGCGGCAGCCCTCCTGATTGCGAGCGAGCAGGCGGTCAAGGACCATGGGCTGAAACCGCGCGCGCGGATTCACCACCTCACCGTACGCGGCGACAGCCCGATCTTCATGCTCACCGCGCCGATCCCGGCGACGCGTCATGCGCTTCAGAAGACCGGGCTCAAACTTTCCGACATCGATCTGGTCGAAATCAACGAGGCGTTTGCGAGCGTCGCACTCGCCTGGGCGAAGGAGCTGGATGCCGACCTCGACAAGGTGAACGTGAATGGCGGCGCGATCGCGCTTGGCCACCCGCTCGGCGCGACCGGCGCGAAGCTGATGACGACCCTGCTTCACGAGCTCGAGCGGACGGGCGGTCGCTACGGACTGCAGACGATGTGCGAAGGCGGCGGCCTTGCAAACGTCACGATCATCGAGAGGCTCTGACCGCCGTGCCCACCCCCGACCCGGCTATCGCTATCCCGAACCTGCTGCACCTTTATGCCGAACGCCTCGATGCGGGCGATTTCACGGCCGTGGCACGCATGTTCGACAAGGGTTGCGTGGTCGTCGAGGGTGAAGAGATCAAGGGGGCGGACGCCATCGAGGCAATGTGTCGCTCCTATATCCGGGTACATCCGGACGGCACGCCGAGGACCCGTCATATAGTTTCGAACTTGATCCTCGACATCGAAGATGCCGGTCGGAGCGCCAAGGCGCGCTCGCTATGGACGCTCTTGCAGGCGACCGAGGCGCTTCCGCTGCAGGTTATCGGCGGCGGCCGATATCATGATCGTTTCGCGCTCGCCGACGGCGAGTGGCATTTCACCCGGCGCGAATATGCCGGCGTGGACTTCTGGGGAGAGGCTAGCGGTCACCTCCTTAGGTCCGCGGACAAATGGGAAGCATGACAATGGCACTTTGCGACAATCGAACCGTGATCATCACAGGAGCCGCGCGCGGCCTCGGGCGCGCCTATGCGCTCGCTTTCGCGGCCGAGGGAGCGAATGTCGTCGTGAACGACATCGGCGCCTCGCTCGGCGGCGAGGGGCGTGACACGAGCGCGGCCGACGGCGTTGTCGCCGAGATCGTGGCCGCCGGCGGGCAGGCGATCGCCAATTATGAGGACATCACCGACTGGGATGCGGCCAAGCGGATCGTCGAGGCGGCGATCGAGGCCTTCGGCGATCTCCACGTGGTCGTGAACAATGCCGGTATCGTGCGCGACCGCATGTTCGTGTCGGCGACGCTCGAGGAATGGGACGCGACGATGCATGTCCATCTTCGCGGCCATTTCTGCGTCGCCCGCCATGCCGTCGACTATTGGCGCGGCAAGCAGAAGGCAGGTCAGAACCCCGATGCGCGCATCATCAACACGACGTCCGGGGCTGGCCTGCAGGGAAGTATCGCGCAAGCAGCCTATTCGACCGCGAAGGGCGGGATCGCAGCGCTGACCCTGGTGCAGGCTGCCGAGCTCGGGCGATACGGCATTACGGCGAATGCGCTCGCTCCGGCTGCGCGAACGCGCATGACCGAGCAGGCCTTTGCCGACAAGATGGCGACCGAAGACGAGGCATTCGACGCGATGGACCCGGCGAATGTCGCCCCTGCGGTTGTCTGGCTTGGAAGCAGCGAAAGCGCGGATGTGACCGGCTGCGTGCTCGAGCTCGAAGGCGGCAAGATCATGATCGAAGATGGATGGCGCGAAGGCCCGTATGTCGATGCGGGCGCGCGCTGGAATCCCGCGGACGTCGGCGAGGCAGTCACAAAATTGCTCGCGGCGCGGACCGCGCCGCGGAAGGTCTGGGGCACGGCCTGACATGGAGTTCGCGCTCACAGACGAACAGCAGATGATCGCCGAGACGGCCCGCGCCTACTTCAGCGAGCAGGCGACCAGCGAGACGACGCGCGAGGCGATGGGGGACGGCGGGTTCGACCGGCGCCTTTGGACCAGCTTCTGCGTCGAAATGGGGCTTGGCGGGCTTGCGCTGCCCGAGGCTTATGGGGGAGCGGGTCTCGGTATGGTCGAGCTGGCTTGCGTTGCCGAGGCGGCGGGCGCGCAGGTTGCCGCAATTCCGCTACCAGCTCTTGCCATGGCGACGGCCGCGTTACTGGCTGGCGGCAGCGAGGCGCAGAAGAAAAAATGGCTGCCGCGGCTCGCCGACGGCAGTGCCGTCCCGGCCTGCGCCGACGCCTTCGTCCGTAACGGAGCGGGGGATCTCCTCTCGGGTCGCGGCCAGTTTGTCGCTTATGGAGCGCATGCGAGCGCTCTCCTGCTGGTGGGGCAAGCCAAAGTCTGGATCGTCGATACTGCGGCTTCCGGCATCAGCGTCGAACCCTTCGTGACAATGGACCAGACGCGGCCGCTCGCGACGATCACGCTCGCGGACGCCGAAGTCGAGACGCTTGACGACGGTGCGGCCGCGCGCGCGGCCGCGCTGCGGGCTGGCTGGCTCTGCCTCGCCGCCGAGGCGCTTGGCGGCGCACAGGCCGCGATCGACCGGACGGTGGCCTATTCGCTTGAGCGCAAGCAGTTCGGACGGCCGATTGGCTCCTTCCAGGCCTATAAGCACCGGCTTGCCGACCGCGTCGTCGATGTCGAGCAGGCCCGCTCGGCGGTCTTCTGGGCGGCCTGCGCGATCGACGAGGGCGACGCCGAGACCAGCCTCGCGGTCCATTCCGCGAAGAGCTTCGCCGCCGACACCTATTTTCGCTGCGCATCCGACATGATCCAGCTTCACGGGGGGATCGGCTTCACCTGGGAGCATGACGCGCACATCTTTTTCAAGCGCGCGCGGGCCATCCAGTCGGCGCTCGGCAGCAGTGCCTGGCACCGCGAGCAGATCGCCGCGATCCTTTTGGGGAATGCGGCATGAGGCTCGGTTTCTCGCCCGAGGAAGAGGCGTTCCGCGCCGAATGTGCGGCCTGGCTCGCAGGGCAGATGGCGGGCGAGTTTGCCGACATCCGCGGCATCACGAACCTCGTCGACAAGCCCGAACGGCGGCGCGAGTGGGAGCAGCAGCTCGCCGCGCACGGCTGGTCGTGCATCGGCTGGCCGAAAGCGTGGGGCGGCCGCGACGCGAGCCTTACCGAGCAGGTGATCTTCGCCGAGGAATATGCGCGCGCGGGCGCGCCCAACCGTATCAATCATATCGGCGTCGAGCTCGCAGGCCCCACGATCCTCGCCTTTGGCACGGAGGAGCAGAAGCAGCGCTTCCTGCCCGGCATCGCGGCGGGCACCAGCATCTGGTGCCAGGGCTATTCCGAACCCGGGGCGGGATCCGACCTTGCCGCGGTTCGGACGAAGGCGCGGCTCGAGGACGGCGAGTGGATCGTCGACGGCCAGAAGATCTGGACCAGCCTCGCGCAATATTCGGACTGGATTTTTGTCATTGCGCGAAGCGAGCCGGGTTCGAAGGGTCCCAAGGGCCTCACCTTCCTGATGATGGAACTCGATCAGCCAGGGATCGAAATCCGGCCCATCCGGCAGATAAATGGCGAAGCCGAGTTCAACGAGACCTTTTTCACGGAAGCGCGCTGCCCTGCCGACAGCCTGATCGGCGCGGCCGGCGATGGCTGGAAGGTCGCCATGGGCCTGCTCTCGTTCGAGCGCGGCGTCTCGACGCTCGCCCAGCAGATGCAGTTCCGCAACGAGCTCGATGCGATCGTCGCGGCGGCGCAGGCCAATGGCGCCAGCTCGGACCCGCTCGTCCGCCAGCGGATTGCCGAGGCCGAGATCGGATTGAAACTCATGCGCTACGGCGCGCTGCGCATGCTTTCGGGCGGCGAGGGCGGCGCGACCGGCGGGGCGGCGCTCACCTACAAGATCCAGTGGTCGACCTGGCGGCGCGCGCTCGGCGAGCTCGCGATGGACGTGCTCGGGCAGGCCGGCGAGATCGCGGCGGGCGGAGACTATGCCTTCCCGATGCTTCCCAACCTGTTCCTCTATGCCCGCGCCGATACGATCTACGGCGGCACGAACCAGATCCAGCGCAACATCATCGCCGAGCGTGGCCTCGGACTGCCGCGCGAACCGAGGGGAGACCTATGACCAATATTCCGATCTATCCCGAGCCGTGCGGGCTGCTCAAGGGAAAGACCGTGGTCGTGACCGCGGCGGCCGGAACCGGGATCGGCTTCTCGGCCGCGAAGCGCGCCGTCGAGGAGGGCGCGACCGTCCTGATCAGCGATTTTCACGAGCGGCGCCTAGGCGAGGCTGCCGAGCGGATCGGTGAGGAGACGGGCGTGAAACCCAAGACTTTCGTCTGCGATGTCACGCAGCAGGACCAGGTCGATGGGCTCCTCGAGACAAGCCTGTCGGAGCTCGGCACCGTAGATGTGCTCATCAACAACGCCGGTCTCGGAGGCGAGGTGCCGGTCGTCGACATGACCGACGAGCAATGGTCCCGCGTGCTGGATGTCACGCTGACCAGCGTGTTCCGGATGAGCCGCGCCTTCCTTCCGGAGATGTACCGTCGCAAATCGGGGGTCGTCGTCAACAATGCCTCGGTGCTCGGGTGGCGCGCCCAGAAAGGGCAGGCGCATTATGCGGCGGCGAAGGCCGGTGTCATGGCCTTCACCCGCTGTTCGGCGGTCGAGGCGGCCGAGCATGGCGTGCGGATCAACGCCGTCGCTCCGTCGATCGCGATGCACGCCTTCCTGGCGAAGGTCACCACCGACGACCTGCTTGCAAAACTCTCCGCGCAAGAGGCGTTCGGTCGCCCGGCGGAGGTGTGGGAGGTCGCCAATGTCATGATCTTCCTGGCATCGGACCTGTCGTCCTACATGACCGGCGAAATACTCTCGGTCTCGAGCCAGCGGGCCTGATCGCGGTGCGCGTTTTCGAAACACCGGCGGCGCTCCTCGGAAGCGAGGGAACGAAGCTCGGGCCGACCGATTGGCTGGCGATCGACCAGGCGCGGGTCGATGGCTTCGCCGAGGTGACGGGCGACCATCAATGGATTCATGTCGATGTCGAGCGCGCGCGCGGGGGGCCGTTCGGCGGCACGATAGCGCATGGCTATCTGACGATGAGCCTCGTCAATTTCTTCCTGCCCGGCCTCATCGAGGTGAGAGGGTTTGCGCACGCCGTCAATATCGGGGCGGACCGGCTCCGTTTCCTCAGCCCTGTCAAGGTCGGTCGGCGGATCCGCGGGGTCGGCGAGATCATATCGGCGGAGGAGGCGAAGGGGGGCGTTCAGTCCGTCGTCCGCGTAACTGTCGAGATCGAGGGCGAAGAGAAGCCCGCCTGCGTTGTCGACACGATCAGTCGCTACTATCCGGAGTAAACCGCATGCCGACGCCCGAAGAAATGACCGCAGTCATTCACGCCTATGTCGACGGGTTCGCGCGCGAGGATCCAGCCGCCGTCATCGCTCTGTTCGCGACCCACGCAGTGGTGAAGGACCCGGTCGACAGTCCGTCCAAGACGGGACGCGCCGAGTTCGCTCCCTTTTTCGAGCAAACGGTGGGCAGCGGCGCCAAGCTGACGCTCGACGGCCCGATCCGCTTCGGCACCGATCATGCCGCCTTTCCGTTTCACGTCGACCTCAAGTGGGAGGGGAAGGCGATGCGGATCGACGTGATCGACATCTTCCACTTCACCAAGTCCGGCAAGATCAGTCGGATGGAAGCCTATTTCGGCCCCACCAATTTCGTGCCGGCCTGAGCTGAAAGGAAATATCATGCGTGAAGCCGCAATCGTCGCAACCGCCCGGACTGCCATCGGCAAGGCGTATCGCGGCGCGTTCAACGACACCGAGGCTCCGGTGATCGGTGCGCATGTCGTCGACGCCGTACTGGCTCGCGGAGGGATCGATCCCGCGCGCGTCGACGATGTCTATCTGGGCTGTGGCAATCAATGGAACACGCAAAGCTACAACCTCGGCCGGCTGCTCGTCCATGCCTCGCGGCTGCCGAACAGCACTGCCGGCTTCACGATGGACCGCAAATGCTCGTCGGGGCTTAACGCAGTCGCCCTTGCTGCGCGGTCGATCCGCTGCGACGAGATCGATGTCGCTGTCGCGGGCGGGGTCGAATCCATCTCGCTCACCATCGGCAAGTTCGCGCCTGCCTATCGTAATCGCAGCGAAGCGGTGATTGCGGCCGAACCCCATGCCTATATGCCGATGATCGAGACCGCCGAGATCGTCGCGGAGCGTTACGCGATCAGCCGCGAGGATCAGGATCGGTTCGCCGCAGCGAGCCAGCAGCGCGCCGGCGCGGCGCAGGCCGCGGGACGCTTCCTCGACGAAATCGTACCGATCACGGTCGAGAAGCAGCTGCGTGACCGCGAAGGGAACGATATCGGCCGCGAGACCGTGACGCTTGCGGCCGACGAGGGGGTGCGCGGCGATACGACAGCCGAAGGGCTCGGGCAGCTCAAGCCCGTCTTCAAGGATGGAATCGTCGTGAAGCAAGGCAGCCACGTCACCGCCGGCAATGCCTCGCAGCTCTCCGACGGGGCCTCGGCGCAGCTGGTCATGGACCTTGCCACGGCGCAGAAAGAAGGCCTCCCGGTCCTCGGTATTTATCGGGGCTTCCAAGTCGCGGGATGCGACCCCGAGGAAATGGGGATCGGCCCGGTTTTCGCGATCCCGAAGCTGCTCGCTCGGGCAGGCTTGTCGATTGGCGACATCGGCTTGTTCGAGATCAACGAGGCCTTCGCCAGCCAGGCGCTCTATTGCCAGCGCAAGCTCGGCATCGATCCCGAGCTGCTGAATGTCAACGGGGGCGGCATCGCGCTCGGACATCCGTTCGGCATGACCGGCAGTCGCCTCGTCGGTCACGCCCTCATAGAGGGCAAGCGTCGCGGCGCCCGCTATGTCGTCGTATCGATGTGTGTCGCGGGCGGGATGGGCGCCGCGGGCCTTTTCGAGGTCGCATGACGATGGTCGGCGCCGTCCCGCCCACCATTCCCCATGCCGCGGCTGTGGCAGCGGACCGCTGGGCGGCATCGCCCGCGATCATCGAAAGGGGCGAGACCTGGACGTTCGGCGACCTGTGGGAGCGCAGCCGCGCAGCCGCATCGGCGCTCCTCGCGCATGGTGTGCGGCCTGGCGACCGCGTCGCGATCTGGGCGCCGAACAGCCGCGAATGGATTGTTGCCGCGATTGCGGCGATGACGTGCGGTGCCGCGCTTGTCACGCTGAACACGCGGCTGAAGGGCAAGGAGGCCGGGGACATCCTCCGCAGGAGCCGCGCGCGTCTGCTGTTCACTGTTCGGGACTTTCTGGGCATCGACTATCCGGCGCTCCTCGCGGACGAGCATCTGCCCGATCTCGGATCGACGGTGATGCTGGGCGACGAGTTCGAGGGTTTCGTGCAGGGAGGCAACGGCGCCCGCGATCCCGCGGTCGACGCAGCGCTCGCGGCGATCGACGCGGACACGGTCTCGGACATTCTCTTCACGAGCGGCACCACCGGGGCGCCGAAGGGCGTGCTGATGACGCACGGCCGCGTCCTTCCGCAATGCGCCGTCTGGATTGCCAACACCGGCTTGGCGCACGGCGAGAGATATTTGATCGCAAACCCCTTCTTCCACAGCTTCGGAACCAAGGTTGGCTGGGTTGCCTGCCTGCTTTCGGGCGCGGTGACGCTCCCGATGGCGCAATTCGATGTCGAGGAAGCGGTTCGCCTGATCGAAGCGGAGCGCGTGGGCTTTCTTCCCGGGCCCCCGACGATTTTCCAGATGCTGCTCGCCGAACTCGACCGCCGGACCTTCGATTGCTCGTCGCTGCGCGGAGGGACGACGGGAGCCGCAACCGTGCCGCCGGCGCTTATCGAACGCATCCGCGCGGATCTCGGCATGCGCGACATCATCACCGCCTACGGCATGACCGAGTGCGTGCTCATCACCAGCTGTGTTCCAGGCGATACGGCGGAGCGGATTGCCAATAGCTGCGGTATCCCGTTCCCGGGCAACGAGGTCATCGTCGCCGATCGCCATGGCCAGGAACTGCCTCGCGGCGAGGTTGGAGAAATATTGGTTCGGGGCCAGGGGGTGATGCTCGGCTATCTGGACGACGACGCTGCGACGAACGAGGCAATCGACGAAGATGGCTGGCTCCATACAGGCGATGTCGGCGTCATGGACGACGACGGCTACCTGCGCATCACCGACCGCATGAAGGATCTCTATATCTCAGGCGGATTCAACGTTTATCCCGCAGAGGTCGAGAAGCTGCTCGCTCATCACCCGGCAATTGCGATGGCGGCGGTGGTCGGAGTTCCAGACGCGCGTCTCGGGGAGGTCGGCAGGGCGTTCGTCGTGCTGCGTCCCGGACATCGAGCCAGCGTCGACGAGCTTCGTGCATGGTCGCGCGATCATATGGCAAACTACAAGGTGCCCAGGGAATTTCGCCTGCTCGAGGACCTTCCGCGCAACGCGTCCGGCAAGATAGTGAAGGGCGAACTGCCCGTCTGAGGCCGTGCTGGAGGCCCAAGGCCCGTTCTCTGCGCTGTGGCGCCCAGGCGCCGCGCAAGCAATCCGCGGCGGTGCCGGCCCAGGGGCGATGATGCTCGCCCCGCAAAAGGCATGGACGCATCGATCTGTTGGACGGGGGGTCTGACCGAACGAGACGGTCGAGGGTGTCGCTCCCCAACGAACAATCTCTGCGCGGCGGTCATCTGATCGTTGACGAAAGACCCGGGCAAGCGGGCGACACGTTGCGGCCCGCCCTGGTCGTGAATGCTGCTTCTACCTTCCGGCAGGGTGATTTGTCAGGGTGCCGAGTAGAGCCGATCGAGAAGTTGCGGCCCTTGCGCGAGCAAAGCGCCGTCGATGACGAAATTGGCTCCCGTTGCGAACCGGCACCGGTCGCTGGCAAGGAAGATCATCGCTTCGGCTATGTCCGAAGCGCGGCCGGCTTCGGGCCAGGGTTGGAAGTCGGCCAGCCTTTCTGCGGATATTCCGCTCTGGGCAAATACCGGCCCCATGATCATCCCGGGCGACACCGCGTTGACGCGGATCTGCGAGGGCGCAAGTTCGACCGCAGCTTGCGCGCCAAGTTGCACAACGGCGGCCTTCGCCGCGCTGTAGACTGCCGGGGCATAGCCGCCAGCGAGGGCGGCGATCGATGCTGTGTTCAAGATTACGCCCCCCTTGCCGCGGGCCTTCATTGCGCGCCCGGCATGGCGAATGCCGAGAAATACGCTGCGCAGAAGCAATGCGACAGTGGCGTCGAAATCGGCCGGATCGGTATCGATCAGCGGCGTCAATGCCCCCGGCCCGCCCGCATTGTTGACCATGATGTCAATCGCGCCGAAGCGGGTCTCGGCCGCCGCGACGATGTCGGCGACGTCGGCATCGACGGTGACGTCGCCGCCGACGCAGTGGCAGCGGCGACGCTCCTCGCTATCCAATCCTGGCAGAATTTCGCCACGACGTGCCTCGTCATATTCGGCCGCCAGCACGCGGGCACCCTCCCGAAGAAAGCCGCGCACGATGCCCGTTCCGACCGTCCCGCCGGCGCCGGTGACGACCGCCACCTTCCCTGCGAGTTCGCCGCCGCGCTTCATGGCGCCGTGTCCAGCATCTGCATGACGCACATAAAACGCGCGGGTTGTGCACCCGCGCGCCACGCATGATTGGTCGCCCGCTGGACGACGATATCGCCCGGTTCGAGGTCTATCTCCCCTTCTTCCAGCAGGAGTTTGAGCTGCCCTTCGAGGAGGATCATGAAGTCGACGCTGCTCGTTCGATGAAAGCCGCGAGCATCATGCCCCGGAATGCCGCGCCGAAGATGCGCTTCGAGCACTGCATCCGGCGGCAGGGTCACGAGGCGCGCGACGAGTCTTCCCGGCCCGATGTCGAGATCATGTGCACCCGGCTGGGGTTCCCGCCCCAGCGGTGCGTCGGGGTGCGTTTCCCAGACGAAGCCTTCCTCCCGCAAGGGTTCGGCGATCAGGATCTGCGATTTCCCTGCGGGGTTGGTTTCGGTGATGACGCGCTTGGTATGCCTCGAAACCTTTCCCGCTCGCGCCTCCCTGCGCGGGTCCGCTCCCTCGCGCGTCAACTGGCGACGTTTCGCGGGCACCGAAAGTGTCGCCGCAAGCCTTGTCAATATGGCGCGATCGAGGCCCGGCGACTGGGCTATATGATCCTCGATCGAGGACCATTGTTCATCGAACCTATACCGCTGCGGCGCTTCTTGATCGCGCAGCAGCATGGAGCCTAGAAATCCGGGAAGGGGTGCAAGGGCGGCCTCCAACTCCGCAATCGCGTCGCGGAAAGCGTCCTCCTTCTGCGAAGCGGGTTCGAGCTCATAAGAATAAATATGGGTCATCGCTGCTCCGAAGGCTGCAGGTAGGTCGGATCGGCGTGCGTCAGATGCCGGCGCTATTGCGCGATTTCGATCATGACCTTCACGGCCTCGGGGCGTCCCTGGACCGCGAACGCCTCGGCAACCTCGGTGAGCGGATAATGATGCGAAATGAGCATTTCCCGATCGACTGTCCCGCACCGCATCATTTCCAGCGCTTCGGTCAATTCTTCTGCGGCATAGCCGTTCGATCCCATGATCACCGGCTCCTTCTTGATCACATAGCCGAAATCGATCGACATTCGGTCTTCATAACCGCCAAAGCAGATGATCCGGCCGCCACGGTTGGCGAGACAGTGCAGGGCGATCTCGAGCGGCGGCGGCCCGGGGATGTGCTTGATATAGCCCGCGCAATCAAAGACGACGGCGATATTGGCAGATTCGCCCCGATAGTCCTGTTCGCGACCGCAAATCTGCGTAGCAGCGTCGAACACGTCGGCGGCGCGCGGATTGATCGTGTCGGTCGCGCCGACCTGCATCGCCATCTCGAGCCGGCGATCCTGGACATCGACGGCGATAATCCGGCCGATATCGGGCTGCTTCGCACGCAGCGCCTGAATAACGCCCAGCCCGATGATCCCGACACCGAGGACCATCACGTTTTCGCCGCGCGTGACTTCGGCCTTGCGCACCATCTGCAGCGCGTCTGCCATGGGCTCGGTCGTCGCTGCCTCGGCGAAACTTACGGTCTCGGGGATGCGCACGAGTTGAAATGGATTGACGGGAACGGCGACGAATTGGGCCATGCCGCCGCCCTGGCCGGTAACGCCGACGACCCGATCGCCGACCTGCCAGCCCTCTACGTCGGCTCCGAGCGCCGCGATACGGCCCGCGAATTCGTGCCCAGGGACCTCATAGCCTTCGGGTGTCTGTCGTACGAGGCTCTCGCGGTAGCTATCGTTCCGGAACATGTGCAGATCGGACCCGCAGATGCCGCAAGCCTCCACGGCGACGATCACCTCGCCGGGCCCGGCCTCGGGTGGCGTTGCGTCGCCCCGCGCCTCGATCTGGCCCGGGCCGATATAATTGGCTGATAGCATGATGTTTCCTCCCAATCAGATAGTCGATCAGCGGCGCGCGGTCGCTGCGGCAAGGTCCGCTGGCGCTGAGGCGGCGTGCTTCTCAAAGGCCTTCTTGGTCGCCGACTGCACGATGTCGACAAAGCCTTCGCGGTTGGCCCTCGCCCAGTCGAAGCTTTCCTGACGCAGCCTGTTGTCCCCGTTGATTGCAGGCAGGACATAACGTGCCAACATTTCGAGCGAACGCTTCTTGTCGGCGGTGTCCGCCCAATTCTTGTCGAGTACGAGAAGACAGCCGAAGTCGGGCACCTTTGCCTCAAGGCGGCGCACCTGCTCGATTGCATCATCGGGGGTTCCGACCACTACTTCCTTTGTCTCGATAAGTTCATCGAGAGTCTTGTGGGCGGGCGAATCCTTGAGATGTTCCGACTGGTTCCGGATGTAGTCCAGATACCGCTCATATCCGTGGCGGACCTGATCGATCGCCTTGTCTCGCGTTTCCGCGATGTGAATATCGGTGGCACACCGAATCCCTGCCGGATTCATCGTGCGCCCTTCGCGGTTCGCCGCCTCGCAAGCGATCTTCCAATTGGTCGTTAGTGCATCGAAGCCGCCGTGGATTGTCGAGGCAAGACACAGCATGCCGGCGCGATATTTGGCGGCGAGCGTCCCTCCGTTGGGCGAGAAGGTGCTGGCGACACACACCTCGATATCGGACTGATAGGGGAGAACCTGACAATGGGCGTCGCGCAGGTCGTACCATCCCTCGTATCGCTCGGTCACCCACTCGCCCCGCAGAAGGCGGGTTATAACGGACAGTCCGCTGTCGAGCTTCTCCCGGGAATCGCGCGCGTCGAGGGCCAGCATATGGGCGTCGCTGACCAAGAGCCCCGGCCCCGCTCCGAAAATGACCCTGCCAAAAGACAGCTGATCGATCTGGGCGATGCGGTTCGCCGTCATCAACGGATTGTGATAGGGGAGTGAAACCACGCCGGTTCCGAGCTTGATCCGCTTTGTTCGCTGCGCTGCCGCTGCGATCATCAACTCAGGAGAGGGGCTGATCTCGAAGCCACCCGAATGATGCTCGCCATACCAGAATTCTTCCAGACCGATCGTTTCTGCATATTCGGCGAGGTCCAGATCGCGCTCGAGTGCGAGCGACGGGCTTTCGTCAAGTGGATGAAACGGAGCAACGAATACCCCTGCACGCAGCTTGATATTGCGCATGGTCACTCTCCCATAGTATAACTACATTACGTTATGGAACGTAACGTAAATGGTGATGCAGTGCAAGGGGACCGAAGTTGACGGCAGCGGCAAGGCCTTCGCAAGCGACGTCTGAAGAGCCGGCGACCCCGGCGGCGGGACGACCGCGCGACAGGGAAATCGGCGACCGCATCCTTGCGTCCGCACGCGAATTGTTAGCCGAGGGCGGCTATGAGGCAATGACATTCGAGGCGATCGTCGGCCGAACGGGGATCGGTCGACCTACGATCTACCGCCGTTATCCTACAAAGGCGCATCTTGCGGCTGCGGTGGCCTATGGCGAACGCGGCAAGCTTCCCGAAACAGGAGAGACGCTCCGCGATCAATTGTCCGCGCTCGTGAGCCAGATCGTGGAAATCTATGCGCGCCCGGAAATGGGCGCTGCGACTGCTGGCCTGATCACGGCCTATCAATCGGATCCCGGACTTCGAGACGAACTGCACACCCCGGCCGAAGCCGACGCCCGGCGCCAGTTACGCGAGATTGTCGATCGTGCGAAGCGGAAAGGTTATATATGCGCAGGATCAGACGCGGACATGCTGTTCGACATGGTCGTCGGTACCTTGGTCTTTCGGATGATCCACAGTTCTGTGCCGCGACCCAGCGGCTTCGCGGATCAATTTATAGATACACTTTGCCGGGCATTCTCTCCGCCGCAGTGATGGAGCGTTGACAACAAACGCCGCCTCCCCATCGACGCAAATCTTCGGCGAACGCGTTTTGACGAATTCGCAGGCTCTGTCTCTGGCAATATGAGTGCCTCTTCCATCGCAAGTATCGGCCGCCGGCGCTGACCCTGACCGGGGACCTTCTCGCAGTTCCAGGCAAATGACGTATTCGAGCCGAGCGGAATGCGAGCCGTTGGCGGGTCGGCCTTCATTATCCTTTGCTATTGGTCGGGCACCGGAGCGCAACTCGCGGGAGTGGGCGCTGTCGCGCTCCCCCGGCACATCCAGCGAGAGCTAGAGCGGAGCCTCATTTTTTTGCGGCGCTTGGAGCCCGAGAGTCCTTTTCGCGCGATGCGCCGCGGAGAATGAGCAATGCCCAAATCGACACCCAAACTCACCCTCAGTCTGTCGCGCGACATCCCTCTCGACCGGCTGGAACTGTCCCAGTCTAATGTGCGGCGCGTGAAAGCCGGCGTCTCGATCGACGCCTTGGCCGATGATATCACCAGGCGAGGCTTGCTTCACGGCCTCAGTGTCAGGCCGATACTCGATGAGACGGGCCAGGAAACGGGCCGGTACGAAGTACCGGCCGGGGGGCGGCGCTTTCGCGCGCTCGGCATGCTTGTGAAACGCAAGCTGCTCGCGAAGGATGCGCCGGTCCCATGCCTCGTGAAGCCGGCAAACGACGACATTCTCGCCGAAGATGACAGTCTCGCCGAAAATGCGATGCGCGAGGCGCTCCATCCGCTCGACCAGTTTCGTGCGATGCATGCGATGGTCGAGAAGGGGCAGGACATCGAAGCGGTGGCCGCGAACTTCCTTGTCACGCCGGCAGTGGTGCGGCAGCGGCTCAAGCTGGCCTCGGTGTCACCGGTGCTGCATGATGCTTATGCCGACGACCGGATCGGCCTTGAACAACTGATGGCCTTCACGATCTCGGACGATTTCGAACGCCAGGTCCAGGTCTTCGAACTGCTCACCGAGAGCCGCGGCCTCGCACCGCATCTGATCCGCCAGAAGCTCACCGAAAATGTCGTCCGCGCCGCTGACAAGCGCGCGCGCTTCGTGACTTCCGACACATATGTCGAGGCCGGCGGCGGCATCGCGCGCGACCTGTTCGAAGCGGATGGCGGCGGCTGGCTCACTGATCCCGCGCTCCTCGACCGGCTCGTCGATGAGAAGCTGAAGGCCGAAGGCGAGGCACTGCTCGGGGAAGGATGGAAATGGGTGGCGACCTCGGTCGACCTGCCCTGGGACGCGCTGCGTGACCACCGCGAGATCGACCGCGACGAGGTGCCGATGACGGACGATGAGGAGGCGCGGATAGCCGAACTCGAAGCCGAGGGCGAAGAAATTGATCGCTTATGGTCGGAAGCCGAGGAAGTTCCGGACGACATCCACGCGCGCGTCGACGCGATCAATGCCGAATATGCGGCGATCGAGAAGCGGCCGTTGACCTTCGCGCCGGAGGAGATCGCGATCGCTGGCGCATTCGTGTCGCTCGAGCGCGATGGTTCGATCCGCATCGATCGGGGTTATGTCCGCCCCGAGGATGAACCAGTCGAAGACGAGGAGGCGATGAACGGCGAGCCTTCGGGCGCCGACGTCACGCCCGACGCCGAGGAGCAAGCAGCCATATCCGCGCAGACTTCGGAGGACGCCGACGATGCCGAAGGGGCCGAGGAGTTGAAGCCGCTCCCCGACCGTCTCGTCTCGGATCTGACGGCGTGGCGGACGCTCGCGCTGCAAGATGCCTTCGCGCAGGATCCGGCAACCGCCTATCTTGCGCTGCTGCATTCGCTCGTGCTCGGCTGCTTCTACAGCTTCAGCAAGGAGAGCTGCCTGCAGGTAGCGGCGAGCCGGGTCTATTTCAGCAACGCCCCCTCGAACCTTCGCGATTGTGCGCCGGCAGAGGCGATCGATGCGCGCGGGGCCAAATGGAGGGAACGGCTGCCGAAATCGGACAAGGATGTTTGGGATCATCTGCTCGGCATGGGTGACGAGGATCGGGCGCTGCTGCTCGCGCACTGTGTGTCGGTCGCGGTCAACGCGCAGGCCGAGATCGTCCCCAAATATGATAATGGCCGGATCTCGGCGCACGGCGTCGCGCGGCGTCTCGCGCACAGCGACATCCTCGCCCGCGCGGTCGGTCTCGACGTCTATGCCGCCGGCTGGCGGCCGACCGAGGGCGGCTATTTCCGCAGCGTGACGAAGCCGCGGATCATCGCCGACGTCACCGAGGCACGGGGCGAGAATATCGCCGCCATGATCGACCATCTCAAGAAAGGCGATATGGCCCGCGAAGCGGAGCGGCTTCTCGAAGAGAGCGACTGGATTCCAGCCTGCATGCGCACGCCCGAGGTCGATGGCGGAGGCCCGACCGCAATCGCCAATGATTCCGAGGCGGGGGAATTGCCCGCCTTTCTCGCGGATGATGGGGAAGGAGGTGACGACGCGGCTGCGATCGCCGCCGAATGACCCCGCGCCGCGCTATGCGGCGACTGGAACTCCCAACCTTGAAAGCCCGGCCAGCGCGCCGGGCTTTCGCATTTTCGGAGAAGTGAAATGAACAGCTTTCATCGTCAGGCCGCGCATGTTCGCCGGCCCATCGCCCGGGGAGGTCGTCATGGCTGACCGCGTTTCCATCACCTTCACCCTTGGCGGCCGGATATCGGTTGCCGACTATGAGGCATTGGTCTCGGTCATCGTCGCCGAAGGTCTGTCGACCGAATGGGACGGCCCGGTCTTCGAAGCCTCGCATCGGACCGAGGGCGAGCCGCTCGAACTTTTTGCCAATGAGGTTGCGTGGGGCAAGGTCGAGGCCCTTGAGAATTTCTGCGCCGACCATGGTCTTGCCTACCACTTCTGGGCCGGCGGTTTCTTCGCGGAATGGAGCGCCGAGCGGATCATTTATCGGGGCGAAGGGGCGCCAGACTCCTTCATTGCCGACGAGTCCGACCGCGTGCTGATCGACCGCGGCGAAATCGAACGGCGCGGCAGCATCGACGCTGTGCTCGCTTATTTTGACGCCGCCGACTTCACCGTTCCGCCGCTCGTGATCGAGGACGAAGGCGATGCGGCCGGAAAGGAGGCGGGTCATGGCTGACTATTTTTCCCAGACCGTCATTCGCCCGGACATTCCTCGCGCGGCAATGACCGCGCTCGAACGAAAGATTCTCGGCGAGATTTTCGAGGAAGAAGCGGTTGGCGAGGATGTCTATTATTGCGCCAGCCATGGACCGGGAGATCTCGTCTTCCTCGACATCGCCGAGGCGCGCGCCTTGCTCGCTGAGGATGAAGCTATCGAGAGCAGTCTCGCAGATATGGCTCGCGACGAACTCGCACGAGTCGATGCCGACGCGGACGAACTCGAACTCGATCTGTCGGTCATCAGCTTCGAGGGCATCTTCCAGGATATCGTGAAGCGCTCGTCGCTCGACTATGTCGAAGTCGAAGCAGCCTGGACTTGCTCGAAGATGCGCCCGGACGGATTTGGTGGCGCGGCCACGTTGATCACGGCGGACGACATCCAATCGGTAACGACCGCCGGCTGGCTCGAGGAGGCCGTCGCCCGCCTGTCCGGAGATTCCGGTCCCGGCTGATCGGCGCCGCTTCCCTCGTACCATCCCGAAAGCCCGGCCCTTGCGCCGGGCTTTCGGTCTTTTCGGCTCCCGCGAAATGGAGGTCCCCATGCCGGAGATTATCGAAACTACGGTCTATCAGATCGATGAGCTAAGAGATGAAGCCCGCGAAAAGGCGCGCGACTGGTACCGCCAGGGCGGGTTCGACTATGAATGGTGGGAATTCGTCTATGACGATTTCGAACGCATCTGCGGCATTCTCGGAATCGAACTTCGGAGCAGATCGGTCCAGCTCTACGGCGGCGGCTCGCGCCGGAAGCCGTGCATCTGGTTCTCGGGCTTCTGGAGCCAGGGCGACGGCGCCTGCTTCGAGGGCGATTACAGCTACGGCAAGGGCTCGCGCAACGCGATACGAACCTATGCGCCGAAGGACGAGGAGTTGCACCGGATCGCTGATGCGCTCGCCGACATTCAGTGGCGGAACTTCTTCCAGCTATGTGCGCGCGCAACGCATCGCGGCCGATACTACCATGAATACAGCATGGAGATCTCGGTCGAGCGCGACAGCCCGATGTATCAGGAGATGACGGCGACCGCCGAGGACGACCTGACCGAGGCACTCCGCGATCTTGCGCGCTGGCTTTACCGCCGGCTCGAGGAGGAGTTCGACGGTCTGAATTCGGACGAGGCCGCCGACGAGGCGATCGCTGCCAATGAATATAGCTTCACCGCGGAGGGAAGGCGCTTCGGCTGAGAGGAAGAGAGGGGCCGGGAAGGGGGAACGGCCCGGGTCCGAGAGAGAGCGGCGGGCGGTTCGTCCCTTTCACCCTTTCTCAAGGATCTACCGATGCGAAACATTCTTCCCGAAGCGGCGCTGGGCGCCGCCTCGTCCTCCGGTGCGGAGGTTCCCGCGAGCGCCGCTCAGCGGATCGTCGCCGCTGCCGAGCTCATGCAGCCGCTGCTCGAAGCCGGAGCGCCTTTCGACACCGGCCAGCTCCGCGAGGCAATGGTGGGCGCCTTCGGCGCGGGCGACGCGGAGGGGGCGTGGGACTGGAAGACCGCCTATGACGCGTGCGAGGTCGCGCAGGTGACGCTGCTGCGCCGCTATGGCGGCACCTTGGCGGTCCGCAGCCGGTCCGACCAGAGCCGTCTCGCCATGTGGCAACGGCTCGCGAGCCGCATACCGACGCAGACGCGGCGCTCGGAGGCAGGGCAGTCCTTCCAGCAATTCTCGACGCCGCTGCCGCTCGCCTTCATTGCCGCTCGCGCGGCGTCGATTTCAGCGGGCAATGTCGTGCTCGAGCCGTCGGCGGGCACGGGAATGCTTGCGATCCACGCAGAGCTTGCGGGCGGCAGGCTCCTTCTCAACGAGTTCGCGCGGGCGCGGGCCGACATTCTCGATCTCGTCTTTCCTGAAGCCTCGGTGACGCGTCACGATGGGGCTTCGATCGACGATCGCCTCGACGAGGACGTGGCGCCCGATGTCGTGCTGATGAACCCGCCCTTTTCGGCAGCGGCCCATGTGGACAGGACGATGCGCGACGTGGCGCTGCGTCATGTCGCCTCCGCGCTCGCACGGCTGCGCGACGGCGGTCGTCTCGTGGCAATCGTCGGTGCGAACTGCTCACCCGAGGCATCGGCTTTCAGGTCCGGCTTCGAACGCTTGCAGGAGCAGGGGACTTTGCTCTTCTCTGCCGCCATCTCGGGCAAAGTCTATGCAAAGCATGGGACGACCACCGCGACGCGCCTGCTGGTCATCGACAAGGTTGCAGCGAAGGATCCGACGTCCTTCATTGCCAGCCGCGGCGAGGCGCCGGATGCCCAGACGCTGCTGCGCTGGGTCGAGCAGGAACTCCCGCCGCGTTCTAAGCCGCCGGCAGGCGCGAAGCCTATTGTCGTGCCGCAGACCGCTGGGTCGCATGGTGGTCAGCGCCGGCGCCAGCGCGAGGCCGGACGGGGCGCCCCGGCGGTCCCGGACGTTAGCGGCGCCGTCGGTGAACTTGACTATGAGCTGGTCGACTGGACCTCGCCCGAGGGTCAGCTCGCCGACAGCATCTACGAGCCCTATGCGCTTCAGTCGCTGCGGATCCCGCTGGCGCGTCCGCACCCGACGGCGCTCGTCCAGTCGGCGGCGATGGCGTCGGTTGCGCCTCCCAAACCCTCCTATCGGCCGCATTTGCCGGCGCGCCTGATCGCCGACGGCATCCTGTCGGACGCGCAAATCGAATCCGTCATCTATGCGGGCGAGGCGCATCAAGGGCATCTGTCCGGGGCATGGAATGTCGACGACGACTGGGATAGCGTGGGTGCCGTCAGCGACGATGCCGAAGAGGCCGTCCACTTCCGCCGCGGGTGGTTCCTTGGCGACGGCACCGGCGCAGGGAAGGGTCGGCAGGTCGCCGGGATCATTCTCGACAATTGGTTGAAAGGGCGCCGCCGCGCGCTCTGGATTTCGAAGTCGGACAAATTGCTCGAGGACGCGCAGCGCGACTGGTCGGCGCTCGACCAGGAGAAATTGCTCGTCACGCCGCTCTCGCGCTTCAAGCAGGGGACGCCGGTCAAGCTCGGCGAGGGCATCCTCTTCACCACCTATGCGACGCTTCGCTCGCAGGGGCGCGAGGGCAAGCCGAGCCGGATCGAGCAGATCGTCGAATGGCTCGGCCGCGACTTCGACGGCGTGATCATCTTCGACGAAGCCCATGCGATGGCGAACGCAGCGGGCGGGAAGGGCGAGCGCGGCGACCAGAAACCCTCGCAGCAGGGGCGCGCCGGGTTGCGCCTGCAACATGCGCTTCCAGACGCCCGCATCGTCTATGTTTCGGCGACCGGCGCGACGACGGTGCAGAACCTCGCTTATGCGCAGCGGCTCGGTCTCTGGGGCGGCACGGACTTCCCCTTCGCGTCGCGCTCCGAATTCGTCGCGGCGATCGAGGAGGGCGGCGTGGCTGCGATGGAAGTACTCGCGCGCGACCTCAAGGCGCTCGGCCTCTATGCGGCGCGGTCGCTGTCGTTCGACGGTGTCGAATATGAGCTGCTCGAACATGCGCTGACCGATGAACAGCGCCGCATCTATGACAGCTATGCCGGCGCCTTCCAGGTCATCCACAACAATCTCGATGCTGCGATGGAAGCGGCGGGTGTGACGAGCAGCGATCATGGTACGCTCAACGCACAGGCGAAGTCGGCGGCGCGGTCGGCGTTCGAGAGCACGAAGCAGCGCTTCTTCAACCATCTCATCACCGCGATGCAGACGCCGAGCGTCGTCGCGAGCATCAAGCGCGATCTCGAGGAAGGCCATGCCGCGGTCGTACAGATCGTCTCGACCGGCGAGGCGCTGCAGGAACGACGGCTTGCCGAGATTCCCGCGGAAGAATTCGACGATGTCTCGCTCGACATCACGCCGCGCGAATATGTGCTCGACTATCTTCAGCACAGCTTTCCCGTGCAGCTCTTCGAGCCCTGCACCGACACCGAGGGCAATCTCTCGTCGCGTCCAGCCTATGACGGCGACGGCAATCCGATCGTCAATCGCGAGGCGTGCCGGCGACGCGACGCTATGATCGAGAAGCTCGCGTCGCTGCCGCCGGTGCCGGGCGCGCTCGACCAAATTGTGCAGCATTTCGGTGCCGAGGCGGTCGCCGAGGTTACCGGACGGTCGCGGCGGATCATCCCGAAGACGAACGGCGATGGCTCGGTGCGCTTCGCAGTCCAGAACCGACCGGGCAGCGCGAACATCGGCGAGACCCATGCCTTTATGGACGATGCCAAGCAGATCCTGATTTTCTCCGAAGCCGGCGGTACGGGACGCTCCTATCATGCCGACCTCGGCGCCAAGAACCAGCGCCGACGCATCCATTATCTGCTTGAGGCGGGCTGGAAGGCCGATGCCGCGATCCAGGGCTTCGGGCGCACCAATCGCACCAACCAGAAGCAGCCGCCGATGTTCAGGCCGGTCTCGACCAATGTGAAGGCGCAGAAGCGCTTCATCTCGACGATCGCCCGGCGTCTCGACTCCATGGGTGCGATCACGCGCGGCCAGCGGCAGACCGGCGGCCAGAATATGTTCCGACCCGAGGACAATCTGGAATCGCACTATGCGCGCGACAGCCTGCGCCAGCTCTACATCCTCATCGCCGACGGCAAGGTCGATGGCTGCTCGCTCACCGCCTTCGAGAGCGCGACCGGCCTGTCGCTGATCGACGCCGATGGCGGGCTTCGCGACGAACTGCCGCCAATCACGACCTTCCTCAACCGCATGCTTGCGCTCACCATCGACCTCCAGAACATCCTCTTCGAGGCGTTCGAGGGCTTGCTGGTGGCGCGGATCGAGGCGGCGGTCGCGTCGGGAAGCTATGAGATTGGGCTCGAGACCCTGCGCGCCGCGAGCTTCGTCGTCGATGCTCGGCAGACGATCTACACCCACCCCGGCACCGGCGCCGCGACCGAGTTGCTGACGATCAATCGCAAGGATCGCGTGACGCCGATGTCGATCGATAATGCTCAGGCGATCGCCGCGGCGCGCGAGGGGGCGCTTGTGGTCAACGCTCGCTCGGGACGTGCCGCGGTGCGACTGCGTGCGCGGAGCCTGTTCGACGATGACGGCGAGATCCATCGCCGCGTCCGGTTGCAGCGCCCGCTCGAGAAATTGCACATGCTCGAGTCCGACTATCTGACGTCGCACTGGGAGACGGTCGGCGCGGATCGCTTCGCCGAAGCGTGGAACACCGAGGTGGCCGAACTCCCGGAGTTCGAAGCCTCGACGATGCATATCGTGACCGGGCTGCTGCTTCCGATCTGGGGGCGCCTGCCCAAGGAGTCCTCGCGCGTGTACCGGCTTCAGACCGATGCCGGCGAGCGCGTTATCGGGCGCAAAGTGTCGGCGGCCTGGGCTGCGGCGGTCACCGGCGTCGCCGAGGCGAAGATCGCCCCATGCGACGCTTGGCGCATGCTCCTCGCTGGCGAGGCCGGCCTCGAACTCGCCGAGGGGCAGGCACTGAAGCGCGTGCGCTCGATGAACGACTGGCGGATCGAGCTTTCGGGCTTCAACGATCTCGGCGTCGAGCGCCTCAAATCGATGGGCTTGATCTCGGAGATCGTCTCGTGGAAACTGAAGCTCTACGTGCCGGCAGGGGCTGCTGGCGCCGATGTGTTCGAACGCCTCGTCGATCGCTTCCCGATTGTGCGGGTCCTCGAGCGCAAGGCCGCCGGAAGGAGCCCCGCATGACCAGTCCCGCCGCCGAAATTTCGCGCCGCCTCGCCGACAATGCAGAGGCGGTGTGTCGCCGCTACCTCTCCAACGGTCGCCGCGAAGGCCATTACTGGATGGTCGGCGACATCCGGAACAGTCCGGGCCGAAGCCTCTATGTCCGCCTGTCGTCGCGCGGCGAGGGTGGCGGGGCGGCGGGCAAGTGGACCGACGCCGCGAGCGGTGATCATGGCGATCTCCTCGATGTTATCGCCGCGAGTTGCGGCCATACCGGCTTTCGCGAGACGCTCGACGAGGCGCGGCATTTCCTCAGCCTGCCGATGCCGGATCAGTCCCCCGCGGGCCCGAAAGCGAAGAAGGCCGCGCAGGGATCGCCTGAGGCGGCACGGCGCCTCTGGGCAGCGTCGAGGCCGATGGCGAACACGCTCGTTCGAAAATATCTCGATGCTCGCAAGATCTTCGACCTCAGCGCAGGGGATCCGCTCCGCTTTCACCCGCATTGCTTCTATCGACCTTCCGAGGAAGACGAGCCCGGCGGCCCGCCCGCATGGCCCGCGATGATCGCCGCGGTCACCGATGCCGATGGACGTGTCACCGGCGTTCATCGGACCTGGCTCGATCCGGCGACAGCGGGCAAGGCGCCGGTCGCTTGTCCTCGCCGCGCCATGGGACTGCTGCTCGGTCACGGTGTCCGCTTCGGGTCCGCCGCGCCGGTCATGGCGGCAGGAGAAGGGATCGAGACCTTGCTCTCGGTCCGTGAGCCGATGGCGGCGATGTCGATGATTGCCGCGACATCGGCCGCGCATCTCGCCGCCATCAGTTTTCCGCCCTCGCTGCGCCGCCTCTACGTCGCCCGCGACGACGATCCCGCCGGTGCCAGTGCCCTTGCGACGCTGACCGAACGCGGCGGCGGCGCCGGTATCGAGGTCTTGCCTCTCGAACCGGAGCGCGGCGACTTCAACGCCGATCTCGTCCTTCTCGGCCGCGACCGTCTTGCGCGGTCGCTGTCGCGTCAGCTCCATCCGTCGGATCGTCATCGCTTTCTCTGACGATCGCCAGTCCGCCGGAAAGGAGGAGCAGGTGTCGGGAGCGGGACCGGCCTTGGTGTTCCGGTGATGCCGCGCCCCGGCCTTCGCAAGAGGGCGACTGCGACAGGCGAGCCGGCATCGCAAGGGCGGCGTCGCGGCAATTTTCCGCCGGGGCCTTGGGGCCCCTTTGCATCGCGAAGCAAAATTGCCGCGCGCTCGCCATCCTCCGCTGCGCTTCGGCCCCGCCCCTTGGGCGGGGTGCGGTCCCGTCCCGCCTGTCGCTCGGTGTCGCCGCGAAGGCCGCGCGAGGCGCGGCCACAGGAGACCTGCCATGACCGATTCCCACGATTACCCCGACACGAGCGCTGCCGAACCCGGCTCGACCGCCTATCTCCTCCAGGAGATGCAGCTCTTCGGATATCGGCCTTATGAGGACGAACCCGATCCCCGGCCTTTGCCCGATGCCAAGCTCGCTGGCGGCGCGATCGCCGACATGTTCGACGGGCTCGCCGGTTGCCTCCTCGAAACCCGCATCGAGCCCGACCTCGAGGATTTGCTGTGGAACCTCGTCAATCTCTTCCACCGCGCCGGCGAGCGCATCGAGCGCGGGCTCGACGACAATGAGCAGCTCCAGCGCCGGCTGCAGCGCGAACAGGATGGCAGCGAAATCCGATCGGTCGAGCTCGAGAAGGCAACCCGCGAGGGAATTTCGCTCATCGAGCGGCGCGACGCGATGGAATTCTTCCGCGAAGCCTCCGCCGAACAGTTCCGCCTGCTGCTTCGCAAAGCCTGGGCACCGCGGACCGGGTCGCGTGTCCGGTACCAGACGCTGACGGCCTCGCTGATCGACAGCCGCGACTTCCTCGATGCAAAACTTCGCGAACGCGCCGCGACATTGCTTCCGACCGGAACACGCATCGCGTTCACGGGTGGCAGCGACGCCGGCGAGCATCGGGCGATCTGGGACGTGCTCGACCGGACGCGCGAGCGGCATCCCGACATGATCCTGCTCCATGGCGCAACGCCGACGGGCGCCGAGCGCGCGGCGGCGTGCTGGGCCGAGGCGAGGGGCGTGGCACAGGTTGCTTTCAGGCCCGACTGGAATCGCCACGGCAAGGCGGCCCCGTTCAAGCGCAACGATCGCCTTCTCGAGGCGTTACCCGTCGGCCTCATCGTCTTTCCGGGAACCGGAATTCAGGACAATCTCGCCGACAAGGCGATCAAAATGGGGATTCCGCTCTGGGATTTCCGGAAGCGCGGAGGCTGATGTGACGCTTTTGCGGTCGTTTCGGGAGATAGGCTCAAATTGGACCTATCTTTCGAATATAGTTGGAAAATATGAAGTTAGCCCGCACTTTCAGATTCTCCCAAGATCGCCTCGACCAGCAGCGATCGGCCGCAAGCGGGGTGCCAGCCTAGTAAGAGGGCAGGGCCTTCCCGCGTTGACGAGGGGCTCGCGGACCGGACTGGTCGGAAACACCGGTCGGCGCGCCATGGGTCGCAATGCCGACGATCGACGCCGCGCATGCTTTTGCGCTCGACGTCTCTCGCGTGAAGGACAGGGCGGGGCTCGCCGACCTGCTGCAGGAAGCCTGTTCGCGGATGGGCTGCTCCTGGTATGCGCTCAGCCACCATATCGACTTTCTCGCCGCGCCCGACCGGGGCGTTCGGGTCCACAACTATCCCGAGGAATGGGCGCACTGGTTCGACGAGCAGCGGCTAGGCGCCACTGACCCCGTTCACCGCGAAAGCCAGCGCAACATGGCGGGCTTCCTTTGGCACGACATGAAGACCGAGCGACCCGAGGACGAGATCATTTTGGCCGAGGCGCGCCGGCACGGCATCGGCGACGGGCTCACCGTTCCCGCCCATCTTCCGGGGCACGCGCATGGTTCGGTGTCCTTTGCGTGGAAACCCGGTGCCTTTGCGAGCCCCGACGCGCTGCAATTCGCCCGGATGATCGGCGGCCCCGCCTTCGACGCGGCGCGTCTCATCGCCAATCCGGATCTCGCACATATCGGGCCGCGGCTGACCCGCAGGCAGCGCGAGGTGCTGATTTGGGCGGCCAAGGGCGAGAGCGTCCCGAAAATCGGTCTGCGTCTCGGCCTCAGCCCGGACACGGTCCGCGAGCATTTGCGAAACGCCCGGCAGCGCTACGAGGCGAACGGCGGCATCACGCTCACGGTGCGGGCGCTATATGATGGCGACATCAGCTTCGAGGACATCGCCAAGCGCTGAGAAAAATTCGCTGCACCCCCCGATCATGCTATGGTGCGACGGCAAAAAGACCTTCAATTGGAACGCCTCTTTTCAAACGGAGGCTTATCCATGTTGCTGATTGTCGATTCCACCAACCGGGCGCTCGAGCACAAGGCGATGCGCACGATGTTCGAGGCGCGCAAGCGCGTCTTCATCGATCTTCTGAAATGGGACCTGCCGGCACTCGCCGGAAGGTTCGAGCTCGACCAGTTCGACGATGAGGATGCGAACTATCTCATCATCACCGACGGCGAGGGCGATCATCTGGCATCCGCCCGGCTTCTTCTGACGACACGGCCTGCCTTGCTCGACAGCCTGTTCCCAGGACTCGTCGATGGCGAGGTTCCGCACGGCGCCGATGTCCTCGAAATCACGCGCTTCTGCCTCTCGCCAGGCATCGGTGCGCGCCAGCGGCGCACCGCGCGCGATGCGCTTCTCGTCGGCCTCGCCGAGTTCGCTCTCGCGAACGGCATCCGTACCTACACCGGCGTCGCCGAGCTCGCCTGGTTCCGCCAGATCCAGACCTTCGGCTGGGACTGCCGCGCGCTCGGGGAGCCCGTTCTTCATGCCGGGCAGGCGCTCGTGGCGCTCCGGATCGATATCGATGGCGCGACGGTCGAGAAGCTCGCCGGTGCGGGCATCGTCAGCAACGCCGCCGCGGCGCCCGCCGCGTGTGCGGCTTGAGGAGGGCGTCATGATCATCAACCACGCTTCTCTCGACGCGGCATTGCCGCGTTCCGCCGCCGGGCACGAGCTGATGGAGCAGGGCTACACGATCCTGCGCGGTGCGGCGTCAGCGGAGCTCATCGCCGGCATCTCGCAGGATCTCGGCCCGCGCTACGAAGCAACACCCTTCTGCGAGGGCGGCTTCTACGGCGCGCGCACCAAGCGCTTCGGACGGCTCCTCATCCGGTCGCCGCTAATGGCGGATCTCGTTATGAACCCGGCGATCCTGGGGCTCGCCGAACGGGCGCTGGGCAATTGGTGCGATCGCATCCAGCTCAATCTCGCGCAGGCGATCGAGCTCCACCCCGGCGCGCTCGCGCAGTTACCTCACCGCGACCAGGACCTCTGGCAGGGCGCGCTCGGCGAGGTCGAATATCTGATCAACGTCATGTGGCCGCTGACGAGCTTCACCGAGGAGAATGGCGCGACGATCATTTGGCCGCACAGTCATGGGGTAGAGGCGCTCGTCGAGGAACCGAAGGAGGCGCCGATCGTTGCCGAGGCCGAGCCCGGCGACGCGATCGTCTTCCTCGGTTCGGCGCTTCACGGCGCAGGGGAGAACCGGAGTGCCGGCGTTCGGCGCGGGATCATCGCCAGCTACTGCCTCGGCTGGCTCAAGCCTTACGAGAACCAGTGGCTCGCCTATCCGCCCGAGATCGCGCGGACCTTTTCGCCCGAAGTCTCCGCGCTCGCCGGCTATGCACAGCATCGCCCCAATCTCGGCAATTTCGAAGGGCAATGCCCGTCGATCCTGTTCGATGGTTATCCCGAACGCCCGGTCGCGGCAGTCGATGCGCTTCGGCCCGACCAGCAGGCGCAGCTTACCGACTACGTGGCCGCGCAACAGGCCGGAGGGGAGGGCCAGCGCGGGCGCGGGCCGCTCGCGGCATGAGCCCCGGCGCCACGATGGAGCGGGTCTATCTGGATCTGAAGGCGCGCATCCTGTCGGGCGCCTATCCACCAGGCACCCGGCTTGAGGCCGCGCAGCTCTCGCGGTCTCTTTCTGCCAGCGCCACACCGGTACGCGACGCTCTGTATCGGCTGTCGGGCGAGCGGATCATCGAAAGCTGGCACCAGGAGGGGTTCCGGCAACCCCTCCTCAGCGAGGCGGATCTTGTCGATCTTTATGGCTGGGGCGGTGCATTGCTCTCGATGGCCTTGAAAGGGCGGTCGCCGCGGTCCGATCTGCCGGGCGGTCTCATCGATCTTGCGGTGTCCGACTCATATGCGGAATCGATCGAAAGCCTCTTCAGGACGATTGCGATCGGGAGTGCGAATAGCGAACTTCGCGCTGCGATCGTCAATATTGTCGAGCGCAGCATGACAATTCGTGGGATCGAGGCTCGCGTCGATGCGTCCGCCGCCGATGCGCTGGCTGCGATGTCGGAGGATTATCGCTTCGGACGCTGGAGCGCTTTGCGCAGCAAAATCACACGCTTCCACCGCCGGCGGGCCAGTTTCGCAGGACGTGTCGCGGCCGACATCCGCAAGCGGTCGGAGCCGCTTCGATAATATTCGGACAATATGCGCCGTATAAAATTCCTATACGAGCGGGACGGCGTAGCTTCTGGAGTGCCGCAATTCCGCGGCATTATGGAGGAAACGATCATGGATCGCGAAACCAACACCCTCGTCGAACTCGGCAGCGTCAGCGTCGACACCGCCGGTCCGGTGCGCTTCGGCATCGAACTGGGCGGCAAGGAAGAAGACCTCGGTCTTCGCCAGGACTGACTCGGGCGCCGGGAGCCGGTGACCCGGCTTCCGGTTCTCGCCGACCAACCCCTGTTCGAAGGGACAGAGCAATGGATATCGAACCCAACAGCCTCGTCGAGCTCGGCCGTGTCAGCACCGACACCGCCGGCGAGCATGGCCTCCCCATGGAAATGGGCGGGCGCGAGGACTGGACCGGCCTCACCGCCGATTAGGCAGCCGGCGGGAGCCGGACCTCGCGCCCGGCTCCTGACGCGGCGGAGCGATGTGTATGGCCTGGCAACTGGCATCCGGCACCGGATATTGCGAAGTGGGCGGCGAGCTCGTCTTCCTCGATCTCGTGCGCGATCGATATTTCGCGCTCCGCGGATCCGATCGCGAGGCCTTTGAGCGTCTGCGGTCCGGACAGCCCAACGATAGTGCGGCCATGACCCGTCTGGTCGACACTGGATTTCTGGCACGATCGGATTGCGCAGCGGGGCTATCGGCTGCGGCCATCGAGGTGCCGCCCCGCGATCTATCGGCGCTGGATGAGGCACGCTTCTCGCTGTCTTCAGCCTTCAGGACGGGCGCCGCGCTGCATTGGGCGGGACGCGCGATGCGGCCCGAACGGATTGCTGGCACGATCGAGACTTTGAGAAGCGCGAAGGCGCGGATCGGAGTTGCCGGCGCCGATGGTCCCGCCGCGCAGGTCGCTTTGCGCTTTGCGGCTTGTCGCTGGGCCGTCCCCGTAACCCCTCGCTGCCTGATCGATGCGCTGGCCCTCGACCATATACTGCTCGCGCGAGGCCTTGCGGCGACGATGGTATTCGGCATCCAGCTCGACCCGTTCCGCGCGCACTGTTGGCTTCAAACGCCCGAGCGCGTTCTCTCCGGCACGGCCGCCGAGGCGCGAGCCTTCACGCCGATCCTGGTCGTCGAATGAGGCGCGGCGTCATCGCCTGGCTTGGCGACGCCCGGCAGGGCGCCGACGTGGCGATCGTCGGCGAGCGCCACGGGCTGAAGCCAGTGGTCATCGAGCCGGACATGCTGTTGTTCGCCGGTGCCGCGTTGCCGGTTTGCACGATGCCGGGCGGCGCGACCATCGTCGGCGACATCTTCTCGCGGTCGGGCGCGACGATGGATGTTCCGAGCGAGGGCTGGGGGAATTATCTCGCATTCGGGCGGGAGGGTGCGGGCACTACGATCGAGCGCGCGCCACTGACCGGCATGCCGCTCTATTGGGTACGGCATGGCGCCGAGATCCTCTGTGCATCGCATCTCGAGCTGCTGGCGGATATCCTGCCGCCCATGTCGGTCGACTGGGCGTTCGTTGCCCACGCCCTTCATTTCATCAACCTGCGCATCGATCGGACCGGGGTCACCGGCCTTGTCGAACTTCTGCCCGGCACGCGCCTCACTTTCGATGGCACCGAGGCGCGGATCGAGGCGACCTGGTCGCCGTGGAACCATCCCGTCGTCGATCGGCCTGTCCAGGATCAGGCGCGCGAACTCGAGCGGCGGATATTGCGGAGCGTTGCGGCCCTCGCTGCGTCGCGACCGGAGATCGTGGTAGAGCTGTCTGGCGGTCTCGATTCCTCGATCGTGACCGCCGCGCTCGAGGCGGCGGGTGCGAATTTCTCCGCCATGACCTTCGCGACTTCGGCGGCGGACGGCGACGAACGCTTCTTCGCGCGAGCGGTTGCTGCGCGCTGCGGGATCGAACTCGCGGAGATTATGGGCGGCAGCGAAGCGATTGATCTCGTGGCCCCGCCGGACATTCTCCTGCCTCGGCCCGGCGCCTATTCGGTGCTGGGCGGCATCGACCGGGCCTTCGCCGCAGCGATCGCGGACCGCGATGCCGCGATTTTCGGGGGGATCGGCGGCGACAGCGTGTTCGCCCTCGATGGCAGCGTCGCGCCGATCCTGGAAGCGTTCGGCAAGTTCGGCGTCGGCCGCCGCACATTCGGGGCGCTGCGTGACGTCGCCCGCTCAGGTAACGCGACGGTTTGGCGGGCTTTGCGACTATCGGCGCGTGCTCGCCGCGCCGGGCGACGCCTCGGCGGGCGCCGCGACCCCAAATATCTGAACCCCGGCGCGGTTCCGGAACGGCAGTTTCCCCACCCTTGGGACGCAGGCGAGGGAGCCGCCTCGCAAGCACGGATAAATCATGTCCAGGCGATCCGCCATATTCTCGATTTCCTCGATCGCCCCGCGCGGTGGCATGACCGCGATGTCGTCGCGCCCCTTCTGACTCAGCCCGTCGTCGAGCACTGCCTGTCCGTCCCGAGCTGGACCTGGTTTGCAGGTGGGCGGAACCGCGCGGTCGCGCGGTCAGCTTTTGCCCACCGGCTCCCGGCAGAAGTGGTGTGGCGCCGCGACAAGGGGCGCCTCGAGTCTATGTGCTCGGCAGCCTATCTGCGCCAGCGTCCCGAGCTTCGTGACTTGCTCCTCGGCGGACGGCTCGCCGCGCAAGGGCTGCTCGATCGTCCGGCGATCGAAGCCTATCTCGCGCGCGATTTGGCCGAAGGCGACTTCGACTATTTCCGGTTGATCGAGATCGGCGACGTCGAGCGCTGGGTCAGGGCGGTGGAAGGAGGGGGCTCGGTGAGCGGGTCGGCAGGCAATAGCTGAGACCATCGCCGATATTGATCGGCCTTGGCGGGGTCGGAGTCGATCTCGCCCTTGAGCCAGAAGCGGAACCAGTCGAGGTTACGCTCGTAGGCGGCGAGCTTCTGACGAGGCTCGACCTTGATGTGCGGGGCATAAGGAAAAATATGCGTTTCGCCCCGCCTTGCGGTCGCGAGCCGGCTCAGCAGCTCGATTGACAGGCGGGCCTCCTGTTCGGGAAATTGCATCAGCATCGGGGCGCGGATGCGCTCGCTGTTGAGCGCGGGAGAAAGCTGCTTCCACGCCTCGGGGGTCTCGTCGGGCGAACCGGCGCCCCAGGTCTTCATCAGATTGTCGGCGAAGGTCTCGCGGCCCGGACGCGCATTGAACCAATAATAGGCGGGTTCCATCTGCACCGACGCGATTGAGATCGCCTTCAGCAAATCGCTGTGCGTCGCGGCCCACATCGTCACCTCGCTTCCGAAGCTGAGACCGCCCATGCCGACGCGGTCCGGATCGATCAGGCCGTGATCAGCGAGCAGCTTCGTCACGCTCTCGATCGCATCGAGCGACTTGGCGTAGCGCGCATTCTTCGCATAATCGCCCGGTACCGAGTTGATGCACAGCGCGGCGATGCCTTTCGCCGCGAGGGCGCGCAGCGGCCATTCGTCTCCAACGCCGCCGCGCAAAAAACCTGCGCATGTATAGTAGGTGATGAAGAGCGGCAGCCGCCCGGGGATCTTCGGGCGTATGAGAACGCCCGACGCACGGCTGCCGCTCGCCTGCCACACGATCGTTTCGGCAAGGAGCCCGTCGCGGTCAGGATAGGAATTGGGACTGTCGATGGTCGCCTTTCGTCCGTCCGCATCGATGCGGACGAGCCTGGGCGGCAGCGCTGCGGCCGCCTCCACGCAGAAGAGAGCGTTGCCGGCCTCGGAGCAGCGATCGAAATATTGTCGGCTCCCGGCGAGCAGACCCTCCGACGAGGCGAGTGTCGAGAGGCGGTGCGCGCGGCTCGACCAGCGCAACAGGGTCTGACGGTAATCCGCATCATGGACGCCGATGATCATGTCGCCGCCAGCGAGCGGCAAAACCCATGAAAGGCGTCTCAGGTTCGCGGCGCAGCCCGTCTTGGTCTTGCAGACCCCGCGCGCCTCGATCGCGGCCCGGATGTCCGCGGGTAGGTCGCTCGTCAGCAAGCGGACGGGGTCGGGAAGAGGCGCGAGACGCATCTGCTCGAGGTCGTCGGCGGCGCGCGTAGCGCCCATTGGTGAGACGGCCCAAAAGCTGCGCGGAGCATTGGCCAGCAGCGGCGTGCGATCGAACCAGTCGTTCGCGAAGCGCTGCGATGCGGCGCGGCCGTTGATCAGCGCGCCTCGGAAGAGGGGCTGCGCAAGGTCGGTCTGCCCGTCGACTAGGATTCCACGCTCGCGTTCGGCTTCTTCGGTGCGAGCAATAAGGTCGCGCGGCGGTCCTTCACGGACAATGAGCGTGCCATTCGAGTCGAAGGCGAAGGCTTCAATGTCGCCTTCGCCCCCGGCGAGCAGCCGGAAACCCGATCCGTCGACGGGGCTCGACCAGATCGCGACGCGGCCGTCGACGAGCGCGCGAACCGCGATCGAGCGGCTGTCCGGCGACCATTTGGCCTCACCGGGTTCGACGACACCTGCGTCGTTCCAAAGGGCCGTGCCTGTCCGTCCGAGCGCGCGGGGCGGAGTCTTGCCGTCGGTGGCCACGATATACCAGTCGACGTCGATCCGGTTCGTGAGGGTCGAGGGTCGCTCGATGCGATAGGCGACCCACTGGCCGTCGGGCGATGCGGCGATCCCCGAAATGTCGGCGGTCTCGGCGATCTCTCGCGATGTGACCTGGCTGGCTGCGGGCGGTGCCGCGGCCAGAAGCGCGATCAGAAGCGCGGCGCGGCTCACCATCGGATGACCGCCTGGACCGAGATCATACGGCCGAGCGGGCTCGCTTTCTCGGGATCGTAGCCGAGCGCCGAAGTCTGGCTCTTGTTTTTTACATAGGGCGGATCGGGGTCGAAGAGGTTCTGGATCGCGAGGGTGAGTTGTAGCCCGCGCCCATCAGCGACGACGGTGCTCCGTCCAATGCGCTGCGAAAGCGTGAGATCGACCGTCGTGTAGGACGACACCCGCTCGATCGGCACGACGACCTGGTTGATATAGCTGTCGGTGTAATTGACGAAGGCGCTCGCGGCGAAGCCGCGCCTCGACCAGCCGAGCCTTCCGCGCATCCGCAGTTTGACCGGGCTCGCATAAAGGCCGACGAAATCGCTGCTCACCGACCCCGGCGAGAGCTGCTTGCGGATCGAGAAGATGCGCGTACCGCTGACGCCGAGATCGAGCGTCCCGCCCGCAAACTCGGGCGCATAGCCGAGGTCGAAGTCGATCCCCTTCTGGTGCTCGCGCGCGAGATTGCGCGTTTGTCCATCGAGGATGGCGACGACCTGGTTGGGCGCGATGTTGATCGGGTTGGTGAAGGTCGGCTGGTTATAATAGAATTGCACGAGGTCGAGCGGCGGATTGTCGGTCACCACCCCACCGAACACGTCGCGGTTAGTGAGGAAGCGGAGATAATCCTCGGTGAGCGTCCCGATCCGGTCACGATAGTCGACATCGAAATAGGTGAGCGACGCCTTCAGCCCCGGCACCGACGCCGGTGCGATGTCGAAGCCGGCGGTCCAGGTCGTCGCCTTCTCGGGCTGGATGTTGGCGGCATAGCCGAACAGTGCCAGGACGTTCGACATGCCGGTGGGCGATGCCGGATCGGGAACTGAAAGCGTCGAATAGAGTGACAGCGCCGGACCGATCAGCTCGTCGAACTGCGGTGCACGGAAGGACGTGCCGTAGGAGCCACGCAGCGCCACACCTTCGACGGGTTCCCAGCGGAGACTGAACTTCGGATTCTCCGTGCGGCCGAACTGGTTATAGTCCTCGATCCGCCCGGCAAGCGTCACGTCGAGCCGGTGGAAGCCGGGTTGGGCATTGTCGGGCCCGAACACAGGGACGAGCATTTCCGCATAGATCGACTTCACATGGCGCGGGCCAGGGAAGCCCGGATAGGGGCCGGCGGCGGGCGTCAGCGTGTTACTGTCGAGGATCCGGTAATATTCATAGGCCTCGCGGCGATACTCCGCGCCGAGCGCAAGCCGTACATCGCCAGCGGGCAAGCGGAAGAGTGGTCCGTCGGCTCGGAAAGACGCGCCCCAGCTTTTGAAGTCGTCGATCGTGGTGATGCTGCCCCGGATATAGTCGATCGTCGCCGGGTTGTTCGCGGTGCCGTCGCCGAAGACGTTGAACGAGGTCGCGGGGTTCGTATCGGCGAGCGCCAGGGCGAGCCGCGCACTGTTGACGATATTGTTCGAAGTTGCCTTGCCCTTCTGCGCGCCGAAGGTTCCGCCGAGCTGGACGCGCCATTGACCGATGGCTTGCTCGAGGCCCGCCGAGGTCGATATGGCGCGGACCCGCCCGTCGTTGATCTGCGGACCGACGTCGTTCGTGAAATTGTAGGTCACCTGAACGGGCTGCCGCGTTCCGATCGGATCGACGTAGAATGGGTTGGTGACCGGCACGCGCGCGGTACGGAGCGACGTCACATTGCTGATGCGGCTGAATTCGCGCTGCGCAGCTAGCGCGCTGGCGCGGAAGGTGAGGCTGTCGGTGATGTCGAATTCGGCCGCCGCATAGAGGCTGTGGACACGTTGGCGAGGGAGGATGTCGGTGTCGATGCGGTTGTCGCGGCGGTTCTGGACGCCGGGAAGCAGTTGCCCCGCGGTCAGCCCGCGACCATTCTGCCCCGCGGGAATGCCGAAGAGCTGGCCGTTAGCGGCGCGGATCGTGCCGGGGCTTGCATAGATCGAACGATAATCCGGCCCGCCGAACGGTCGGAGGTCCTCACGCGCGAAGTCGCGCTCGCGCGCAGCCAGCGCGCCACGGTCCGAATATTGATAAGCGAGGACGACATGCCCGCCGCTCCATTTCTTGCCGAGAAGCTGGCTGAACAGCAGCTCGGTCATGTCTCCATCGGCGGTGCCGGCACGAAGAATCGTCTCGGCGCCTTCGAAGCGGTTGCGGAGGCGAAGGTTGACGACACCCGCCACGGCGTCGGCGCCATAAATCGCCGATGCCCCGTCGGTCAGCACCTCGATGCGTTCGACCGCCGTCATCGGGATCAGCGAAATGTCGGCGAGGAGCCCGCCGGTACCGCCGAGCGCCGGGCGTGCACCGTCGATCAGAACGAGCGTCGAATTGGTGCCGAGGCCGCGCAGGTTGATGCTCGATCCGAGCGTCGCATCATTGCCCGTGCCGTTGCGCGTCGTCGCACCGGTCGTGGTTTCGTTCGAGCCGCCCATGAAGGCTTGCGGAAGCGACTGGAGCATCTGCTGTACGGTGCCGTAGCCGCTCTTCTCGATCGCCTCGCGGTCGATCGTAATGACCGGCGAACCGGTCGGATCGGCGCCCCGGATGCGTGACCCGGTGACGACGATCGCTTCGCCATTTGCTTCAGTCGATCCAGTTTCCGCGGCAGGGTCGTTTCCCTCCCGGATCACGAGCGACCCATCGACGAGTTCGGCGATGAGGCCGGTACCCCAAAGAAGGCGCGAAAGCGCCGCGTCGGGGCTGAGCCGGCCTTGGACGCGCGCGCTACGCTTGCCTTGGACGATGCTGGTCGAGGCAATCACTTCGCGGCCGGAGACCTGCGAATAGCGCTGCAGGGCCGTGCCCAGATCTTGCGCCGCAATATTGTAGCTGCGCTGGTCGGACTGTGCCTGCGCCTGTGCGGCAGGAACCTGAATCGCGATTGCCGCGGTGCTCGCCGAGAGCATCGCCGCCAGAAACTTGTACTTCATCATACCTCCCCAAGCGGCCTCCGATGGCCGTCTGGGGGTGCAAAACACCGGAAAGGGGATTCCCCCTTTTCCGATTGGATTTATTTTTTGCTGAGCGTGATCGCGTCCGGACCCTCGTCCGCATCCAGCCCAAGAGCCGCGGCAAGTTTGCGAGCGAGGCTCGCACTATCGGCGACATTGAAGCGGCCCGTTACGGTGAGCGATGCCAGCCCGGGGTCTGCGAGACGGATGGGTTTTGCATTTGCCTTGTTGGCGGCATCGATGACGGCGCCGAGCGGGAGCGCGTCGGCTGTCAGCATCGTCGTCGGCTCACTCGCTTGCACGGGATTTGTCATCGCCGGGAGGAGGCGAGGGCCATCGTCCGACACCTCCGCTGTCTGCCCCGGCGCGAGGCGAAGGGCTTTGCCCGAACCGCCGAGCCGGACCTCGACCGAGCCGCGCACCAGCTTGACGGTCGGGATGCTCGATCTCGCGTCCACCTCGAAGATGGTCCCGAGGGCCTTCGTTTCCGAAACGCCGGCAACGACGATGAAGGGGCGGGCACTGTCATGGGCGACGTCGAAACGCGCGCGGCCGCCATGCAGGCTGATACGGCGCTCGGTTTCCGAAAATTGCGGCTCCGCCCAGGCCCCGTCCATCAGCGTGACCGTCGAGCCATCGGCGAGGCGGAGCTGGCCGGGCAGCATGGGTCCCGCGGCGATTTGCGGCGTGTCGGCCTGCCGACCCATATGCCAGGCGAATGCCACCGCGATGCCGACCGCCGCGACCGTCGCGACGGCCCAGCGATATCCACCCGGCGCGCTGCGCTCCTTCTGCGCCCCGGCTTCGTTACGCGCGAGTGCCTCTATCCGGGTGCGCGATGCGCTGCCGGACAAGAAGTGATCATCCTCCGCCACGGCATAGGCTTCGGCATTTCCCGGCTTTGCGTACCAGAGCTTGAAAGCCTCGCGGTCGGCCTCGGTCGGCACACCGCGCATACGTACGGCCCATTCGGCCGCCTCGCGCTGCGCGACGCTCACGAGTGCGTTTCTCGCGCCTTGCGGACAGCGATCAGGGCTTTGACGATATGTCTCTCCACGGCCTTCACATCCATCCCTCTGAGTCGTCCGATCTCGGGATAGCTGACATCGTCGAACCTGTGCATCAGGAATACATCCCGTGTGGTTGGATCTAGTTTTGCGATGGCCTCTTCGACGCGCCGCAGCACGTCGCGATGCTCAAGCGTTGCATGCGGGTCGGGGCCGGCAACTTCATGATCCTCGAAACTGTGATGGGCTTGGAGCTGACCTCTTACCCCGGACCGCTTCCGGTTCTTCAGGATCGTGCGGGCTGCCGCGGCGAGATAGGCTCCGGGCGCCTCAAGAAAGCCGGCGTGTACGCCTTTCGCAGAGAAGAGGCGGCGAAACGTCTCCTGCACGAGGTCGCCGACATCCTGCGGCGGCACATTGCGCCGAAAAATGCCTGCTACCCGGGCTTGGTGCGCGACATAGAGCGCTTCTTCGCGATCCGCACGGCCATATTCCGCCCAATCGCCGGGAGGCAGGGGATCGCCGGCGGCGACAGCGCGTCGGTCGCCCGGGTCATCGTCATAGTCCATTCCACATCGCCTACCGGTCGGACCGAGGGGCAATGGAGCCGGGAGGTAAGAACATATTCGGAAATATGCGCCGCCGCCTTTAGCCCGAGGGCCTGGACATACGCGTCGGCCACCCGGCAACGGATGGGAATTTCACAAGGCTTTCCGAACGGAATTCTTACGTTCCGGCATCGCGCGCCTGCCAGCCCGATGCCCTTCAAGCATAGCCGGACGTAACGTCAGGGCAAGCCTGTGGTGCGAAAATTGATCCAAATTGAATCAATCGGACCTGGCTATCGGCCCCGATAGGGTTCGCAGGCGATGCCATCGCCATCGCCGTCCATCTCGGGTCGGTAACCCGGTTGCCCGCGGTATATAGGCGCCGCGCCCCCGGCCGAGGCTTCCTTGCAGTTCCTGAAATATTCGCCCGGCGACGGGGCCGATCGCTGTGGGGTAACGGCACCCGCCCGTCCCACCGGGCGATGGCTTTGCCGGGGATTTGCGGCTCTGTAATCCGCGGGCATCTGGAAGGATCCCGCCCAAAGCCCGACCCTCGCTTCGCGGGCGCGGGCTTCGGCGCCGACATATTGCATGCTGAACTTGGTGAAGGCGACGGCCAGCCCGGCGTTCACCATTGCCTCGCCGAGGTCCGTCGATCCGACGCGGCATGTGGACACGACCCGACCATGATCGTCATAATCGCGCTGCTGGCAGCTAACGGAGCCGCGAGCGACCAGCTCGGCGAGCTTTGCGGCGGCCTCCCGCCCGCATGGCCAGGACTGGCCCGCGCGTTCGCAGCTTTGCGCCAGTTCGGGCGCGTCGATTCCGTGTATCCGGACTGCGATCCCGCCAAAATCGAGGGAGTCGCCATCGACAGCGCGCGCCGAACCGCTGACATCCTGCGCGTGAGCGGGAAGTGCGAACAATAGCGTCAGGGCGGCGGCGATCGATCTCATCGTCCCGCCATAGCGCCGATCGATGAGCAAGTCCTTTCCGACCATTTCCATTCTGAACCGGAACGGGAAGCCAGCCGGGGCTCTTGCGGCGCTGTGAATGGCGCGCGCGCCGCCGCAACGTCGCCGTGCCGCCTTTTTCCCCGGCCGCCTTGCGGCCTCCTCGCGGGCGCTTCGCGCGCAAAAAGCCGGCGCGGCGCCGTCCTTCGCTACCGCTACGGCCCTGGCGGGTGCGGCCGCGCCCTTGGCGCCATTCCCGGGCTGCCGACGCCCCGGGATTGGCCCCCGGGCGGTGCAGGAGACTGAATCATGGGTGCAATCGGCCTCGTCAGCGGAACGATGGAGAAGGGCTATGTCGGCCAACTCGCGACCATCACGATCCGCGTCCCCATCGAAATCCGTCGCAACCCGTCCAAGACCGGCGACGTCCAGCCCGACTATCGCATCTGGTCCGACGGGGTCGAATGCGGGGCAGGGTGGCTCCGCCGGAGCGAGGCGTCGGGCAAGCTATACGTGTCGCTCAGCCTCGAAGCGCCCGAGTTTGGACCGCGGCGGATCTACGCGCGGCTCGGACGCGCGGCGGGGCAGGACAATCCCGACGTCTACGCCCTCATCTGGAACCCTGTGGACTAGGAGGCGAAGCGATGCTTTCGCGGGCGACCATAATTTCTTGTTTCCCTTACGGCAGGGGGCTGCCTATCGCGGCGATGCCAGCAGGGGGGATCCAGCTGGCGACAGGGGCCAATCATCTCTCCCTCTCTGACTCCTGTCGGCCGGGCTTGCGACCCGCCCGGCCGCAAAACGGCGGCATCCTTGCGACCGGATCAATCTCGGCGTGCAAGGGTGTCGCCACCTTGTTAGGGTGACGGGCAATGCGAAGCAGCGTCGATCATCTTCCTCCCCACAAGCAGCGCGAGCTCGAGCGGATCGTCCGGATCATCTTCGAGGAATTCGAGGACGCGCTGGCGCTCGCCACGCAGGACTGGAAGCGCAAGGGGCGGATATCGAAGATCATTCTCTATGGCAGCTACGCTCGCGGCGGGTGGGTCGATGAGCCGCATACCGCGAAGGGTTACCAGTCGGACTATGATCTTCTTATCATCGTCAACGATGATCGGCTGACCGATCGCGTCGAATATTGGTCGAAGCTCGACGACCGGCTGATCCGGGAACTGTCGGTGACGAAGACGCTGCGCACCCCGGTGAATTTCATCGTGCACAGCACCGGCGAGGTGAATGCGGGGCTGTCGCAGGGTCGCTATTTCTTCATGGATGTCGCGCGCGACGGGATCGCGATTTATCAAGCGGTTGATGATGAACTGCCTGAACCGCAGCCGAAGACTCCGCACGCGGCGCTGGAACTGGCTCGGGAATATTTCGAGGAATGGTTTCCGAGCGCCAGAGAGTTCTTCGACGGGTCAAGCGACGCAATTGCTCGAGGCAATCTGAAGAAGGCCGCTTTCGATTTGCATCAGTCGACCGAGCGCTATTACCACTGTGCGCTGCTGGTATGCACATTCTACACGCCTCACGTCCACAATCTCGCCTTTCTGCGGACCAACGCAGAGCGCATAGACGCGAGGTTGATCGAAGCTTGGCCGCGCGAGGCAAAAGCTGACCGGTCCCGCTTCGAGAAGCTGAAGGAGGCGTATATTAAGGCGCGCTATTCGAAGTTATGCCGCGCTCGGCATAACTTGGATTATGCCGAGCGCTACACTATGCCGAGCGGACGCAGGATGCCCGCGCTTTCCCGTAACTTTGCGGTGATCGGCTCGGCATAGTTTTTAGCATCCGATCTGGGCCAATCGACACCGCTCGACCGCA